>ERZ773090.6-NODE-6-length-477593-cov-35.0922_pt1 | contig 477593 bp, 462 predicted proteins | sample MGYA00580579_ERZ773090 | MGnify/ENA primary metagenome ERZ773090 (study PRJEB29015, sample SAMEA2738014) | human oral metagenome | biome: human oral; feature: human-associated habitat; material: dental | place: China | collected 2132 ... | reverse complement strand
GGCGAGTCATTGCTTAATAAAAACACTTTATAAATTTTGTACAGAAAAGTGTTGCTTTTTCAATTTATCACAATGGATATGTCTGGGGCTTATATTCCAATAGCTCGCAAACTCTTTCCAAACGCCAAAATCGTTCTTGACAGTTTTCACATTATCCAGCACCTTGGACGTGCCTTTTTAAAGACAAGAATTGCAATTATGAACCAGTTTGATAAGAAGTCGCTACCCTATCGAGCCTTGAAAAATCACTGGCGACTCTTTCAAAAGGACAGCCGTAAGTTATCTCTCAACTCTTTTTATTCAAAGACCTTCCGTCAAACCTTAAGTCCACATGAAGTCGTTGAGAAGACACTAGACTTTTCAGAAGAGCTTACCGACTACTATACTCTTTACCAGCTTTTACTTTTTCACTTTCAAGAGAAGAGAGCGGAGGAGTTTTTCGAACTCATAGAAGAAAATATGAGCAAGGTCAGTCATTACTTTCAAACTATCTTTAGGACCTTTCTTAAACACAAACAATACATCAAAAACGCACTAGAAACGGACTATTCAAACGCAAAACTTGAAGCTACTAACAAGTTGATTAAAGACATCAAACGTTTGGGATTTGGTTTTAGAAACTTTATCAACTTTAGAAAGCGTGTGTTCATAACTTTGAACATCCAAAAAAAGAAGACCCTTCCGGTCCTCTCTAGATGTTAGCTTTTCGTCACCCACTACAGTTGACAAAGAGCCAAAATATGACGCAAAAGGCACATAGTTTATCACACAAAAGTGGCTGTGTTCTACCACATTGTGTTCACTTTTAAGTATAGACGAAAGGTCATTTATAATCAATATTGGAGCAGTTTAGGTGAGATATTCTGCATATATTATAATAAGTAAGTTGTTGCAACTGGATTGTTAAGATTATTATCCTCTAAAGTTGGCGGTATAAAGGAAACAACAACGATGAGCTAATCTTACCAAATAAATGGAAAAAGGCGATATTTAACCTTTTGACAATAATCTTGATATATCCTGCCGAAATGTTGTTCGAGAACCTCTTCTTCAGTTCGGATGCGGATAGCGTAACCAATACTTAAGATGATAAAAACTATTAAAATATTAAAAATATTTAAAGTTATAAAGGCTAAACCAAGAATCGAAATAATAGTACCAGTATAAGCAGGGTTACGGACAACACTATAAGGTCCGCTGCTGATTAATTTCTGATTGTCGGTAGCTTGAACAGTTAACGTAAATGCTTTACCAAGATATTTGATAGCATATACCCTAAAGATAATACCAAGGATCATTAACAAAATGCCTAGATAAATTCCCCATTCTGGTAGAAGTATATTAATGTTAAAAGGATTATTTAACATAGCTATAGAAAGCACAACACTGGCAATAATAACATATCTTGTTCCTTTATCCTGAGAACTATTAGAGACATTCTTTTTGGTTCTGCTTTTAATAAACCATTCTGTTAATCCCCACAGAGCTAATAAACAGTAGATGATGGTGCTTTGATGATGGATCATTCTAAACCTCCTACTTTTATCATTTTACAAGAATTTAAGGTAAAAGTCCAACTCTCTTTTGAAAGTAGCTGTATAAAATTTAAATTGTACATCTACATCAATTTCATTATGCTTTAGTGCCATTAACGTTCGCTGATTAGAATTTTTGCCTTTTAATTTTTAACAGTCCACCTAATCTGTTAAAATATTTCTTGCTAAGTAAGTTGTAGGCAACTTATTTCAATGTGAAGAAAACTAGTTTGACAATAGTGGGTTAATGACTTGTTAAGCAAGATAAACAAGCTATCTCTTGATATTTAGGAAAGATAATCTATACACCTATATTTTTACAAGGTTTCTATATTATGGTAAAATAAACTGATAAAAACTTTTTGAGGTAGCAAAATGACGGTAAAAATTAATACAAAAGATGGTCAAATTGAATTGTCTAATGATGTGATCGCGACAGTCGTTGGCGGTTCAGCTAATGAGATCTTTGGAGTTGTTGGCATGGCAAGTAAAAGTGCCCTCAAGGATAATTTTCAAGCACTTCTGCGTAAGGAAAACTATTCTAAAGGTGTTGTCATAAAGTCGACAGATGCTGGTATTTCAGTTGATGTTTATACTGTGATGAGTTATGGTGTCAAAATTAGCGAAGTGTCAAAGAATATTCAAGAACGTGTTAAGTTTAACCTTGAAAATCAGTTAGGCATTACGGCTGATATGGTTAATGTTTATGTACAAAATATTAAAGTTGTGGGAGAAGATTAGTGGCTAATATTACAACAAGTTTATTCCAAGGAATGGTTCAGGCAGCAGCAACCCGTCTTGGTAAACAAGCAGAGTATGTCAATTCACTGAATGTCTTTCCTGTCCCAGATGGTGATACAGGTACTAATATGGGCATGACCATGGATAACGGTGCTAAGGAAGTTTCAGACAAACCAGCTTCTACGGTGGGTGAAGTTGGACAAATTCTTTCCAAAGGTCTTTTAATGGGGGCACGGGGAAATTCAGGTGTTATCACTTCTCAACTTTTCCGTGGTTTTGGTCAAAGCATTAAAAATAAGGAAGAATTAACGGGTAAAGATTTAGCGCAGGCTCTACAAGCAGGTGTTGAAGTCGCATATAAAGCAGTCATGAAGCCAGTTGAAGGGACTATCTTAACTGTATCGCGTGGTGCTGCGACGGCAGCTATTAAAAAATCTGAAATTACAGATGATACGGTTGAAGTGATGCAGGCGGCATTGGATGGAGCTAAAGCAGCACTGGCTAAGACACCGGATTTGCTTCCGGTTTTAAGGGAAGTTGGTGTTGTTGATTCAGGAGGTCAAGGTCTTGTATTCATTTATGAAGGCTTCCTATCAGCCTTGACAGGTGATTATATTATCTCAGAAGATTTTCAAGCGACACCTGCTAACATGACAGAAATGATTAATGCCGAACATCATAAATCTGTTGCCAGCCATGTTGCAACAGAAGATATTACTTTTGGCTACTGTACAGAAATTATGGTAGCGCTAAAACAAGGTCCTACCTATGTTAAAGATTTTAATTACGAAAATTTTCGTAATTATTTAAATAATTTAGGAGATTCTCTTTTAGTTGTCAATGACGATGAAATTGTTAAAGTTCATGTTCATACCGAAGATCCTGGACTTGTCATGCAAGAAGGCCTTAAGTATGGTGCCTTGGTTAAAGTTAAAGTGGATAACATGCGAAATCAACATGATGCTCAGGTGCAAAAGGAAAATACCACTGCTGATTTACCGCGAGAAGCGAAGAAATTTGGTATTATTGCAGTTGTCGCCGGTGAAGGTTTGGCAAAAATCTTTAAGTCACAAGGCGTTGATTATATCATTTCAGGTGGTCAGACAATGAACCCTTCTACAGAAGATATTGTTAAAGCGATTGAATCTGTTAAGGCTGAAAGTATCATTATTCTACCTAATAATAAAAATATTTTTATGGCTGCGCAGAGTGCAGCAGATGTTGTTGATGTTCCTGCAGCAGTTGTTGAGACTCGAACCATTCCACAAGGATTAACAAGTCTCTTGGCCTTTAATGCCACAAATTCTCTTGAAGATAATCTTGTGGCTATGACAGAAAGTTTGACTGATGTTGTCAGTGGTAGTGTTACTAGAGCTGTTCGTGATACGACGATTGATGGCCTTGATATTCATAAAGATGATATTTTAGGTATGGTCAATGGAAAAATCCTTGTATCAAATCCAGATATGGATCAGGTCTTACATCAACTGTTTAAAAAAATGATTGCTGAAGATAGTGAAATTGTCACCATTTATGTTGGTGAAGAAGGTAGTCAAGAACAAGCGCAAAAATTAGCTGAAGATTTTGAAAATCAGCATGAAGAAATAGAAGTCGAGATTCATCAAGGAGATCAACCCGTTTATCCTTATTTGATGAGTGTAGAATAAGAAATCAAGTCGTTTGCTGACGGCTTTTTTTCTTTTGGAAAAAGTAATGAAAATTAAAAGAATAATTGCCAAATTGACTTGCAAAATTTTTCAAAAGTGTTATGATATAAACTAAGTGATTTGAATTTTTTGAAAATTTGAACAATAATTGAAAAGGAGGTCTCTGTGGAAAAAATATATCTTGAAAATCCTAAATCAGGATCAGAAATTCTTCTTGATACTTTGGCAAATTTAGGAGTAAAAACTATTTTTGGTTATCCTGGCGGTGCCGTCTTACCACTTTATGATGCTATTTATAAACAAGACAATATTCGTCATATTTTAGCGCGTCATGAACAAGGAGCAGTGCATGAAGCGGAGGGATTTGCAAAGTCAACAGGGAAACTTGGTGTAGCTATTGTTACCAGTGGTCCTGGAGCGACTAATGCCATTACCGGAATTGCTGATGCTATGAGTGATAGTGTCCCAATGTTGGTTTTTACTGGGCAGGTTGCAACTCCGGGTATTGGTAAAGATGCCTTTCAAGAAGCTGATATTATTGGTATTACAATGCCAATTACTAAATATAATTATCAGATTCGCGAAACAGCTGATATCCCAAGAATTGTAACAGAGGCTGTTCATATTGCGACAACAGGACGTCCTGGGCCAGTTGTTATTGATTTACCTAAAGATGTTTCTGAGAAAAGAGTAAGTTCTTTTAATGAAACGACAATTAAAATTCCGGGTTATCAACCAACCATTGAGCCAAATAATTTACAAGTCAAGAAAATCTTGAGCCAATTAAAAAAGGCAAAGAAACCTTTGATTCTAGCAGGTGGCGGTGTCAATTATGCAGGAGCTTCTGCAGAACTTATTGCTTTTGCAGAACGTTATAAGATTCCTGTTGTCTCAACGCTTTTGAGTTTGGGAGTTATGCCAATTGAACATCCTTTATCATTAGGGATGGGAGGTATGCATGGTTCATATGCTTCCAATATGGCTTTGACGGAATGTGATTTTCTCATTAATTTTGGTTCGCGATTTGCGGATCGTTTGACAGGAAATCCTAAGACTTTTGCCCAAAAGGCTGTTGTGGCTCATGTTGATATAGATCCTGCTGAAATTGGCAAGGTTGTTAAGACGGCTATTCCAGTTGTGGGAGATGCCAAGAAAACCTTAAAACAGCTCTTAGAGTCTGATAAAGTATCCACAAGACACAGAGAATGGACGGATAAGGTCTTGCAAGATAAAGCTAAGGCTCCATTTAGTTATAAGTTTGACCAAGAAGTTATCAAACCACAACATGCTATTGAAACAATTGGTAAATTAACAAAAGGTGATGCCATTATTATTACGGATGTTGGTCAGCATCAAATGTGGGCAGCTCAATTTTATCCTTATAAAAATGAGCGTCAGATTATCACATCAGGTGGTCTAGGAACAATGGGATTTGGTATTCCTGCAGCTGTGGGAGCCAAATTGGCTAATCCTGGTAAAGAGGTTGTTCTTTTTGTTGGTGATGGCGGTTTTCAAATGACTAATCAAGAATTGGCTATTTTAAATGGTTATGGCGTCCCAATTAAGCTTGTCTTAATTAATAATCATTCTTTAGGAATGGTTCGTCAGTGGCAGGAATCTTTTTATGATGAACGTCGCAGTGAGTCAACCTTTGATGATGAACCTAATTTCCAACTTTTAGCTGAATCTTATGGGATTAGCCATTATAAATTGGACAATCCTTTGACTTTAGAAAAAGATTTGGAAGTTATTTTGGAAAACAAGCCTATGTTGATAGAAGTTGATATTTCTAACCGTGAGCATGTTTATCCAATGGTACCATCAGGAAAGAGTAATGCGGAAATGTTGGGGGTGACTTTTAATGCGTAGAATGTTAACAGCCAAACTTCAAAATTCCACAGGAGTCCTGAATCGTTTTACAGGAGTTCTTTCTCGTCGGCAAGTTAATATTGAGTCTATCTCAGTAGGTCATACTGAAATTCCCAATATTTCAAGAATTACCATTATTATTGATGTTGACTCCTTGGAGGAAGTTGAACAGATTATGAAGCAGCTTAATCGTTTAATTGATGTTGTTCGTGTTCGAGATATTACAGATAAACCTCACTTGGAACGCGAAGTCATCTTGATTAAGGTTGCTGCCCCAACGAGTAAGCGTGCGGAGATTTTGGCTATTATTCAGCCTTTTCGTGCCAGTGTTATTGATGTCGCACCAAAGTCCATTACCATTCAAATGACTGGTGATGCAGATAAAATTGAAGCTCTTATTCGAGTCATTCAGCCTTACGGGGTGAAAAATATCGCTCGTACGGGAGCGACAGGCTTTACTAGAGATTTATCCTAATACTTTAATTTTGTTAACCCTTGCCTTAATGGCAATAAAAAATATTTTAGAAAAGAGATTTTAATTATGGCAGTAGAAATGTTATATGAAGCAGATGTAAAAGTAGCAGCACTTGATGGCAAGAAGATTGCTGTTATTGGTTATGGATCACAAGGACATGCTCATGCCCAAAACTTGAGAGATTCAGGACACGATGTTATCATCGGTGTGCGTCATGGGAAATCGTTTGACAAGGCTAAAGAAGATGGTTTTGATACCTATGAAGTGGGTGAAGCTACTAAATTGGCTGATATTATCATGGTTTTAGCACCGGATGAAATTCAAAAAGATATTTACAAAGATGAAATTGCTCCTAATTTAAGTGCTGGTAAGGCTCTTGGTTTTGCTCATGGTTTTAATATCCATTTCGGTTATATTAAGGCACCAGAAGATGTAGATGTTTTCATGGTTGCCCCTAAAGGACCGGGTCATCTTGTACGTCGTACTTACACAGAAGGATTTGGAGTACCTTCTTTATATGCTGTTTATCAAAATCCAACTGGTAATGCTGAAAATATTGCTTTAGATTGGGCTAAGGGTATTGGTTCTGCGCGTGTAGGTCTCCTTGTAACCACTTTCAAAGAAGAAACGGAAGAAGACCTTTTTGGTGAACAAGCGGTTCTTATGGGTGGTTTAACTCACCTTATTGAAGCAGGTTTTGAAGTGCTTACTGAAGCAGGGTATGCTCCACAATTGGCTTATTTTGAAGTGCTTCATGAAATGAAATTGATTGTAGACCTTATCTATGAAGGTGGTTTCAAGAAAATGCGTCAATCATGTTCAAATACCGCTGAATTTGGTGACTTTGTGACAGGCCCACGTGTTATCGGTCCAGAAGTAAAAGAAAACATGAAAGCTGCTCTTGCTGATATTCAATCAGGTAAATTTGCCCGTGAATTCGTGGAAGATCATGATGCTGGCTTCCCACGTTTGAAAGCTTTCCGTAAAGAAGCTGAAGGACTCGAAATCGAAAAAATTGGTGCAGAACTTCGTAAAGCAATGCCATTTGTTAATCAAAACGATGACGATGCTTTCAAAATTTATAACTAAAATAAATGATATGAAAAGTTGGATGTGTTCCAGCTTTTTATATTTTTAAAGAATGGCAGCAATGGCATTTGGAGTCAACTTATCAATTTTTTGTATACAGTTTGTTTCTGTTTTGTATAATAAATAAACACTTAATATTACTTGTTAAGTGTTTTTAATGTCAAACAGACTCCCATATATCATTTTAGCGATTTTTTTGTTATAATAAATAGATTGAATATTTTGAAAAAGAGGACTGTTATGATTTCAGCTAAAGATGTGGTTGCTGCTAACAAAGTCTTAAAAGATGTTGTTGTTCAAACACCACTTGATTTTGATCGCTATTTGTCAGAAAAATATGGAGCGACAATTTATTTAAAACGTGAAAATATGCAAAAGGTGCGTTCTTTTAAAATTCGTGGCGCTTATTATGCTATTTCACAATTATCAGATGAAGAAAAGGCTAGAGGGGTTGTTTGTGCTTCTGCCGGAAATCATGCTCAAGGAGTTGCTTATACCTGTAATGAAATGAAAATTCCTGCAACTATTTTCATGCCTGTAACGACTCCTCATCAAAAGATTGGGCAAGTTCAATTTTTTGGAGGCTCCTTTGTAACTATCAAATTGGTAGGCGATACTTTTGATGCTTCTGCTCAGGCAGCCCAAGATTATACGAAAGCTGAAGGAATGACCTTTATCGATCCCTTTGATAATGACATGGTACAAGCGGGTCAAGGAACAATTGCTTATGAAATTTATGATCAGGCTCAAGAAGATGGTTTGAGCTTTGATGCTATTTTAGTACCTGTTGGTGGTGGCGGTCTTATTTCAGGTGTATCAGCCTATGTTAAAGATGTGGCTCCTGAAATTGAGGTTATTGGCGTTGAGGCAATGGGAGCGCGCAGCATGCGTGCAGCTTTTGATAAAGGACATCCTGTTAAATTAGAGCATATTGATAAATTTGCAGATGGCATAGCTGTTCAAAAGGTTGGGCGTTCTACCTATGATGTTGCTAGAAAATATGTGGATCGCTTGATTGGTGTAGATGAAGGTCTCATTTCTGAAACCTTGATTGATATGTATTCTAAACAAGGTATTATTGCAGAACCAGCAGGAGCAGCTTCTATTGCAGCTCTGGAAGAAATGAAAGATGATATTAAAGGCAAAACTATTGTCTGTATTATTTCTGGTGGAAATAATGACATTAACCGTATGCAAGAAATGGAAGAACGTGCACTTATTTATGATGGTGTGAAGCATTATTTTGTTGTGAATTTTCCACAACGCCCAGGAGCTCTGCGGGAATTTGTTAATGATATTTTAGGACCAAATGATGATATCACCCGTTTTGAATATATTAAACGTGCCAATAAAGGAACAGGTCCAGTCCTAATCGGCATTACTTTAGCGGATAAAAATGATTATCAGGATCTAATTGATCGTTTGGGTGCTTTTGACCCAGGTTATATCAATCTTCATGGCAATGAAAGTCTGTATAATATGCTCGTCTGATTATTGTTGTCAAAAAATTTGAAATAGTCTATAATATGAAAAAAGGAGATTATCATGGGAGTTTTTATTTTTTTGTGTTTCATACTGTTTTTGGTCATCCTTTTGATTGCTAGTGGACTTTATGTTGTTCGCCAACAAACAGTTGCTATTATTGAACGCTTTGGTAAATATCAATTGACTTCCGCTAGTGGGATTCATTTACGTTTACCTTTTGGAATTGATAAAATTGCTGCGCGTATCCAATTACGTCTGCTTCAATCGGAAATTATTGTCGAAACTAAGACAAAGGACAATGTTTTTGTGACGCTTAATGTTGCTACGCAATATAGGGTTAATGAGCAAAATGTTACTGACGCTTATTACAAACTCATGAGACCAGAAGCGCAAATACAATCTTATATTGAAGATGCTCTGCGTTCGTCTGTTCCTAAATTAACTTTAGATGAATTATTTGAGAAAAAAGATGAAATTGCTCTTGAAGTACAGCATCAAGTTGCGGAAGAAATGTCAACTTACGGTTATATCATTGTTAAAACCCTGATTACTAAGGTTGAACCTGATGCCGAAGTTAAACAATCAATGAATGAGATTAACGCTGCACAGCGTAAGCGCGTTGCTGCGCAAGAATTGGCAAATGCTGATAAAATTAAAATTGTCACTGCTGCAGAAGCTGAGGCTGAGAAAGATCGCCTTCATGGTGTTGGTATTGCACAACAACGTAAGGCGATTGTGGATGGTTTAGCTGAGTCTATCATGGAATTAAAGGGTACTAATGTATCATTGACAGAAGAGCAAATCATGTCTATTCTTTTGACCAATCAATATCTTGATTCTCTTAATACCTTTGCGCAACATGGCAATAGTTCCATTTTCTTACCTGCTAATCCTGAAGGAGCAGAAGACATTCGTACACAAGTCATGTCTGCCTTAAAAGCAAGATAATTTATTTTAAACAGATGTTTGATTATCTGATAGCAGAAAAAACTCCCAACTTTCATATTTATGGAAATTGGGAGTTTTTTTCTAGTCTGGTTTCAGGACTAAATAGAAGACTTATAGATCTTTTAATGTGTATCAAGTATCAGCAAAGTTAAAATTTGTTTTTCAATTAGAAGTAAATCCTTTTGTTCTGATGGTGTTGGAATATTTAAAATAAAACGCTGTGTGAAGTAAGCAAAGAGTAAGCCAACGTTGGTTCTGATAACCTCAATACCACTGAGATTAGGATTAATTTGAGGATTAATCTGTTTTAACGTTTGCCAATAAGCCATGAAATCTTTTGAGATTGTAAGTTGAATATTGGTTAACAGTGTTTTTCGTAATTTTATATTGACAAGAGCTTCTTGGATAAGAATTTTGATAAGGTCAGCATTCTGAGTTAAAAATTGAAAACGATCCTGAACAATAAAGTGAACAACTTCTTCAAGTTTAGTATAAGTTTGCAATTTTGGGAAAAAATCTCTTTTTAGTTCAGGAATCATAGGCTGCATAATTTCTGATAGGAGGTCACTTTTGGTTTTAAAATATTTAAAAATCGTTGCTTGGCTAATTCCAGCCTTTTCTGCAATTTGGGCAGTTGAAGTCCCATTATAGCCTTGCTGAGAAAAGAGCTCAATAGCAGCGACCAATGTTTTCTTTTTCCCCGCAGGCATTTTGTGATGCTCGAGCCAATCCTGATAGTTGTTTAAAATCGTGTTGTTTTTCATAATTACCTCACTCTTATCTCTTTTATTATACCTTGCGGTAGCGTTTTAGTCCAATAACATTAAGCGCCGTTAAAATAGCTAAGAAGATAAGAAGGGCAAACAAGTCGGGTTCAAGTTCAAAAATACTAGTACCATTTAAAATAATTTTTGATAGAGCATGTCCAGCGTAATAGAGAGGTAAAATTTTACCGAGAGATTGTACCCAGTCTGCCATGGAATCTAGAGGAATAATGCCTGAAAAAAAGATTTGTGGAACAATAACAATAGGAATAAACTGCATCATTTGGAATTCTGACTGGGCTAAGGTGGACAGCAAAAGACCAAAGGATAGGGCAACGAGAGCAAAGAGAATATTAACAACAATAACATCTCCCATACTACCAAGAACGTCTAAGTCTAAAAGCCAGATAGTTGACAAAACAATAACTGTTGTTTGCAGTGCTGCGATGAAACTATAAGATAGCATATAACCAAAGACAATATCGGATCGTTTAACTGGTGTAGCTAAGAGACGGTCAAGTGTACCTGTCGTGCGCTCTTTAAGAAGAGCCATGCCTGAGATGAGGAAGACGAAGAAGAAGACAAAGAAGCCCATAAGAATTGGCGTCATCTTAGTAAAGAAGGTGGTATCCTTATCTCCATAAATGTAATTTTCAGACAAATCAAATTTGGTTTGTTTGGTATTGACTTTAGTTTGTTTATCTCCAGTGTTACTTGCGGCTTGTGCCTGTATTCCGCTATTAATTCCGGACTGTGCAGGATTGCCTTGAGCTTGAGCAGCTTTGGCCTGTGCTTCCTGCGCTTTCTTAGCGGCCTGAGCACTTGCTTGCTGTGCTTTTTTGAGATTTTGAACCAATTCTTGAACCTGCGTCTGTTTTAGAGTGCTTTTAATAGCTTGCCGCGTTAAACTAGTTTTACTGGGGTCAGTGTTGGCATAAGTTACCTTATAATTTTCCTTATCTTTGTAAATAAGGATGGCATCAACTTTTTCATCTTTTAAAGCTTTTTTAGCAACTTTTTCAGTTTTATAATCCTTGCTACTAATATGTTTGACATCATCTAGTGATTTTGTGACAGTATCAGAGACATTAACAGAAGCTATCTTAACATGGGTATCTGTACTGGCAGAAAAGGCAGTATTCATCAGCCACATGATGAAAATGGGTGCTAAAAACAAAAGTATCAGAGACCGTTTATCACGTAATAATTCTAGTAGTACTTTTTTTGAAATGGCTAAAATTCTCATCATAATTCTCCTTCTGCCTTCAAGAAAACATCTTCAATAGTATCAACAGCATAGATGGATTTTAAATTATTTGGACTATCAAAAGCCATAATTTTTCCATCTAGTAATAAGCCAACCTTATCCGTTAATTCAGCTTCATCCATAACGTGTGTCGTAACTAAAATACCAACACCATCTTTTTTTAATTGGCGTAGCTCTTTCCAGACTTTGCGACGCAATGCGGGATCAATACCAACAGTTGGTTCGTCAAGAATAAGGAGTCTGGGATTTCCCAGAAGGGCAATAGCTAAAGATAGACGGCGCTTCATTCCTCCCGAATAACCCGCAACTGACTTATTAAGATGTTCGGATAAATCAACAACTTGGGTAGCGTGATCAATGGCTTGGGGAATCTCTATTTTAGTTAAGCCCTTCATTTGAGCAAAAAATTCCATATTTTCCAAACCAGAAAGTGTTTCGTAAAGCGCATCGGATTGTGCCATGTAGCCGATTTCTCCTAAGATATGCCGATTTGGCATATGATGGTTGAGAACGAGTGCTTCCCCTTCATCTGCCTTTTCCATTCCAAGCATGGTTTTAATCATAGTTGATTTTCCGGCACCGGATGGACCAATCAAGCCAATAATTTCACCAGCATCCAAACTGAAATTAATATTGTTAAGGATAACTTGATGACCAAAATTTTTTCGAATAGCTTGTAAATCTAGTAATTTTTCCATAAAGACTTCTTTCTAAAAAATAAAGTGAGTGAGTGCTTACTTATGTACCTAACTCATTATAGTAAGTGTTCACTCACTTGTCAAGAAAAATTAACTCATTTTACAAAAATTTTTAAACGAAACAAAAATACAAGAGTAAGGCGATAATGGCTCTTTTTACTCTTGTAGTATTTTAAAAACAGAATTTTCTTAAATTTAATTGCTTCTATAATTTTTTATCCATTTTTGTAACTGGAAATGCAAGGTATTGCCAATAGCAATGCTAAGAAGGTTTAAGGTGACATCACCCAAATCAAGTGTTCCCAAATGAAACATATATTGACAACTTTCTATTAATAAAAGTCCCAACAAAGAGAAAGATAAATTGGTTTTTGACAGAGGAAACAGAAGACCTAAGGGGATGAACATAAGTAGATTCATGACGGGGACAAATTTACTGCCATTAGCTATTTCGGTAATAAAGGAAAGAGGATTAAGCGAGAGTCCTTGAGCACCAATGTCTTTTAGAAAGATAACATAAATGAGCATCAAAATGTAAATTAAGTAACAGATCATGATACTTGTGTTTCGGATTTGCTGTGTCTGGCAAAACTTTAGAAAAACAAAAGTAAAATAAGTTAAGATAAAGGTAATAATGATATTAAGCCTTAAGGCAAAACTCATGCCGTAATTAGCAATATAGTGAGCATAAGAAATGAGAAAGTGATCGTAAATCCATTTTGATATTATAAAGGAAAAAAAGAAAAGAGGTAAATTTTGCAATCCATTTTTTTGTGAAGTTATCATAGTTAGACCTCCTTTTTGATTCTCCGTTAATACTCACTAAAGAAAAGTTTGTTACTAATTTAAAGAGTATCAATTCAAATGAAACCCATTAAGTCTTTTCTTTTGACTTTGGTATATTTCGTTTGAATTTGCTTGACTATGATTATAAAGATATAATCTTAATCTTTCTTTAAGTGGGTTATTATGTGTTTCAAGAGCTGGTTGATGATGTCTATTTAATAAGGCAGTTTCTTAATTATTACGGCGAAAGTTGTAAAACTAAAAAACCTGCTAAGTTTGCCTAGCAGATTTTAGATAAGTTTACTTCAAAAAACGCTGTAAGAAAACTTTAGTGCGTTCTTCTTGAGGATTTTCAAAGATTTGTTTAGGTTTTCCGCTTTCTGCAATGACACCTTGATCCATAAAGATAACGCGGTCTGATACATCGCGGGCGAAGTCCATTTCGTGAGTAACAATCAGCATAGTCAGGCCTGATTTGGCTAGATCTTTGATTGTTTTTAAAACTTCACCGACCATTTCAGGATCAAGAGCAGATGTCGGTTCGTCAAAGAGAATGGCCTCTGGATTTACAGACAGGGCACGCGCGATAGCAACCCGCTGTTTTTGCCCGCCTGAAAGCTGACTGGGTTTTGCCTTCCAATACTGTTCAGTCATACCAACTTTGTTGAGGTTGTCTTTAGCGATTTTTTCTGCTTCTGTACGATTGCGCTTGAGGACGGTTGTTTGGGCAACTATGGCATTTTCAAGAACATTAAGATTGTTAAAGAGATTGAAAGATTGGAACACCATCCCTAAATTCTCACGATATTTGGTTAAGTCATAATTTTTTTCAAGCACATTTTGTCCGCGATAGAGAATCTTACCGCCAGTAGGTTTTTCAAGGAGGTTAATAGAGCGTAAAAATGTTGATTTACCAGATCCTGAAGATCCAATGATAGAGATGACCTCCCCTTTTTTGACTGTTAGAGAAATGTCTTTGAGAACCTCATTTTTGCCGAAGGATTTTTTTAAATGGTCAATTTCTAAAATAATGTCAGTCATTAGTTTGTTTCTCCTTCAATTTTGGTGTAATTATCTTGGTCCATTTTTCTTTCAACCAAACGAAGAATACGCGTTACTGTGAAGGTTAAAATGAAGTATATGACAGCGATAATAAAGAAGGTTTGGAAGTATTGATAAGTCTGGGTTGCAACAGTATTACCTGAAAAATAGAGTTCTACAACAGAAATGACATTCAAAACAGAGGTATCCTTGATGTTGATGACAAATTCGTTACCTGTCGCAGGGAGAATGTTGCGGACAACTTGCGGAAGAACAATCTTTCTCATGGTTTGTCTGTGGGTGAAACCAAGTGCTGTGGCAGCCTCAAACTGTCCTTTGTCAACGGCGAAGATGCCGCCACGAACGATTTCACTCATATAAGCACCTGTATTGATAGAGACAATAAAGATAGCAGCAAGTGTGCGATCAAGAGAGACCCCAAAAGCTTGAGCCGTTCCGTAGTATATAACCATGGCTTGTACAATCATAGGTGTTCCTCGGAAGACTTCAATATAAACCGTGAGTAACCAGCCAAAAATCTTTTGTAACCAAGCTAAGATAAGATTGGATGCTTTTGGAGCAGTACGATAAACACCAATAAGAAGGCCGATAATCAAACCGGCAATTGTACCAATAATTGAAATGAGTAAAGTAACACCTGTCCCACGAAGAAGAGCTTTCCAATTGTTTTTGACAATTTTGCTGACTTGGTCGAAAAAGTTAGATTTTCTTTCTTTTTGATCACTGTTATTTTGACTAGGCTGCATTGGGATGATCTTATCCATTAAAGATATTTGCTCTTTTAGAGGAAATTGATCCAAGGCAGCGTTGACTTGTTCTATTCGTGGATCACCTTTACGCATACCAACAGCAATAGTAACATCGGATTTGCTTACTTTAAAACCGTTTTTTAAAGAGACCATTTTAAAGTTTGAATTTGCTTTAGTTGATGACAGCGCTTCAGGACGTTCGGAGACATAAGCATCAATAACATTAGAAGCTAAGGCCTGTCTCATCTGAGAGAAGTCTCCCATAGCTGTTTGCCGAGATACTTTAGGAATCTGATTAATCAAATTATAAAGATAAACACCTTGTTGGGAGGTCACCTTTGCGCCTGAGAAGTCATTGAGATTTTTGGCTTTGGCATACTTACTGTCTTTGCGTACAACAAGAACAGGCTCGCTAGTATAGTAGCTATTAGAAAAGGCAATTTCTTTTTTGCGTTCTTTGGTTGGACTCATTCCAGCGATAATCAGATCAATTTTTCCGGATGTTAAGGCTGGCACAAGTCCTTCCCATTTTGTTTTAACAATGAGTGGTTTTTTGCCCAGAACTTTAGCAATTTTTTTGGCTGTTTGAACATCGTATCCGTTTGCGTATTGCTTTGTTCCTTCAATAGGTACAGCCCCATTGCTGCTATTGTCTTGGGTCCAGTTGAAAGGCGCATAAGCTGCTTCCATTCCAACACGTAGGTAGTTGTCTGCCTGAGCATTTGTCACACCAATAAACAGCATGAAAAGGGCAGCCAGACAGCTTAAAATTGTCTTTTTCATTCAGAAGACTCCTGTATAAAATTTTTTACTTTATCATTTTACAGCAAAAAGTAGCGTATTTCAATATCACTATCTAAAAATAGAAGGTTTATCTTTGACTGGGTTTTATGATAAAATAAAAAAAGAATTCTTGATATACTGAGGTTTATAAATGAAGAAATTACTGCTTTTCTTAGCAACTTGTTTATCTTTGGTAACAACTAGCTTTGTTTCAGCTAAGGATGTTGATTATAATATCAGACTTTATTGGGGAAGGCTGACACTTAATAAAGATAATACAGCGACTTTTCAACAGGATCTTGTTTATGATTTTGCTTCATCCTACAATGGCCAATACGTTACCTTGGGTTCAGCAGGCAATGTACCTAAAGGATTTAAAATTAATAGCAATCCTGAAGTGAAAGCCTATGAGGTTAACGAGCAGGGAAAATTGACAAAACGCCCGATAAAGACCAAAATAGAACAGCTGTCAGATGGCTATCGCGCTAAAGTCTATAATGGCGGACATAGCGGTGATCGTGTTGTCCTTTCTTTAAAGTGGAAACTTCACCATGTCACAACTATTTATTCTGATATTGCTGAACTTAATTGGACACCGATTAGTGATTGGGATGCTCCTTTGGATAAGGTTGTCCTGACAGTTAAGGGACCTTCAAATTTTCTGGCTGTAAGCAGGTTCCATGCTCATACAGGCTACTTTAAAAAGCAGCCTAAAGTCACTCAAAAAAATGGAAACTATGAAGTTAATATTGAGGGTCTTGGCAAGAATAAAAAGTTGGAACTGCATGCTTATTGGAAACGTTCGGATTTTGCTGTTGCCACCGACAAGTCAAGCAAGAGATTATCAAAGTTTCAAGTTCTTGAAGCTAAAATTGCCAGACGTCAGAAATTTTATCCTCTTTTAGTCGGCTGGCTGTTTCCTATGGTCAGTGCCATCCTTATTCTTATTTCTATTGTTCTCTATGCTACTTGGAAAGTGGTATTAGGACAGAGAAAAGCAGCAAGGCATATGCATTTATTCAGTCCGCCGGCTGACTTATCCCCTTTGATTCTTTCTCGTTATGTTTATGATTTAGAAATTCAAGAGTTATCTCCTTTGAAAACTAAGCGGAAGCGATATGATTTAGGTTTTAAAGAGCTGATTCAAGCTAGCCTTTTAGACTTGATTGATCAAGGAAAACTAGTCATTGCAGATGATCATAAATCTTTTTTTGTTCCTGATTGGAATAGACTAGAAAGCTATGAAAAGAAATTTCTTATTTTTGTTTATGGTGATAATAAAAAGACCATGCCTATTGATGGTGCTTTTGATGATTATAAAATTGACAAAAGTATTTTCAAGGGCAGCAATGAGACAGAAATTCGCAGACGGGGCGGTGATATTCTCCATTTGTTTGAAAATCGTATGGAGAAGTTAGATAAGGCTGTTAAAAATAAAATAAGCTCTTTGAGATTGAATGATATTCATCGCGAGAGAACGGGCGAAGAAAAGACTCAGCTTATCTTGGTTTATTTCTTTGCATCTACTGCCATGTTGTTTGCCTTTTTTGTAGGAGCTTTTGCTCTTATCAAGGGTTATTGGCTGGGGCTTGGGACCAATCTGTTATTGCTTATTGTAGCCAGTTTTTTTCTGATTTTCTATCGTCGAAAAGATGATTATTATAATGTTTCAAGTCTTCTTACGCAAGAAGGCCTTGCTATCAAACAGGGTTGGGATTCTTTTGAGAATATGATTCGTGACATTAAGAGATTTGATGATGTCGAACTTGAAGGGGTTATTATCTGGAACCGTATTTTGGTCTATGCCACCCTTTACGGATATGCTGAACGTGTTCAAAATTATTTGAAAGTTAAAAATATTCATTTGCAGAACCCACAAATGAATACTTATCTTGAGATCAACCCGAGTTACTATGTGGGACAGTCAACCGCAGATTTATCAACCTATACCTCAACTGCTACGAGTGCTTCAAACTTTTCGGTATCGTCTGGCGGCTCAAGCGGCGGTGGTTTCTCCGGAGGCGGAGGCGGTGGAGGCGGCGGAGCCTTCTAACTTAGTAAACAAGTAAAGTAAATTTGACTCATAAGAAGTAAATAAAAGGGAGAAAAGATGTTGTTTTTTGAAATCATTAAGGCTATTATTTTTGGGATTGTGGAGGGGATTACCGAGTGGCTTCCTATTTCAAGTACTGGGCATTTGATTTTAGTGGAAGAATTTATTCACTTTAACAATGCCAACGCAGCTTTTACCAATATGTTTAATGTGGTGATACAGCTCGGTGCTATTTTAGCGGTTGTTGTTATTTATTTTGATCGTTTAAATCCTTTTAAGAACGGCAAAACAGAGCGTGAAGTACAGATTACTTGGCAGCTTTGGGCAAAGGTTATTTTATCAGCTTTGCCAGCAGCTGTGATTGGCCTCATATTTGATGACTGGCTGGATGCACATTTCCAAAATTTCTTTAGCGTTGCTTTGATGCTGATTCTTTATGGTATTGCCTTTATCTACGTTGAAAGACGCCATCAAGGTGTTGAACCGCAGGTAACTCATTTGGTAAGTTTGCCTTATAAAACGGCCTTTTTCATTGGTCTGTTTCAGGTGCTGTCATTAATTCCGGGAACAAGCCGATCAGGAGCAACTATTTTAGGTGGTATTTTGCTGGGAACCAGTCGGCAAGTCGCAACAGAATTCACTTTCTTTCTCGGAATACCGATTATGTTTGGTGCTAGCCTTGTAAAGGTGCTTAAATTTATTGTATCAGGCACGATTCTAACTGGTAGTCAACTTTTCATTTTACTAGTGGCTATGTTAGTTGCCTTTGCAGTCAGCCTTTACGTTATTCGCTTCTTAACAGATTACGTTAAAAACCATGATTTTACTTTCTTTGGGAAATACCGTATTGGTTTGGGGATACTTCTTTTATTTTATGGCTTAATGAAGGTCTTATTTGGCTGAAATTTGTTTGTCATTTTTGCCTGCTCTAAAATTGAAAAAAATGGGCTTTTCTTGTATAATGAAATAACTACTCGTATGAGGTAAAGACTATGGAAATGAAACAAATCAGCGAAACAACATTAAAAATCACCATCAGTATGGAAGATTTAGAAGAAAGAGGCATGGAATTAAAAGATTTCTTGATTCCGCAGGAAAAGACGGAAGAATTTTTCTATACTGTTATGGATGAGCTGGACTTGCCTGAAAATTTCAAGGACAGTGGGATGTTAAGCTTTCGAGTAACACCAAGGAATGATCGCATTGATGTTTTTGTCACTAAGTCAGAAATCAATAAAAATCTTAATTTGGAGGATTTGTCTGATTTTGATGATATTTCAAAAATGTCCCCGGAGGATTTCTTTAATACCTTGGAGGAAACCATGCGTGAAAAAGGGGATGCTGCAGCCCTGGATAAATTGGCTGAAATTGAAAAAAGAGAAGAAGAGAAGACTCAGCAGGAAAAAGGTGAAACTAAGGAAAAAAGAGATTACGTTCACTTTGTGCTGGATTTTCCTAATATTCAGCAAGTCATAAGTTTTGCTAAGACAGTTGACTATGATGTAGAGGCTTCAGAACTTTTTAAGGAGTCTGACGCTTATCACATGACTGTTCTGCTTAATCTCGAAGATAAACCTGACTATTATGCTGATCTTATGTTTGCAAGAATGTTGGAGCATGCTGGTAGAGGAACAAAGACACGTGCTTATCTATTAGAACATGGAGTTCAGCTCATTAAAGCAGATGCTCTGCAAGAATTACAAATGATTGGATAAGCTAGATGATACCAATTACCTTAAAATTTGTTCTTGTACTAATTGCGACGCTTTTGACTTCACTTGTTTTGACTCCTTTAGTTAGATTTTTCGCTTTTAGGGTGGGGGCAGTTGATAATCCAAATGCGAGACGGATTAATAAGGTCCCTATGCCTAGTGCTGGCGGACTTGCCATTATTATTTCATTTGTGATTGCAACATTGGCTCTTATGCCCATGATTCTAAAAACGCAAATCGGAGGAAAATCCTATTTTGAATATATCTTACCAGTTGTTCTTGGTGCCTTAGTGATTGCCTTGACAGGTTTTATTGATGATGTTTATGAACTCTCACCTAAAATAAAATTCTTAGGTATTTTGCTTGGTGCTGTTATTATTTGGATTTTTACAGACTTTCGATTTGATAGTTTTAAGATTCCTTTTGGTGGTCCCATGCTCCACTTTAATCCTTTCTTGAGTTTCTTCTTAACGATTTTGTGGGTTGTTGCCATTACTAATGCTGTTAATTTGATTGATGGTTTGGATGGTTTGGTTAGTGGTGTTTCGATGATTAGTCTGACCACTATGGGATTGGTATCTTATTTTTTTCTCTATGATACCGATATTTTTTTAACACTTACTATTTTTGTTTTGATCTTTGCTATTGCTGGTTTCTTTCCTTATAATTACCATCCTGCTATTATCTATCTTGGTGATACTGGTGCTTTATTTATTGGTTTTATGATTTCGGTTTTATCTCTTCAAGGGTTAAAAAATGCAACGGCGGTTGCTGTTGTCACCCCTATCATTGTCTTAGGAGTTCCTATTGTTGATACGACGGTCGCCATTATCAGACGAACCTTATCAGGTCAGAAATTTTACGAAGCTGATAATATGCACTTACATCATAGATTGCTTGCTATGGGATTCACTCATCGCGGAGCTGTTTTAGTCGTCTATGGCATTGCTATGTTCTTCTCTTTGGTATCTCTGCTTTTAAATGTATCCAGTCGTCTGGGTGGGATCCTTCTTATGATTGGTGTTGCCTTTGCTTTGGAAATTTTTATTGAAGGTTTAGAGATTTGGGGACCTAAAAGAACACCACTTTTCAGACTATTGGCTTTTATTGGCAATAGTGATTACCGTCAAGAAGTAGTAGCTAAATATCGCCGTAAGAAGAAAAAGTAATTTTTAGACAAGAAGAAAGTCCAATTGGACTTTTTTTGTTATAATGAATAATGATAAATGAAAGGAGCGTACAATGTCTGTACTCGAAATAAAAGATCTTCATGTCTCTATTGAAGATAAAGAAATTTTAAAAGGTGTTAATCTGACCTTGAAAACAGGTGAAATTGCAGCCATTATGGGGCCTAACGGGACTGGGAAATCAACGCTTTCAGCAGCTATTATGGGAAATCCCATTTTTGAAGTGACACAAGGAGAAATTTTACTTGACGGTGAAAATATTTTGGAAATGGAAGTTGATGAGCGAGCTCGCTTAGGGCTTTTTCTTGCCATGCAATATCCGTCTGAAATTCCAGGAATTACTAATGCAGAATTCATCCGTGCGGCAATGAATGCTGGTAAGAAAGATGATGAGAAGATTTCTGTTCGTGATTTTATCATGAAACTGGATGAAAAAATGGAATTGCTGGGTATGAAAGAAGAAATGGCAGAACGCTACCTTAACGAAGGCTTTTCTGGTGGTGAGAAAAAACGCAATGAAATCTTGCAATTACTGATGTTAGAGCCTAAATTTGCCCTTCTCGATGAAATTGACTCTGGCCTTGATATTGATGCCCTTAAGGTCGTTTCTAAGGGAGTTAATGCCATGCGTGGTGAAGGCTTTGGTGCTATGATTATTACCCACTACCAACGTCTGCTTAATTACATCACACCAGATATTGTTCATGTTATGATGGATGGTCGTGTTGTATTATCTGGCGGACCAGAGCTGGCAGCTCGACTCGAAAAAGAAGGTTATGCCCAAATCGCTGAAGAACTCGGTCTTGAATACAGCGAAGAAGTCTAATTTGTAACTTCTTAACAAGAAAGAAAGGGAGTAACAAATGACAAAAAAATCTATTTTAACATTTTCACAATCTAAGGCAGAGCCTGCTTGGCTACAAGAAAAACGCTTAGCGGCTTTTGATAAGATTGATGACTTAGAGCTTCCAAGAATTGAACGTGTTAAATTTCAACGTTGGAATTTAGGGGACGGTACGATTACTGAAAGTCCAATTTCGGCTAATGTTCCAGACTTCACTTCCTTTGGAGAGAATCCTAAGTTGGTTCAGCTTGGCACACAAACGGTTTTGGAAAGCTTGCCGGCAAAGCTTGTAGAACAAGGCGTCGTTTTTACAGATTTTCATTCAGCTCTAGAAGAAATTCCACAGGTCATTGAGAAGTATTTTGCCACTGCTCTTAAATTTGATGAAGATAAGTTGTCGGCCTATCATACAGCTTATTTTAACAGTGGAGCCGTTCTTTATGTGCCTGACAATGTTGAAATTGACCTGCCTTTAGAAGGGATTTTTCTGCAGGACAGTACTAGCAATGTCCCGCTGAATAAGCATGTTTTAATCATTGCTGGACGCCATGCCAAGGTTAATTATTTGGAGCGTTTTGAGACGGTTGGGGATAGCAATGTAAAGGCTACTGCCAATATTGCAGTTGAAGTTTTAGCACAGGCAGGCAGTCAAGTGAAATTTGCTGCTATTGATCGTTTGGGTAATAATATAACAACTTATATAAGCCGTCGCGGGCGTCTTGATAATGATGCCAGCATTGATTGGGCACTTGGTGTCATGAATGAAGGCAATGTTATTGCTGATTTTGACAGCGATCTTATCGGTAATGGCAGTCATGCTGAGTTGAAAGTTGTTGCGGCGTCAAGCGGTCGTCAAATTCAAGGAATTGACACTCGAGTGACCAACTACGGCAATAACTCTATCGGGCATATTCTCCAACACGGGGTTATCTTAGAACGTGGGACGCTAACTTTCAATGGTATTGGTCATATTATCAAGGGAGCTAAAGGAGCAGATGCTCAGCAGGAAAGTCGTGTCCTCATGCTTTCTGATAAAGCCAGAAGTGACGCTAATCCTATTCTTCTTATTGATGAAAATGAAGTCACAGCAGGGCATGCCGCGTCTATTGGACAAGTTGACCCAGAAGATATGTATTATCTAATGAGTCGCGGCATTGATAAAGAAACAGCAGAACGTTTGGTTATTCGTGGTTTCCTTGGAACAGTCATTACTGAAATTCCTGTTAAAGCTGTTCGTGACGAAATGATTGCTGTTTTGGATGAAAAATTGGATAAGAGATAAAATCATGACATTAGATACTCAAAAGATGAAACAGGATTTCCCCATTTTAAAACAAATTGTCAATGATGAACCTTTGGTGTATCTTGACAATGCAGCTACAGCTCAAAAGCCAAAACAGGTTTTAGCTTGTTTGAATGATTACTATAGACAGGATAATGCTAATGTCCATCGTGGCGTCCATAGCTTGGCTGAAAGAGCAACAGCTGCTTACGAAGCTGCTCGTGAAAAAGTCCGTCGTTTTATCAATGCTGACTCAACTAAAGAAATTCTTTTTACGAGGGGGGCAACAACAGGTTTGAATTGGGCTGCTCGTTTTGCTGAGGAAGTGTTACAAGCAGATGACGAAGTTCTTATTTCTGTCATGGAACATCATTCTAATATCGTTCCATGGCAGGAAGCTTGCCGAAAAACGGGTGCTAAGTTGGTTTATGCTTATTTAAAAGATGGGGAGCTTGATTTAGAAGATCTTAAAAATAAAGTTTCTGCTAAAACAAGATTTATTAGTTTAACCCATATTTCTAATGTGCTAGGCTGTATCAATCCTATCAAGGAAATTGCACAGCTGGCTCATCAGCACAATACCTACATGGTTGTTGATGGGGCACAATCGGCACCTCATATGACCATTGATGTTCAAGACTTAGACTGTGATTTCTTTGCTTTTTCAGGTCATAAGATGCTAGGACCTACTGGTATTGGTGTTCTTTATGGCAAAGAAGACATTCTTAAGCAAATGAGTCCTGTTGAATTTGGCGGTGAAATGATTGATTTTGTCTATGAACAAAAGACCACTTGGAAGGACTTGCCTTGGAAGTTTGAAGCAGGAACACCAAATATTGCAGGAGCCATTGCTCTTGGTGCAGCACTTGATTATTTAGCAGAATTGGGAATGGAACAGGTACAGGCTCATGAGCAAGAATTAGTGGCTTATGTTTTGCCTAAGTTGCAAGCTATTAAAGGGTTGACAGTCTATGGACCTGAGAATCCTGCAAAGCATACCGGGGTCATTTCCTTTAATCTGGAGGGTCTTCATCCTCATGATGTAGCAACAGCACTTGATTATGAAGGTGTTGCTGTTCGTGCAGGACATCATTGTGCACAGCCACTGATCAATTATTTAGGTCTTCATTCAGCAGCACGTGCAAGTTTTTATATTTATAATACAAAAGAAGACTGTGACAAATTAATAGAAGCGATTCTTAAAACAAAGGAGTTCTTTAATGGCACTCTCTAGATTAGATAGTCTTTATATGGCAGTTGTCGGGGATCATTCGAAAAATCCTCATCATCATGGTTTTTTAGAAGATGTGGAGCAGGTTAATCTTAATAATCCCACTTGCGGTGATGTCATCAGTTTATCGGTTAAATTTGATGGTGATAAAATATCAGATATTGCCTTTGCAGGTGATGGCTGTACGATTTCAACCGCTTCATCCAGTATGATGACAGACGCTGTCATTGGCAAGACTAAAAAAGAAGCCCTTGAATTAGCAGATATCTTTTCTAAAATGGTTCAAGGGGAAAAAGATGATAGACAAAAGGAATTGGGAGATGCAGCATTTCTTGCGGGTGTTTCCAAATTTCCTCAACGTATCAAATGCTCAACCTTGGCATGGAATGCCCTTAAGAAAGCTATTGAGCGACAAGAAAATTAAAGAATTAAGGAAAGGGTATTATGCCAGAAAACGAAAGAGTAGAACCAAAGCCAATTGACATAGGAGACTATCAATTTGGCTTTCATGATGATGTTAAACCGATTGCATCAACTGGAAAAGGTCCGACGAAAGAGGCTGTTCGAGAAATATCCCGTATCAAAGGTGAACCAGAATGGATGTTGGACTTCCGTCTTAAATCGCTGGAGATATTTTATAAAATGCCCATGCAAGAATGGGGTCCTGACTTAACAGGTATTGATTTTGATGATATCATTTACTATCAAAAACCAACTGATAAACCAGCACGTTCATGGGAAGAAGTTCCAGAAAAAATCAAAGATACTTTTGAAAAGATTGGTATTCCTGAAGCGGAACGTGCTTATTTAGCTGGAGCTTCAGCTCAGTATGAATCAGAAGTTGTTTATCATAATATGAAAGAAGAATATGATAAACTTGGTATTGTTTTTACGGATACTGATTCAGCTCTTAAAGAATATCCTGAACTTTTCAAAAAATATTTTGCAAAATTGGTGCCGCCAACTGATAATAAATTAGCAGCTTTAAATTCAGCTTTTTGGTCAGGTGGAACCTTTATCTATGTGCCAAAAGGTGTTAAAGTAGATATTCCATTGCAGACTTACTTTCGTATCAATAATGAAGGAACGGGACAATTTGAACGGACCTTGATTATTGTTGATGAAGGTGCCAGCGTGCATTATGTGGAAGGCTGTACAGCACCGACTTATTCAACGGCCAGTCTGCATGCTGCTATTGTCGAAATTTTTGCCCTTGATGGTGCTTATATGCGTTATTCAACCATTCAAAACTGGTCAGATAATGTTTACAATTTGGTCACTAAGCGAGCCAAAGCTATGACAAACGCAACGGTGGAATGGATTGATGGTAATCTGGGAGCCCATACAACCATGAAATACCCATCTGTTTATCTTGACGGAGAAGGTGCGCGAGGCACCATGCTATCCATTGCTTTTGCCAATCGTGGTCAGCATCAGGATACAGGAGCTAAGATGATTCATAACGCTCCTCATACCAGTTCTTCTATTGTCTCCAAATCTATTGCTAAAGGTGGAGGAAAGGTAGATTATCGTGGGCAAGTATCTTTCAATAAGTCATCTCAAAAATCTGTTAGTCATATTGAATGTGATACCATCATTATGGATGATATTTCAGCATCTGATACCATTCCTTTTAATGAAATCCACAATTCACAAGTTGCTCTGGAACATGAAGCTAAGGTTTCAAAAATTTCAGAAGAACAGCTTTACTATCTCATGAGTCGTGGGTTAACGGAGTCAGAAGCTACTGAAATGATTGTCATGGGCTTTGTTGAGCCTTTTACCAAGGAACTTCCGATGGAGTATGCGATTGAACTCAATCGTTTGATTTCCTATGAGATGGAGGGTTCAGTTGGTTAATTAAAACGTTATGATTAAGTTTTAAAAACAATGATAGCTCATTGTTTTTAAAGCTTTTTTATTTACATTAAAGTAAGCTTTAAATCAAGTAGGAAGCCAGCAGACTGATAAAATAACTAAAGGTAAAGGGGCAGATGAATGGTAACTTCAAAATTTTGTTCTGCAGTCCTTAACAAATCAATCTATTCTTTCACTAAACTCACAAGGGAGAGATAGTAGATTTGAAAGGGGTTTCAAAAAATGTTAGAATAAAAGAAATAAGAATTTATTTTTAGTTGTAAAGGGAGACAAGATGAAAAGAAAGTTTATCATTCTTATAAGCCTCTTTGTTAGTCTTTTGATAGTGACAGCTTGTGATCTTCAAAATGTTAACCAGTCTATTAAAAAAGCGCAGCAAGCAGTGAACAAACGAGATGATAAGATGACTGTCAGCGATTTCTTTAAGAAAGTCAAAAGAGCCAATCGTTCTGTAGAAACGGTGCATTTTGATATGACGACTGACGTAGAATCACGTACTCGAAAACATCAGACCATGACAGCTGATATTGGGTATGATTCTTATGCTGCTAGTATTAATAGAGCTAACATTATTATTGAAGAAACAATTAATGGTGTGGATAGTTATCAAGAGTTAGTTGGTAACCAAAACAGTTCTCAATCACGGACTTCTAAAGACGGCAATTGGACTAAGTCAAACGCTGCAGGCAGTTATCGGGTTCATCCTAGTTATTTTAATTTTTTAAAAGTACTCTATACCATGAAGGACGATTTAGTTCTTAAGCAAAGTGGCAATGTTTATAGGCTTGGCTTACGCAGTCAGAATGTAGATATCGTTTCTTTGTTTAAGGAAGAGTTGAATCTCTATTTGAGGGGGGTTAGTCAGTCAGAGTTGAAGAAAGGATTTGAAGTTACCTTTGACAAGAAAACTTTTCATTTAAAAACATTTAAGTTGAGCTTATCTTATGCTGGTAGCAGGGGACAGCTTGATATGATAGCCAAAGGTGAATTTTCGAGGTGGAATAAGCTTTCAGATTCTCAATTTTCTGTATCTGATTCGGATGCTTAGATAACTTGTTCGTCTTACTGATTGAGCTTTAGATTTTGTAAAATGAAAAAGAATAAAACTCCTCAGCTTGTTTTAGCAGCAATCAGAGAATGGAACAGAAGGATTATAATTCCATACATCAGCACATCAGCCAGCGCCTAAAGACGCTGGCTGATAATTTGGGCTTATAGCCCTCGTCCAAACCACCCGTTAGACGGGTGGTTATGATTCAAGTCTCACTGCTTTTGATTTGTCACCAGACTCTTTTTCATTATAACTTCTCATTGACGTATCTGACAAAATGATTCCACCAGACTTTAAGAAAGAAGCTGCGCTTCACTTCTTTTTTAGCAACTAATGGGATACTCGGTGGTGTTTCTAGGTAGCCTTGACCAACGAGATTGTCATCTTTAAAAGTAGCCTTTGCGACTAGTTGTCCTTTTTTAATAACTGCTGTGTAACCATTTTTTTTAGAAGCGATGGAAACAGTATTTTTTTTATGAGATAGCTTATTTTGAATGACGGTAAAATTCTTTTTAGCGACAGCAGGAACAGTTGTTCTTTTGCCATCAATAACCTTGACCTTGCTTCCTTGATACGTCTGACCTTTGTGAATAAGTGTGATGGGTTCATAGGTATTGTTGACATAGTTTAATAAATTATTAGTTGCTTGAAAACGTGCGGCGTCATCATCACTATCAGACTTGTCGGCATTTAAAACGACAGAAATCAGGCGCATACCATTTTCCTTTGAAGTAGCTACAAAGCAAGCACCTGCTAATTCGGTTGTTCCTGTTTTTAGACCATCAACACCTTCACGCGCATAAGGCATATTTGGTAACATATAATTATAGGTTTCCATTTTATTTCCTGAAAAATCACTGTTTGTTTTTTCCGTGATTTTTAGAACTTGCGGAAATTCTTTGATTAGGTGATGAGCGACGATAGCAACATCTCTGGCACTCATCATGTTTTCATCTTCAGAGCTGGAGTCGGGATAGATATGATCGCCCAAAGTTTTATTGTTAAGACCAGAAGCATTAACTAGCTTGGCATCTGTAATTCCCCATTCTTGTAGTTGCTTTTTCATCATATCAACGAATTTAGGTTCAGTACCGCCAACTTTTTCAGCCAAAGCGATAGCAGCGCTATTGGCACTAGCAATCATAGAAGCTTCTACTAATTCTTTTACTGTATATTCTCTAGCATCCATGGGGACATTGCTGGCGCTGTAATCCTTTGTCAAACTATAAGGATAGTCAGAAATCTTAACCTTGCTAGACCAGGTGAGATCACCAGATTTAATTTCCTTATAAACCATATAAACAGTCATCATTTTAGTAATAGAAGCAATACCGGCAGTGGTATCGGCATCCTTTTCATAGAGAATCTTTCCTGTATTAGCTTCAACAGCAATGGCATGCTTAGCAGAGACATCAAAGTTCTCTTCAGCCTTTACCCCAAAGCCGATTAGGGATATTAAAATAAATAGTAAGCATACAATCTTTTTCATCATAAATTTAATTATAGCATAATTTTAAGAGTGAATACGCTTTTCCTAAAAAACCTAATACCTTTAAATAGAGAAGAGAAATTGGACTGTTTTTTAGGAGTGGGACGATAAAACTGATTTTTAGGAGATCGCGATTGTATTTTAAATTTATTTATATATCGTTCATAAATTGGAAGATTCAAAACCAATTTTTTCCTTGACAGAAGCTTGCTAAAAGGGAAGAAATGCGCTAAAATAAAAATGATATTAGTTTCAATTTTCAGATTATTGAAAAGTAAAGAGGAGACATTATGATAGCAATAAAGAAAAGTCCATGGAAACGTGTTGGTTTAGGGCTGGTAACTGTTACTTCAGCAGCTATTTTAGCAGCCTGTGGAAACGGGAACAAACAAACTTCAAAAGATGAGATTAATTGGTATACTCCAGTTGATATCAATTCTTTGGATATTTCAAAAAGTACAGATACTTATTCTGGTATCGCGATTGGAAATTCAGGAAGTAATCTGTTGCGTGTTGATGATAAAGGCAAACCAGCCCCTGACCTTGCTAAAAAAGTGGAAGTGTCAAAAGATGGCTTAACTTACACAGCAACATTGCGCAAGGGTATCAAATGGTCTGATGGTAGTGCCATTACAGCTAAAGATTTTGTTTATTCATGGCAGCGTATGGTTAATCCAAAGACAGCTTCAGAATATTCAGGTCTTGCTGTTGAGTCTCATGTAAAGAATGCCAAAGCCATTAATAGCGGTGACATTAAAGATCTTAATGAACTCGGAGTTAAGGCTGATGGCAATAAAGTTATCTTCACCTTAGAATCACCGACTCCTCAGATGAAATATCTGCTTGCTTTCACAAGCTTTATGCCACAAAAACAATCCTTTGTTGATAAAGTCGGTAGTAAATATGGGACCAATGCCAAGAGTCAAATTTATTCAGGACCTTACACTTTAAGTGGCTGGAATGGCACTAACGGCAGTTTTAAACTGAAAAAGAATAAATATTACTGGAATGCTGACAAGGTCAAAATTGATACCATTAATTTCCAAACGGTAAAAAAACCTGAGACAGCTGTTCAAATGTATAAGCGTGGTGAATTAGATACAGCTAATATTTCAAATACTCCAGCTCTTTTCAAAGCTAACAAGGGCAACAAAGATGTCGTTGATGTCTTTGAAGCAACAACTGCTTACATGCAGTATAACCAAACAGGTACTAACAAAGCTCTAGCTAATAAGAAAATTCGCCAAGCACTGAATTATGCAACTAATCGTAAGGCTTATGTAGAAACAGCGATACCGACAGGTTCACGCGCAGCAACTGGCGTAGCACCTTATAAATTGGCCAAAGTGGATGGTAAGGATCTTTCTAAGTATGTGGCACCGGGCTATACTTATAATGCCGCCAAAGCAAAACAACTCTTTAAGGAAGGTTTGCAAGAGATTGGCGAAACATCAGTGAAATTTACAGTGACTTCCGATGCTGATTCACCTGTAGCTAAATCTGGTCTTGACTATATTAAAGGAGCTTGGGAAAAGGCGCTTCCAGGTTTGACAATTGAAGAAAAATTCGTGCCGTTCAAACAGCGTGTTCAAGATACACAAAATCAAAACTTTGAGATTGTCATGTCTCTTTGGGGCGGCGACTATCCAGAAGGTTCGACCTTCTACAGTAATTTCATGACAAGTTCACCTTATAATGGTGGAAAATTCGTAAATTCTACTTATGATCAGGCCTATGAAAAAGCAATTACAACGGATGCCTTAAATCCTACAAAGGCAGCTGAAGATTATAAAGCAGCAGAAAAAGCCTTATTTGATGAAGCAAATGTTAATCCAATTTACTTCCGCAGTACGAAGTCATTGCAAAACCCAAGTATCAAGGGTCTGATTCGCAGTTCTACAGGTTTGAATGTGGACTTCACTTATGCTTATAAGAAATAACTTTTAAGATAACAACACTTTTACACATGGCAAGGATTGGCTTGATGCCAGTTCTTGTTTTTATTGGAGAGCTTTCGCCGATAAAAACAAAGAAAAGGAATCATTATGCTCAAATATATTCTTAAACGTTTGGGAATTCTTTTGCTGACTTTATTTATAGTTGTCACTATTACTTTCTTTCTCATGAAAGCGATGAAAGGAACTCCCTTTAACAATCCCAAATTAAGTCCGGATGCTATTGCTGCTCTGAACGTTCAATATGGTCTAGATAAACCTCAATGGCAACAATATTTGCTCTATTTGAAAAATGTCTTCACAGGTGACTTAGGAACTAGTTTTCAATATACCAATCAATCTGTGACGACACTTATTGTTCAAAGGCTAGGTATTTCTGCCCAACTTGGTTTACAAGCACTTGTCTTAGGTGTTGGAATGGGTTTGATTGTAGGTGCTCTTTCTGCGCGTCATCAAAATGATAAAATAGATGGCCTCCTAAGTGTCATTTCAACACTTGGTTATTCTGTTCCTTCTTTCATTTTGGCTGTTTTCTTGTTGAATACATTTGGCTATCGTCTGCAATTCTTACCTGTATCTGGTTGGGGCTCTTTTGCTCAAACCATTCTGCCGACCTTGGCGTTATCATTTAATCCATTTGCAGTAACAACTCGTTTTGTTAGAAGTGAGATGATTGAAGCTTTGAACTCTGATTACATTCAACTGGCGCGTGCTAAAGGTTTGACAGAACGTCAGGTTGCCAATCATCACGCCTATCGCAATTCAATGATTCCTGTTTTGACCTTAGTGGGTCCTATGGCTGCTAATCTTTTAACAGGTTCTGTGTTGATTGAGAGAATTTTTTCGATTCCGGGTATCGGGGAGCAGTTTGTGAATTCCATCCCTTCCAATGATTATCCTGTTATCATGGGAACGACGATTGTTTATGCTGTTATGTTGATGAGTATGATCTTATTGACAGATATCGTTACCAGCATTGTTGATCCGCGCGTTCGTTTGCAGTAAGGAGAGTGACATGGCAGATAAAAATAGAGAGTTTGTGCTCATTGGAGCAGGAAGCACCAAAGCACAAGAAAAAATTGAAAAGCCAGCTCTATCTTTCTTACAAGATGCTTGGCGACGGTTAAAGAAAAATAAGTTAGCAGTTGTTTCACTTTGGTTTTTAACCTTATTAATCTCTTTTTCTTTGGTATCTCCTTTGTTTGTATCACAAAAAGATGCTAATAGTTTTGATTCGGACAAGGTATCAACTTATAGTAATTTGCCGCCTAATAGCGGTCTTGGTATTCCGGGTTGGAATGGTGTTTTTCAGATGCCAGGCTCTAGCAAGGCATCCAATGTCTATGAAGATCAAGCCGTTCCAAAAGGGAAAACATTCCTTTTGGGAACCGATAGTTTGGGACGCAGTCTAGGTAAGCGGATTATTGTTGGTGTTCGTATTTCGCTTTTAGTAGCAGTCGCTGCTACCTGCATTGACTTACTTATTGGGGTTGTTTATGGTCTGACTTCAGGCTATGTTGGCGGTGCTGTTGATATCATTATGCAGCGGATTATTGAAATTATTTCTTCTGTTCCAAATCTAATTATCGTAACCATGTTAGGGCTTTTATTAGGGAATGGGATTATTGCAATTATCTTGTCCATTGCTTTAACGGGGTGGACTTCAATGGCAAGGCAGGTTCGAAACATGACCTTATCATATAAGGAAAGGGATTTTGTTTTAGCTGCCAGAACTTTAGGTGAAAGCAGTCCTAAAATTGCTTTTAAACATATTTTACCCAATATTTCTGGTGTTATTATTGTGCAAATTATGATGACGATTCCTTCTGCCATTATGTATGAAGCTATTCTTTCAGCTATCAATTTAGGAGTAAAACCACCAACGTCTTCTTTGGGTTCTCTTATTTCTGATGCTCAAGAAAATTTACAATATTACCCTTATCAAATCATCTTACCGGCTCTTGCTTTAGTCTTTATTTCTTTAGCGTTTATTTTACTTGGAGATGGTTTACGTGATGCATTTGATCCAAAATCAGGACAAGACTAGGAGGAAAATATGAGTAAGGAAAAAATTTTACAAGTCAATAACCTCCATGTCAATTTTCATACCTATGCAGGTGAAGTAAAAGCTATTCGCGATGTTAGTTTTTATTTAGAAAAAGGGGAAACGCTGGCTATTGTTGGCGAATCTGGTTCTGGAAAGTCGGTGACCACACGAACTTTAATGGGGTTGTCAGCAAAGAATGCTGAGATTTTCGGAGATATTGAGTTTAAGGGACGCAATCTAAATGATTTGAAGGAAGAAGACTGGGTTCATATTCGCGGAAATGATATTTCCATGATTTTCCAAGATCCTATGACAAGTTTGGATCCAACCATGCGTATTGGCCTTCAAATTGCTGAACCTATTATCAAGCATGAAAAAGTAACTAAAAAAGAAGCTCTCAAGCGGGCTCTTGACATGATGGAAAAGGTCGGTATTCCCAATGCGCAAGAACACATCAACGATTATCCTCACCAGTGGTCAGGCGGTATGCGCCAGCGCGCTGTCATAGCTATTGCTTTGGCAACTAATCCTGAAATCCTTATTGCAGATGAACCAACGACGGCTCTTGATGTTACCATTCAAGCACAAATTCTTCATTTAATGAAAGAAATCCAAAAGAATACTGACTCTTCCATTATCTTTATCACTCATGATTTGGGTGTCGTTGCAGGTATGGCAGACCGTGTTGCTGTTATGTATGCAGGCAAGATTGTGGAATATGGTACAGTAGATGAGGTTTTCTACAACCCACAGCATCCCTACACTTGGGGGCTTCTCAATTCGATGCCTACAACTAATACAGCTTCAGGCAGTTTGCATTCAATTCCCGGAACACCGCCTGACTTGTTGCAGCCCCCTCAAGGAGATGCTTTTGCTCCAAGAAATGAATTCGCTCTTGATATTGATCTTAAGGAGGAGCCGCCATTTTTTAAAGTTAGTGATTCACATTATGCTGCTACTTGGCTGTTAGATGATCGTGCTCCTAAGATTACTCCGCCGGAAAGAATTTTGCAGCGTTGGGAAAAATGGAAGAGCTTACAGGGAGAAAAGCATAATGACTGAAAATCGTAAAAAACTAGTTGAAGTCAAAAATGTTTCTTTGACATTCAATAAAGGAAAAGCCAACCAAGTAAAAGCAATAGATAATGTCAGCTTTGATATCTATGAAGGAGAAGTTTTTGGACTTGTTGGGGAATCTGGCTCAGGTAAGACGACAATTGGCCGTGCTATTTTAAAACTTTACAATATTGATAAAGGAGAAATTGATTTCGAAGGTGAAACGATTTCAAAATTAAAGGGAAAATCATTGTTTAATTTTCGTAAGAAAGCGCAAATGATTTTCCAAGATCCTCAAGCCAGCTTGAATAGTCGCATGAAAGTTAGGGATATTATTGCTGAAGGACTTGATGTTCATAAATTGGTTAAAAATAAGGCAGACCGTGACGCAAAAGTTCAGGATTTACTGGATCTGGTTGGGTTAAATAAGGATCATTTAACACGTTATCCGCATGAATTTTCAGGCGGTCAGCGTCAACGGATTGGGATTGCTCGTGCTTTGGCGGTTGAGCCTAAATTCATTATTGCTGATGAGCCCATCTCTGCTTTGGATGTCTCTATCCAAGCTCAGGTTGTTAATCTCATGCAAAAACTGCAGCATGAACAGGGACTAACGTACCTGTTCATTGCTCATGATTTATCAATGGTTAAGTATATTTCGGATCGCATTGGTGTGATGCATTGGGGAAAAATTGTGGAAATTGGGACATCTGATGAGGTTTACCATCACCCCATTCATCCTTATACTCAAAGTCTCTTATCAGCTGTTCCTGAACCCGATCCAGTTTTAGAACGTCAACGTATTCATAAAGTTTATGACCCAGTTGATGAGTTAGATGGGCAGGAACGGGAAATGAGAGAAATTACACCGGGGCATTTTGTTTTAGCAACAGAAGAAGAGGCAAAAGCCTATAAGAAAAAATAAAGCTGAGCTGAAAGTCCTATTTTAACTGTACTAATGACAAAATCTCATTTTTGAAATAGCTGAATTAATTCATTTGATATAGCGTGTTTTCTTGTTTTTAAGTGATATTTAATATCAGACCATTTTAATCCTAATAATCATTTGTTTTTTATGTTTGATGGTATCGTAACTTTTAGAATTTGTATTCCTAACTTTTTTGACAATTTTCTTGAGTAGTTAAGGAACCTGTCAATATTCTTTTTACTACAGCAGAAATTATTCTTATATGAAGAGTGAGCCAAAATCGGTAATTGTAATGAATTGCGATTTCGATTTTGTCGGTTCACTCTTTTTTACTAAGCTAGCATTATCTCATAAATAAAATCGTTTATTGTTGACTTTTGAGATAATGCATAAGAGAAATCATTATATGTGGTTTAGTGAAAGTTATTGGCGTCTGCTTTTTGTTTCTTTGTAAATGTTAATGATAAGATAAAACGTGCTTATAATTTGTCTAGTTTATTTTTTGTTTTTTATTGAGTATGAAACCTTTTGGAAATCATCCCTACTATTTGTTTCATTTATTTTAGAATTTTTAATAAAATAAGCAAAATATTTGTCACTAATTAGTAGTAATGTTATTATATTAGCATAATGACAATGGAGGTAATTATTTATGTCAAATTTTTTAGATTTACAAAAACAACGTCGCAGTATCTATGCCTTAGGCAAAACTGTTGATTTATCAAAGGCTGAATTAGTTGCATTAATTCAAAATGCCATTAAGCAGGCGCCGTCAGCTTTTAATTCGCAAACCAGCCGTGCTCTCGTTCTTTTCGGGCAAGACTCTCAAGATTTTTGGAATAAAATTGCTTACAGTGAATTAGAAAAAGTCACACCAGCAGAAGCCTTTGTAGGGACAAAAGCGAAGTTGGAAAGTTTTGCTGCTGGAGTTGGAACCATTCTTCTATTTGAAGATCAAGCTGTTGTCAGAAATTTGGAAGAAAACTTTCCGCTTTATGCAGAGAATTTCCAGCCTTGGTCTGAACAAGCACACGGTATTGCTCTTTATGCTATTTGGTTAGCACTAGCTGAACAAAATATTGGTATGAGTGTTCAGCACTACAATCCGCTTGTTGATGCTCAAGTTGCTGAAAAATATGATTTACCAGCTAACTGGAAATTGCGTGCACAAATACCTTTTGGTTCAATTGAAGCATCTGCTGGTGAGAAAGAATTCATGGCAGATCAAGATCGGTTCAAAGTTTTTGGTGACTAGCCATTAAAAATTTTGTTTGAATAATCAATAAGATAAGACGAAAAAAAGCGCCCTTGTAAAAGGCACTTTTTTTGCTTTAATGATGGTTGCTGCTAGTTAAATGAATGGGAACTTCAGGAAAGAGTTTGGCTAGAATTTTTCCCGTAATAATTTGTCCCGGTCCTTGGTAGCAATAAGTGTGCATGTACATAGAAGGATTGAAATTGAGTTCAATACAGGTGCAGTTTGGCTTTTCCTTGCTTGCTTTTAAGTGGGTGTCTGGAATGATCAAATCAACACCGCAGGCCCAAGCTCCCATTGCTGTCGCCATATTAGCTGCTAGTTGTTTGTAGCTAGGATCCATGGTTTCTGTCACATCAATCGAATCGCCGCCAGTTGAGATATTGGAATTACCACGAAGATTTACCTTCTTGCCCTTTGGTAAGATGTCTTCTGGGGTATAACCTTCTTGCTGCAGCATCAGCAATTCAATATCACCGAGATCAATGATTTCAAGTGGAGAGCGATGCTCCCGACCACGAAGAGGATCCCTATTTTTTTGTGCCACGAGCTGCCGAACGGTACTATGGCCGTCTCCAACGACGTTGGCCGCAACCCGCAAGAGAACGGCCTCACATTTACCGTCCAGAATGAAGAAACGGTATTCTGTTCCTGGTATAAATTCTTCCACAAGGACCGAATAGTCTTCAATAAAGGCAATGTCAAGTGCTTTTTCGTAATCATTGTGACTGGCTGCTGTTTCAAAAATAGAAATCCCAAGTCCGAAATTGGTTGTCTTAGGTTTAACAACAATAGGTTTATTTTTGATTTGGGAATAATAGCGGAGGGCCTCGTCTTTATTGTCAAATTCAGCTCCTGCTGGGACAGGGTAGCCGTTTTCTCTTAGTATTTTTTTAGTCACCACTTTATTGGCCATGGCTAGGGGGATAACGTAGTTATCTTTAGAAGTCATGTTGCCATTTTTGACATATTCAATATGGTCATTATGCCACAGTTTGAGAAATTGATCATTTTCATCTAAAATTTCAAAATGAATTCCTTTTTGGATGGTATCAAAAAGCAGCATTTGTGTTGACAATTCCATGTTTTCATAGCCCTTGAGGGCATAATAATCTTGCCAAGCGTAGTTATGATAATCTTGCCCTTTTTTCTGTCCAAAATGCTCCAATGAGGCATGCTTAATATGCTCAAAGAGACGGCCGCTTAGAGTTAACTTAGGATTTTCAACTTGCTTTTTGATAGCAATTAGTAAATCATCATAGTAACTTGGTAATTTAAAGTGTTTAATTAAGGCTTCCATTGCTTCTATAATAAGGGAAGCAGAGTTCTCCTTTGGTAATTTTTCCAGAGGATGGCTTAATGCAATTTTATCATTAAGTTTTTGAGCCTTATCAAGTGCTTGATTCAGCTTTTTTGGTGTGTCAAGCCAGAGCATGGCCAAGATAAAGAGATGGACACTGTCAATGGTTTCTTGCGTAATGCCGCGATTATTGAAGGGATTAAGATCAAAACAGCGAAATTCTAAATAAGTGATTCCTTTAGTAAGATAGTCACGATTATGCTTACTGCCACGCAAACGAACAGCTGAATAGAATTCTTTTTCAGCTGATAGAGCACCGCTTTTAACATAATGCTCAATACTTGAGATATAATTTTCGAGACTGTCGAAAGGAACCTTAATATCATCAGTATTGACATAGCCTAGATGACTGTTTCGGATTGAGCGAACAGTTTGGCTGAGCTCTTCATTTAAAAATCCTTTTTCAGCCAAGGGACTAGCCCCATAAAGGTAGGTCAGGAACCAACGATAGTTTAAGAAATTCTGAGCCACTTTTAAGTAGAGGTCATTTTTAAAGTCAATGAAAGACTGATAACCGCTAAGTTCAAAAAGTTCATTCATTAAATCAGCACCTAGCTCCATGTTATAATGAATGCCAGATATGGATTGCAGGATTTTTCCATATTTTTTATCTAAATACTGACGATAGGAAAATTCAAAGTCATCTTCTAACTGGGCAATTTCAATTTCGTCTTCTGTAATTTGAGGTGGCATAGACAAAGGCCAAAGGTATTGGTTTTGGTCAATACTGCGCTCTGCAACATCAGTAATAGCCCCTAAAAAACGAAGGACTTCCTTGCTGGAATGAGCGACAGGCGTGATTAGTTCCATCTGAGACTCACTGTAATCTGTTTGAATATAAGGATGAAACTGGCGAGAACCTAGTGCTGTTGGATGAGGTGTCTGAGCCAGACGGTGGTTTGTTTTATTGATACGGAGACTTTCTCTTTCTAAACCAAAATTAGCTTGAAGAAGGGGTAAGTCAGAATTTGCATGCTGTAATAATTGATTGATGTGCATAGGCTGCCTCGCTTCATTGTAGATAGTAATAGTGTACAATAAATTCCCTCCTTCTGACAATTCTTTGCTACGTTTCTTGAAAAATAGTCGGAAATTTCATATACTTTATAAGTAAGATATTCTTGCAGGTGAAACTCCTGCCATGTCTATTGAGAAAGGATGTGGAGCTGTTTATTGACAGCTCAGTATCAAGAATTATGACTTCAGTTGTTGTTGTTGGAACCCAGTGGGGAGATGAAGGTAAAGGAAAAATTACCGATTTTTTATCTGCTGATGCAGAAGTGATTGCACGTTATCAGGGCGGAGACAATGCAGGGCATACCATTGTTATTGATGGGAAAAAATTTAAACTGCATTTAATTCCGTCAGGAATTTTCTTTCCTGAAAAGGTTTCTGTTATTGGTAATGGGATGGTTGTCAATCCCAAATCATTGGTTGAAGAATTAGATTATCTTCATCAAGAAGGTGTTGCAACAGATAATCTTCGTATTTCTGATCGTGCCCATATTATTTTGCCTTATCATATTAAACTTGACCAATTACAAGAAGCGTCCAAGGGGGATAATAAAATCGGGACTACTAATAAAGGAATCGGCCCTGCCTATATGGATAAGGCTGCACGCGTTGGTATTCGGATTGCTGACTTGCTTGATAAGGACATTTTTGCAGAACGTCTAAAAGCAAATTTGGCAGAAAAAAATCGCCTTTTTGAAAAAATGTATGAGTCGGCTCCAGTAGCCTTTGATACTATTTTTGATGAGTACTATGCTTATGGTCAAAAGATTAAAGATTATGTCACTGATACCTCTGTTATCCTAAATAAGGCTCTTGATAAAGGGAGACGGGTTCTCTTTGAAGGAGCTCAAGGAGTTATGCTTGATATTGACCAAGGAACCTATCCATTTGTAACTTCATCAAATCCAGTTGCAGGTGGCGTTACCATCGGATCTGGTGTTGGACCAAGTAAAATCAATAAGGTTGTTGGTGTCTGCAAAGCCTATACCAGCCGTGTAGGTGATGGTCCTTTCCCCACAGAACTTTTTGACCAAACGGGAGAGCGCATTCGTGAAGTTGGGCATGAATACGGGACAACAACAGGGCGTCCGCGCCGAGTTGGTTGGTTTGACTCAGTTGTTATGCGTCACAGCCGCCGTGTATCAGGCATTACCAATTTATCTCTTAACTGTATTGATGTACTTTCAGGTCTTGATATCGTAAAAATCTGTGTAGCCTATGATTTGGATGGAAAACGGATTGATCACTACCCTGCCAGTCTCGAACAACTAAAACGCTGTAAACCTATTTATGAAGAATTGCCGGGCTGGTCTGAAGATATTACAGGGGTTCGCAGTTTAGAAGATCTTCCTGAAAATGCTCGTAATTATGTCCGCCGTGTAAGTGAATTAGTTGGTGTTCGTATTTCTACTTTCTCGGTTGGTCCAGATCGTGATCAGACTAATATTTTGGAAAGTGTCTGGGGATTGTAAAGTTAATAATTTTTATGCTATAAAAAAGAAGTTGCTTGTGTGACTTCTTTTTCATTTGGTACGATTTTAACCATTTGTATAACTGCAAATAAAATTCATTTTTAAACTTGCCTTCTATGCTGAATTCCAAGAAGCCTTCTTTTAATGTTTAAAATTTAATTGGATAAAAATTAAGAATGCCTTCTAAATTTCGACTCATTTAAAAAGCAGAAAATTATAGTCCAATTGTGAACACTTGTATGTGTGATTATTGGTCTTGTTGTTAGCATTTTCAAGAATTATAATAAAACTATAAAAAAACTTCAAATCTTTTTAGAAAAGAGGAAAACATATGAATATTCTTATTAATATTCTAACTTGGTTCTCGCAAAATATTTTGCAAAAACCGGCCTTTTTTGTAGGTATCTTAGTATTAATTGGATACTTGCTCCTCAAAAAACCATTACACGATGTATTTGCTGGTTTCATTAAGGCAACTGTTGGATATATGATTCTGGATGTTGGTGCTGGCGGTCTAGTGACAACCTTTCGTCCCATTTTAGCAGCACTTAATTATAAATTCAAAATTGGTGCGGCGGTTATTGACCCATATTTTGGACTGACAGCAGCAAATGAAAAGATTGCTCAAGAGTTCCCTAGATTTATTGGTACAGCAACAACAGCGCTCTTGATTGGCTTCTTCTTCAATATTCTTCTGGTTGCCCTTCGTAAGATTACTAAGATTCGTACCTTGTTCATTACAGGTCACATCATGGTACAACAAGCTGCGACAGTTACCTTGATGGTTATCCTTTTAATTCCAGTTTTTCGCAATCAGTTCTGGGGAACTTTAGCTGTAGGGATCATCTGTGGTCTTTATTGGGCGGTTAGTTCTAATATGACTGTTGAGCCAACACAGCGCTTAACTGGTGGCAGTGGTTTTGCTATCGGACACCAACAGCAATTTGCTATTTGGTTTACGGATAAGATTGCTCCAAAACTTGGTAAAAAAGAAGAAAATTTGGACAACTTGAAATTGCCAGCTTTCTTAAATATCTTCCATGATACAGTTGTTGCCTCAGCAACCTTGATGCTCGTTTTCTTTGGTGCTATCTTGGCTATCCTTGGTCCGAATATCATGTCTAATCCAAAGGTGATTACAACGGGTACCTTGTTTGATCCAACCAAACAAGCCTTCTTTATGTACGTTGTTCAAACGGCCTTTACTTTTTCTGTTTATCTTTTTGTCTTGATGCAAGGTGTGCGGATGTTTGTCGGTGAACTGACCAATGCCTTCCAAGGTATCTCTAACAAACTTCTCCCTGGTTCTTTCCCAGCAGTTGACGTTGCGGCGTCCTATGGTTTTGGATCACCTAGTGCAGTCCTCTTTGGTTTTGCAACTGGACTTATTGGACAGTTAATTACAATCGTGTTATTGATTGTCTTTAAGAATCCAGTCTTGATTATCACAGGTTTCGTTCCAGTATTCTTTGATAATGCTGCGATTGCTGTTTATGCCGACAAACGCGGAGGTTGGAAAGCAGCAGTTGTTCTGTCATTCTTATCAGGTGTGCTTCAAGTGGCACTTGGTGCAGTTGCAGTTGCTCTTCTAGGTCTGGCAGGATTTGGCGGTTATCATGGTAACATTGACTTTGAAATTCCATGGGTGCCATTTGCTTATCTTTTCAAATATGCAGGAGTTATCGGTTATGCTCTTGTGGCAGTCTTCTTACTTGCTATCCCGCAAATTCAATTTGCTAAAGCAAAAGATAAGGAAGCCTACTATCGTGGAGATGCTCAAGCAGAATAATCAGCTAATATGAATTTAGCCTATCATTGTGTTATAATAGGCACGATCATTTATAGGAGGAAAAATTATGGTTAAAGTTCTTACAGCATGCGGAAATGGCATGGGCTCATCAATGGTTATTAAAATGAAGGTTGAAAATGCTTTGCGTCAATTAGGTGTATCGGATATTGAATCAGCATCATGTTCAGTTGGCGAAGCCAAAGGTTTAGCTTCAAATTATGATATTGTTGTCGCTTCGAACCACCTCATTCATGAATTGGACGGCCGTACGAATGGTAAATTAATTGGTCTTGATAATTTAATGGATGATAATGAAATTAAGACAAAATTGGAAGAAGCATTAAAATAAAAAGCGTAGTGGGTGTCTTCAATTTTGCTGAAGGCACCTATAGTTTTTAAGAAAGGAAGGATACGATGAACTTAGCACAAGCCTTTAAAGAAAATCATTCAATCCGATTAGGGTTAACAGCCAAAGATTGGAAAGAAGCTGTTAAACTGTCTGTCACCCCTCTTATTGAAAGCGGTGCAGTAAAACCTGAATACTATAATGCTATTATTGAGTCAACTGAAAGTTATGGACCTTATTATATCTTAATGCCGGGTATGGCTATGCCTCATGCTCGTCCAGAAGCAGGCGTACAGCGCGATGCCTTTTCATTAGTGACATTGACAGAGCCCGTTACCTTTACAGATGGCAAAGAAGTTCAAGTTCTCCTTGCTCTTGCAGCGACTAGTTCAAAAATTCATACATCAGTAGCTATTCCCCAAATCATTGCACTTTTTGAATTAGATCATTCCATTGAACGCCTTGTTAATTGCAAAACGCCAGAAGAGGTGCTTGCTATGGTAGAAGAATCTAAAAGCAGTCCCTATCTTGAGGGGCTTGACCTTGATTCATGAGAAGAAATGAGTTAGTACGTAGAAAGAAGGAGATATAAATGACAAAACAATTGCCAAATTTACAGGTTGCACTGGACCATTCTAACTTGAAAGGCGCTATTACAGCAGCGGTTTCTGTAGGAAATGAAGTAGATGTTATAGAAGCAGGAACTGTCTGTCTCCTTCAAGTTGGCAGCGAATTGGTAGAAGTCTTACGCAGCCTTTTTCCAGATAAAATCATCGTTGCCGATACAAAGTGTGCTGATGCTGGCGGTACAGTTGCTAAAAATAATGCTGTGCGTGGCGCTGACTGGATGACCTGTATCTGTTCAGCTACTATTCCAACCATGAAAGCAGCCCGCAAAGCTATTGAAGACATTAATCCTGATAAAGGTGAGATTCAGGTTGAACTCTATGGTGATTGGACCTATGATCAGGCTCAACAGTGGTTAGATGCCGGTATTTCACAAGCGATCTATCACCAATCACGCGATGCTCTGCTTGCAGGTGAAACTTGGGGAGAAAAAGACCTTAACAAGGTTAAAAAACTTATTGAAATGGGTTTTCGTGTTTCAGTAACCGGTGGTCTTAGTGTTGACACCTTGAAACTCTTTGAAGGAGTTGATGTTTTCACCTTTATCGCAGGACGTGGGATCACTGAGGCGAAAAATCCTGCTGGGGCAGCACGTGCATTTAAAGACGAAATCAAACGGATCTGGGGGTAGAGCTTATGGCACGTCCAATTGGTATTTATGAAAAGGCAACACCTAAACACTTTACTTGGCTGGAACGCCTCAACTTTGCCAAGGAACTTGGGTTTGATTTTGTTGAGTTGTCCATTGATGAGAGCGACGAACGTTTGGCACGTTTGGATTGGTCCAAGAAAGAACGTCTAGAATTGGTTAAAGCTATTTTTGAGACAGGTGTGCGGATTCCCACCATTACTTTTAGCGGACATCGCCGTTATCCACTGGGATCCAACGATCCTGAAAAAGAAGCGCGTGCTCTTGAAATGATGGAAAAATGTATCGAGTTTGCACAGGACATTGGTATTCGTAATATCCAGCTGGCTGGCTACGATGTTTACTACGAAGAGAAGTCTCCTAAAACAGGTGCACGCTTCCTTAAAAATTTACGTCAGGCCTGTACTTGGGCTGAAGAAGCGCAAGTTATCTTATCAATTGAAATCATGGATGATCCTTTCATCAATTCGATTGAAAAATATCTAGCTGTCGAAAAAGAAATTGACTCTCCTTATCTCTTTGTCTATCCTGATACAGGAAATGTCTCAGCTTGGGGCAATGATCTTTGGAGTGAATTTTACATTGGGCACAAATCTATCGCAGCCCTTCACTTAAAAGATACTTATGCCGTCACAGAAAGTTCAAAAGGTCAATTTCGTGATGTGCCATTTGGTCAGGGCTGTGTAGATTGGGAAGCCATGTTTGATGTTTTGAAGAAAACAAATTATAATGGCCCATTTTTAATTGAAATGTGGTCTGAAAATTGTGAGACGGTAGAAGAAACGCGTGCAGCCATTAAAGAAGCACAAGATTTCCTCTATCCTTTAATTGAGAAAGCGGGGTTACGCTAAATATGTTAGTACCTGAACTGCGCGAACGCGTCTACAAAGCTAATATGGAACTGCCAGAACATGGTCTGGTTAAGTTTACTTGGGGCAATGTCTCAGCTATTGACCGCGAAGGTGGCTATATTGCCATTAAACCATCTGGAGTTGCTTATGACAAATTATCGGCGGGAAATATGGTCATTACAGATCTTGATGGAAATATCCTTGAAGGAGACTTGAATCCTTCGTCAGATTTGCCAACGCATGTCGAATTGTACAAAGCTTTCCCGGAAGTTGGCGGTATTGTCCATACACACTCAACTGAAGGCGTGTCTTGGGCACAGGCCGGCCGTGATATTCCTTGTTACGGAACAACACATGCAGATACCTTCTATGGGGCAATTCCATGTGCGCGTGCTTTGACGCCGGAAGAAATCAATGGTGAATATGAAAAAGAAACCGGAAAAGTTATCATTGAAGAATTTAAAAAACGCGGTCTTGACCCTTTAGCTGTTTCTGGTGTCACTGTCCGCAATCACGGACCATTTGCTTGGGGAAAAGACGAAAAGTCAGCTGTATACAATGCAGTTGTCTTGGAAGAAGCAGCTCGCATGGCGAGATACACAGAAAGTATCAATCCAGAAGTGGAAGAGGTACCGCAAGCACTCAAAGATAAACATTATCTCCGTAAGCATGGAAAGAATGCTTACTATGGGCAAAAAGACGATAGTCATTAAGAAAAAGATAAATGATTGTTTCAGATTGAAGACAAACTTTTCGAGGTTTGTCTTTTTTACTTTCAGAGAGATCAATGAACAAAACACCCTTTTCCTTTTTTGTGAATAAATCTGTGTCAGATTAATAAAGTGAAAAGAATTTTAGAAAGCATGGAGAAGCACAATTATAAAAGATAAAGGCTTCATTTATAAAAAATATGTTCCTCTTATTAATGTTAGTCAAGATTTTACCAAAACGACGGTCACTATTAAGTAATTCTAATTTACCAGAAAGATTTCCTATACTTTTCAAGTAGATGTCACAGGTATTAAGATTTTGAAATATTATTGTACTTGTCATTTTAACGTGTTAAAATGACAGCAATATTAAGAAGAAGAGAAGTTTTATGAATGCAGTAACTTTAGATTCAATGGCATTTGATCATTTTGAAACAGCAGGAGAAGATTACCTTACTGAAATCGAAGGAGAAGGACTAGGTCTTGGTATCTGTCTTGGGCTTGTTGGTTTTGCAGGTGGTTTTGCCCATGGAGTTGTCCAAGGAGCTGGAGTAGGAACTGCAATAGAGCCTGGATATGGTACAATAATTGGTGCCTTAGTTGATGGAGTTGGCCAAGGTCTTATATATGGAGGAGCTGGTTTTGCAGCTGGTTATAGCCTATGATTAAACGTCTATTTCAGAATAGTTTATTGCCGATTTTTGTAATAATGGGGTTAATGGCTGTATACACACCGATAAGACCCCTTAAGTACATTCTTGTTGGTTTAATGGCATTAGAAGGACTTTCTTTCATTGTGATTGATGGTGCAAAACTATTAAAAATGATAAAACATTAAAAGTATTTGAAGGTGTGTAAGCAAATCTAAGCCTTTACGAGTGAGTAAAACATACGCAACTATATCTATTATGGTCGGCATAGGAGCAAGCATTGCATTGGCGCAAGTTTCTCCTCCTATGGCAGCAGAAGCAGCCCCTTGGCTAATTGGAGTTGGAACTATTGCGGGTGCTGGTGTTAATACTTGGGGACCTTGGATTTAAGCTCTATCAGGAGGACTACCATATGTTGTCACCGAAATTAGGAAGAGCTGTTCTCTTTAGTTATCCTATCTTATTGCTCATTTCCTTATTATTACCAATTAAAAATATTAAACTGATTGTATTCATGATATTTATGATAGAGAATATTTTAGTATTAATATTTTATTGGAAAAGTAAACATCTCTCATAAGTAATATGATAGAGACTATTAAAATGAATCAATAGCCTAATTCTTACAAGAATTAGGCTATTTGAGTAAAAATATGTGAATAGGAATCGAAAATAAATTGTCGGCTCCTTAGCAGGTTCAGAAGCAGTTCCTGTTGCTTCTCTTGCTGGTTTAGCTATAGGTGCAATCTTTGGTGGAGTATGTGGAGCCATTGGCGGAGGATTCACCGGTGCTGTTACTGGTTATGAGAAACTTCCATTTTAGTTACAGTCATTTTATTTCTCATGATTGAAGGGGAAGTTTTATGTTTTCAAAGAAATCTATCATTGTTAGTTATACTTATATGTTGGCTATACCTACTTGTCTTATGCTGTATGCCATTTTTCCAAGTATAAGAGATTTTGTTTCCACTATATATCTAATAGGAACGATGTTAGTTATCGTTTTTTGCTGGAAAGATTTTTTCAAACTGATGCAACTGCTAAGAGATTATTGGAAAAATAAAAAAGGATGATTTCATGTTCTTACATGAAGCTTTTAGATAGTGTACCTTTTATATTAATGATTTCAATCATATTTCTCTTTAAATATGGATAGACAATATTTTGAAATGCTAATAAATAATAATTATCAGAAAATCTATACTAATTTTTCGTTTTGTTTCCATCAAAGTTAAAAACTAGAAACATTATTGAACCTGTTATTTAAAAATGCTAAATGACAGCAATCTTAAGAAGATGAGAAGTTTTATGAATGCAGTAACTTTAAATTCAATGACATTTGATCATTTTGAAACAGCAGGAGAAGATTACCTTGTAGATATTGATGGCTCAGGTTTTGTCGGATCAATTGCTGGTGGAGTTTTAGGAGTTGGAACAGGATTCACAGCCGGTTTTAAGCCAGCTCAATTTTTGTGGAGAGTTCCAGTTGCAGGGCCGTATCTAGCTCTTGGGACTCTCAGCTTGACTACAGTAGCAGGTGTTTATATTGGTGCTAGAGAAGGATAGGGAGATGGAGGCTTCTGGTAATTAACAGCTTCTAGTTATCTATTGAATTATTTCTATATATTGGAAATCAGTTGTATGACTTCAATTGGTACTATACTTATTAAAGTAGGTGTAGAGTTAACTTTAATAATTTCAATAGTATTTTCTTTTGGAATACGAATGTTAGTCTATTCTAGGTATAAAGTATGTTATTGAATTCATTAAAATATCAGCACAAATTTAGAAAAGGTAATATTGGTTTATGCACATAATTCAGTCAATTTTAGTGTTACTTGCTCTTTGTGTATTAGCACTTATTTCTTACCGTAGTAAAAACATTATTATTTCATTTATATGTGTCATCATTTTGCTTGCTTTATTTGCTTATTATCTTTTGCATTAGTGAAAGCAAAAGTATTTTCAAATTTAAATTTAGTCAAGTTAATAACTTGTGGTGCTAGTTTAGTAGCCTAGTTCTAAAAGATGAAACTATTATACAATTTATTAATTTTATTCTTAATCAATAAAAGTTCAAATTATTGGTTATATGATGGTTTTATGATACTGCCGCTTATATTACACTATAGTAAAAGTTCATTTGATAAGCTCGCTTGTTTTATTATTTTTCTGTTTGAATGTATTTGGCTCCTTGTCAACTGTAGTGGGTGGCATTTCTGGCTTTGGAGCTGGCCTCGGAGCAAGCATTGCATTGGCGCAAGTTTCTCCTCCTATGGCAGCAGAAGCAGCCCCCAGCCCCTTGGCTAATTGGAGTTGGGACTATTGCAGGTGCCGTAGGTGGCTTGGTACAGGGATAGCTGAAGGTTGGAAAAATGGATGGTAGTAATAAAATGTGGAATATCTTAAGTCGTCTTTTTATGATTAGCTGCATAATATGTCCGTTAATTGCTGCTTGCAGTAAAGGCACCATCATTAGGTTGATTTCTTTTGGAGCCTTTGTATTAGAGTGTATTGCCATAACATTTTATGGTTTATATTTGTTATTTTTTTAATAAAAACTGATTGTAAATTAGGTGACACTCTAGTATAACTGGTTAACTGTTTACGAAATTCTGGATGACTCTCATGATTGACAAGTTGATGTCCGATGGGAGCGATAGGTGATGGACACAATGGCATTCGAGAATTTTGATGAAATAGATATGAATCATCTTGCTGGTATTGAGGGAGGATTCGATGTGAAAGGGGTTGCTGCTTCTTATCTTGCTATGGGAACTGCAGCCCTTGGAGGATTAGCATGCACTACTCCTGTCGGTGCTGTCTTATATCTAGGTGCTGAAGTTTGTGCAGGTGCTGCAGTTATTTATTATGGCGCTAATTAATGTTAATGATTGGAATACACCAATATGATAATAAAAGATGAAAAAACACGAAGGATAATTTTTTTACTGTCTTGGCTTTTGCTTGCCACAGGCCTTGCTTTGGTTGAGTGGTCGCATTCAAAAATCATAGCAATATTACTATTTACTATAATCACAGTTATGGCTGTTTTCAGTTTTTTTAGCATGACAAAAGTTCAAGAGAAGAATAGTGAAAGCGACTCCAAAGCAAATAATTCGGTTGACAATACGATGGCGAATCGAACACGAAAGATAATTTATTTGCTGTCTTGGTTTATATTTGCGATAGTCACTGCTGTCATTATATGGCGTTATTCAAAAATTATAGCAGCATTGGTATTTATTGCTATCACAGCTGTGAGCATCTTCAGCTTTTTTAGCATAATAAAAGTTGAAGGGAAAAAGCAATAAAAATTTTAAATTATCTCCTCACTGAAACTATAGGAGCTGGTTATAGCCTATGATTAAACGCATATTTCAGAATAGTTTGCTGCCAGTTTTTGTAATAATGGGGTTACTGGCTGTATACACACCGATAAGACCCTTTAAGTACATTCTTGTTGGTTTAATGGCCTTAGAAGGACTTTCTCTCATTGTGATTGATGGCGCAAAACTATTAAAAAGGATTAAACATTAAAAATGTTAAAATCTCTTAAAGAGTTGAGATGATCAACTCACTTTACTTAAGTACTCCAATCTAGCTTGGGTCAGATCATTTTGGAATGCTAACAAATAATAGCTATCAGAAAAGTTGTAAGATTCTTTCTTTTTATTATCATCTGTATTAAAGTTCTGGAATATTATTGTATATGCTGTTTTAAAATGTTAAAATGATGATGTTTAGAGAATTAGAGAAGGAGAAGTTTATGAATATGTTAATTTTGGATTCAATGACATTAGAAGGATTCTCTCATTATGATTGATGGCGCAAAACTGTTAAAAAAGGTTAAACATTAAAAATGTTAAAATCTCTTAAAGAGTTGAGATGATCAACTCACTCTATTTAAAATAACTCAAACTAGGTTGAGTTATTTTTCTGAATATAAACTAAGAAAGATTATTTTTATGAAACAAGTTATTTATGTTGTTTTAATCGTCATAGCCGTTAACATTCTCTTAGAGGTTATCAAAAGAGTAACAAAAAGGGGAGGGACAGTTTCGTCATCTAATCCTTTACCAGATGGGCAGTCTAAGTTGTTTTGGCGCAGACATTATAAGCTAGTACCTCAGATTGATACCAGAGACTGTGGGCCGGCAGTGCTGGCATCTGTTGCAAAGCATTACGGATCTAACTACTCTATCGCTTATCTGCGGGAACTCTCAAAGACTAACAAGCAGGGAACAACAGCTCTTGGCATTGTTGAAGCTGCTAAAAAGTTAGGCTTTGAAACACGCTCTATCAAGGCGGATATGACGCTTTTTGATTATAATGATTTGACCTATCCTTTTATCGTCCATGTGATTAAAGGAAAACGTCTGCAGCATTATTATGTCGTCTATGGCAGCCAGAATAATCAGCTGATTATTGGAGATCCTGATCCTTCAGTTAAGGTGACTAGGATGAGTAAGGAACGCTTTCAATCAGAGTGGACAGGCCTTGCAATTTTCCTAGCTCCTCAGCCTAACTATAAGCCTCATAAAGGTGAAAAAAATGGTTTGTCTAATTTCTTCCCGTTGATCTTTAAGCAGAAAGCTTTGATGACTTATATTATCATAGCTAGCTTGATTGTGACGCTCATTGATATTGTCGGATCATACTATCTCCAAGGAATATTGGACGAGTACATTCCTGATCAGCTGATTTCAACTTTAGGAATGATTACGATTGGTCTGATAATAACCTATATTATCCAGCAGGTCATGGCTTTTGCAAAAGAATACCTCTTGGCCGTACTCAGTTTGCGTTTAGTCATTGATGTTATCCTGTCTTATATCAAACATATTTTTACGCTTCCTATGTCTTTCTTTGCGACAAGGCGAACAGGAGAAATCACGTCTCGTTTTACAGATGCCAATCAGATTATTGATGCTGTAGCGTCAACCATCTTTTCAATCTTTTTAGATATGACTATGGTGATTTTGGTTGGCGGGGTTTTGTTGGCGCAAAACAATAACCTTTTCTTTCTAACCTTGCTCTCCATTCCGATTTATGCCATCATTATTTTTGCTTTCTTGAAACCCTTTGAGAAAATGAATCACGAAGTGATGGAAAGCAATGCTGTGGTAAGTTCTTCTATCATTGAAGATATCAATGGGATGGAAACCATTAAATCACTCACAAGTGAGTCCGCTCGTTATCAAAACATTGATAGTGAATTTGTTGATTATTTGGAGAAAAACTTTAAGCTACACAAGTATAGTGCCATTCAAACCGCATTAAAAAGCGGTGCTAAGCTTATCCTCAATGTTGTCATTCTCTGGTATGGCTCTCGTCTAGTTATGGATAATAAAATCTCAGTTGGTCAGCTTATCACCTTTAATGCTTTGCTGTCTTATTTCTCAAATCCAATTGAAAATATTATCAATCTGCAATCCAAACTGCAGTCAGCTCGCGTTGCCAATACACGTCTTAATGAGGTCTATCTTGTCGAATCTGAATTTGAAAAAGACGGTGATTTATCAGAAAATAGCTTTTTAGATGGTGATATTTCGTTTGAAAATCTTTCTTATAAATATGGATTTGGGCGAGATACCTTATCAGATATTAATTTATCAATCAAAAAAGGCTCCAAGGTCAGTCTAGTTGGAGCCAGTGGTTCTGGTAAGACAACTTTGGCTAAACTGATTGTCAATTTCTACGAGCCTAACAAGGGGATTGTTCGAATCAATGGCAATGATTTAAAAGTTATTGATAAGACAGCTTTGCGGCGGTATATTAGCTATTTGCCGCAACAGGCCTATGTTTTTAGTGGCTCTATTATGGATAATCTCGTTTTAGGAGCTAAAGAAGGAACGAGTCAGGAAGACATTATTCGTGCTTGTGAAATTGCTGAAATCCGCTCGGACATTGAACAAATGCCTCAGGGCTATCAGACAGAGTTATCAGATGGTGCCGGTATTTCTGGCGGTCAAAAACAGCGGATTGCTTTAGCTAGGGCCTTATTAACACAGGCACCGGTTTTGATTCTGGATGAAGCCACCAGCAGTCTTGATATTTTGACAGAAAAGAAAATTATCAGCAATCTCTTACAGATGACGGAGAAAACAATAATTTTTGTTGCCCACCGCTTAAGCATTTCACAGCGTACTGACGAAGTCATTGTCATGGATCAAGGAAAAATTGTTGAACAAGGCACTCATAAGGAACTTTTAGCTAAGCAAGGTTTCTATTATAACCTGTTTAATTGAGAAAGGGGATAACATGGATCCTAAATTTTTACAAAGTGCAGAATTTTATAGGAGACGCTATCATAATTTTGCGACACTATTAATTGTTCCTTTGGTCTGCTTGATTATCTTCTTGGTCATATTCCTTTGTTTTGCTAAAAAAGAAATTACAGTGATTTCTACTGGTGAAGTTGCACCAACAAAGGTTGTAGATGTTATCCAATCTTACAGTGACAGTTCAATCATTAAAAATAATTTAGATAATAATGCAGCCGTTGAGAAGGGAGACGTTTTAATTGAATATTCAGAAAATGCCAGTCCAAACCGTCAGACTGAACAAAAGAATATTATAAAAGAAAGACAAAAACGAGAAGAGAAGGAAAAGAAAAAACACCGAAAGAGCAAGAAAAAGAAGAAGTCTAAGAGCAAGAAAGCTTCCAAAGATAAGAAAAAGAAATCGAAAGACAAGGAAAGCAGCTCTGACGATGAAAATGAGACAAAAAAGGTTTCGATTTTTGCTTCAGAAGATGGTATTATTCATACCAATCCCAAATATGATGGTGCCAATATTATTCCGAAGCAAACCGAGATTGCTCAAATCTATCCTGATATTCAAAAAACAAGAAAAGTGTTAATCACCTATTATGCTTCTTCTGATGATGTTGTTTCTATGAAAAAGGGGCAAACCGCTCGTCTTTCCTTGGAAAAAAAGGGAAATGACAAGGTTGTTATTGAAGGAAAAATTAACAATGTCGCTTCATCAGCAACTACTACTAAAAAAGGAAATCTCTTTAAGGTTACTGCCAAAGTAAAGGTTTCTAAGAAAAATAGCAAACTCATCAAGTATGGTATGACAGGCAAGACAGTCACTGTCATTGATAAAAAGACTTATTTTGATTATTTCAAAGATAAATTACTGCATAAAATGGATAATTAGATATTCTATATATCAGCAGCAATCTTTGCTAGAATAGTTTGAAATCAGCTATAACGCTAAAGACTTTTGAACTTTTAAGTTCTTGTGAGCCCTAAGAGGTGACGAACAGCTAATCGCTAATGTCTGAGAAGACCAAATTGGTCTTCTTTTTTGCTAGCTATAGTTGTTGTTAAGAGTTTCGTAATATAAAGCATCCACAATCAAAAGCAGATCATAGATTGCTCTCGAATGCAAGTTTCTTATGGTAAAAAATCGCTGTTCCTATTAAAAGAAATCGTATAAGAGGCCGATTTTTTATCTGGATGATAAAGTAAGTTTCGCTTTAAAAGTGTGCTATAATGAAAATAATGAAATCGATAACAAGGGAGGCAAAAAATGATTATCTTGGATAGAAATAGTTATGACCTTCTTTCTTATTTGATAAAGTTAGAAGAGCCTGAAACAGTGATGAGCATTTCTAAGGTTTTAAATCAGTCCAGACGTAAAGTTTATTACCATCTTGATAAAATAAATGAAGCGCTGCCACCTGAGATTCCGAAAATCATTAGCTATCCTCGCATAGGTATTTTGCTTTCATCACAACAAAAAGCAGCCTGCCGCACTTTGCTAGCAGATTTAGATGATTATACTTATGTAATGAGTATACAAGAACGTATGCTGCTTAGCATAACTTATATTGCAATTGCTAAAGATCGTGTTACGATTGAAAAGTTGATGCAAATCAATGCAGTTTCCCGTAATACCATTCTCAATGACCTCAATGAACTGCGTCAACGTCTTTCTTTTGAACCATATAGTATTAAGCTTCAGGCAACCAAATCAAAAGGCTATTATTTGGACTGCCATCCTCTGTCTAAAATTCAATATTTAAATAAGCTGCTTCATACTATTTATACAGATAGTAACCCTAATTTTATAGCTATGATGCGTGATAAACTGAGAGATTTTGCTGATTTGTCTAGTTATTTTTCTGATGATATTTCAAGTTTTATAAGAGGAGAATTGCAGGTTTCCCAAGCATTACTCGGTAAAAAAATCAACAGTCAAGATATCCGTTTTATGGTTGCTACTTTACCTTATCAGCTGTTAAGTTATCAGAACCTAGGTTTATCAGAACGTGAACAAAGAGATTTATTAAGTGAATTTTCTCCTATCAAAGAGCGCAAAGAATATGAAATTGCGAGGCATTTAAATGAGAATCTAAAAAGAGAATTTCATATTGAATTAGATGAGATCGAAACCTCTTTAATTGCTGTTTTGCTTTTGTCGTATCGAAAAGATCGCGATATGCATCTTGAAAGTCATGATTATGATGATATGCGGCGTGTTTTAAGCTATTTTATAGATGTTTTTGAGCTCGATTACCATGTTTGTTTTAAACATAAACAACTCTTACTTAATCAGTTATTAACGCATTGTAAAGCCCTTCTTTTTAGGAAGGCTTATGGCATCGTTTCAAATAATCCGCTAACAGACCAAATTAAAGATAAATATGCAGACTTATTTGCTATGACCAAGGTTTGTCTTCCTATTTTGGAAAATGCTTGGTCTATTAAAATGAATGACGATGATATCGCTTATATCACCATCCACATTGGCGGTGAGTTGGTACATTCTGAGACGAAACCGACACCGCCTGCAGCCTTGACCCTAGTTTGTGATGAAGGCATTGGAGTGCAAAAACTCTTTATGCAGCAGTGCAAACAATATTTACCTCATAGCAAGATTGAAGCTGTCTTAACATCTGAACAATTTTATAGTGTTGCTGATATTATGGCTGTTGATTTGGTTATTTCAACTAATGACAGTCTCGATACGCAGCTGCCAACTCTTTTTGTCCATTCTATTTTAAGAGATGATGATGCCATTAAATTAATTCGTTTTGCTAAGCAGCGTGGACAAACGGGTCAGGATGATTTTGATAAAAAGTTAGAAACTTATATTCGTCATTATGTTAAGAATGATAGTGATTGTTATGTTCTCAAAACAAAAATTGAAGGCTTAATCAATGAGGAATTGCTTTATGATAATAATAAAAGATAGAAATATAGTATGATATCTGGAACGAAATACCCTCCCAGACTTATTTTTTTGTGAATTTTAAAATTGAGCCGCTATCGCTCTTTGTTCACAATACAAATAAAAAGGCTTAGAACTTGTATTGACAGTTTTCTTGGGTGGTAGAGACGTCAAAAAGCCAACGCTATGGTATTGGTTACGTTTTATACTAGAGGCTGGTACAAAAAAGTGTACTGGGAGTTTTTCCTAACTTCTATCCCTTGCTCTGCAAACGATAGCTCCAACAGTTTGAAAAACTATTGGAGCTTATCTTATTTCGTGAACGGTCAATTCATGTTAATACCTGAACAACTTTTTCCACTCTTTTTTCCTAAGTTAGCACTTATCTTATCAATAAAATAATTTCTGTGAATACAGTTTTTTTAAGTCTGAAATGTTTGGTAGGCAATGTTAATGTTTTTTTTATGAGGCCACACTGTTAAGATAGGAACAGTCCAAATGTGAACACAAGCTTGTGTTTTATTTGGTCTTTTGTAAAGGCTCTGGTAGCAGTATTATAAATATGTAGAAAAAATAACTATCCAATGTATAGGAGGAAACAAAATGACTAATGTTAAAGATATTACAAGAGAATCATGGATTTTAAGTACTTTCCCAGAATGGGGCACTTGGCTGAACGAAGAAATTGAAGAAGAAGTTGTCCCTGCCAATAACTTTGCTATGTGGTGGCTGGGTAACTGTGGTGTCTGGATTAAAACTCCTGGTGGAGCCAATGTGGTTATGGACTTGTGGTCAAACCGCGGTAAATCAACTAAGAAAGTAAAAGACATGGTTTGGGGCCACCAAATGGCTAACATGGCAGGTGTGCGTAAATTACAACCAAACCTTCGTGTGCAACCGATGGTCATTGATCCATTTGCCATCAACGAATTAGACTACTATCTTGTTTCCCACTTCCACAGTGATCATATTGATATTAATACAGCTGCAGCTATTGTTAATAATCCCAAATTAGACCATGTTAAGTTCGTCGGACCATATGAATGTGGTGAAATCTGGAAAAAATGGGGAGTGCCAGAAGACCGCATTATCGTGATTAAACCGGGTGATTCTTTTGAATTTAAAGATATTAAAGTAACTGCTGTTGAATCCTTTGACCGTACTTGTCTGGTAACCTTACCAGTTGAAGGTGCAAAAGAGAACAATGACGACCTTAAAGGACTTGCTGTTACAGATGAGGAAATGGCTCGCAAGGCAGTTAACTATATCTTTGAAACTCCTGGTGGAACCATCTATCATGGTGCTGATTCTCACTTCTCAAATTACTTTGCTAAACATGGCAAAGACTTTGATATTGATGTTGCTATCAATAACTATGGTGACAACCCAGTTGGTATTCAAGATAAAATGACTTCAATCGATCTCCTTCGTATGGCTGAGAATCTTCGTGCCAAAGTCATTATTCCTGTTCACTACGATATTTGGTCTAATTTCATGGCTTCAACAGATGAAATTCTTGTCCTTTGGAAGATGCGTAAAGAACGTTTGCAATATCAATTCCATCCTTTCATTTGGGAAGTTGGTGGTAAATACACTTACCCACAAGATAAGGATAGAATTGAATATCATCACCCACGCGGTTTTGATGACTGCTTTGAGCATGATTCTAATATCCAGTTCAAAGCCCTCCTATAATTGCTTTTTGCTTTTCATTCGTTGTCAATTTCACCTCGCTGAACTTCAGTTCTATCTCCGGTTCATTTCTTAAACTGAAAGGCAAAATCAATCATAGGTTATCATTCATCTCATCTGTTCCCTCTTCGTCAACTTCGGCTTGGCTAACTTTAATTATGGCTGCGTCTTGTTTCCTCAATTGAACAGCGAATCAATTATTGGTTGATTTATCGTTCAATAGTACATAAAATAATGTTAATTATGTCTTTAAACTTTATATCCGCATGTCGCACGATATGCGGGTATTTGAAAGAGTTTAAACTTATTTGGATATATGGAACAAGTAAGCGTTTTATGTTAAAATATCTATGACTACATTAAAAAGGAGAATATTATGTCAGATTTATCGGTTAATGCCATTCGCTTTTTAGGGGTAGATGCTATTGAAAAGTCTAAGTCAGGTCACCCGGGTGTTGTCATGGGCGCTGCCCCAATGGCTTACAGTCTATATACTAAGCATTTACGTGTTAACCCAAGTCAGCCAAATTGGATTAACCGTGACCGTTTTGTTTTGTCAGCTGGTCATGGCTCAATGCTTTTATATGCTCTCTTGCACTTGTCGGGATTTGAAGATATTTCTATTGATGAAATCAAAAATTTCCGTCAGTGGGGCTCTAAAACACCGGGGCACCCTGAGTATGGCCATACCGTAGGTGTTGATGTGACAACAGGCCCTCTTGGCCAAGGGATTTCAATGGCTGTTGGTTTGGCTCAAGCTGAACGTTTCTTAGCTGCTAAATACAATCGTGAAGGCTACCCTATTTTTGATCACTATACTTATGTTATTGCCGGTGATGGTGATTTTATGGAAGGTGTTTCTGGCGAAGCGTCATCCTATGCTGCCAAACAAAATTTGGATAAACTGATTGTTCTTTATGATTCTAATGATATTTGTTTGGATGGTGAAACCAATGATGCGTTCACTGAAAGTGTTCGTGCACGATATGATGCTTATGGATGGCATACAATCTTAGTTGAAGATGGCAATAATATTGAAGCTATTGGACTTGCTATTGAAGAAGCAAAGGCAGCTGGCAAACCTTCTCTTATTGAAATTAAAACTGTGATTGGCTACGGTGCTCCAACCAAAGGCGGTACCAATGCTGTTCATGGTGCACCACTTGGAGCTGAAGAAGCAACTGCTACTCGTAGGGCTCTCAATTGGGGCTATGCTCCTTTTGAAGTTCCTCAAGAGGTTTATGATGATTTCAAAGAAAATGTTGCGGATCGTGGTGAAGCTGCTTACGATGCTTGGTCAAATCTTGTTGGAGAATATCGACAAGCTTATCCTAAAGAGGCGCGTGAAGTGGATGCAATTATTGATGGAAAAGATCCTGTTAATATCACAGAAGCTGATTTCCCAGTCTACGAAAATGGCTTCTCTCAAGCAACGCGTAATTCTAGTCAAGATGCCATCAATGCTGCGGCAGACGTACTACCTAACTTTTTTGGAGGCTCTGCTGACCTTGCGCATTCTAACATGACTTATATTAAAGCAGATGGGCTTCAAGATGCTGATCATCCGCTTAACCGTAACATTCAGTTTGGTGTTCGTGAATTTGCTATGGGTACTGTCTTAAATGGTATGGCTCTTCATGGTGGACTGCGTGTTTATGGCGGTACCTTCTTTGTCTTTTCAGACTATCTCAAAGCAGCTGTTCGTTTGTCAGCTCTTCAAGGAGTACCAGTAACTTATGTCTTTACCCACGATTCGATTGCCGTTGGTGAAGATGGCCCTACTCATGAACCGATTGAACACTTGGCAGGTTTACGTGCTACTCCTAATTTGGTTGTTTTTCGTCCAGCCGATGCACGCGAAACACAGGCAGCATGGCATTATGCTTTGACAAGCCAAAACACACCAACAGCTCTTGTTTTGACACGTCAAAATCTTGATGTTGAAGCTGGTTCAAGCTTTACTTCAGTTGCTAAGGGAGCTTATGTTACTTATGAAACAGATTCTGACTTTAATACCATTCTTTTGGCATCAGGTTCTGAAGTTAACTTAGCAGTCAAAGCAGCTAAGGAATTGGAAGCACAAGGCGAAAAAGTACGTGTTGTTTCTGTTCCTTCTACAGAGCTCTTTGATGAGCAATCTGCTGCCTACAAAGAAGCTATTTTGCCAAATTCAGTACGCCGTCGTGTAGCCATTGAAATGGCAGCCAGCCAACCATGGTATAAATATGTTGGTCTTGATGGTGCGGTTATCGGTATTGATAAATTTGGAGCATCAGCTCCTGCTGCTCAAGTCATTGAAAATTATGGCTTTACAGTAGATAATGTGGTTAAAGTTGTTAAGGGACTGAAATAGTATTTTTCTAAATTCATCTGAGTAAGGAGTGACATTCTTCTCAAAATTAAAAAATGTAATGTTAAAAGCTTTTAAAAACAGGCTCTTAGAAATATTGATTTTGACCTGCATCTCAAAAGTTAGCCTAAAATCTAACTTTTGGGGTGTTTTTCTATGAAATTGAGTTGTGAAAAATAACAGGTAAGAGACTAGATTAGAATAGAATAGTTAGTTTAGCGTGAATAACAGATACTGTGAGTATTTTCCATGGCCTTTTGTAAGCAGTAAAAAAATGAAAAGGCTTAGTGAGAACCTAAATTGTAAGTTGAGTGTTATATCTTAGCTTTCTAATCCTGCATCTTAGTTAATGTGAGGCTTTTGGCATCAATTGTCATTGTAGTGTCATTGATTGTCCTATGCAAAAGCCACTTTTTTGCTTTATAATAATCTGTGAAAAAAATTGTTGCAAGTTAGGGATGTCACCTAAATGAGCTGACTAGAAGTTGAAGCATTTTCAATAAAAGTCAGAAAGTGAACGGATGTATTAATGACTTGGCTGTTCAAATTGGACTTGGGGTAATGATTATGAAACTGATGATTACGAAACAATTTCAGTCTTTCCTACAAGAATTGGGAATAGATATCAGGCTGGTTTTACAAAAAGCACAGCTGCCTAATAAGCTGTGGCAAGAAGAGCTTACTTATAATGCTCAGGAGTACTATTGTTTTATAGCAACCTTAGATAAGCTGATTACAGATGAAGCCTTGTTAGCTTTGAGCAGAATTGAAAATATTAAGAAGTTTGTGCCGGCCTTTTTTGCTGCTTTGGCAAGTCCTGATGGTTTGACGGCTTTACAGCGTTTTTCGAAATATAAAAGCTTGATTGGTCCAGTAAAAGTACAGCTTGAAGACAGCGGAGATGAAATTTCTGTAAGTTATGCCTACTGTTCATCACAGCTTCCGCTTCCTCGCATGTTATTGCTGCAGGAACAGTTGCTTCTTTTAAGTCTCTTACGGACGGGAACAGGGACTTGCATTCTTCCTTACGAAATAAGTTCTCCTTATGATTATGGAAGACTTCTTGAGAAGGAAGTAGGAATCCTGCCGAAAAAAACAGATTATAATCGTTTAATATTATCTAAAGCAGATCTTGAAAAACCTTTTATCACTGAAAATAATGTCATGTGGTATCATTTGAAGTTAAGTCTTAATCAGCAGTTGTCCCAACTCCATAGTGATGACAATTTCACTCAGGCCGTTCAGACAGAGTTGCTGTCTGCCATCCCTAGTGGACAATTTTCCCTTGCAATGATAGCTAACAGACTAGGACTCAGCGCCCGTACCCTGCAACGTAAATTGGCTGCTGAGGATACAACTTTTAATGAGGAAGTTTTACATATGCAAAAATTGATGACTTTTTCCTATCTTGACTTATCTATGTCAGTTGATGAGATTGCTTATTTAGTAGGCTACTCAGAAAAGTCCAGCTTTCTGCGGGCCTTTAAAAAATGGACCGGCAAGACATTAAAGCAGTATAAGGAAACCGCTCTTTAATAAATTGATACGGCTACGACACTGTGAAAAAAGATAAAGACATTCTAATGCTAAAGCATTTTCGTCAGCTTTCCTATTTTGCGGTGTGTCGCTTATGCCTTTGTATCTTAAATAAATTGAACACGAGCTGAAATCCTAGTAAAAAAGATAAACTTCCTTGTGTCTTGGCGACACGGCGTCAGTTTCCTATTTTTATACGGATTTCTAATGCTCTTTGGTATCTTGAATAAAGGAGAGAAATAATGACAGCAGCACTATTCGCTTTTATCGCTATAACGCTTTTTATGATACACGAGTTTGAAGAAATAATTTTAGTCTGCCCATGGATTGCTAAGAACAAGAGCGATCCCAAGTTTGCCAATGAGATATTTATCTCAGGCAGAAAGCATTACCCTTCAGCAGAAAATATTGCAGTGGCTGTCTTAGAAGAGTTTGTTTTAGCTAGTCTGATTCTGCTTGCAGGCATTCTTTTTAGAGTACCAGAGTTGGTATTAGCTATCACATTGGGACATACTTTCCATCTTTTTTCTCATATTTCTCAAGCCATTACCTATCGTACATGGGTACCCGGAAGTATCACTGCAGCATTAACTCTTCCTTTACTGGTTATGGCTATCATGGGATTTTGTTTTGCTCAGACACTTAGCTGGATGCTTTTATTGATGCTGACAGTCCTTATATTCCCTCTTCAGTTGGTTAATCTACGCTTTATTCATCAGCAGACTGACAAAGTCGAAAAATTCCTGCATTCGTAAACTAGATTGTATTTCAGTTATTTAATCCTGCAACTTGGTTGATGCAGGATTTTTTGTGGGAAAGCTGTGCTATAATGGGTACTATGAAATTACGAATTGAGCAAGATGACCAGTATAAGGAATTAGAAATTCATATCACATATGGTCAGAAAGATAAGTTGATTGAGCGCATTCTCGGTTTTCTGGAGACAGTAGACAGGCAGCTCAGCTGTTATCAGGAGGGCAGAAAGTATTTGGTCAATTTTTCAGATATTTACTATATCGAAAGTGTGGACAAAAAAACCTTTGTCTACTTGGCAGATGAGGTTTATCAGACGGATTTAAGACTTTACCAGTTGCTTCATGACCTACAACATGATGGCTTTGTTCAGATTAGCAAGTCTTGTTTGCTCAATATCAATGTTCTGGAGAATATACGCCCGCTTTTCAACAGCCGTATGGAAGCCACTTTATTGAATGGTGAAAGGGTCATTGTCAACCGCCGCTATTTGCCAGATGTTAAAGAAGCTTTGAAAGGAATTCGATAATGAGAAAAGTAGTCACAAATTTCTTTGCAACGACGGGAATTAGTTTAATTTTGTTATCTTTGTTTGCTCTTTATTTTCAAGCACACTGGCTCTTACTGGTTACTATTTTTCAAGTGTTTTTGGTTAATATTTTGATTCATTTGGCCTTGCTGACGAGGCAAAAATGGGAATTTCAACAAGAACTAGTCGGAAGCCTTCTTGACCTTGTCATTATTGAGGGAATTATCTACAGTCTTAGTTTCCCTTTCCATTGGAATGCCAGTCTCTGGGTTCTTTTGTCTATCGGTCTGATTATCTACCTGATATCCCGTCTCTTAGATCTTTTCTATCTAGGACAAGAAGCGCAGGAAATCAACTCACTTATCAAAAAACGCCGTCAGTAAAGAAGGGAAATGTTACAATGAAAATTTTAGTAATAGGTTTAGGAACGATTGGTAGTATCTATGGTTATGTTTTTCAAAAGGTGGGCCATGAGGTTGAGCATTACCTGAGAAAAGACAGTCCTAAAGCTGCTGTTAAACAACTCCAAGTAGACTTGCTGAATGGTCGAGCTGATAAAGACGGCATCCAGAGCTGTGATGTTTACCAAGTGAAGCACTGCTCGAGCAAAACCTATGACTTTATCTTTGTCAGTGTCCCATCAGGCGGCCTTACTTCTGTGATCGACAGTCTGGCAACAGATGGTATTTCTGGAACGTTGATTCTGGCTTGCGGGATTTGGGAAGATCGTGCCTATGTTGACAAGTTAGTGAAAGGATATTCTTATATTTTAGGTTATCCTGTGGCTGGCGGTAATATCAGGGACAATAGGCTGACTTGCTGCCTTTTTGATCACTTTATGCTGGAAAGAAAGGAAAAGGCAGCTATTTCTAACTATGAGAAGTTAGCGAGGCTTTTTGATGACTGTCAGATTCAATTGGAACAGCCCTATGATATGCTGGAGTGGATTTGGCTGCATATGGGCATCAATGCAGGTGTTATTTCAGTCATGGGAAAATCTGGAGATGTTAAGGATACGGCTGCAGCAGCAGAACAGCTCATGGATTCTATACAGTACTTAAAAGAAGCTGTCAAAACTATTCGTGAAACTTCTCAAATTGTAGCTAGTCGAGGAGTTAATTTAAAGCATTATAAGAACGAGCTCTTAGCCTATAAATTACCAACTGTTATTTCTGCACCTCTTATGAAACGCATGTTTGCAAAAAAAGTACTGACCCGTAAAATTATGACCTTGCATGGCAATACTCAAGATTTGATGTTTGTCTGTAAATGTCTTTACGATAGTGGTAAGAAAAATCAAATAGCTGCTCCTAACTTTTATGCAAATTGTGAAGAAACTATGGGGAAAATCACTTCCTTAATGGAGAAAAAGTAGAAGATTTTGATGTTGGTGAAGGAAATCCAATGATTATTTGATAAAAATGAGGCTTGAGGCAATAGTGTCTCATTTTTTTGTGGCTTGTTTACTTCTTTTTAATCTTATTGTCAGTGTTTAAAGAGAGTAAAGACTAGGATTTATGTTACAATAGACCTATGACAAACAAGAAAAAATTATTATTGATTGACGGCTCTTCCGTTGCTTATCGTGCTTTCTTTGCACTTTATAATCAAATTGACCGCTTTAAAAATCCTGCTGGTTTACACACCAATGCCATTTATGGCTTTCATTTAATGTTGGATCATATGATGAAAAGGGTGGAACCGACGCATGTTTTAGTGGCTTTTGATGCTGGGAAAACAACCTTTCGAACAGAAATGTTTGCAGACTATAAGGCGGGCCGTGCTAAAACGCCGGAAGAATTTCGTGAGCAGTTACCTTATATTAGAGAGATGCTGACCGCTTTAGGTGTTTCCTATTATGATTTGGAAAATTATGAAGCTGATGACATTATTGGAACCCTTGATAAATTAGCCGAAAATGAGGATGAATATGATGTTACTATTGTCAGCGGTGATAAGGACCTCATTCAGCTGACTGATAGTAATACGACTGTTGAGATTTCCAAAAAAGGTGTTGCTGAATTTGAAGAATTTACACCAGACTATCTCATGGAAAAAATGGGACTGACGCCTAAGCAATTTATTGATCTCAAGGCTCTCATGGGGGACAAATCTGATAATATTCCGGGGGTAACAAAAATTGGTGAGAAGACAGGTTTGAAACTGTTGCATGAACATGGCAGTCTAGAAGCTATCTATGAACATATTGATAGCTTTAAAACGACTAAGATGAAGGAAAATCTCATCAACGATAAAGAAAAGGCTTTTCTTTCTAAGACACTGGCAACCATTGATACGCAAGCACCGATCACCATCACTTTAGATGATATTGATTACTCTGGTCCTCAGCTTGATGCACTGGCTAAGTTTTATGACGAAATGGACTTCAGACAATTTCGATCACAACTTGACAGTTCATCTAAAGCCGAAAATTTTGAAGTGAGTTATACAGAAGTGACTGAACTCAAGCCTGATATGTTTGCGCCTGATCAATTCTTTTATTTTGAAATTTTGAATGATAATTATCATACCCAAGAGATGATCGGCCTGGCTTGGGGAGATGACCAAGTGATTTATGCGACAACTGATACCAGTTTGCTGACGCATGATTTGTTTAAAGAAGCCTTGTCAAAACCTATTAAAACTTATGATTTTAAGCGCGGTAAGGTCTTGCTGAGTCATTTGGGCCTTGATCTGCCGACAGCTAGTTTCGATAGTCGTTTGGCCAAATATTTGCTGTCAACTGTTGAAAATAATAACATTTCGACCATTGCAAGACTTTACACAGATTTACCTTTAGAAACAGACGATGATGTGTATGGTAAAGGAGCTAAACGTGCTATCCCAGAAAAAAATGTTCTGCTCAGCCATTTAGCTAAAAAAATCAGTGTCTTGCTTGCTAGCGAAGAGCCGATGCGTCAGAAACTGTCTGCCAATGACCAACTGGACTTGCTTTTTGAGATGGAATTACCGCTGGCAAATGTGTTGGCTAAAATGGAAATTGCAGGTATTTCGGTTAGAAAAGAAACGTTGCAGGACATGGAACGGGCTAATGAGATTGAATTGCAGGCTCTGACTCAGGAGATTTATGATTTAGCTGGTGAGGCGTTCAATATTAATTCTCCAAAACAATTGGGAGTTATCCTCTTTGAAAAATTGGGTCTGCCCTTGTCAGCCACTAAAAAGACGAAAACAGGTTATTCAACAGCTGTTGATGTCTTGGAACGTCTGGCTCATCGTTCACCAATCGTTGCTAAAATTTTAGAATATCGTCAAATTGCGAAATTGCAATCCACCTATATCATTGGCTTGCAAGATTCGATTTCCTTTGATGGCAAGATTCATACCCGTTATTTGCAAGATTTAACGCAAACTGGCCGCTTATCCAGCGTTGATCCTAATTTACAAAATATTCCTGTGCGTTTGGAACAGGGACGTCTCATTCGCAAGGCTTTTGTTCCTGAATGGAAAGAGAGTGTCCTGCTCAGTTCAGATTATTCACAAATTGAATTGCGGGTACTGGCTCATATTTCAGGCGATGAACATTTAATTGCTGCTTTTAAGGAAGGAGCAGACATTCACACCTCTACAGCCATGCGTGTCTTTGGTATTGAAAGACCAGAAGACGTCACTCCTAATGACCGCCGCAATGCTAAGGCTGTTAACTTTGGTGTGGTTTATGGCATTTCTGATTTTGGTCTGGCTAATAATTTGGGTATTAGCCGCAAAGCCGCTAAGAATTACATTGAAACCTATTTTGAACGTTATCCGGGAATTAAAAATTATATGGATAGAGTGGTGCGAGAAGCGCGTGATAAGGGTTATGTTGAAACGCTCTTTCATCGCCGCCGTGAATTACCGGATATCAATTCACGCAATTTCAATATTCGGTCTTTTGCGGAGCGAACAGCTATTAACTCGCCTATTCAGGGTAGCGCCGCTGATATTCTCAAAGTGGCCATGATTCATCTCGATCAAGCCTTGAAAAAAGGAGATTATCAATCGCGGATGCTCCTGCAGGTGCATGATGAAATTGTCCTTGAGGTGCCAAATGCTGAACTTGAAGCGATCCAAAAGTTGGTCAAGGAAACCATGGAATCTGCTATTGAACTTTCTGTACCACTTGTGGCAGATGAAAATGCAGGGCAGACTTGGTATGAGGCAAAGTAAACAGGTTTATTTATTACTTTAATAGCAATTGTTAGTTTCACTTACCGATTTAAAAGAGGAAATTCAAGCGAAAAAGTTAAGGAGGTCATTTTATGGCTTATCAATTTCAAAATCCTAGTCAACATGTCATCTTTGATTATGTAAAAAGGGCCAAGACGATTGCAATAGTTGGCTTATCTGCAAGAAAAGAGACAGCGGCTTATGATGTTGCTCAGGTATTGCAAAGTGCTGGTTATAAAATTATTCCTGTTAATCCTAGGGCTGTTGGTGATGAGATTTTGGGTGAAACGGTTTATGCTCGCCTGCAGGATATTCCCGAACATATTGATATTGTGGATGTTTTTCGCCGCAGTGACTTTTTAGCAGATGTTGCTAGGGATTTCATTGAAACAGATGCAGATGTTTTTTGGGCACAATTGGGACTGCAAAGCCAAGAAGCGGAAAAAATATTACGGTTTGCCGGTTGTGACCAGATTGTCATGAATAAATGTCTTAAAATTGAATATCTCAAGTTAAACTAAGAAGGCAATTTATCAAAAAACATTTAACGTTTGTGCTGGTCATGGTGTTTTAGCACTTAAAAGGATTGTCGTTTATTTCAAACAGATTGACTAGTTCATACTTATGCGATAATATCAAAAAAACACCTCATCTATTATAATAGATGAGGTGTTTGCCATTTATATAACAATATGAACGATTATCTTAATGACTTAAGCGTAAGCGGCAAAACTTGCTGCACCTGAAGCCCAGCTATTTACTACAACGTCTGTTAAAGCTTGTGCTGGAGTTTTTGTTACCTTATAAGCCCAGTGACCTTGGGAATCGCGGTAAGCATAGCCATTAGCTCCATCGTAAAGACCGCCCCCAGTTACATGTGAAAGTGTTTCAGCATCCATAGTTTCAAATTGTTCCATCATTTTTGTATTCATGTGAATACCTCCCTTTTTTTATTGTTAGTATATCTACTAACATCGTCATTATAACTGTTTTTAGTAGAGATGTGAACCTGAAACCGTTTCAAAAATCGGAACTTAACTGTTGTGTTAATCGAGTGCAAAAGACTTAATTGGATATTAATTTTCAATTGAAATTTAAAATGAAAAATCCTGCAGCACTTAGTATGAGGAATTGATAATATGTCTCATATTAATTAGTGTAAAATCAGCCAATAGCTATAGTGTAGGTGTTTCGTTGTACCTTTCTTATACTCTCAAAAAAACTGATAAAAAGTTCTGAATGCAGATTCTAAGAAGTACGCTTAATGACATCTGCTAGCTTTTTTGATAAAATTTATAAGGTTAAACTGTCCAAAATACAGTCTTGAAAGCAAGGAGTAAAAATGACACATTCACCGATTCAATATCGTCTTATTAAGAAAGAAAAACACACTGGAGCACGTCTGGGAGAGATTATCACACCGCATGGAGTTTTTCCCACCCCTATGTTTATGCCAGTTGGAACACAGGCTACTGTCAAAACACAATCCCCAGAAGAATTAAAAGAAATGAAAGCAGGAATCATTTTGGCTAATACCTATCATCTCTGGTTACGGCCGGGAGATGACTTGGTTGCAAGAGCGGGAGGTCTACACAAATTCATGAATTGGGATCAGCCGATTTTAACCGATTCTGGTGGTTTTCAGGTTTATTCATTGGCTGAAAAACGCAATATTACTGAAGAAGGAGTCACTTTTAAAAATCATCTGAATGGAGCTAGAATGTTTTTGACCCCAGAAAAGGCCATTTCTATTCAAAATAATTTAGGTTCAGACATCATGATGTCCTTTGATGAATGCCCGCAGTTTTACCAGCCTTATGACTATGTCAAAGCTTCAATTGAACGAACCAGTCGTTGGGCAGAGCGAGGCCTCAAAGCTCACCGTCGGCCTCAGGATCAGGGACTTTTTGGCATTGTTCAGGGGGCAGGCTTTGAAGATTTGCGGCGTCAGTCAACAGCTGATCTGGTTTCAATGGATTTTCCGGGCTATTCCATCGGCGGTCTTGCTGTTGGGGAATCGCATGAAGAAATGAATGCCGTTCTTGACTTTACAACACCTTTATTACCAGAAAATAAACCTTGCTATCTCATGGGAGTTGGTGCACCGGACAGTCTAATTGATGGGGTTATTCGTGGCGTTGATATGTTTGATTGTGTCTTGCCGACTCGGATTGCTCGAAATGGAACCTGTATGACCTCAAGGGGACGCTTGGTTGTCAAAAATGCTCAGTATGCAGAAGACTTTACGCCGCTGGATCATGATTGTGATTGTTACACTTGTCAAAATTATACACGCGCTTATATTCGCCATCTGATTAAAGCAGATGAGACCTTTGGACTTCGCTTGACCAGTTATCATAACCTTTATTTCTTACTAAATCTTATGGAGAAAATTCGTCAAGCCATTATGGATGATAATATTTTAGAATTTCGTGAGGACTTTATTGAAAAGTACGGCTATGGACGCTCAGAGAGGAATTTTTAATGGATGAAGAGCAGTTAAAGACATTACTGCTGGCAAATGAACCGATTTCTCGTATTTTAACCATTATTCGAGATCTTAAACTTTCGGATGCTTGGTTGTGTGCGGGCACACTTCGCAATTTTATTTGGAATTATTTAAGTGGGAAACTAGCCTTTGATAAGGAGACGGATATCGACGTTGTCTTTTTTGATCAGACGATTTCTTATGAAAAGACTTTGAGGATTGAGAAGGAGTTACAGGCAGCTTATCCTGCCTATCAATGGGAGCTCAAAAATCAAATTTATATGCATGCTCATAGTCCAAACACAGAGCCTTATCATAATTCTTGCGATGCTATTGCAAAATATCCAGAAAAGTGCATTGCCCTCGCTGCTAGAATAAATGACAAAGGGAAATTGGAGCTCTTCCTTCCCTATGGTTTAGAGGATATTGTTCAATTTAAAGTTGCCCCCACACCACATTTTTTAGCAGATGAGGAGAGAATGCGGGTTTACCAGCAACGTCTTCTGAAAAAGCATTGGCAAAATAAATGGCCACAATTACAGTTTTTAAAGGGAGATTAAAATTTTTTATAAGGGTGAATGCCTCTGTTTACCAGAGTTATTATCACTTGAAGATAAACCTACTTTTTCTATACATATATATTTTGAAGTTCTGCAAATGCCAATTTAAATGGCATTGATTTGCGAGCGAAGTGAGCCTTAATCGAGACTTTGTCTACACTCTGAAATCATCTAGCTCTACTAGATGATTTTAGATTATATAATCTAAAAAAATATTTTGAGGACTTACAAAGGTGTAAGGTTCTATCTTGATTTTTGAGATAAAATAAAGATGGAAGAATTCCTCAGAAGTCACAAAAGACTAAGATTATTAGAAGAGAAGAGCTTTGCTATTTTTGAATTTTTTAAGTATTTTGTTCAAAAAATGAAGAGAATTTCAAATGTGACAATCAAGATTAAAAATTTAAGTGTAATAAAAATAAGGAGATGTTATGTTAGGATTGCTTGCAGTTGTATTGTTTATTTTGTTAGTGGTTTCTATTTATCATGAGGCACGAAGTTTACTCAATCCCATTCTTCTTATCGTCTTCTTGATGGTAAGCTATTTGGCTATCATTGAATTTCTCTATAGTCATGGTTATTATACGGCTTATGGCGTTTTCCTGCTTCTTTTAATTTCGACTCCTCTTATAATATTTTTGGGTGGTCTCTTTTTAGTCTATAACGGAATTATTCTGTTACATAAAGAAGGTTTCTCGAAGATTAACCTTTTATCGCTTTGTTTAGGGCTAATGATTATTAGCTTCTTTTTATTCATGGTAATCCGAATTCACCATTCGACTCATTTGTTATTCAATCGTTTTATTGCTTCTTTGTATGCCTTGTTAAGCGCTTCTTTTCTTATTTTCAGTGTTGCCTTTATAGCTTTTATGCTGTATTCGATTCTTTATCTGATTATTCCTAAAAACAAGCATTATGATTATATTATTATTCATGGTGCAGGTCTTTTGCATGGCAATCAAGTGACTCCCTTATTAAAGCGCAGGATTGATAAGGCTTTAGAAGCCTTTAGACAATCGAAAAACTCACAAGTCAAATTGATTGCCAGTGGCGGTTTAGGTTCTGGGGAAACCATTTCTGAAGCAGCGGCAATTGCCAATTATATTCGAAAACAGGCAAGTGATATTCCAAATGATAGGCTTCTCTTGGAAGAACAATCGCATTCGACCTATGAAAATCTTCTCTTTTCCAAGCAGTTAGCAGAAAAAGAAATGAAAAAACCGCGTTTTCTTTTTGTAACTAATGCTTATCATGTCTTTCGAACTAGTGTTTATGCACGCCGATTGCATATGGCTGGAGATGGCTTGGGTTGTTCAACAGCCGCCTATTATATTCCCAGTGCTTTTATTCGTGAATTTATTGCTATTGTTGTTTATTTGAAGTGGTTATTCATTATTGTTTATGCCTGGTTCATTATCGCTTTGATTTATTCTTTTTTTAGATAACATAAGCTGGTTTTTATTATCCAAAGAGCAGCTCATTTTGTTATAATAAAAATAACTAAAAAAAGAAGGTGTTTTTATGAAACTAACCACACTTGGTTGCTGGGGAGCCTATCCCTATAAAGATGAAGGAACAACCTCCTATCTCTTGACAGGAGAAGACGGTTTTCAGCTCTTAATTGATTGCGGTAGCCGTGCACTCAATGAACTCGAAAAAGAAATTAGCCCGCTAGATTTAGATGCAGTGATTATTTCTCACTATCATCCAGACCATGTCGCTGACTTGGGCGTTTTGCGTCATTATTTTCAGCTTTATCCTAAACATCTTTGGACGCCCAAAGTTTTACCGATTTACGGTCATGACCAAGATACTTATGAGTTTTCAAAGTTGACACTTGATGGTGTTTCTGAAGGCAGAGCTTATAATGTCAATGGTCTTGAGCAAATTGGACCTTTTGACATTACTTTTATTAAGACAGTACATCCTGTTGTTTGCTATGCCATACGTATTGTGGAGCGTACAACTGGTCAAATTTTTGTTTTCACAGGTGATACGGGTTATTTTGAGGATTTAGATAAATTTGCCGCAGGCGCGGACTTCTTTTTAGCAGATGTTTACCTTTACGAAGGCAATGAAAACCACATCGCTCATTTGACGACCAAAGAAGCTGGACAAATCGCTAGCGCGGCTAAGGTAAAACGTCTAGTCTTGACCCATATGCCACCAGTACCGCCAGCAGGCATTGATCCAGACAACCATCTAGAAATCCTAAGAAGCCAGACTGAGGCATACTCCAATGGCATCCCTGTGGAATTGGCTACACCTCACAAATCATGGCAAATCGGTAACTGCTGATGGCAGGTTTGACTCAGGCAGAAAAAGAGTTTTTTATGGGAGAAGCTCTCAAAGAAGCTCAGCTATCACTTCAAAAAGAAGAGATTCCTATTGGCTGTGTTATCGTTAAGGACGGTCAAATCATTGGGCGTGGTCATAATGCGCGTGAAGAGGAAAATCTTGCCATCATGCATGCCGAAATTATGGCTATCAATCAAGCAAATAGAATACAAGAAAGTTGGCGTCTGCTGGATTGTACGCTTTTTGTCACCATTGAGCCTTGCATTATGTGCAGCGGAGCCATTGGTTTAGCACGTATTCCGCAGGTCATTTACGGTGCCAAAAATGCTAAATTTGGTGGGGCTGGTTCCTTATATGATATCCTAACTGATGAGCGGCTCAATCATCGTGTAGAAGTAGAGAGGGGAATTCTGGAAAAAGAATGTGTTCAAATGATGCAGAGTTTTTTTAGATACAGGAGAACAAAATGAATACAATCACCAAGCCACAGGAATGGCTATTATCAGCTTTTTTGTTTGCTTTAACATTGCTCTTTGTTGGTCTGCTAGTTTTGAATTTAGATTTTCAAGCTTGGGCTTTTGAACGTCATCAAAACCAATTAAGCTGGTATATTCGTCCTATTTTAATCCTTCCCATCTTGTTTTTTGCCTATCATAGACGAATCATAGGGGTATCGGTTAGCATCTTGGCTCTTTTTACAAGCATGATTTGGTTTCCCGTGCCACAATCAACCCCACCTTTAGTCAAGGAGTTTTTAACCTATGAGAAGGAATTTTTACAAGCAGGCTTGACAGCTAAGAATGTGCTCTTTGCCTTTTTGGTTATTAGTTTTTTTATCGTCATTGTTAGGGCAACTTGGCTACATAGTTGGAAGTTAGTTGGTTTAATTTTGATTATCACAGCCCTTTCAAAAATTATTTGGTCTTATATGGACAGTGGACAGGCGGGCTTGACTATTGTCGTCCCAGCCCTAGTTGGTTTGATGATTTGCCTCTTAGCTCTTGCTTTTTGGCAAAAGAAAAAGTCTTAAGTTGGCAGTTTTTTTACTTTATGCTATAATAGATATCGGAGCAACAGCTTTGCGTGAAGCGGGTCAGGGGAGGAATCCAGCAGCCCTAAGCGATGTAAGCTGTGTGCTCTATTTTTATGCTATAATAAAGAGCATGGGAGTCTATAAACATTAGGTTTATCTTTTATGATGTCGTTAGCGCGCTGTTAGTATTAAAAGTAAATTAAATGGCTGTATGAGATTGTGATAAACGATTAAAGCAGAGAGGGTCAAAGAAGATTATGAGTGTAAAGGAAACGATTGGTCAGAAAATTAGGGAAGAAAGAGAAAAAAAGGGTCTGTCACGTGAACAACTATGTGATACTGAAGAAGAATTAACGGCTCGTCAACTGGTACGTATTGAACTGGGGCAATCTTTACCGTCTATTGTAAAGCTGGAGTTTATTGCAAAAAAATTGGAGACTGATTTAACCACTTTACTTGCAGGTGAAAGTATTACCATTCCAGAAGAATATTTCACTATGAAGTATCAGCTTTTCAAATTTCCCACTTATGGGGATCCTAAGCGTCTGGAACAGAAAACGCAAATGATTGAAGATATTTATGAAAAGTATTTTAATGTTTTGCCGGAGGAGGAGCTTTTTACTTTGGAATTGCTGGATAATTCTTTAGATTATATCTCTACAAAAGAAGCAGAGGCAGCTGAAATCATCTTTGAAGACTTTTTTAAACAGTTGCTGCTAAAAGAAAAGTATATGTTCAATGATTTGCTACTGGTATCGTACTATGCTATTCAATATCAAGATAAAAATTATAATGAAAAAACATTAAAGATATTAGAAGAAACTATTCTGAAGCAAGAGGTTTCAGGTGATGAATACTATAATATTGAACTTTTAGGAGCATTGACAGCTATAGCAGGCGTTTATCTAGATCATGCTGAGTATTCTAAATTAAAAAGTTTAGTAGATAGAATGCATGAAGTGATTACAGAGACACAGCAGTACAGTGCTAAGCCTATAGTATTAATTTATGAGGCTAAATACTATCTCTATAGTGAACAAAACAAGGAGAAAGCAAAAGGATGCTATGATTTAGCTGCTTTGCTGGCTCAGAATTTTGGTGATGATGTCTTAGAGACAAACATTGAAGCTGAAAGAAAAAAAGATCAGGTATAGAAGAATGAGGCCATGACATTTATGTCATGGTCTTATTATTTGGCTTTTTTATAATAAAAGCATAAAGTTTGAAGCAACAGGTTAAGTTTAATTGATGCTTCGGACTAAAAACATAGTTGCTGATTAGCAGTGACATAAATGTCATGGTCAGCAAATATCGCTTTATATATAATAGTATTATAAAATTTGAAAAGGAAAAAAGAAATGAAACTGAAACTGTTAAGATTTTTGATGACTGCTGTAACAACTTGGTTAATGGTTGGTGGACGCTAAGAAAATAATATTTATATTATGAATTAGCCTGCTATAAATAAAGAAGGGAGAAGAAAATGATTAGATTTTTAAGAAATATCTATGTGCGTCATCCTGCTTAAAATAATCAGGTTTGATGTTCTAATCACAAATAGAAAGGAGAAAGCAGATGTTTAACATTTTAAAGAAACTCTTCAAACGTAATGAAGTAAACATTGGTATTGCTAGCTTTGGTTACAAGGGTAAACGATACCATTGGTAATTTAGTGCAGTGGCACTAAAGTGAAAGGTAAAACTTTCGATTCTTAATTAAAAAGAAAGGAGAAAGCAGATGTTTAACATTTTAAAGAAACTCTTTAAGCGTAACGAAGTTAACATTGGTATTGCCAGCTTTGGTTACAAAGGCAAAAGATATCATTGGTAAGATTAATAATTAATTGGGAAGAGATGAGCAGATTTTGCTGCTTATCTCTAAACTCAATTAAATTTTTGAAATACATTTAAAAAGAGGAAGAAAATGAAACAAGTCTTTACACCGATTTATAAATCAATACGAAAACGCAGGGAGATAGCAGCGTTCTTGTTTTGTTCTCTCTATCCGCTGCTGGCTTCGGCAGTTAGTCTGTTTCAGACGGGATTAAAAAGTATGGCTCATGGGAGAAGACTGAGCTTTTTGGAATATTGGTCAGTTAATGTTCAGACACAGTGGCAGTTGGCAATACCAATCTTATTGTTAGCCTATGCTGTTACGACCGTTTTTTATACTGAAATCCATTCTGGTATTTTATTTTTATATAAAGATCTAGAAAAAAAGGTGATTTTTAAAGCAAAAATCCTGAGTCTCATCAAAATCTTAGGCATTTTTACAGTACTGACTTTTTTGGCGTCACTTTTGTCTTATTACACTCTGATGCTTCACCAGAGTTACATATCAGGGCATCTTTTTCCTGAAAATTGGTCTATTGTTCAGATGAGTTTACTGACTATTTTGTCACGGATGATTATCTATGTGATTGTTATCTTACTGGTATCGGCTTTATCCAGTCACTATAACAATTCCATCTCGGTTTTAGCAGGTTTGTTTTTTATGTTGTTGGCAAACGTAGCACCGCATCTGCCGCTGGGAAAGTATCTCTTTCCAACAGGATATGTCGGAGCAGGAATGAATTTTGCTCTTTCATTAATCTTGATGTGCCTGATTAGCTCGATTTATATCATATCAGCCTATACTTTGGGACTTAAGAAATTTGAACAAATTGAATTTTAGGATGAAAAATATGTTAGAAAGAAATAAAATTGAAAGTCTTATTTTAATCTTATCGCTCATTTTGTTAGCAGGTTTGGTTTATAATTTTGGTAATATCGTTATGATTTTAATTCCTGCTTTACAGCAAGAGTTGGGGATGACAATTGTTAAATTTTTATCAATGGTTTTAGGATTTATAATTATTCCAACATGGATTGTAAAAAAAATAAATTTAGATATAAAGAATATACCTGTTGAATTCAATAAAAAATCAGCGATGATACTTCTGTTTTCTGTTTTTTTATTGAATTTATTAATTTTAAGGTCACATGAATTATATACGGCATTGATTGTAGCAACGTGTGAAGAGTATCTTTTCCGTTATTTACTTTACGGTATTTTAGTAAGAACATTTAATAAAAATCAAGCGATTATCATTACTGCAGTTTTATTCGGGGTGCTGCTGCATCTTAATGGGAATTTATTAGTAAATATTTTTACTAAAATACCTGCAGGCATTATTCTGTCACAACTTGCTGTTAGATTTGGTTTACAGTATTCCATTTCTTTCCATTGGCTTTATAACATGATTGTTGGCAGACTGTTTTAAGGAGGACATATGATTATTATCACGATTTTAGGTATTATTTTTTATACTTTATTAGCATTCTTAACAGCATCCTTTTTGGGAAATATTTCAACCTTGTTATTTATTGGACTTTTTTATTTATTACCGCTTATTGTAAATACTATCTCCGTCAATTCTGCTTCTTTTAAGGAGAAAAAGCTGCTGCTTCCGCTTACTTTAATTTTCCCAACCTTATCTTTATTATCTTATATCTTATTTTCAACATTGGTTTCATCAGGTTCGGCTTGGGAAAACTTTGTGGAGCGTAACAGCGTTCAAACACATGATTTTGCTGTAAAAATCAGCGGCAATTTATTAGACGTGTCGCAAATTGTATTTGTAACCCTGCTGTACTTCAGCCTTTCAGGACTCAATTATCTCATTCAAAATAAAAAGAGAGGAAAAAACAAGAATGCTTAAGATTGAAAATTTATCCAAACAATTTAAGGGGAACGATTTTTACTCACTTAAAGAAGTAAGTTTAACGGTCAATCAAGGAGATATAGTCGGTTTAATTGGAAAAAATGGCGCCGGGAAGTCTACTCTTCTCAAATTAATTGCCAAATCAATCAAACCCAGCGGTGGACGGATAATGTATTTGGGTAAGGATATCAGTCAAAGTTCAAATGCTCTGGAAGATTTTGGCATAATGATTGATCCTGTTTTTTATCCGGAAATGACTGTGGTTGACAATTTGAAATTCTATTTGGATCTTCATGGGAAAAAACAATACTATGAGAATATCGAAACTATTTTAAAATTAGTGGCTTTATGGGAGGCGCGCCATCGCAAACCAAAAGGGTTTTCTTTTGGAATGAAACAGCGTACGGCTTTGGCTATTGCCTTAGTTGCCGAACCGGAATTTCTTCTGCTGGATGAACCATTTGTCGGTCTAGATCCGATTGGGGTGCGGCAGCTGATTGATATTCTGAAAAAATGGTCAGAAGAGCGTAATATCTCAATGATTATTTCCAGCCACCAATTGGGAGAATTGGAAGCCTTGTGCAACCGTTATGTTTTTATTGAGAATGGCTGCCTCGCTGAAGAATTTGAAAAGCAGCAGGCTCCAAGTGTGATTGTCAATGTAACATCGGCAGCTAAAGATCTTGATTTACCATCTTCTGTAGCAGTCAGAGACAATCTTACAGTAGAAATTCCAACGGATTTGGATGCTAAAACGTTGAATCAGATATGGTTCCTGCTATCCAGCAAGGAAGCTATTGAAAGAATAGCTGTCAAAGAAAACCACCTTAGCGATTTTTTCGGAAGTGAGGAATAACCATGTCTGTTTTCTATCCTATTTTACGTTCAGTTCTTAAGCGCAAAGAAGTAAAGGTGTTTTTGGCACTCAGCTTGACGCCGCTTCTTTATTTCTTGTCAACTTTTCTCAAAACGAAACTATTTTCTTTCTCAGGGCCTACCGGCAGTAAAATTGCCTTTTTTGATTTCTTTTACGGTCAGTTCAACCTGCAGTTTAATTCGATCATCTCATCGTTGGCGCTGGCTTTTCTGGCAATCAGTGTGTTTCGGACAGAGATTTCTACGCATATTCTTTTTTTATACAAAGATATTGATAAAAGAAAAATATTTCTGTCAAAAATTCTCAGTCTGATGACAGTCGTATTACTCTATTGCGGGATTTACTTTTTAGCGGCTCTGTTTACCTATTATACACGCGTAGCTTATCTTTCTTACGGCAGCCTTCAGTTTTGGAGCGATGATTTCACCTATTCTATTGTGTCAAGTCTTGGTGTTGTTTTGGCCTATGTTCTTGTCGTCATGCTGTCCAGTCTGGCTTCCTTATATCTAAGCAATGGCATAGTCATTACTCTGATTTTGCTTTTCAATGTTTTTATGAGTCTGTCAGGTATTATCGGTGGGATTAATTGGCTGTTTCCTGTAGGCTATGCCGATTTTGCCGAAGCAAATGGCCTGGGGATAGGCTTGCTGGTAATTACAGGGCTAACATTTTTATACAGCGCGCTTATCTATTTTTGCAGCCTGCATAAATTTAAAAATTTGGAGTTTTAGGAAATTATGGCATATAGAGAATTATGGAATTTAATTTATAAAAAAATTCCAAAGACTTACTTTGTCGTTGGTGTTACTTTGAGTATCATCAGTACAATCGCTGCTTTGTGGCTGCCCCAACTGATCAGCCAGCTGCTAAATAGGGGAATCTTAGAGAAGATTTTATCGCATAAATTATTATTAGTAGCAATGCTGGTATTTTTTATCGGAGTTTATATTCTAAGAGGTTTGTCCAGTTATTTAGTAGGTCTGAGCGGTAATAGAGCTATGGTCAAACTGCAGCATTATTTTTTTAATCATATTTTAAATTTACCAGTCACCACTTTGGATAGCTTTCGTTCAGGTGATTTATCAAGCCGAATCACCTCTGATATATCTGGTTTGGTTAAAATTGCAACTGTTGTCTTTCCCCAATTATTTCTTAATGTATTATCCATTATAGGAGCAATTATTTTTCTGCTAAGAATTAATGTGCAGTTAACGCTAATCAGCTTATCATTGGTTCCTTTGATAGTCTTTGTATTATGGCCTCTTAATAAAAAATTAGAATATTATTATCAAAAGCATCAGGAGTATTTGGGGAAAATTTCTGGAGAGGTCAATCATAAGTTAAACCATATCCGTTTGGTAAAATCGATGCTTGCTGAAGAAGATGAAAAGAAAGGAATCAGCAGGCTGTTGAAAGACTTCATGCGCAACTTCAATAAAGTGCTGATTGTTATTGCTGTTGAATCTTCGTTGGTAAGCAGTCTGATTTTGTTCATTATTGTGGTCTGTCTGCTTGTGGCAGGTGTCGAAGTTGCAAACGGCAGTATGAGTTTTGCCGCTTTAACGGCTTTTATTTTATATATTACACAAATGATAGAGCCAGTCTCAGATTTATCAGATCTGTTTTCAGAATTAGCTGAAATACGCGGTATCTCTTATAGAATTATGGAAATTTTACAGTTGGAAAAAGAGCAAGTCCAGTCTGACGATATTAATTTAGAAGATGGCGGCATTGTTTTTAATAAGGTTTCTTTTTCATATGATAATTCCAAAAAAGCTTTAGACAATGTCAGTTTTCAAATTGATTCTGGGCAGCACATAGCGATTGTAGGTCCCAGTGGTTCTGGGAAGAGCACTGTCTTTTCACTTTTAATGAAATTTTATTCTGATTATCGGGGATCTATCAAAATCGGAGGAAGAGAATTAAAAGAACTCAGTCATTATGAAGCAAGAAGACACTGCAGTTATGTGTCTCAAGAAAATACAATGCTTCAAGGTACAATTTTAGATAATTTAAGGTATGGCAAAAATAGAAAGACCGCTCATTTTAGAATGACCCGTATATTATCAGATTTAAAGCTGACTGATATGGTTGCTAACTTGTCAAAAGGATTAGATACCTCAATTACTGAGACAGGAGCTGGCCTATCTGAAGGACAAAAGCAGCGGTTAAATATAGCTAGAGGTTTCATGTCCGACAGCAATATCTATTTATTGGATGAAGTGACAGCTAATCTGGATGTTGAAACGGAATCTTATGTTGTTAAGGCTATTCAAAAATTAGGAAAACATAAAACCATCTTAACAATTGCTCACAGATTGAAAACGATAAAAAATGCTGATGCTATTATGGTCTTAGATGGGAATGGCAGCATCAGTGATATTGGGAAACATTCAGATTTGACTAAGAGAAGTGCCTTATATCAGCGCTATCTGCAAGATCTGGACTGATTGCTATCAAATATATTGATTTTATGATAGCGAATATCTATAGAAATAAAGAAAGGAATAGTTAATGGCAACTAAAAATTTATTATTAATTGGCTCAGAAAGCTATATTTGTAAAGACTTTCTAGAACGATATGGCGACCAATATAATGTTGTTGTGGGGATTGATTTTCCTAAAACATCTGAGAATTTGGAACATTACTTATCCATTGATTTTCGACATAATGATTCATTTGAAAAAATTGAATCTTTTTTAAAAAAGCTAAATTTAAGCTTTTCTAGTATTGTTTTTGCATCAGATATTAATTATATGAATGATGTTTTTGGTGTAACACTTAAAGATTGGGATGCGACATTTGATATCAATGTTAAAGCAGCCTTATTCTCAATGAAAGCTGTTTATGATTATTTATCAGAAAAAGTTGCTATTGTTTTTATTGCTTCACAAAATGGAGTGATTGCTAACAGTCAACGAGTAGATTATGGACCTTCTAAGAGTGCCTTAATTCATTTGGCTAAAAATTTATCGGTAGACTATGCTTGTATAGATGATAAAGATATTAGAGTCAATACCATATCGCCATCATATGTAAAAACTGATGCTAATAAGGATTTATTAGACTCTTATTTCGGACAGCGTCTGCGAACCAGAATTCCTTATCGAAGATTTGTTGATTTAGAAGATGTTAGTTATTCCATCCGATTTTTATTAAGTGATCAGAGTAAATCAATTAGAGGACAAAATTTTGTTTTAGATTATGGCTATACCATTGTATAGAAAAAGAGATATTGTTAACCAAATAGGGTAGTCAATTCTCAGTAACAAATAAAAGTGCTAAATTATTTGTACTAACCCCCAAAGGTTGGACCAAAAATCGAACGATTGGGGTGTTTTTTGATGATTTTAATGTTATTATTATTTATAGCAGCTAAAAATCTTGGAGTTGCTTTATAATAGGGGCAGTGATTCATTTCAAACAGATAAGGGAGAAACGATACATGTCAAAAGCTTTAATTGTCATTGATATTCAAGAAGGACTTATCAATCTAGAACCCTATGCAAGAAGGCAATTTATTAAAAATACACAGAAAGTCATCCAGCATTTTCGTCAACATCAAGATGAAGTCATCTTCTTTAGACATTCTGAAGGAGAGGGATTGCTGGCAACGGAAACTGCAAATTGGCAAATTTATCATGAATTACAGCCATATCCTGAGGAAAAAATAGTTAATAAGTTCTACAACAGCATCTTCAAAGAAACCGGCTTGAAAGAGTATCTTGACAGCAAAGGAATTGATAAGTTGACATTTGCTGGAATGCAGGCAGAATTTTGTATTGATGTTTCTACAAAAGTGGCTTTTGAACATGGCTATCAGCTTGAGTTAATTGGTGATGCGATTACGACATTTGATAACGACTATCTTTCTGCAGAACAGATTTTATCTTTCTACAAAGAATTTATATGGGATAATCGATTTGCCCAAGTCAAAAATACAGAAGATATTTTGAATTCATCGAATTAATGTATGTTACTAGGGTTTGATTATTCTTGTCATTAATGTAATAAATTTGAAGTTGAAATGGGCGTTTCAACTTCGTTTTTAATAAGAAAAGTATTTCTGTTCTAAGGCAACTTAATAGAATATTAGATTTAACTATCTCATAAAATCTAAATTTTTAGGATGAAAATTTCGTTGAAATAACAGATTATATCAACCAATATGGAAGTTAGTGAATGAGAAAATGCAAAGTATATGCAAACGATTGTTCTCTTGTCGCTGTGGGAGTTAAAAAAATAAGAAAATAAAAATGAAAGCGTTTTATATATAAAAATTGCTTGATTAAATTTAGTGAAAGAGATATCATAGAAAAGAAGAAATTTTGGAGGATTCAAATGACACACATTAAATTCGATTATTCAAAAGTATTGGGGAAGTTCCTTGCTTCACATGAATTGGATTATATTCAAATGCAAGTAACAGCAGCGGATGAGGCTTTGCGTAAAGGAACTGGACCGGGTGCTGAAATGACGGGCTGGCTGAATTTACCTCAGAACTATGATAAAGAAGAATTTGCTCGTATTAAAAAGGCTGCTGAAAAAATCAAATCTGATAGTGATGTTTTGGTTGTTATCGGTATTGGCGGTTCTTATCTGGGGGCACGTGCAGCGATTGATTTTTTGAACAGTTCTTTTGTCAATCTTGAAAATAAGGAAGAACGCAAAGCACCGCAAATTCTTTATGCCGGAAATTCGATTTCTTCAAATTACCTTGCGGATCTTGTTGATTATGTGGCTGATAAGGATTTTTCGGTTAATGTTATTTCTAAATCAGGAACAACTACTGAACCTGCCATAGCTTTTCGCGTTTTCAAAGATCTTCTAGTTAAAAAGTATGGTCAAGAAGAAGCTAATCAACGTATTTATGCGACAACTGATCGTGTTAAAGGAGCCGTTAAAGTAGAAGCGGATGCCAATGGTTGGGAAACTTTTGTCGTTCCAGATAGTGTTGGTGGACGTTTTACGGTTTTAACAGCTGTTGGTTTATTGCCAATTGCAGCTTCAGGAGCAGATTTGGATCAGTTGATGGCTGGGGCAGAAGCAGCTCGTCAAGACTATTCGTCTGCTGAATTATCAGAAAATGAAGCTTATCAATATGCGGCTATTCGTAATATTCTTTACCGTAAAGGTTATGTGACAGAAGTTCTGGCTAACTATGAACCATCCCTTCAATACTTTAGTGAATGGTGGAAACAATTAGCCGGTGAATCAGAAGGTAAAGACCAAAAAGGCATTTACCCAACATCAGCTAACTTTTCAACAGATTTGCATTCTCTTGGACAATTTATCCAAGAGGGCAATCGCAATTTATTTGAAACGGTTATCCGTGTTGAAAAAGCACGTAAGAATATCCTTGTTCCAGAAGCAGCAGAAGATCTTGACGGTCTTGCCTATCTTCAAGGCAAAGATGTTGATTTTGTTAATAAGAAGGCTACCGATGGCGTACTGTTAGCTCATACAGATGGGGGTGTCCCAAATACCTTCTTGACTATTCCTGAGCAGGATGAATTTACATTAGGTTATGTGATTTACTTCTTCGAATTGGCTATTGGACTTTCTGGTTACCTAAATGGTGTTAACCCATTTGACCAACCGGGTGTTGAAGCCTACAAGAAAAATATGTTTGCTCTTCTTGGCAAACCAGGATTCGAAGAACTTGGTGCTGAGTTAAACGCACGTCTTTAGTTTAATGATAAAAATATAATAAAAGCCAAGGCTGTTGTCTTGGCTTTTATTTTGCCAATTAGTATGCTAAATTTTTTAATAGCCCAAAAAAGAGTGTCTTAATTATTTGTTGTGAGCGCTTTATAATAGTTATAACAAATAAAAGAAAGACAAGGAGTGTAAGAAATGGCTGATTGGTTAAATATTGCTGGCAAAACAGTAATTGTAACAGGAGCTTCCTCAGGCATCGGAAAAGCTATTGTGGATGAATTACTGAGCTTGAAGGTAAAAGTCGCTAATTTTGATCTCACGGATAATGGAGAAAAGCATGAAAATCTCTTGTTCCAGAAAGTGGATGTGACATCCCGTGAGCAAGTAGAAGCTTCTGTTGCAGCTGTTGTTGAACATTTTGGAACAGTTGATGCTGTTGTCAATAATGCAGGCATCAATATTCCACGTCTCTTAGTTGATCCTAAGGATCCTCATGGGCAATACGAGCTTGATGATGCAACTTTTGAAAAGATTACCATGATTAATCAGAAAGGCCTCTATTTGGTTAGTCAAGCGGTAGGGCGCCTTTTAATGGCAAAGAAAAAAGGAGTTATTATCAATATGGCTTCGGAAGCTGGTTTAGAAGGTTCTGAAGGACAAAGTGCTTATGCGGGAACCAAGGCTGCTGTTTATAGTTATACACGATCATGGGCAAAGGAACTTGGCAAATACGGTGTTCGAGTTGTTGGTATTGCTCCGGGAATCATGGAAGCAACAGGTCTGCGGACGCTTGCTTATGAAGAGGCACTTGGCTATACTAGAGGAAAGACAGTTGAGGAAATTCGTGCAGGTTACGCATCAACAACGACAACACCACTGGGACGCAGTGGGAAATTAAGTGAAGTTGCAGATTTGGTAGCTTATTACATTTCGGACCGTTCAAGTTATATCACAGGTATCACAACCAATGTTGCCGGAGGTAAAACGCGCGGTTAAATCAATATAGAGGGTAAAAAAGTGGCATTAGTTAATCGCTGGTATCATATTTTAGAAATATTAGTTGCTCAGCATAGTGTTTCTCTAGAAACTATGCGTAAAGAACTTAATGTCAGTATGAAAACGTTGCTGACAAGTATAGAGCAATTTAATGCTATTTTGGATGATGATATTCAAATCAGACAAGAAAATAATCTTTTGCTGTTAGACGTCTATGATTATGCTAGATTGGAAACAATTTTAGCGGGAAGTTTGCGCAAAGAGAGTGATTTTAATTCTTCAAATAAGCGAGCTTCTTATCTCATTAAACGTTTGATTCAAGCCACATCTCCCTTACTTATTGATGATTTGGCTGAGGAAATCGGTGTTAGTCGAACGACCATTAATAAGGATTTGAAGCATGTTAAGGATTTAGCAGTAGAATATCAATTGTGCATATTCGGCAAACCTAATCGTGGTTTGGAAATTATTGGTACGGAATTAAATCTACGGCTCTTTTATATTCATCATGTCTATTCTTATTTTGATTCAGCTACCTTAAAGAAAGAGACGCATGATTTTTTAGAAGAACTATATACTGCCTTTAAAATTCCTAGAAAAACGCAGGAGTTACTGACTAAAGCCATTTCGATAACAGTTGCTCGCATTCAACGGAAAAAACTTTTGCTTACTCCTATTGACTATTATGTTAACGGACTAGCTCAGTCAGCTATTATGGAGCAATTGCTTTATCATATTGAAGTGACTTATCAGATATCGCTCAGTCAGTATGAACAAGATTTCTTGAGTTTTCCTCTCAATACACAATATATTGACGCATTGACCTATCAATTGACTGATGTGCAGAGTTTGCAGAAGCTTTATCAAAGCTTTGTAAAGAAGGTCAAGGATACACTCTTGGTTAACTTTGATGAGCAACGTTTATTTACTGAAATTCAAACACATTTAAAATTTCTTATCAATCGACTTATCTTTCATGTTCAGGCTAATGATATTTTCCATAGAGAAATTCAAAATAAGTATCCTTTGGCCTTTGAAATGGCAAAAGTCGCTGGTGATGATTTGAAAAATCATTTTGGCTGTCAGCTGGAATTGTCTGAAATGAGCTATTTAGCCCTTTATTTCGAAATGATTTTACATGAAAATGGAGCTATTTTTCAAAACAAAAAACGCCGAGTTGCCGTTGTTTGTACAACGGGACGCGGAACAGCACATATGATAAAGCGTCAATTAAAACGCGTACTTGGCCATGATATCGAAATCACTCAATATTCAGAAGAAAACTTTAATCCTGACACTAATGATAATTACTTTGCTGTCTTTACAACCATTCCTTTGAAATTAGGACAGATTAATTCGCCAGTTATTCAAATTAGAAATCTTTTTGATGATCAGTGGCTGCGTGAGGAATGGCAACGCGTTAATCATTATCATAAAAAAAATCTCAAAACAATCATTTTGACCTTTTCGAGATTGGCCAAAGCTGCTAGCTATCAAGATTATTTAGTGTATATGACACAGTCACTAGAAGCATTAGGGCTAGTGGATGATCATTTTGAAAAACGTATTTTAGATAGGGAAAAAGAACAATCTACTATATTTGGCAATGGTATTGCTTTTCCACATACTATTAATCAAACATTAGAAAAGATCGTTTTAATGGTAGGGGTTCTTGAGGAGCCCTATCATACAGATCATGAAAGTGTTGATCTTATCTTTTTAGTAGCTATTCCCAATAAAATTGCAACACAAACAGAGGCAGAACTTTTAGAATTGTATGATGATATTTTTCGAATTGCTAGCGATAAAGAGCTCAAAGAAGCTTTAGAAAGAGTGGAAAACAAAGCAGACTTTATTACATTTACCAGAGAAAAAGGAGTATTCTGATGAATTTTATGATTATTTTTGGTCTCTTTGCTTTAGCAGCCTATGCAGTTCAAATCATATTAGGCTTAAAGCAAATAAAACATTTTAATAGCATTTGTAGGCAATTAAGGCGTCTAGGACGTGTAGCTATTGGACGTCGGTCTGGTAAGATCAGAGCTGGGACTATCGTTATGTTTGCTATTGATAAAGATGGTAAGGTTTTGGCTGCTAAAAAGATGCAGGGTATTACCATGGCTGCTCGTTTTAAAGATATGTCAGATTATATTGGACAGGACATCCATTATTTTGACAGCTATAATCCCCTCATTCGTAAGGAAAATAAGTTACTGCGCATTGCTATTGAAGATGCGAGAGCTGTTTTTCTAAAAACAGAGGCAGGTATTTATAAAGAGTCTCCCAAACAGACGCCATTACTTGATATTAGGTTACAGACTAAATTCTTATTATCACGTTTTAAGTTAAAAAAACGTCATGAAACTAAAATTTGAATAAAGAAATGAGTTAGAGTGAAGAATTAACCTTAGACTAAATTTTCTTTGCTTCTTAATACAGATAAAGGAGGTTATTATGTCTTATATTACAAAATTTGCTGAAGGGTTCATGAAACTTTTCCAAGCTGGGGGCGACAATTTTGTAGGTTGGATGACCAGTATTGTTCCAGTAGTTCTGATGCTCTTAGTTGCAATGAATGCACTGATTGCTCTGCTTGGAGAAGAAAAAGTTAATAAATTAGCCCGAATATCTGCTAAAAATCCGCTTAGTCGCTATATGATTCTGCCTTTTATCTCTGCCTTTATGCTTGGGAATCCAATGGCGATTAGTATGGGACGCTTTATGCCGGAGTATTACAAGCCAAGCTATATCGCTTCTCAAATGCAGTTTTGTCATACTTCAAACGGTGTCTTTCCACACATCAATCCTGGTGAGTTGTTTGTATGGATGGGGATTGCATCAGGGATAAAAACACTTGGTTTAAGTCAGATGGATCTAGCTATTCGTTATCTGCTAGTAGGGCTTTTAATGAATTTTGTTTCTGGCTGGGTGACTGATTTCACAACCGCTTGGGTATGCAAACAACAAGGAATTACATTGAGCAAAACCCTTGATTAAGAATAATTTGCAAACAGTAATAAGCGTGATATAAACATAAAAGTATCGTTGCTTATTTCATTTTGCAGGCTAGATTAAAGGAGAAAAATCATGGCTTACAGAAACATTAAAATTGTAAAAGGAAATGGTGGGTTTGGTGGCCCTTTGATTATTGCACCAACTGATGAAAAGCATAAATTTATCTATATCACAGGTGGTGGTGAAAAACCTGAAATTGTTGATAAAATTGTTGAATTAACAGGAATGGAAGCTGTTAATGGTTTTAAAACCTCTATTCCGGATGAAGAAATCGCTCTGGCTATTGTTGACTGTGGTGGTACCCTACGTTGTGGTATTTATCCTAAAAAAGGGATTCCTACGATTAATATTGTTGCAACTGGTAAGAGCGGACCTTTAGCCCAATACATTACTGAAGATATTTATGTTTCGGCTGTTGGTATGGAGCAGATTACCTCAATTGAGGAATCAGCAGGCAGTATTGAAACGAAAGAAGCGAAAGCTGAGACTGCTCAATCTCAAACAGACATCGGCACCTATGATACCAGTAAAAAAATCACTGAGCAACGTGCACAACAGAGTGTTATTGCTCGTATTGGTATGGGGGCTGGTAAAGTGGTTGCTGTTTTTAATCAAGCAGCGCGTGATGCTATTCAAACATTATTAAATACTATCCTTCCTTTTATGGCTTTTGTATCACTTCTGATTGGTTTTATTCAAGGCTCAGGTGTGGGTAAATGGTTAGCTAAACTCATGGTGCCGCTGGCTGGTAATATTTGGGGACTTATCCTAATCGGCTTCATTTGTTCACTCCCATTCTTATCACCTCTTCTTGGACCTGGTGCTGTTATTTCACAAATTATTGGCACCTTGATTGGGGTTGAAATTGGTAAGGGAACTATCCCGCCGCAAATGGCTCTCCCAGCTCTTTTTGCTATTAATACGCAAAATGGTTGTGATTTTATCCCTGTGGCGCTTGGCTTGTCTGAATCAACTGCTGAAACAGTAGAAGTCGGTGTTCCATCTGTTCTTTACTCGCGTTTCCTAAATGGTGTACCACGTGTCATTGTAGCATGGATTGCAAGTATTGGACTTTATCAATAAAATGTGTAAACTTAATTGTTTATTAGAAAAAGGGGAATAAAATGACTAAAATTTTTGAAGCAAAAGTGCTGGCTGTTGGACCAGAAGCTCTCAGCATGATTAAAGATGCCAATATGCTTATTCTCTTTGGAGAAGAGGCTCCTCAAGATCTGGCAGATTATTGTTATAAAATTGATAATAAAAATTTAAGTGGGCATATTAAAAAGGGCGGGCATCTTGTTATTAATGGCAATGACTGTCAAATTACAGCTGTTGGCAGTGTTGTTGAAAAGAATTTAACAGGACTTGGCCATATCACTATCTCATTGGATGGTTCAAAGGAAAGTTCATTACCGGGAACACTTCATATACAAGCAGAATTCCCTGTTCAGCTTGAAGCAGGTTCCCTTATTCAAATTTTTGATTAGGAAGTAGTTACGATGCAATTAACGTTAGACACTGCTAATTTGTAGAACATTCGTTTTTATAAGGATATTTTTCTTTTAACTGGTGTGACAACTATATTAAAATTCCTATTACACTTGTGGATCTGCAGGTTATTAAGCAACTCAAAACGCAGGGAATTCATGAAACAGCAACGGCTATCTATACTAAAATGCTGGCTTTTATTTAGTTATTATCAGGCGGTATAGATTATGTCTCTCTTTATTATAATCGCATGGGAAATCTCAATATAGCTACCACCATCGCACTTATCGCAGGAAACATTGCACAAGCAAGAGCCGCGGCAAAAGTTCTTGGAGCCAGTTATAAAAAGGTTGAGCAGATAAATCGTACCTTAGAAGTTGGCGTATCAGCTGTCACTGTTAATCTCAATTAACTGCTTATTTTACTTTGAAAACGATGGGTAAAAGATCTACTATTGGAAAAAGCGACTTAATACAATTTTTAAAAGATTATCGTGATGGATTGAAAAAGTTTATTAATCAAATGTCTCAGGGATTGCAATAATCGTTTTTGACCTCGAACAGAGGTCTTTTTCTTTTCCTCTAGCCAAACCACAATTTTTTGCTATAATAATAACTAACGACTTTTGAATTGGAGAATAAAAGATATGACTGCACAAAAAATGTCTGCGCAAGAAATCATTGCTTTCATCGGCAATGCTGAAAAGAAGACTAATGTCAAAGTGACTTTTGAAGGAGCCTTGGCTGCGGCTCTTCCTGAAAATGTTGTCAAGCTTGGCAATGTTCTTTTCGGTGATTGGAAGGACATAGAACCGCTTTTAGCTAATTTAACAGAAAACAAAGACTATGTAGTGGAGCAAGATGGCCGCAATTCTGCAGTACCTTTGCTAGATAAACGCAACATCAATGCTCGTATTGAGCCGGGTGCCATCATTCGTGATCAAGTGACCATTGAAGATAATGCTGTGGTCATGATGGGGGCTATTATCAATATCGGTGCTGAAATTGGTGAAGGAACCATGATTGATATGGGAGCTATTCTTGGTGGTCGCGCAACTGTTGGTAAGAACAGTCACATTGGTGCAGGTGCAGTACTTGCTGGTGTCATTGAGCCCGCTTCTGCAGATCCCGTTCGTATTGGAGACAATGTTCTGGTTGGTGCCAATGCGGTTATTATTGAAGGGGTGCAAGTGGGGAGTGGTTCGGTCGTTGCAGCAGGTGCTATTGTAACTCAAGATGTCCCTGACAATGTCGTGGTAGCTGGTGTGCCTGCGCGTGTTATCAAAGAAATTGATGAAAAAACGCAGCAAAAGACTGCTTTAGAAGATGCTCTTCGTAACCTCTAAGTGTTAAGATAATCTTTGACAGCTTTGTCGCTGCTCTGCCAAGGACTAATTTTTTCATAGTTGGATGGCTTAGGAAATTCGGTCAACTAAGACTAGTGCGTCTATTTACTCTGAGACTTTGTTGTTTTTGGATTGCCTAAGATCAGTTATGCCTGTACCTTGGTTCTTAGTTTCAAAGCAAAGATTCTGACTTAATACTGTTTTAGCAACTATGCTGCGATTGTAGCGATCATAAACAATATATCACACCACAGCGTGACACATCAAAAAAAATATCTAAAAGCTTGAGTAAGACTCAAGCTTCAGACTGAAGATAAACCTATTTTTCAATGTAAAAAATTTTTAAGCTCTGCAAATTTTAATTTTTCTTATTTGCGAGCGAAGCGAGCTCTAAACGAGATTTTCCGTCGTGATAAGAGTGCCTGAAACTTTAATGTTTCAGGAACTCGGAAGATTTGAGACCTTAGGCTCAAATCTTAACTGACCACGGGCTGCGGATTGTGGCAAAAAGATGAGTCCTCCTAGAATCTTAATGATTCCGCGTCGTACTCCCTATTTTGCCTTTATCCGCTTAACGCCCTTTGTATCTTGGTTTTAGGTATGGAATTCCGAAGGCTGAAATAGTCATAAAGCTATTTCAGGTTGGGACATAAGGAAACGAAAGTTTCCTCATCGCTACCGTCCGTATCACCTAAGGAAAGTCTCAAAAGAAGACTTTTTCTACATTCTCAAGCTTTTACAAAGGGAAAACTCAAATGACTTTAGATTTAATCAAAATTCGTCGTGATTTGCATCAAATTCCAGAGATTGGTCTGGAAGAATTTAAAACGCAAGCTTATCTCTTAGAACGTATTGCTGAAATCACCAATGGTAAAGACTTTGTTGAGCAGAGGACTTGGCGTACAGGGATTTTAGTCTTTTTAAAAGGTTCTCGTCCTCAAAAAACAATCGGTTGGCGTACCGATATTGATGCGCTTCCTGTCGTTGAAGAAACAGGGCTTGCTTTTGCCAGTCAGCATGAAGGGCGTATGCATGCTTGCGGCCATGATATGCATATGACCATTGCTCTTGGCTTACTTGATACAATGGTGCAAGTACAGCCTAAAAATAACTTACTCTTTCTTTTTCAGCCAGCAGAAGAAAATGAAGCAGGTGGTATGCTCATGTATGAAGATGGCGCCTTTGGTAATTGGCAGCCTGATGAATTCTATGGTTTGCATGTCCGCCCAGATTTTAAAGTTGGTGATATTGCAACCAATACATCTACCTTATTTGCTGGGACTTGTGAAGTTTTCATCACTTTCAAAGGTAAGGGCGGTCATGCTGCCTTTCCTCATAATGCTAATGATGCCCTTGTAGCTGCTTCTTACTTTATTACACAAGTTCAAACCATTGTCAGTCGTAATGTTGATCCCATTGAGGGTGGAGTTGTGACATTTGGTTCTATGCATGCTGGGACAACCAATAATGTTATTGCTGAAACAGCTACCTTACATGGAACCATCCGAACCCTGACTCAGGACATGAGTCTTTTGATTCAAAAGCGGGTGCAGGAAATGGCTCGAGGAATTGCAACTTCTTTTGATTTAGAAGTAGATGTTACACTCAAACAAGGTGGCTATTTGCCAGTTGAAAATAATTCTCAATTGGCTAAACAATTGATGACTTATTTTGAAAATACGTCTGCTGTCAATTTGATAGACTGTTTACCAGCTATGACTGGTGAAGATTTTGGCTATCTGCTCAATAAAATCCCCGGTGTTATGTTCTGGCTGGGAATTGACACACCTTATGCACTTCATCATCCTAAGATGAGTCCCAAGGAAGAAGTTTTGTCATTTGCAGTTGATAATATTAGTGGCTTCTTGAAGACCAGAACGAATTAAAAAACCTTGCAGATTTAAGTCTGCAAGGTTTTTTAAGAAAAAGGGAAGGGCATCCAATTTCATTGAATGCCCAGGAGATTTATGAAAAAGGGGAAATAAAATAGGAAAGTTTATCTCCCCAACCACTTGGGGAAGTGGTTGTTTTAGGATGATTAAAGTATATATGAGAAACCTTAAAGAAACCTTAAAGTAAAATATTTATTTTATTAGAATAAGAACCCTTTTGTTACAAGCTTTTTTAATGTTTTATGACCTTTTGGCTACTTATTTCCTTAAAAATTCTTTTTGTGTTTAAGCGTAGGAAAAAAATCTTAATCGTGTTATGATAGTAACATGATGAAAAAGGACTATCGTACTCAAGTCATTGAAGATTTGAAAAAACAAGATAAAGCCAAAAAAGTGCTCAGAGATGAGCAACTTTTGGAAGAACTTATTCAATTAGAGGCTTATCAAAAAGCACATGTTATTGCAACTTATTTAGCTTTTCCTTTTGAATTTGACACATCTTTGCTGATTGAGCAAGCTCAAAGAGATAATAAAAGCATAGTTGTTCCTAAAACCTATCCTCAAGGGAAAATGATTTTTGTTGTTTATGATGAAGCAGATTTACAAATTACTAAATTTGGCCTCAAGGAACCAAGAAGTGAGGAGGCTCTTGAAAAATCAGCTATTGATCTCATCCATGTTCCGGGGCTTGCTTTTAACAATGAAGGCTACCGTATAGGTTTTGGTGCGGGATATTATGATCAATACTTGGCAGATTTTCAGGGTGATACAGTCAGCACAATTTATTCTTTTCAACAGTTCACTTTTGAGCCTAGTTTTTTTGACATTCCAGTAAAGGAGGTGTTGGTCAGTGGAGACCTTTAAAAAATATCCTGCAACTTCTTTTTTAGTCCTGCTAACGACTCTCGTTTTTTTGACGATGCAAGTTGTTTATTTAGGACAAGCAAATACCACCTTAGCTGTTTTTAATTTTGGTGGGATGTATGGTGACTTGGTTGTTCACAATCCCAATCAGCTTTGGCGTTTGATCACTCCGATTTTTGTTCATATCGGTTGGGAACATTTCCTATTTAATAGTTTAGCACTTTATTTTGTCGGTCAATTGGCAGAAAATATTTGGGGCTCGTGGCGATTTCTGCTCCTGTACCTTTTGTCAGGAATTATGGGAAATATTTTTACGCTTTATTTGACTCCAAATGTAGTTGCAGCAGGTGCTTCAACTTCTTTGTTTGGGCTTTTTGCGGCGATTGTTGTCCTAGGTTATTTTGGACACAACCCATATTTAAAACAGTTGGGACGCAGCTATCAAGCTTTAATTGTGGTTAATCTTATTTTTAATCTTTTTATGCCTGATATTAGTATTGCAGGACATCTAGGAGGGATTATTGGTGGGATTTGCTCTGCTTTTATATTGCCTAGTTTTGCTGAAGGAAAACTTTTCTCTCTTAAGCAACGCTTGCCCATTTTAATTTTGTATTTAGGCCTTGCTTCTGGAATCCTTTATCTAGCCTTTAATAAATAATTGTCATAATAAAAACTCGGTTTAATCCGAGTTCTTTTGAGTCGATTTTTGGTCTAATTTTTTACCAAGTTCAATAATATAAGCTTTTAAATCTTCTTTAACTTGTGGATGTTTAAGTGCATAATCAATTGAAGTCTTCATGAAACCAAATTTATCACCAACATCATAACGTTTTCCTTTAAATTCACGTGCAAAAACACGTTGTGTTTTATTAAGAGTATCAATGGCATCTGTTAATTGAACTTCGTTGCCAGCACCGGGTTCTTGTGTTTCAAGAATTGTAAAAATTTCCGGCGTCAATAAGTAACGACCAATGATAGCTAGATTGCTAGGCGCTTCTTTAGGAGCAGGCTTTTCAACAAAAGTATCGACACTGTAAAGGCCACTAACTCCTTCTCCTTGAGGAGCAATTACACCGTAGGCAGAAACATCTTCATGGGGAACCTCCATGACTGCAATCGTTGAGGCATGCGTTTCTTCATAATCGTTCATGAGTTGACGTGTCAAAGGGATAGCCTTGTCATCTGTAATATCCATCAAATCATCACCGAGCATAACAACGAAAGGTTCATTACCTACAAAGGCTTTAGCCTGAAGAACAGCATCACCTAACCCGCGCGGATGGCTTTGACGGATAAAATGGAGATTGATTGCAGTAGTATCATTAACGAGTTTAAGTAAATCTGTTTTTCCTTTTTGTTCAAGATTGTACTCAAGTTCAAAATTTGAATCAAAATGATCTTCAATAGAACGTTTTGATTTACCTGTAACCACTAGGATGTCTTCAATGCCTGATTTTAAAGCTTCTTCAACGATAAACTGAATGGTTGGTTTATCAACAATTGGTAGCATTTCTTTGGCAAGAGCCTTGGTAGCAGGAAGGAAACGTGTTCCTAAACCTGCCGCAGGGATGACAGCTTTTCTGACTTTTTTACTTGGCATATTATTTACTCCATTCATTTTCCGCTCTAAACTCATTTGACATCATAGAAGTGATAGCTTCTTTAATATTTTTGCCTTCATAAATTGACTGATAAATAGCACAGGTAATTGGCATATAGACGTTGAGTTCTCGAGAAAGTTCGTAGGCGACCTTTGTTGTGGAAATTCCTTCAATAACCATTCCCATATTTCTTTCAATGTCTTCCAATTTTTCTCCGCGTCCTAGAGCATCTCCGGCTCGCCAATTACGTGAATAGATAGAAGTTCCAGTAACAATCAAATCTCCAACACCAGACAGACCGCTGTAAGTGAGCGGATCAGCTCCAAGCTTGACACCTAAACGTGTAATTTCGGCTAGACCCCGTGTGATAACAGCTGCTTTAGCATTATCACCATATCCCATTCCATGGAGTGCTCCTGCCCCAACAGCAATGATATTTTTCAGGGCACCAGCAGTTTCCACACCAATAACATCGGGATTGGTGTAAAGACGAAAATAGTTGTTGCTAAAGAGCTTTTGAACGTATTTGGCGGCTTCTAAATCTTTAGATGCCGCTGTAATCAGGGTAATATCGCGCACGATGGTTTCCTCAGCATGGCTGGGTCCAGAAACAACAACTATGTCGCTTCGAAGATGATTTGGAATTTCTTCTTCAAGAATGACAGATAAGCGTTCGTGAGTGCCCGGCTCCAAGCCTTTAGAAGCGTGCATGACAACGGCTTTGTGATCAAGAATTTGTGAAACTTGCTTGGCCACCAAGCGTGTTACTTTTGTTGGAACAACAAAAAGGACAGCATCAATATCCTTAAGAGCATCCTCTAAATCGTGATAAGCTTTGATTTTTTCATCTAGGACCACATCCTTAAAATAACGCTTGTTCGTATGATGTTCATTAATTTCATCAAGCTGTTCAGGAATATTTCCCCAGATACGGACTTCATGACCATTGTCGTTAAGAACTTGGGATAAGGCGGTTCCCCAAGAACCAGGACCTAGTACGGCAATTTTTTGTCTGATCATTTGTTTCTCCTGTTAGTTCATAAAAAGTTAAGTTTATTATATCATAAAGGTAATTCATTTGTCTGAAATTAGCTAATGGAGCTGCTTTATTTTGAAAGAACAAACTACTCTGTTTTGTCAGTAAAAAATCTGATTGGAAATGCTAATTTCTTTAACTATAAAGACGAAAAGCAAAAATGAACTTTTGCTTTTGCTTTGCGAATAATTTATAATAGAAAGGAATTGAATGGTTTTAACTTAATTGGTCACGTTGCTGATACAACAAGATAATGACTGTTCCAGAAAGATTTTTTAGATAAATTAAATGATAAAGGAAGCAAGTGATGAAAACACGTGGTTTTGAATTAATTACTGACTATACTGATGAAAATCTTTTGCCAAAGCGGGAAACAGCTCATGCAGCTGGTTATGATCTGAAAGTAGCAGAGCGGACGGAAATTCCTGCGGGAGCAATTGTTCTGGTCCCAACAGGTGTCAAAGCTTATATGCAGGTTGGTGAAGTTCTCTATCTTTTTGATCGTTCGTCCAATCCTCGTAAAAAAGGCTTGGTATTGATTAATTCAGTTGGGGTTATTGATGGCGATTATTACAATAACCCTAATAATGAAGGTCATATTTTTGCTCAGATGAAAAATATGACAGACCAAACAGTTGTGCTTGAAGCTGGAGAACGTGTGGTTCAAGGCATTTTTATGCCTTTTCTGTTAATAGATGGTGATAAAGCGACTGGCACACGTACAGGCGGTTTTGGATCAACTGGAGGATAGGGGAAGAAAATGGCAGATTATTTATTAGTTATAGATATGCAGTCAGACTACGTTGCTGCTGGGAAAGCTTATGATAGTGAAGCGCTGACTGCGGCTGTTAATGACAAAATTGCTAGCTATTCAAGAGACCATGTGATTTATATAGTTAATCGTTTTTTCTGGGAATTAACAAGGAAACCGAAGAATTTTGCAATTGGCCTTTCCTTGGTGTCTGATAAAGTCTTTGAAAAGCGTCAAGCATCTTGCTTTACGAACCAAAACTTAACAAGATTTTTGGAGGAAAGCGGTGCAGAGAGTTTAGAATTTATTGGTGTTGATGGCAATGGTTGCGTCAATGCTTCAATTCTGGCAGCAGCACATAAGGGCTATCAAGTCTCAGTTGATTTATCCTATCTTGGCGTTATCAATAAGGAAAAATTTCAAAAGACACTGCAACAATGGCAGATTGCTGGAATAGTAACGAAAGGAGAATTACCATAGCTAAGAAAAAAACAACTTTTGTCTGTCAAGAGTGCGGCTATAATTCGCCCAAGTATCTGGGACGTTGTCCTAATTGCTCGTCTTGGTCTTCTTTTGTTGAAGAGATTGAAGTTGCTGAGGTTAAAAATGCTCGCGTTTCACTGACAGGTGAGAAGACACGGCCAGTCAAGTTAAATCAGGTCACCTCCAGCCAAGCCACTAGAGTCAAGACCAATATGGAAGAATTCAACCGTGTTTTGGGCGGTGGTGTTGTACCAGGCAGTCTGGTTCTTATCGGCGGCGATCCCGGCATCGGGAAATCGACCCTACTTTTGCAAGTTTCAACACAATTAGCCAATAAAGGAACTGTTTTTTATGTTTCTGGTGAAGAATCAGCGGAGCAGATCAAGTTGCGTAGCGAGCGTCTCGGTGATATTGACAATGAGTTTTATCTCTATGCTGAAACTAATATGCAAAGTATTCGTGCTGAGATTGAAAAAATCCAGCCTGATTTTTTAATTATTGATTCTATTCAAACAGTGATGAGTCCTGAAATTTCCAGTGTTCAAGGTTCTGTTTCTCAGGTGCGTGAAGTGACAGCAGAATTAATGCAATTAGCTAAAACCAATAACATTGCGACTTTTATTGTTGGACATGTGACTAAAGAAGGAACCTTAGCTGGACCGCGAATGTTAGAACACATGGTGGACACTGTGCTCTACTTTGAAGGCGAGCGGCAGCATACTTTTCGTATCTTACGAGCCGTTAAAAATCGCTTTGGTTCTACTAATGAGATTGGTATTTTTGAAATGAGGTCGGGTGGTTTGGTTGAGGTTTTGAATCCCAGCCAAGTTTTTTTAGAAGAGCGTCTAGATGGAGCAACAGGCTCAGCTATTGTTGTTACCATGGAAGGAACACGACCTATTTTAGCGGAAGTACAAGCCCTAGTAACACCAACTGTTTTTGGTAATGCTAAACGGACAACAACAGGACTGGACTTTAATCGTGTTAGTTTGATTATGGCGGTTTTGGAGAAGCGCTGCGGACTTTTATTGCAAAATCAAGATGCCTATCTCAAATCAGCTGGTGGTGTGCGCTTAGATGAGCCTGCTATTGATTTAGCGGTTGCGGTAGCCATTGCTTCCAGTTATAAGGAAAAGCCAACCAACCCTCAAGAATGTTATATTGGTGAAATTGGTTTGACAGGTGAAATTCGTCGTGTTAATCGTATCGAACAACGTCTCAATGAAGCTAGTAAGCTCGGTTTTACCAAGATTTTTGTACCCAAAAATTCCCTGTCAGGTTTAACGATTCCACAAGGTATTCAGGTAATTGGTGTGACAACTGTTAGTGAAGTCTTAAAAAAGGTATTTAATTGATTTTAAGTTCTTGACTATGACAAAGTCTTTTAAAAATGGTATGATACAGCTCTAAGCGATTAACTTAAATTTAGGACCGAGGAATGATAATGTCTTATTTTGATAATTTTATAAAGGCAAATCAAGCATATGTTGATTTGCATGGAACTGCTCACTTGCCACTTAAGCCAAAAACGCGTGTTGCTATTGTTACTTGTATGGACTCTCGTTTACACGTAGCACCTGCTTTGGGGTTGGCTTTAGGAGATGCCCATATTTTACGCAATGCAGGCGGCCGTGTAACAGATGACGTTATTCGTTCTCTGGTTATTTCTGAGCAACAGTTAGGAACAAGTGAAATTGTGGTTTTGCATCATACGGATTGTGGTGCACAGACTTTTACAAATGCTGAGTTTACTGAGCAGTTAAAGCGGGATTTAGCTGTTGATGCTGGAGATCAGGACTTTCTTCCGTTTACAGATATTGAAGAGAGTGTGCGAGAGGATATTGCTCTTTTGAAAAATTCTCCTCTGATTCCTGAAGATATTATTATTTCTGGAGCCATTTATGATGTTGATACAGGACGAGTAAGAGAAGTCAATTAACTTCCTAATTAATTTTTAAGTCAATTTATAATAAATTGGCTATTTCATGGATAAAATTTTATAACTATTATTAACTTAGACTTCATCATAAATTTGTTTTAAACTTTTTATTGACAGAAATAGGGGGAAATTTTATAATGTGTTTGTACTAAAATAATAATACACACATGTACGTAGGAGGTTTTCATATGCCAGATAATCGCATGAACTATAGTATTGATAGCAATATGCAGTTTCCCTTGGTAGAAATTACTTTGGAAACAGGAGAATTTGCTTATATTCAACGCGGTAGCATGGTCTATCACACACCCAGTGTCACTCTCAATACCAAAGTCAATGGACGTGGTTCAGGACTTGGCAAGCTAGTAGGAGCAATTGGTCGTTCTGTAACGTCTGGAGAAAGTTTTTTCATTACTCAGGCAGTATCAAATGCTAGCGATGGTAAATTGGCCTTGGCCCCTTCTATGCCAGGTCAAGTTATTGCTTTAGAATTGGGAGAAAAACAATATCGCCTCAATGATGGTGCTTTTCTTGCCTTAGATGGTTCTGCTCAATATCAAATGAAAGCTCAGAGTGTTGGACGTGCCCTCTTTGGCGGTCAAGGCGGTCTTTTTGTTATGACAACAGAAGGTCAAGGTACCTTGCTTGCTAATAGTTTTGGTTCTATCAAAAAAATAGAATTACAGAATCAGGAAATCACAATTGACAATGCTCATGTTGTAGCTTGGAGTAGGGATTTGAACTATGACATTCATTTGGAAAATGGCTTTATGCAATCGATCGGAACCGGTGAAGGCGTTGTCAATACTTTCCGAGGAACGGGTGAAATTTATGTACAAAGTCTTAATCTGCAGCAGTTTGCTGGTGTCCTACAGGGTTTCATTACCAATACTAATCGTTAATTGAGGTCTTATAGCTCATATGACCATTATGAAGTATCCATAAAAAAACTTCCTTTTACTTAAAGTGAAAGCAGAACAAACGCATGAAGAAAAAAATGTTTTTAGAAAACCATTTTCACAATCTGTAGTGTAAAAACGTGCTTTAATATTCTTAAAGAAGAAAATATAGAAAGAATTAGCAAAAATCACAAAATTAACTTGAAAAATGCATGTAACTAGAAATTAGGGATATGCATTTTTTCATGCGTACATCCTGAAGTGAAAGGAATTTTTTTCGCCCAACTGGCAAGGATATGCTATAATAAAAACGATTGAATTTTATGGAAAACAGGTTAGAAGGGTCTTTTTTAGGCATTTTCTAGGATTTGTTATATTGAAATGACAGGAGAATAAAATGACAAACAAAATTCGTGTGCGTTATGCACCAAGTCCAACAGGATTGTTACACATTGGAAATGCACGTACTGCGCTCTTTAATTATCTTTATGCGCGTCATCATGGTGGCGATTTTATCATTCGTATTGAAGATACGGATCGTAAGCGCCATGTTGAGGATGGGGAACGCTCCCAGCTTGAAAATCTGCGTTGGTTGGGCATGGATTGGGATGAAAGTCCTGAAACGCATGAAAATTATCGTCAATCGGAACGTTTAGCACTTTATAAAAAATACATTGACCAACTCTTGGCTGAAGGAAAAGCTTATAAATCTTATGTAACGGAAGAAGAATTAGCTGCAGAACGTGAACGTCAAGAAGCAGCTGGTGAAACACCTCGCTATATCAATGAATTTCTCGGTATGTCAGCAGATGAAAAGGCTGCCTACATCGCAAAACGGCAAGCAGCTGGTATTGTGCCAACGGTTCGTTTAAAAGTCAATGAAGCTGGTATTTATAAATGGCATGATATGGTTAAAGGTGATATTGAATTTGAAGGTGGCAATATTGGTGGTGACTGGGTTATCCAGAAGAAAGACGGTTACCCAACCTATAATTTTGCTGTTGTAGTGGACGATCACGACATGCAAATTTCTCATGTTATTCGTGGTGATGACCATATTGCCAATACGCCAAAACAACTCATGGTTTACGAAGCACTTGGTTGGGAAGCGCCAGCATTTGCTCACATGACTCTTATCATCAACTCAGAAACGGGAAAGAAACTATCCAAACGTGATACCAATACCCTACAGTTTATCGAAGATTATCGTCAGAAAGGCTATCTGCCAGAAGCTGTTTTCAATTTCATCGCTCTTCTTGGTTGGAATCCTGGTGGGGAAAACGAAATTTTTTCACGTCAAGAATTGATTGAACTCTTTGATGAAAATCGTCTTAGCAAGTCACCAGCCGCCTTTGATCAGAAGAAATTGGACTGGATGAATAATGAATACATTAAAAATGCCGATTTTGATACGATTTTTGCTTTGGCAAAACCTTATTTAGAATCAGCTGGTCGTTTGACAGATAAGGCTAAAAAATTGGTTGAGCTCTATCAGCCACAGATGAAATCTATTGATGAAATTGTGCCTTTAACGGATCTTTTCTTTGAAGAGTTTCCAGAATTGTCAGAAGAGGAAAAAGAATTCATGGCTGGTGAAACAGTTCCAATTGTTCTCCAAGCCTTCAAGGCAAAATTGGAAGCCATGTCAGATGAAGATTTCAAATCGGAAAATATTTTTCCGCAAATTAAAGCCGTTCAAAAAGAAACGGGCATCAAGGGGAAAAATCTTTTCATGCCAATTCGTATTGCCGTTTCAGGTGAAATGCATGGGCCAGAATTACCAGATACAATCTTCTTACTAGGTAAGGAAAAATCCATTCAGCATCTTGGAGATATGCTTGAAAAATTGAAATAAAAAGAGGGGAAGATAAAGGCTATAACTGTAAGTTCTTATCTAAACTTTTTCAACCTTCATTTGGATAAGTCAAAGTCATTTTGATTTAGGTAACTAATAAGTGAGGTGTACAGATATGAAAGCAAAGGAACGTCGTCAGGCTATTTTAGAAAGGTTAGAAAAGACACAAGTTCCAATTTCAGCTGGGTATTTGGCCAAGGAATTGGGAGTTAGTCGTCAGATTATTGTGGGGGATATTGCTTTGTTACGAGCTGAAAATCATGATATTATGGCCACTCATCGAGGTTATCTTTTAGCTGAGCGTCTGCAAGTACCAAAGTCCTTCTACCATGGCAAACTTGTCTGTAAGCATGGGCCTAAGGAAGTCCGCTTGGAATTGGAGACCATTGTCAAAAACGGTGGTAAAATCTTAGATGTTGAAGTGGAGCACCCGATTTATGGCATGATTACTGCTCCTTTAAATATTGAGAATCAAGATGAAATTGATTATTTCATGGACAAGCTCTCTTGTTATAAAGGCAGCTTATTAAGCAGTTTGACAGATGGAATTCATTTACATACGCTTTCTTGTCGTGATAAAGAAACCTTTGAGAAAATCACTGAAGCACTTGAGCAGGAGCATATCGTCTTTAATAATTAAACTAGTGTCTTGACAGATGTAAACAACAGGTATAAACTAGATTTATCACTGATAAGGAGATTTCTTATGTCTAGTTCTGGTTCATCTGTCATACGTAAACGTATCCAAAATCTGACATTATCAGCTGTTTTAACAGCTTTTAGCATTTTAATTCCGATGATTATGCCTGTTAAGGTGATTATTGGTCCGGCTTCCTTTACTTTAGCTAGTCATGTTCCTATTTTTATCGCTATGTTTCTTTCACCTGAAGTTGCTGTTATTGTTGCTTTGGGGACAAGTCTGGGCTTCTTTATAGCTGGTTTTCCTTTTGTTATTGTCATGCGTGCTTTGACCCATCTTATTTTTGCAGCTATTGGTGCTTATCTCATTCAAAAATACCCCAGCTTCTTAAAGAATTTTAAAAACTCTTTTCCTCTTGCCTTTGGACTCAATATTATTCATGGTCTGGGAGAATTTCTCGTTGTTTTACTATTGACAACTACTAATCAGCAATCGACTTCCTATTGGTTTACGTTGATTGTTTTAATTGGACTAGGTTCCCTGATTCATGGAATGATAGATTTCTATTTAGCCTATTATTGTTGGAAATTTTTGAAGAAAACAGGAAGAATTTAAAGTCTATTATATAGAGAGTCAAGCAGATACTTAGGATTGTTGCTTTGAGACTCTCTTTTCTTTTGCTTTAAGATAAGAGAAGACATTGAAAAAAACGTTTGATTATAGTACTATAATTACAATAAAGTAAAAAATGAAGGAGATGTTATGACAGAAGATATCAAGAACGAAAATGTTCCAGAGGAAAATACCCCTAAAAATCCAACTGAGAGCAATTCAGTGTCAGGGGAGCAAACTGAGCAAGCAACAGATGCCAATCCAACAGCTGCGCCAGTTCTAGAGCAGGCTGTTGAAGGAGGAACTGCCAACCAAGAAATTCCTCAGCAAGCGCCAGTGCCTCCAACGGAATCAGTTGCTCCTCAAGGACAGCAAACAGCTTTTGAACAACAAGTTGCTTCGCCATTTACCAATCCAGTTAGTCCAACTGCACCAACTGTAACAGCTCGCAAGGAACTCATTGTTCTTCCGATTATTTCTTTCGTTGTTTCAGTTATTACACTTATTTTAGCTTGGTTTGCCCCACTGCCAATTATCTATGTAATTATTGCCTTTCTTGGGCTTATCTATGCAATTGTGGGCTTAATTGTTAACATTCAACGTAAGAAAGTCTTATCAATTATTGCTCTAGTTTTGGCTTCTCTTATTTTCTTAGTCAGTGGGCTTGCTGTTTTTGTTCGTCAGGCCCAAAATAATCCGAATCCGACGGAACAAACAGAATCAAAGAAATCTGACGAAAAGGATGATACCGATGTTGACGATGATGATTCAAAAGACAGTACAGATGTTAAGGATTATATTGCAGATAGTTCGGATTTTAAATTTAAATGGACAAAGTCTAAATTTACTGACTTAAAATTTTCTAGCTATTCTAATAAAAATGGGGATAGCTTAAAATCAGTTGTTAAAAAGTTTGGTAAGGGATCTAATGCTACTATTTCTGGTGAAAGTTTAAATTTGGAATACAGGAAAAGCGGTGACGACGATGAACGAGAAAGTGTGCACCTAATTTTTAGAAAGCAATATAATGGTAAATTTATTCTTTCGGATGGTTATGCTTATTTTACTTCTAAAGATATAAAGACTGTTTCTGAAAAATCTTATAAGTCTGACTGGACACAAGCAGATGTTGATGCTTTAACAGTTGGTGATTCTAGTACTGGAAAGGGTGGAGATAATTTAAATGAAGTTCTTAAAAAGCATGGAAATCCGACTGAAGCTAGAGAATCAATTTCAAATTATGGTGATGGCTTTAAAACAAGCTTGAAAATTTTTTACAATTCTAATGCTTCTAATGACAGTTCTAAGTTAGGTTATGTCTCTTTAGAATTTGCACAGCAATCTAATGATGATTATCTATTAACTTATAAATACCCTACGAAATAATTAATTAATTTTTAAGTAATAATAAAAAAGCTATTCTTACTAACAAGTAAGAATAGCTTTTTTGATTTAAGAAACTCTTATTAGAAAATATATAAAAACAAATAAATTCAAAAATATACTTGACTTTTGAATAATTATGCAATATAATAAGTCTATCCTTTGAATAATTATTAAAATAGAAAAGAGTTATTTACTATGTCAAAAGAGAAAGTTATTTTAGCCTATTCAGGCGGACTTGATACGTCAGTTGCCATTACGTGGTTAAAAAAAGATTATGATGTTGTTGCTGTTTGTATGGATGTTGGTGAAGGTAAAGATCTTGAGTTTATTCATGATAAAGCGCTGAAAGTTGGAGCAATTGAATCTTATGTCTTGGATATTAAAGATGAATTTGCTGAAGAATATGTCCTTCCTGCTCTGCAGGCTCATGCTTATTATGAACAAAAATATCCATTAGTATCAGCCCTTAGTCGTCCAGTGATTTCTAAGAAATTGGTTGAAATTGCTCATCAGACAGGAGCAACTACTATTGCTCATGGCTGTACTGGTAAGGGAAATGATCAAGTTCGGTTTGAAGTAGCTATTGCAGCACTTGATCCAAAATTAAAAGTCATTGCACCTGTTCGGGAATGGAAATGGTCACGGGAAGAAGAGATTAATTATGCTAAAGAAAATGGCGTACCGGTTCCGGCTGATCTTGATAATCCTTACTCTGTTGATCAAAATCTTTGGGGCCGTGCAAATGAATGCGGTGTCCTTGAAAATCCTTGGAACCAAGCTCCAGAAGAGGCGTTTGGTATCACCAATTCGGTTGAAGAAGCTCCAGATAAAGCAGAATACGTTGATATTACATTTAAAGAAGGCAAGCCTGTTGCTCTTGATGGACAGGAAATGAAGTTGGCTGATCTTATTCAAAAGCTTAATGTTCTTGCTGGTAAGCATGGTGTTGGTCGAATTGATCATGTTGAAAATCGTTTGGTTGGTATTAAATCACGTGAAATTTACGAATGTCCCGGGGCTGTTACTCTTTTAACAGCTCATAAGGAAATTGAGGATATAACCTTAGTGCGTGAGGTGTCGCACTTCAAGCCGATTCTTGAAAATGAATTGTCAAATCTTATCTACAATGCTCTTTGGTTCAATCCAGCAACACAAGCTATTCTTGCTTATATTACGGAAACACAAAAAGCAGTTAATGGAACAGCTAAAGTGAAATTGTACAAGGGATCTGCAAGGGTTGTTGCTAGAAAGTCACCTCATTCACTTTATGATGAAAATTTGGCAACCTATACATCAGCTGATAGTTTTGATCAAGATGCAGCTGTTGGTTTCATTAAACTTTGGGGATTACCAACGCAAGTTAACTCGCAGGTAAACAACAAATAAGGTTAAACAAGAGAGAATTATTTGCTTGAAAAAATTCAAGCTTGTTAATAGAGATGGCAGGCAATTAACTTTTGCAATGTCGGAGGCCATGGGTATTCTACATTAAAAATTCAAAAGAAAAGCTTATCAGATAATCACAGTCAGAGAGCTGGATCTGATACTCTTTTCTAATAAAAACTCCTGACACGGTATTCCTGTGAGGATACTTCAGGCTCAGAAAAAATTTCTGAGAGACTTGCTCTTTCTGAGAGGAGCTTAAATAAGTCTGAGACGAGGGTCCCAGACTTATTGTTATATTAAGGAAATTGGATTTAAACTTTTATCATTAGAAAAGAGAAAGTTATGACAACAAAAAATCACAAATTATGGGGCGGCAGATTTGAAGCTGGTTTAGCACAGTGGGTTGAGGAATTTGGAGCTTCCATTTCCTTTGATCAAAAATTGGCAGAATTTGATCTCAAGGGTTCTATTGCTCATGTTACCATGTTAGGGGAAAAAGGAATTATTTCTCAAGAAGATGCCGCAACAATCAAAGCAGGTTTAGAAGACTTGTTAGAAGAATATAAAGCTGGACAATTGAAATTTGATGTTTCCAATGAAGATATTCATATGAATATGGAAAGTCTTCTGACTGCTAAAATTGGTCCTGTGGCAGGCAAGCTTCACACGGCTCGTTCGAGAAATGATCAGGTAGCGACAGATATGCATCTTTACTTGAAAGCTAAGTTGGATGAGGTGATTGAAAAGTTAGCTAACTTGCGTACTGTCTTAGTTGACTTGGCAGATAAGCATGTTCATACTATTATGCCAGGCTATACCCATTTACAGCATGCTCAGCCTATTTCTTTTGGCCATCACCTTATGGCTTATTACAACATGTTTACCCGAGACAGTGAACGTTTTATTTTTAATGTTAAGCATACAGACTTGTCTCCGCTGGGAGCAGCTGCTTTGGCAGGTACGACCTTTCCAATTGACCGTGAGATGACAGCACAGCTTATGGGGTTTGCCGAACCTTACAGCAATTCACTAGATGCAGTATCTGATCGTGATTTTATCTTAGAATTTTTATCGAATGCTTCTATTCTTATGATGCATATGAGCCGTATATGTGAAGAAGTCATTAGTTGGTGCTCTCATGAGTATCAATTTGTAACGCTTTCAGATACGTTTTCAACTGGCTCATCCATCATGCCGCAAAAGAAAAATCCTGACATGGCAGAGCTCATTCGTGGAAAGTCAGGACGTGTTTATGCTAATCTTTTTGGACTTTTGACTGTTATGAAAGCTCTGCCTTTGGCTTATAACAAAGATCTTCAAGAAGATAAGGAAGGTATGTTTGATACTGCTGAAACGATTACAGTTGCTCTTGACATTTTGGCTGGTATGCTATCTAGTATGATTGTTAATGACAAACATATGGCTGAATCAACTCAAAAAGATTTTTCTAATGCAACAGAATTGGCTGATTATTTAGCCAGCAAAGGCATGCCCTTTCGTCAGGCCCATGAGATTGTTGGGAAATTAATCCTTGAATGCAGTAAGAATGGTCATTATTTGCAAGATGTTCCTCTTGAACGTTATCAAACCATTTCTGACTTAATTGAGGAAGATGTCTATGAAACACTTAAATCACATACGGCCGTTGAGCGACGTCATTCTCTTGGCGGAACTGGTTTTGAACAGGTTAAATGGCAGATTGCAGAGGCTAAAAAAGCACTTTAATTTTAGCAAAATTGATAAGTCAAAAATAATGAGATTTTTGGCTTTTTCTCATTTTATGATATAATAGTGATAATTTAGATATTGGAGTCATGTTTTGAAAAAAGCCTATCGCGTTAAAAGTGATAAAGATTTTCAGGCAATTTTTACTGAAGGACGAAGTGTTGCCAATCGGAAATTTGTTGTCTATAGTTTAGAAAAAGATCAAAGTCACTATCGTGTTGGACTTTCAGTTGGAAAAAGATTAGGAAATGCTGTCGTTAGAAATGCGATTAAACGAAAATTGCGCCATGTCCTTATGGAACTTGGTCCTTATTTAGGCACTCAAGATTTTGTTGTTATTGCTAGAAAAGGTGTTGAGGAACTTGATTATAGCACGATGAAAAAAAATCTGGTTCATGTTTTAAAACTGGCTAAACTGTATCAGGAAGGATCTATTCGTGAAAAAGAAATATAGAATTATTGGATTAGCTGTTGCAGCACTTTTATTTTTATCGGCTTGTGGACGTAGTCAAGTTACCAGTCATTCAAGCGATGCTTGGGAGAAGTTTGTTTACTTCTTTGCGGAAACCATCCGCTTTTTATCCATCAATGGCAGGATTGGTATCGGAATTATTCTCTTTACCTTTCTTATCAGAACCATTCTTTTACCACTGTTTAACTTGCAATTGAAATCTGGACAAAAAATGCAGGAGCTTCAGCCTGAGCTGAAAGCTTTACAGACTAAATATCCGGGTAAAGACAGGGAAAGCCGTATGCGTATGGCTGAGGAAAGTCAGGAACTTTACAAAAAACATGGTGTCAATCCCTATGCCAGCCTTTTTCCTCTTCTTATTCAGATGCCCGTTCTTTGGGCTCTCTATCAAGCCCTTACTCGAGTTGAATTTTTAAAAACAGGGTCTTTTCTTTGGATGGATATTGGCAATAAAGATCCTTACTTTATCTTACCTGTCTTGGCAGCTATTTTTACTTTTTTATCTTCTTGGCTGACTAATAAGGCCGCCAAAGAACGAAATGGTATGATGATAACGATGAACATTATCTTACCAATCTTTATCTTGCTTATTGGCTTTAATTTAGCCAGTGGGGTTGCTCTCTACTGGGTAGTCTCAAATGCTTATCAGGTCTTCCAGATTCTGTTGTTAAATAATCCCTTTAAAATTATTGCAGAACGCCAGCGTCTTGAAGATGAAGCACGTGAATTGGAAGCTAAGAAAAGACGTGCTAAAAAGAAAGCACATAAAAAGAGAAAATAAGGAGAACAAATCATGGTATTATTCACAGGAAAAACTGTTGAAGAAGCTATTGAAAGTGGTTTGAAACAAATGGGTATTTCTCGTATGAAGGCTCATATTAGAGTGATCTCGCGGGAGAAAAAGGGCTTTCTGGGTTTTGGCAGAAAACTAGCTCGAGTCGAAATTGAAGGAATTAATGAAAAGACAGCCCATAAGGCTGATCAAAAGGCAGTACGTGGTGTACCGGATAGTATTAATAAGCAAAATGCTCCTGTTTCAAGCAGTGCTGAAGATACGGTGGCTTTAAATCATCTGTCAAAAACTATTAAAAAATTAGAAAAAGAAGATGGTCAACCATTAGATAAAGAGACCAAAGAACAAGTCTTAGAGCATAAGATTTCTGCACAAGAAATGTTAGAGCAAAATGCTTTAACAACTAAAACATCGGCAGCCACTGCTTCTAGTGAAGCCTTCAATCAAAAAGGAAAGCAAACTTTTGAGGACTTTGTTGCTGATGCATTTGATGAAGTTGATAATGGTGCAGATATTGCTGTGGCGAGTGAAGAAGTTTCTCAATACATCCAAAAAATTATTTATGAAATGGATCTAGAAACAAGCATTGAGACAAGTCATAATCGTCGTCAGATCAATCTTCAAATTGAAACGCCAGAGGCAGGACGTGTTATCGGCTATCATGGCAAGGTTTTAAAATCATTGCAATTGTTAGCACAAAACTTTTTACATGATCATTATTCAAAACATTTTTCCGTCACTTTAAATGTTCATGATTATATGGAACATCGGACAAAAACACTTATTGATTTTGCACATAAAATTGCTAAACGTGTCTTAGATTCCGGTAAGGCTTATCAGATGGATCCCATGAGTAATAGTGAGAGGAAGGTTATTCATAAAACAATTACTGGCATTGAAGGAGTTGAAAGTTATTCTGAAGGCAATGATCCCAATCGTTATGTTGTTATTGCGTCGAAAGGAAATTAACGCTTAAATATGAAAAAGAATTGGGATAGGCTGCTCTCAAATTCTTTCTTTATAAAAAATCCTTTTTAATTACAGTTGCCTGCTATACTTAATTGAAGGAAGTTCTTATGTTGCTCACTATTTTTAGTATTTTAGCCATCTTATGCCTTGTTCTGTACTTTTATTGTATGGTAATTTTGCACCTAAAAAATAAAGGCGTTTATCACCCCATGACTCATGCAGTCAGTGATTATGGTATCGGACAGAATAAATCTTATTTTCAACTGGCAGGTTTAGCTAATACCTTTAGAAATCTTTTTTTAATTCTATCACTGATTTTCTGGAAGTATTCTTTTTCTTTTAAAAAGGAAGCTGTCTTATTGCTCATCTTGGCTATCATTGGTTATGCAGGGGTAGCGCTATTTCCGACAGATATTGAAGGTAGCAAACGAACAGTCAAAGGGATTATTCATTTACTTTTTGCTATTTTACAATTTACGGCCTTGGCAATATTTATTTTTAATGTTACAGAAGTTCTTAAACCTTTGAATGCCACTTTATTTTTGATAGCATCTTATATCAAAATAGTTGTGGAAGTAGGACTGTACGGTTTGGTCATTGCTTTATTCTTACCCTTTGTTAAAAAATATTTTGGCCTTTTTGAACGTCTTTTCCTCTATTCAAGTAACCTTTATATCTTGTTGCTTTGTGTTATGATGATTAGATATTGAATAGTTCAATTTTACAGATTTGCTTGATGTTATTCAATAAGAAAACTGTTCTGGCAAATAATCATTGGATTTTCCGTCTTATTAAAAACTTATGACACATACCAAGGAAAAATAAACCTTGACACTGCCCTTTCTTTATTATAAAATAATCTAGTATGTTTAGTAACTGATCACATAATAGCCGGCTAAACGAATACGAAAATCTATGAGGAGGTATTCAAAGTGAAACGTACTTTTCAACCAAGTAAAATCCGTCGTCAACGTAAACATGGATTTCGTCACCGTATGTCAACGAAAAATGGTCGTCGCGTCTTAGCTGCGCGTCGTCGTAAGGGACGTAAAGTCTTGTCAGCCTAATGGAAAGAACTTTTTTCTGTGTTAATGATAGGAGAATTATTTACCTAATGCTATGGTGCGTCTCATGATCTATTTTCATTGGAATAAGTTTTCAAAGTTTGACAAAATAAAGCAGAACCAGCAGGAACTCGAGCCTGTTGGCTTTTTATATGTCTCTCTGTTAAGGTGTAAGGCTAATGCATAAGAGGGGACAGACAGCTATTATTTTTCATTTTCAAAAGCGGGCTGTACTAAAATCAGCTCCATTATCTCACTCAGTAAACCATAATATTTTATTTAGCATATGTTATAATGATAGTATGCTACAAATATTTGATACTCACACCCACCTTAACGTGGAAGATTTTACTGGAAAAGAACAAGAAGAAATTGATTTTGCGCATGAACTCGGCATAACCAAGATGAACATTGTTGGTTTTGACCAATCAACCATTAAGCGTGCTCTTGAATTGGCTGAGCTCTACCCAGAACTCTATGCAACTATCGGCTGGCACCCGACTGAAGCTGGTTCCTACATGCAGGAAGTGGAAGACATGATTGTCAGCCATCTGCATGACTCTAAAGTTATCGCTCTCGGCGAAATTGGGCTAGATTACCACTGGATGGAAGATCCTAAAGAAGTACAGATAGAGGTTTTCAAGCGCCAGATTCAGTTATCCAAAGACCATGACCTGCCCTTTGTTGTTCACACCCGTGATGCTTTAGATGATACTTATGAGATTATCAAAGAAGCGGGAGTTGGTCCGCGCGGTGGCATCATGCATTCTTACTCAGGCTCTTTGGAAATGGCAGAGCGTTTCATAGATTTGGGCATGATGATTTCATTTTCTGGCGTGGTCACCTTTAAGAAGGCTTTGGATGTCCAAGAGGCTGCGCAGCATTTACCATTGGATAAAATCTTGGTCGAAACCGACGCACCCTATCTCGCTCCTGTACCCAAACGTGGCCGTAAAAATCATACTGCCTATACTCGCTATGTTGTAGACAAAATCGCAGAGCTTCGCGGTCTCACGATCGAAGAAGTTGCCCAAGCCACCTACGACAATGCTATGAGACTATTCAGATTGAAAGACTAGAGAGAGGGGAGCCCTTAAAGAACAAGGGCACTGTGGTGAAAATCACTTAGCAGAGCACTAGCGGCCGAAGGTCGCTCAATAAGACAGTTGCCGCCGTAGCAAAAATCTTCTAACAAACTGTTTGTTAGAGGACGATGAAAACTTCAAGACCTTAAGCTTGAAGTTTAGCAATGAAACCAAAGGTTTGCTTGCGTTCATGCTACCTTAGGCAAGCTGTCAAAAAAATAGAATTTATGACAGAAAAAATCAAAATACAAGAAGTCCTCGTCGTCGAAGGCAAAGACGACACCGTCAATCTACGTCGCTTTTATGATGTAGATACATACGAAACCAGAGGATCAGCTATCAATGATGAAGATTTAGAGCGCATCGAAAAACTCAATAATCTGCGCGGAGTTATCGTATTTACTGATCCAGACTATAATGGCGAACGCATTCGCAAGCTGATTATGACAGCTGTTCCGACCGCTAAACATGCTTTTCTCAATCGCGGTGAAGCAGTGCCTAAGTCCAAAACTAAAGGTCGTTCGCTGGGCGTTGAACATGCCTCTTTTGAAGATTTGCAAAAGGCTTTGTCTGGTGTTTTGGGTAACTATGATGATGAAAATCATTTTGATATTAGCAAGTCCGACCTTATGCGCTTTGGCCTTCTCATGGGAGCTGATAGCCGCAAGCGCCGTGAGTATCTTGGGGAAAAGCTGCGTATAGGTTACAGTAATGGCAAACAGCTGCTTAAACGCTTGGAACTCTTTGGAATTACTAAGGCGGAAGTTGAAGAAGTGATGGAAAAGTATCAAAAAAGATAGAAATTGGAAGACAAAATAGCTACAATCAGACTAGAGCGAGGCACAAAAGGTGCTAATATGTTTAGGAAGTTTAAAGTTTTCATTGATGGCGAATACGTTGGAAAAATTAAGTGAGGGTAGAAATTAAAATTTCGTGTGTCAGAGGGCATGTACGAAGTTTATTGTAAGATTGACTGGGAACAAAGCAACACCTTGACGGTTGACCTCCCAGCCGCAGGTGCAGATATGATTGTTAATTCAAAAGGAATAGCAGAATAATTGAGGAGGAAATCATATGACAGCTTTTTACCTACTAATTCCTTTCCTGTTTATCAGATTTATTTTTCTCTCACTATTGGATAGGAAAGCAACAGGGCGGGCAGCTCATTTTGCTTCGATGCAGGGAAAAGAAATAATAGCTTACTATCTTTATCAATTATCTGCTCTTATGCTCTTGATCGTTCCTTTCCTTCTAAAAGTCAGTCTTCATTTCTCTAGTTTTTTCTATTTAGGGTTGGGTGCCTATCTCTTAGGCAGTGTGCTTCTTTTTTTGGTCATAAAGGATTTTGCCAACCCTGATGAAAAAGGATTGAATACCAAAGGGCTCTATGCTCTGTCCCGTCACCCAATGTATATTGCTTATTTTGTTTTATTTTTAGGCGTGGCGATGCTGACTCAGTCGTTAACACTGCTCATTTTCTTAGCGATTTTTCAACTATCAGCTCACTTTATCATACTGGCAGAGGAAAGAGAGTGTTTAATAAAATTTGGCGCTGCCTATCAAGAATACCAAAAACGAGTTAGGATGTATCTGTGAAGTTTATTTTTACAAATCAGACTGTTTCTATAAGGAAGATTAGCTAATAAGAGCCCTTCTACGTGGTGTTACACCCATTGAAAGAAATAAAATTCCCAAAATGGCTTATCTTAGGGGGATTTTGGAGTTTACAGGTTTGCAGTCTGTTCAAACTTATATTCAGAGTGGTAACATCATTTGTGAGACGGATTTGTCGGATGAAAAGTTTATTTAACCAGCTCATTGACGATACTATTAAAATCAAGCCTAACTGGTGCAGATTGCTGCGGAGCAATCTTTTGTGACAGCTTCGACATCTCACGCATACCAATGATGTCTGGCCTTCAGAACTTTCCTACACCTAATTATTCGTAAAATGTTATAAATTTTCTCTCCCCCAACCATTCAAAGACATCAGTAAATTTAATAATTCCTTGCCCTTATTTGTCAGTGAATACTGAGTATGGAGCGGCCAAGTCTTGAAGTCTTCTTTGAAAATAAGCTTGTTTTGAATGAGACTGTCTAAAGATCGCGTCAGCATGATTTTGGTAATGCCATCAACTTCTCTCTTTAGCTGATTAAAGCGGATGGGGCTTTTTTGCGAGATAACCCAAAAAATCTGTAGTGCCCATTTGCTTGAAAGAGCGTCCATAACACGGGTTAAACCGCAATTCCAGTTTGGCTTTGTTTGCATTATTTTCTCCTGATTTGGTAGGTCACAAAAAAGTGCCTACTGTTTTTCTTTTGATAAGCCTATTATAATAAAACTATCTTAAAAAATAAGGAGGCTTATGATGAATGATTATTTGAATTTCTTAGATGGACGCGTATCAGTCAGACAATTTGATCCTGATGCAGTCCTGCCAAATGATCTTATCAAGGATATGTTAGAGCATGCCAGCTATGCTCCGTCTGGTAATAATTTTCAACCTTGGCGCGTTGTGGTTGTGAAAAATAAAAACAAACAAGAAGATCTGAAAAAACTGGCAGCCCTTCAGCCGCAAGTTGCAACTGCGTCGGCAGTATTTCTCTTATTTGGGGATGAAAATGCCTATGATTTGACTTGGTGGCAGGAATTTCATGTGCAAAAAGGTATTATCACGAAAGATGAAGCAGCAGCGCGAGCTGAACGGATTCGTCAGTACTTTGACCTGCACCCTGAGGATAAGGAGACTCAGGGTTTACGATTAGATGTTGGGCTCTTTGCTATGAATCTCATGCAGGTTGTGAGGGTTTACGGCTATGATAGTGTGCCTATGCGTGGCGTGGATTTTGATGCTATTAAAACCTATCTTGACATGCCGAATGGATGGGAACCTATTTTGATGCTGCCGGTGGGAAAAGCATTGCAGGCAGGCAATCCGCATGTGAGGAAGTCTGTTGCAGAATTTGCAGAGATTATTGAATAAGGTAAGTGGAGGCTAAGAACTATCGGCCTTTGCTTTATTTATGTTACAATAAGGAAGGTGAAAAATTAAGTGATTTTATATACTCAGGAGAAGAACAACATGTGCCTCATTTGTGAGCGGATTGATAGGATTAAATCAAGAACCAATCCTTATTTTGTTAAAGAATTAGAAACTGGTTATGTTGTTGTTGGCGATCATCAGCATTTCAAAGGGTATACGATTTTTCTTTGTAAGAAGCATGTGACAGAGCTTCACGACTTGCCCAAAGACTTTCGTGACAAGCATTTGTCTGAAATGGCAGACGTATCACAGGCAGTCAGTGCAGCATTTTCAGCTGAAAAAATGAATATCGAAAGTTTGGGAAATGGCGATAGTCATCTGCATTGGCACCTTTTTCCAAGAAAAACTGGTGATTTAGGAAATCATGGTTGCAAGGGTAAAGGTCCTGTTTGGTGGTTGCCTTTTGAGGAGATGTATGCGGTTAAAGCAAGTTCTTCTGAGATAGAAGAATTGAAAGATCAACTTTTACAACACTTACCGAAATAGAAAGAGAAAACATGAAAATCGCAGACAAAACCGTTACTCGCGCGATTTTGGAGCGCCACGGGTTCACGTTTAAGAAATCATTTGGTCAGAATTTTTTGACCGATACCAATATCTTGCAGAAGATTGTGGATACGGCTGAGATTGACAAAACTGTCAATGTCATTGAGATTGGTCCTGGCATTGGTGCTCTGACCGAATTTTTGGCGGAGAATGCCGCTGAGGTTATGGCTTTTGAGATTGATGATCGTCTCGTTCCGATTTTGGCGGATACGCTGCGCGATTTTGACAATATCAAAGTGGTCAATGAAGATATTCTCAAGTCCGACTTGCAGACGCGTATCAAGGAATTTGCCAATCCTGACCTGCCTATCAAGGTGGTAGCCAATCTACCTTACTATATCACGACGCCTATCCTCATGCACCTGATTGAGAGTAAAATTCCTTTTGCGGAGTTTGTGGTTATGATGCAAAAAGAGGTGGCAGACCGCATTTCAGCTCAGCCAAATACCAAGGCTTATGGGTCTTTGTCAATCGCTGTGCAGTATTACATGACGGCTAAGGTTGCTTTCATTGTGCCACGTACCGTCTTTGTGCCAGCACCCAATGTTGATTCAGCCATTCTTAAGATGACCCGCCGTGAACAACCGCTGGTGCAAGTGCTGGACGAAGATTTCTTCTTCTGCGTCGGCAAAGCTGCCTTTGTCCACCGCCGTAAAACCCTCTGGAACAATCTCACCAGCCACTTTGGTAAATCAGAAGAGGTCAAAGTCAAGCTGGAACAAGCCTTGGAAGCAGCAGACATCAAACCATCTATTCGTGGTGAAGCACTGACGATTACAGACTTTGCCAGATTGGCAGATGCTCTACGAGAAGTTGATTTGAAATGAAGGATTCTTATGACTAAGCCCAAACTAATCGCTGCTTTCTGCGCTGTTCTTTACTTCATACAAGCCTTCCTTCATTTCTTGATTTTGTTAGGCTTGCCTTTGGGTGGTTTCTTTTTCGGAGGACTTTACACGGTCTTTCCGTTTTGGCTAAGACCAGCCAATCTCTTTTTCACCCTGATTTGGTCATTTTTTGCTTATTTTTACTTGATCTATGGGCAAATTCTTCCAAGCCGCTGGCCCAAAGCAAAGCTGAATCTCGTTATGATGACAATGACAGGGCTGTCTTTATTAGCAACCGTTTTTAATCTTTTTATCAGCAGCAGCCCGCTTGAAAAGTATGGGACGGGCAGTATGACAGCTTTAACCTTCTTGCTAAGTTGCTGCCTGCTTGTCTTATCAAAAAAATCTCGCTAAGTCAGTGAGATTTTTCTTATTATTTAAACTAAAGCAATCAATCATAATTTAAATCCATTTGATTAAATCATCTTACTGGAATATTTTAGCTTCTTTCAATGTTAAGGAAAGGACGGGATTTGAACCCGCGCATGAACAATGTCCACTTGCCGGATTTCGAGTCCGGTGCTGTACCAAGCTGAGCCACCTTTCCAAAATATAACGAGGAAGCACAATGAGGCATAACTTGTGTTAGGCACACTGTGGTCAAACAATTTTATAATATTTTTTGAATGAACTTAACAAGGCAGTGAAATAAAAGATAATACTGAAGAAGTAGATTAAGTTAAACTAACATTGTCAAGGCATTCAAAAATGCGGAGAAAGGGATTTGAACCCTCACGCTCATACGAGCACATGCGCCTGAAGCATGCGTGTCTGCCGTTCCACCATCTCCGCAAGTAATAATTATATTATACGCTTTTTTTAAAATTTGCCAATAGCTACCAGCAAAAAGATTGTTTTTTTGATATAATGAAACTATTAAGTTTAGTAAGGAGAGCGTTTGCAAGGAAAAATTATTGAGTCCCTAGCTGGTTTTTATTATGTAGAGTCAGATGGTCAGATTTATCAGACACGAGCGCGTGGTAATTTTAGGAAAAAAGGACATAAACCTTATGTTGGTGATGAAGTAGATTTTTCAGCTAAAGAAAATTCTGAGGGTTATATACTGGCTATTCATGAACGAAAAAACAGTCTAGTGAGACCGCCAATTGTCAATATTGATCAGGCAGTAGTCATTATCTCTGCTAAAGAACCTGATTTTAATCATAATTTGTTAGACCGTTTTCTCATTCTTTTAGAACATAGGAAGATTAGTCCCATAATTTATCTTTCTAAAACGGACTTACTAGAGGATTTAGATGAATTTAAAAAGGTTCAAAAGCAGTATCAAAAGATTGGTTATTATTTTGTTTATTATTTAGAAGATTTAATTCCTCTTTTAAAAGATAAAATAACTGTTTTTATGGGACAAACAGGTGTTGGGAAAACGACCTTGCTCAATACACTTGCCCCTGATTTGGCACTAGAAACTAATGAGATATCAGATAGTTTAGGACGAGGTCGTCACACGACACGCGCAGTCACTCTGTATAACATTTATGGCGGGAAAATTGCGGATACTCCCGGATTTTCTTCGCTGGATTACGAAATAACAAGTAGTGAGGAATTAAATGCTGCTTTTCCTGAACTTCTGAAGTTAAGTGCTGCTTGTAAATTTCGTTCCTGCACTCATACGCATGAACCGGGGTGTGCTGTGAAATCGGCTCTGGCACAGAGAAAAATATGGGAAAAACGATATCAAACTTATTTGCAAATCCTTAGTGAAATTGAAAATCGCCGAGAGACTTATAAAAAAGTATTAAAAAGAAAGTAGGTCTGTTATGTTGCTCAATCAAATTGCCCCTTCTATTTTAGCTGCAGATTATGCTAACTTTGAAAGTGAATTAAAGCGCATTGAAGAAACTGGTGTGAAGTATGTTCATATTGATATTATGGATGGACAGTTTGTTCCAAGCATTAGTTTTGGTGCCGGTGTTGTTGCTAGTATGCGTAAACATAGTAAGCTCGTCTTTGATTGTCATCTTATGGTAGTTAATCCAGAGCGTTATGTTGATGATTTTTCTCAAGCTGGTGCTGATATTATGACAGTACACGTAGAAGCCACCCATCATATTCACGGTGCCCTTCAAAAAATCAAGGCTGCTGGTATGAAGGCAGGTATTGTCATCAATCCTGGAACACCAGTTGCTGATTTAGAATCTGTCTTGTCTTTAGCAGATCAGATACTTATTATGACAGTTAATCCTGGTTTTGGCGGTCAGGCTTTTATTCCAGAAATGTTGGAAAAAGTAAGAACTGTTGCTAAGCTTCGTGAAGAAAAGGGTTTATCATTTGATATTGAAGTTGATGGCGGTATTGACAATGAAACCATTAAGTTAGCAAAGCAAGCCGGCGCCAATATCTTTGTAGCAGGTTCTTACCTTTTCAAAGAAAATCTAGCTGCTCAAGTTGAAACTTTGAAAGCGGCTTTAAATGACTAAGGTAGCTCTGTTTTCTGGAGGCGATCTTACTTATTTCACGAGAGATTTTGACTATTTTGTAGGTATTGATAAGGGAAGTTCTTTTCTGTTGAAAAATCAGTTACCGTTAGACTTAGCTATTGGGGATTTTGATTCTGTCTCAGCAGAGGAATTTAAGCAGATTAAAGCCAAGGCTAAAAAGCTGGTGATGGCTCCTGCAGAAAAAAATGATACAGATACAGAGTTGGCTTTAAAAACAATTTTTGACTGTTTTGGCAGGGTTGAAATAATTGTTTTTGGTGCTTTTGGCGGTCGGATAGACCATATGCTGTCCAATATTTTTTTACCTAGCGATCCTGATTTAGCTCCTTTTATGCGCTGTTTTAAATTACGTGATGAACAAAATTTAGTGGAATTTTTTCCAGCAGGGCAACATCAAATTGAACAGGCAACTGATATGGTTTATATTTCCTTTATGGCAGCAAACGGTGCTCATCTGTCTATTCAAGATGCTAAATACGAATTAACAGAAGAGAACTACTTTCAAAAGAAAATTTACAGCAGCAATGAATTTAAGGACAAACCGATTTGTTTTTCAGTCGCTTCAGGTTATGTTGTTGTCATTCAAACAAAAGATAGGACCTAATAATAAATGGATATTCTTACTCTCTTACTGGCTTTGACAGCTTGTTTTATCAGCTCTGCTATTTTTCTAAAACTGGATAAAAATCAATCAGGACTTGAAAAAAAGTTAGATAACAATGCGGATAACCTTTCTGATCAAGTTTCTTATCAGTTGGAAGTTGCTAATAAAAATCAATTGCTTGCAATTAATCAGCAGTTGACACGTTTACAAAATGATCTCTCTCAACAATTAACTGACTTAAGAGAGGTATTACATCAAAATCTAAATGACAGTCGGGATCGATCGGATAAGCGTTTAGAGCAAATCAATTTACAATTAAATCAGTCGGTCAAAGAAATGCAAACTTCCAATGAAAAACGCTTGGAAGAGATGCGGCAAACCGTTGCAGAAAAATTAGACCAAACCTTACATACGCGCCTGAAAACATCTTTCGAAACTGTTTCTAAGCAGTTGGAAAATGTTAATCAAGGTTTGGGTGAAATGAAGAACATGGCACGTGATGTTGGCACCTTGAATAAGGTTCTGTCCAATACTAAAACACGGGGAATTCTGGGTGAATTACAATTAAGCCAAATTATTGAAGATATTATGACCGAATCTCAATATGAACGTGAATTTGCAACTGTGAAGGACTCAAAAGAACGTGTGGAATATGCTATTAAATTGCCGGGGAATCAGCAAGGAACCTATGTTTACCTACCTATTGATTCTAAGTTTCCACTGGAAAATTATTATCGTTTGGAAGATGCCTATGAGCTTGGTAATAAGGAGCAAATTGATCTTTATCGAAAAAAACTGCTAAGCAGTATCAAGACTTTTGCCAAAGATATTCAAAAGAAATATCTCAATCCACCAGAAACAACCAATTTTGGGATTATGTTTTTGCCAACAGAAGGGCTTTATTCGGAAGTTGTTAGAAATGCTAGTTTCTTTGATGCTTTGCGGCGTGATGAACATATTGTTGTAGCGGGTCCGTCAACTTTATCAGCTCTCTTAAATTCTTTGTCTGTTGGTTTTAAAACATTGAATATTCAAAAAAATGCTGATGATATCAGTAAAATTTTAGGAAATGTCAAGACAGAATTTGCTAAGTTTGGAGGTCTTTTACAGACAACCAAAAAACAACTCAATCAAGCTAGCAACAATATTGATAAACTTTTAACAACACGCACCAATGCAATTGGTCGAGCACTAAGAAACATTGAATTATATGAGGATGAAAGCACTAAGTCGGCTTTAAACCTTCCGCCGCTAGAAGATGAGGAATCAAATGAAAATTAATCAAATGAAAAAAGATGAACTTTTCGAGGGATTTTATCTCATTAAATCAGCAGAGCTCAGAAAAACAAGAGCAGGAAAAGATTACCTTGCCTTTACCTTTCAAGATGATAGTGGAGAAATTTCTGGTAATCTTTGGGATGCTCAGCCTTATAATGTTGAAGAATTTACTGCTGGGAAAGTTGTCTTTATGAGGGGACGCCGTGAAGTTTATAATGGGACACCACAGGTCAATCAAATCAGCTTACGGCATCCTAAGGATGGAGAGCCTAATGATCCTAGAGATTTTAAAGAAAAACCGCCTGTTGATGTTGAAGAGGTCAAAGATTATCTTGAACAGATGCTCTTCAAAATCGAAAATGCTACCTGGCAGCGGATTGTCCGTGCCCTTTATCGTAAGTATAGTAAAGAATTTTTCAGCTTTCCGGCAGCTAAAACAAATCACCATGCTTTTGAAGTTGGTCTGGCCTATCATACAGCAACTATGGTTCGTTTGGCTGATAGTATGGGGGATATTTATGAAGAACTTGACAAAAGTCTTCTGTTTGCGGGTATCATGCTGCATGATTTAGCCAAAGTTCTTGAGCTATCTGGTCCTGATAATACCGAATATACTATTCGTGGCAATCTTATTGGTCATATTGCTTTGATCGATGAAGAAATTACTAAAATTTTATCAGAATTGTCTATTGATGATACTAAGGAAGATGTTATTGTCTTGCGCCATGTTATTCTCAGCCATCATGGTCTCTTAGAATATGGCAGTCCCGTTAGACCTAAAATTATGGAAGCAGAAATCATTCATATGATTGATAATATTGATGCTGAAATGATGATGATGACGACTGCTCTATCTCGTGTATCAGAAGGAGAGATGACTGGTCGTATCTTTGCTATGGATAATCGTTCTTTCTATAAACCTAAAACAAACCATCAAAACACGAAAAAAGATGACTATTAGAGCTCTAATGTTCGTCTTTTTATTTTTTAATATGATATAATGAAAGTAAAAAACGAATGGTGATTTTATGAAATTGCGACGTAGCGAACGAATGGTTGTTATTTCAAATTATTTAATTAACAACCCCTATCAACTAACCAGTCTTAATACTTTTGCTCAAAAGTATGAAGCGGCAAAGTCTTCGATTTCTGAAGATATTGCAATTATTAAGAAAGCTTTTGCTCACGCTGATATTGGCCATATTAAGACGGTAACTGGTGCCAATGGTGGTGTTATTTTTACACCGACTATTTCAGATGATGAAGCGAGAATGGTTGCACAAGAACTTTGTCAGCGACTGGCAGAAAGCAACCGTATCTTGCCGGGTGGCTATATTTATTTGTCTGATTTACTATCGACACCAAGTATTCTAAAAAATATCGGTCGTATTATTGCCAATGCTTTTAAAGATGAAAAAATTGATGCTGTTATGACAGTGGCAACCAAAGGTGTTCCTTTGGCTAATGCCGTTGCTAATATTCTTAATGTCCCTTTTGTCATTGTGCGTCGAGATTTGAAGATTACAGAAGGTTCAACAGTATCTGTTAATTATGCTTCTGGATCAAGCGATCGTATTGAAAAGATGTTTTTATCAAAACGCAGTTTAAATCCCAACAGCCGCGTTTTAATCGTTGATGATTTTCTTAAGGGTGGGGGAACCATCAGTGGTATGGTTAGCCTTTTGAGCGAATTTGACAGTCAGTTGGTTGGAGTGGCTGTCTTTGCCGATAATGCTCAGGGAAAACGTGAGGGCATCAGCTATAAATCTCTTTTAACAGTAACCAATATTGATGTTAAGAATAATAACGTTGAGGTTCAGTTGGGAAATATTTTTAGTAAATGAAATATAGCACATAGTGAAATTGAAATAGTATAGAGAAAGTTCATATAAGGTCAGTTTAAAAATAGCTAGAAGATATAAATCAAGAAAAAAGTGTTTGACAAAGCGATTCTGCTGTGTTATTATGATAAATGGTACTTTTTACTTTTGGTCTCTCAAAAGTGTACAGAGACGTGCTGACAAATGTTGCAAAGTACACACAGATTAGGACTGTCACCAAGTGCCTAATCACCCAAAAATAAAAAAATACAGGAGAATGTAGATGCCTACAATTAACCAGTTGGTTCGTAAGCCACGTAAGTCTAAAGTAGAGAAATCTGACTCACCAGCATTGAATATTGGCTATAATAGCCATAAAAAAGTTCATACTAAACTTGCTGCACCTCAAAAACGCGGTGTTGCAACACGTGTTGGAACAATGACCCCTAAGAAACCTAACTCTGCTCTTCGTAAATTTGCTCGTGTTCGTTTGAGTAACCTTATTGAAGTCACTGCTTATATTCCAGGTATTGGTCATAACTTGCAAGAACACAGTGTTGTACTTATTCGTGGTGGACGTGTAAAGGACCTTCCAGGGGTACGTTACCATATTGTTCGTGGTGCACTTGATACTGCCGGTGTTACTGATCGTAAACAAGGCCGTTCTAAATATGGTACTAAGAAACCAAAAGCATAAGGAAGGGAGATTAAGAAATGAGTCGTAAAAACCGTGCGCCTAAGCGCGAAGTATTGCCAGATCCATTATACAATTCAAAACTTGTAACACGTCTTATCAACCGTATTATGCTTGATGGTAAACGTGGTACAGCTGCATCTATCGTTTATGGAGCTTTTGAACAAATTAAGGAAGCAACAGGGAATGATGCACTTGAAGTCTTTGAACAAGCCATGGAAAATATCATGCCTGTACTTGAAGTACGTGCACGTCGTGTTGGTGGTTCTAACTATCAAGTCCCAGTTGAAGTTCGTCCTGAACGTCGTACAACATTAGGTCTTCGTTGGTTGGTGACTGCATCACGTACTCGTGGTGAACACACAATGAAAGATCGTCTTGCAAAAGAAATCTTAGATGCGTCAAATAATACAGGTGCCTCAGTTAAAAAACGTGAAGATACACATCGTATGGCTGAAGCTAACCGTGCTTTTGCACACTTCCGTTGGTAGGATACAACCCGCTTTGACACTTGTCAACAAGGGGAAACTAGACAAGCGCTTTTTGAGAGCTTGATCTTCTTGTTTAATTGACATGAAACAAAACATAAAGCGGGTAGGTTATGCCTATCCGTTTTTAGTAACAAAGTAATAAAATAAAAAATAGGAGAAATAAACCTCATGGCTCGTGAATTTTCACTTGAAAAAACTCGTAATATCGGTATCATGGCTCACGTTGATGCTGGTAAAACAACTACAACAGAGCGTATTCTTTACTATACTGGTAAAATTCATAAGATTGGTGAAACACACGAAGGTGCTTCACAAATGGACTGGATGGAACAAGAGCAAGAACGTGGTATCACAATCACTTCAGCTGCAACGACTGCTCAATGGAAAGACCATCGTGTCAATATTATTGACACACCGGGGCACGTAGACTTTACTATCGAAGTGCAACGTTCTCTTCGTGTTCTAGATGGTGCTGTTACTGTTCTTGATGCTCAGTCAGGTGTTGAACCTCAAACAGAAACTGTTTGGCGTCAAGCAACTGAGTATGGTGTTCCTCGTATCGTATTTGCTAATAAGATGGATAAAATTGGTGCTGATTTCCTTTATTCAGTGAGCACTCTTCATGATCGTCTTCAAGCAAATGCACACCCTATTCAATTGCCGATCGGAGCAGAAGATGATTTTGAAGGTATTATTGATTTGGTAACAATGAAAGCCGAAATCTATACAAATGATCTCGGTACAGATATTTTGATTGAAGATATTCCTGCTGATTACCTTGATCAAGCTAAAGAATACCGTGAAAAATTGATTGAGGCAGTTGCTGAAACTGATGAAGATCTGATGATGAAATATCTTGAAGGTGAAGAAATCACTGAAACAGAATTAAAAGCAGCTATTCGTAAAGCTACTATTAATGTTGAATTCTTTCCAGTTCTTGCGGGTTCAGCTTTCAAGAATAAAGGCGTCCAAATGATGCTTGATGCGGTTGTTGATTATCTTCCAAGTCCGCTTGATATTCCTCCTATTAAAGGTGTTAATCCAGATACTGATGAAGAAGAAGAGCGCCCAGCATCTGATGATGAACCATTTGCTGCTCTTGCCTTTAAGATTATGACTGACCCATTCGTGGGACGTTTGACTTTCTTCCGTGTTTATTCTGGTATCCTAAACAGTGGTTCTTATGTGTTGAATACCTCTAAAGGAAAACGTGAACGTATTGGACGTATCCTTCAAATGCATGCCAACAGCCGTCAAGAAATTGAAACTGTTTATGCTGGTGATATTGCGGCTGCAGTTGGTTTGAAAGAAACAACAACTGGAGATTCATTAACTGATGAAAAAGCAAAAGTGATTCTTGAATCAATTGAAGTTCCAGAACCTGTTATTCAGTTGATGGTTGAGCCAAAATCGAAAGCCGATCAAGATAAAATGGGGATTGCTCTTCAAAAACTTGCTGAGGAAGATCCAACTTTCCGTGTGGAAACAAATGTTGAAACAGGTGAAACCGTTATTTCTGGTATGGGTGAGCTTCACTTGGATGTCCTTGTTGACCGTATGAAACGCGAATTCAAGGTTGAAGCTAATGTTGGTGCTCCTCAGGTGTCATATCGTGAAACTTTCCGTCAAGCTACGCAAGCACGTGGTTTCTTTAAACGCCAATCCGGTGGTAAAGGTCAATTTGGTGATGTTTGGATTGAATTTACCCCAAATGAAGAAGGTAAAGGGTTCGAGTTTGAAAATGCTATTGTGGGTGGTGTTGTTCCACGTGAATTTGTTCCGGCCGTAGAAAAAGGTTTGATTGAATCTATGGCTAATGGTGTTCTTGCTGGTTACCCAATTGTTGATGTTAAGGCCAAACTTTATGATGGTTCTTACCATGATGTTGACTCATCTGAAACAGCCTTCAAGATTGCTGCGTCACTTGCTCTTAAGGAAGCTGCTAAAACTGCGAAACCTGTTATTCTTGAACCAATGATGTTAGTCACTATCACTGTTCCTGAAGAAAACCTTGGTGATGTTATGGGGCATGTCACTGCCCGTCGTGGACGTGTTGATGGCATGGAAGCACATGGTAATAGTCAAATTGTTCGTGCTTTTGTTCCGCTTGCTGAAATGTTCGGTTATGCAACTGTTCTTCGTTCAGCATCTCAAGGACGTGGGACCTTTATGATGGTATTTGACCACTATGAAGATGTTCCAAAATCTGTTCAAGAAGAGATCATTAAGAAAAACGCTGGAGAAGCTTAATTTCTTTAGTGAACATGCTAATTAATCCTTTATAAAAGAAATAATATTTTGTAGCATTTCAATAGTGATTATTAAGAGAAAATAAGAAGTTTAAAGTAATAAATCTTGACTTCTTATTCTCTCTTTTTTCTTGCTAGAATAGGGAAAATCGTTTGCAATTTTCTTAAAATAATTATATAATAATTTTGTTGAAAGGTTGGTTTATATTTGTGTAAGTTAATCTTTTCACAATCGTCTAAAAGGCAATGCCTTTTAAAATAAATTTTTTTGATTTTCATAAGGAGGAAATCACTAATGGTAGTTAAAGTTGGTATTAACGGTTTTGGTCGTATTGGACGTCTTGCTTTCCGTCGTATCCAAAACGTCGAAGGTGTTGAAGTTACACGTATCAATGACCTTACAGATCCAAACATGCTTGCACACTTGTTGAAATATGATTCAACTCAAGGTCGTTTTGATGGTAATGTCGAAGTTAAAGAAGGCGGATTTGAAGTTAATGGTAAATTCGTTAAGGTTTCAGCTGAACGTGATCCAGAACAGATTGACTGGGCTGCTGATGGTGTAGAAATCGTTCTTGAAGCAACTGGCTTCTTTGCAAGCAAAGCAGCTGCTGAAAAACACTTACATGCTAATGGTGGAGCTAAAAAGGTTGTTATCACTGCACCAGGTGGTAATGATATTAAGACAATCGTCTTTAACACCAACCACGATGTTCTTGATGGTACTGAAACAGTTATTTCAGGTGCTTCATGTACTACAAACTGTCTTGCACCAATGGCGAAAGCTTTACATGATAACTTTAGTATCAAAGAAGGTTTGATGACAACTATCCATGCATACACTGGTGATCAAATGGTTCTTGATGGACCACACCGTAAAGGCGACCTTCGTCGTGCACGTGCTGCTGCAGCAAACATCGTTCCTAACTCAACTGGTGCTGCTAAAGCTATTGGTCTTGTTATTCCTGAATTGAATGGTAAACTTGACGGTGCTGCACAACGTGTTCCAGTTCCAACAGGTTCAGTTACTGAATTAGTTGCTGTACTTGATAAAAAGGTAACTGTTGATGAAGTGAATGCTGCTATGAAAGCTGCTGCAAATGAATCTTACGGATATACTGAAGATCCAATCGTATCATCAGATATTGTAGGTATGTCTTTTGGTTCATTGTTTGATGCAACTCAAACAAAAGTTCTTGATGTTGATGGCAAGCAATTGGTTAAAGTTGTTTCATGGTATGATAACGAAATGTCATATACTTCACAACTTGTACGTACTCTTGAGTACTTTGCAAAAATCGCTAAATAATACTCATTATTTTGTAAAAGGGGACCTTTGGTCCTCTTTTTCTTATAAAGGTTAAGAACTTGAAAAAAGCGATACTGTGTGTTGGTTAAAATTATTGCTATAAAACTATGATTTATTTTTGCGTTTTTTGGTCTATGAAGGAAATATCTGGAATATTCTCTTTTGATTCATTACCTAGCTGCAGTAAATTTTATAGCAAAACGATTTTAATCTGATTACCCGAATAAGGTTATTTTCAAGAATAACTAATCTTCTCCCCCTTCTTGCAGTAATTGGAACAATGACTTTACTTAATAAAGAGCTATCGTCGCTCGCTTATTAAATATAAATAAAATTACTTTGTTACTTTTATTGATTTTGTGATATAATTATCATGTATAAAAAAATTAAGGAGTCTATATTCATGGCAAAATTGACTGTTAAAGATGTTGATTTGAAAGGGAAGAAAGTTCTCGTTCGTGTTGACTTTAATGTCCCTGTAAAAGATGGCGTTATTACAAATGATAACCGTATTACTGCAGCTCTTCCAACAATTAAATACATCATTGAACATGGTGGTCGTGCTGTTCTTTTCTCTCACCTTGGACGTGTCAAAGAGGAAGCAGATAAAAAAGGGAAATCTCTTGCTCCTGTAGCTGCTGATTTGGCTAAAAAGCTTGGGCAAGAAGTTGTTTTTCCAGGTGTAACACGTGGTGAACAATTAGAAGCAGCTATTAATGCTCTTAAAAATGGTGAAGTTCTTTTGGTTGAAAACACTCGTTTTGAAGATGTTGATGGTAAAAAAGAATCTAAAAATGATCCTGAACTTGGTAAATATTGGGCAAGTCTTGGCGATGGCATTTTTGTAAATGATGCATTTGGTACTGCTCACCGTGCTCACGCCTCTAATGTTGGTATTTCAGCTAATGTGGACAAAGCAGTTGCTGGCTTTCTTCTTGAAAACGAAATTGCTTACATTCAAGAAGCTGTTGACAATCCTGTTCGCCCATTTATCGCTATCCTTGGTGGTTCAAAAGTTTCAGATAAGATTGGTGTTATTGAAAATCTTCTTAAAAAAGCTGATAAAGTCCTTATTGGTGGTGGTATGACTTATACTTTCCTCAAGGCACAAGGTATCGAAATTGGTGATTCACTTGTTGAAGAAGACAAACTTGACATTGCTAAAGATCTTTTGGCTAAAGCAAATGGGAAATTAATCTTACCAGTTGACTCAAAAGAAGCTAATGCTTTTGCTGACTACACTGAAGTTAAAGATACTGAAGGTGCAGCTGTTGATCCAGGTTTCCTTGGTCTTGATATCGGTCCAAAATCAATTGCTAAATTTGATGATGAATTAACAGGTGCTAAGACAGTTGTTTGGAATGGCCCTATGGGTGTCTTTGAAAATCCTGATTTCCAAGCTGGGACAATCGGTGTGATGGATGCTATCGTCAAACAACCAGATGTTAAATCAATCATCGGTGGTGGTGACTCAGCTGCTGCAGCCATCAACCTTGGCCGCGCAGATAAATTCTCATGGATTAGTACGGGTGGAGGTGCAAGCATGGAATTGCTTGAAGGAAAGGTACTCCCAGGCCTCGCTGCACTCACGGAAAAATAAGATGTACGCCTGTAAGTCTCAATCCTGATTTTGTAAAAAAGTGCGAAATCGTAATGATAGCAAAGGGGTGGATTTGTCCACCTTTTTGTGAGAATGAAGATATTGTGATGAAAAGAGTTGTGAATGCAACTCTTTTCTAGTGCATACAGTAGATTTTTTGCCAAATAAGGTGAGCTCAGAAAATCAGTGGAGGCAAGGGAAGGATACTTTCAGGTTTGGCTGCATTGACTGGTAATAATCCTCTTTATTGAGAAGGTTGGGAAAGGCTATAATGCATCTTTTATGTGTATGATATCAGCCTCAATGAAATTAAATAAGACTGAGATATTATTATAAGGTAGTTTTCAATTAGCTTCTTTTTTTCTAATCATGTTACAATAAAAGTATGAAAAAATATCATTTTGATCTCCAAAAATTTACATTGGGTATGCGGACTTTTAAATCGGGTTTAGCTGTTTTTTTAGTGCTTTTACTTTTTGGTATACTTGGCTGGAAAGGCCTTCAAATTGGTGCTTTAACGGCTGTTTTTAGTTTACGTGAGGATTTTGATAAAAGCATCCATTTTGGGACGTCACGTATAGTTGGTAATAGTATTGGTGGAGTTTATTCACTGCTATTTTTTCTCATCAATAATCTATTTCACTTTCAGTATTGGGTTACAGTTGTTTTTGTTCCAATATTTACCATGTTAACCATTATGACTAATGTGGCCATGAGTAATAAGACGGGAATTATTGGTGGTGTTGCAGCTTTGCTTATTATTACGCTTTCTATTCCCAAAGATGAAACAATTCTTTATGTTTGTGCTAGAGTTTTTGAAACTTTTGTAGGGGTTTTTATTGCTATTTCTGTTAATTCAGATATTGATAGAGTACGAAAATTTTTTACAAAAAGTAAAGTTTAGAGTTTATGTCAGGAAATATGACATATAGGCTTGACAGCGATAAATTTTCAGAATATAATAGACAATGAAAGGAGGAAAGTCATGAAAGAAAAAGAGCTTCGACGATCAATGGCGGTTTTTCCTATTGGAACTGTAATGAAATTGACGGATTTAACGGCTCGTCAAATTCGTTATTATGAAGACCAAGGTTTATTGACACCAGATCGTAGTTCTGGAAATCGACGTCTTTACTCGCTGAATGATATGGATGTTTTACTGGAAATTAAGGATTTCTTAGATGAAGGATTAAATATCGCGGCTATCAAGAGAGAGTATGCTGATCGTAAAGATCGTGCTCTGAAAAAGCAGAAAGCTTTGACAGATGCGGATGTTCGACGTATCTTACATGACGAACTCCGAAATCAGGGTCGCTTTTCGAGCCCAACGCAACATCTTGGTGGTTTACGTATGTAAATACGTAACGTGGAATTTAATTTTTAAAAGGAGGCCGTTATGGCAATCACAGCAGCAGACATCCGTCGTGAAGTTAAAGAAAAGAATGTTACTTTCCTTCGTTTAATGTTTACGGATATCTTGGGAACCATGAAAAATGTTGAAATCCCAGCTACTGACGAACAATTAGACAAAGTACTTTCAAACAAAGCGATGTTTGATGGCTCTTCAATTGAAGGTTTTGTACGTATTAATGAATCAGACATGTATCTTTATCCTGACCTTAATACTTGGACTGTTTTTCCTTGGGGAGATGAAAACGGAGCCGTTGCTGGATTAATTTGTGATATTTATACAGCAGAAGGAGAACCATTTGCCGGTGACCCACGTGGTAACTTGAAAAAAGCACTACGTCATATGGAAAGTCTAGGTTATAAATCGTTTAACCTCGGTCCAGAACCTGAGTTTTTCCTTTTCAAAATGGATGAATTTGGTAATCCGACAACAGAAGTAAATGATAAAGGTGGTTACTTTGATTTAGCACCAACTGACCTTGCTGATAATACCCGTCGTGAGATTGTCAATGTCTTAACAAAAATGGGATTTGAAGTTGAAGCAAGTCATCATGAAGTGGCTATTGGTCAACATGAAATTGATTTTAAATATGCAGATGTTTTAACTGCCTGTGATAAAATCCAACTTTTCAAATTAGTTGTTAAAACGATTGCCCGTAAACATGGTTTGTATGCAACCTTTATGGCCAAACCTAAATTTGGTATTAATGGCTCAGGGATGCACTGTAATATGTCTCTGTTTGGCAGTGATGGTAAGAACGCTTTCTTTGATCCACAAGATCCTAAAGGGATGCAGTTATCTGAAGTTGCTTATCAATTCTTAGGTGGTTTGGTAAAACATGCTTATAGCTATACTGCTATCATGAATCCAACTGTTAATTCATATAAACGTTTGGTTCCTGGTTATGAAGCTCCAGTCTATATTGCTTGGGCGGGACGCAATCGTTCACCGTTGATTCGTGTTCCAGCTTCACGTGGTGTTAGTACACGTCTGGAGTTGCGTTCGGTTGATCCTACAGCTAATCCTTATTTAGCTTTGGCTGTTCTTTTAGAATCTGGTCTTGATGGCATTGAAAATAAAATTGAAGCACCAGCACCTGTAGAATCAAATATTTATGTTATGACTGTTGAAGAACGCAAAGAAGCAGGTATTGCAGATCTTCCATCAACTCTTCATAATGCTCTGAAAGCATTACAAGAAGATGAAGTGGTTAAAGCAGCCTTAGGCAACCATATTTATACAAGTTTTCTTGAGGCAAAACGTATTGAATGGTCAAGTTATGCTGCTTTTGTATCGCAATGGGAAGTTGACAACTATTTGGATCTTTATTAAGGTTAGAAAACAGCCGATAGCTGGCTGTTTTTTTAATCAATCTAATAATTGAATTTTCAGAATTTTTTGAGGAAATCTGTTTTTCCTCATTAATATATGATATAATTTAGGCGTTTATTCGAAAATTTAGCAATAATGACATTTGGTTAGGAGAAGTGTATGAGAGAGGTTATTAAAAAAGCTAAGCAGACGACTTTGTGGGATCAATCTTTTGAGACAGATGCCTGTGGGATGGGCTTTGTTGCTCAAATTGATGGTATTGCCAGTCATCAGTTAGTGGATTATGCCTTAACGATGTTAGAGAGAATGAACCACCGTGGAGGTACAGGTGCAGAGCCTGATACAGGAGATGGTGCTGGTATGTTGTTGGCCATGCCAGATGAGTTCTTTAGATTGAAGGCTAAAGAAGAAGAGATTGATTTACCACCATTGGGAGATTATGCTGTTGCCCAATTGTTTCTTCCTCAAGATAAAGTAGCAAAAACAATTTTAGAAGATAGTTTGATTAGTGAAATCAAAAGATTAGGCTTTCATGTATTGCTGTCGCGTGATGTTCCTTTCAATTATGACAACTGTGGTCCAGCTGCTCAGGAAATCATGCCAAGTTTTGTGCAGCTTTTTATTGAAAAACCTACTGAAACAAATAGTGGGCGTGCTTTTGAAGATAGCCTTTTCCGTCTGCGCCGCAAGTTGGAAAAAACGTTTGCTGCAGATGAACTTTTTATTTGTTCCTTATCAAGCAAGACGATTGTTTATAAGGGAATGCTGCATGCTTTTCAGGTTCGTCTGTTTTATCCTGACTTGTCAGATGAAATGTTCAAATCACACATTGCTTTAACACATTCTCGCTTTTCAACAAATACTTTCCCATCTTGGGATCGTGCTCAGCCTTTCCGCTTCTTAGCACATAATGGAGAAATCAACACGCTTCGTGGTGCTGAAAATTGGATGCATAGTCATCAAATTGAAGTCTACAATGAAGAAAATTCAGACTCTACTAAATTAGAAAACTGTCTAGAATATCTCTATCGTCATGGTCGTGATATTCCGCAAAGCTTATTGATGATGGTACCTGAAGCTTGGGGAAAAGATGCAGGACTTTCTAAAGAATTAACAGCCTTTTATGAATATGCTTCCAGTTTTGTCGCTCCTTGGGATGGCCCAGCCGCTCTCGTTTTCACTGATGGTGAGATGGTTGGGGCTCGTTTGGATCGTAATGGTCTTCGTCCTAGCCGTTATTCTCGCACCAAAGATAATTTTTTAATTTGCTCTAGCGAATCGGGTGTCGTTGATATAGCACCTAGTCAGGTTGTTGAAAAAGGGGTCCTTGGTCCCGGCAATATGATGTTAATTGATACCAAAAAAAGCTTGGTATTAAAGAATGATGAGGTTAAAGAGCATTATTCTAAACAACACCCTTATCAACAGTGGGTGCAAGAAAATGTTACTCTTTTGGATGACTTTGCTGCTCAAGAGGAAATTGTCAATGATTATGATGTGAACCAAATGTGGAAAATTTTTGGTTATACAGATGAAACCATTCGAACAGTTATTCTCCCCATGTCAGAAAAAGGAGAGGAACCTGTTATTTCAATGGGCTTTGACAGTCCATTAGCAGTATTATCGAAAAAACCACAGTCTCTCTTTACTTACTTTAAGCAACAATTTGCCCAGGTAACCAATCCTCCTATTGATGCTATTCGTGAGCAATTAGTGGTGTCAACGACAGTCTTTTTAGGCGGTGATGGCGATATTCGTCAAGATAATGCTGATAATTGTGTCAAGGTTCGAGTTGACAGTCCTGTCCTTTCTAGTCAAGATTTTGCAAAATTAGCCAATTTAACAGATGAACGTTACAAGGCAACAACTCTATCCACTGTTTATGACTTAGGAGATTCTGACAATAATCGCCTGCAATATGCTTTGGAAGATCTTTTCAAAAAAGCCGATGAAGCAATTAATCAAGGCAGTAAGATCATCATTTTGTCAGACCGTGGAGTCACTAAAGGTCGCATAGCCATTCCTATTTTGTTGGCAGTTTCCGGTTTGAATAATTACATGGTTGTCAAAGGAAAAGCAAGTCAATTTTCAATTGTTGTTGATACGGCGGAAGCTTTTGAAGTTCATCATTTTGCAACCTTGGTTGGTTTTGGTGCAACAGCTATTCATCCTTATGGGGCTTATGCAACTCTAAAAGCTTTTGATAAGACCAATGACTCTTTTGAAAAATATCGTAAGGCTGCCGAAAAGGGCATTGTTAAAGTCATGAGTCGTATGGGAATTTCAACAGTACTCGGATATAAAGGTGCCCAGCTTTTTGAAGCCATTGGTCTTTCTGCTGATGTTGTTAACCAATACTTTAGAGGAACAGCTACGCGTATTGAAGGTTTGAGTCTGAAGCAAATTGAAAAAGAATACCTAGAACGCGTTGATTTCGCCTTTGGACCGAGAGCCAATGATTTCTTGCCTTCTGGTGGTTCCTATCAGTATAAGACAGATGGAGAGTATCACCTTTTTAATCCACGCTCTATCTATAATTTCCAACAATCCATTCGTCGTGGTGACTATGGTCTCTTTAAACAATATTCAACTGAACTAGATAATGAGGCCTTAAAACAACCGACGACCCTGCGTTCTCTTTGGGAATTTCATTCTAAACGACCAAAAGTTGATTTAGCAGAAGTTGAGCCTGCTAAGGAAATTGTTAAGCGTTTTAAGGTTGGTGCCATGAGTTTTGGCTCCCTTTCTAAAGAGGCGCATGAAACCATTGCTCAAGCTATGAATACTATCGGAGCTAAATCAAATTCTGGTGAAGGCGGTGAAAATCGCAAACGCTTCAAACCGCAAGTTGATGGTCGCAATATTAATTCTAAAATTAAGCAAGTTGCTTCCGGACGGTTTGGTGTTAATGCAGAATACCTTATGTCTGCAGAAGAATTGCAAATCAAATTAGCACAAGGAGCTAAGCCTGGTGAAGGCGGACAACTTCCCGGTCAAAAGGTCTTTCCTTGGATTGCTGAAATTCGCGGAGCAACCCCAGGTGTGCGCTTGATTTCACCACCACCTCATCATGATATTTATTCCATTGAAGACCTAGCACAATTAATTTATGATTTGAAAGCTATCAATCCTTATGCCAAAATCAATGTTAAATTAGTATCAAGTACAGGTGTTGGTACGATTGCTACGGGCTGTGTTAAAGCTGGTGCTGATAAGGTAGTTATTTCAGGTTATGATGGTGGTACAGGTGCCTCTCCTCGTAATTCTGTTCGTGATGCGGGGCTTCCATGGGAAATGGGCTTGGCTGAAGCTCATCAGACCTTGTCTATGAATCGTCTTCGTCAACGTATGACTTTGGAAACAGATGGAAAATTAATGACGGGTCGTGATATTGCTATTGCTACTTTATTGGGTGCAGAAGAATATTCATTTGCTAGTCTAGCTTTGATTTCAGTTGGATGTGTCATGATGCGTGTTTGTTCACTTAATACTTGTCCTGTCGGTGTCGCAACACAAAATCCAGAATTACGTAAAAACTTCTCAGGCAAGCCAGAACATGTGATTAACATGATGACTTTCTTGGCAGAAGAATTACGTGAATACATGGCTGAGTTAGGTTTCCGCTCTGTTGATGAAATGGTTGGTCATGCAGAAGTTTTGAAATCGAGATTTGTTGCACAAGGTAAGGCAAAATCTCTTAATTTTTCAAGGGTTATTGGGAACAGTTTCCCAATTGATCGGAAAAATGAAGATCCTTTTGCTGAAGAACGTCAATGGAAAGAACTGGATGGTTTTGCAGCAGCAGCTATTGAAAAAGGCATTAGTGTTACTATTGAAAATACCATCAATAATGTGGACCGTTCAGTAGGGAGTCGCATGGCTGGTTGGATGGCAGAACGTTATGGCAATGACGCTGTTAAAGAAGGCTTAATTAAATATCATTATACTGGCATTGCAGGGCAAAGTTTTGCGAGTTACCTTACACAAGGTTTAGAGTATACCTTGATTGGTGAGGCTAATGACTATATTGCTAAATCTATGTCAGGTGGACGCTTAATTGTCAAACCGCCGCACGACGCAGCCTACGACGTTGAAAATTCACCAATTGTTGGTAATGTCTCTCTCTTTGGTGCTGTCAAAGGTGAAGCTTATTTTGCAGGTCGTGCTGGTGAGCGTTTCTGTGTTCGTAATTCAGGAGCAAAAGTCGTTGTTGAAGGAGTCGGTGCCCACGGCTGTGAGTATATGACTGGCGGTGTAGCTGTCATTCTTGGAACGACAGGGCGCAACTTTGCTGCTGGTATGAGTGGTGGTGTTGCCTATGTTTACGATGTTCATGGTGATTTTGCTCAAAAAGTCAATATGGAGATGGTAGATCTTTATCAGATTGGTGAAACTCGTGGTGATGACATCTTAAAAGACATGATTGAAAAGCACTATGAATATACAGAAAGTGTTAAGGCCAAACGTCTTTTGGATAATTGGGATGAAGAGGTGAAAAGATTTATCAAAGTTTATCCAAGTGATTTCCATGAAATTAATGATATTGAATATGCTCTCAGCCAAAAAGGCATGAGTGGTGATGAACTCGAATTACATACATTTGAAGTAGCAACTGGCGGCGATGCTACAGCGCAAGAGCGTCAAGCTTTGTTGGCTAGTGTAACAGGAGGGAAATGAGATGGCAGATCCGTTTGGATTTTTAAAGTATGAGCGCAAGGACAATCCCTATCGTCCTGTTAATGAGCGTATCAAAGATTTTGAAGAATTGCAGACAACTTTATCAGTTGAGGAACGTCAAAAGCAAGCTGCTCGCTGTATGAATTGTGGGATCCCTTTCTGTCATGAAGGAACATTCTATGGTGGCGGTCGTGCTGTTTCAGGTTGTCCCAATGACAATTTAATCCCTGAATGGAATGATTTGATTTATAAGGGCGATTTCAGACGTGCTTTTGAACGCTTGACACGAACTAACCCTTTACCAGAAATGACAGGTCGTGTCTGCCCAGCACCTTGTGAAAAGGCCTGTACAGAAGGTTTAAATGGTTCAGGTGTTACCATTCATGATAATGAACGTTTTATTATTGATAATGCATTTAAAGAAGGCTGGGTAGCTGATTCTGGTCGCCCTATTGAGCGTACAGGTTTTAAAGTAGCTGTCGTAGGTTCAGGTCCTGCTGGCCTGTCAGCTGCTTGGCGTCTTAACCAGTTGGGTCACAGTGTAACTGTGTTTGAGCGTTCTGATCGCTTTGGTGGTTTGCTCATGTATGGTATTCCCAATATGAAATTGGATAAGAAAATTGTGCAACGCCGTATTGATACGATGGCTTCAATTGGTATTAATTTTGTTGCCAATACAGAAATTGGTCGTGATATTACAGCAGAAGAATTATTAGAAAAATTTGACCGTGTAATCTTGGCAACTGGAGCTAGCGTTCCTCGTGACTTGGATATTCCAGGCCGTGACTTAAAAGGCATTCGATTTGCTGTTGATTTCTTAACAGAAACGACTAAAAATCTTTTGGACAGTGACACACACGAATTACCGCCCTTGCTTGAAGGAAAACATGTCTTAGTTATTGGCGGTGGCGATACTGGAAATGACTGTATCGGTACGGCTGTTCGTTTGGGAGCTGCTAGTGTTAGACAATTAGAAATTACGCCGCAACTGCCTGAAAAGCGTCTGCCAACAAATCCATGGCCACAATATCCTATGATTAATCGTACAGGCTATGGACAGGAAGAAGCCGATTTTGTTCAACAGACTGATTTGACGGACTATATCACGTCAACAGTAGAATTTCTTGGTGAAAATGGCCAAGTGACTGCGGTGAAGACAATTAAGGTTGGACCTGGTTTCAAAGCCATTGAAGGAACTGAAGAGGTAATTAAGGCAGATCTTGTTCTTCTTGCTATGGGCTTCACAGGTGCTGAAAAAGCGCTCTTTGACCAATTCCGAGTTGAATGTGTTTATGATGACTATTCAACTCGAAATGAGAAGGTTTTTGTTGCAGGTGATGCACGCCGTGGTCCTAGTCTTGTTATTTGGGGAATTCGAGAAGGACGCAAAACAGCAGAGAAAATTGATCAAAACCTCAGAATGATGGTTACAGAGTGAGAGTAGAACAAAAGAGACAGGACTTTCGTCTCAGGCTTTTCTTTGTTATCAATTAGTAATAGAAAAACTTCTTTTTCTTAAAAAAGTTGAAATAATAATTCGGTATGATGTTACTATTACTAAAAGGAGAAGTTAAGAATAATCGTTATGAAAAAACAATTTTTGGAAAAAGCTGTGTTTACTGTTGCGGCTACGGCAGCAACAGTTGTTTTAGGAAATAAAATGGCTGATGCAGACACTTATACTCTTCAAGAAGGAGATTCTTTTTTCAGTGTTGCTCAACGATATCATATGGATGCTTATGAGTTAGCTTCTATGAATGGAAAAGATATTACCAGTCTGATTTTGCCGGGTCAGACTTTAACTGTTAATGGTTCGGCAGCACCGGATAATCAGGCGGCAGCGCCAGCTGACACTACGCAAGCAACCACTGAAACGAATGATGCAAATGCCAATACTTATCCTGTTGGTCAATGTACTTGGGGGGTTAAAGCTGTTGCAACTTGGGCAGGCGACTGGTGGGGCAATGGCGGTGATTGGGCCTCTAGTGCTTCTGCACAAGGTTACACTGTCGGTAACACTCCGGCAGTAGGGTCTATTATGTGTTGGACAGATGGTGGTTATGGACATGTTGCCTATGTCACAGCTGTTGGTGAAGATGGTAAAGTTCAAGTACTGGAATCCAATTATAAAGATCAACAATGGGTTGATAACTATCGTGGTTGGTTTGATCCAAATAATAGTGGAACACCAGGCAGTGTCAGTTATATTTATCCTAACTAAAATAAAAAAATTAGAGAAGATTTTCTTTTATCAGATTGACGACAAGCTTTTTGAGGCTTGTCTTTTTTGTTTTAGACAAAATAAAAAGCCAATGTCTGTAGACACTGGCTAAGGATGGGGCAAAGAATAGCGTTTTTGCTTAGGCTTAGACAAGCTCTTTAATAATGGCTGCTTACAATTATGATTTAAGACTTATCTGGTGTCAATATCATAGGAATGATAATAGGTTCGCGTTCTGTTTTTTCATATAAAAATGGGCGTAGTGCATTGACAATAGCGCCATTGACCGATTGAATGCTGGCTTCTTTATTTTTTAGAGCGATACGAATCGCATTGAAAAGAATGCGTTGACTGCTGCGGATGAGATCACCAGATTCACGCATATAAATGAAACCGCGGCTGAGAATATCTGGGCCAGCTAAAATCATTTTGGTTTTAAAATCAACAGTTGCTACTGCTAAGACAACACCATCTTCGGAAAGATCATGTCGGTCGCGCAGAACCGCTGTACCAATATCACCAATACCATTACCGTCAACATAAATATCTTGCGCATTGAAATGACCGGCACGTCTAGCAGAATCTTTGGTTAGAGCTAGGACATCACCATTTTCCATGATGAAAATATTGTCTTTAGGGATACCGGTATCAATAGCTAAGCCGGCATGAACCTTTTGCATGCGGTATTCCCCATGAACAGGCATGAAGAATTTAGGTTTTATAAGGCGCAGCATCAGTTTTTGTTCTTGTTGTCCGCCGTGTCCTGATGTGTGAATATTATTGACCTTACCATGGATGACTTCTACACCAGCTTCTTGAATGGTATTGATCAGCTTATTAACACTAGTTGTATTACCAGGAATTGGGCTAGATGAGAAAATGACGGTATCACCGGGCTGCAATTGAACTTGTCTGTGTGTTCCGTTGGCAATTCGTGAAAGAGCTGCCATAGACTCTCCCTGGCTGCCTGTACACATTATCATGATTTCACTAGCATGATATTCTTTGATTTCATTTGGCTCTATAAAAGTCCCCTTGGGTACTTTTATATAACCCAGTTCAATACCGTTGACAATAGCTTTTTCCATCGAACGTCCAAAGACGGCAATTTTACGGCCTGTTTTGACAGCAGCTTCTGCAGCCTGTTGTAAACGAAAAATATTTGAAGCAAAGGATGCAAATATAATACGTCCATGAATACCTTCGATGATATTCATAATGGACTGGCCAACCACTTTTTCAGAATTGGTAAAAGTTGGGATTTCGGCATTGGTTGAATCAGATAAGAGACAAAGAACGCCATCTTCACCCAGTGCGGCCATGCGGTGGATATCTGCTGGCTCACCAACAGGTGTCCAATCAAATTTAAAGTCACCTGTACAGACAACTTTACCTTGAGGAGTATGAATGACAATTCCTAGAGGCTCTGGAATTGAGTGAGTTGTTCGGAAAAAAGTGACGCTAAGATTTTTAAAGGTTAACTCAGTATTATGATTAATTTCATACATCTTAGCATCACGCAAGAGACCGTGTTCTTCCAATTTACCGCGGATGAGAGCTAGAGCCAGAGGTCCTGCATAAATAGGAATATTAGCTTGCTTTAAGAGAAATGGAATCCCACCAATGTGATCTTCGTGTCCATGTGTAATGACGAGAGCTTTTATACGATCCACATTGTCAACAATATAAGAATAGTCAGGAATAACATAGTCAATACCGAGCAGATCGTCTTCAGGAAATTTGATCCCTGCATCAACAATGATGATCTCATCTTGGTATTCAATACCGTAAGTATTTTTACCAATCTCACCTAGACCTCCAATAGCATAAACGCCAACTTCTTCAGGTTTTAAATTAATATTTGCCATTTTAGAACTCCGTTAATTGAAAGGCACCTGTTTCTTTTTCATACTCCAAGTGTTTATCTGAAAGAAGTTCTATTAATTCAATATTATAAGCTGTTTTTTCTTCAACTAATTGACGAGCTTGAATACGTCCGTCCAGTTCGGTTTGAGCATCAATATCGAGGTATAAAGTTTTGGTTTGTTCGCGGCGTGGGCTGCTGTCTTTAGTTTCTTGATAGAAAACTTTGTAAATCATAGTGTTCCTTTCTGTCATATCATGATTAATCCAAACTACAAAAAATCAGTCAAATATAATTACATTTGACAAAAATTTATGAAATTTTTACGAGTAATAGATTTAATCTTGATTGTTACAATTACTCAAATTATACCATAATTTAAGGAGTTAGTAAAAGTATTAAAGGAAAATTATTATACTGGGTTCTATCTTTGTTAGTAATGTGAAACCTATATTATCAACTAAAAATGACGATATCCTCTATTAGACTTTAATTTAGCTCCATTTTTACAGCACCTTTTTGGTGCTTCAGACTTTAACAAGTTTTGTTGTTTCTTTAATGAAAAGATTTATCAGAGAATTGAGAGACTATCTATAAATTTTCTATAGTGACATTAATGTCGTCTGACATTGATGTCACTTTCTTTTTGTTTTTTTATCTTTTATAATAATGCTATACCGTTAAGAAAGGAAAACGTATGAATACTCCAGTTATTGTTGCCAAAGATATCAGAAAAATTTTTAACAAGGCTGTTGCACTTGATGCTATTAGTTTTTCGATTGAAAAGGGTCAAATCTTTGGATTTCTTGGACCTTCAGGTTCAGGAAAAACCACGACAATCAATATTTTAACCGGACAGTTAATGGCAGACAACGGTCAATCCTCTATTTTAGGACAAGACTCCCGCAAATTAACGAGTCAAGAATTAGGAAAAATCGGTTTAGTCGGTGATACCAGCGGTTTTTATGAAAAAATATCTCTTTATAATAACCTGCTTTTTTATAGTAAATATTATGGGATAGATAAAACGACTGTTGACAATCTCCTCAAGCGAGTCGGTCTCTATGACAGTCGAAAAACAGTAGCCGAAAAGCTCTCGACAGGTATGAAGCAGCGGATGCTTCTAGCTCGTGCATTAATTAATAAGCCTCGCGTTCTATTTCTTGATGAGCCGACCTCAGGTCTTGATCCGGCTACTTCTCAGACTATTCATTCTTTAATTTTAGAACTAAAAGCGGCAGGGACTGCCATTTTTCTAACTACCCATGATATGAATGAGGCTACCCTGCTTTGTGATAAATTGGCTTTGCTTAATGAAGGCCGGCTAGTTGAACAGGGCAGTCCAAAAGATTTAATTCAGAAGTATAATCAAAACAAACGGGTTAAGTTGAGTTATCAAGATGGTTCGGAAAGAATTTTAGATTTTACTGAACTAGGTCAAGCGATGGCTAGTGATAGTGAAAAAATAATTGCAATTCATTCTTGCGAACCGACATTAGAAGATATTTTTATTCAATTAACAGGAGGTAAACTCAATGTTTAGACAATTTATGGCTCTTCTTTGGTTGCGATGTCAGATTATTCTTTCTAATAAGAGCATTCTCTTGCAAGTACTTATGCCTGCAGCTTTGATTTATCTTTATCGTTTTATGATAGACAGTCAGTCTGGTCCAAAAGCTCAAATGGCTCTTGCCTATCTGATGATCTGTATTCCTTTTGCCATTGTCCTAGCTGTAGGCAATCCAATTTTAACTATTTTGGCAGATGAAAAAGAAAAGAAAACACTAAAAACTCTGCTGCTTAGCGGTGTTAATACTAGTGAGTACCTCTTATCAACATTAGTTGTCCCAATTGTCTTAACAGTAGTCTATCTGACGCTTACTCCGCTTATTTTGGATGTGCCGATTGATCATTTAGTAAATTATTGTCTTGTCGGTAGCGCTACAGCTTTAGTAATCGCACTTCTCTACTTATTGTTAGGCTTACTTGTCAAATCACAAGTTATGGCCCAGGTTGTTGCGGTTCCAACGATGCTTATTTCAGCTTTCTTACCAATGTTATCTGGTATGGATAAAACCGTTGCCAAAGTGACAGACTATAGCTTTATGGGCCTTTTTACGAAGTTTTTTACCAAATGGGAAAAATTTTCTTGGCACCATGCCGCCTTACAAATATTGAGTTTATTTATCTGGCTTTTGGTTCTTTTGATCCTAATTGTTACAGTAGCTAGACAACAAAAGAAAAGCTAGTTACTCATAAATAAATTAGTCTTCCTTATTACAAGAAGGTTAAAATGGAGGAGAATATGATTGGATTAAATTTTGTCTTTGAAAAAGATGAGTTGCTGTATTCACTGAAATTATCAACTCAAATTGATCAAAACTATAGCTTGGATTATTTTGATTTTGATAATCAAAGTTTTGAAGATTTTATTGATTACTTAGAATTCTTAGAATTTGATCAATATGTCTTTATTAAGCTTGAAGAAAATAATAGATTAAAACAACTTGTTAGCTATTTAAAAGCCCAACTTGATATGAAAATTGAAGTAATTGATATTGAAGATCTTGATAACTTACTTGAAAATTCTAAAATACAGGAAATTAAAACTGAATTGGAAAATCATGATTTATATCACAAACTAAGCTCTCTCAAGACAGAGCAAATCTTTCAAAATGGCTTTAAAGCCTTTAAAACTGTTACGTATCCAAATTTGCCTAAAGGGTTATTGAAACACGCTTTTGTTGATGATTTGGGGAAATTTATTTCAGAAAATCATAATTTACTAAATCATTTTGCAATCAACAGTGCTGTCTATACAAATAACAAAGTTGTTAAAGAAGAGTGGCCTATTATTATTAAATCTGTGGCAGATTTTGAAAAGCTAAACTTTAAGATTTTGAATCAGGAGTCTTTGAGAAAACTTTTTAGGCAGTTTGTCGATTCTGGACGAATCAGTTTGACAAATTATATTGCGGATTATGGTGTATTAGCGGGAATTGCTAAATTAAATTCCTTATACTTCATGGAGGGGCAGTTTTATTTAGATTCTCAAGCGAAAATGAGACTTGGGAATTCAGGAGACAGCTACCAGAAACTCCATAATCAAGCTAGTTTGCAATTATCGGAAATTGATAATTTATTAATAAAAGAGAATGTAAAATATTTGTTGACAGCCTTGTTAGATATTACATATATTTACGGGGAAGTAGATTTTATTACCCCATATAACAACTATCAAATTGAAGCAGTCGATTTACCGCTTAAGCAGTTAGAATGGATTGCCTTTAAAAATGATAGTGCACATTTTGCTTTTAATGTTAAAACTGGGCGTTTATTTAAAGTGAATGATTTAGTTACCCAATATTTAGAATACATCATTAAAGATAAGACCGGTAACATTGACAATAAGAAATTAATGAGTCAAGTGAAGGAGAAGCTGCAAGTATATGGATAAATCATTAATTTTTAGTAAGCTTCAAAAAAGAGCAGAAGAGCTAGAAATCATTGAGAATCTTTATGAGGATGATATCTTTGCGAACTACTACCGATCAATTGTTAATCAAGATGAATTGTTAGAGGATGATATTGACAGCTATAAACAATTTTTTGATAAGTCAATGCCCATTTTAGAAATTGGTAGTGGGACAGGTAGAATTTTTAACCCTTTATTTGAAGATGGCTATAATATTTTTGGTTTAGAGCCTGCAAAAGAAATGGCAAAGTATATTACCAATGAAGGCCGAGATAGGATTTATTCTCTTACCCTACAAGAAATTGGGAATCTTCCGCAGAAAAACATCGAGGTCATTATTATTCCAGCAACTTCAGTTTCGCTTTTCAGTCATGGAGATTTCTATGATTTTTTGAAAAAGATTAAAGAAACTCAGCCCCATATCAAGAGAATTGTATTTGACTTCTTAAAAGAAAGCTTTTTTGAATCAACGGCTGGCCTTATACAATCTAGCCAAATAGATGGTGAAAAATTTTACAATGTTAACTTTTTTGATCAATCTGAAGAACGGATTATCTACAATTTGGTAAGTCCTCAGAAAATAGGTTTTTCTGTTAAATATTCTTATTCCTATGAAATATTAGAAAAACTGTTTAAAGAATCAGGTCTTAGATTGAAAATTATCAAAGATTTAGATAATTATGCCATGGTAGAAGGAGTTTTTCATGGGGAAGAATAATTTGCTTTTAATTGGTTCAGAAAGCCATATTTGTCAGGGCTTTTTGAAAAATTATTCCGAGGATTTTGATCAAATCGTTGGAATTGATTTTCCTAAAAAATCTAGCAGTTTAACAACGTACCTTTCTGTTGATTTTCGACAAGATGATTCTTTCCACAAGATGGAAACCTTTTTAAAAGAATTAGACCTAAACTTTTCCAGCGTTGTGTTTACTTCTGGTATTAATTATATGAATGATGCATTTGGAGTGACACTTAAGGACTGGGAAAACACATTTGATATTAATGTAAAGGCAGCTCTCTTTTCTATGAAGGCAATTTATAGCTATCTGTCTGACAAAGCTTCTATCGTTTTTATAGCTTCGCAAAATGGTGTTGTTGCTCACGAACAAAGAATAGATTATGGGCCTGCCAAAAGTGCCTTAATCCAATTGGCAAAAAATCTATCAGTTGATTACGCTAAAATAGAGGATAAGGATATCAGGGTCAATACAATCTCGCCTTCATATATCATTAATGATAGTAATAAGGAACTGTTATTTTCGAGCTTTGGGAAACGCTTATTAGCAAAGATTCCTTATAGGAAGTTTGTGACTGTTGAAGATGTTAGTCAGACACTATTTTTCCTTCTAAGTGAGAACAGCAGAGCTATGCGTGGACAAAATCTCATTTTAGATTATGGTTATACTATCATTTAGGAGGTAGATAATGTATCAAACAATAGAAGAATATAAGGATATTCAGTACCAAATTAACGATAATAGAAGATGGCTATATAATGTCCGAAACGATCGTATGATTACGTCCAATCATCATTTGGAAAAGTATTTGGAAGCTATTGAAGAACCTGATAACCCTCTGCACGATTTTTATACCTCTCCTTATAGGAGAGGAAAATGGACCAACTTTCACCTGATTAGACTAATTTTAGATAGTTCTAAGATTAATGCTTTCTATAAAATTTCTTTATTTTTAAATAGATGGTATTTAACACTTTTGATGTTAATAAGCAGTTTTATCTTGCTACCTATTGTAGCAACAGCAACCTCTGTTGATTTGACTCATTTTTCACTGGGACACTTTTCAGCTTGGGATATGGTAGCTATTTATTTTGTGACTACTGTGATAATTCTCCCATTGCATGAGTATGCTCACTTCTCAGTTTATTATAAGTATTTGAAACCATCTAAAGTTACTTTTGGATTCTCTTTGAGATATTTTTCTATGCCTGTCTTCTTTATCAAGGTTCCTTTTTATAAAATCTTAAAAGGAAGAAAGAAGAATGAGTTGGTTTTAGCTGGTGTAAAATTTCAAGTTGCTATTTGGTTTTTCTTAACCTTAATAGCTTTGATATATCCATCTAATTTCCTATTTGGATTAATCATTGTCAATCTAGGACTTATTGTTACCAATTTATTGCCGTTTTTAAAATTAGATGGTTATTGGTATCTTAGCAACTTGCTTAAGGTAGAGGACTACATGGCTTATTTCAAGGATATGTTTTCAAAGAATAAAAAGTTCAGATTAGATATCTTTTTGTTAGGTATCGTAAATTTTCTTATGATCATTCTTTCCATTATTAGTTTTATTCATAGTTTACTTGGCCATTTTATTTAGAAGGTGAGGAGAAAAATGAAAAATTATGCTTTGCTAAACGGTGCTTATGATAATAAAACCATGTATGATTTCAAGCCCGTCAGGGCAGATAACACTTATTTATATGATAGTCAAAATAGGAAGTATCTTGATTTAAGAAGTGGTTTATGGAATACTTCACTTGGTTATATTGATTCTCTCTACCAACGGGTTTCCAAGCGATTTGATCAAGTATTAAATAAAAAACTCCCTTATCTTGATATTCATTCTTTTCAACATGATATTTACGATGAAGTGGCCCAAAAAGTTTTAGAGCTAACAGGGCATGCTTTTAAGCGAGTTCTTTATACGAATTCTGGTTCAGAAAATACAGAATTAGCTTTAAAAATCGCTGATTATACCAATAAGAAGGGGGAAAATAATCGTATTCTAGCCTTTAAAGATTCTTATCATGGAACCTTCTTTGGCGGTATTTCAGTGAGTGGTATTGATCAAGAAATCAATAGTTCTTTCTATCCGAAATATGGAGAAGTAACGTTTATAGACTACCCCAAATCTGCAGAACAAGAAAAAAATGTCCTAGATTATATTGCCAATGTAGCTTCCTTCTATGATGTCATGATGATTGAACCGATTTTGGCTTCGGCAGGTATCTACTTTGCCAGTACAGATTTTTTCAATGCACTTTTAAAACTACTGAGAAAAAATCAAGTTTTGATTGTCTTTGATGAGGTAGCTACTGGATTTTTTAAAACAGGGAAGCCGTTTTATTTCCAACAGTTATCTGAAAAACCGGATATTTTATGCCTCAGTAAAGCTATTAATAACGGCATTACGTCTTTTGGCTGCGTCTGTGTTAATGAAGAAGTTGATGCAAAATTACAGAAAAATCCCAAAACGATGGAGCATTTCTCAACTCAAAATGGGAATCTTTTAGGATTAGAGTCGGCTAATATTGTTCTGGATTACTATCTTAAGTCTAGAGACGTTATAGAAGGCAAAGTCAAAGATATTTCTGATAGTATTTCAAATGTCTTAGATTCACAAAATGTGTTCTACCGTAATCAGGGAATTATGACAGCGATTAGGACAGAAAGCAACCAATCGTTACAGCTAATGAAGTCGTTAGAAAAACTTGGGATACTTACTTATCTTTACGTTAATGAAGAAGAAGAGGGACTGTCTATTATGCCACCGATTAATATTAATCTAAATGTTTTAGAAAAAGCTCTCAAATTGATTTCTAAAAAAATTGAAAGTCAAAATTCTTTTTAAGCTCAGTTTTTAGAGATAAAAACTTTGAAAGGGGGTGATGAAATGGAAGAAAAGAAGCAAATGTCTAATGTGAATCTTTATCAAGAAATTGAAGTTGACGAATTAAACACTAACTTTGGAAAGTTAATTTGGCAAGCATTGTTACAGCCAGTTATTTTATAGCTTAATCAAATTTCTAATATAATTTTGAAGGGAGGTGATAGAATGAAAGAACAAATTAAAGAAATGATGCCTATTATAGAATTTGATGAAATTACTTCAGACGAATTAAATGGTTGGGGGTCTTATGCTTTAGGAGTAGCAGTAGGTGCAGGAGGAAGTTTAGCTGTTGCTGTTGCTATCACTTAATATAGAGAGGAGTTCCTGTGAAAATATTACTTTCAAGAAAGCTACTCTATTTGGAAGTTTTCATAACATTAATATTAGCATATTTAGGTTCAAGTTTTTTAAAGAATCATGAGATATTAACGAATTTTCAAATTTTGTTAGTTAGTACCTTGTCGATTCTTACTGTTTTTACAGCAGGAGTCGCAGTTGCAAATTTTAAAACAAATCAAGAAATTAAAAAGAAGGAGGAAAAAGATGGAAAAAGAGTTGACGTTTGAAGAGGTCACAGTTGAAGAGCTGAATGGAATTAATCTTAATGACTTTAATAATGGGGTTATAGCAGGAGCAGCAGTTGTTGCAGCAGGAGCGGGACTTGCTGCTGTTCTGACATAGACAGATATAATTCTTTAAGATGGAGACAAATTTCTTTTTGGAGGTTTGTCTTTTTGTTTATTTTAATAAGTTACAGTAAAAAGTGTTCTGTACTAATCTAATAAATCAAAAAAGAAAAGCCCTGTAATACCCTTAGCAGGTAAATATACCTACTATAGATATTACAGAGCTAGTTGCTATAATTAATAATTTACTAGAGATTGTCTAACTGAAGAGAAGTAGTGTCTAATAGATGTTCATTATTAGCGCACGGCCATTACTAACATAACAAGGGTAGTTAAAATTTCCAATACTTTTTTCAAGTTCATTTGATAAGTCTATTCTACCCCAGATTCCTCAAAGCAACAACGACATTAGTGTCACCTCTTGGAAAAAGAATATTTTTCTAAAGAGAATCATCCTTTTTGTACTAGTGACTTCCCCTTTTACTTTGAAAGTATAGACGCTAAAGTTCTTTGTTATGCTAAACTTAATAACCTCTCTTGCTAGTCTATCCCATCATTTGCCATCTCCATCTTAACATCTGCAATTATAACAGGATCACCTAGAACTTCGCCCATCACCAAGGCTTGCTGATAGAGTTCCTTAGCTTTTTTCTTATCCTTGACAACCTTGACATAGTACTTGGCTTCAAGTTCTAAAAGTGGCGGTTTATAGGTGTGAAGCTGAGCCTTATCAATAATTCGCTGAGCCTTCTTCATTAAAGGAAGAAGATTCTGGTAATCATTATGAAGGGCATAAACACCTGATGCCTCCATAACAGCAATCAAAAGTTCAATATTATAAAGTTCGTCTACTGTTAGCTCTTGCTTGAGCAACTTTTTCTCAAGCAGCTTGAAAGTTGTCTGATCATAGTCCGCTGTTTTTCCGCACTTTTGTAAAAAATAGCTCATGTAAAGATAGTCATTAAAGGCAAAGGTCTCCTTTTTGAGGACTTGCTCAAAGGCATCGTCGTAAATCTCCTCAATGTTAGGAATGTCTTTTTCATGAAAACTGTCTAGGATATTCTCTGACAAATCTAAAAAGAGCAGTTCATCCTCAGGCAGGATATCAAAGTATTTGTCATAGATTTCTTCGATCAGCTCCTGTTTTTGCTGAAGTCTTTCCTTATCAGCATAGGTGGGAAATTTAACAATCTGCCCCTTTAGCTCCCAGTAATCATCTGGCAGCTGGATATCGTTGCTTTCCAGCAGGTCGGCTATTTTAGTTCCTAAGCGATCAGCAATGAATTCTAATTTTTCTAGGGTCGGCAAAGACTGCCCGCCCTCAATCCGCTGAAGCTGTCGAATGGTCAGTTTTGTTTCATCTCCGCACAAAAGGCTTTGTGTGAGTTGCTTGCGATTCCTTTCTGCTTTAATCCGCCGTCCTAAATCTTCTTTTATTGTCATGATGGCTCAGTTCCTCTCAATATGCTGATTATATCATTATCTCCTATGTCTGTACAGTATCAAGAATGGTTTTCTGTTATTCTGGATTCTGAAATGCTCGATTTAGATTTTACACTTGTTGCTATGTCTGTCTTTAAGTTTAGTTATCAGCTATGGTGCAGTTCATAATATCTGTAGTGGGTAAATCCGCCTTGGATAGTGTAGGAATGTTAAATAACGCTTTTCCTAGTGATTTTCTTTTATCGTTCTACAAAAGTTTCATTTAAAATTAAAGGTGTTAAGATTTTAGATGTATTGGTATTTTAAATATCATTTGGGAGGATCAGATTGCTGTTTTCCTGATTTATTATTAGTCTTAGAACAAGAAATAGTGCTAATTCAGCTTTTCACTGTCAACGCTTAATTTTTGCAGATCTGTTTTAGTCAGTTTAAAATTTTGTGCTTCAAGATTGCTTTGAGCTTGTTTGAGACTGCTGGCACCAGGAATGGCAAAAACGGTGCTACCATGTGCATGGATTAACCAGTTAAGAGAAATCTGTGCAGGTGTCTTATGATATTTATCAGCCAGTTTTTGCAGAAGCTCAATCAAGGGTTGAGTTTTTTTAAGACTGCGGCTGCTTAATCCGGAATTTAATCGCCGTAACATGGAGATCTTTTTGATGCTGTCTGGTTCTGCATGAAAGCGGCCTGTCAGTACACCTTGCTGTAAGGGACTGTATGCAATAAGAGAGATCCCTCGCTCTTTAGCAACATCTAAAACACCGTTTAGCTCTGGTTTGCGGTGCAAAAGGTTATATTTTACTTGGTTAGAATCCAGTCTTAAACCAAACAATTTGAGGAGCTTATCCATTTTTACCATTTGATGGGCCGAAAAGTTGCTGACCCCAATGGCTTTTATAAGGCCTTTTTCTTGCAAGTTTGCTAATTCTTCTGCTTGTTTTTTGAGAGAGGAAATGGAAGTAGGGTGATGAATTTGGTAAAGATCAATAAAAGGTCTTTGCAGGTTACTCAGTCTGCCGCTGAAAGTCTGTGCAATTGTTTTGGTAGATCGCAAAAGCGGAAACCATTTATCAGCAATACAGATAGTTTCTGTCAGACTGCCTTCTTTTTCCAGTAGCTTTAGGATACTGCCGATAAATTTTTCTGAATTTCCATGTCCATAATACTCAGCGGTATCAAGCCAGTTAATTCCGCCTTGCAAAGAGGCTTTAATGATATCATAAACCAAATAACTGCTAACAGGTTTCTATCAGTTTCTGCCCTGGTTGCTAAATTGCCAAGTTCCCAGTCCGATAGGAGATAGAAGAAGATCTGAGTGCCCTAAAGATCTTAAGTTTTTCATAAAAAAGCTCCTTTTGATTACTAGTTCAGATAGCCGTGATTGCGGTACCAACGGACAGTATCTAATAAGGTTTCTTCAAAAGGTCGGAATTGCCCGCCAAGTTCCTGCTCAGTTTTTTTATGGCTAAAATATGTCCGAAGATATTCTTCAGCTGTAATGTCTGCAATTTCTTTACTGACCAGAACAGGTTTGCCAGTAATCTTATGATAAAGTTCATTCCATTGGGCTAATGCCTGAACTAGAAAAATGGGAATATGACGTTTTGGAGCAGGAATGCCTGTTATTTCTTCCAAGGTTTTGACAATACTTTCCATAGTCATATGACGGCCTGCTGCCAAATAGCGTTCGCCTCTGCGTCCGTATTTTAGAGCTAAAATATGAATATCAGCAACATCTCTGGCATCAACGACACTATAGCTAGCTTTGGTGATGATCCCGGGTAGTTTTTGCTGCATGTAATCCAAAATCAGTTGCCCCGTAGCAGTTGGTCCCATATCCCCTGGTCCATACATAGAACCTGGTAAAACATAGCAAAGAAATAAACCTGGATATTCCTTAAGAAAATTTCTCACAGCATTTTCGCTTAGGATTTTACTACGATAATAGTCTAATTTGGTATTGGGATCTCGCGACATGGTCTCATCAATTAGCTGATGACGTTCCCCTTTAAGTACAGCAATAGAAGACGTATGAATCATTTGACGAATACCTTCTTCGTAGGCTGCTTTCAATAAATGAGTGGTTCCTGTAATATTAGTATCGTAGAGTTCTTGCCAATGTTTTCCGCCTTTGTGACTATCGCGAAAAAAAGCAGCTGTATGAAAAAGAGTGTCGCAATCGGTAAAAGCAGACCGAAAAGCTTCGGGATTAAGGATGTCTCCTTTAACATACTGGATAGGCAAATCACCAAATTGTAACCTAGCTTTTTCCATGGAACGTACGAGAGCAGTGACTTTAATACCTTGTTTAAGTAAAGCGCGAACAAGATTGTTACCTAAAAGACCGGTGGCACCAGTTACAAAAGCATGTTTGATAGTTCTTGGACTTCTTGTGTAAGGAGAATTCATTTCAATTGTCCTTTCTTAGTGGCGAGTTAATTAATAAAAATTTAATCAAAAATAGATGACATGTCATCTATTTTTGATTATTTTATATTTTTTAACTTAAATTGTCAACAATTTGGTGAATCTAGTGTAAAATAATAAAGAAACGAATTATATTTTTAAAAGGAAAGTGCACAATGTCATTGAAAGGGTCTCAATTTAGGTATTTATTTAAAAGTGCTGAAAAACTGGCTATGAAAGAATTAAGTAAATTATTAGAACCTTTGGGAATAACTCCTAATCAAGGAGAAGTCCTTGTTATATTAGGAAGCTGTGCTCCATTATCTTTAAAAGAATTAGGAAATCTACTCATCTGTGAAGAGAAAAGTCCTAGCAGATTGGTACAGTCACTTATTAAGAAAGGTTTAGTTGCTAAAGAAAGATCGACCAGTGACGGGCGCAGCTTCCTGCTTTCTTTAACGGCAGCAGGCCAAAAACTGCTGCCGCAAGTTGAAGCATGCGAAAATAATTTTGATCAAAAATTAGAGAAAGACTACCCAGAAATTGAACGTTTTAGTCAAGCTTTAAGGGAGTATACGAAAGGTAGTTTTTACGAGGAGAAGCTCAAACGTCGTTCTCTCTGGGATAAAGAATGAAAGGAAATTCATGAAACTTTTAGCATTTGATACCTCTAGCACAGCACTCTCTGTTGCTATTTTAGAGGATGATCGGTTATTAGCTGACGCAAGTCTCACTATCAAAAAAAATCATAGCATTAGTCTGATGCCAACCATTGATTTTTTGATGAAGTCAGTTAATTTAAGTCCTCAAGATTTGGATAGGATTGTGGTTGCTGAAGGACCGGGATCCTACACAGGTCTACGCGTGGCTGTAGCGACAGCGAAGACCTTGGCTTATACGCTTACTATTGATTTGGTTGGCGTGTCTAGCTTAGCGGCGCTGGCGCTTAATAGTCATCATGAAGGGTTCATTGTACCTATCATGGATGCCAGGCGGCAACATGTTTATGTTGGTTTTTATGAAAATGGCAGAGCAGCGAAGGCTGATCAATATGCTTCTTTGAATGCTGTTTTGGAACAATTAAAAGGAAGAAAGCAAGTCACCTTTGTAGGAGAAGTGACAGCATTTCGCCAAGAAATTAATCAGACCTTTCCTGAGGCAAAAGTCTTGGAAGTTCTGCCATCCGCTTTTAAAATCGGTCAGGTCGGACAAAAGCTTACTCCAGTTGATGTTCATGCCTTTGTTCCCAAATACCTTAAAAAAGTGGAAGCAGAAGAGAATTGGCTCAAAACGCATGAAGATTCTGGTCTCTCTTATATCAAACGGGTGTAATGATGAAAGATGAGAAAAACCAAGAAATAGCTGCTATCCTTTTTGCCATCTTAGAGGATGTTTATCAGATCTCTCCTTGGAGTCAAAAACAGATTTTAACTGATATGAATCGTCTAGATGTGGATTATTTTTTTGCTTATGATGATAAGGAAATTGTGGGCTTTTTATCTATTCAGCATTTAGTAGGGGAGTTAGAATTGACAAATATAGCTATTAAGAAGGCCTATCAAGGACAGGGGCTAGGTAGTCAACTCTTAGCGATGTTAACAAAGGATGAGCTGCCCATCTTTCTAGAAGTACGAGCCTCCAATCAAGCAGCACAAGCCCTTTATCAAAAATTTGGCTTTCGATCTCTTACTACAAGAAAGGATTATTATCATAATCCTAAAGAAGATGCCATTTTGATGAAACGTGAAGGTTTAGTAGATTATTAAGATAAGAAGGACATATGATAGATAGATACATTTTAGCCATCGAATCATCCTGTGATGAAACCAGTGTGGCCATTTTAAAAAATGAAGATCAACTTTTAAGCAATATTATTGCCAGTCAGGTAGAAAGTCATAAGCGTTTTGGTGGTGTGGTACCAGAAGTTGCTAGTCGTCACCATGTTGAAGTCATTACGCTTTGTATTCAGGATGCTTTGCAGGAATCTGGAATTACTGCAGGTGATTTATCTGCTGTTGCAGTGACTTATGGTCCGGGTCTTGTTGGAGCCCTTTTGGTAGGAATGGCAGCAGCTAAAGCTTTTGCTTGGGCTAATCATTTGCCCTTAATTCCAGTTAATCATATGGCAGGTCATTTAATGGCAGCACAAAGCATTGCCGATTTGCAGTATCCGCTTTTAGCGCTCTTGGTGTCAGGAGGACATACAGAACTTGTCTATGTAGCGGCTCCCGGTGATTATCGTATTGTTGGGGAGACTCGAGACGATGCTGTTGGTGAGGCTTATGACAAAGTTGGGCGCGTCATGGGCCTTACTTATCCTGCAGGCAAAGAAATTGATCAACTAGCTCATCAAGGGCAAGATATCTATGATTTTCCGCGCGCTATGATTAAAGAAGACAATTTGGAATTTTCCTTTTCAGGTCTTAAATCAGCTTTTATTAATCTTCATCATAATGCCCGACAAAAAGGAGAGCAACTCCGCTTAGAAGATTTATGCGCCTCTTTCCAAGCAGCTGTTTTGGATATCTTGATGGTGAAAACAAAAAAGGCTTTGGCAGCTTATCCTGTAAAAACTTTGGTTGTTGCTGGAGGGGTGGCAGCTAACCAAGGTCTTCGTGAACGCCTAAAAGAAGACATAAAAGATATTAATGTTGTCATTCCACCACTACGTCTTTGTGGTGATAATGCTGGAATGATTGCTTATGCTGCGGCCGTTGAATATGAAAAGGGCCATTTTGCAGAACTCGATCTAAATGCTAAACCCAGTTTGGCTTTTGAAGGATTAGAATAAAAGTCAATACTCTGAACCCCATGTTCAAGTATATTTTTCTGTGTTATAATAAAGGTATTATCTTTTGTGGAGAATTGTATGCAAGAAAAAGGCTTCAAGGAAGGAGTTAAGGCATCTCTGCCAACAGCCTTAGGTTATGTTAGTATTGGACTTGCCTGTGGAGTTGTAGGAGCAAGTTCAGGTTTAACGCCTTTTCAGATGGGCTTAATGAGTCTGTTAGTCTATGCTGGCAGCGCTCAATTTGTTATGTGCGCCATGTTTGTAGCTGGTGCAGATTTATTTTCAATTGTCATGACTGTTTTTTTAATTAATCTTCGAAATTTCTTGATGAGTTTGCATGCGACAACGATCTTTACTAAATCCAGTCTTTGGCAAACTATCTGCATCGGAACACTCATTACAGATGAAAGTTATGGTGTTCTCTTGAATGAACATGTTCATCATAAAAATATTAGTACAGCTTGGATGCATGGCAATAATATTACGGGGTATATTGCTTGGTTATTTGCAGTTATTTTGGGAACTGCCTTGGGTTCTGTTATTCCTAATCCTGAGATGCTTGGTTTAGATTTTGCGCTTGTTGCTATGTTTGTTTCTATCTTTGAATCTCAATTAGCCGCTATGATGCAGTTCGTAAAGCTTAAAAAGATAGGACTTATTTTATTGGCTGTAACCTTATCTTATTTTTTATTAGTTATTGTGATATCTGAATCTTTGGCTGTTTTACTTTCAACATTAATAGGTTGTTTTGCGGGGGTGCTTCTTGATGTCAGATAATTTTATTTTACTTGCCATAGGACTTAGTGCCTTAGTAACATGGATTCCACGGATTGCTCCCTTTATTTTAACTAAATATAAAGCCTTGCCGAATTTTGTTATTCGTTTTCTCAATTATCTGCCAATTACGATTATCTTTGCTTTAACATTATCTAGCGTTGTCATTGAAAGAACAGGGCATTTACCAAGTATCAAATGGTTGGAATTGTTGGCGGTGTTGCCGACTTTCTGGGTGGCTGCCAAGACAAAGAATATCCTCTTAGCAGTGGTGGCAGGAGTTCTTATAATGGCTTTTCTAAGATTTGTTTTTTGAAGATAGAGCACTTTGGTTCTTATTCCTACCAAGGAAGGTAAATGTTTTTACTATCTTTTCTGTGAGAATAAAAAAATCAAAAAAAGCAAGAACATTTAGTGTCCTTGCCTTTTTTGATGGCGTTTTTCCTGCTTCAGTTGATATTTGTACTGCTTTAGAGCTTGCCGTTTTTCTTTACTTTGAGATTTTTTCTCTTTTTTTAAAGCCTCATGAAGCTTTTGCATCTCTGCCTGAGCCTTAGTAGAAACCGCAGACTGTTTTTTGGATTTATTAAGAATCCTTTGCATACGCTTGGGATTCATCTTCTTAGGCTGCGGTATACTATCAGCATGAGAACTAGTTTTGATATGATCGTATTTCTTAAACAAACTGGGCAGCTTTTTAGCAATAAAGTTCCAAATATCAGAATCCTTAGGCTCTTTGCCAAATGGATAACGAAAGACTTTATATTGTCCTTTACGGTTGACATGTTCAACCAAAGCAAACCAAAATGTGCCATCAAAATAGACTGTCAATTTCATGATAGTCCCCTCCAAAAGAAAATTTGATAAAGGACGACCTGGAGGGAAGGTTACTGACATCATCATGATGCTTGCAGACTACCAACTGCAACGTGTTTTTATATCATAAGTCATTATAGCACGATGGGAGATACAGGTAAAGATTAAAGTAATATTATAATTTATTAGTAGTGTAAACTGCCAGCAGCCCAGCCAGTATAAAGGGCTGCTGTGATATTGAAACCGCCAGTATGGGCATTAATATCAAGCACTTCACCAGCAAAATGTAGACCAGAAATAGTTTTGCTTTCTAAGGTTTTAGGATTGATTTCCTTTAAGTCAATACCACCCTTGGTCACAAAAGACTTAGCTAGAGACATTTTACCAGTAATTGGAATCGGTAAAGCTTTGATTTTATGGAGAATTTTTTCCAAATCTTTTTTGGAAAGCTGTTTGACCTTGTGGTCATAACCTTCTGATAGAAATGCTGCTAGACGTTCAGGCAAGAATGTCTTCAAGGCATTTTTCAACGATTTTTCCCGAGTTGTTTCAATTTTTTTCAGCAATGCTTCTTTAGTAAGCTGTGGTAATAAATCTAAATAGGCTGTTTCTCCTCCCTGAATAAAAGTGGATAAGCGCAGTGCTGCAGGACCAGATAGACCAAAATGCGTAAAAAGCAGATCATGATTGATCTGATGTTTACCACATGTCAATGTCACATCATCAAGTGAAATCCCCTGTAGCGCTTTGTGAGGAAAATCAGTCAGTATAGGACTCTCAGCGGCTTCAAGATGGGTCACTTTCAATTTGAAATGTTTAGCAATGGCATAACCAAAGCCAGTTGAACCGGTGGAAGGATAAGATTTTCCGCCAGTTGTAATAATCAACTGCTGGCAGGTGAAAGCTTCATCAGCTGATTTAACAATAAACTGTCCATCCTCTTTTTTGACGGAAACAATTTCGCACTGTGTCTTGATTAAACCACCAAGTTCTTTGATTTTTCTTTCCAGACAATCAATAATAGTGCATGATTTGTTTGTTTTGGGAAAGACTCTGCCGTGATCTTCAACCTTTAAGGCGACGCCATTATCTTCAAAAAAAGACATAATATCATGATTATCAAATTGAGAAAAAACACTATGGAGAAAACGTCCATTGCCGGGAATACCGGCTAGTAAATCCTCTAAAGTGCCGTTATTGGTAACATTACAGCGTCCTCCGCCAGTACCAGCCAGCTTTTTACCAAGCCGTTTGTTCTTTTCTAGAAGAAGGGCTTTCTTACCATAAAACCCAGCAGAAATGCAGGCCATCATACCCGCAGGCCCGCCGCCGATAACGATTGTATCAAAATGTGTCATGATTTTATTCTAGCATAAATGATGCTCCTTTAATAGGAAAAGAAACAACAGGTTGTTTTCCTATCATAAATTGACAGATTAAGGGCGATATGATACTATCTTCATAGTATTAATTCTGTAAAAATGAGGATATTATGGCAATTGAAAAGACAGTCAGCGAATTGGCTGAGATTTTAGGAGTGAGCCGACAAGCGGTTAATAATCGTGTCAAATCTTTTCCTGAAGAATATGTTGAAAAGAATGATAAAGGTGTTACTGTTGTTAATCGTGCTGGTCTGATCAAATTAGAAGAAATTTATAAGAAAACTATTTTTGAAGATGAACCTGTCAGTGAAGAAGCAAAACAACGTGAATTTCTAGAAATTTTGATTGATGAGAAGAATACAGAAATCACTCGTCTTTATGATCAGCTCAAAGCAAAAGACAGTCAGCTAGAATCAAAAGATGAACAGCTGCGTATCAAAGATGTTCAAATTGCTGAAAAAGATAAGCAAATTGATCAACAACAGCAATTAACATTGACGGCTATGCAAGACAAAGAACAATTGAAGCTGGAACTTGATGAAGCCAAAGCAGAAGTTGAAGAAATTCAAAGCCAGCAAGAAGGCATTAAAAAAGGCTTTTTTGCACGTTTATTTGGTGGAAAATAAAGGACTTCTGTATGTAGAGGCTTTTTAAGCAGTTATAAGGAAATAACCATTAGTATGTTTTTAAAAAGAAAACTGGCTCATTCTCTTTGAGAAGAATTGCCAGTTTTTTGTTGTAAGGATTAGAATGGTAACTTACCTGCAAATGCCCCCATTGTCTTTTGCGTAGCATCCTCAATTTGACCAAGTGCATCATTAATAGCCTGAACAGTCATATCTTGCAGAGTTTCCCTATCATCGGGATCAACAACAGCTTCTTTAAAGTCAATAGAAACTAATTTCTTATTACCTGTAAAGGTTGCGACAACAAGATCTTGTGCAGATTTACCAACAAAAGTCATGCTAGCCAATTCAGACTGCTTTTTTTCCATTTGCTTTTGCAATTTTTGCGCTTGTTTCATCATATTTTGCATATTCATCATAAGATTTTTAAGATTCCTTTCGTGACAAGGGTTTAGCCCCTCTTGGTTTTGAAATGGTGCCCAATCGTGACCACTTTTTAGAAGTAATCAAATGCGTTGGCGACCTCTTTTTGTTGTGATGGGAAAAGATGGGAGTAAACATTGATGGTTGTGTTAATAGATGAATGCCCCAAACGTTTCATGAGAGTGAAGAAGATATAGTCTTTTCCTTCTCCATTTCGCAGACCTTGACTGATTAGGAAAGCAGCATGTGAGTGTCTGAAGTCATGATTACGAATCATTTTCATATTCTCAGGTAGTCGCTTTTTCAGTTTTGTCTTGAAATTGGTGACATTTGCAGAAGTAAGAATTTCAGGAGAGTCTTGAAAGATTTGAAGACTTTCAAGGTCCTCTGTGAATTCTGAAAGAAGTGCTTTTTGTTTCTCTTTCCATTGTTTCAACTCTTTAGCGAAAGCAGAATGAATGTAAATCCGTCTTCGTGATTGAGTTGTTTTCACTGTTCCAATATGAACTTGATTTTTACGATAATAGGCACTATACACAATATCGATATAATTCTCATCAAGGTTCACCTTGTTCCAAGTGATTGCTAAGGCTTCCCCGAGCCGTGCACCTGTAAACATCAATACCCGATAAAGTAGCTGATAGCGATATTCATCTTCTGTGAAACAACTATCAAAGATTTTAAACTGTTCAGGTGTGTAGTAGGACATTTCCTTGTGTTGCTCAGGCAAACGTTTGAGTCCATTACAAGGGTTATCACTTCTGAATCGTTTAGCAATCGCTATATCAAACAACTTATGAATGAAAATCATTTGTTGATTGATATGACTGTTTGACAATGTTCCTCCTTTTACGCTTGGTGTCTGGATGAGCCAGTCACGATATTCCTTAATATCGTTGACGGTGACCAGTTTCATATCAGCATTGGCGAAGAATTTGGAAACATATTGGGTATAATAGGATTCTTGTGTATCAATTGTTCCTCTTTTGTTTCCTCTCAATTCGTCTTCTTGACGAACCAGAGAATAGAGGTAGTCGATACTCAGACGGTCTTTCGGTTTGAACTGATGAAGCTGATTGATTCGATAATCGGCTTCATATTGTTCAGCTTCCTTGCGAGTCCTAAATCCTTTTTTACGGTGACGAATGCGGTTGCCTGTTAAGTGACTATAACCATCACTTATATCTACGAGCCATTTCCCGTTTTTTAGTTTTGTAACTGTCATTGCTGTTCTCCTGTATCATGTAGACCAGCATTTTGAAGTACATCATAAATTATACCATTTTTCCTAGATAACTGAAAGCCGAGAATGTCCTCAATGGTCTTGAGCGGAACACGTCCAACACGCTTGTTATCATACCAAGAGAAGCCTTCTGAAACCAACTTGATTTTTGCGGTTCGAATCAATTTCGCGTACTGACTTTGTGAATAGCCGGTTAATGTCATTAGGTCATTTTTGTCTACAATATCAATCATCATACTCTCCTTTACTTGCTTGTTTCTGTTGAGAGCTATGTCGTCTTGAATCCAAATACTTAGCAAAGAAGTAAGTTTTGTCCATAATTAAGTTAAGGAATTGAGGGCTTTCAGTCCTTGCATATCTGACTAAATGATTAAACTCTGTAAAGTTATGTTCTTCGATGATGTCAATAACAGTTGTGAAGAATTCATTATTGCTATTACTGAGGAGAAAGTTATCTAATTCAAACCCGCAGCCCGATTCAATGTCATTGATGTCATAGAGGGTCTTTTCTGGATTTTCCGCATGAGTAAAATAATCATACATGCCTTTAGGGCTCATGACGATTTCCACGTGTGCTGGAGAGTTCAGGTGTTCAGTCAATAATTCTGAAACCTGCGAATAGCTTTTGAGTGACTCAAAGTATAATGCCCCGTGTCTATGTGCTTTCTTAAGTTCTCCCGTTTCTTTATTGATATCCTTATCGTGCCACGGACTAAGAATAAAGGGAATGTGCATGTTTTCCAAAATTTCTAAGTAGTCATCAGGGGCACTTTCCTGATAGAGCAGGAATGCCCATTTATTTGAGCGTCTTTCTTTTGTCATTGTCTTTCTTTCTTTGATTAGTGATTATTGGTGTAATGGGGGTCGTAGTAACCCCATTACACGCATTACAATATCATTTGAAAAGGCAGTGCCTTTTGGCTCTCACTACGTGAGCCAAGCACCGCCTTTTCCTTAACGTCTAGCTCCTGTGAACCAAAGCGCCTGTTTGACTCGATGAGGGGATGAAAAATAATAGCTCGGATTACGGCTGGCAATTTCTTCCTTGATATGCCCTTCCATTTCTTTTAAAAGTTTCTGTGCCTGCTGGGTTTTTGGAATCTTGATAAAGAGACTGACAGCGTCTCTCCTTACGTCCACAGTGCATTTTGAAACAGCCTGATTAAAGCTCTTCAAAATCGGATTGAAGCGGGTCACGGTCTGATTTTCAACAGTGATAATAGGTTCAGACTGTTTAGCTTGTTTCAGGAATTGCCGTATGCGAAAGGTCTGATAAACAGACTTGGCATAGTTCCAAAGTGAATCTTTCGTCAATCGCTGAATGAGTTCAATGCCAATCAAAAAGATTGGGATTAGGACAAGACAGAGGGCACTTAACTGAATATAATGTGCAAGGAGACTTAATTTCTCACCAATAAGACTAAAGACATCATAAGCAGCTGCTAGTCTAAAAGTTTCGAGCAACTGAATAAGGAGACTAAGGCCAAATTTCAAGCAGAAGCACAAGGAGCCAAGCACTAAAAGAGTGACATTGAGATTAAACGTTTTTTGAAAGAAAGTTCTTTTCATCACAGAATTCCTTTCTTCGTGAAGTAGGTTGGGCAAAGCAGCGGCAAGACCTGATAGGGGTGTTCATTATCAATAATCTGAATTAGCCCTGTTCCTTTACCTATTGGAATGACAATCCCTTCAGGGTCAAGGTCAGGAAAGAGAAATTGCGTTGTTTTCTTGTTGATATTTCCAATCTGAATGAGGACATTAAGCTGTTCACGTACAGATACGGGAATTGTGTTGTGGTCAAAGCGCTGGCTAACTAAGAGCAGATGGACTTTGGTAGCTCGTCCAAGCAGAGCAATTTGTGATAAGAGAGAAAAGAACGAATCCTTGATAGTCTTATTGACCCCTTCTGAGAGTGCTAAGACTTCATCAATGACAATTGTCAGATGTTCAAATGGATGTTCAGGATTGTCATAGAGAATCTCTTGCCGCTGCTGGATGAGTCCTAAACAGGCGCTAAGATTTTCATTGATTTCTGAAACAAAATCTGACTTAGAGCGGTTTTTCTGAGGGTGGATAACTGCAATGCCATTCTCACGAGCCCAACGGCTAGGTGTATCAAATTTCGGATCCACAATGATAAGGTCAGACATGTGCTTCAAAAGACTTAAGAAGTAAGTCAAAGCATAGGACTTCCCAGAACCGCTGTTTCCAGCGATAGCTAGAGAGGTCACTTTATTATAATCAAGGGCTAGATTCTTCATAATGGGAATGAGGGTGTCCTTTTGGGAGACTGTGAATTCTTCCAAATCCGAAATAACCAACCGTTCAGAGACACCTTTCTTCCAAGGAAAGAAGAGTCCACGCTGTACATGAATATCATCAGTATCAAGCGCCATAAAATAGGCAGAGTTTTGTTTTAAAAGTGTGTAACGTGGATAGAGCGCAGCATTGGCAATTAAGAAGATTTTCTGATAGAGGTCGTCATCAATGATGTAGCCTGCTGGAAGACGTGGGATAAAGAGAAAACCATCAGACATAATCTTGACATCAAAACTATTGGTATAGCTGGTCTCTCCCTGCATCAGTGCTCCAAGCCCCATATTGAGGCTTTGAAGCAGGTATTGCGCCAGTTCTTGCTTAGTCATTATTTGACCTCCTTGAAATTATCAGCTTTGAAGTAAACATTGAAGCCTACCTCGCAGGCTTGAAGATTATCGAAGTGCACCATTGTCATATAAGCAGGCAACTCTACTTCTGATTCAAATTTTACTTGAAATGGCGGAAGTCCTTTTTGAGTAAACCAAGCTTTATAAGCGATAATCTCCCCAGTTGGCTGATTGTCTTCAAACTTAAGTTGTGCTTCGAGTTCTGTGCTTAAGCAGTAAATAGCTTGCTTGTTGTCAATGTATTCTTTTGCAGTGTTGGCTGAATAGCCGCCTTTACGGTTATGTGTTTTCATATCAATTATCAATTACCTTTCATTGTTTGCTATTGAGTTAGGTGAAGTAGCTCGGTTTTAGTCATGAGCTGGACTGTCTTAGCTAAGTACATTCTCATTCTAATCCCGATTAAGATATAAATATATAACTTGCCAAGTCACTATAATTAGGATTGATATATTAACGTTTTTTAGCTATTTGCTCTGAAATGATGACTTAAAACACCCTAAAAAATGACTTGATGGGACATTTTTTTACAATATTAAATTTTTTAAGCAGTCGTTCGTGGTATAATAGAACAGTGAATAAAACCACTTGACAAGGAGATTTAGAACTTGATACCATTAGCAACGAGCAACGAGCAACGAGCAACGAGCAACGAGCAACGAGCAACGAGCAACGAGCAACGAGCAACGAGCAACGAGCAACGATAAGGTAGTTTTCTACCTCTTTTCTGTGTGCACAAAAACACCCTCATTTGCTGAGAATGGGGGTGTTTTGTAATGTCTCAAGACTTTATTGAACGACCTCATAAGAATGAGAAGGAAGGGGCGATTGCCTATGTGCAGGAACTTCTAAAACAAGCTCGTGAGGATAGACGGAATGACGATGTTGAGAAATTGGAAAATCTTATCCGTCTGCTCAATACCAAAAAGTATGGTCTTGTTTGGGAGGAACATGCTGAATTGGTCGAGGAAGAGATGAAGACCAAGATTCCGGTTTTCATTGAAGACGAGACCAAGAAAATTGTGGGAAATCCAGAGTCAGAAGATTATAACTTTCTGTTGGAAGGAGATAATCTTCATAGTCTCCACCTTTTGAAGAAGACCCATGCAGGAATGATTGATGTTATCTATATAGACCCACCCTATAATACGGGAGCAAAAAATTGGAAATATAACAACAATTACATTGACTTTAAAGATTCATATAAACATAGTAAATGGATATCAATGATGAAGAGTAGGTTGGACTGTGCAAGACTCCTATTAAAAGAAGATGGAGTTCTAGTTTGTGCAATTGATGAAAATGAGGTTGCGACATTAAAATTATTACTTGAAGAGGTATTTGGAAATGAATTTATTGTTGATATTGTAACAATCATCCAGAATCCAAGGGGAATTCAAGGGAATAATTTTTCATATACTAATGAATTCGCACTATTTGTTTATAAAAAAAATTACAAGGTCATTTTTGAAAGAGAAGTAGAAGAAGCTGATATTGATTGGTCGCCGCTAAGAAACTGGGGTAGCGAGTCGTTAAGAACGGATGCTAAAAATTGTTTTTATGGAATAAAAATTAAGGATGAAAAAATTATCGGATTTGAAGAAGTATTAGATGATAATGAACATCCAACTAAAAATAGGTTTCTTGAGGATGGGACTATTGTCGTTTATCCTATTGATAACTCTGGGATAGAACGAAAATGGAGATATGCAAGACAGACAGTTGAGACCATTTGGGATATTTTGCGTCCAACCTTTAATAAAAATATTTGGGATATAGAAATTGGTAAGCCATATACACCTTATAAAACGGTATGGTTTGATAAGAAGTATGATGCAAATGAGTATGGTACTCAGATAATTAATAGTATGGTTCCGCATAATGATTTTGATTTTCCAAAGTCACTTTGGAATGTATATGAATGCTTATATGCAACTATTAAAAAAAAAGAAAATGCAATAGTATTGGATTTTTTTGCTGGGTCAGGAACGACTGGTCATGCAGTTGAAATGCTCAATAAATTATGTGGTGGCAATAGAAAATATATATTAGCTACTAATAACGCTATTGGAGAAAAAAAGGAAAGAGAATTCAAAAAGAAATTTGGGCATCCCGAAGACTATACAAGTGAATATTCAGAATATAAAGAAAAATACGGAATTTGTTCTTCTATAACATATCCTAGGTTAAAGGCAGTTTCAGAAGGATATACACATAAAAAAGATTTTAAAGAAGTGTTATTTGAAAAGAAATTAACACAAAGGATATTAAAGAAATTTGATTCACTCCAAATGGAGGTTGATAAAATTGTTGAATTAAATAAGGGAAACTATGATGCAGTAAACATAGTTTTTGAAGATTCTAATGTTAAAGTAATTGGTATTAATAAAAAAGGAAATCATATAGAAGGTATTCCTCATAACCTCAAATACTTCAAGACAGATTTTGTGGTTAAGGAAGAATTTCCTGATGTTACGCTTGAGTATGAATTGCTTAACTATGTGACTCCGCTTGTGGAGCTAGAATTTGGGGTGGATATTTCTAATCCTAAAGTACAGGTTGTCTTGTCAGAAGAACAGTTAGATAGTATGAAAGAATCAGACTTCATTGAAAATTCTACCCTCTTTATTCACCCTGAGGTTTTCTTTGATAGCAAACAAGAACGCATTCTTCGTGAGAAAAACATCACAAAACAAGAGATTCCAGATTACTACTTTGGAAAGGATATTTGGTCATGATTGAATTAAAAAATTTTCAACAAAATCTGGTCGATAAACTATTAAAATTTACAGCCCCTGAATATGGTGTTGATGAACTAGTTATTAAATCGCCAACGGGTTCAGGTAAAACTATTACACTTCTTGATTGGGTGAATACCTATATTGCAAGTACCCATGATAATGTTGCTTTTGTCTGGTTTACGCCTGGTGCAGGAGAGCTGGAAGAACAGAGTCAGGATAAAGCGAAGAGTTTCTCTTCTATCAAGGCACAATCACTGTCAGATGCACTTAGTCAAGGATTTGACCAAGGTACAGCAACTTTTATCAACTACGAATCGGTTGTAGGTAAAAATAAAAAAGCGATGCTGACGGATAGTGAGCGAGATAATCTTGAGGATAAGATTGATAAAGCCTTTGAAGAAGACCGCCATTTTATCCTCATCATTGATGAAGCACATAGTAATGACACAGTTAAAGCCAAGGAAATTATTTCACGCTTTAAGGCTGACAAGACCGTAAAAGTTTCAGCGACCATTGAAGACCCCAAAACACCCGATGAGGTTGAGTTTTATGAGGTTACTGAGGAAGAAGTTATTGCATCAGGTTTGATTACAAAATCGGTGGTTGTTAATGAAGGACTTGAAAATTATCTTGATGACAATCAGAATATCAGTGCAGAATTTGAATTACTCTTTGAAAGTGCAGAGCAAAAACGGAAAGAAATTGTTCAGGGGTATGCGGATAACCGTGTAACAGTCATTAACCCCTTAGTGCTTGTCCAATTGCCGGATAAATCAGACTCAGAGCCCGAGTTGGTTAACCGAATCGTAAACTACATTCAAGAGAAATTACATAAGACTTATGAAGATGGAAAACTCGGTATTTGGTTGGCAGACCAAAAACGAAACTATCTTAATGTGCAAGACCTTGATAATGAGGTTGAGTATCTCATTATCAAGCAGGCGATTGCTACAGGTTGGGATGCTCCTCGTGCTAAGATTCTGATTAAAATCCGTGAAAACATGGGTGAAGCTTTTACCATTCAGACGATTGGTCGTATCCGTAGGATGCCCGAACCTTTCAAAGGTCATTATGATGTTGATGTATTGGATAATGCTTACCTTTATACCTTTGATGTAGACTTCCTGAATGGCGCATTTGCACAAAAAGGAGTAGGAGCACCTACGCCACTTCTGAATAGAAAAGATGTCGCCAAAGATTTTCATTTAATCAGCGAGCGAAAATTGGACTTACATGAGGGACAAAACGAAAAAGACCTGCGTGAAAATCTTTATCAAGGATTGGTTCGTGAATGGAACTTGACAGATGATGTGGAATCGAATAAACAACAATTAGAGTATCAAGGCATTCAGTTTGGCAGTTCGATTGTCAACATCTACAAACAGGGTCGATTTGATACGCTGGAACATTCAGACCGTCTTCAAGATAGAGAAAGACGAGTAGAAGCCAATTATCGCGGTAATCGTATTGATTTACTTCATGCTTTTCACGAGCTTGACCGAGTGACTCATTTGAAGGTGAGTCAGGTGGAAGCTCTCTTGAAACGTTTCTTTATGGATGATAAACGGCCAAATAAACAGAAGCTCTTGAAGTTAGAAGCCAACGAGTGGACAGCCTTCATTTTGAATAACTGGCGAGCACTTCGTGAAGTTTTCAGACAAGCAGATATTCAGCCAGAAATCAGTATGGGACTGGTAAATATTCAGGAAAATGATTTCTACATTCCGATGACGGAACGCTATTTATATAATCCGAAATTGGAATATACTGATACAGTAACCAATGTGTATGGTGGTTATCCGAGCAGTGTTATTAAGGGAAGTGAAGCAGAGCGAATCTTTGAGGACTATATTGAATCACATGAGGATGTTGTTGATTTTCTTTATAAGAACGGTGACAAAGGAAGTCAGTATTTTTCTTTGGTTTACCGTACAGCAAGTTCTTCTCATCATTTCTACCCTGACTATATCATCAAAATGAAGAATGGTGATGTTTATATTGTTGAGACTAAGGGGGGAGAAAATGCTAAAGGTAAGGATAAGAATATTGATGATTATGCACCATTGAAATATGAAGCATTGAAAGCCTATCTTAAAAAGTATCATCTGAAAGGTGCTTTTGTTCGTGATATTGCTGGAACTCTCCGATATCTGAACGAGGGTGAATGGAGAGACGATATAGCCAACTGGCACCCTATTGATGAATTGTTTGGATTTTAGGAGGGAAATTTGATTTCTTTTAGTAAGTATATTGAGAAAACATTCTATAATGAAATCTATGAAGCAAGCGAGAATTACTTCTTAGACCATCTTGAAGATTTGGGAATCACTAATAATTATGATGGTGAGGTAGAAGTTATAGATGTTGAAGTTAGGAATGTTTATGCAGGTCACCGTGGTGACGGTGAAATTGATATAGATATTTTAACCAATGTTTATGCAACTGTTTCTGAAACTACCTATTACCGTGAAGATGAGGTCGAAAAGAATCGTTGGCTTCGTGTCTCGTGCGCAGGAAAACCTGATGCAGGAATCAAAAACTTTAGAGTGGCAAAAGTTGATGTTTACGAGAAAGGAACATTTAGTACCTTTAAATATCCTCTTTCTGATAAACTGGTTCCATTCATTTGGAAAGATGATTTGGATAAGGTTGCTGAAGCAATGTTGAAAAAATATGAACCCAATGCCTTGTTGACTCCGATTAGAATTGAACCCGAAACCATAGTCAAACAGATGGGGTTGCAAATCAAGTACGAAACTATCACATCAGATAATTCGATTTTCGGACAAATCTATTTTCAGGATAATCTTGAAAATGGGTTTCCAGCAGGGACAGTAGTCATTGAAGAAAAGTTATCCCAACTACGGAATGCTGGGGTTGTTAGAAATACGATTATTCACGAATGTGTTCACTGGGAATTGCACCGTTATGCTTTAGAGTTAGCACGAGCTGAGAAAGAAGAACTATCCGTTCTTTCCACTACCGAAGATATAAAAGAGGAAGGCTCGTCCGATATGATGAGTTGGATGGAGTGGCATGCTGAATCCATAGCACCCAAAATCTTGATGCCCAAAGAGATGTTCGTTCAAGAAGCAAGGGTGAGACAGCAAAGACTCCTTGAGTTGAGTGAAACGCAAGATGAACTTGAAATTGTTGAGAAGTAGATTGATGAACTAGCTTTGTTTTTTGGAGTGTCACGTCTATCTGCTAAAGTTTGGTTAGCAGAATGTGGTTTTGATTTAGTAAAGGGAACATTCATCTACCTAGATGATAAATATGTTCCAACTCATAAATGGAAAAACGGTTATTTAGAAGATACACAAACATTTTCGGTAGACCTGATTCAGATCGGTCTGCAATTGTTATCTCAGCCGAATTTGAAAGAATGTGTTGATAAGGGTGAGTTACTTTATGTAGAGTCGCATCTCTGCATAAATGATGCGAAGTACATTTCTTATGATATTACAGGAGATCCGTTTTTGACTCCTTATGCACGGCATCATATGGATGAGTGCTGTGTAGTATTTGATATTGTTTCAAAAACTCAGACAGGAAGTTCAACTGCCCTGATTCTGTTACTTAATCGAGATGCTGATTCTGATATTCAATTTACTATCAACTATTCCAAGGATAAGAACGAATGGATTGAACAAGTTGATGTTCATATAGGCGACACTCTTGAAATCATGTCCAAGCTCAATGAAATGAGCAGTTTTGCTCCTGCATTGGTTGAAGTAATGAAGTGGCGTGATGTTAGAAATCAGGAACTGGCTGATGCAAGTAATCTAGGTTTGAAGGCAATTTCTAACCTCAGAAATGACAAAACTGAACCAAAACTTGAAAGTGTCATTGCTATTTGTGTAGGAATGAAATTGCCACCTATTGTTAGCAAAAAGTTGGTTGAGCTATCAGGGAATGTATTGAGAACAGGTAATCCAAAAGATACGCTCTATGATTTATACTCAGTGGAACAGCAAGCTGGGATGTAAATATGTGCAATACACTACTTGTTAATAAAGGATTCAAAGAACTTGTTCCAGATAGAAGTGCATTATAACTTAAAAGGATAACAAGGAACTTGCTGGTAATGTTAAAAGATAGAAAAAGGCAGGTGCTCGCACCTGCCTGGATTCCTCTGCTCAATCGAAAAGACTTTTGCTATTTCGACTGTTTAGAGGAATGAGAATATTCAATTTGTACTTCAAAATGCTAGTAAGTGAGTGACCAAAAAGTGACCACTTTTAAAATTTTTAGTGCATTTTGTAAGATTATGAGAATCTAAAACCTTTTTAAATCAATGTTTCTGACGATTACAAGACTTACAGAACTGAACTAGGAGTCTTGCATATTCATCATAATATTTTTAAGATTCCTTTCGTGACAAGGGTTTGAGCCTTGTTTAAATTTGTTTGGGGATTAAAATCGTCTTATTGAAAAGTAAGAACTGAGTTGTCAGCCTGTTTTTTATTATATCATTTTTAATTAGCTAGAGGAAGACGTTTTACATTGATAGTGTTAGAGGTTTTTAATGCTATATTAAGACAGATCTTAGGATGAAGATCAAGCTTTCTTTCTAAGAGCAAAAATTTTTTGCTCTTTTTACATGCGTTGGCCTTAAGCAATGGGGATTTCGATAGTTGATTTTGCTAAATCAACTACCAGAATATAGTTGCTGTTATCACGAACGGTTTGTTCAAAGTCTGTAGTATAGAGGACGATTCTGAGACTGTCTCCTTTTTGTAGCTGATAAAGACTTGCTTGGAGATTAAAAGTAATGGTCATCCATTTGTTGGGAAAGATATCTTCAATCGTTAAGAGATCTGTGCGATTTTGTAAATTAAGGACGCCTTTTGTGATGATGCGATAAGGTGCTTTTTTAAAAGGTAGTTCTCGTAAAGCTTCACGGGAGAAATTTTGTCCGTTGTCAATGCTATTGTGTTCAAGAATTGTTGGTAAATCAGAGAAACGCTTTTTTTGACCATAATCAAGAACTTGGGCAGAGAGCAGTCCTTTATTACTGCTGGATTTAAGTGTCAGATTGAGTTTGATCTGTCCATTAACTAGCATATCTTCTTGGATGGGTAAGTCAATGGCAATTTCGTTAGCTTTCTTGAGAAAAAGATCGTGTTTAAAAGCATGATAGTCATCACTATAGCGCTTAAAATCAGAAGAAGGATAGTGATTATCAATGATTTTTTTCTCTTGCCCAAGAGAAAATTGACGTGTCTGATGAGAGCCGAAATTGTTAAGTTTTTTCCAAGTTTGTACTTGTGAATTATCCTGCCAAATAATAGTTGGTAATTGAAAATGATTCTGTAGACCTAATAGTTCTTTACTTAAAAGGGCATTCATGCTTTCACGAAAATCAATGGATTGCCAGTTATGCATATAGACATGTTGCCCTTGATGAAGAAAAATATGCTTTTGGATCTCCTCTGGCAGAGCATTAAAAATGTAGTAGACTTGATTTGGCTTGACATTCCAGTCTTGCAGACCATGAGTATAGACAACATGTGCTTTGATCTTATGAGCATGAGGAAGATAATTGCGGTCCTGCCAAAATTGATTGTAATCGCCACTGGTACGATCAATTTGTTTGACTTGTTCTGCTAGCATTTTTTGATATTGCGTATTATTTCTTAGATAATCGCCAGCTGCTAAATTTCGAGAATAGGTCAATTCCGTCAGAACATCTATATCCTCTCCCGGATAGCCACCGGGACTGCACACTAGACCATTTTCACGATAATAATCATACCAAGAAGAAATAGCAGATTCCGCAATAATGACTTTAAGTTCTTTAATACCAGTCGTTGCTAGTCCTGTTGACATGGTTCCTAAATAGGATTTTCCTGTTGTGGCTACCAAACCATTAGTCCAGTCAGCCATAACCCTTTTATCACGCTTATGACTCGTATAGGCAGTGGTTCTGCCATTTAACCAATCAATAACGGCCTTAAAGGATTCGATTTGAGCATAATCACCGCTCGTCATAAAGCCATCGGAATCTTTGGTGCCAACACCTGATACATAAATGTTAGCAAAACCACGAGCTAGAAAGTAATCATTGAGGGTATAACTGTCAATGTAAGAAAAACTTTCTTGTGCAGGACTAATTGGCAAATTGGAAGAGGGAGCTTGCAGAGCCTGAAAATGGGTATCAGTGACAGTGATAGTAGCAGCTTTTTTAACAGTCAATTCACCTTTCATTTGATGCAATTTTTTATCGGCTCCTTTATCATTTGTTCCTTGGTGATAGGGACTGGCCGTCATGACGACTGGTAGTTTTGCCTTTGTTTGGGGGCGAATAATATTGACCTTAATGAGATCCAGTTGTCCATCTTTATCGGTATCAAGGGGAGCTTCGACATAAACAATTTCACGGATGAGGGCATTCGTATCAAAGGTTGCTAGACTCCTACCATTAAAATAACGATAATGGTTATCGGCTGGCAAAAAGCCTTGACTGACCAACTTATCAATCAAAGTCATTCCATTTTTAGTACGCGTCCCCAGCAATTGATAAAAATTCAATAAGAAGTGCTTTGGTTGAAAGATGATAGGAAAATGACTGTGTTTAATGAAAGTTTTTGCTTCGTCAAAGTCAATATAAGGCGTAAATTCCAAGAGTTGCAAGGCTAAAGTATAGAAAATCCCTTCTGTTAATTCTCGGTCAGAATGCAAAAAAGTTGCTAAATTAGTCTGACTATCAGCAATTATACTTTTGAAGACATCATCTTTATCAGGATTGTGAAAGTAAACTTGACTAACAAAGGTCGCTAAGTTTGCTTTATTGGTTTTTTGACTGCTGATTTGAAAACCAAGTTCTTTTAGCTCTTTTTCAGCCTGTGAGACTGAAGTACCGATATAACTGTATTGATTATATTTCATAGGGACCTTTCATAAAGTAAACGTTTTAATTTTCTAAGAGTCTTTACATTATCTATTATACTTGATAAAATGATACATGTCTAAAAAATTAAAATGCGGAGGAATAACAGACAAATGGATGTTACGTGGACTGTGAAATATATCACAGAATTTATTGGTACTGCTCTACTCGTTATTTTGGGGAATGGTGCCGTTGCAAATGTAGAATTGAAAGGAACAAAAGGTTACAAAAGTGGCTGGGTTATCATCACCTTAGGTTATGGTTTTGGTGTGATGCTGCCCGCTTTGATGTTTGGTAATGTATCTGGTAACCATATTAATCCTGCTTTTACGCTTGGCCTTGCAATATCGGATCTTTTCCCTTGGAAACAAGTACTTCCTTACATTCTTGCACAAATGCTGGGAGCTATCTTTGGTCAGTTAATTATTGTGGCAACTCATGCTCCTTATTACAGGCAAACTGAAAGTTCTGATGGTATTTTGGGAACATTCTCTACTATCTCAGCTGTGGATGATGGTACGGATGCAAGTAAGAAAGCTTCACTTATCAATGGTTTTTTAAATGAGTTTGCTGGTTCATTTGTGCTTTTCTTTGGTGCACTTGCTCTTACGAAAAACTACTTTGGCGGTGAAATTGTTCAGCAATTAAACACCATGGGAACTGATGTAACATCTTCTACTTTTAAATTCTCTCAAGTTGGTCTGACAGTGGGTGCCAATGTTAATTCTGGTTTGGCGATAGCTCACCTTGGTTTAGGTTTCCTTGTTATGGCACTGGTAGCATCTTTAGGAGGTCCTACTGGACCTGCCCTTAATCCTGCACGTGACTTAGGTCCGCGTCTTCTTCACCATTTCTTGCCAGAATCAGTACTTGGTAAATCTAAGGGTAACTCAAAGTGGTGGTATTCTTGGGTTCCAGTCATTGCACCAATCCTTGCTGGAATAGCAGGCGTTGCCTTGTTCAAATATTTATATATGAAGTAATCATTTAGATTAACAAAAAGCTGAGTTGTTTGCTCAGCTTTTTGTTTTTTACTTTCGTCTTTCGGTTATTTTTAATCTTGTGTTAAAAAAATATTAAAGAAAGCATACAATTTCTTGTCAAATTTTCATATTTTGTCTAAAATAGAACTACTAAGGGAGGATTGGACAAGATGACAGTGTTTGAACAGATGGAGTTTTACTCACCCGTTTTACGGATTAATAATCGTGAAGAAAATATTGATTTCTATCAGAATACTTTAGGTTTCAAAGTGCTTTCGGAAGAGAATTCTTTGGTTATTTTTGGGGATTGGGCTCAAGCAGGCAGTCTCTTTTTGATTGAAGAGTCACCGGATATTCGTACAAGAGCAGTAAAAGGGACAAAAAAACTCAATAAAATAATTATCAAAGCTAGTAAGACTGAAGAAATTGCTGCTTTACTAGCTAATGGAGCTCAGGCAGATAAGGTTTTTAAAGGAGCTAATGGCTATGCTTTTGAGGCCATTTCTCCTGAAAAGGATCGCTTTCTTATTCATGCTGAAGATGATTTAATGACTCTTCAAGAGATTAAACAAGCGGATTATCAACCTTTACCTGATTTTAAAGGGCTGTCAGCTTTCAAAGTGGAAAGTATGTGTTTAAATGTTCCCGATAAGGTAAAATCACAGAATTTTTATCAAGATCTTTTTCAAAATCAATTTCCAATTTTGTTAGATTTTGTTGAGAGTCATGGAGAGGATCTAACCATCCAGCCTCATATTGCCTGGGATCTGGAAATTTTAGAAATTCGAGTTGCTGAAAATTATGATCTTGTTGCTTTAAAGAATTATCTTGAAGAAAAAAGACAGGATGTCTACTTAGATAAGAAGGAAAAGATTTTGGTTTTTTCAGATCCAAGCCAGATTGAAATTTGGTTTCGTAAAGTAAAATGACCTATCAGAAAATTATTGATAAGATTAATCAACAGATTAGTCAGCACGTTTATTTAGGAGCAAGTTTAGCACTTTATGATGGCCAATGGCAGGAATTTTATTTAGGAGAAACAATTCCTCATCACAAGACAAAAGCAGGTCTGGTCTATGATCTTGCTAGTGTTTCTAAGGTAGTCGGTGTTGGGACAGTTATTATCTTTTTGCTTCAGGATAACCATTTAAAGCTTGATGAGCCTCTCCAGGCTTATTATCCCAATTTTCATGACTCCTCAGTAACCATCAGGCAGCTTTTAACGCATACAAGTGGTATTGATCCCTTCATTCCCAACCGAAATAAGTTGGACTTTGCAGCTCTCAAACAAGCAATCAATCACATTGAAGTTACTAAAACTAAATCTTTTCATTATACAGATCTTAATTTTATTTTGTTGGGTTTTTTGTTGGAAGAATTCTATGATCAGTCTTTAGATAGGATCATAAAAGAACATGTTTTAAAGCCTTTTGGGATGGAAAAGACAAGTTTTGGACCTGTTAAAAGAGCAGTACCAACGGGCAAAACAATCCCTATTGGAAGGGTTCATGATCCAAAGGCTCAAGTTTTGGGTATTCACACAGGCTCAGCAGGACTTTTTTCAAATTTAGAAGATTTAAAGTGCTTTGTTAACCATTATTTAAGCGATGCCTTTGCTAAGACGCTGACTCAAGATTTTGCTTATGCCGACAAGACACGTAGTCTTGCTTGGGACTTAACTGGTGATTGGCTGCTTCATACAGGCTATACTGGTACCTTTATTTTACTTAACATTAAGAAACAGAGCGCAGCCATTTTTCTTAGTAATCGTACTTATGAAAAAGATGAGCGTTCCCAGTGGATTTTAGATCGCAATGATCTAATTGAAGTAATTAAGGCTGCTTTAAAAAAAGTTTCAGATAGCAATTGTGACTGATTTTCTAAGCTATAGATGAAATGAGAGTTGAACCCGCTAGACAATAAAAGGGTCAGGACACCTTTGTCCCAATCCTATCTGATATTTAGAGAATCAAGATGATTGTACGAATACAGTCATCATATAAACATGTTTATGACAAAGCTTTTGTCATAGTAATATGCTTAATGCCAGCTTCCTCAAATTCTTGTCCTAAAGATTTAAACTGCATTCTTTGGTAGAAACCTTTGGCACTCAATTGAGCATGTAAAGTCATTTGCTGATAACCCTGCTTTTTGGCGAAGTCTGTTGCAGCATCTAGAATGAGTTTTCCATAATTTTTACCGCGATTGCCCGGTAAAACAGCCATGCGCTGTAAGGTCGCTGTGATTCCATCCTGTGTGGGTAAAAGACGACAGGTTGCAACAGCCCTATTTTTGTCATCATAAAGTACAAAATGAATGCAATGTGCTTCGTTCTTATCAACTTCAATAGTTAATGGGACACCTTGTCCTTGAACGAAGACAATGTTTCTAATTTTTACTGCATCAAGATAGGTGGATGACAGTGTGTCGCGAGTATAATTAATTTTCATAATATTATTGTAGCTAAAAGCTTTTCAAATCACAAGAGCTGTTTTTTTCTGAATTTGTGAGTTTTTAGAATATAAAAAGCTCTCACTGCTTTGATCGTACCCGAAAGCAAAGTAAAGACCTCACTCATAAAAGTGAGGTCTTTTAAACTAAACTGTTTAACTCTTATTTGTTGTTAACCAAGTCTGTAGCTGCATCATCCATTGAAAGAACTTCATGGAAAACACGTTGTGTCAATTCAGTCTTTTGTTCTTTAGTAAGGTATTTAGTGTTAACACAGTAACCTGAGATACGAACGATAACATCTTCACCATTCATGATCTTGTCATAAACATCTTTAAGATCCATAACGTTCAAGTTAACGTGTTGACCGCCGCCTTCAAAGTAACCATCAAGAATTGTTACTAAGTTAGCAACTTGTTCATCGAATGTCTTACCAAGAGCTTTTGGTGAAACTTGAGTTGTCAATGAGATACCATCATTTGCGTGAGCAAAGTCAAGTTTCTTCAATGAGTTCAAGTTTTGCAACCAGCCGCCGGAAGCTTTATTTGATGGGTTAGCACCTGGTGAGAAGAATTCTACTTTAGACAAGTTCACAGAACCATCTTCATTGAGGTAAACACCCTTGTGAACTGGAGAATTACCAGTTTGTTTAGAATAAGCAACATTAGAAGTGATTGTAAGCAATGATACAGTAGCTTCGGAATCTTTGTACAGTTTATGACGTGCAAGACGAGTATGGAAAGCTTCAAGCAACCATTCAGCGATTGAGTCTACACGGTCATCATCTTCTCCGTAACGAGGGAAGTTACCAACAGTTTCATAGTCGTAAATGTAACCATCTTCATCACGAATAGGTTTTACAGTAGCATATTTAATAGCTGATAATGAATCAACTGTATTAGAGAATCCGCAAATACCAAATCCCATATTGGCTTTAACACGTGTTGGTAAGAAGGCCATTTGAACGGCTTCATAGTTATATTTATCAGTCATATAGTGAATGATATTCATTGCGTCCACGTAAGTATCAGTCAACCAATCAAGTGCTTTTTCAAAATTAGCTTTAACCGTTTCAAAATCAAGGACTTCATCACGGATAGGTTCGACATCAAATACTTTGTAGTCTTTGTGAACATCGTCGTAACCGCCATTAAGACCTGTAAGAAGTGCTTTAAGAACGTTAACACGAGCACCAAAGTATTGTAGATTGTGGCGACGATCTTCGTTTTCAGGATCAAGCGGAGATACACAGCATGAGATACATGACATTTCACCATAACCTTCTTTAGCCATAGTTGTGACACCTTCATATTGAATTGAAGAATGCTTGTGGCTCATAGACATACAATAATGACGGAAAGGGTAAGGCAATTTACTTGACCAAAGAACGGTTAAGTTAGGTTCTGGAGCATTGCCAATATTATCAAGCGTATTTAAGAAACGGTAGTCCATCTTAGTAACACGGTGACGTCCATCAGCTCCCATACCAGCCATAGAAGTCGTAATAAATGTTGGGTCACCTGAGTAAAGTTCGTCATAAGCCTTAGTACGTGCAAATTTAACCGTACGAAGTTTCATAACGAAGTCATCAACGAATTCTTGGATTTCTGATTCAGTGAAAGTGCTACGAGCAAGGTCACGTTCTGCAAAGATATCAAGAACGATTGGGACACGTCCAAGAGAAGTTGCAGCACCATTGATAACGCGGCAGACAGCCATAAAGGCGATATTAATCCATTGGATAGCTTCTTTAACATTCATAGCAGGTTTGCGAACATCAAGACCATACAGATCACCCAACCGCACTACTTCGCCAAGTGCCTGATATTGAAGATTGATTTCTTCACGAAGACGAATTGATTCTTCATCAATTTCAGCAATTGAGTTCCAGTCGTTCACTTTTTCTTGCATCAAGTAGTCAGCACCATAGAGAGCAAGACGGGCATAAACTCCAATAATACGTCCGCGAGAGTATGCATCTGGGAGACCAGTTACAGTGTGGGCATGACGTGCACGGCGAATGTTTGAAGTGTAAGCACGAAAGATACCATCATTAACGGTTGTTGCATATTTGGTAAAGATTTCATGAACGGCAGGGTCTGGTTCATAACCATGTTCTTTCAAAGCTGTTTCAGCCATGCGAATACCGCCTTTTGGCATGAAGTTCAGCTTAAAAAGTTCATCGTTTTGGATACCAAAAATCAATTCATTTTCCTTGTCAATATAACCTGCTGGGATATCAGCAATAGATGTAATACGTGTATCCATTGGAAAACGTGTTTCTTCGTAATGCGCTTTAGTTTCTTCTACGACTTTTTTGATGTGAAGTGAACGTTCAGTAGGGCCGGCAAGAAAACTTTCGTCTCCGTCATATGGAGTGTAGTTGTCTTGAACAAAGCGAGAAATGCTTGCTCTGTCTTTCCAGTCAGTTCCTTTAAAGCCTTCCCAGGCTTTTTCAAAAACGTCAGTGTTAGTTTTGACAGTTGCCATAATTGAGTTCCCCTCTATTCTAGTAACAGTTAATCTGTTACAATTTACGATTATATTCTATCATACAGTAACCGGTTACACAAGCGAAAGAACTTGCTTGTAAGCGATTTCTTTTATAATACAGTTTGTTAAAAGAAGCTTAACTGTATTATAAATACAAAAAGTGGCGGAAAGTACAGAAAGATTATATAATGGATACAACAAATCATAAAAGAGGTTGCGATGCTTATTTTTCCGCTGATTAATGATACGTCACGAAAAATTATTCATATTGATATGGATGCCTTTTTTGCTGCAGTAGAAGAACGTGATAATCCTAAATTGAAAGGTAAACCGCTTGTAATTGGTGCTGACCCCCGTCAAACAGGCGGCCGTGGTGTTGTTTCGACAGCTAATTATTTGGCCAGAGAATTTGGTATTCACTCAGCCATGAGTTCAAAAGAAGCTTACGAACGTTGTCCGCAAGCTATTTTTATCAGAGGCAATCATACTAAATACCGTCAAATTGGATTACAAGTCAGAGAAATTTTTAGACGTTATACAGATTTGGTAGAACCCATGAGTATTGATGAAGCCTATTTAGATGTTACTGAAAATAAATTGAACATAAAATCAGCAGTGAAGATTGCTAAACTTATCCAACGCGATATTTGGGAAGAATTTCATTTAACTTGTTCTGCTGGTGTCTCCTACAATAAATTTTTAGCTAAGTTGGCTAGCGATTATGATAAGCCGCATGGTTTAACAGTCATTTTGCCGCAGGATGCAGAAGGCTTCTTAGCAACCTTACCTATTGAAAAGTTTTATGGTGTGGGGAAAAAATCTGTTGAGAAACTGCATGCTCTTCATATCTTTACGGGTAAGGATTTGCAACAGGTGCCGGAAATGACCCTGATTGATCTTTTTGGGCGTTTTGGCTTTGATCTGTATCGAAAAGCACGTGGTATCAGTAATTCTCCTGTCAAAAACGACCGCATTCGTAAATCTATTGGCAGTGAGAGGACCTATGGGAAATTGCTTTATAATGATGAAGATATTAAACTGGAACTATCAAAGACTGCCAGACGAGTAGCTGACAGTTTAAAAAAGCATGGGCGCAAAGGAAAGATTGTCGTTATTAAAGTTCGTTATTCGGATTTTTCAACACTGACCAAGCGAAAAACCTTAGATGTACCCACTCAGGATTTTGAAGTTATTGAACGTTCAGCTCATCGCATTTTTGATCATCTGACAGAAAATAATTCTGGTGTCCGTCTTTTAGGTGTAACAGTAACTGCTCTGGAAGATAGTACCAGAGAGGAGCTTTCCTTAACAGCAGACGATTTTAAGACTTAATTGAGCTAAAAAGTAGCTAAAATGATACCAACAGCACCAAGTCCTGCTAGAAAAAGGGTAAGGATAGCCCATCTCTTACGTTTTGAACTCTCTGCCTGCTTTTTGGGTGGAAAGTTTTTGATAGGATAATCTTCCCGATGTTTAAAATAGAGAATAAGACCGATAATATTTCCTCTGCCAGCAGTAGAAAGTCCCCAAAGTTCGGGATTATTTAGTCCTCTAGCTCGTGCATCAAGTTCAACAATTTTAAAAATTTGATAGCTGGTTAAAATAGCACCTATCAAAAAGAGAAAAAGACTGATTATTAACATTATTTGTTGTATCATCATTGCAATCACCTTCTAAATTCTTTTTATGATTTGATAAAACAAAATAAGTACACCTAAAATCATGATAATACTTAAAAACAATAAGAAATAATAACTTTTTAAAAAGAATAATGACAAAAACAGCAGACAGGTTATCATCGCCAGATAGCTTAATAAAAAAGTTTGCAGTTTTTGATTGCTTTTAACAGCATTAGTTGTCTTATCTAGATGTTCGATCATTTTTCCATCGTCTTTTAACAGTGTGTCTAAACTAATCTGATAAAGGTCACTAAGTTTTATCAAATTGACAATGTCTGGGTAAGATTTTTCATTTTCCCAATTAGAGATGGTTTGTCTGGAAACTAAGATTAAGTCAGCGACAGCTTCTTGAGTTAGATGGGATTGTTGGCGTGCTGTTTTGAGTTTTTCTCCAATGTTCATAGGTTACCTCGTTTATCTTCATCTTACTCTCTTTTAGGAAAAAGGTCTATCAAAAATCCTTTACATAATGGTCAAAAAAAGCTTGTCAAAATATTTTGACAAACCTTTTTTATTCTATAGAAACAATTTTTTTAGTTCTTTAGCCACGCCATCGTGATCATTGTCAAATTGTGTCATTTTATCAGCATAAGGTAATAGTACTTCACTGGCATTTTTCATGGCATAGCCGACAGAAGCAAAGGCTAACATTTGCCGATCGTTATGTTCATCACCAAAGGCTATTAAATCATCTCGAGAAAGATTAAGCGTTTTGAGCAGATTTTTTAGTGCATAAGCTTTGTGAACTCCTTTGGGTGAAAATTCAAGGATATTCATAGGGCCGCCCCAGCTGCTGATTTCCATTTCATGATTGAAATGGCGACGCATATCATTAGCTAGAGCATATTTATCAGCAACTCGGGTCTGCATAAGAAGGGCATGGGGATCCCGTGTAATCTTTTCAGGTTTAAGCTGCATCTTATTTGTCAATTCTTTAACACCAAAAATCTCTGGTTTAATGGTGTGACGGTGATCAAGTGTCAAGTAAAATTTTTTGCGGTATTCACTGGCAATAAAGTCTGCTTCAAAGGCCTTTTCATTCTTTAAAACGTCAAAAAGATACCTTCGGTCAATCCGAACCTTGTGTTCACCAGCCCATTTTTTCTCAGGAATGTGAATCAAAGAACCATTGAAATTAATCATTGGTGTTTTTAATCCTAGAATTTTATAAAATTCCAAAGCCATACGGTAGGGCCGGCCAGTCGTAATGATAACCAAGTGTCCTTGTTCTTGAATTTTTTTAATAATAGCGACAGTGTAATCGGAAAGTGTTCCGTCACTTTTGAGAAGCGTACCATCTAAATCAATGGCAATCATTTTTTTAATCATAGCAAAATTATAGCAGAAAAGAAGAAAATTAAGCAAGTGAAGGGATGATTAGTGTGCTTTTTGAGCGAAATATTTCAATGATTAGTTGAGGATGCTCTTACTTAAACCAAACTGTTTTTACTACTATATAAGGAAAATCAATGATAGAGCGGTGATTATCAAATTTTATTTCAGTAAAAAATTTAAAAGGCTTGCTAGGATAGAATAGTAAAATTGAGGTTCTAAGAACTTCTTAATAGTGAACTCTAGATAGAAGATATCATTTTTGAGAATATGATATAATTTTATTTTACAAGTGGAGGTGTTTTATGAAAAATAAATTGCTTATCAGCCATCTTTTTTTCTTTATGATTTCTGGAGCTATTGTTTATTTTCAAATAAAAGAAACGTATTTAATTTGGAATATGTTTCTGGCCCTTTTGGCTTTGGATTTTAGTTTTTGTCTTAATCGTTTTAAAAATCTTTCATTAACCTTTATTTTTACGTTATTTTGGCTTTTCTTCTATCCCAATACTTTTTATATGTTGACGGATTTGGTGCACATGGATTTTATTGGCAGTAGTTTTAGTAATGTTCAGAGTCTGATTCACTATTTTTTGTTTTTGGCTAGTATTCTTTTTGGTTCCTTGTGCGGTGTTGAGAGTGTCAATCAGTTATTGAAACGTTTTGTGATTAAAGAATATTATATTAAGCTGTTTGTTCTAATATTGCTGTCTGTGATTTCTAGTTTTGCCATCCATCTAGGACGCTATGCCAGACTTAATTCTTGGGATCTTGTCTTGCGTCCAACAGTAGTCATTACTGAATTAAGTAAACTCTTATCAGCAGATGTTCTACCTTTTATTGTGGGATTTAGCTTTATTCAAATCATGGTTTTGCTTTTTCTTGATAAGGAAAGCAGCAAATAGGCTCTTGAATACCATTTCATCTTTAGCTATAATAAGACTTAGCGTTCATAAAAAGGAGAACTATTTTTAATGGAAAAGTTTTTTAAACTAAAAGAGAACAAAACAACTGTTCGGACAGAAGTGTTGGCTGGCATCACAACCTTCTTTGCCATGTCCTACATTTTATTTGTTAACCCTTCTATTTTGAGTCAGACAGGTATGCCATCACAAGGTGTTTTTCTAGCAACTATTATTGGCTCTATCGCGGGAACCTTGATGATGGGACTTTATGCTAATATTCCTTATGCTATGGCACCGGGAATGGGCCTCAATGCTTTCTTTACCTATACAGTGGTTTTTTCACTTGGTTATACTTGGCAAGAAGCTTTAGCCATGGTTTTTATCTGTGGGATTATTTCAATTATTATTACCTTAACCAGAGTTCGTCGTATGATTATTGATGAAATTCCAAACAGTCTTAAAAAAGCTATCAGTGCTGGTATTGGTATCTTTTTGACTTACATTGGTCTTAAGAATGCTGGTTTGTTGAATTTTGCTATTGATCCAGGAACTTATAGCGTCTCTGGTAAAGGTGCAGCAAAAGGCCTAGCCTCTATTACAGCTAACTCTTCCGCAACACCATCACTGGTTAATTTTAACAATCCGGCAGTTCTCGTGGCCGTTATTGGTATTATTATCACAGCTTTCTTTATCATTAAAAATATCAAAGGCGGGGTTATCCTTTCTATTATTGTAACAACTGTTATTGCTCTTTTAGCGGGTGTTGTTGATCTGTCAAAAATTGATTTTTCTGCCAATAATCCAGTGGCTGCTGTTAAGGATTTGGGCACAATTTTTGGAGCGGCTCTTGGCAATAAAGGTTTGGGAGCTCTGTTTTCAGATGCTGGTCGCATTCCTGAGGTTTTGATGACTATCTTGGCTTTTGCCTTGACTGATATTTTTGATAATGTTGGTACTCTCATTGGTACAGGAGCTAAAGCTGGTATTTTTGATGTAACTAGTGAATCAACATCATCTGGTCTGCAAAATAAAATGGATAAGGCTCTGTTTTCAGACATGGTGGGAACAACGGTTGGAGCAGTTGCGGGTACCTCAAATGTGACGACTTTTGTTGAATCTGCCGCTGGTATTGGTGCCGGAGGCCGTACGGGTCTGACAGCGGTTGTCGTTGCGCTTCTTTTTGCTGTATCAAGTTTTTTCAGTCCTCTTCTTGCTATTGTTCCAACGCAGGCAACAGCAGCAGTACTTTTAATTGTCGGTATTATGATGCTATCAAGTCTCAAAGACATTGAGTGGTCTGACATGAGCCAAGCCATTCCAGCCTTTTTTGCAACTGTTTTTATGGGGCTTGCTTACAGTATTACACAAGGAATTGCAACTGGTTTTCTCTTTTATACCTTCTCTAAATTGATTAAAAAGGAAGCCAAGGATATTCATCCTATTATTTGGGTGCTTGATGTTCTTTTCATCTTGAACTTTATCAGTTTAGCTGTTTTGTAATTAAAAATTTTATTTGCATATTAGGGGCTCAGATAAGGCTGAGTTCCTATTTTTACTGTCCAAAGCGAAATTTTTTCATTTTTTGAAAATAGTTGGAAGTAATAAAAGATTTTGATATAATACTTTTATGTTTTATAGCCAAAATGAAAATCAGCTAATGGCTCTTGGACAGAGAATTGGTCAAAAACTACAAGCTCAAGACGTTCTTGTTCTGACAGGCGATTTAGGATCTGGGAAAACCACTCTGACAAAAGGAATTGCCAAAGGTTTGGGGATTAAGCAGATGATTAAGAGTCCAACCTATACGATTGTTCGTGAATATGAGGGAAGGCTGCCGCTTTATCATTTGGATGTCTATCGAATTGGTGATGATCCTGATTCTATTGATCTGGATGATTTTCTTTTTGGAGATGGCGTAACAGTGATTGAGTGGGGAGAGCTCTTAGACGATAGCCTTTTGAGCGATTATTTGACAGTCCTTTTAGATAAAACAGAGAATGGCAGACAAATTACTTTATTACCTCATGGCCTGCGCTCTCAGCAATTGGTTGCGGAACTTGAACATGACTGAGCAGGAAGTTTTTATCTGTCAAGTCAGTTTTGAAGATACAGAAAAAAAGTTTATCAGAAATCTCGAAAAAACCGATTAAGAGATTAATTTTAATTTGAGATGAAGAGAGCCCTCATATAACTGCTCAAGAAATGGCTGCTTTTATTGAAAAAAGCTCAATCAGTCAATGAAATTTGTGTGATTGTAAGCTAGTCGGCCAAGTGATAGAGCTTGTGATGATTTTAGCACATAGCGAAATGATACGCTGTTTGGAATGAACGGCTCAAAAACAAAAGATGGAGTATTTCTTGATGTTTACCTTAGGAGGAAACTGATAGATTAGAAAAACAAATGAAGATTGGTAAAAAAATTCTAATTATGCTGGTTACAATATTTCTCACAAGCTTGGTAGCTTTAGGAGTTTATGCAACGAGTATTTATAACTTTTCTTTAGGAGAATTTTCAAAAACTTTTAAAGATTATGGCACAGGTTCAGGTAAAGACGTTATTGCTGATGAAAAACCTTTTAGTATCCTCTTAATGGGAGTTGACACGGGCTCTTCCGAGAGGACTTCCAAATGGGAAGGTAACAGTGACTCTATGATTTTGGTAACTGTTAATCCCAAAACTAAAAAGACAACCATGACCAGTTTAGAACGGGATATCTTGGTTAAATTATCTGGATCTAAAACTAATGACCAGACTGGTTATGATGCCAAGCTTAATGCAGCCTATGCTGCTGGAGGTGCTAAGATGGCTATTATGACGGTTCAGGATATGCTTGACATTAAGATTGATAAATATGTTCAAATTAATATGGAAGGGCTGGTTCAGTTGGTTGATGCTGTAGGTGGTATTACGGTAACCAATCATTTTGATTTTCCAATTTCAATTGAAGAACATGAGCCTGAATTTACAGCATCAGTTGAGCCCGGGACTCACAAGATTAATGGGGAGCAGGCCCTCGTTTATTCGCGAATGCGTTATGATGATCCAGATGGAGACTATGGCCGTCAAAAGCGTCAACGTGAGGTCATCAGCAAGGTCTTAAAGAAAATTTTAGCTTTAGACAGTGTCAGCAAGTATCGTAAAATTTTATCAGCTGTCAGCAAGAATATGCAGACTAATATTGAAATTTCCAGCAGTACTATTCCTAAACTTTTGGGGTACAGCGATGCTCTCAAGAGTATTAGGACTTATCAGCTCAAGGGAGAAGGAACGACTATTGACGGTGGTTCTTATCAGCTAGTAACCAGCAAGGAATTGCTAAAAGCTCAAAATCGTATTAAAGGACAATTAGGGCTGAAAAAATCAACTGCTGAAAATCTGAAAACAACGGCTAGTCTTTATGAGAATTTTTATGGAGGCGATACGAGTATTTATGACAGTAGCTCCAGTGCCTCAGATTACAGTAGCAGCGGTAATTATTCTGGCTCAAGTTCAGATTATGGTTCTAGTTCTTCTTATGGCTCCAATTCGAGTTCTGGTTCTTCCAGTGATTATTCTGGACAAAATAGTTATAATCAAGGAAATTACCAGCAACCTGCTGCAGGAACGGGAATTGGTAATTAAAAATAAAAAATAAGGTGGAAGGGTATGGTTTTTCAGTTATACCCTTTCACCTTACTTCATAAAATCGGTATTAAACGTTGCAAAAAATGAGATTAGAATCTTACTTTAACCCCAATTTTTCTATAATAATGATATCTTTCCAAGTTTCTCTGAGGCTCTCTTTTTCAGTCTAGTCTTCTTGGTGATATTTAGCAACTATTTTTTGAATTTCGTCCATGTGAGATTGGCTTTCTTTTTGAAAGACACGGATTTTATAAGTTAAATCTTGATTGATAGCTTGTATCTTTTCTTTTTGTTGCTCTATTATCGCTAAATTTTCTTTAATGTTATTAAGATCGAATTTAGCTTTGTCATAATGTGTTTTGCTTTCCTTGAAAGAAGTCTTGATATCTTTGCGTTTGTAATACATCTGATAAAGACCGGCTCCAAGAAGGCTTGAAAGAATGAAAGTTTTAATTTTCATGCTTCAATCTCCTTTTGAATATCTTCGGCTAATTGTCCAAGACGGGTAAAGTCAGGTTCGTGTTGGACAAAACGAATGTCAAATTCATCAGAATCAGCAAAGCGAGGAACCAAATGCACATGGGCATGAAAGACGGTTTGACCGGCGGTTTCTTCGTTATTATTAATGATATTGAGGCCATCAGCCTTGGTTGCCTTTTGCAAGGCGCGTGCGATTTTTGGAATGCGTGCAAAGAGATTGGCCGCTTGTGTTTGAGTCATCTCAAGGGCATTTCTAACATGCTCCTTGGGAATAACAAGAGTGTGCCCCTTGGTAGCTTGAGAAATATCAAGAAAGGCTAGGACATCCTCGTCCTCATAAACTTTTGATGAGGGAATGTCACCAGCTACAATTTTACAAAAAAGACAATCGTTCATAAAAAATCACCTACTTAACTTGTTTTTGTTATAATATAGTATATCAAAGTTAGAAAGAAACGTCATGTTAAAAATAGAAAATTTGACCGGTGGTTACGTCAACATTCCTGTCTTGAAAAATATCAGTTTTGAGGTTGCTGATGGTGAGTTGGTCGGGCTCATAGGCCTCAATGGTGCAGGAAAATCAACAACTATCAATGAAATTATTGGACTTTTGCAGCCTTATGAAGGCAAAATCAGTATTGATGGACTGACGCTTGCAGATCAAGAAATGGCTTATCGAAAGAAAATTGGGTTTATTCCAGAAACACCTAGCCTTTACGAAGAATTAACCTTAAAAGAGCACTTGGAGATGATAGCCATGGCTTATGATATTAAAGTGGAAGCAGCTTTGGCGCGTGCGCAAAAACTGCTGGAACTTTTTAGATTAGAAGATAAACTGGATTGGTTTCCTATTCATTTTTCCAAAGGAATGAAACAAAAGGTCATGATTATCTGTGCTTTTATCATTGATCCGAGTCTTTTTATTGTTGATGAGCCTTTCTTGGGATTGGATCCTGTTGCCATTTCAGATTTGACTCAGCTTTTGGCAGCAGAAAAGGCTAAGGGAAAATCCATTTTGATGTCAACTCATGTTTTGGATTCTGCTGAAAAGATGTGTGATCGCTTTGTTATTTTACATCATGGACAAATCCGAGCTCAAGGAAGTCTCGCTGATTTACGAATGACTTTTGGAAATGCACAAGCCAGCCTTAACGATATCTATATGACTTTGACTAAAGAGGGTTGATTATGAAGGCAATTTTTACAAAAAGACGATTCCATTTTATCAATCAATGCAGTCGATACCTTCGCTATGTTTTTAATGATCATTTTGTTTTAGTATTGATTTTTTTACTAGGTTTTCTTATGGTACAGTATAGCCAACTGTTAAAACATTTTCCGGCTAATCATTGGCCTATCATGCTTGTTTTAGTGTTAGTTGTCTTGACCTTACTATTTTGGGGAAATATAGCGACTTATTTGGAACCAGCGGATCAGCAATTTCTTTTGGTCAGGGAAAAGGACATTGTTGCTTTAATCCAAAAAGCTAAAAGACGAGCTCTTTTCTTTTGGGGAACTTGGCAGACACTCTTGCTTCTTATTTTGGCACCTCTTTTTTTACGTTTGGGACTGGCACTTTTTTCTTTTCTTTTTTTGCTCCTTTTTTTGCTCTTTTTAAAAGGATTGATCATTGAAAAAAAAAGCAGAGCTTTTTTGAAGCAGAAAGGACTGAACTGGGATCATGCTCTTAATCAAGAGAAAAAGCGGCAGCAGGCAATTTTAAAATTCTTTTCACTTTTTACCAATGTTAAGGGAATTTCAAACAGCGTTAAGCGACGGGCTTATTTGGATTTTGGGACAAAATTATTGCCGAAGGAGACTCATAAAGCGTGGGCTAATCTTTATTTAAGAGCTTTTTTACGCAGTGGCGATTATTTAGGACTGACCTTTCGTTTAGGTTTTTTAAGTCTTTTAAGTCTTCTTTTTATTGATAATCCTTTAATGTCAGCAGGTTTAGCGCTCCTTTTTAATTACCTCTTGCTTTTTCAATTGTTGGCTCTTTATAAACATTATGATTATCAATATTTAACAGCCCTTTTTCCCATTTCAAAAGCGGAGAAGAAGGCTAATTTGAAACAGTTATTGCGTATTATTCTATATTTTCTAACAGCTGTTGAATTTTGTTTTAGCTTTTCATGGCAAAAGACAATTATTTTACTTTTGGCAATGCTTTGTCTCAATGAAGTTTATCTGCCTTACAAAATAAAGAAGATGATTGACTAAGCTGTTTAAAACAAGTAAAATAAGACTAGTGATTTGAGATGAAAAGGAGGGAGAAAGTTTGGCACAATCAGATAAAGATTTAACCTTAACGCCTTTAAAGGGCAAAAGTGGTCAAGCTTATATCGGAACTTATCCAAATGGTGATAAGATTTTTGTTAAAATCAATACCACTCCCATCTTAGCTGCCTTAGCTAAGGAGCAGATTGCTCCTCAGCTTTTATGGGCAAAACGCTTAGGTAATGGCGATATGATGAGTGCTCAGGAATGGCTGGATGGCAGACTTTTAACCAGAGCCGATATGAATAGTAAGCAAATTATACAAGTTTTGCTGCAAATGCATAAGTCGAAACCCTTGGTTAATCAGTTACTTCAGTTAAATTATAAAGTTGAGACACCTTTGGATTTGCTTCTATCATGGGAACGCAGCGCGCCTTACCAAATTTCAGAAAATGCCTATTTGCAATCAGTTGTTGCTGAAATGAAACGCAACTTACCTGATTTCAAAAAGGACTATGCAACTATTGTTCATGGAGATGTTAGGCACAGCAATTGGGTGATTACAACCAGTGGTTTGGTTTATTTAGTAGATTGGGATTCTGTTCGAGTGACAGATCGCATGTATGATGTAGCTCATATTTTAAGCCATTATATTCCACATACGCGTTGGGCAGAATGGCTGAGCTATTATGGTTATAAGCAAAATACTAAGGTTTTTCAAAAGATAAAATGGTACGGGCAACTGTCTTATTTATCACAAATTTTAAAATATTATGAAAATCGAGACATGGAAAATGTCAATCAGGAAATCTATGAATTACGTAAATTTAGAGAATCCTTTTAGAAGGAGAGTATGAGAGTTAGAAGACGCAAAGGCGCCAAAGAGCATCTGGAAAACAATCCTCGATATGTTATTTTAAAACCAGAAGAAGTCAAGGGGCATTGGCAGGAAGTTTTTGGCAACGATCATCCCATTCATATTGAAGTTGGTAGTGGCAAGGGTCGTTTTATTACAGGAATGGCTGCAAAAAATCCTCAGATCAATTACATAGGGATTGATATTCAGGTTTCTGTTCTTAGCCATGCTTTAGATAAAGTTCTAGACAGTCAGCTTCCCAACGTCAAATTAATGTTGGCGGATGGTTCTAGTTTGACGCATTATTTTGCAGATGGAGAGATTGACCTTCTCTATTTAAATTTCAGTGATCCTTGGCCTAAAAAACGGCATGAAAAACGCCGCTTGACTTATAAAAGTTTTCTTGATACTTATAAGAAAATTTTGCCAGAAAAGGGTGAAATTCATTTTAAAACAGATAATCGTGGACTTTTTGAATACAGCTTGGCAAGTTTCTCACAATATGGTATGATTTTAGAGCAGGTCTGGTTAGACTTGCATGCTAGTGATTATGAAAATAATGTTATGACAGAATATGAAGAGAAATTTTCTCAAAAAGGTCAAGTTATCTATCGTGTTGAAGCACGATTTTAAGAGATCAAATGTTTCTTTGAGAAATATAGCTGTCTGTTCACAGTTATCAATATAACTGAGCACTTGTTCAGTTTATATGGAGAGGTCGCATAGTGGCTGAGTGCGCACGCTTGGAAAGCGTGTAGTCCTTAACGGGGCTCGGGGGTTCGAATCCCCTCCTCTCCTTTGATAATTAGCATAAATTAACGCTTAGCCTTGCTTTTTTCCTTATTTATGCTATAATAAGAAGAAATAATACAGAAAGGAGCGAAGTCACAACTTCGCTCCTTATGTGTGTAAGGAGGAAAATACTATCGCAACGCTTGTTGATATTGTAAGGCCAGTAGTCGCACCTGTCATTCCAAAACCTTTTGAATTGGTTGATATCGAGTATGAAAAATTAGGTGGAAACTATGTACTCAGTATTTTAGTTGATAAACCAGAAGGGATTACGGTTGAAGATACAGCTGATTTGACAGATATTATCAGTCCTTTGCTTGATACTATAAAGCCTGATCCATTTCCAGAACAATACATGTTGGAAATTTCAAGTCCTGGTCTAGAACGCCCCTTAAAAACTGCCCAGAGTTTAATGAATGCTGTTGGTCATTATATCAATGTCAGTCTTTATCAAGCTATTGATAAGGTCAAAGTTTTTGAAGGTGATTTGACTGCCTTTGATGGTGAAACACTAAAAATGACTTATTTAGATAAAACACAGCAGAAAACTGTTACTATCCCCTATAAGATGGTCGCCAAAGCCCGTCTTGCTGTAAAACTATAGAAAGGAAGATCTTTGCAAGACAAAGAGAAATAACTATGAGCCAAGAAATGCTAGAAGCCTTCCGTATTCTGGAAGAGGAAAAACACATTAACAAAGATGATATTATTGATGCGGTTAAAGAATCATTAAAGTCAGCTTATAAACGTCGCTATGGGCAGGCAGAAAGTGCTGAGATTGAATTTGACGAAAAGTCAGGAGACTTTAAAGTCTTCACTGTTCGTGAAGTTGTTGAAGAAGTTTTTGACAGCCGCCTTGAGATCAGCTTGAAGGACGCCCTTGCGATCAGTACAGCCTATGAACTTGGAGATAAAATTCGTTTTGAAGAGTCTCCCAAGGAATTTGGTCGCGTGGCTGCCCAGTCAGCTAAACAAACGATCATGGAAAAAATGCGCCGTCAAATGCGTGAAGTCACTTTTAATGAGTATAAAGAGCATGAAAGAGAAATCATGACAGGGACTGTTGAGCGTTTTGATAATCGCTTTATCTATGTTAATTTAGGAACGATAGAAGCGCAGCTGTCACGTCAAGATCAAGTTCCGGGTGAAACGTTTGCTTCTCATGATCGCATTGAAGTTTATGTTTATAAAGTAGAAAACAATCCTAAGGGCGTCAATGTCTTCGTTAGTCGCAGTCATCCTGAATTTATCAAGCGTATTATGGAACAGGAAATTCCTGAAGTTTTTGATGGCACTGTTGAAATTATGAGCGTGGCACGTGAAGCTGGTGATCGAACGAAGGTTGCGGTTCGCAGTCATAATCCTAATGTTGATGCTATTGGAACTATAGTTGGCCGCAAAGGTGCCAACATTAAGAAAGTGACCAGTAAATTCCATCCTAAACGTTTTGATCAAAAAACTGGACTTTGGGTTCCAATGGAAGAGAATGTTGATGTTATTGAGTGGGTTGATGATCCAGCAGAATTCATTTATAATGCTGTTGCTCCTGCTGAGGTTGATCAAGTTCTCTTTGATGAAGAAGATGACAAACATGCAACAGTTGTTGTACCAGACAATAAGCTGTCACTTGCTATTGGCCGTCGTGGTCAAAATGTCCGTTTAGCCGCTCATTTGACTGGCTATCGTATTGATATTAAGTCTGCTAGTGAATTTGAAGAAATGGAAGCCGAGTGGGTAGCACAAGATGAAACCCAAGAGGCTACTTATGAAGAGGCTCCTGCTGAGGAAGTTTCTGAACTCTCTCAAGAATTTGCAGCAGAAGATGCAAAATAGAAAGTCAGAGGTGTTTGATGGCAAAGACAAGAAAAATACCTTTAAGAAAGTCTCTTATTTCAGGAGAGATTATTGATAAACGTGATTTGCTTCGGATTGTTAAAACCAAGGAAGGTGATGTTTTTATTGATCCTACTGGTAAGAAAAATGGGCGAGGGGCTTATATTAAACTTGCTAACGAAGAAGCTTTAGAAGCTAAAAAAAGAAAAGTCTTTAATCGCAGTTTTTCCATGGAAATTCCTGAAAGCTTTTATGATGAATTAATTGCTTTTGTTGATCATAAGGTTAAAAGAAGAGAGTTAGGTCTTGAATAATTCAAAAAAGTTATCAAACTTATTAGGTTTGGCCCAGAGAGCAGGACGTGTTATTTCAGGTGAAGAATTAGTTGTTAAAGCTATTCAAACTGGACAGGCACAGCTCATCTTTTTAGCCAAAGATGCTGGTTCTAATCTAACTAAAAAAGTAACGGATAAAAGTAACTATTATAATATAGAAGTCTCCACAGTGTTTTCAGCACTGGAATTAAGTATCGCTATTGGCAGAAACAGAAAAGTTCTTGCTATTGTGGATACTGGATTTTCAAAGAAAATGAGGACCTTTATGGAATAAAAAGAATAGGAGGACAAGATTTGTCGAAGAAAAGATTATACGAAATTGCCAAGGAAATTGGCAAAGAAAGTAAAGAAATTGTTGAAAAGGCAAAATCATTGGGCCTAGAAGTTAAAAGCCATGCTTCAAGCGTGGAAGAAAGTGATGCTAAACGTATAGTAGAAAGTTTTACTGTCTCTGTGGAACCCAAGGCTGTTACTCCAACTTCTAAAGTTGAGAAAGAAGCCAAAGCACAAGAAGGATCTGTTGCAGCGGAATCTAAAGCAGCTGCTACAAAGCCTGCAGGGCGTCCAAGACCGCAAAATCGTAATTTTAAAGCAGAACGAGAAGCGCGTGCCAAAGCAGAGGCTGAACGTCGTCAAAATAATGGTGAACGTCGAAACCAAAATAAAGGACAGAACAATCGGCAAAAAGACAATCGTAATCATGGTTCCCAAGATCGTCGTAATGATAACCGCAATAATCGCAATCGTCAAAATGACAATCGTCGCGATAATCGTAATCATTTTCAAAATCGACAAGAAGCATCAAAATCCCAGCCGACAGGACCGCGTTTTGATTTCAAAGCACGTGCTGCAGCCTTAAAAGCAGAACAAAATGCGGAATATTCGCGTCAGAGTGAAACACGTTTTCATGAAGCTCAAGAAGCTAAACGTCAAGCCGCTCAAGCTAAAGAAAAAGCTAAGAAGCTAAATCAGAAAGAGCAGCCGACGGTTGAAGCTGCAGCAACTGCAGCGCCACAAGCTCAGCCTCAGACAGTTGAACAAGTGACACATCCAGCAGCTGTAGATACACGTCGCAAAAAACAGGCTCGCCCAGATAAATCACGTGATTTTTCACATGAGAATGAAGACGGACCAAAACAAAATAAACATAAGAAAAATCGGAATAAACAAAACCAAGTGAGAAATCAAAAAAATAGTAATTGGAATAAGAAAAATAAAAAATCTAAAAATAACCGTAATCATAATGCCAATCTGAAACCTGTGACTGAACGCAAATTCCATGAACTACCAAAGGAATTTGAGTATACAGAAGGTATGACGGTTGCTGAAATTGCAAAACGAATTAAGCGTGAGCCTGCCGAAATTGTAAAAAAACTCTTTATGATGGGAGTTATGGCAACTCAAAACCAATCTTTGGATGCTGATACGATTGAACTCCTAATGGTTGATTATGGCATTGAAGCACATCAAAAAGTGGAAGTTGATACAGCTGATATTGAACGTTTCTTCGTTGAAGATGATTATCTTAATCCGAAAAATATGGTTGAACGTGCGCCCGTTGTAACGATTATGGGGCATGTTGACCATGGTAAGACAACATTGCTTGATACATTGCGTAATTCCCGTATAGCGACAGGTGAAGCTGGAGGAATTACCCAACATATTGGGGCCTATCAAATTGAAGAAGGTGGAAAGAAAATTACTTTCCTTGATACACCCGGACATGCAGCCTTCACAAGTATGCGGGCACGCGGCGCTTCGGTAACTGATATTACCATTCTTATTGTAGCTGCTGATGATGGTGTTATGCCACAAACGATTGAAGCTATTAACCACTCCAAAGCTGCTGATGTTCCAATTATTGTTGCTATTAATAAAATTGATAAGCCGGGCGCTAATCCAGAACGTGTCATCGGTGAGTTAGCTGAGTATGGCGTTATTTCAACTGCTTGGGGCGGCGATTCTGAATTTGTTGAAATTTCAGCTAAATTCGGTCAAAATATTGAAGAACTTTTAGAAACTGTTCTTCTAGTAGCAGAAATCCAAGAACTGAAAGCTGACCCAACTGTTCGTGCTATTGGTACAGTTATCGAAGCTCGCCTTGATAAAGGAAAAGGTGCAGTAGCGACGCTTTTAGTACAACAAGGAACGCTGCATGTTCAAGATCCAATCGTTGTTGGGAACACATTTGGACGTGTGCGTGCTATGACTAATGACCTTGGACGTCGTGTTAAGGTTGCTGCTCCATCAACGCCAGTCTCTATCACTGGTTTGAATGAAGCCCCAATGGCAGGTGACCATTTTGCCGTTTATGAGGATGAAAAGGCTGCGCGTGCTGCTGGGGAAGAAAGAGCTAAACGTGCCCTGCTGAAACAACGTCAATTGACTCATCGTGTCAGTCTTGACAATCTCTTTGATACGCTCAAAGCCGGTGAGGTTAAATCTGTTAATGTTATTATCAAAGCAGATGTGCAAGGTTCCGTTGAAGCTCTTGCAGCCTCTCTTTTGAAGATTGACGTTGAAGGTGTGAAAGTTAATGTGGTCCACTCAGCTGTTGGTGCCATCAATGAATCAGATATCACCTTGGCAGAAGCTTCTAATGCTGTTATCATTGGTTTCAATGTTCGCCCAACTCCACAGGCCCGTCAGCAAGCCGAAGCAGATGAAGTTGAAATTCGTTTGCATTCCATTATTTATAAGGTAATTGAAGAAGTAGAAGATGCCATGAAAGGTATGCTTGATCCAGAGTTTGAAGAAAAAATTATTGGTGAAGCGCTTATTCGTGAGACCTTCAAAGTTTCTAAAGTGGGAACGATTGGCGGCTTCATGGTAACAAATGGTAAAATTACGCGTGATTCAAGTGCTCGTGTTATTCGTGATGGTGTGGTTGTCTTTGACGGTAAGCTCGCTAGTTTGAAACATTATAAAGATGATGTTAAAGAGGTTGGTAATGGTCAAGAAGGCGGTCTCATGATTGAAAATTACAATGACATCAAAATTGATGATACTATTGAGGCTTACATTATGGAAGAAATTAAAAGATAATAATATTTAGTTACTCCTTTGTTAACACTTCTAGGCATACGCAAGTACAGTCGTTGTCGTGTTGCCTTAGATGAACGTCATATGATTTCTTTTGAAATTCAAAGATAAACAATAAAGCTAGGTCATCTGGCCTAGCTTTTTTCAGAAGATGAGCGAATGAAGTGAGCTTTTACAAGATATTTTTTGTCGTGGTGAAAAAAGAAAATTGTAAAATTAAAAGAAAGGAAAAGAGAATGTTTAATCATCGTATTGAACGTGTTGGTATGGAAATTAAGCGCGAAGTTAATGAGATTTTGCAAAAGAAGGTACGTGACCCACGTGTTCAAGGTGTCACTATTACTGATGTCCAAATGTCAGGTGATTTATCTCTGGCAAAGGTTTACTATACTATCATGAGCGACCTTGCTTCTGATAATCAGAAAGTTCAAATAGGTCTTGAAAAGGCTAAAGGGACCATTAAACGTGAACTTGGAAAAAATTTGACCATGTATAAAATTCCCGATTTAACTTTTATCAAAGATGAATCTATTGAGTATGGTAATAAGATTGACCAAATGCTGCGGGATTTAGAAAAAAGAAATTAAGTAAACAAAAAAGTTTCTTCTGTCTGCTTGTTAATTGCTGTAAAAGTACGAAAATAGGTGTCAAGCCTTCGTTAGGATTATAAGTCCAACGAAGGCTTTTTCCATCAACCAAAAAACGATTATTTTCGAAGTAGACCTGTCTATACTCTTTAAAAATCGGAACAATAGGTTGTTGTGTTGACGATATCAGCTTATCTACTTCTATTTCCATCTCCATCTCAGAAGGCCTCCCAAGCCTTTTGACTTTTTTGAGCTTGTCGTGCTCCAGTATGTTTGTAGTCAGTTGCGATGCGAGTAGGCGAAAACTATTTTTAATTTTTATTGACTATTATTACAGGCATTATAACGTCATTTTTAACCGTTTAGGACAAAATAGCTACTGTTTAGGATATTTTGCTCCATTTTGAAAAATAATTTGCTATATTAGAGATGTCGGTTGGCTAACCAGACAAAAAATTAAAAATGGAAAAGAGGTATCTATCATATGAATACACAAATATTTGAATATTTTGAAATTCTGGATAACGATAGGCTTTCTGCTGTTGAGGGTGGTGGTATGATTAGATGTGCACTTGGCACAGCTGGTTCTGCAGGTTTAGGATTTGTAGGGGGTATGGGAGCTGGTACAGTTACTCTCCCAGTCGTTGGTACAGTATCTGGAGCGGCTTTAGGAGGCTGGTCTGGAGCAGCTGTAGGTGCTGCTACTTTTTGTTGAACATGAAAAATAGAAGATCCTTATTGATCGGAAGTCTGCCTTTATTATTCTTGTTATTTATGGCAGTAAAAAATCTTTTTAAGGAGCTCTCGCCAATCATTTATAGCATTAATTTACTAGGTCTGTTAGGTTTGTTAGTCTTATGGTTTAAAATTAACAAGAATCACAAGAGCTAATGAGGACTGTATCATTTTGAAAAATTATTATTGAAGAACTGTTCATTGTTTGAGTGAAGAGGCAGAAACTAAGGTTTATCGCCTCTTTTTTTGCTCTTTTAAAAAGCTGATAAGTAGGGTCATATTTTGTCAAAAAATTAAAAATCAGTTTTTGTTGACAAATGTAGACAAAGAGGTTATAATACATCTACAAATGTAGATGAAAGGAGCTCAAATGACATCTATTTCAAATGCGGAATGGGAAGTAATGCGTGTTGTCTGGTCTAAGCAGATGACTAGCAGCAGTGAAATTATTGCTATCTTAAGTCTGACTTATTGCTGGTCCGCTTCAACGATTAAAACGCTGATCACGCGTTTATCAGAAAAAGGCTACTTGACCAGTCAGCGTCAAGGAAGAAAATACATCTATTCTAGTTTGATTTCAGAAGAGGAGGCATTAGAGCAGCAAGTGTCGGAAGTTTTCTCGCGCATTTGTGTCACGAAGCATCAAGCTTTGATTAGACACTTAGTTGAGGAAACGCCTATGACTTTGTCTGATATTGAAAAATTGGAAGCTCTGCTATTGTCCAAAAAAGCAAATGCTGTGCCTGAAGTTAAGTGTAATTGTGTTGTCGGGCAATGTTCTTGCCATGAACATTTGGAGGTGACATCAAAATGAGTGAAGAAGTATTTTTGATAGATGGCATGACCTGTGCCTCTTGTGCCATCAATGTTGAAAATGCCGTTAAAAAACTAGACGGTATTGAAAGCGCAGTAGTCAATTTGACAACTGAAAAAATGACGATAGATTACGATGCCGCTAAGGTTAGTGAAGCAGATGTTACTAAGGCAGTTGCTGGTGCAGGCTATGGCGCTAAAGTTTATGACCCAACGACGGCTGAAAGTCAGGAGGATCGTGAAGAACATAAGTTAGCAGGTATTAAAAAACGTCTTTTGTGGACTTCTATTTTTACCATTCCCCTCTTTTATATTGCTATGGGAAGTATGGTTGGCTTGCCCTTACCTAACTTTTTAGCACCAAGCAGTGCTCCGCTCACTTATGCGATGGTTTTGCTTCTTTTGACAATTCCGGTTATCGTGTTAAGTTGGAGCTTCTATGACAATGGTTTTAGATCGCTTTTTAAAGGTCATCCTAATATGGACTCATTAGTGTCCTTAGCAACAACAGCGGCGTTTCTTTACAGTCTTTATGGAACTTACCATGTTTACTTGGGACATACACATCATGCTCACCATCTCTATTATGAATCGGTAGCTGTTATTTTAACTCTCATTACTTTAGGGAAATACTTTGAAACCCTATCGAAAGGTCGAACCTCAGATGCGATAAAAAAATTAATGCATTTGTCTGCTAAAGAGGCTACTCTGATACGTGATGGCGAGGAGATTAAGGTTCCTATTGAGCAAGTGCAAATCGGAGATAAAATTTTAGTCAAACCCGGTGAAAAAATACCTGTGGATGGTCGAGTCCTGTCAGGGCATTCTGCTATTGATGAATCCATGTTAACAGGGGAATCTATTCCTATTGAAAAAATGGCGGATAGCCCTGTTTATGCCGGGTCAATCAATGGTCAGGGAAGTCTGACTTTTGAGGCTGAAAAAGTTGGCAATGAAACCTTGCTTTCACAAATTATTAAATTGGTTGAGAACGCTCAGCAAACTAAGGCACCCATTGCCAAGATTGCTGATAAGGTATCTGCTGTCTTTGTACCTGTTATTATAACGATTGCTATTTTGACTGGTCTCTTCTGGTATTTTGTCATGGGACAAGACTTTACCTTTTCAATGACAATCAGTGTCGCTGTTCTTGTCATTGCCTGCCCTTGTGCTTTGGGTCTTGCAACGCCAACGGCTATTATGGTTGGTACAGGTCGTGCTGCTGAAAATGGAATCCTTTATAAACGTGGTGATGTCTTGGAATTGGCGCATCAGATTAATACAATTGTTTTCGATAAAACAGGCACTATTACTCAAGGTAAACCAGAAGTTGTTCATCAATTTTCTTATCATGATCGAACTGATTTAGTGCAAGTGACAGCTTCCTTAGAAGCACTATCTGAACATCCCCTTAGTCAGGCCATTGTTGATTATGCTAAAAAAGAAGGGACTCGTTTACTTGCAGTGGAAGACTTTACTTCTCTAACAGGGCTAGGACTGAAAGGCTGTGTTGCTGATGAAACTTTGCTTGTTGGTAATGAAAAATTGATGCGTCAAGAAAATATCTCTCTAGAACAGGCTCAAGCAGATTTTAAGGCAGCAACAGCTCAGGGACAAACACCCATTTTTGTTGCCAGTGATGGTCAATTGTTAGGACTGATTACGATTGCGGATAAGGTAAAGAATGACAGTGCAGCAACAGTTAAAGCTTTACAGAATATGGGGGTTGAAGTGGCCATGCTGACGGGTGATAATGAAGAAACTGCGCAGGCTATTGCCAAAGAAGTGGGGATTACTTTTGTTATCAGTCAAGTTTTGCCGCAGGAAAAAACACAGGCTATTCTTGATTTGCAGGCGGAAGGCAAGAAAGTTGCCATGGTTGGAGACGGTATTAATGACGCTCCGGCACTTGCGACAGCAGATATTGGCATTTCCATGGGCTCTGGAACAGATATTGCCATGGAGTCCGCGGATATTGTCTTGATGAAACCTGCAATGCTTGATATTATTAAGGCACTGAAAATTAGTCGTGCTACTATTATTAATATTAAAGAAAATCTTTTCTGGGCATTTATTTATAATGTTCTGTCAGTTCCTATTGCTATGGGAGTACTTTATCTCTTTGGCGGACCTTTGCTGGATCCAATGATTGCTGGTCTAGCCATGAGCTTTAGCTCTGTTTCTGTTGTTCTAAATGCCCTGCGTCTTAAAGTTGTAAAATTATAAAGGAGAATTATCATGGAAAAAACATATCATATCGATGGCTTAAAATGCCAAGGCTGCGCTGACAATGTCACCAAACGCTTTTCAGAATTAAAGAAAGTCAATGATGTCAAAGTTGACCTTGATAAAAAAGAAGTCAGGATTACAGGAAATCCAAGCAAGTGGTCTCTTAAACGAGCACTGAAAGGAACCAATTATGAATTGGGAGCAGAAATTTAAGTAGGCTTCATATACCTTAAAAACTGTAAAGACACAGTTATTTCATTGCATCTTATCAGATGGTCACAAAGAGGGAAAAGACTGGGAAACCAGTTTTTTTCTGCTGTAAAATGAATTTATAGCATTGTCATAGTTATCTGTTTCAATTATTGTAGAATATACAGAATTATAATAACTTGCTGTGCCAGTTTCCTCGATTTGTGATACACTAGATAGTGGAATGTTTTAGAAAAGGTTATATGATTATGGTTAAACTGATTGCTATTGATATGGATGGCACGCTTTTGAATAGTCAAAAAGAAATCCCGCAAGAAAATATTGCTGTTATTCAAGAAGCAGCTCGTTCGGGCTATAAAATTGTTCTTTGCACAGGCCGTATGCAGACTGGTGTTGAGCCCTACTTTAAACAATTAGGCTTAGCTGCTGAACAAGAATATGCGATTCTAAATAATGGCTGCTCTCTTCACACCATTAATAGAGATTGGCAGTTACTGACTTATCATGATTTAAACTTTAATGGAGTATCTTATTTGTATGATTTGCTTGAGGGTTATCCTGAAATCGATTTAACATTGACTGCTGATAGGGATTATCTGGTTTTGGCTGATCAAGTATCAGAATTAGTAGCTTATGATGCGAGTCTGGTATTTACGCAAGCACAGACTGTGGGCTTAAATGATGTAAAGCATGCTGCTAAACCAGTTTTTCAGGCTATGTATTTAGGAGAGAGCGATCGCTTAGATGCTTTCCAGCAAAAATTTGAGTGCAAATTAGCAGAAAAATTTACTACTGTAAGAAGTCAGCCTTACATTTTTGAAGTGATGCCTCAAAGCATTACAAAAGCTACTGGTTTGAAAGAATTAGCTCAGAAATTAAGAATTTCAAGGACTGATATTATGGCAATAGGAGATGCACTTAATGATCTTGAAATGCTCAAAGCAGCAGGTTTCAGTGTGGCTATGGGAAATGCTAGTCCAGAAGTTAAGGCTGCAGCAGACCTTGTGACTGGTTCTAATGATGATGCTGGTGTTGCTCAAGCTATTAACAAGTATGTCTTAAATAAGTGATAAATCATGAAAAAGGAACTGGGAAATCGTTTTCATCTGCTTAACACTAGAAAATAGAAAGTTCAGGATCAATTAAATAAAAAATGAGAAGCAGGACAAAGCCAACTCACAAGGAATGTCCTGCTTTTTTTCGATGTTTATATAAAGCCAGCAGTGTTGAGAGAATGATCAAAATATCCATGCAAACAGTAGGGTAGGCGTTGATAGTGAGGTCATAAATGAACCAGAGAGACATGTTTTCAATAATCAACCAGCGCAAAAATTGCATTTTGGATGTTAAAAAGGTTGTCAAAGTGTAAGAGACAGAAGAAATAATGGGCAAGTAACCGACTAAGCCCAAGTTATTCACATAAGTACCTAAAGCAATTTGAATGAGGACTAAACAGATGGTAATAACTTTTGTATTCTTTTTCTTAAGAATAAGTGCATTTCTGACGATGGAAACACTAATGGTTAGGGCGCCTGTATAGCCACCCATTAAAAGATTAGCAATAATCGTAAAAATATAGTCGCTGATTTGCCAAAGTAGCATGTGCTGTTTCTCTTTGGTAAAAGAAGAATAAGCGAGGCAAAAAGCACCGAGGGCTGAAAAAAGCATTGCAATTGGAAGAATCATTAAAGTTACCATTTTTGATTGTCAAAAATTAATACTCTTCAAAAATCAAAATGATAGGTTGTTAACTTCGTTTTGCTGTACGTTAGTATGGCCTGCAACTCGTCGCCTAGTTTAATTTGAATTTTTTAAGTATTAAATAATAATCTTATTATAATAGAAAGCAGAGGAAAAACCAAGCCTAGCAAGATTTGCCAAAAAGAATCAAAGCAGAAAGTATTTCGTTTTCCTAATAGGACATCTTATCTAGTTATTTTAACCTCTTATCCAAAAAGCCGAGATTTTTATTTTTGCTTTTGATAGACTATGGTCAGAATATTTAAGAAAGGATATTTATGATGATACTTAAAACACAAGATCTTACTAAAACTTATGGTCAACATATTGCTGTCAACCATGTTAACTTAGAAATTGAAAAGGGAAGTTTTACGGCTATCCTTGGTCCTAACGGTGCTGGTAAATCTTCTACCATTCAAATGCTGATTGGGCTATTACAGCCAGATTCAGGGAGTGTTCATTATGCTCAAGAAATTAAAATCGGTGTTGTTTTCCAAAACAGTGTCTTAGATGAAATGTTAACGGTTAAGGAAAATTTACAAATTCGTGCTTGTCAGTATAAGCAAGTTGCTTCTGGGAAAGTCGAAAAGTTGATTGACCAATTAGGTTTGACCAATTTTAGCCATCAACAATATGGAAGCCTATCAGGAGGGCAAAAACGGCGTGTTGATATCGCGCGTGCTCTGCTAAATAATCCAGACATTCTCTTTTTGGATGAGCCGACAACAGGTCTTGATATTCAAACGAGAGAAGCTATCTGGGACTTGCTGAATTTGCTTCAGGAAAAGCAAAAAATGACGGTTGTTCTGACAACACATTATTTGGATGAAGCAGACAGTGCTGATCAGGTTTATATTGTTGATCATGGTCAAATTATTGCCCAAGGAACAGCCAATCAAATTAAGGGAAAATATGCTAAAAACATTCTCAAACTACAAACAGGAAATATTGATCCTTTACTTGATTATCTGAGAGATGATTCCTTGATTGAAAAGGTCAATGAAGGAGAAATCATTTTAAAACCTGAAACAGCTCAATCGGCTTTAGATATTATTAATGATTGTCGTGATTTGATTGATAATTTTGAATTTCGCTCTGGCACAATGGATGATGCTTTTATAGCCTTAACTGGACGGGAGGTACGTTAAATGTTGGCTTTGGTTAAACGTAATTGTTTGCTCTATTTCCGCAATCGCAGCGGTGTGGTTTTCTCACTGCTGGGTGCTCTGATTTCTTTTATTCTTTATTTGGTATTTCTAAAGGATAATATTGAATCTTCTTGGTCTCAAATTGACAATACCAATCAACTCTTAGATACATGGCTTATTGGTGGAACCTTAGCTATTACGGGGATTACAACAACCTTATCTAACCTTTCACAATGGACAAAAGACAAAGAAAGTCATGTCCGTCAAGATCTTTTGATTACAGATTTAGGTTATTGGCCTCTTTCTTTAAGTTATATTATCAGCGCTGCTCTTGTTGGTTTTATCATGCAGGCTATTATGCTGACGATTATGGGAACGTATTTCTATTTTACTGATAAGGTAACACTTTCTTGGCCTGTTCTTTTGCAGCTTATTTTTATCATGATTTTAAATACATTGATTTCAACCATCATTAATGCTCTGATCGTGAATCGCATTCAATCGGTTGATAATCTTGGGAAACTAGCTACTATTTTTGGAGCTGCCTCTGGATTTCTTGTAGGTACCTATGTTCCAATCGGTGCCCTGCCAGATACAGCGCAAACCATCATGAAGCTGACTCCGGGTGCTTATATCGCTTCTTTATTTAGACAGACCTTAATGTCAGATACTCTTAAAGACAATTTTAGTCAAGCAAATGCTAGAGAGCATTTTGAAAAAATGATGGGGATTCGCTTGAATTGGCAAAATTTATTGACAAATACTGATACTTACTATATAGTGATAGGTATCTTAGTGGCTGGTGTTCTCATCTTTTGTTTACAAAATGCTTTGCGAAAATACCAAGCCCTCATTTAGAGAGGAAAAATAGGTGGTAGAAAGTCAATTCGAACAGGATTCACAAATTTCGACTGACAGCCCCCTTGTCTTAGTCAAGGCGGCGGAAAAGACAAGTGCTATTCAACAGTTGTTGGATTATATCAGCAACTATCAGATGATATCTAGTAATTCTATTCCTATCAAAAGTATGGATAAAATTATGATGTTGAAGCTAGATGACATTATTTTAGTTGATGTAAATCAGACGACACTTAAAATTTATACTTTAACGGGTGTATTTACCACGACTGAGACCTTGGTTCATTTTGCTAATCGTCTGAATAAATCTAACTTTATTCAAATTTCCAAACATGCCCTGATTAATCTTGACCATCTGGAATCTCTGTCAGACAGTTTTTCGGGGAACATGATGGCAAAGTTAAGCAGTAATATCAAATCAAGCGTCAGTCGCAAGTATGTTAAAGGTTTAATGACTCAGCTGGGCATTTAGAAAGGAAAGAAAGATGAAAACAATTGTTAGCAATATACTTTCAGGAATCCGTACAGGCAGCTTAGTCTACTTGCTTGTTCTGCTCTTTAATGTTCAAAAGTCACCCGTTTCTAAAAGTAATATTGTCAGTATTTTTATCATGAGTGCTTGTATTAGTGTTATTAGTCTAATTTTCGAAAGTGAACGCTTCTCCTTTTTAAAGCTTCTAATCATTCATTTTTGGGTGACTCTTGGTCTGGTGTCTGCCATGATGATTTATAATGGCTGGGCAGATATTTTGGCTTTGCCGCGTTTCTGGATTGACTTTATTCTTATTTATATTATTATTTGGGGAGGTGTTCGTTTGGATATTTACTTGAAAACACAAAAGATTAATCAGGTCTTATCTGAGCGCCATAAAAAACAAGAGTAATTTCTCTTGTTTTTTTATTGTTGATTATGAGAAGCTAGATAGCATAAAAAGGAATTGAAGGCTTTAAAACGAAATTTTTAACCTTATTTAATCATGAGGAAGATTATATTGGTTGGCAGCTTTAATGGGACAGCACATTTTATTATTTTAAATTATTGCTGGAAGGCTATATTATACAAGTATGAATATGCCTATGACAATCGGCTTCCTCGATGGTTTTTGAAGAGAACAGGAATTAATTTGCTTGGTATGAAGTTTTGCTGATGGCCTAAAGAAGAAGTTTGGTATATACCATTTACAACTGTTATTAATAAGAGTATAATGAAAGTAACAATATGGAGGTGTAAAGTGACGACATACATTAAAGCAAATAAGTTTTATTATCCTTATGAAACAAAATTGGGTGGTTATTTGGAACTAGTTGATGATTCTTTTGGAAAATGGCTGAGCACTGTTCCAGAAGGTGCTCAAGTGTTTGATTATTCAGGATATGAAATTGCGCCTGGACTTGTTGACACACATATCCATGGCTTTGCAGGAGCCGATGTGATGGACAATAAAGAAGAATCCTTAGCAACAATGAGTCGAGAATTGCTCTCGGCTGGTGTGACTAGTTTTTTACCAACAGGGCTAACAGCTTCCTTTGAAACTTTAAATAAAGTCTGTCAAACGACAGCCAAATTTGCAGGTAAGGAAACGGGTGCTCGCATTCAAGGTCTGTTTTTTGAAGGTCCTTATTTCACTGAAAAGTATAAAGGTGCGCAAAATCCTTCTTATATGCGAAATCCCTCAACTAGTGAATTGGATCAGTGGTTAGCAAGTTCCAAGGGACTCTTAAAGAAGATTGCCCTTGCACCTGAGCGTGAAGGAACAGCTGAATTTATCTCTTATGCATGCAAGCGAGGGGTTGTTGTGGCTTTAGGACATTCTGATGCGACCTATCAAGAAGCTGTTGAGGCAGTTGAAGCCGGTGCCTCTGTTTGGGTGCATGCTTATAATGGTATGCGGGGGCTCAATCATCGTGAACCGGGTATGGTCGGAGCTGTTTATGACATTCCTAATACTTATGCCGAATTGATTTGTGATGGTTACCATGTGCATACTTGTGCTTGTGACATTCTTCTGCATCAAAAGCGACCTGATCATGTGGTTTTGGTTACAGATTGTATGGTAGCTGGCGGTCAGCCTGATGGAAATTACATGTTGGGAGAATACCCTGTTACTGTTGAAAATGGCACTGCTCGATTGAAATCAAATGGTGCCTTGGCGGGTTCTATTTTGCAATTGAAAGATGGTGTCAAAAATATTGTTGATTGGGGCCTTGTCTCTAAAGCCAATGCCATTATGATGGCAAGTCTTATTCCAGCTATATCTGTTGGTATAGATGATGTTTGCGGTCAAATAAAAGAAGGACACCTAGCAGATTTTATCGTGTTGGATAAAGAGATGAACTTACGCGCAACTTATTTAGCAGGTAAAAAAGTTTATGAATGTCAATAAAGGCAAGTAAAGAAAGATGATTATAAAAAGAAAAAGGCGTGGAAGTCGTTTTGTGAACGACATTCCAGCCTTTTTTAATAGTTGATAAAAAATTAGGATAAAAACGGCTTGTCATTTAGACTTATTTTTAAACTAAGCATTGACTTTGGTCTTTTGCATTTTCTTAGCAGTTGTCATCATAAGACGAATACGGTTGAGCTGATTGACTTCTGAAGAACCTGGGTCGTAGTCAATAGGAGCGATATTAGCCCCTTTATACTGCCTGCGAAGTTCTTTTACCATTCCCTTACCAACGATATGGTTGGGCAGACAGCCAAATGGCTGCAGACAGACGATGTTTTTAACATCATTATTAAGCAGTTCAATCATTTCACCAGTCAGGAACCAACCCTCACCTGTATGATTACCAATAGAGATAATCTTGGAAGCACTATCAGCAATGTTATAAATAGACTCAATGCCTTCAAAACGTTCCGATTTTTCAAGTGCTTTATTCATTGGCTTTTCAAGGAGGTTAATAGCATCAATGCCTAGTTTAGCCAAGCGTTTTGTTTTTTGACTCATATTGAGTTCATCAGCTTTCCAGATTTGATTAAACAGTGAATAATTCATAAAACCAATCAAATCTGGAACAACAGCTTCACCCCCCTCTCTTTCAATAATACCAACGATGTCATTGTTGGCTGTTGGAGCATATTTAACCAAAATTTCTCCGACAACACCAACGCGTGGTTTTTGTCCAAAATTAACTGTTTCCAGCTTGTCAAACTCACGAATAATACGTTTCATATTACGATTGAATTCAAAGTAAGAACCTGATTTGACATTTTTACGAGCAATTTCTAACCATTTGTCATAAAGAGTATTAGCTGAGCCTTTAACAGACTCGTAAGGACGCACGCGGTAGAGTAAGCGTTCGAAAAGATCGCCGTAGAGCACACTGATAAGCAGACGTTTGACAAAAGAATAGTTAAGTTTCCATCCCGGTGTTTCTTCAGTTCCTTGATTTCCCATAGAAATAGAGACGACAGGAATTTGTGAAAAACCAGCGTCCTTAAGAGCTTTGCGTAAAAGCGGAATATAATTGGTTGCTCGACAACCACCGCCAGTTTGCGTCATCATGACACTGGTATTGTTGAGATCATATTGACCGCTTTGTAGGGCTTCAACTAATTGACCAATAGTGATAATAGCAGGATAGCAGGCATCATTGTGGACAAATTTTAATCCCACGTCAACCGCCTTGCGATCCATGGCTGGCAATATGACAACATTGTAACCTGATTGCTTAAAGGCTTCTTCAATGAGACCATTTTGATGAATAGGCGATAGCATTGGCATGAGCAGGGTATGGGTCTTTTTCATGTCCTTGGTGAAGACAGGCCTTTGTTTGCTTTCTTCATTTTCTAGATTCTGTGGAAATTGTGGTGTTTGGTTGAAAATGTGATCAAGCTTAGCCTTTTTGACTTTTTGGTCACGTTCTTTCACGGCTGCCTTAAGCGAACGCAGACGGATACGAATAGCTCCCATATTGCTGCCTTCGTCAATCTTAAGAACGGTGTAGAGTTTGTTATGACCGCGCATGATTTCTTCAACTTGATCTGTTGTGACAGCATCAAGACCACAACCAAAACTATTAAGCTGAACCAGTTCCAAATTAGGATTTTTAGAAACGACCTTGGCAGCGGCGTAAAGTCGAGAATGGTAGACCCATTGATTGACAACACGCAAACCATCAACCTCTTCAAGACCCGATATCATATCTTCAGTCAGCACATGGAAACCTTCCTGAGTAATGATATTAGCGATACCATGATTGATTTCTGGATCAAGATGATAAGGACGACCTGACAATACAATAGCTTTTTCATTGTTCATTGCCAAGTGTGTTAAGAGTTCATCTGCTTTGGTTTGTAAGTCAGTTTTGAAATCCGTTAAAGCTTGAAAGCCATGTTCAACGGCTTTGTGAATCTGCTCGTTCGTTATATCATCATAATCTGCAAAAGCTTTGGCAAGTGCTTGGACAACACTTGCTGGATCAGCTAAATTAACAAAGGGATGGAAATATTTGACCTCTTTATTACGAATGGGATCCATATTTTTTTCAATCAGTTCTGGATAACCTTGGACAATAGGGCAGTTGTAATGATTAGGTGCTTGTTTATTTTCGACTTGTTCGTAAATGACACTTGGATAGAAAATGGCTTCTACTTTTTTATCAATAAGAGCTTGAATATGACCGTGTACCATTTTAGCAGGGTAACAAACGGTATCACTTGGAATGGTTTCGATTCCCTTTTGATAAAGTTTTTTATCAGATTTTGGTGAAATTTGAACACGAAATCCTAGGTCGGTCAAGATAGTATGCCATAGAGGATAATTTTCATATAGATTGAGAACGCGAGGAATTCCCATCACACCATGCTTAGCATCGCGTTTAGATAAGGCCTTGAATTTAAAAAGCTTCTTGTATTTATAATCAACCAAATTTTCTTTTTGCTTGCTGCGGTCAAATTTAATTTTGGCGACTTTTTCGGCACCGCGTTCACAGCGATTACCCGTCACAAATTTAGAGCCATCGTTAAAGATAGTAACGGTCAAGGAACAATTATTTTCACAAAGACCACATCGAGTGAATTCTTTTTCTGCCTTGAATGCTGTTAATTCTTCTAATTGCATGAGTTTGGATGGCTGAGCATGGTCTTCATACTTTTCTTGGGCAATAAGGGCACAGCCGTAGGCTCCCATAAGTCCAGCAATGTTGGGACGAACGACTTCACGACCTGAGACCAATTCAAAGGCTCGAAGAACAGCTTCATTGTAAAAAGTACCGCCTTGAACGACAATCTTTTGTCCCAAATCTTCTGGCCGTTTGACCTTGATAACCTTGTAAAGGGCGTTTTTGATAACAGAATAAGAAAGTCCTGCTGAGATGTCAGCGACAGTGGCTCCTTCTTTTTGTACCTGTTTGACCTTGGAATTCATGAAGACAGTGCATTTTGACCCCAAATCCACAGGATGTTTAGCCAAAAGGGCTGCTTTAGCAAAATCTTTGACATCGTATTTGAGAGATTTGGCAAAGGTTTCAATGAAAGAACCGCAGCCAGACGAGCAGGCCTCGTTGAGCTGGATGCTAGAGAGCGCCCCATCTTGAACAGACATGGCTTTCATATCCTGACCACCAATATCTAAAATGAAATCAACACCAGGATTAAAATAATTGGCAGCTTTGAAGTGAGTAACGGTCTCAACTTCGCCATTATCAACTCGCAGAGCAGCCTTGATAAGGTGTTCTCCGTAACCAGTGACACAAGAATTGGCTATAAAAGCAGTACTTGGTAATTCTTGGTATACTTGCTTGAGGATGACAATGATATTTTCTAAAGGTTGCCCTAAATTGTTGCCGTAATGCTCGAATAAAATATTACCATTAGGATCAGTCAAAATAACTTTTGAAGTGGTAGAACCAGCATCAATTCCTAAGAAGACTGGACCAGAAGCAGTAGAGATGTCCTTACGCTGAGCACTAGCTTCATTGTGGCGTTGACGCCAAGTATCTAACTCATCTTGGTCTTTAAAGAGAACATCTAAAGTGCTTTTAGGTACAAGAGAATCAGAACTATTATTGTTAAGGTTATCAATAATTTGTGATAATTTTAATTGGCTTTGATTTTCATCAAGGGCTGCTCCCATAGCAACAAATAGTTGAGGATTTTTTGGGAAAATAACATTCTCAGACTTGATATCCAGAGTTTCAATGAAGCGTTGGCGCAATTCACTCATGAAAAAGAGCGGTCCGCCTAAAAAGGCAATATTACCTGTAATCTTACGACCAGAAGCTAGTCCAGCAATAGTTTGATTGACGACCGCCTGAAAGATGGAAGCCGCAATGTCTTCCTTACGGGCTCCTTCATTAATCAGCGGTTGGACATCTGTTTTGGCAAAAACACCGCAACGGCTGGCAATCGGATAGATGGTTTCATACTCTTTAGCCAATTCATTAACACCGTTAGCATCTGTTTTTAGCAATTCTGCCATTTGGTCAATGAAAGCTCCTGTACCACCAGCACAAGTTCCGTTCATGCGTTGTTCGAGGGCATCCCCAAAGAAGGTCATTTTGGCATCTTCACCGCCCAATTCAATAACCACATCTGTTTGTGGAATGAATCTTTCCACGGTGGTAGTTGCTGCGATAACTTCTTGGACAAAAGGAATTTCAGCCGCATCAGACAGTCCCATACCTCCAGAGCCAGTGATGGCAATGGAGACCTCCTGATTACCGATTTTAGATATGGCTTCTTGAATTATCTTGATAGTTGCCGCTTTTACGTCTGAAAAATGGCGTTCATAACGTGAAAAGATTAAATGATAATCTTGGTCAAAGACAACGACCTTAACTGTTGTTGAACCAACATCAATACCAGCTTTATACATATAAAATTACCTAGTTTGACTGTAAATCGTAGAATTTTAAACTGATTTGTAAAGAAAGGAGCTTCTTAATTCTAATTCAGCCTGCAATTTTCCCTTCTAGTCACATTTTTATCAACGGAATAACAGTGACAATACAACAGATTGTTGCCTATCAAACAGTCCGTTTGTTATAATGCTATTATAAATCTCTAAATATCAAATTCAATCGTTAATTTTTATGATTGTGTTGTTTAGGCAACGATAATTGACGTTTTGTTGTTTATCTAAGGAGGATAATGTCATGAAATTTACTGATATTCGTTATTTGCGGACGGAAAAATTAATTTTTGATGCCTTTGTTAAATTACTGAGTGACAAACCTTATGAAAAAATTACTATTCAAGATATTGCTGATGAGGCTATGATTAATCGGGCAACCTTTTATTCTCATTATGCCGATAAGGATACCTTACAGCAAGGCATTCAAAAACAAATGATTGAGCAGCTGTCCGATATGATTGATGCAGCGCAAGTTACTACTGATGATACGGTCAAGGTCAAAAAAGCAGAGAGTCTGTTAAGTCATTATTATCACAGTTTAGAAAAAAATCCCTCTATTGCTAAAATTGTTTTAAAAAATATTTCTCAAGAAATTCTTCAAAACGATTTCAGTCAATTATTGCATCAAAAATATAATCATCTCTTAACAAAACTTAATGTCACAGAATCTGGAGAACCCGTACCAACAGATTTTATTGTTGCTTATTTGACCAGCATTTTTGTTGGGACTTTGATGTGGTGGATCCAGTCTGATTTCGATATGCCTGCAAAAGAATTGGCTCGTTTGGTCATTAAACTCATTAGCAATGGTCACTTGACTGTTATGGGAGTTAATATTAATCGTGAGGATTGATATTGGAAAAAGCAAAAATCTTATTAGACATGGCTGTCTATCTCATTCTTTTCTCTTGACAAATATTATAAGTAAACTTATAATATAAGTGTTTATTAAATATGGAGGTGTTTTTTATGAAATTTTCTTTTGAATTGGCGGTTAATGCTAAAAAAGAGGACGCTTGGACCTACTATTCTCAAGTTAATCAGTGGTTTGTCTGGGAGGGTGATTTGGAACAAATTAGTTTGGAGGGTGAATTCACTACAGGGCAAAAGGGGAAAATGAAGATGGAAGATATGCCTGAACTTGCCTTCACTTTAGTTGAGGTGCGTGAGAATCAGTGTTTTTCCGATTTAACAGCAACGCCTTTTGGCAATGTCCTCTTTGAACATGAGATACTTGAAAATCCTGACGGTACCATTAGTCTAAGGCATTCAGTTTCTTTGACAGACAGCGATACGACAGAGGAGGCTTTAGCCTTTTTGAAACAGATTTTTGCCGATGTGCCCGAAAGTGTCGGAAAGCTGAAACAAATCTTGGAGACAGTATGACAAAAACTTTTCATTCCCAGTATGCTGACAACCATCAGGAATCGACAGGTCTCTTATTCGCACGAGTTTACAATGCTTGGCATGGCCGAGTAAAAACAGCTCTGCAAAAAGTGGGGCTGACTCATCCGCAATTTATTATTTTGACCAGTTTGGGAGCCTTGGAGCTGCAACAGGACCTGATTACTCAGGTCAATCTAGCTGCTTTTTCGGATATGGATGTGATGACGGTTTCTCAGATTCTTAAGCTCTTGTTGAAAAAAGGCTTAGTTGAGCGGCGGGAACATCCGCAGGACAGCCGAGCCAAAGTTGTTTTCCTAACTGATGCAGGCAGAGAGCGCATGAATCAGGCTCTGCCTCTCATTGAGGCAATTGACCAAACCTACTTTGGTCAGCTGGAAGAACAGCTGTCGGCTTTCAATCGGCTTTTAATAAAACTGGAGGAAAATCATGGTTAAGTTCTGGGTTGGTGTTGTTTCAGAAAATCATGTTAAACGCGGTGTTGACGGCGGTTTTTGCCAGGTCTGTCATGGTAAAGGCGGTCCTTTAAGACGCATGAAAAAGGGCGATTACCTGCTTTATTACAGTCCTAAAATCGCTCTTGATTCTAATCAAAAGCTGCAGGCTTTCACAGCCGCGGGTAAGATGAAGGATGATAGGGTTTATCAATTTGAAATGGCACCGGACTTTATCCCTTTCAGGCGGGATGTTGAGTATTACAGGTCTGTCCAGCCTTGCCCGATTGAAACCGCCAGACAGCATCCAGACTGGAAAACCTATGCCAGCCAGCTACGCTACGGGCATTTTGAAGTCAGCCGAGATTTCTTTATGTATATTTTTAACGCCATGAAGTTGGAGTAAGTCTGGACAAGCTTGACCTTTTTTGCTATAATCTTTGTTAAGAAAGAGAGTTTTGTGGCGTTTCTGCAGCGAACCTGAGAGAGTGTAAGTCAGGTGAAACAAAATGAAGGACTGGCACTTTCTCTTGGCTAATAGCCAAGCTAACAATCAGATAAATGAAGTAATAAATTAGGGTGGAACCGCGTTTCAAACGCCCCTATGTCAGTTGGCATGGGAGTGATTGAGCGTGGCTCTTTTGATTTCCCAGCGTCAGCTATTTTACAAAAAAGAGAGACGAAATGTCTAAAGAACAAACCTTTCACCTAGCCAAAGTTGCTAATAATTCTAAAGATTTAAGCACCTAACGATAATTACTATGTACCTAGTCTATGCACTTGTTTCCCTTTCAAAAGAATATCGCTTTTAAAAGGAAATGTCGCAAGATATAATTATTAAGAAAGAGAGTAAATTATGTCAAAAAAACTAACCTTCCAGGAGATTATCCTCACGTTACAGCAATACTGGAATGATCAGGGTTGTATGTTGATGCAGGCTTATGATAATGAAAAAGGTGCAGGTACCATGAGTCCCTACACTTTCTTACGTGCTATTGGACCTGAGCCTTGGAATGCGGCTTATGTTGAGCCTTCTCGTCGTCCTGCCGATGGTCGTTATGGTGAAAATCCTAATCGTCTGTATCAGCACCATCAATTCCAAGTAGTTATGAAGCCATCACCAAGTAACATTCAAGAACTTTATTTGCAATCACTTGAATTACTTGGTATTAATTCCTTAGAACATGATATTCGTTTTGTTGAGGATAATTGGGAGAATCCTTCAACTGGTTCAGCTGGACTTGGTTGGGAAGTTTGGCTTGACGGTATGGAAATTACTCAGTTCACTTATTTCCAACAAGTAGGAGGATTAGCAACACAACCTGTAACCGCTGAGGTAACCTATGGTTTAGAACGTCTAGCTTCTTATATTCAAGAAGTTGATTCTGTCTATGATATTGAATGGGCACCTGGCGTTAAATATGGTGAAATTTTCAGACAGCCAGAATATGAGCATTCTAAATATTCTTTTGAAATTTCCAACCAAGAGATGCTGTTGGAGAATTTTGAAAAATTTGAAGCAGAAGCTAAACGCTGCTTGGAGGAAAGCTTAGTGCATCCAGCTTATGACTATATCTTAAAATGTTCACATACGTTCAATCTGCTTGATGCCCGTGGAGCTGTTTCGGTGACAGAACGTGCTGGTTACATTGCACGGATTCGCAATTTAGCGCGTGTGGCTGCCAAGACCTTTGTAGCCGAACGTAGACGTCTTGGTTATCCACTGTTAGATGAAATGACACGAGAAAAACTTTTGGCAGAGGAGGAAGCATAATCATGACAAAGAATTTATTAGTCGAACTTGGTCTTGAAGAAATGCCGGCTTATGTTGTAAAGCCGAGTATCAAACAGTTACGTCAAAAAATGGGACAGTTTTTGGAGACCAATCGTCTTTCCTTTGAAAAAATAGAAATGTTTTCAACTCCTCGTCGTTTAGCTATTCGTGTTGTTCATTTGGCTGATCAGCAAAGTGATTATTCTGAAGACTTTAAGGGGCCGGCTAAGAAAATTGCTCTGGATGCTGATGGTCATTTTACTAAAGCAGCCCAAGGATTTGTTCGCGGTAAAGGATTGACAACAGATGCCATTGAATTTCGTGAGGTCAAGGGCGAAGAATATGTTTATGTCACTAAAAATGAAGCAGGCAAACCAGCTAAAGAAGTTTTAGGTGGTCTTATTGATGTATTGCAGTCTCTGACTTTCCCTGTTAATATGCATTGGGCTAATCATACTTTTGAATATATTCGTCCTGTTCATACACTTGTTGTTCTTTTGGATGATGAAGCTCTTGATCTTAATTTTCTTGATATTAAATCTGGGCGTATCAGCAGAGGCCATCGTTTTCTTGGTCAGGAAACACAAATTGCTAGCGCTGCCTCTTATGAAACTGATTTGCGAGCAGAATTTGTCATTGCTGACGCTAAAGAACGTGAAGACATGATTATTGAGCAAATTAGAGAAATTGAAAAAACCTATAATGTTTCTGTCGAAATTGATGAAGCATTGCTCAGCGAAGTGCTGAATTTGGTTGAATATCCAACAGCTTTTATGGGGAGTTTTGATGAGAAATATTTGGAATTGCCAGAAGAAGTTTTGGTAACGTCAATGAAAACGCACCAACGTTATTTTGTTGTTCGTGATCAAACTGGTAAATTATTGCCTAATTTCATTTCAGTTCGTAATGGTAATGAACAATTCATTGAAAATGTCGTTAAAGGAAATGAAAAAGTTTTATTAGCACGTTTAGAAGATGGAGAATTTTTCTGGCGTGAAGACCAAAGATTGCAGATTGCAGATCTAGTTGAAAAACTAAAATTGGTTACTTTCCATGAAAAAATTGGTTCTTTATATGAACATATGATGCGAACCAAGCAGATTGCGGCTTATCTAGCAGAACAGGCAGATTTGACGGATCAAGAAAAAGCAGAAATAGAGCGTGCAGCTAGCATCTATAAGTTTGACCTTTTGACTGGTATGGTAGGTGAATTTGATGAATTACAAGGTATCATGGGAGAAAAATATGCTACTTTAGCAGGTGAGAGTCAGGCGGTTGCAACTGCTATTCGTGAACATTATTTGCCAATCAGCAGTGACGGTCAGCTGCCTGACAGCAAGGTAGGCGCTATTTTAGCCGTTGCTGACAAACTTGATACCCTGTTGTCCTTCTTCTCAGTCGGTCTTATTCCAAGTGGTTCCAACGATCCCTATGCTCTTCGCCGTGCGACCCAAGGAATTGTTCGTATTTTAGATAAATTCGGTTGGGAAATTCCTTTGGATCGTTTAGTTGCCAATCTTTATCAATTTGACTTTAACAGTTTGACTTATCAAAATCAGGCAGATGTTCTGGCATTTATTCGTGGTCGTGTTGAAAAAATGATTGATAAGTCTGTACCAAAAGATATTAGAGAAGCAGTTCTTGACAGTTCAACACATATTGTTCGTCTGGAGGTTGAAGCAGCAGCAGCCTTGGCTGAGAAAGCTGACGAGGATCATTTTAAAGCTTCTATTGAAAGTTTATCGCGAGTCTTTAATTTAGCAGAGAAGTCTAATCATAATGAAATGGTGGACACCAGTATTTTTGAAAATGAATATGAACAAGAGCTCTTCGATGCTGTTGAAGAATTGCATTTTACAGAAGATATGACTGACAATGTTGACCGTCTTTTTGTCTTAAGTCCGATTATTGATGCTTTCTTTGATAATACAATGGTTATGGTGGATGACGAGGCTGTGAAAAAGAATCGTTTAAACTTACTGGCTCGTCTGGCACAGAAAGCTAATACTATCGCAGCTTTTAATGAAATTAGGACAAAATAAGTTCAGATGTGATATGTAATAAGACTTGGTGTCTCATACCCTGATTTCTTAATTAAGGTGTTGACCTATTTTTATTTAAACTAAGAAATAAATAGAAGGAGTTTTTATGGAACAAACAAAAATTGACCGTATTAATGAATTAGCACGAAAAAAGAAGACAGAAGGATTAACTGGTGCTGAAAAAATAGAACAGGAAAGACTTCGAGAAGAGTATATTGAAGGCTACCGCCGCAGCATTCGCCATCATATTGAAGGACTTAAAATCGTTGATGAAGAAGGCAATGATATTACGCCTGCAAAGCTAAAGGAAATTCAGCGTCAAAAAGGTATTCATGGTAGGAAGCCGGGAGATAATAGTTAAATAGATACCTCATCATGCTTCTTTTTATAATCTGGATCTTATCTTTTCAAAATAATTTTGCTTTTCCTATTGACTAGTGACCTTAAAGTAGGTTACAATCAAAGAAAAAAGGTGGTGTGTGTTATGAAAAAAAGATTGTTAGCGCTTTTATTAGCGATGTCTATAATCCCGCTCTTGATGGCCTGTAATAAGGATAACATCAATGATGACAATCAACTAGCTCAGACGAAGACTGACCAAACAACAAAGAAGAGTGATAAGGAAACAAGCCACTCTGATATCACCGAAACTAAAATTTCTAAAGAGCAAGCTAAGCATATTGCTCTTAAAGATGCAGGTTTTACTGAAAAGGAAGTCACATTGCTAACCGTTGAACAGGATATTGATGACGGGGTGACGGAATTTGAAGTTGAATTCACTAAAGATGCAACAGAATATAACTATACAATCAATGCTGATACGGGAAAAATTATTTCCAAGGAGACAGAAGATGTAAATGATTAGACAGTCATTTTGACACTAATAAAAGGGGCGGAACAATGTTTCGGCCCTTTTATTGTGCAGTAGTTTTAGGCTAACGCAGTGGTTGATTGGAAGTTTCACATCTTGGTTTTTAGGTACAAAATTTTAACAGTCCAGCGGACTATTAAAATATCTCTTGCCAAGTGATAGCTCTAACGGTTCTCTAAACTGTTAAAGCTTATCTAATCCCCATAAGCCTCAGTTCATATCAATACCAAGTTCACTTTGCAAAAGCTGGATTATAAAATTGACATCACATTCTTTGCGATTTATCAATTTTGTCCTACTCCTTTTAAAAAATTAACCGTTTGCTTATTTATACGAGTGTTGTGTTAAGATTTATCCTCATTCATAATAGTATTTTACTTGTTTTTGAATAAAATATTTCATTTTTTAAAGTTAAAAGGAGTTCTATTAAAGATATCTTTCTACTATTGAGTCGTTTAAAGAGCAGTAAAAGTGTGTTATAATGAATCATATGAAACGAAATTTTGAACATGTCAAGCGAATTGTTATCAAAATCGGAACCAGTTCGCTTGTTTTACCAAGTGGAAAGATTGATTTGAATAAAATAGATCAGCTGGCTTTTGTTATTTCAAACTTGATGAATAGAGAACTTGATGTTATTTTAGTTTCATCTGGTGCAATGGGATTTGGACTAGATATCTTGAAAATGGATAAGCGTCCAGCCGAGGTTGCTCGCCAGCAGGCTGTTTCCAGCGTCGGTCAAGTAGCTATGATGAGCCTTTATTCTCAAATCTTTTCGCACTATCAAACCAATGTTTCTCAGATTCTTTTAACAAGAGATGTTGTTGAATTTCCTGAAAGTCTTGAAAATGTGACCAATACTTTTGAGACCCTTTTATCTATGAGAATTGTGCCTATTGTTAATGAAAATGATGCCATCAGTGTAGATGAGATGGATCATACAACTAAGTTTGGCGATAATGATCGCTTGTCAGCTCTAGTTGCAAATATTACAAATAGTGACCTTTTAATTATGTTATCTGATATTGATGGTCTTTTTGATAAAAATCCAACTATTTATGATAATGCAGTTTTGAGAGAAAATGTAACTGAAATTACCGAGGAAATTCTTAAATCAGCAGGTGGTGCAGGTAGTAAGTTTGGGACAGGCGGCATGATGAGCAAAATCAAAAGTGCTCAGATGATTTTTGACTGTGACCGTCAAATGATTCTGATGAACGGTGCCAATCCCCGTGATATTTTACGGGCTCTTGATGGAAAAATGATAGGAACCTTATTTGCAAAGGAGTAGCTTATGGCAATTATTGATAATTTAGGACAAAATGCAAAAAAGGCTAGTTTTTTACTTGCTCAATTAGGTACGGAAGCGAAAAATACTGCTTTGCTTAAAGTGGCGGAAGCTTTGTTGGCAGAATTGCCTTATATTTTAGAAGAAAATGCTAAAGATGTCGCCTTGGCTCAAGAACATGGTATTAGCGCTATCATGGTAGATCGTTTACGTTTGGATGAGAAACGTCTGCAAGATATTGCTTCAGGTGTTCGTGATGTGGCTGTTTTAGGTGATCCCATTGGACAGGTTGTTCGTGGTTATACGAATATGGTTGGGCTGAAAATCATTCAAAAACGTGTGCCTTTAGGTGTCATTGCTATGATTTTTGAAAGCCGTCCCAATGTATCTGTTGATGCTTTCAGCTTGGCCTTTAAGACAGGAAATGCTATCATTTTACGCGGAGGCCGTGATGCTATTTGTTCCAATACGGCTCTGGTAAACGTGATTCGTCGGACACTCGCTAGCTTTGGACTTGATGAAAATGCAGTTCAATTAGTTGAAGATACCAGCCATGAAGTTGCCAAAGAGTTGATGGCTGCGGTGGACTACGTAGATGTTCTCATACCGCGCGGCGGTGCCCGTCTGATTCAGACCGTAAAAAAGGAAGCCAAGGTACCTGTTATTGAAACAGGTGTTGGCAATGTCCATATCTATGTTGATGAGTTTGCTGACCTTGACATGGCTAGCAAGATTGTTGTTAATGCCAAAACGCAGCGACCTAGTGTCTGTAATGCAGCTGAAGGGTTACTTGTCCATGAAAAAGTTGCTTCGGATTTCTTACCAAAATTAGAAGCGGCTATTAATCAAATACATCCAGTTGAATTCCGATCTGATGATAGGGCACAAAAGATTTTGAAAAACGCTCAACCTGCCAGTCAGGAAGATTACGCGACAGAATTTTTAGACTATATCATATCTGTTAAGATTGTTAATAGTCTTGGTGAAGCGATTGACTGGATTAATACCTATACCAGTCATCATTCAGAATCCATTATAACAAGAGATATTCAGGCAGCTGAACGCTTTCAAGATGAAGTGGATGCGGCAGCAGTTTATGTGAATGCTTCCACACGTTTTACAGATGGTTTTGTCTTTGGTTTGGGAGCAGAAATTGGTATATCAACTCAAAAATTACATGCCCGTGGGCCAATGGGTTTAGAAGCTCTAACCAGTACTAAATTTTACATTAATGGTAAAGGACAGATTAGAGAATAAATGATGATTAGAAGTGAAGTTCACAAGAGGAATGCCAGACAAAATTTTGAATAGAGAATGTAAATAAAACGTCACTTATTTATTGTAGAATGGCGCTTGAGATAAAACAGATATGAAAATGAGAGCAGGACAAGTGGTGTTCATTTATAAACTGATCTTAGTCCTGCTTTTTTATGTGTTACAGAAGCTGTTTGATTTAAAGAAAGGCTTCTTTTAAAGACTGCCCATGCCTTCATCTTAGAAATAATAAGATAGCTTCTTTTTTGGTTTATTATAGAGTAAAAGTGTGGTAGAATAAAAGTTATGACTAATGATTTTCATCATATCACTGTGCTCTTGCATGAAACAATTGATATGCTTGACATCAAGCCAGATGGCATCTATGTTGATGCAACGCTTGGTGGTGCAGGACATAGTGAGTGTTTGCTTTCAAAACTTGGTAAAGAAGGTCATCTTTATTGTTTTGATCAGGATCAAAAAGCCATTGATAATGCTAAAATACGTTTGCAACAATATGTTAAGACTGGTCAAGTCAGCTTTATCAAAGATAATTTTCGACATCTAAAAAGCCACTTGGCTGATGAGGGAATCTACGAAATTGATGGTATTTGCTACGACTTAGGAGTATCAAGTCCTCAATTAGATGAACGCGAACGCGGTTTTTCTTATAAGAAGGATGCACCGCTTGATATGCGGATGAATCAAGATGCACAGTTGACAGCTTTTGATGTGGTCAATACTTATGATTATCGTGATTTAGTACGCCTTTTCTTTAAGTATGGCGAGGATAAATTTTCCAAGCAAATTGCAAGAAAGATTGAAAGTGCCAGAAAAGAGAAACTGATTGAGACAACGGCAGAGTTAGCTGAGATTATTAAATCTGCTAAACCTGCTAAAGAACTAAAGAAGAAGGGTCACCCAGCCAAGCAAATTTTTCAGGCTATCCGCATTGAAGTTAATGATGAATTAGGTGCAGCAGAGGAATCTTTAACACAAGCCCTAGATTTGCTGGCTTTAAATGGACGAATAGCTGTCATTACTTTTCATTCCTTAGAAGACCGTCTCACGAAACAACTGTTTAAAGAAGTGACCACTCTTGATGTTCCTAAGGGTCTCCCTTTTGTTCCAGAAAACTTACAACCGAAATTCTCTTTGGTAAATCGCAAACCCATCTTACCCAATGTTAGAGAATTATCAGAAAATAATCGGGCACATTCGGCTAAATTACGGGTCATTCAAAAAATTCGAAATTAGAGAAATAATATGACAAATGAAAAACGGAGCGAAGCTCTCTCTCAAGCTTTACAAAAAAGAATCAAAACCTTTACCAGATTGGAAAAGGCTTTTTATGGTGCGATTATTATTACTGCTATCACACTGGCTGTTAGTATTATTTATTTACAAAGTCGCAGCCTACAAATTCAGCAGGAAATCAGCCATTTAAACAGCCAAATCAATGACAGAGAGACTGAATATAATAATGCTAAACAGGAAGTTAATGAACTGAGCCGCTATGATCGTATTGCGGAAATTGCTCAAAAAGCAGGTCTTACTGTGCAAAAAGATAATATTAAGAAGGTGGACTAGTCTATGAAAAATTTTAAAAAGAAATTTTTGGACTATGTTGTGGGCGACCGCAGAGTACCTAGAGAAAACCGTGAACGTGTTGGACAAAATTTAATGATTTTGTCTGTCTTTATCTTTTGTGTTTTCATTGTTAACTTTATTATTATTATTGGAACGGATCGGAAATTTGGTGTTAATTTATCTAAAGGGGCGTCCTCTGTTTATCAAACCGTTCAAAAAGTTCAGGCTAAACGCGGGACTATTTATGATCGTAATGGAAATCCCATCGCAGAAGATTCAACCACTTATAATATTTATGCTGTTATTAATAAATCTTATGTGTCGACTTCCGGTGAAAAATTATATGTTCAGCCTTCACAATATGATAAAGTAGCTGATATTCTTAACCAGCATTTAGGCATGGAAAAAGATTATGTTACTTCTCAGTTAAAACAAAAGAAGCTAACGCAAGTATCTTTTGGATCTAAAGGTTCAAATATTACTTATGGAACAATGACAGATGTCACCAAAGCACTTAAAGATGCAAAAATTAAGGGAGTCGCTTTTACAACAAGTCCCGGACGTATGTATCCTAATGGGACCTTCGCTTCACAATTTATTGGTCTAGCTCAGATTAAAGAAAATAAAGATGGTAGTAAGAGCTTAGTAGGTGCAACAGGCATGGAAGCTTCTCTTGATAAAATTTTATCTGGAAAAGACGGACAAGTGACCTACCAAAAAGATAAAAATGGAAACACACTTCTAGGTGCTGCCACAACTGTAAAAAAAGCTCAAGATGGCAAAGATGTTTATACAACATTGTCTGCTCCTATTCAGACTTATTTGGAAACGCAGATGGATGCTTTCCAAAGTAAGGCTAAGGGTGCTCAGGCGAGTGCTACTCTGGTCAATGCTAAAACAGGCGAAATATTGGCAACCTCACAAAGACCAAGCTTTAATTCCGATACAAAGGAAGGTTTGGATTCTAAGGATTTTTCTTGGCAAAATGCTCTTTATCAAACCAATTATGAACCGGGTTCAACAATGAAAGTCATGTTGCTTGCTGCTGCTATTGATGAAGGAGTCTTCAATCCTAACGAAACTTATAATAATGCCAGTCTGTCTATTGCTGACGCTACCATCAAAGATTGGTCAGTTAATGAAGGTATTTCGCAAGGAGGCTATCTTTCTTTCGCTCAAGGCTTTGCTTATTCTAGTAATGTAGGAATGACGCTGCTAGAACAAAAAATGGGTAATGATAATTGGCTTAATTATCTCAATAAATATCGTTTTGGCTTACCAACACGTTTTGGAATGGGCAGTGAAGCCTCAGGCCTCCTTCCATCTGATAATATGGTAACGATTGCTATGAGTGCCTTTGGTCAAGGTATTGGAGTGACACAGACACAGATGCTTAGAGCCTTTACTTCTGTCTCTAATGATGGTGTTATGTTAGAACCGCAATTTATCACCAAAATTTATGATCCTAAAACGGGAAGCAGCCGTACGGCGAAAAAAGAAGAGGCAGGAAATCCTGTTTCAGCCGATGCAGCGAAACAAACACGGCAGTATATGGTAACAGTAGGAACAGACCCTAATTACGGGACTCTCTATTCAGCCAGTTTGGGTGGTCCAGTCATTAAAGTAGGCAATCAGTCTGTTGCAGTCAAGTCAGGGACAGCTCAAATTGCTTCTGGTGACGGTTCGGGTTACTTATCTGGAAGCAATGATTATATCTATTCAGTTGTTGCTATGGTACCATCTGATAATCCTGATTTCTTGATGTATGTGACATTACAACAACCAGAATCATTTAGTGTGTCCTTCTGGCAAGATGTTGTTAATCCTGTTTTGGAAGAGGCAACATTAATGAAAGATACGCTATTGGCACCGATTGAAACACCTGAAGATCAACAGACTAAGTATTATTTACCAAATGTTATTGGAAAAAACCCAGGTAATACGGCTGATGACTTACGTCAAAATCTTGTTCACCCAATTGTGCTTGGTACAGGAAATAAAATCATTAAAACGTCTGTAAGTGTTGGTTCGAATTTGAAGGAAAATCAACAGGTTTTACTATTAACCAGCCATTTTGATACTATGCCTGATATGTATGGCTGGAGCAAGAAAAACGTTAAGAAGTTTGAAGATTGGACTGGTATCAAGGTAACTTTCAAAGGGAAAAAATCTGGAAAAGTTACCGAACAGAGTGTTAAAGTTGGCAGTAAGCTTAAAAATTTGAAAAAAATAAGAATAACCCTAGGAGAATAACATGTTAACCACTACAATCATCGCAGGAATTATTTCTTTTATCTTAACCATTCTTGCCATGCCATTTTTCATCCGGTTCTATCAATTGAAAAAAATCAATGGACAACAAATGCACGAAGATGTGAAGCAACATTTAGCTAAGGCTGGGACTCCAACCATGGGGGGGACAGTGTTTCTTCTTGTAGCAGCTTTAGTTACCTTTATCTGTGCATTCGTCCTTCATATTACTGGAGGGCCTGCTTTTGGGGCCACCTTGGCTATTCTTTTTATTGTCTTAATTTATGGGACTATTGGATTTTTGGATGATTTCTTAAAGATTTTTAAAAAAATTAACCAAGGTCTAACAGCTTGGCAAAAAATGACCTTGCAGCTTATTGGCGGTCTTGTTTTCTACCTTGTTCATGTTAAACCAAGTGGTACAGATTCCTTAAATCTTTTTGGTTTTCCTTTGCATTTGGGCGTGTTTTACATTATTTTTATTCTGTTTTGGGTTGTTGGTTTTTCAAATGCCGTCAATTTGACGGATGGTATTGATGGCTTGGCTTCCATTTCAGTGGTTATCAGTCTGCTAACTTATAGTGTTATTGCATATATGCAAAACCAATTTGATGTTCTCTTGATTATCATTTCCATGGTTGGTGCTTTACTAGGCTTTTTTGTCTATAATCGCAAACCAGCTAAGGTTTTCATGGGAGATGTTGGTAGTTTAGCCTTAGGAGCAATGTTGGCAGCTATTTCAATTACACTTCGTCAGGAATGGACTTTACTGATTATTGGTATTGTCTATGTGCTTGAGACGGCTTCTGTGATGCTTCAAGTATCTTATTTTAAATGGACTAAAAAGCGCAAAGGAGAGGGGCAGCGTATTTTTAGGATGACACCTTTTCATCACCATCTTGAACTTGGTGGCTTACGTCTAAGAGAATCTGGTAAAAAGTGGTCTGAGTGGCAGGTTGATTTTTTTCTTTGGTCAATAGGTCTTCTCGGGAGTTTACTTATTTTAACGATTTTATATTTATAAGAGAAGTTAATGAAAATTTAAAGAGTATGATTCTTGGTTTTAACCGTTATTTTAACAGCCTTTACTTTAGTAATACTAGTTAGGTCAGGAGATTTGCCTTATCATATTGGAGTTCTTATTGGAAGATTTATCCTCCCTGCTTTTTCTATTCTTGGGCTTTTCGAAAGAAAAATCATAATGATTTGTGACACTCTGAAAGTTAACTGCTATCAACTAACTTTCAGAGTGTTTTTTGCTGTTAGAAAAGATAATTTTGTGTTTTGAGAAAGTAAGAAGCAAACATATTGGAATATAAGACTTTTACTTTTAAACATACTGAGTTGTCGTTTTGCTTTCTTGGGCTTTTTAATGATATAATTAAGTAGAACAATAAAGAGGTTAACATGTTATTTACAGATTTTAAATTTAAAAATTATATTAACAATGCTTTGGCAAACTTACATTTTGAAGGACCGACGGAGGTTCAAGAACGCCTGATTCCACTTATCTTATCTGGAAAAGATTTGGTTGGTGAATCAAAAACAGGATCAGGAAAGACTCATACTTTTTTGTTACCTATTTTTGAAAAATTAGAAGAAGATTCTTTAGATGTTCAAGCCGTTATCACTGCACCAAGCCGTGAACTCGCTAGACAAATTTATGAAGCTGCTAAACAAATTGCTCAATTTTCAGAACAAAATATTCGGCTTGCTAACTATATTGGCGGGACTGATAAACTTCGTCAAGTTGAAAAACTAAAAGCAACTCAGCCACAAATTGTGATTGGGACACCGGGTCGTATTTATGATTTAGTTAAATCTGGGCATCTTGATATCCATAAAGCTCATACTTTTGTTGTAGATGAAGCAGATATGACTCTTGATCTGGGCTTCTTAGATACAGTTGATAAAATTGCTGCAAGTTTGCCCAAAGATATACAGCTCCTTGTTTTTTCAGCAACCATTCCTCAAAAATTACAGCCTTTTTTGAAAAAATATCTAAATCATCCTATTATAGAAAAAATCAAGACCAGTACAGTCATTGCAGACACCATTGGCAATTGGCTGATTTCAACTAAGGGACGCGATAAAAATCAGCAAATATTAGAGATTGTAAAGAGTTTGAAACCCTATTTGGCCATTATCTTTGCTAATACCAAAGACCGTGTTGATGATCTGCACGCTTTCTTGTCTGCTAATGGTTTTAAAACTGCAAAAATTCATGGAGGAATTCCGCCGCGTGAACGTAAGCGGATTATGAATCAGGTTAAGCAACTAGATTTTGAATACATTGTAGCGACAGATTTAGCTGCACGTGGCTTAGATATTGAAGGCGTTAGTCATGTGATTAATGATGCGATTCCTCAAGATTTATCATTCTTTGTTCACCGTGTTGGCCGAACAGGCCGCAATGGTCTTTCTGGTACAGCTATCACGTTATATCAACCCAGTGATGATTCTGATATCAGAGAACTTGAGAAGTTAGGGATAGTCTTTGTTCCTAAAGTCTTAAAAAATGGGGAGTTTCAGGATACTTATGATCGGGATCGGCGCCTCAATCGTAAGAAAACGCAGGAAAAACTTGATCTGGAAATGATGGGTCTGGTCAAAAAGAAAAAGAAGAAAATCAAACCGGGATACAAGAAGAAAATTCAGTGGAAAGTTAATGAAAAACGTCGTAAAGAACGCCGTTTTGTTAAACGTGCCCAAAATCGTGCTAATCGTAAAGCTAAAAAACAACGTTTTGATATATAGAGAGAAAAGTTGGGATTAAGTGTCCCAATTTTTAAATTTCGAATGCTTTAGTCCTATTTGGTAAGAATATTCTATTTTGACTAGATGGATATTGTTTTTATACTTGAGGAGTCTAGTATTTAAGTTGTGGAGTGATAGAAAAATATTATCACAGTGATAGGAAAAAACTATTATACAGAGCTTGTGTATCGTGATAGACTGAGATATGAAACTATTTTAGGAGAAATGATGATATGAAAATTATCAAAAGGTTAATGGTAGGACTTCTTTTAGCTAGCTTAGCCTTGGTCGCTTTTACCTTACCAGTGAAAGCTGCTTCACAGGAAACAATCACTGTAGCAACAGACTCAGATACAGCTCCTTTTACTTATAAAAAGGATAAAAAGTTTGATGGATATGATATTGCTTTGGTTAAGGCTATTTTCAAGGAGTCTAAAAAATATAAAGTTAAATTTGAAACAGTATCCTTTTCTTCTATTTTGACGGGGATAGACTCAGGACGTTATCAGTTATCGGCCAATAATTTTAATTACAGCAAAGAACGGGCAGAAAAGTATCTTTTTTCAAATCCAGTTTCAAAATCCAATTATGCCATTGCTAGTAAAAAAGGCAAATATAAGTCTTTAGATGATTTATCAGGCAAATCGGTAGAGGTTTATGCTGGTTCTAACTATGCTGCTATTCTTGAGAATTGGAATAAAAATCATGCGGAGAAAACTGCTATTAAAATTCACTATGTCGCTAATACCGTTACCCTAACCCAACGTCTTCAAAATGTAGAAGCAGGGAAAATTGACTTTTTATTTTACGATGTTATTTCTCTTCAAACTGTTATTAAAGATCAAGCTATCAATTTGAAAGTTACCAATGTCAAGGGTAAGATTGGTGGTGAAAAAGACGGGTTGGAGTATCTCTTGTTTGCTAAAGATAAAACTGGAGAAAAATTACAGACTTTTGTTAATAAACGCTTAAAAGAGCTTAAAAAAGCAGGGATTCTAAAGAAATTAAGTCAGCAGTATTTAGCGGGTGATCGCGTTTCGCATTTACCTTATTAAAAGCGTTTAGAAAAGGAAAATTATGTTTAATCTATTATTAACGATAAATTGGTATGACAAACTTGTTGCCAGTTTACCTAACGGTAAATTATTCAGTTGGCGGGCAGTCTTTGATGCCATTCCATCTATTTTAGAAAAGCTGCCAACAACTTTAATTTTGACTTTAGGTGGGTCCATTTTTGGTCTTGTTTTGGCGCTTTTATTTGCCATTGTTAAACTTAATCGTGTTAAAATTCTCTATCCCATCCAAGCTTTCTTTGTTTCTTTTTTAAGGGGGACGCCGATCTTGGTTCAACTGATGTTGACCTATTATGGTATTCCTTTGTTACTAAAAGCCCTCAATCAAAAGATGGGGACTGATTTTAATATTAATGCTATTCCAGCATCTGTTTTTGCGATTACAGCCTTTGCTTTTAATGAAGCTGCCTACACTAGTGAAACCATTCGTGCAGCTATTCAATCTGTCAATTCTGGGGAAATTGAAGCAGCTAAGAGTTTGGGGATGACAACTGCTCAGGTTTACCGACGTGTTATCATTCCTAATGCAGCTGTGGTGGCAACTCCAACCTTGATTAATACGTTAATTGGCTTGACCAAGGGAACCTCTCTTGCCTTTAATGCCGGAATTGTTGAAATGTTTGCTCAGGCTCAGATTCTCGGTGGTAGTGATTATCGTTACTTTGAACGTTTTATTTCCGTAGCTATTATTTATTGGGGTGTTAGCATTATTATTGAACAAGTTGGTCGTCTTATCGAAAAGAAAATGGAGATTGTTTCTCCTGATCACATTGTTAAGGATCAAGCTGTGGAAGGAGGTGTGCGTTAATGATTCGCATTTCCAATTTAACCAAGGAATTTTCTGGACAAAAAGTCTTAGATGGTCTGAATCTGGATATTGAAAAGGGAGAAGTTGTAGCCCTTGTCGGTGCTTCTGGTGCTGGGAAATCAACCTTTTTACGCAGTATGAATTACCTAGAGCAGCCTGATTCAGGCAGCATTGAAATTGATGATTTTAAGATTAATTTCGATACTATTAGCAAAGAAGAGATTTTAACTTTGCGTCGTAAATTAGCCATGGTTTTCCAACAGTTTAACCTTTTTGAGCGTCGGACAGCGCTTGATAATGTTAAAGAAGGTCTTAAGATTGTTAAGAAATTGCCAGATGATGAAGCAACTAAAATTGCTAAAGAAGAATTAGCCAAGGTTGGACTTTCTGATCGGGAAAATCATTATCCGCGCCATCTTTCAGGAGGTCAAAAGCAACGTGTTGCTTTGGCTCGTGCTCTGGCCATGAAACCAGATGTTCTTTTGCTTGATGAACCAACTTCAGCGCTAGATCCAGAACTTGTTGGTGAAGTCGAAAAGTCAATTGCTGATGCTGCTAAATCAGGTCAAACTATGGTATTGGTTAGTCATGATATGAGCTTTGTTCGTCAGGTAGCGGATAAAGTTCTATTTCTTGAAAAGGGACATATTCTTGAGCAGGGAACGCCGGATCAACTTTTTAATCATCCTCAAGAAAAACGCACAGAAGAATTTTTTGCTAGTTACAAAAAAACCTTTATTTGATATAATAAGAATGCTCTTAATCAGAGTATTTTTATTTATGGTGGTAATATGTTAGTAGAGATTTTTAATTTGTATATTCAAGGTCTTCTTATGTCTGCTTTGGCAGTTATTTTAGTTAGTGCGGGTTGGATTCTTTATCGTGCTATTAGAAAAAAAGATAAGACTTCTAAAGAGCGTTTAACAATTTTATATGAAGCTTTATTGATAGATTTGGTCACCATTCCTATTTTGTCTTTTGCTTTTATGGCTATTATTCTAATGTTCAAAGCATAAAATTGGTAAATTTTATAAAATTGATTTAGAATGAAAGAACAAAAAAAGAAGGAAAGTAAGATATGTACGATATAATTATTATTGGCTCAGGTCCTGCTGGCATGACAGCTGCCCTCTATGCTGCTAGAAGCAATCTCAAAGTTGCTCTAATAGAACAAGGTGCGCCCGGCGGTCAAATGAATAATACCTCTGATATTGAAAATTATCCCGGTTATGACTTGATTTCTGGACCAGAACTATCAATGAAAATGCATGAACCACTTGAAAAATTTGGTGTTGAAAATCTCTATGGTATTGTAACCGCTGTTGAAGATCATGGTAATTTCAAGAAGGTCCTTACGGATGACAATAGCTATGAAACCAAAACTGTTATCATTGCTACAGGTGCTAAACACCGCCCTCTTGCTGTCGCTGGTGAAGAAACCTATAATAGTCGCGGTGTTTCTTACTGTGCTGTTTGTGATGGTGCTTTTTTCCGCGGCCAGGACTTGTTAGTTGTTGGTGGTGGCGATTCAGCCGTTGAGGAAGCTCTTTTCTTAACCAGATTTGCCAACAAAGTTACTATTGTCCATCGCCGTGATGAACTGCGTGCGCAAAAAGTATTGCAAGAACGTGCCTTTGCCAATGATAAAGTAGACTTTATCTGGGATTCTGTTGTTAAAGAAATCAAAGGGAATGATCTTAAGGTAACCAATGTTGATATTGAAAATGTCAAAACAGGTCAAGTAAACAATTATGCCTTTGGTGGTGTCTTTATCTATGTTGGCTTAGATCCTGTCTCAAGTATGGTTAAGGAATTAGATATCACAGATGAAGCTGGTTGGATTCCAACAGATGATCATATGAAGACGAAAGTAGCAGGCGTTTTTGCTATCGGTGATGTCCGCCAAAAAGATCTTCGTCAAATTACGACAGCTGTTGGCGATGGTGCCGTAGCAGCTCAAGAAGCCTATCAATATATTGTCAATAACTATTAAGGATTTGAAATAAGTCAAACAATGTCAAAGGTTAGGACAGTAAAGTGTGTCTCAAAAGTTAGATAACTACTCTAACATACCACTTTATCCTAACCTTTTTTGCTTATAAATAGAAAAATAATAAGTTGAATTTAAATTTGAGTTTCATTAAATTTATTTTTACTCCTTTTTAATTGTCTAATTACCTTAGCGTTTTTGTGTTATAATAGTAACAATAAACATAATTGAACACGAGCTGCGATCTGTGTCAAAAAGACAGCTTCTCCTAGAGTCCTGAAACTCTTCACGAACCTCCTATTTTGCCTTTGCTCGCAATGCTCTTTGTATCTTAATAATTGAACACGGGCTAAAAACGTCGAGAAAAAGATAGCCTGCCTTATGTGCAAGCGCACGGTGTCAGCCTCCTATTTTCTTCTCGTTTTCTTAACGCCCTTTGTATCTTAATAAAAAAGGAGATAATGTATGTATAAGGATGATAGTTTAACCTTACATACAGATTTGTATCAAATCAATATGATGCAGGTCTATTTCAACCAAGGGATTCATAACAAAAGAGCTGTTTTTGAAGTCTTCTTTCGTAAGGAACCTTTTGCAAATGGTTATGCTGTTTTTGCAGGTTTAGAGCGAATGATTGCTTATTTGCAAGGACTGAGTTTTTCTGAAACAGACATTGCTTATCTAGAGGAATTAGGTTATCCTGCAGATTTTGTTGCCTATCTAAAAGAGTTTAAATTAGAATTGAGTGTTAAATCCGCTAAGGAAGGAGATTTAGTCTTTGCCAATGAGCCGATTGTTCAAATTGAAGGACCGCTTGCTCAATGTCAATTAGTTGAAACAGCCATTTTAAATATTGTTAATTTTCAAACCCTCATTGCGACAAAAGCTGCTCGCATTCGTTCTGTTATTGAGGATGAGCCGCTTTTGGAATTTGGTACGCGCCGTGCTCAAGAGATGGATGCAGCTATTTGGGGAACGCGCGCAGCAGTTATCGGTGGTGCTAACGCTACCAGCAATGTTCGTGCAGGAAAACTCTTTGGTATTCCCGTTTCAGGTACGCATGCGCATGCCCTTGTCCAAGCTTATGGTAATGACTATGATGCCTTTATGGCCTATGCTGGAACGCATAAAGACTGTGTCTTTTTAGTAGATACTTATGATACGCTGCGTTTGGGAGTGCCTGCGGCCATTCGTGTGGCTAATGAATTGGGTGATAAGATTAATTTCCTAGGAGTGCGCATTGATTCAGGAGACATGGCTTATCTTTCTAAAAAAGTTCGTAAATTGTTAGATGAAGCTGGCTATCCCCATGCTAAAATTTATGCTTCGAATGATCTTGATGAAAATACCATTCTCAATCTGAAAATGCAAAAAGCTAAAATTGATATTTGGGGCGTAGGAACAAAACTGATTACAGCTTACGATCAACCAGCTTTGGGGGCTGTTTATAAGATTGTTTCCATTGAAGATGACAATGGCGTGATGCAAGATACCATTAAACTCTCTAACAATGCAGAAAAAGTATCAACGCCCGGTAAGAAACAAGTTTGGCGCATCACCAGTCGTGCTAAAGGAAAATCAGAAGGCGACTACATTACCTTCACAGATACAGATGTCAATTCTTTGGATGAAATTGACATGTTCCATCCAACTTATACTTACATTAATAAAAAAGTTCGCGATTTTGATGCCGTACCGCTTTTAGTTGATATTTTTGACCAAGGGAAATTAGTTTATACTCAGCCAAGTTTATCAGATATTCAAGATTATGCGCGCAGAGAATTTGATAAACTCTGGGATGAGTATAAACGCGTCCTCAATCCACAAGATTATCCGGTTGATCTGGCGCGTAATGTTTGGCAAAATAAGGTGGATCTGATTGATCGTATTCGTAAGGAAGCCTATGAGAAAGGTGACGTTAAATGAGTTTACAAGAAGATATTATTGCTCAGTTGGGTGTTAAACCTAAAATTGATGCTCAGGAAGAAATTCGTAAATCCATTGATTTTCTTAAAGCTTACATGAAGAAGCATGGCTTTTTGAAATCTTATGTTTTAGGAATTTCAGGTGGTCAAGATTCCAGTCTTGCTGGTCGTCTAGCGCAACTTGCTATTGAGGAATTACGTCATGAAACGGGTGATAATGGCTATAAATTTATAGCTATCCGTCTACCTTATGGTGTACAGGCTGACGAAGATGATGCGCAACGAGCGCTCAATTTTATTCAGCCTGATGTCAGTCTTGCTATCAATATTAAACCTGCTGTTGATGGGGAAGTCGCTGCCTTAGCAGAGGCTGGAGTTCAAGTTTCTGACTTTAATAAGGGAAATATCAAGGCACGTCAGCGGATGATTAGTCAGTATGCTGTTGCTGGTGAAAATAGCGGAGCTGTCATTGGAACAGATCATGCTGCTGAAAACATTACTGGTTTCTTTACTAAATTTGGCGATGGTGGAGCTGATATTTTACCTTTATATCGTCTCAATAAACGTCAAGGTAAGCAACTGTTAGCAGAATTAGGAGCTGATAAGGCTCTCTATGAAAAAATTCCAACCGCAGACCTTGAAGAAAATAAACCCGGTATCGCTGATGAAGTTGCCCTTGGCGTGACCTATAATGATATCGACGATTATTTAGAGGGCAAGCAAGTCTCCCCAGCAGCCCAGAAAATAATTGAAAATTGGTGGAACAAAACAGAACATAAACGTCATTTACCGATTTCTATCTTTGATGATTTTTGGAAGTAAATTGAAGAGTTTGGGACTTTTGTCCCAAACTCCTTCAATCTGTGCAACATCAAATGTTTGACGCAGTGGTTTATTGGAAGTTAGATAATTTTATTCAAACAAGGAGAGTCCCATGTCTCAATTAACACAAACATTTACAGATAAATTATTTGCTGATTATGAAGCAAATACTAAATTTCATGCTGTTGAAAATGCTGTAACCCATAACGGTTTATTAAAATCGCTTGAAACACGCCAAAGTCAAGTAGAAAACGATCATGTTTTTTCCATTGATTTGACCAAAGATGAGGTTTCTAACCAAAAAGCTTCTGGACGTTGCTGGATGTTTGCAGCACTCAACACTTTTCGTCACAAACTTATTTCAGACTTCAAGTTGGAAAACTTTGAATTGTCACAAGCCCATACCTTCTTCTGGGATAAATACGAAAAGTCAAACTGGTTCTTAGAACAAGTCATTGCGACAGCGGATGAAGAACTTGCTAGTCGCAAAGTGAAATTTCTGCTTGATACGCCCCAACAAGATGGTGGACAATGGGATATGGTTGTCGCTCTTTTTGAAAAATATGGTGTTGTGCCTAAATCGGTCTATCCAGAATCTATCTCATCAAGTGCTAGCCGTGAATTAAACCAATATCTCAATAAATTGCTGCGCCAAGATGCTCAAATTTTACGCCAAATCCTTGCAGCAGGAGCAGACAGTACAGCTGTTCAAGCCAAGAAGGAAGAACTTTTACAAGGAATCTTTAATTTTCTTGCGATGAATCTTGGTTTGCCACCACGCCACTTTGATTTTGCCTATCGTGATAAAGATGATCATTATCAATCTGAAAAAAAGATTACACCACGAGCCTTTTATAAAAAATATGTTGGTCTTAATCTGTCAGACTATGTTTCGATTATCAATGCCCCAACGGCGGACAAGCCTTATGGGAAATCTTATACAGTTGACATGTTGGGTAATGTTGTAGGCAGCCCTGCTGTACGCTATCTCAATCTAGAAATGGAACGTTTTAAAGAGTTAGCTATTGCTCAGATGCAGGCTGGCGAAACAGTCTGGTTTGGCTCTGATGTAGGCCAAGTATCTGACCGTCAAAAGGGCATTTTGGCTACTAATACCTATGATTTTAAGGCTGCTATGGATATTGATCTGACACAAGACAAGGCTGGTCGTTTGGACTATAGTGAAAGCCTCATGACCCATGCTATGGTTTTAACTGGTGTTGATTTGGATGAAAATGGCAAAGCTATTAAATGGAAAGTCGAAAATTCATGGGGGGATAAGGTGGGTCAAAAAGGCTACTTTGTTGCTTCAGATGCTTGGATGGATGAATACACTTATCAAATCGTTGTTCGTAAGGAATTTCTTACTGCTGAGGAACTAGCGGCTTATGAAGAGGCACCACAAGTTCTGGCACCTTGGGATCCAATGGGGGCTCTCGCAAAATAAGAACTTACTAGTATAGTTTTAATTTTTTAAAAAGATGACGATATATGCTTAGTTTGGATATTTAAAGGCACACTCTAATACCAAGAGTGTGCCTTTAAAATAATTATTTATGGATTAGAAGATGTCGTAGCATCAGAACTTGATGAAGATGAGTCACTAGACGCTTCTGTAGTTTGATTATTATTTTGATCGTTATTGTTTGAATCGGAAGAAGATGATGAAGAAGATGACGATGAAGTTGCAGGAGCTGCACCATACCTACTATTTGACCCACTTGAACCATTTAGGTAAAGATAACCACCGCTGCGATAGAGACCGTCAGGCATGGTCCAGTCAGAATTACCTGAACTAGAAAGATAAGCCATCATAGTACGATAGACTTGCGCAGCAATTTTCATACTGTCTCCGTAAACAGGCATTAAGCGATTTTTATATCCTGTCCAAACAGCCATTGAATACTGAGGTGTATAACCAACAAAGTTTTCATCTGGAGCAATAGTACCAAGTCCATAAGGATTAATACCAAGTTTTTCAGACATCTCTACCAATTCATTGTCATCATAGTTGGATGTTCCTGTTTTACCTGCTTGATAAAGACCAGGAATAGCAGCCTCAGTACCAGTACCATATGTTAATACTGTTTTTAACATATCTGTCATCATGTAGGCTGTCGTTTCTTTCATCGCACGATTGCCTTTAGCATCATAGGTCTCTGATGTTCCATCCTTAAATTCTATTTTATTGACGTATTGTGGTTCATAATAAGTTCCACCATTAGAAAAAGCAGCATAAGCAGCGGCCATTTTTTCACTGCTGGCACCATACTTTTGTTCTGAACTACTTGTATTACTTGAAATGGCGTTTGAATAACGCATCTCAGGATAATCAATACCGAGACCGCTTAAGAAACCTTTGGCAGTATCTAATCCAGCGGCATCAATAGCTCTGACAGCAGGGACATTACGAGATTGTTGGATAGCCGTTTGGATAGTCATCCAACCATTATAACGATGATCCCAGTCATAGACTTGTGTTGTTGTACCTGGATAATAATAGACCGAGTCATTTAGCATCTGTGCAGTTGTCGTAAAAGCTTCGCTTTCAAGAGCAGGGCCATATGCTGAAATAGGTTTCATGGTTGATCCCCAGTCACGATCAGTTAAGACAGCCTGATTGGTACCAAAAGAAACATTGGTATCTTGATGGCGTCCGCCAAGCTGTGCAATAACTTTACCATTAGTAACATCCATAACAGTAGAAGCAACTTGGAAATTATCATCAGGATAAGCAATATATTCATCTGTATTATAAATGTTCCAGAGATATTGCTGTGCATCGGCATTAACATTTGTATAAACCTTCATGCCTGCTGAAAAGATATCTTGACCAGTACGTTTTTTCACCTCTGAAATAACCTGTTTCAGATAATTATCCATATATTTTGGATAACTAGAGGAGCGTTTCAGTTCTTGCAGGCCATCAGAAATTGGTGTTGCTACTGCAGCATCATATTCTCGTTTTGTAATTTTTTTATGTTTATACATCTGTGACAAAACGGTATTACGTCTGCTTGTAGCTGCCTTTGGCTGAGCGTAAGGATCATATTGTGTCGGTGCTTGCGGAATACCTGCAAGTGTCGCTAGCTGGGCAATTGATAAGTCTTTAAGATCCTTGCCATAATAAGACTTTGCAGCAGTGCGCATTCCGTAATTCCCATTACCCATGTAAACCTTATTGACATAAAAAGTTAGAATCTCTTCTTTCGTGTATTTTTTCTCCATTTGTAGAGACAGCCAAACTTCTTGAGCTTTACGTTTTAAGGTCTGATCAGACTCTTTAGTAGAGAAATAGGCCAGCTTGATAAGCTGCTGATCAAGAGTGGATCCCCCTTGAGTTGATTTATGAAGTAAATTACTCCAAGCTGCACCAATAATACGATAAATGTCGACACCACGATGTTTAAAGAAACGGTGATCTTCAATAGAGGTAACGGCATTTACTAACTTCATTGGAATATTGTCTGAAGAAATACTTTCGCGCTTTTCAGCACCTAAATCAGCAATCAGATTATTATTGCTATCATAAACCAAACTAGAATTAGTAGCTTTAAGTTTAGCTTCTGATAGTTTAGGAGTACTGCTGACATAATAGGTAAACAGAAGACCTCCAATTATAATGGCTAAAATAATAGCGCTTAAGAGAATACCTAGTCCATATTTTAGAACTGTCATTCCAAAATTTTTGTCAAATTTAAACTCTTTAAAATTTGGTTTTTTAAAGTTAAGGTTTTTTAATTTGGATTTGTCAAATTTAAACTTGTTGAATTTGATTTTAATCACCGCCTAAAATGTTTTTATCAATAATATCTAAGTAAGGAACCTGAGGAAAAGCTGACACATTCACCTGATAACCATTTTTTTTGATATAATCAAGTGGCATGGACTTCCCGCCATTATCAATCCGATAAAAATGGATTAGATGGGAGGCTGGAAGCAGATAGGTCTCCCTAAGTGTGGAAAAATGCAGTAAGACAAAGCAAATACCTTTTTGGTCTAAAACTTGTGACATATGTTTGATCTGATGTGCATGAAAGTTTTTCATGGGAATAGATGTCTTATGTCTGGTCTCTTTTGCTTCAAAATCAATGTAATATCCCTTATAGACTCCTGAGTAGTCGGTTGTTGAAGCCTGCCTAAAATAAGCCTCAACAATTTTAGCACGACTTCGTCTAGGATAATCAACCCTTACAATTTGAATAGGAGTTGGTTTTTTATGGATAACAGCTATTTTTTGTGATAAATAGTAGTTATTTGTCGCATTTATAGCTGCTTCAAAGGACATTCCACGATTGGCAAAATTGATTGTTTTAGATATTTGACTGGGTTTGCTTTGTTTACGAATGAAATGATGAGGATAGTTGACCATAGCTCTCCTAACTCTCCCATAAGTATTCATAATATAAAACACTACTATTATATCATAAAATTGAAAAGGACAACAGTTTATGACGACAATTCTTGTAACGGGTTATAAAAATTTTGAATTGGGAATTTTTCAGGATAAGGATCCTAAAATAACAATTATCAAGAAAGCAATTAAGCGAGACTTCATTCATTTTCTTGAAGAAGGAGTGGATTGGTTTGTTTTTATGGGTAATTTGGGCTTTGAGTACTGGGCTTTAGAGGTTGCTTTAAGTCTCCAAACAGAATATGATATGCAACTGGCTACTATCTTTCCCTTTGAAAATCATGGAGAGCACTGGAGTGAAGCTAATCAGGAAAAGCTCTTTAAATTTAAACAGACAGACTTTGTAAAAAGTAGCTATAAACGTTATCAAAATTCCTATCAATTTAAAAAATATAATCAATTTTTGTTGGATAATACGGATAGAGCTTACCTATTTTATGATAAAGATAAGGAAACGAATTTAAAATATCTTTATCAAATGATGACAGCTAAGGATAACTACCCTGTGAGCCTGCTTACTTTTGAAGATTTAGATGACATCGTTCAGGACTTTGATTAGAATTGTAATATAAAAGACTTGATTTTTGAAATAATTTTCTGTATGATTAAAAATGATGGAACAGCTGTAAGCTGGTCGAAATGATATGTTTGGAGAGATAAAAGTATGGCAAGTATTATGTACACCCCTAAAGATATTTTTGAACAAGAATTTAAATCTAGCATGCGTGGCTATGATAAAAAAGAAGTTGACGAATTCCTTGACGATATTATTAAGGATTATGAAACCTATATTTCCACAATCGAAGAATTGCGTCAAGAAAATACGCGCTTAAAAGAAGAAGTAAAACAAGCTAAAAAACGTCAAGAGGCCGCTCAAACAACAGTATCTCCAGCAGCTTCTGTAAGTTCTAGTCGTGTGGCGACTACTGCTACAAATTTTGATATTTTAAAACGTATCAGTCGTTTAGAAAAAGAAGTTTTTGGTAAACAAATTACCGAATAGATTAAGAAAACGATGCAATTTTTGGATAATCGCGTGGTAAATATTGCAATTTTATCATGAGGAAAGTCCATGCTAGCACTGGCTGTGATGCCAGTAGTGTTTGTGCTAGACAAAAAAATAAGTCTAGGGATGTGCTTTGCGCATTACGGCGGATAAAATGGCTAAGTCTTTGATAGGCCGGAGTAATTCTGAAAGTGCCACAGTGACGTAGCTTTTATGGAAACATAAAAGGTGGAACGCGGTAAACCCCTCAAGCTAGCAACCCAAACTTTGGTAGGGGCATGGAAAAGCTGGAAAAAGAACGGTCTTTTCTGACTGCATAAGCAGTAGACAGATGATTATCAAAAAAGGTGGTACCTAGTCACCTTTGGAACAAAACATGGCTTATAGAAAATTGCATAATAGGTGAGCTAGCTTTGGCTAGCTTTTATTGTCTTTAGTGAGGAATCATGAAAAAAACTTTCAATTTAGTAGCAACTGCAGCAGCAGGTATTGAAGCTGTTGTCGGTAAAGAATTAAGAAACTTAGGTCTTGATTGTCAAGTAGAAAACGGCAGGGTTCTTTTTAAAGGAAATATTGAGACTATTGCTAAATCCAATCTCTGGCTGCGTTCAGCAGATCGAATCAAAATTGTAGTGGGAGAATTCCCTGCCAGAACATTTGAAGAACTGTTTCAGGAAGTCTATGCTCTTGATTGGGAAAATTATTTGCCTTTGGGCTGCCAATTTCCTGTTGCTAAGGCTAAATCCGTCAAGTCAAAGTTACATAATGAGCCGAGCATACAAGGAATTACGAAAAAGGCCGTTGTCAAGAAATTACAACATTATTTTCATAGACCTGACAGTGTACCTCTGCCAGAAAATGGGCCTGAGTTTAAAATAGAAATCTCTCTCCTTAAAGATCAGGCTAGAGTTATGATCGATACAACAGGACCAAGTCTATTCAAACGTGGTTACCGTACTGAAAAGGGTGGAGCTCCTATCAAAGAGAACATGGCAGCGGCTATTATTCTCTTAAGTAACTGGTTCCCTGATAAGCCTTTTGTTGATCCAACTTGTGGTTCAGGAACCTTTTGTATTGAGGCTGCTATGATTGGTATGAATATTGCACCTGGATTTAATCGCGATTTTGCTTTTGAAGAATGGCCTTGGGTGGATGAGGCACTTGTCACCCGGGTTCGTAATGAGGCAGATGAACAAGCAGACTATGATATTCAACTTGATATTTCAGGCTTTGATTTTGATGGCCGTATGGTAGAAATTGCTCGGAAAAATGCTAGAGAAGTTGGTCTTGAAGATGTTGTCAAATTGAAACAAATGCGTCTTCAAGACTTTAAAACCAATAAAATCAACGGTGTTCTCATTTCAAATCCACCTTATGGGGAAAGATTGCTTGATGACAAAGCAGTTGACATTTTGTATAATGAGATGGGTGAAACATTTGCTCCTTTAAAAACATGGAGTCAGTTTATTTTGACTAATGATACTGATTTTGAACAAAAATTTGGTAGAAAAGCGGATAAAAAGCGTAAGCTTTATAATGGAAGCTTAAAAGTTGATTTATATCAATTTTATGGTCAACGTGTCAAACGTGTGCTTAGATAGAAAGGCGGGAAGTGCGTGTCAGAAAAGGAAAAAAATCCAATAGAAAACAGTGAGAGCAAAGACAGTCTTGATTTTCAAGATGCCAAGGAAATGACAATTGGTGAAGCAGTTCGTAAAGATTCCGAAATTAAGGCCGGTGTAACTGAAGAAGATAGTGTTCTAGACCGTTATATTAAGCAACATCGTGATGAAGTAACCGCACGGAAATTTGATACTAGCAGTGATGATTTTGAAAGCATTGATACTAGCACACTTGATAATTTTATTAAGCAACAGCGTCAGGAATTAGTTGACACAGGTTTAATTGATCCCATTGAGGAGCCAGAAGAAGAAATACCTTCTGAATCAGCGATTTCTGCTGACACTGCTAAAGAGCAGAGCCTAGAAGATACCATTGTGGCACCAGCTATCAATCCGAATCAGGAGATCTGGAAGAAAGATGAATTTGATGATGTTCCTTTGTCAGATACGCAAGAGACTGCCAAATTAGATACTGAGGAGAAGTCTAGTTTTTTGACTGCTCCAACTTCTGATTTGGATAAGGATGATGTTGGGAATTCTGAAGATTTTGATGAAGATGATGAAACAAAACCGCCTTTTTATAAGCGTAAAAAAGTAATCATGGCATCATTTATCGTTTTACTTTTATTGGCTGCTGGTGCTACATACAGTGTTTATCAATTGAGCCATCACACAGCAAAAACTAAGAGAACAACAAAATCAACGTCAACAAAGAAATCAACAGATTTTACAGCAGCTTCTAAAAGGTTTGAAAAGTCTTATACGGCTTTCTTTGCGGATGCAAAGAGAACAAAGTTAAAAAACAATCAATTTGCTAACTTGCCTAAATTAGAAAAATATTTGAAAAAACTTAAGGACAGCAAATATTATGACGAGGCTAAAAAGAAGTATGAAAGCTTGAAGCGTCAAATTTCAGCGATTAATGCTGTAAATGGGAAATTTAAAACAACTGCCATTCTTGATGGTGATAAAAAAGCAGCTGCTGTTAAAGATAATGCTAATTTTGATGATATTTCAGAAAAGAGCTTAAATACAGGAAATGCTACATTAGATGCCCTTTTGAAATCTGTCATTGCTGATGGACGCAAACAATTAGAAGCTAATAATAAGAAATCAGGAAGCTCAGCTGCTTCATCAAATGCCAACAGCGGTACATCATCAAATACTGAAGGCAGTAATCAAAATGCTCAAGCTCCAGCTGCTGACTCCAATATACCAGCTAATGGCTCATCTGGATCTAATAATACATCTGGTAGCACATCACCAAGTACACCTGCTGCTCCAAATAATGGGACATCAAATGCAGGTGCTTCTGGTTATGGTATTTCCAGCTATGATGTTTCTAAGCTGCAACGTGATCGTAGTCGAGTTCCTTATGACCAATCTAAGATTGCTGATAGTAACAATTCAGCTTGGGCCTTTAATGCAGGTATTTTAGAAAAAATAGTAGCTATTTCACAACAACGTGGTTATATTACAGGTAATGACTATATTCTTGAGAAAGTTAATATTATCAATGGTAATGGTTATTACAATATGTTTAAGCCAGATGGGACTTATCTTTTCTCAATTAATTGTAAAACAGGTTATTTTGTGGGAAATGCCGCCGGTCATTCGGATAAATTAGATTATTAAAAAAGAATGAGATGTTTAAAAGTGTTAGAGAGATACTTTGGATTATTTGCTTAAGAAAGACAAACATTGTTATCTTTTCATATTTTAAGACCAAATATTAAATAGGATGAATATCCCTTGACTACTCAGTAGCAGTTAGGGTATCCATCCTATTTTTATTTTACACTAGATGACGCTCAAAAGGATCATCTGAAATGCCTTGTTTTAAAATCAGTTTTGCCCATTCTTTAGCTGAAAAAAGGCTATGATCTTTGTAATTCCCACAGGACTCAATAGTTGTTCCAGGGACATCTTTCCATGAGATTGTATTAGCAATTTCTTCTAAACTTGCTTTGATGACTGTGGCTATTTGGGTTGTTGTATGCTTACCCCACATGATGAGATGAAAACCAGTACGACAGCCAAAAGGGGAACAGTCAATCATCCCGTCAATACGCTGACGAATCAGCTTAGCCAGTAAATGTTCAATAGTATGAAGGCCTGCAGTCGGAATAGAGTCTTCATTAGGCTGTACTAAGCGAATATCAAAATTGGTAATAAGATCGCCTTTAGGTCCAAACTCTTCTGAAATAAGACGGACATAAGGGGCTTTTACAGCAGTGTGGTCAAGTTCAAAGCTTTCAACAGTAACTTCTTTTGTCATAGTAAACTCCTTTTAGTTTTATGATAATCATATCATAATTTAGAAAATGTTGCTGATAATTTTAGATTGTAGAAAACGGCATTTTATGATAAACTATAATTTGGATTTTCTAATCGAAATCCAATAATATTTTGAGGTAAAAGCATGTTAAATATTCTTTTAACTCTTGTTTTCTCCCTCATTGGTTTGGTTATTGGTTATGCAGTTATTTCGGCTCGTTTAAAGAAAGCTAAAGAAACCGCAGAACTGACTCTTTTAAATGCAGAACAAGATGCTGTCAATGCTCGCAGTAAAGCTGAAATGGATGCTGAGCATATCAAAAAAACGGCAGAACGTGAAAGTAAGGCCTATAAAAAGGAACTGCTTATAGAAGCAAAAGAAGAGGCTAGAAAATATCGTGAAGAGATTGAAAAAGAATTTAAGTCTGAAAGACAAGAGCTCAAACAAATGGATGCGCGTTTGACAGAGCGTGCAGCATCTCTTGATCGTAAAGATGAAAATCTAAGCAGCAAAGAACAATTGCTTGATAGTAAAGAGCAAAGTCTATCCGATAAATCTAGGCATATTGATGAGCGTGAACTACAAGTTAAACAATTAGAAGTTAAAAAGGCTGAGGAACTTGAGAAAATAGCGTCCTTAAGTCAAGAACAAGCACGCGGTATTATTCTTTCGGAAACAGAGAAAAATTTAGCGCATGATATTGCGAATCGTATTAAAGAAGCAGAGCGTGAAATCAAAGATAGAACGGATAAAACGGCTAAAGATTTGTTAGCTCAAGCTATGCAACGTCTAGCAGGAGATTATGTAGCTGAACAGACCATTACGACAGTTCATCTCCCTGATGATAGCATGAAAGGTCGTATTATCGGCCGCGAAGGTCGTAATATTCGAACGCTTGAGAGCTTGACAGGTATTGATATTATTATTGACGACACACCAGAGGTGGTTGTTTTATCAGGCTTTGATCCTATTCGTCGAGAAATTGCTCGTATGACTTTAGAAGCGCTTATCCAAGATGGCCGTATTCATCCTGCTCGAATTGAAGAATTAGTTGAGAAGAATCGTCTGGAAATGGACAATCGGATTCGTGAATATGGTGAAGCTGCCGCCTTTGAAATTGGCGCTCCCAATCTTCACCCTGATTTGATTAAACTGATGGGACGTTTGCAATTTAGAACGTCTTATGGACAAAATGTTCTTCGTCATTCTGTTGAAGTTGGTAAATTAGCTGGACTTTTGGCCAGTGAGTTAGGTGAAAATGTTGATTTAGCTCGCCGTGCCGGTTTTCTACACGATATTGGAAAAGCTATCGACCGTGAGGTTGAAGGTAGTCATGTTGAGATTGGAACAGAATTTGCTCGTAAATACAAGGAAAATCCTGTTGTGATTAACACTATTGCTAGTCACCATGGTGATGTGGAAGCTCAATCGGTCATTGCTGTTTTAGTTGCTGCTGCTGATGCGCTCAGTTCAGCTCGTCCGGGTGCTCGCAATGAGTCTATGGAAAATTACATCAAACGTCTGCGTGATTTGGAAGAAATAGCAACAAGCTTTGATGGTGTTCAAAATAGCTATGCCTTGCAAGCAGGTCGTGAAATTCGCATTATGGTTCAGCCAGAAAAACTTTCTGATGATGATGTCACCATTTTAGCTCACAAGGTTCGTGAAAAAATTGAAAACAATTTGGATTATCCAGGTAATATTAAAGTTACAGTCATTCGTGAACTTCGTGCGATTGATTATGCTAAATGAGAAGAGCAGGGGTAGGAACAAAAATGTTCCGCCCTTTTATATTGTGCAGTGGTTTCCGTTTAACACAGCGGTTGGTCGGAAATCCCTGTCTAATTCCATGAAGGAAAGTTTGTGTCAATACCCAATTAACTTTGCAAAAAGTGAGACGATAAGATCAAAATTAGGAAGTGTGTGGTGCTGTATTTTAATCGGATTGTATCAAGGAATTTAGGCATACTTTTGTTCGCTCCAAAACTTAAAAAAGCTATAAACAGGCTTTGTACGGTATGGGCACTTAAGCTGACTATGCAGTCGTAACGGAACATTTTGTAATGGCTAATAAGGCAGTCTTATTTAGTGAGGAGTATCCGTCATTAACTATTGGAAGAAAGAGATAAAGTTAGGAAAAATTTCTTGATAATCCCTTGGCTTTTTGTTAAACTAGAAACAGAAACTTTAAGGAGCAAGAAATGTCTGAACGTGGTTTATTAATCGTTTTTTCAGGACCTTCTGGTGTTGGTAAAGGAACGGTTAGGCAGGAAATTTTTTCAACACCTGACCATCAATTTGAATATTCTGTTTCCATGACAACGCGTCCGCAAAGGTTGGGTGAAATTGATGGTGTTGATTACTTCTTTCGGACACGTGAGGAGTTTGAAGAACTCATTAAACAAGGCCAAATGTTAGAGTATGCTGAGTATGTTGGTAATTATTATGGCACACCTTTAACGTATGTAAATGAAACATTAGATAAAGGAATTGATGTCTTTCTTGAAATTGAGGTACAAGGCGCTCTTCAAGTTAAACAAAAGGTTCCAGACGGTGTTTTTATTTTCTTAACGCCGCCGGATTTAGCAGAATTAAAGGATCGATTAGTTGGACGTGGAACAGACAGTCAGGAAGTAATTGCTCAACGCATTGAACGTGCTAAAGAAGAAATTGCCCTAATGCGCGAGTATGACTATGCTGTTGTCAATGATGAAGTAAAACTGGCAGCAGAACGAGTCAAGCATATTATTGAGACGGAGCATTTCCGTGTTGAACGTGTTATAGGCCGTTATCATAAAATGATTAATGAAGAATTGCCTTTACCCTTTAGATAAATTAGAAAAGAGATAAAACTTTTATGATGTTAAAACCATCAATTGATACCTTGTTGGATAAGGTACCATCAAAATATTCACTGGTTATTTTACAAGCTAAACGTGCACATGAACTTGAATCTGGAGCAACCCCAACTCAAGCCTTCACATCAGTTAAGCCAACCCTTCAAGCACTTGAAGAGATTGAAACAGGTAATGTCGTTATTCACCCTGATCCAGAAGCTAAACGTGCAGCTGTGAGAGCTAGAGCTGAAGCTGAACGTATTGCGAAAGAAGAGGAAGAACGCAAAATTAAAGAACAAATTGCAAAAGAGAAGGAAGAAGAAGGTGAGAAAATCTAAGGTTGGCATCAATCTTAGATTTTTTCATATTGAGGTAAGCTATGACAAAAATTGCAAAGGTCATTGTAGATGTGCCCTTAATGCAAACAGATAAACCCTTTTCTTATAAAATTCCAGAGGCATTATTATCAGTGATTACAGCAGGTTCACGTGTTCATGTTCCTTTTGGTAAAGGAAATCGATTATTACAAGGGTTTGTAGTAAGTGTAGATAGTGGATCAGCTCAGCATTTAAAAACAATTATTGACGTTTTAGATGTGGAACCGGTGCTTAATCAGGAGCAGTTGGAATTAGCAGATCAAATGCGTAAAACGGTTTTTTCTTATAAGATTTCTATTTTGAAATCAATGATTCCAAATCTCTTGAATTCTAATTATGATCGTTTGCTGAAACCTAAAAAAGGGCTATCTCAGGAAGAAAAGGACTTAATTTTTGCTGGTAAAAAACAGATAAATTTTTCACAACTGAATCAAGAAATACAGACTAAAAGTTTAAGCTTGATACAGGCTGGTAAAATTGATATAGAATATTTAGCCAAGGATAGAAAGACAATTAAAACGCAAAAATGTTATGATGTTAATCTTGAAAAGTTATCTCATCTTCTTATCAATAAGCGAGCTAAAAAGCGACAAGAACTGAAAGATTATCTTGCTAATCATCCGCAGTCCGGTCCTCTTTCGGATCTGTATCGGCTTTTTTCAAGAGAGGTTGTTCATTATTTTATAAAAGAAGCTGTTCTCAATATTTCACAAGTAGAAGTGAATCGTACCCAAAGCTATTTTGAAAATATTATTCAATCTGATTTTCTTGATTTAAACCCAGAACAGCAAACAGCAGTAGAGCAAATAACAGCTGCTATTGGTTCTTCTAATAAGCCTTATCTGCTTGAAGGAATTACAGGAAGCGGAAAAACAGAGGTCTATCTCCATGTTATTGATCAGACTTTGAAATTAGGTAAAACAGCCATTGTTCTAGTTCCTGAGATTTCGTTAACACCTCAGATGACTAGTCGCTTTATTTCTCGCTTTGGCAGTCAAGTTGCTATCATGCATTCGGGCTTGTCTGATGGTGAAAAATTTGATGAGTGGCGTAAAATGAAATCCAATCAAGCTAAAGTTGTTGTTGGAGCGCGCTCAGCTATTTTCTCTCCTTTAAAAAATATTGGTGCTATCATTATTGATGAAGAGCACGAGGCAACTTATAAACAAGAGTCTAGTCCACGCTATCATGCGCGGGAGGTGGCACTATTGCGTGCCCAATATCATCAGGCAGTTTTAGTCTTAGGCAGTGCGACGCCATCTATTGAGAGCCGAGCGCGAGCCAGCCGTGGTGTTTATAACTTCCTGCAGCTAAGTCAAAGGGCTAATCCTCAAGCACACATTCCCAAGGTAGAAATTGTAGATTTTCGTGATTATATCGGTCAGCAAAAAGTGAGTAATTTAACACCTGTTCTGCTAGATAAAATTAAAGATCGTCTAATAAAAAAGGAACAGGTCGTTCTTATGCTTAATCGTCGCGGGTATTCTAGTTTTATTATGTGCCGTGACTGCGGTTATGTTGATAACTGTCCTAATTGTGATATCTCCTTAACTTTACACATGGATACCAAAACAATGAATTGTCACTATTGTGGCTTTTTAAAAGGAATTCCTTACAACTGTCCTAATTGTCAAAGTCGGCAAATTCGTTATTATGGAACGGGAACGCAAAAAGCTTATGATGAATTAAAACAAGTTTTGCCAGAAGCACGCATTTTACGGATGGATGTTGATACAACCAAAAGAAAGGGAGCACATGAGAAGATTCTGACGAAATTTGGTCGTCATGAAGCCGATATTCTTTTAGGAACGCAAATGATTGCCAAAGGACTTGATTTTCCTAATGTTACTTTGGTTGGTGTATTAAATGCAGATACTTCACTTAATTTGCCGGATTTTCGCTCAAGTGAGCGTACTTTTCAACTTTTAACACAGGTGGCAGGACGCGCAGGCCGTGCAAATAAACCGGGTGAGGTTTTGATTCAAACCTATAATCCTAATCATTATGCTATTCAGTTGGCAAGGGAACAGGACTATGAAGCTTTTTATCGCTACGAAATGAGAATTCGTAAGGCACTTTCCTACCCACCCTACTATTTCACAGTTGGCTTAACTCTATCACATAAAGATGAGCAAGAGGTTATCAAAAAATCTTATGAGATAGTGACGTTGATCAAGGAAAGACTGACAGATAAGATTAAAATATTGGGTCCAACACCCAAACCTGTCGCTAGGACGCATAATCTTTATCATTATCAAATTATCATTAAGTATCGTTTTGAAGACCAGTTGGAGATTGTTTTAAATCATATTTTAGATTTAACTCAAGCTAAAGAAAATAAAAAGTTACGTTTGATTATTGATCATGATCCACAAAGTTTTATGTAAAACACTTTAAACTTGCCAAGTGCTTATGGTAGATTGGTGACACACTAATGAGGTTACAAATGACAAAATTAATTTTTATGGGGACACCTGATTTTTCAGCAACTGTTCTCAAAGGTTTACTAGAGGACAGTCATTATCATGTCTTAGCAGTTGTTACACAGCCAGATCGTGCTGTTGGTCGTAAAAAAGAAATTAAGATGACACCTGTTAAACAACTTGCTTTAGAACATGGTTTAAAGGTTTATCAGCCTGAGAAGTTATCAGGTTCATCGGAAATGGTAGAATTAATGAATTTGGGTGCTGATGGTATTGTGACAGCTGCCTTTGGTCAATTTTTACCAATGATATTGATTAATTCTGTTGATTTTGCTGTCAACGTTCACGCATCCTTGCTTCCTAAATATCGCGGTGGGGCACCTATTCATTATGCTATTATCAATGGAGATAAGGAAGCTGGCGTAACCATCATGGAAATGGTCAAAGAGATGGACGCTGGGGATATGATTGCAAAGGCTTCAACACCAATTACGGATGCAGATGATGTTGGTACGATGTTTGAAAAGTTAGCTGTCATTGGGCGTGACTTACTTTTGCAGACTCTTCCAGACTATCTGTCTGGTAAAATTGAGCCACAGGCTCAGGATGATAGTCAAGCAACTTTTTCTCCTAATATCAGTTCTCAAGAAGAAAAAATTGATTGGAGCAAATCTGCCCGAGATATTTTCAATCAAGTCCGTGGTATGAATCCTTGGCCAGTTGCTCATACTCTGCTTGATGGTAAACGTTTTAAAATTTATGCTGTTGAAGTCGTTAATGGGGCTGGAAATCCGGGAGAAATCATTGAAAAAACGAAGAAAGCTTTGATTGTAGCTGCAAACCAAGATGCTTTATCATTAAAATTGGTTCAGCCTGCTGGAAAACCTAAAATGTCTATCACTGACTTTTTAAACGGCCTAGGTCAAAAACTTAAAGTGGGTGATTATTTTGGGAAATAAGCAACCAACTGCACGTAGTGGTGCCCTTTTTGTCTTAACTGAAATTTTTGATAAGACTGCCTATAGCAATATCGCTTTAAGGCACTATTTAAGCAAGCACAAACTTTCTCAGGCTGATAGATCCTTACTGACTGAGCTCGTTTATGGGACCTTGACTCGCAAGATTACCTTGGAATGGTATCTTGCTCATTATATTGAAGATCGCAATAAATTAGAAACTTGGATCTATTATTTACTAATGCTTAGCCTTTATCAAATTCTTTATTTAGATAAAATTCCTCAGCATGCTATTGTTAATGAAGCTGTTGATCTGGCAAAAAGCAGAAATAGAGGTGCTGAAAAGTTAGTCAATGCTGTGTTAAGGCAGTTTTTACGCCAAAAAAGACCTGACATAACTGTCATTAAACGAAAAAATAAACGTTATTCCATCACCTATTCTGTACCAGTTTGGCTAGTTAAAAAAATGATTAGCCAATTCGGTGAAGATAGGGCAATCAGCATTTTGAAAAGTCTTTTAGTTCGAAGTAAGGCTAGTATTCGTGTGGTTAATCCTGATCAAATAGAAGTGATAGCAAAAGCAACAGGAGCCAAAAAATCGGTTTTATCACCTTGTGGTCTGGTCAAAGCATCAGGTCAGTTTTTTGATAGTGATTTATTTAAACAGGGAAAGATCACCATTCAAGATGAGAGCAGTCAGTTAGTAGCGCCCACTTTAGCTATTAAAGGAAATGAGACTGTTCTAGATGCTTGCAGTGCCCCCGGGGGAAAAGCTGTCCATATAGCTTCTTATTTGACGACAGGCCAGATTATAGCACTTGACTTGTATGATCATAAACTAAAATTAATCAAAGATAATGCAGACCGTCTAAAAGCCGCCAATTATATAAAGCCGCAAAAATTAGATGCTAGAAAAGTCCATAAATACTTTGCTAAGGATACATTTGATAAAATTTTAGTTGATGCTCCTTGTTCAGGAATTGGCTTGATTAGGCGTAAACCAGATATTAAGTATAATAAGGATAGTAAGGATTTTACCAGCTTACAAAAAATTCAGTTAGAGATTTTAGATAGTGTTTGCCAAACTATAAAAAAAGGTGGTATAATAACATACAGCACATGTACTATTTTTGCTGAAGAGAATCAGATGGTACTTAAACAATTTTTGGAACAGCATCCAAATTTTGAACAGGTAAAATTAAATCATAAAAAGAAAGATATTGTCGTTGATGGTTGTCTTCTTATTACACCTGAACAATATCTAACAGACGGTTTTTTTATCAGCCAAGTTAAGCGTATTTCGTAAGATTTAGGAGGAGGCTGACCTTGTCAGACAACGAGCATATGAAAATTTCCCTTTTTACAGATATTGGACAGAAGCGTTCTAATAATCAAGATTTTATCAATAAATTTGATAATCGTGCGGGGCATACACTGATTGTATTGGCAGATGGCATGGGCGGTCATCGTGCTGGAAATATAGCCAGTGAGATGACCGTTACTGATTTGGGGCGCGAATGGATTAATACAGACTTAACGGACTTAGGACAAATTCGTGATTGGCTGGTTAATAATATCGAAAAAGTTAATCGTCGGATTTATGAATTGGGTCAAACAGATGATTTTCAAGGTATGGGGACAACTATTGAAGCCTTAGTTATCATTGAAAATAATGTTCTTTTTGCTCATATTGGTGATTCACGAATTAGTTTAATTCACGATGGGGTTTATACGCAATTGACTAGTGATCACTCTCTAGTCAATGAATTAGTTAAGGCTGGCCAAATAACAGAAGAAGAGGCTGCTAGCCACCCTCAAAAAAATATTATCACACAATCTATTGGACAAGCTAGTCCAGTTGAACCAGATCTTGGTATTCAAACCTTAGGAGCAAATGATTATCTTTTAGTTAATAGTGATGGTTTGACGAATATGATTTCGAATGAAGCTATTGTTGCTGTTCTAACTGATGAAACAAAGGACTTAGATGAAAAAGCCAAGCATTTGATTCAATTAGCTAATGATGCAGGTGGGCTTGACAATATCACTGTAGCCTTAATTCACGCCGAAAGTGAGGGAGATCAATGATTCAGATTGGCAAATTATTTGCTGGTCGTTATCGGATTCTCCAGTCTATCGGACGAGGTGGGATGGCGGATGTTTATTTAGCTAATGATTTGATTTTAGATAATGAGGAAGTGGCCATTAAGGTTCTACGTACGAATTATCAGACAGATCAGGTTGCTGTGACACGTTTTCAGCGGGAAGCACGTGCCATGGCAGAACTTAATCATCCTAATATTGTAGCCATTCGTGACATTGGAGAAGAAGACGGTCAGCAATTCCTTGCAATGGAATATGTTGATGGCGCCGACTTGAAGAAATACATTCAAGATCACGCTCCTTTATCAAATGCTGAAGTCATTAGAATCATGAAAGAGGTTCTTTCTGCTATGACTCTTGCCCACCAAAAGGGCATTATTCATCGGGATTTAAAACCTCAAAATGTTTTACTGACCAAAGATGGAACGGCTAAAGTAACAGACTTTGGTATTGCTGTGGCTTTTGCTGAAACGAGTTTGACCCAAACCAATTCAATGCTGGGTTCAGTACATTACTTATCTCCTGAACAGGCGCGTGGTTCTAAGGCTACTGTTCAAAGTGATATCTATGCAATGGGGATTATGCTTTTTGAAATGCTGACAGGGCATATTCCCTATGATGGCGATAGTGCTGTTACAATTGCTTTGCAGCATTTTCAAAAGCCTTTACCATCTATTATTGCTGAGAATAAAAATGTCCCTCAAGCTCTTGAAAATGTTGTTATTAAAGCAACAGCTAAACGATTAACGGACCGCTATCATTTAACGCAGGAGATGTTGCAGGATTTAAGAACGTCTCTGCAGCCGAATCGCAGCCGTGAAAGAAAGCTTGTTTTCAGTGATGCTTCAGATACAAAACCACTACCAAAACTGGAACAGGCAGCAGCAAACTCTTTAGCTGCTCAGTCCTTAAAAAACAAAACTTCCAATCAGGATAAAGTAGATCATAAATCTAAGCCTAAAACCAAACCACAACCTAAGCCTAAGAAAAAAAGACATTTTTTAGCTCGTTTCTTTAAAATCTTCTTTATATTAGTTGCCATTGGTATTGCTGTTTTGACCTACCTGGTTCTGACAAAACCGAGTACTGTTTCAGTTCCTGACGTTTCAGGAGATAAATTATCAACGGCCAAGATGATTATTAGAAAATCGGGTCTTAAGGTGGGTGACGTTCAAAAAATTGAGGATGATAACGTTGGTGCTGGAAAGGTCGTAAGAACTAATCCAAGTGCAGGCAGTAAAAAACGTGAAGGTTCTAGTGTTGATATTTTTGTAGCTAGTGCTAAGGGATTTAAGATGGAGGACTATACCGGTCAAGACTACAAGGATGCTATTGATAATTTGACTAATAATTATGGTGTTTCTAGGGACAGTATTGTTCTTAAGGAAGTTTCATCTGATGACTACAGTGGTGGAACTGTTATCGGTCAATCACCAAAACCCGGAAAGACCTATCATCCTAGCAGTGATAAAAAAATAACTCTCAAGGTTGTCAAAGTCACTATGCCAAATCTTAAAAATTCTACTTATGAAGAGGCTGTCAGTACTTTAACGGCTATGGGGATTTCTTCAAGCCGTATAAAAGCTTATGATGCCAGCGATTACTCATCAGAAATTTCATCACCATCATCTTCGTCACTCGTTGTCGGTCAAAGTCCTTATTATGGTAATACTGTCAGTCTGTCATCTAATGATGATATTATCTTGTATGTTTCAACATCAGGTGGCTCTCATTCTGGTTCGTCGTCGTCTGAATCTTCGAACAGTGAAGGAACAACATCAAGCGAAGCCTCGACAGACTCTAGTTCAAGTGCGACGACAACTTCACATTAAATAAAGAAATAGGTAAAACAAGGACTGAGAAGAATCTTCTCAATCCTTGTTTTTATATATCATGGCTCGAACTATTGAATGATATAGGCGGTTAATTATATGATGTTATTAGGTCATCATGTCAATTCAAGTTATGTTTATGATCTGTTGATAATAATGTTATCTAATGCAGGTATACTCATATGTTGTAGTTATTATATTTATAAGATTAAGGTTCTTGCCTCAGCCTCCTTGTTTGAAGAGATAACTTTTTTGTTATCAAACTTGTATCCGTCTAGGATTAAGACTGTATAAGATTGATGTATGATAACTAAGCTATGGCGTCTTTGATATTTGAAAAATTCTCTTTATCTTTAGTGTTATCTGGTCTAGATCAAGAGGTGAAATTTATCCTAAATTTTGATACAATGACTAATAATTGTAGAACTGAAGGAAGCCTTATGCGAAAATTTCAATTTTTTTTGGTTGTTGAAACTATCTTAATTGCTTTAGCTTTTATGACTATTCTGGCGAGTAATCTCTCAAGTTTTATCTTGATTGTGGTTATTACTCTTTTAGCCTTGAGATTTTATCGTTTAGGCAGTCGAAATGACTTTTTATTGACAGCTAGTTTACTTTTACTTTTTCTTATTTTTATGCTCAATCCTTATACAATTGCTGCGGTACTTGTTGGAATCCTTTATGTTATGATTAATCATTTTGCTCAAGTCAAAAAGAAGAATCGCTACGCTTTATTAACCTTGCAAGAAGAAGGTTTAGATGTGACTAAAAAACCACATCAGTGGATTGGTAATGATGAACATGTGGAAACAGATACCTATGCTTTTGATGATATCAATGTTATTCGTCTCAGCGGAAGTGATGTGATTAATCTCAGTCAGGTCATTGTAAGTGAACAAAATAATGTGGTCATGATTCGTAAAGTTTACGGACCTACCAAGATTTTAGTTCCTGTTGATGTCTCAGTTAGTTTGGATGTTAGCAGCATCTATGGCTATGTTCGCTTTTTTGATGCACCAGAATATGATTTGCGCAATGAGGAAATTAGACTGTCTGATCATATAGATGGAAGAACCAAATCTGTAAAAATTATCATCAATGTCATTGCGGGCTTGGTGGAGGTAGAACGTATATGAAAAAAAAGACGATCTTAATGATTTTTTTATACGCGGCAGTTACCATCATTTCCATTGTTTTTGTCATTATTAACAGTCTTAATCTTGATTTGAAAAGTTTGTTAGCTGATTGGCTTGTTCTTGAGCAATTTATTTTATCGCTTCTTGCTGCCTTTATTTCCTTGACTTTTCTTTTACTGTTGGTATGGATGATTTTAGATGATAATAGCAAACGCCACCTCAACCAAAATTTGAAACGCATTCTGCTTAATCAGGCCATCACACAGGAAGATGATACCGAATTAGGGAAAAACGTTAATCGCCTTTCTCGTAAAATGCAGCAGTTAACTAATAATTTGCAAAAGACGGAAAATACCTATATTGCCAGCAGTCAGGAAATTGTCAAAAAGGAGAGAAAACGCATTGCTCGAGATTTACATGACACAGTGAGTCAAGAACTGTTTGCCTCTTCTATGATTTTGTCAGGTGTTTCTCATAATCTTGATCAATTGGAAAAAAAACAACTGCAGACACAATTATTAGCTATTGAAGATATGCTCAACAATGCTCAGAATGACTTGCGAGTCCTTTTACTGCATTTGCGTCCTACAGAATTAGAAGGAAAGACACTTTCAGAAGGACTTGCTATGATTCTTAGAGAATTAACTGATAAGAGTAATATTGAGGTTGTTTATAAGGAAGATATTGGGGAACTTCCTAAAACGATTGAAAGCAATTTTTTCCGAATTGCTCAAGAATTTATCAGCAATACTCTTAAACATGCCAAGGCTAGTCGTCTAGAAGTTTATTTGTATCAAACTTCTTCAAAAGTTCAGCTGAAGATGATTGATGATGGTGTTGGTTTTGATATGGATGTCGTTCGAGATTTGAGTTACGGCTTGAAAAACATCGAAGATCGCGTTAATGATTTAGCTGGGACAGTAAAGTTTTTAAGTGCTGAAAATAAGGGGGTTGTTATGGATATCCATGTACCAATAATGAAAGGAGATGCTGATGAGTAAAACAAAAGTTATACTGGTTGATGATCATGAAATGGTTCGATTGGGTTTGAAAAGTTTTCTTAATTTACAAGATAATGTAGAAGTTATCGGTGAGGCTAGCAATGGCCGTCAAGGTATTGACTTGGCTTTAAAATTAAAACCAGACGTTGTTGTCATGGACTTGGTTATGCCAGAAATGGATGGTGTAGAAGCCACTCTTGAACTTCTAAAAGATTGGAAAGAAGCCAAAATTCTAGTTTTAACCAGTTATTTAGATAACGAAAAAATTTATCCTGTCATTGAAGCAGGTGCTAAAGGTTATATGTTGAAAACTTCCAGTGCAGCTGAAATTTTGAATGCCATTCAAAAAGTAGCTAAGGGAGATTTAGCGATTGAAACAGAAGTTGATAAGAAAATCAAGGATCACCATAATAATCCTGATTTGCATGAAGATTTAACAGCGCGTGAACGAGACATTTTGGCTTTACTTGCTAAGGGTTATGATAACCAAACGATTGCTGATGAGCTTTTCATTTCTTTGAAGACTGTCAAAACACATGTTTCTAATATCTTATCGAAATTACAAGTTGATGATCGGACCCAAGCCGTTGTCTATGCTTTTCAGCATCATTTAGTGCCACAGGACGAAAATTAGACTCTGTGTTATAATAAAATAGGTTATTCAAAAAAGGAGAACAATGGATCTTAGAATAAAAAACAAAGCCAAAAAAATAAAAGCCGTCTTTTTTGATATTGATGATACCTTACGCATCAAAGATACGGGTTATATGCCTGATTCAATCAAAAAAGTCTTTGAAAGCTTACAAGAAAAGGATATTTTAACTGGTATTGCTTCAGGGAGGGCACCTTACGGTGTTGTTCCAGAAATTCGTCAATTAAATCCAGATTTTTTTGTCACCATTAATGGTTCCTATGTGATTAATCATAAAGGTGAAGAATTATCTAATGATCCAATTCCTAAAGATATTATTGAAAAATATGTTGTTTGGTGCCAAGAAATTGGTATTGAGTATGGTTTTGCTGGTAAAGACAAAGCTGTTGTTTCAAAACGAACAGAGTTGGTTGATAAGGCTCTAGTCCCTGTTTATGGTTTTTGTCCTGTTGAACCCGATTTTTATAAAAATCATGAGGTTTATCATATGTGGACCTTTGAGGATGTGGGTGACAGCTTACAACTTTCAGATGAATTGAAAGAAGATGTCCGTTTGGTACGTTGGCATGAAAATTCTTCAGATGTTATTAAGAATGGTATTTCCAAAGCGTCAGGACTTGCTCATGTTCTAAAAAAAGTCCATTTAAAACCAGAAAATGTTCTTTTCTTTGGTGATGGACCAAATGATATGGAAATATTTGATTATGTTGGTCTCAAAGTTGCTATGGGCAATGGTCATGGTGATTTAAAAGAGAAAGCTGATTTTATTACAAAAAATGTAGAAGAAGATGGCATTTTGTATGCCTTGGAGGAATTAGGTTTGGTAGAAAAAGAATTACAATTTCCACAATTAGATGTGACTAATGATGATGCCCCTATGGCTCTTATCAAAACGAATTATGGCGATTTAAAGGTGAAATTATTCCCTAAACAGGCCCCAAAAACAGTAGCCAATTTTGTTGCTTTAGCTAAGGATGGCTACTATGATGGTGTGATTTTCCACCGCGTTATTAAAGACTTCATGATTCAAGGTGGCGATCCAACTGGTACTGGTATGGGTGGCGAATCCATCTATGGTGAGCGTTTTGAAGATGAATTTTCAGAGGAACTTTACAATCTTCGAGGCGCCCTTTCTATGGCCAATGCAGGTCCAAATACCAATGGGAGTCAATTTTTCATTGTTCAAAATCAGAATCTTCCATATAGCGCTAAAGAATTAGAACGTGGCGGTTGGCCTAAGGAAATTGCAGCAGCCTATGCCGAAAATGGAGGAACACCGCATCTTGACCGCCGTCATAGCGTTTTTGGTCAACTAGTTGATCAAGCTTCTTATGAAGCTCTTGATAATATTGCTAATGTTGATACAGGAGTTGCTGATAAACCTATAGATGACATTGTGATTGAGAGCATCGAGGTGATTGATGATGAAAATAGGGGATAAGCTAAAAGGAAAAATCACAGGAATTAAGCCTTACGGTGCCTTTGTCCAATTAGAAAATGGCTCAATTGGTCTCATCCATATCTCAGAAATCAAAACGGGTTATATTGATAATATTTATCAGACATTATCGGTTGGTCAAGAAGTTCTTGTTCAAGTCGTTGATTATGATGAATATAGTCAAAAAGCCAGTCTTTCTTTGCGAACTTTGGAAGAAGAAAAACATCATTACCAACATCGCCATCGTTTTTCCAATAATCGTTTAAATATTGGTTTTAAACCTTTAGAAGAACATTTACCAACCTGGGTTGAAGAAAATCTTGATTATTTGAAAAAGGATCAAGATGAGAGTGATAATCAAGCTAAGGATTAAGTGTTCGTTAAAAAACTGCATCTTTAAGTTGGATAGAAAAATCCAAAACTTAAAGATGCAGTTTTTTATTTTATATTTTTAAAGATAACAGTCAATGCCATGTTCTAGAAAAACAGATTGGTAATCATAAAGGTCTTCCGGATGAAGAGCTGTGTAGCCGGACATTTCATATTTCCGATTGAGGAATTTGTACTTATTTTCTCCAAATTGATGAAAAGGAAGCAGTTGGACTTTATCTACTTGAATATCATTAAAAAGTTTTGCAAAGTGTTTAGCATCATCTAAGGAATTATTAAAATCAGGAATGACAGGAATTCTCAAAACGATTGTTTTTTTGTGCGTAAAGGCATAATGAATGTTTTGGATGATAAGATTATTATTGACACCAGTTACTTTGCGATGTCGAATAGTATTGTAATGTTTCAAATCAGTATAAATAAAATCAACATATTGAATCAAATCGGTAAATTTTTCATGCTCGGCAAAAGCTGTTGTTTCAATGGCTGTATGGAGTCCTTCTTCTTTGGCACATTTAAGAATGGCCTTGGCAAATTCAAATTGGGCAAAAATTTCACCACCAGACAGCGTGAGACCACCTCCGGATTCCTCATAAAAATCAATATCCTTTTTAACTTCTGATATGATGTCCTCCACTGTTTTTTCTTCCCCTATAATCATTGGTAATTTTGTTTCGGCATCCAGCATTTGTTCGGGTTTATATTTTTGAGATTCAGGATTAGAGCACCAAGGACAGCGTAAGGGACAACCCTTTAAAAACACAGTTGTGCGAATACCAGGGCCATCATGGATGGAAAAATGCTGGATATTAAAGATAATTCCTTTTTCGCTAGTCATATTTTTGCCTTTCTTTTTTCAACTTATAATCAGTTTATCAGAAAAACGAAACAAAATCAATTACGAACGTAATGCCGTTGGCTTTATTTTTTATATTCTATTTGGTAAAATAAATCTAGAGGTGATTATTATGAAACGTTTAGATGAGATTATTAACTTAGTTTCTCAGGAGAAAAAAATAGATGTTAATACCTTATCTGAAAAATTAGGCGTATCGAAAGTAACTATTCGTAAAGATTTAGATAAATTGGAAAGCAAAGGATTGCTGCATCGTGAGCACGGTTATGCAGTATTAAATAGTGGTGATGACTTAAATGTCAGGCTTTCTTACAACTATAATATCAAAAAGCGTATTGCTGCAAAGGCAGTTGAATTGGTACGTGACAATGAAACCATTATGATTGAATCAGGTTCAACCTGTGCTTTGTTAGCGGAAGCTATTTGTCAAAGTAGACGCAATGTCAAAATTATTACCAATTCTTGTTTTATTGCAACTTACATTCGAAAGTATGATTCTTGTCAAGTGATTTTACTTGGTGGTAATTATCAACCTAATTCTGAAGTAACTGTTGGCCCCTTGCTAAAAGAAATGCTTAAGCTGTTTCATGTTGAAAAGTTGTTTGTAGGAACGGATGGCTTTGACGATGAGTTAGGGTTTATGGGAAAAGACATGATGCGATGTGAAGTTGTTCAATATATGGCTGAATCTGCTGATGAATTGGTTGTCTTAACAGATTCAAGTAAATTTGCTAAGCGTAGTTTGGTCAATCAATTTACTTTGAGTCAAGTTTCGCAAGTCATAACAGATTCTGCCATTTCAGAAGCAAGACGTGAGCATTTAATAGCTAATCATATTAATCTAAAATTGGTCAATTAAAGCATGATATGAGACGGTTGTGAATAACAAGAAAAAACAGTTATTCGTAAGGAGATATGTCTTTATGATATTGACTGTAAATTCTTAATAAAAGGTAAAATTGGATCAGTATTTCATTTGTAAAAACTGGTCTTTTTCTTTAAATACAGACTGTCTTTTATGAAAAATAGTTGCATTTTATTAAAATTGGTGTTATTATAGCTTCGAAAGAAAATATAATTATTACGAACATAAAAAGGAGAAGGAGAATGGTAATTCCGCTTTTAACTCAAAAGTACACAAATGATGTTCAAAAGAATTCTCAAAAACACTTTGGTTATTTGACGGAACGCATGTACAGTTATCGTGATAAGGTACTTGATAAAAAGCCTTATATTGATGCCGAACGTGCCATACTTGCTACAGAAGCCTATAAAGAACATCAAGAAAAACCAAATGTCCTTAAGAGGGCTTACATGCTTAAAAACATTTTAGAAAAAATGTCGCTCTATATTGATGATGAGACGATGATTGTTGGAAATCAAGCTTCTAGTGATAAAGATGCTCCAATCTTTCCGGAATATACACTCGAATTTGTTTTGAATGAATTGGACCTCTTTGAAAAGCGTGACGGTGACGTTTTCTATATCACAGAAGAAACCAAAAAGCAGATTCGTGACATTGCCCCTTTTTGGGAAAATAATAACTTGCGTGCTCGTGCAGGTGCGATGCTCCCAGATGAAGTACAGGTCTATATGGAAACAGGCTTCTTTGGTATGGAAGGCAAGATGAATTCTGGCGATGCTCATTTAGCAGTCAATTATCAAAAGTTGCTGGAATTGGGACTTGTCGGTTTTGAAGAACGGACACGTGAAGCTAAGGCCGATCTTGACTTAACAGACCCAGCTAGTATCGATAAATATCATTTTTATGATTCTATTTTAGTGACAATTGACGCAGTCAAAACTTATGCCCAACGTTTTGTAACTTTAGCTAAAGAGATGGCAGAAACTGCAGCGGCTAAGCGCCGAAGAGAATTATTGGAGATTGCAACCATTTGTGAACGGGTGCCTTATTATCCAGCACGCACCTTTGCAGAAGCTGTGCAATCGGTTTGGTTCATCCAATGTATTCTGCAAATTGAATCAAACGGTCATTCCCTTTCTTACGGGCGTTTCGATCAATACATGTATCCTTATGTTAAAGCAGATTTAGAAGCAGGTTGTGAAACGGAAGACTCCATTGTTGAACGTTTGACCAATTTATGGATTAAGACACTTACCATCAACAAGGTTCGCAGTCAAGCACATACTTTTTCATCTGCTGGCTCACCGCTTTATCAAAATGTCACTGTTGGAGGTCAGACGCGCGCTAAGAAGGATGCAGTTAATCCTTTATCTTTCCTTGTTTTGAAATCTGTTGCGCAGACACATTTACCACAGCCAAATTTGACGGTTCGTTATCATGCTGGTCTCAACCCTGATTTTATGAATGAGGCGATTGAGGTCATGAAACTTGGTTTTGGGATGCCGGCCTTTAACAATGATGAAATTATTATTCCATCATTCATCGCTAAGGGTGTGGCAGAAGAAGACGCTTACGATTACTCAGCAATCGGCTGCGTTGAAACGGCTGTTCCTGGCAAATGGGGCTATCGTTGTACGGGTATGAGTTATATGAATTTTCCTAAAATATTGCTTATTACCATGAACAATGGTATTGATCCAGCTTCTGGCAAACGCTTTGCGCCTGAATTTGGGCATTTTGTCGATATGACATCTTACGAAGATCTTAAGTCTGCATGGGATAAGACGCTCCGCTATTTGACGCGTATGAGTGTTATTGTCGAAAACGCTATTGACCTCAGTTTGGAACGGGAAGTTCCAGATATTCTTTGTTCTGCCTTGACAGATGATTGTATTGGTCGTGGCAAACATTTAAAAGAAGGTGGTGCCGTTTACGACTATATTTCTGGACTTCAAGTTGGGATTGCTAACCTTTCAGATTCTCTTGCAGCTGTCAAAAAATTAGTTTTTGAAGAAAAACGCTTAACAACAGCTGAACTTTGGGAAGCTTTGCAATCGGATTATGCTGGTGAACATGGCGGAGAAATTCGTCAAATGCTGATTAATGACGCTCCTAAGTACGGCAATGACAATGATTATGCCGATCAATTGGTATGTGATTGTTACGATGTTTATGTTGATGAAATCGCTAAATATCCAAATACACGCTATGGTCGAGGCCCAATCGGTGGTATTCGTTATTCAGGAACATCATCCATTTCAGCTAATGTTGGTCAAGGACGTGGAACACTAGCAACTCCGGATGGTCGCCATGCAGGGACACCGCTTGCAGAGGGCTGTTCACCATCTCATAATATGGATAAAAACGGTCCAACTTCGGTACTCAAATCAGTATCTAAATTACCAACCGCTGAAATTGTTGGAGGTGTCCTTCTCAATCAAAAAGTAAATCCACAAACCTTATCAAAAGAAGAAGATAAGCAAAAACTCATTGCACTTCTTCGAGCTTTCTTTAATCGTTTACATGGCTATCATATTCAATACAATGTTGTCTCTCGTGAAACTCTTATTGATGCTCAAAAGCACCCTGAGAAACATCGCGATTTGATTGTACGGGTTGCGGGCTACTCAGCCTTCTTCAATGTTCTTTCTAAAGCAACTCAAGACGATATTATCGCTCGTACAGAACATGCACTTTGAGAAAAAGAGGAAAAGAAAATGGAATTTATGCTTGATACACTCAACTTAGCAGACATTGAAAAATGGGCAGCAATCCTACCATTAGCTGGGGTAACTTCCAACCCATCAATTGCTAAAAAAGAAGGAAAAATTGATTTTTTTGAGCAAGTGAAAAGAGTTCGTGCCATTATTGGTGAAGAACCAAGTATTCATGCACAAGTGGTTGCGGCAGATGTGGAAGGGATTATTAAAGATGCCCACAAACTTCAAGATGAACTTGGCGGCAATCTCTATGTTAAAGTGCCTGTCTCTCCAACTGGCTTAACAGCGATGAAGCAACTAAAAGAAGAAGGATTTCAAATCACTGCTACGGCTATTTATACAGTTTTTCAAGGCCTTTTAGCCATTGAAGCTGGCGCAGACTATCTTGCCCCTTACTATAATCGTATGGAAAATCTTAATATAGACCCAATTGAGGTGATTGGTCAACTTGCTCAGGCTATTGAGTGTCAACAAGCTTCTGCAAAAATCTTGGCAGCAAGCTTTAAAAATGTTACTCAGGTTGCCAAGGCTTTAGCAGCGGGTGCTAAAGCCGTTACTGCTGGTGCAGATATTTTTGCTGCTGGTTTTGCCAATCCATCCATTCAAAAAGCTGTTGATGATTTTGCAGCAGATTGGGAAAGCACACAAGGACGTCCTTATATTTAAAAAAATAAAAGGACTTTGCTTTAGAAGGAGGTTTCATGATGAAAATTTTTGCCAGCCCATCACGTTATATTCAGGGTGAAAAAGCTTTATTTGAAAATGCAAAAGCTATTATTAATTTGGGTTCTCATCCTATCCTTTTAACAGACAATGTCGTTTATGATATTGTTGGTAAACGTTTCGAAACTTATCTTAACCAAGAAGGATTGATAGTAGATCGTATAGCCTTTAATGGTGAAGCTTCAATAAACGAAATTGATCGCGTTGTTGCTATAGCTAAAGAAAAGGGAAATGATTTAATTATTGGTCTTGGTGGGGGAAAGACGATTGACAGTGCTAAAGCCATTGCTGATTTATTAGAGATACCTGTTATTATTGCTCCTACAGTTGCCTCGACAGATGCTCCAACATCAGCCTTGTCCGTCATTTATACTGACCAAGGTGCTTTTGAAAAATACATTTTCTATTCCAAAAATCCGGATCTTGTTTTAGTAGATACTGAAGTCATCAGTAAATCTCCAGTTATTCTACTGGCTTCGGGAATTGCAGATGGACTTGCTACTTGGGTGGAAGCAAGAGCTGTGCTTCAAAAAAATGGGCAAACAATGACTGGTGCAGGGCAAACTTTAGCTAGCCTTGCTATTGCCCAAGCCTGTGAGCGTACTTTATTTGCAGATGGTCTACAAGCGCTGGCAGCTTGTGAAGCAAAAGTAGTGACAAGAGCACTTGAAAATGTTATAGAGGCTAATACCTTATTAAGTGGTTTAGGGTTTGAAAGTGCAGGTTTGGCCGCAGCTCACGCTATTCATAACGGTTTTACAGCCTTAACGGGAGATATTCATCATCTGACACATGGTCAAAAAGTTACTTATGGAACCTTAACGCAACTCTTTCTTGAAAATCGTCCAAAAGAAGAAATTGATAAGTATATTCATTTTTATAGAGCAATTGGCATGCCAACGACTTTAGAAGAAATGCACTTGGGAGATGCTGACTATTCTGAACTTCTAAAGATTGGCCAACAAGCTACAATTGAAGGCGAAACGATTCATCAAATGCCATTTGAAATTAAGGCAGGTGATGTTGCCAATGCACTCTTAGCAGTAGATCAGTACGCTAGATCATTAAAATAATAAACGAAATATTTACCAATTAATGGCACTGAAGACGAAAAAGAAAAGATTAAATGAAATAACTTTCTGACAAGCAGACAGTGATATAATAAAAGCTTGAGAGAATAATCTGATTCCTAAATGCAAGAGGAATCAGGTTATTTTTTGTGTTGGAAAACGTTTGAGGTAGACTAATTTCGCGTTTTTGGGTATAAGAAAGCTCCCTTTCTTGTGTTTTAACGAAGTTTTATTCTTCGCTGTTTACAGTAAAGGGAGTTATATAAATGATACTCTTTTGTTTTTTTCTTTCTGTGCAATTTTGAAGGTCAGCATGACATAAATGTTATAGGTTTCTTAGTTAAATTCATAAAGTGCGGTTGAAAGATAACGCTCACCATTATCAGGTGCAATAGCCAAGACTTTTTTACCCTTACCGAGTTTTTTAGCGACTTCAAGTGCGGCCCAGACAGCAGCAGAAGCGGAGATGCCAAGTAGGAATCCTTCCTTACCGCCGAAGTAGCGACCAGTAGCCAAAGCATCATCAGATTTAACACGGATAACTTCATCATAAGAATGAGTATCTAATGCAGCTGGGATAAAGCCTGTTGAGATACCTTGGATTTTATGGGGCCCCGGTTTGTCACCTGACAAAACAGCAGATTCATCAGCTTCCAATCCATAGATTTTAATGTCAGGATTGTCTTTTTTAAGGGCACGTGAAATCCCAGTAATCGTACCACCAGTACCAATACCAGCAACGACAGCATCAAGTCCATGTGAACCAAATGCTTCCAGAATCTCAGGACCTGTTGTCAATTCGTGAATTTTTGGATTAGCTGGATTGTCAAATTGCAGAGGCACCCAACTACCAACTTCTTTGGCAATCTCGTGAGCTTTGTCAATGGCACCCTTAGTACCAGCACTTCCTGGTGTCAATACGAGTTTGGCACCGTAAGCTTGTATAATTTTGCGGCGTTCAACGCTCATTGTTTCAGGCATTGTAATAATGACATTGTAACCTTTGGCAGCGCCGACCCATGAAAGTCCAATACCTGTATTACCACTTGTCGGTTCGACAATGGTATCTCCAGGTTTGATGAGACCACGTTTTTCAGCATCTTCAATCATGCTTAAAGCAATACGATCTTTAACGGAAGAACCAGGATTGAAAGCTTCAAGTTTAACATAAACATCAGCTGCATCTTCAGGAACAACATTGTTGAGTTTTACAATAGGTGTATTGCCAATTAATTCAGTAATGTTGTTATAAATTTTTGCCATGATAATACCTCACAAATTTAATATGTTTCCAGTATAGGTTGAAAAATAAGCTTTGTAAAATATAAATTATTTATCACCGTGATAAGGAAATCATATCACGGGAACTTCAATAATTTGATTACCAGCGACATGGCTTTTAAGTTTTCCTTGATAAAACTCAGTAAGCTGGTCAAGGGTGAACTCAATATCTTTCTTATCCACATAAATAGTAGTGTTAACAGTCACTGAAAAATCGGTATCATATTCTTGCAGTTGATGTTCCTTCAAGAAATTAGCAAAGGTCTGATATTGTGGATAGGTTAATTCCAACCGCAAACCTGTCTGCTTTTTGACCTCAACGATTCCTAAAGCTTTGAGCGTATTAGCAGCTCCACCCGAATAAGCTCGGATCAGTCCGCCTGTTCCTAACTTGATGCCACCAAAATAACGTGTTACAACAAGGACAAGGTTTGTCAATTGTTTTTTTTCGAGGACACTCAACATAGGGATGCCTGCAGTTCCACTGGGCTCACCATCGTCACTGGATCGTTTGATATCGCTGTTTTCGCCAATAATCATAGCTGAGCATGAATGTCGTGCCTTGTAATGCTCTTTTTTGATTTGAGTAATAAAATCGCGTCCTTCTGCTTCATTAGTGATTCTTTTTGCCTGACAAATAAATCGTGATTTTTTAATAGTTTCTTCAGTGCTGCCGTTTTTGGCGATTGTTCGATAGTTCATAGGAAAAGTGTACACATTTTTTTGAAAAGCTGCAAGTCAATTCTTCTTATTTGTTTACGAATAAGAAAGGTGATGGAGAATTTAGAGAATTATTATGGCCGCCTCTTGACCGAGAATCAAATGAACAGTGATTTGAAAAAGCAAGCTAAAATCTTGCCAGCTATGATAAAAAAACCGCATTACTTTATCTGCAATCGTTGCGGCAGCCAGAACAAACTTGGTAATACTTTGCCGGATGGATCTATCTACTGTCGAGCTTGTCTTGTCTTTGGACGTCTTACTAACAGGGACAGTCTTTATTATTTTGAGCAAAAGCCTTTTCCAAGGGGTCAGGTCTTAAGGTGGCAAGGGCAATTAACCCCTTTTCAGCAGGAAGTTTCCCGTGGTTTAAAAAAGAGTGTTTGCCATAAGGAAAATATGCTTATTCATGCTGTAACAGGTGCAGGCAAAACGGAGATGATTTATGAAACTCTGGCCAGCATTCTCAATCAAGGGGGTGCGGTTGCACTTGCTAGTCCTCGCATTGATGTCTGCATAGAACTGTATAAACGTTTAAGTCGTGACTTTTCTTGTCCTATCAGTCTTTTGCATGGAGAGTCAGAAGCTTATGAACGCAGTCCATTAGTGATTGCAACCACGCATCAACTTTTGAAATTTTACCGAGCTTTTGATTTGTTAATTATTGATGAAGTAGATGCCTTTCCTTTTGTTGACAATAAGATGCTCTATTATGCTGTAGATCATTGTCTGAAATCAAATGGTGTCAAAGTATTTTTGACTGCAACTTCGACTGACCAATTAGACAAACAGGTTAAGCAAGGGAAGCTAAAAAAACTGCATTTAGCCAGACGATTTCATGCCAATCCCTTAGTTGTTCCCAAGCCAATTTGGTTGAATTTATCTCTTGAAAGATTACAAAGAGATAAATTACCGCGCTCTTTTTTACAGCAGATAAGAATTCAAAGGCAGACTCAATTCCCTCTTTTGATCTTTTTTCCGAATATTGAAGATGGTTTAACCTTTGCTAAATCACTGCAAACTTATCTTCCAAATGAGAAAATTGATTTTGTTTCCAGCTTGACAACAGATCGTTTAGAAAAAGTCGAAAATTTTAGAAAAGGAAACACACAAATTTTGGTTTCAACAACGATTTTAGAGAGGGGAGTCACTTTTCCCTGTGTAGATGTTTTTGTCATGATGAGCAACCATTATCTGTTCACCAAAAGTTCTCTGGTACAAATTGCTGGTCGTGTGGGACGCTCTGCCGATAGACCAGATGGAAAATTACTTTTCTTTCATAATGGAATGAACAGAGCCATGAAGAAGGCCATTATGGAAATCAAGACTATGAACAAAAAAGGAGGTTTTGCATGAACTGTCTCATTTGTCACTTGCCTTTTGAGAGTAAATATTATTTTTATTCTATTTTCTTCTTGAAAACTTCTAGAGATTTTGTTTGCCCACCTTGTTTTGCGCAATTTCAATTCATATCTGAAAAACATTGCCTAAATTGTTATAAGGAGGGAGAAGGAGATATCTGTCAAGATTGCCACAAATGGCAAAATCTCAAAAAGGAGGTTCATCACAAAGCTCTCTTTTGTTACAATCAAGCTATGAAAGATTATTTCAGTGCTTACAAATTTCAAGGGGATTATCTTTTAAGAAAGGTCTTTATAAAGCCTATTAAAGAAGCCTTAAGAGAGTATACTAATTATACTTTGGTTCCCATTCCACTCAGCTCTTCAAGTTTAGAGAATCGTGGTTTTAATCAAGTGCAAGCTTTTTTAGATGAGGCAAAATTGTCTTATCATGATTTATTAGGCAAAGAAGATGGTAGTGTAAAACAATCAAGTAAAACACGTCAAGAACGCCTAAAGACTCAACAAAACTTTTATTTAAGGAAACATAAAGGATTACCTGATAAAGTGATGCTAGTTGATGATATCTATACAACGGGTATGACAATTCAATTGGCCAGTCAATTATTACGTGAAAATGGTGTGAAAACAATAAAATCCTTTTCTTTAGCAAGGTAATAAAAAACTTGCAAATTTTCATGAAAGCGATATAATAATAATGAAGAAAGCGCTTAAGCGCGAGAAAAGAGGTAACTTATGATTAAATATAGTATTCGTGGCGAAAACATCGAGGTAACAGATGCAATCCGTAACTATGTTGAGTCTAAACTCAAGAAGATTGAAAAGTATTTCAATGCTGAACAAGAGTTGGATGCACGTATCAATCTGAAAGTATATCGTGAGAAAACAGCCAAAGTTGAAGTCACTATTCCTCTTGCTCCCGTTACTCTTCGTGCAGAGGATGTTTCACAAGATATGTATGGCTCTATTGATTTAGTTGTTGATAAGATTGAACGTCAGATTCGTAAAAATAAAACTAAAATTGCTAAGAAGCATCGTGAAAAGAAACCAGCGGCACATGTCTTTACAGCTGAATTTGAAGCAGAAGAGATGGAAGAGGCTCCAGCTATAAAGGTTGTCAGAACCAAAAACATTACTTTAAAACCTATGGATATCGAAGAGGCTCGTTTACAAATGGATCTCTTAGGTCACGATTTCTTCATCTACACAGATGCTAATGATAATACAACAAATGTTCTCTATCGTCGTGAAGATGGTAATTTGGGTCTTATTGAAGCAAAATAATAGAATTAATACTAATAAGTCAATTCATTAAGTGGGTTGGCTTTTTTATAGCCTTGTCAGAGTAAGTTTCCCATGCTATAATTATTTTGTAATATTTTTAATATTCAGAGAAGGAGATTGAAATGGATAAAGAGGATTGGTTGGATTATTTTGAAGCCATTAATGGTCGTGAGCCGTCTGCTAAAGAGATTGCAGAGGCTTTAGCCACAGGAGAATTTCAAGATGACGCTACTACAGACGTTGCTTTTGAAGAAAGCAGTAGTAACGACACGGTTGCTGAAGTTGTAGAAGAAAAAGAAGCTTCATCAATTGAGACTGATCCGATAGCTTATCCTAAAGAACAAATGCCCCTTGCTCATTCAAATAACACTGCTAACTCTAAGCAGCAGGTAGAACAGTTAAAAGAAAAGGGGAAAAATTATTTAAGTTGGTTTTTAGAAGGTTTGAAGCATCCTGTTGCCGAGTCTTCAAATAGTCAATTTATTTATGGTTTAATCACACTCTTTCTTGCTGCTGTTCTTTTAGCAGCTGGTCTGGTCAATTATATCAATAAAATCTTTACTTCTATTATTAATATGACAGTCAGTGGTGAGAGTCTGAAGCTCAAAGAACCAGAGACTTTTTCTATGATTGAAGATGCCATTCGTACCAATTTTGGTTTTAGTAAAGTCATTGTTGTGACTCTCATTATTTTCCTTGCTTATGCCATTTTGGCTGTTTTGCCAGCATTCATTAACAAATCTGCTTCAAAATCTCAAGAGAATGTGACGGAATTGTTAGGAAAATATGTTGCTTATACACCATTGTTAGCAGTCGTTAATTTTCTAATTTTAGTTGTCAGTTTTTTCACATCAGATAAATTAGTGGTTTCAAGTAAATATGCCTATCAAATTGCATCTTCATTTGAAACAGTTGCTTCTAGTCCTTCTGAAGGTTTGTCTTCTATTTCTCGTTTAATCAAAGAAGTTCCAGCCATTCATTCTATTCAAACAGTATGTGTTTATTTAACGATTTTAAGTATTATTAGTTTAGCTGTTTTATTGGTAGCTTTCTTAAAAAATATCAAGGTTTCTATTGGAACTTTAAATAATTTCTATGTTACGTTGATATCATTTCTTGTTTTTATCTTAATTATTTTCTTTATGGATAAATCGCTGCTATCAAATCTTTTACATGGATTAGATAGCCTCAAAGACTCTCTAGCAAAATTATTTTGGAACTGATTAGGATGAAATTATGGCAAGTAAAGAAAAATGGACAGAATTATTTGAAAAAGTTATTGGACGCAAACCAACTCCGCAAGAATTTCTTGAAGGAAAGAAGGGTTTCTTTGATTTAAAAGAAATTAAAAAAATTGCAGGAGTTGATAAAGCAGATGATTTGCAAGAAACATCTTCAGATGTTAAGAAAGCAGTTTTAGGTAATTCTGCTACAGTAGTAAAGCCAGATAATGAGTCTTCAAAAGAGGAGACAAAATCTACAGATAAGCCAGTTTCTACTGAAGTGGATAAATCACCTAAGCAATTATGGGTAGAAGCTTTTGAAAAAACTATTGGACGTCAGCCAACCCTTGAAGAATTTATAAGTGGTAGAAATCAAGATTTTGATTTAGCTAAAATAAGTCAATTGGTTGAAAAAGAGTCAGTTAGTAAAACATCAAATTTAGCTAAAGCACCTTTCACAAAAGGTAAAAAAATCCTAATCACACTTGGTCTGGTTTGCTTGTTAGCACTTGTTGTCGGTTATATTTATGGAAATCAGTATTTTTCTCGTGAAGCAGTTGCACAGAGATATTTGAAAGTTGCTAATAGTAATTTTGATAAAGCTTTAGAATTTGAAGTGTGGAGCGATACGGAAAAGCCAATCAAAAAATCGGAATTAACCTATAGAAATTCTAAAGAAACCAGAACAGTCACAATGGATAAACTTACCTCTGATGCTAGTCAGATGAAAAAAGTAGGCAATAAGTTTCTCATTTTCCCTGATTGGCGTGTAGCTATCAAACCAGCCTCAGCAAAAATTTCAATTAATACAAAGGGACTTGAATTATTTATTAATGATAAAAGGGTCACAAAAGCGGATAGTGATTCCTTTAGTCAAACAATATCTCGCTTATATCCTGGAACCTATAACTTTGTTGCTAAAGGAAATATATCTGGACAAAAGGTTGAAGTTTCATCAGAAGAAAAGCTTACCAACCATTCAACGATTAACTTAAATGTTAAATATCTTAGTTTCAAAGTAAATAGTAATCTAACAGACGGTGATTTATATGTAGGCAGTCGCAAAATTGGAACCTTAAAAGATGGCAAATATAATGTGACTAAGCTTGCTGTTACAGATACCTCAAAAATTTACGTTCAAAAATCATTTTCTGGCAAAGCAACATTAAAATCTGAGGTACAATCGATAGAAGACGTTTATGATGGGGATACCATTAGTTTGGATGCTAAAGGAGTTCTTGACCGTGATACCGCAGATTCATTGATTACACAAGCCTATTACAAATTGGATTCATATGCTTCTTCTCATACAACACCTGATGATTTAGATGACATTTTTACGAGCGGTAATCATAACAATTTCTATTTAGATGTAAAAAATACTATAGATACTAATACGACCAATGCTAAAAATCGCAGTGCGGATTCAATTAACTTTAGTGATGTAGATGTTACTAAGGTAACACAGACAAGTCCGACAACTTATGCTGTCGAATTTACGGTTGTTTATGATTTCTATTATTCTTATAGTTCTGAGCACAAATCATCAGGAAGCATTACTCAAAAACTCTCTTGGTCTGCACTTGTTGAATATGTTGGTGACAATAAGAAAAATAGTAGTGATAGTTATTCCTATAACTCTTATGAAGATTATCGCATAACTTCTGACAATGGTAAATCAAGTGTTCTTAGTACAAAAAATACAGTTGACTAAAAAATACTTTAATGGATTTTTCAATGAATCCATTAAAGTATTTTATTTTTCTCTTACCAGTAAATTGTTATTTTTTCCTTTACTGCTTGTTTAATGATACTGGATAGGGATTGGGATGTGAATAATCAATTTCACCATCTACAGAACCTGTAAACATGATAGGTGTTAATTGCCCCCCTTTTAGGATGAAACCAGGCTGCATCTTTCCAAGCCCTCCTATACCTGTAACACCCGGTAAAAGAGCAGCTGAACTACCAGAGACAAACTCCCAAATATAGGTATCTGCCCCGACTTTTCTAACACCACTAACAGTGGCAGTAACGTCATTTATATCAGAAGCAGGCTCAAAATTAGCTTGAGCACGCAATTGACCATTTGAAGAAACGGTAAAAGTTATTTCAGATGCTTGTGGACTCGAACCTTTGTAGGTGCCGACTAATTCTTGCGGAATGGGGAGGATCACATTAGGGTTACTTTGTTCTGCTTGTGATTGACTTTGAGTCTGTGCTTGGCTTGTTTGTTCAGTAGCTTTTCGACTACTTGTCATAACAGAAGAAGTGCTTGTTTGTGATTTTTTAGAACTTGCTTTACTTATCTTTAACTTTTCTTGCTGACTGTTTTCCCTTACTGAATGGTGATTAAACAAGAATAAAAATAAGGCGAGCATCAAAGAGATAAGAGCTGTTAGAGCTATTTTGATTTTTTTAGGTGTCATAGTAATAGAAGTCTCCTTTTCTTTTTCTGTAACAATAATATTACGAATATTACATATTGTCAAGATAAAATGAAATAATTATGTAACATAAAGGTAATGTTTTGTTCCCTAAAATGAATGATTCTATACCATGATATTTGAATTAACAAAAAAAGTTAGTAGTATTGAGAGAGATACATTGAAATTTATAAAATCAATAGTAATTACAGTAAATCTAAAAAATGTAATATGATATAATAGTCACAGAATTTATTATAAAGGAAATAGAATGTCAGAACAGATAAAATTAGCAAATACTACTTTGCAACCTTTTACTAAATGGACTGGAGGAAAAAGGCAATTACTTCCAATCTTACGCAGTTATATGCCAGAGAAGTATAATTGCTATTTCGAACCTTTTATTGGTGGTGGAGCTCTATTCTTTGATTTGGTTCCAGAAAAAGCTGTTATTAATGATTTTAATGAAGAGTTGATGAATACCTATAGACAAATTAAAAATAATCCTACTGCATTGATTGAGCTGTTAACAGAGCATAAAGAAAAAAATAGTAAGGAATATTATTTAAAAGTTAGAGCTGCAGACCGTAATGAAACGATTACAAGAATGTCTGATGTAGAAAGGGCTGCTCGCTTGATGTATATGCTTCGAGTTGACTTTAATGGTTTATATCGTGTTAATTCAAAAAATCAATTTAATGTTCCTTATGGGAAATATAAGAATCCTAAAATTATTGATCGTGAATTAATCTATCAAATAAGTGACTATTTAAATGAAAATGATATTCAGATATTGAATACTAATTTTGAAGAAGCGGTTTCTAATGCTAAAAAAGGGGACTTTGTTTATTTTGATCCTCCCTATATTCCGTTAAATGAAACAAGTTCGTTTACATCTTATACACATGAAGGTTTTACTTATGAAGAACAACTAAGATTAAGAAATGTATTTGAACAGCTGAATAGAAAAGGTATTTATGTGATGCTTTCAAATTCGTCTAGTCCCTTAGCACTTGATTTGTATCAAGATTATAATATTCATTTTGTAGATGCAGTAAGAACAAATGGCGCAAAAACAGAAAGTCGAAAAAAAATCAAAGAAATTATAGTAACTAATTATGATGAATAACGAATATAAGTATGGGGGTATTTTTATGACAAAGCCATACTATTACAAAAATAAAACTATTTTAGTTCATGCTGATACATTCCAATTTTTAGAAAAGATGAAATCTGAAAGTATAGATATGATATTTGCAGATCCGCCATATTTTCTTAGTAATGGAGGTTTTTCTAATTCGGGTGGTCAAGTGGTTTCAGTTAATAAAGGTGATTGGGACAAAGCTGCTTCTCTTGAGGAAAAACATGAATTTAATCGTCGTTGGATAAGACTAGCTAAAAAGGTTTTGAAGTCAAATGGAACTATCTGGATATCAGGAAGTTTGCATAATATTTATTCTGTTGGTATGGCTTTGGAACAAGAAGGATTTAAAATTTTAAATAATATTACCTGGCAGAAAACTAATCCAGTACCAAATCTATCTTGTCGTTATTTCACACATTCAACAGAAACTATTCTGTGGGCACGTAAAAATGATAAAAAATCAAAACATTATTATAATTATGATTTGATGAAAAAAATCAATGATGGTAAGCAGATGAAGGATGTCTGGACGGGAAGTCTAACTAAAAAGTCCGAAAAATGGGCTGGGAAACACCCAACTCAAAAGCCAGAATATTTATTAGAACGAATCATCTTGGCCAGCACTAAGAAAGGAGATTATATATTAGATCCTTTTGTCGGGAGTGGTACAACTGGAGTGGTGGCTAAAAAGCTTGGTAGACGATTTATCGGCATTGATTCAGAACGAGAATATTTAAGAATTGCACGTACAAGATTGGAGAGAGTAGATGGTCAATACTGTTGATGACAACTTGAAATATAGTGTGTTTGATTACCTTAATTTATCCTCAGAGGCAAAATTAGAGTTTTTCATGGGGACGCGTTCATCATTGAGTTTTCTTGCTTCTTACTGGTTTGATTTTGATAATGTTAAAGCTAATATTTCAAACTATGATGAGCCAGATTTGTATACTTTGGATTATTTAATTGGAAAATCAGATCAAGAGATTGACAATTTTTTTAAAAAACGCCCCAACTTATTATTGTTAGTCCCTAAACTTTTAGGGATTAGGGATAGTAAATTTGAAAAACCGATTCGAAATAGAATTTTAAAAGTTCAAGATGTCTCAGGTGTTTATACCTTAAATTTTAAAGATATTGATTTGAGTAAACTAGATCTCTATCTTCAATTCATTCATGACAGTGGTTTAGATTGGGTTTTCAAAATTGGATTAAGAAAGTCAGTTCATGATTATGCTGTTGGAGTGGAGGCTGGTATAGACTCTAATGGTCGAAAAAATAGAAGTGGAGATATGGGGGAACTCTATTTGGAAACGGCTTTAAAAAAGATTGCTAAAGAAAAGGCCTGGTTAGCTCATGGGCAGTCAACCCGTAGCAGTATCAAAAATTGGTATGGAATTGATTTGGATAAAAGTTTTGAAAATCGTCGTTTTGACGGGTCATTATTTAATCCTGTAAGGAAGAAATTATATTTATTTGAGGTAAATAATTTCAATTCTAGTGGCTCTAAATCCAAGGCTTCAGCAACCGAATTTAAAGATTTACATGATAGATTCAGTAGAACCAATCATGAGTTCATTTACATTACAGATGGTAAAGGTTGGGATAGTGATAAATCGCATTTAATGGAAGCCATGAAATACATTGGTAAAGTTTTTAATTATAAAATGATTGAATCGGATTATTTAAATGATTATCTTGAATAAACTAATTGATATCTTTTGATAGTAGGTTAAAATTTTGATCATTTCATTGGTAAGAATTTAGAATATAATGTAAGGAGAGAAACTAATGACAAACGTAATAATTAATGCTACTGATTACAATGGAAGTGAACCGACTCGACCTTGCCCTCACTGTAAGGAAGAAAAGCCATTAAGTGATTTTGGGTATAGAAATATGGGAGAAGGTAATATTAGAAATCAATCGTGGTGTAAAACTTGTAGGAGTAATCATAAGTCATCAAATTCATAAGCAATTATTCCTCTTTTGCTAATGTTATCTAAATCAAAAAACCAACATCTGAACGTTGGCTTTTTTAGTATATTAAGCAAAGAAATAACTTGGCAGTTCTATTTGTTAAGGAAATTTTTGATTATAGGGTTTATAAAAGGTATAGAAATATAAGGTTTTGCAAGTATTCTTAAGTGTTTTTACATACAAATACTTAAGAATACTTGCGATTACTTAAAAATCATGTTATTATTAATTTATGAAAAGAGGAAAGTTATGTATCAAGAACAAAGATTGCAAAAAATTTTAGAATTGCTTGATAGGCAAGGACAACTATCTTCGAAAGAGGCTATTGATCTGTTAGCTGTTTCGCGCGATACGATTCGTCGTGATTTTGCTCTTTTGACGGAGAGAAAGCAGGTTTTGCGGACACATGGGGGTATTTTACCTTTGCAGAAATCGCAAACGATTCTTTCTTTTGAAGAGCGTCTTAATAATTTGATGAAAGAGAAAAATGAGATTGCTCAGAAGGCTTACCAATTGATTGTTGAAGGTCAGTTATATTTTTTTGATGTTTCGACATCTGTTCTCAAGCTGGCTCAGCTTATTGATAGGGACATTACGGTTTATTCACATTCTTTGGATAATGCTTTGGTCTTGGCTCAGCATGAAACCGTTGACTTTCATTTGCTAGGCGGTCAGTTTCATCGTAAAAATCGTTTCTATTATGCTTTAAATGAAGCGGAATTGTTGAAAGATATTCATTTTGATGTGGCTATTATTGGTGCTGCCGGTCTTAAAGGGGGGCAAGTTTCTTTTGAAGATGAGGCTGATACGTATTTAAAGAAGCTAGTATTAAAGAATGCCAAAGTTAAAGTGCTGCTAGCAGAAGCGGATAAGTTTGCTAAGCACTCCAATTACGTTTTGGCATCTATCAATGACTTTGATTACTTTATTACGGACAAAAAACCGAGTAAAAAGATACGGGCAAATTTATCTGATAAGGTCGAAATTATTTTTTAAAGGGGTTTGTTATGGCAAAGACAATTAAACTGATTTTAAGTGACATTGATGGTACGATTTTAGATAATAACCATCAGGTAGACGCCCATTTGCGTGATACGATTACTGAGTTAAAAAAAGAATCTATTCCATTCGTTTTAGCCTCGGCTAGATCGCCCCATGGAATGTTTCCTATTGCACAAGAGCTTAACTTAGGAGCCAATCCCATTGCTTGTTACAATGGGGCTCTGATTGTTGAGGGAAATAAAGAACATTATCAAACCTTAATTGAACACGGTCTCAGTAAAGCTGATGTTAAAAAAATAGTGGCTTTAATCAAGAAGCAGTTTCCGCATATTTCTATTAATTTTTATTCTGGCGGTGACTGGATTGTTGAAGAGATAGATCAATGGGTACAGATTGAGGCTGATATTACCAAAGAGAGTCCTGATATTAGGAATTTTGATACCCTGCTTACAGATGACGCTATTCCTATTCACAAACTTCTCTTAATTGCCAATGCACAGGCTATTCAAGAATTCTTTACTTACCTTAAACGAGTGAATTTTGAAGATGCCTCTTTTTACTTTTCGAAAGACAATTATTTAGAAGTCACTTCCCAGTCCGTATCAAAGGAAAATGCCTTACTTGAAATTGCAAAATATTATGATATTTCCCTATCCCAAACGATGGCTATCGGGGATAACTATAATGATATTCCCATGCTTAAACTAGCAGGTTTGGGGGTGGCTATGGCCAATGCACCGCAGGCTGTTAAGAATGAAGCAGATATTGAAACGGTATCGAACAATGATAACGGTGTTTCCAAGGTGATTGAAGATTATGTTTTAATTTAAAACAGAGATCAGGTGGTTTTTGCTGCTTGATTTTTTGTTATAATAGGGGCTATAAGAAAGGAATTGCCATGTCTTTTGAATCTGACTTTTTTAAGAAAAAACGCGTTCGTTTTGAGACCTTATCTGCCTTTGGTTTTGTTAAAATAGGGCAGGACTATCTCTATAAAGAAATTTTTATGGCAGGTGATTTTGAAGCTCAAGTTAAGATTTCTGAGTCTGGACAGGTGTCAGGTCGAGTACTGGATAGGGATGCAGATGATGATTATCTTGCACTGCGTGTCGAAAGACAGGTAGGAACTTTTGTTGGTCAGGTTCGACAAGCTTATACAGAAATTTTAAGTCGAATTGCAGATGCTTGTTTTGAAGCTCTGCCTTTTATTAAAAATCAAACCAACCGTTTGGCCCAATATATTGCAAAGAAATATGGTGATGCTTGTGACCATCCTTTTGCCAAGTATCCAGCTTTTTCTTCTTATCGTCATCCGGATAATCACAAATGGTATGCACTGATTATGGCTATTGCGCGTGGTAAGTTGGACTTAGGAAAGGAAGAGTGGGAGAAAGAAGAATTGGATCAGCAGGTAGAAATCATCAATCTCAAGGTGAATCCTGCTGATATGACTAAATTACTCAGCATTTCTGGTATTTATCCTTCTTATCATATGAACAAGAAATCTTGGATTTCTCTTGTTTTAGATGAGCAGGTTTCTGATGATTTTCTTTTTTCTTTGGTGGACAATAGCAGAGCTTTGACTGCCGGAAAGGCCCTAGGGAATCCTGATGGGCCTGATTACTGGATTATTCCAGCTAATCTTAAATATTATGACATTGATACCGAATTTGCAAGCCACCAAATAGTTGAATGGCCTCAAAAGGCCAGTATTAAAGCAGGTGATTATCTTTTTATTTACATTACGGCACCAACGCGTGCCTTGCGCTATGCTTGTCGGGTAGTAGAAGCAGGTATAGAAGGATGGCATTCAGATAAAAAAAAGATGAGACTAGAATTGTTGAAAAAATATGATGATGGCAATTTTCCCATCGAGTGTCTCAAAAAATATGGTGTTACCAATATTCGCGGTCCGCGTCGCATGACTAAGGAACTCATTAATCAAATAAAGAAAAATTTGTAAAAGCTTATAAAAATAGAAGTCTAGTATTGTTTACTTAGACTTCTGTTAGAATGCATTTTTATTTACAATGTTTGTCATCGCTCTGTTAGAGAATGTCGTTTTCCTGCGGCTATAGCCTCAGATTCTTTCATTTCAATAATGTTATTCCTATTGGTATTCCAAGGCATACTCTCTGTGCTATACCAATAAACATGTGATTTTCCGCCGCCGGTAACATAAACAGTCCGATCTTCTTGAGAAGGTGCTGCACTTTCAGTCGTTGGCGCTTCTTTGGCAGCAATAGCATTTTCGACAAGATTAATTCTATTGATTAAATTCGCTTTAGTTCCTTCATCTGTAACGAGGTCAGTTTTATTTTTAGCATCTGCTATATTATCTCTGGATTGATGATCTTCTAAATACTTAACAGCTGTTTGTGCTTCTTTAATCGTAATCGCTTGCTTAACTAAATTAACCCGATGCTGAAGTTTTTCTTTTTTATTTGCATCTGATACCGTATCAACTTTTTGCTGAGCCTTTGTTAAATTTTGTCTAGTCTGGTGATCTTCTAAGTTCTTAACAGCTTTTTCAGTTTTATTATTAGTATCTGTAGTTGCTGCAGAAGCTATTGTGAGATTGAAAAGATGATTATCAGAATAAGATGATGGCGAATGCTGGCAGCCTAAAGTTATAATAACAGCAATAATTAGCAATATTAATTTGTTCTTTTTCATGTTCCGACTAGAACCTCCTAAAAATAGATGTCATTATTATAACATAAATGTAAAGATATTGTAAATATCCCGAAAATTCTATTTACCATTAAAGAACAAGTCTATAATGATCTTAAATGCAGTCTGTTTATCGGGCTAGGAGATAGTGCTGGCTGGCATTTTTCTTAGAGGTTTCACTCGCCTTCACCTGCTCAGCTAGCCCATTGAGTTCAATGGAACGCTGCCCCATGCCCATATTAGCCAGCCGTTCTTGGAGTTCAATTTCTAGGATATTATCTTTAGTCTGAGTGGAGGCAAAGAGGCCGACTGTGCCGTTGCCGCTGCAGAGATCAACAATCAGTCCTTTAGATGGAAACTTGGGAAAACGCGACAGTAAGACACTATCGACAGAGTAGCTGAAAACTTCCTTATTTTGGATAATTTTAACATCGGTAGAAAAGAGCTGGTCAATGCGCTCTCCCTTAAGCAGATTTTTCTTCGTCATGGAAATCATTATAGCATGGAGAAGGTGAAGAAAAAGATAATAATTATCAGAAATTTTGGATTTTTTTTCAAAAGGTTACTATTCACATTAAATATTTCAAATCTCCTTGCATAAGCAAATTTTAAGCGTTATAATGACCGCATAATTTTAAAAGAAGGAGAACCTTATGAACACGTTAACTTTAGATTCAATGGCTATGATACGCAATGATATACAGATTGATTTAAAGGAGTTATTATGAAAAATCCCAGTAATGCTATCGTGATGTGTGGTTTGTATGCGAGTACTATAGTTATTATATTTTTTCTACGCAAAACAATAACAAATGAGAAGGTAAAAATTTTTATTTCCCTTATTGGGCTAGTTTTCACCTTGTATATGTTGTTAAGGTATGGTAAAGATGCTCGTATAATGCTACAATACTTATTCACAAAAAAATAATTTTAATAGGGCTTAAATAGTACAATTGAAAGGATTTATAATGAATACACTAACATTAGATTCAATGGCATTTGACAATTTTGAAATTGCTAACAATGAATATCTTGCTACTACCGAAGGAGAAGGTTTAGGTTCGGCCCTCTGGGGTGGGACTGTTTAAGGATTTGATAAGGCCTTTACTTGGGGAGCAACAGGCGCCGGAATAGGTGGTGCGATTGGAGGAACTGTAGGCCTTGCACCATCAATACCTACTGGTGGTCTAAGTGTTGGAGCATGTGCAACTATTGGTGGAGGAATTGGTGCAGTGACAGGAGTTACTCTTGGTACAACTGTTGGCTTTATTGATGGATTTATCAAAAATTACTAGTATATTTTAAGGAGTTATGCTGAGCGGAAAAGTTGAAGGAATGGTAGTAGGGACTGCCTGTGCGATCGCTGGTTCACAGCTTTAATTATTATTATGAAAAATTTTTTATAGGATTATTGTATTCTAATCTCTTTTGTTATCATAAAAGTTTAGTTATAATAATTTATACTGATTTAAAATCAAAGTACAATAAAGTACAATCTAGTTTGCCTTTCCTTATACTTTGCTCAAGTGATGATAGACATCAGCGGACTCCTAGGAAATTTCACAATTGGATATTGAGTTTGCTGATTTCAATATCTCCAGCCTATATAAGTTTTGATCACGGCACAACGTATTTAGTTAGTAAAGGGAGTATTTTACAAAAGATTGCATTTTAAATGTTGTTGAGTCTTAAACTAAATCGAATTGAACAATTAATTCGATGGATCGAAAGTGGTTGGCTGATACTGATAGACTCTTAATACTGTTACTTAGAATGGTAAAAAGAAATAATGACAGGACTATAAACATGCTGAATGTTATGAAAGTCCTTGTTATAAGCTGCTTTCAATCTGGTGGCAAACTCTTTAGCTTTTTTATTTTAATAGTTACTTAATTATTTGCCAGTACGAAATTGTTATACTTTTTGATATAATGGAAGACATGAGAATTATTTCCGGTAATTATGGCGGCCGTCCTTTAAAAACCTTGGAAGGTAAGACAACTCGTCCGACATCAGACAAGGTTAGAGGTGCCATTTTTAATATGATTGGTCCTTATTTTGATGGTGGTCGTGTCTTGGATCTTTTTGCAGGCAGTGGGGGTCTTTCTATTGAAGCGATTTCAAGAGGAATGACTGGGGCAGTCTTGGTGGAGAAGAATCGCAGAGCTCAAGCTGTTATTGAAGCTAATATCAGGATGACTAAAGAAGGAAATAAATTCCAACTGTTAAAAATGGATGCAGCGCGTGCTCTGACAAATTTAAATGAACAGTTTGACTTGATTTTTTTAGATCCACCATACGCAAAAGAAGAAATTATGAAAACCATTGAGGAACTCTGTCAGCGAAAGCTTTTGTCTGAGGAAGTTATGGTTGTCTGTGAAACGGATAAAGCGGTTGAGCTGCCAGAAGAAGTTGCAGAATTAGGCATTTGGAAACAAAAAATTTATGGGATTTCTAAGGTAACGGTTTATGTCAGATAGAATTGGACTCTTTGCAGGATCTTTTGATCCTGTGACAAATGGACATGTGGATATTATTCGTCGTGCTAGCGGACTTTTTGATAAACTTTATGTTGGGCTTTTTTACAATAAAGATAAGACTGGCTTGTTTGAACCTGCTAGGCGGCAAATTATGCTAAAAGAAGCATTGGGTGATTTAAAAAATGTTGAAGTCGTTGCAGCTCGAGATAGTTTAGCAGTTGATATTGCCAGACAGCATCAGGTTACACATTTAGTTCGAGGGCTAAGAAATGCGCAAGATTTGGAGTATGAAGCTAATCTCGCCTTTTTCAATAGTCAATTAGCTAAAGAAATTGAAACTGTGTTTTTATTAACAGCTGTAGACTATCGTTATTTCAGTTCTAGTCGGATACGCGAGCTTATTCATTTTGGGGCAGACATCAGTCCTTATGTTCCGCAGGGAGTTGTAAAAGAAGTGGAGAAAAAATGTGAAAACAAACAAAAAATTTAAATGGTGGCTAATCAGCGTTATCAGTCTTATTTTGCTTTTAATGGTATTCTTTTTTCCTCTTCCTTACTATTTAGAAATGCCCGGCGGAGCCTATGATATTCGTTCTGTTGTGACGGTTAATCATAAAGAAGATAAAGAGAAAGGATCTTATAATTTTGTAGCTGTCTCTCTTAGTAAGGCAACCCCCATACAAGTCCTCTATGCTTGGCTGACCCCTTTTACAGAAATTACCAGTGCCAAGGAAACAACTGGTGGTGTTAGTGATGCGGATTATATGAGGATTAATCAGTTTTATATGGAAACCTCACAAAATGGAGCTATCTATAAAGCTCTTTCTTTAGCTCATAAAAAGGCAAGCTTTAATTATATGGGTGTTTATGTTTTGCAGGTTAGTAAGAATTCAACATTCAAGGGTGTTTTAAATATTGCTGATACTGTAACAGGCGTTAATGACAAGACCTTTCATAGTTCAAAAGAATTGATTAAATATGTGTCTGGACTGAAATTAGGCAGCAAGGTCAGTGTTCAATATACTTCTGAAAATAAGAAGAAAACAGCCAAGGGCAAAGTTATTAAATTGTCAAATGGCAAAAATGGTATTGGCATTGGCTTGGTTGATCATACCAAGGTCACTTCTGATGATAAAATCGAATTTAGCACAAATGGTATTGGAGGGCCAAGTGCCGGTCTCATGTTTACCCTTGATATTTACGATCAACTAGTGAAAGAGGACTTACGTAAGGGTCGTATTATTGCAGGTACTGGTACTATTGGAGAAGACGGGTCTGTTGGGGATATTGGCGGTGCTGATATGAAAGTAGCAGCAGCAGATAGGATTAATGCAGATATCTTTTTTGTTCCCAATAATCCTGTAAGTAAGGCAACTTTGAAAAAAAATCCCAAAGATCTCACTAATTATCAAGAAGCTAAACAGGCTGCTAAAAAATTAGGCACTAAGATGAAGATTGTCCCTGTTAAAAATGTGCAGGAGGCTATTGATTACCTAAGAAAACACTAATAAAGGTTCTAGAATTTCTAGGACTTTTATTTTCTCTTTTAATATCAGAGCTGAAAATGTTAAAATAAAAGAATGAAAGAAAGTCTGCGTATTTTGCATATCAATGATTTACATTCTCACTTTGAAGCTTATCCAAAGATTAAGCGTTTTTTTGCTGAACATTCAAAAACACAGAGGGAAGTGTTAAGATTTGATATTGGTGATAATGTAGATAAAAGCCATCCTTTGACCGATGTGAGCGCTGGTAGGGTAAATGTTGATTTGATGAACGATCTAGGAATTGATTTTGCGACGATTGGCAATAATGAAGGCATTGGTCTAGCAAAGGCTGAAATCAATCAGCTTTATCATAAAGCTGACTTCCAAGTCATCTTAGGAAATTTGCGAGACAAAAAGGAACGTCCTACTTGGGCTCAGCCTTATGTCATTTATGAAACTAAAGCTGGGACAAAACTGGCACTTTTGGCTTACACTTTTCCTTACTATTGGACTTATGAGCCTAATGGTTGGCAAGTTCTTGATGCGATTTCCAGTCTTAAAAAAGATTTGGAAAATCCAGAGGTAGTGGCAGCAGATTTTCGTATTTTACTTAGCCATTTAGGCATTCGTTTAGATGAAAAAATAGCGCGTCAAGTTCCTGAAATTGATTTGATTATTGGCGCCCATACGCACCATGTCTTTGAAGAAGGTGAGGTTGTCAATGGCACTTATCTAGCAGCGGCAGGGCGTTACGGAGATCATGTGGGACAAATTGATTTGGATTTTGAAGATCATAGCTTGACGGATATCGCTATTGAAGCTGTGCCAACCAGTAATCTTGATTCGGAAAAAGAAGATGCGGCTTTTGTTGCCCATCTTTTTGAAGAAGGCGAAAAGTTGCTGGCAGAGAATTTGATCTGCAAATTATCTCGCCAACCAAGTTTGAAAGAGTGTGCAGATTTAGTGATGGAGGCAATGAAGAAGTCAGCTGCTGCAGATTTGGCTATTATAAACACAGGATTGGTTGTTGAGCCTTTTTCGCAAAATCTTACTAAGGCAGACCTCCACAAATCCTTACCCCATCAAATGCGTCTGGTCAAATTTCAAGTGACACAAACTGAACTCTTAGAAATCTGTCACGATATCTTTTCGCAAGCAGATTTATTAGCTAGTCAGCAGATTCGTGGTATGGGCTTTCGCGGTAAACAGTTCGGCAAAGTAGTAACGAGTGGTTTTACTTACAAAAATGGAAAAATAGTGTATAATAATAAGGCTATTGGCAGAAAAGATAAAATGAGCCTTGTTTTAGTGGATCAATATTATTTTGCTCCTTATTTTAATAGTCTAACATCAAGAAAAGGACAATTGCTGTTTCCTGATTTACTGAGACAGACAGTAGAAAAATACCTGAGAGGAGATCTATGAGAAAAGACATTACTCCTGAAATGTATAATTACAATAAGTTTCCCGGTCCTCAATTTGTAACTTTTGATAATCATGTTAAGAGTGATGATATTGATTTGCTTCTTTTGGAAAATGTCAAAAATGCTTTTGATGTGACTGCTTTTACCCAACGCTTTTCAGACATCTTGCTCAAATATGATTATATTGTTGGTGATTGGGGCAATGAACAACTGCGTTTGAAGGGCTTCTATAAGGAGGAAACGCAAAGGGAAACTAAAAATCCTTATATTGGTTATTTGGATGATTATCTAAAAGAATATTGCAATTTTGGCTGTGCCTATTTTGTTTTGGAAAATCCTAATCCTAAAGAAATCAAAAGTGAAGAAGATAACTCTCAAAGACGTAAACGGCGCGATAATCGCAGGAAAAAACGTTTTAATAAAAATAATGCTAAAATGAATCTTCAAGAGAAGCTTCGTCGTGAAAAGATAAAAGAGCGTCAGGCTATGCGAGAGATTCAGGATGCTAAGAATAATTTTGTGATAAGGAAAAAGGAAGTTAAATGAAACCATCTATTTATAGCTTAACCCGTAATGATTTAATTGCTTGGACGATTGAACACGGTGAAAAAAAGTTCCGAGCCACACAGATTTGGGATTGGCTTTACCGTAAACGTGTTCAGTCTTTTGAGGAAATGACTAATCTTTCAAAAGATTTTATCGCCCTTTTAAATGAAAATTTCCTTGTCAATCCGCTCAAACAGCGTATCGTTCAAGAGTCAGCAGATGGGACAGTCAAGTATTTATTCGAGTTGCCAGATGGCATGTTAATTGAGACGGTGTTAATGCGTCAGCATTATGGTCTTTCTGTTTGTGTGACGACACAGGTAGGCTGTAACATTGGTTGTACTTTTTGCGCCAGTGGCTTGATCAAAAAACAACGCGACCTTAATAATGGCGAAATTACAGCGCAGATTATGTTGGTGCAAAAATATTTTGATGAACGCGGTCAGGGTGAACGTATCAGTCATGTTGTGGTGATGGGAATTGGTGAACCTTTTGATAATTATGACAATGTGCTCAAATTCCTGCGTACAATAAATGATGATAATGGGCTGGCAATTGGTGCTCGTCATATTACAGTGTCAACTTCAGGCTTAGCCCATAAAATTCGTGATTTTGCCAACGAAGGGGTTCAAGTCAATTTGGCTGTCTCACTTCACGCGCCTAACAATGAATTGCGCTCTAGCATTATGCGCATCAATCGTTCCTTTCCTTTGGAAAAACTATTTGCAGCCATTGAATATTATATTGAAACGACCAACCGTCGTGTGACTTTTGAGTATATTATGCTCAATGGTGTTAATGATAACCCTGAAAATGCTCAGGAATTGGCAGATTTGACTAAGAAAATCCGCAAACTTTCCTATGTTAATTTAATTCCGTACAATCCTGTCACGGAACACGACCAGTACAGTCGTAGCCCCAAAGAGCGTGTAGATGCTTTTTACGATGTTCTTAAGAAAAATGGTGTTAACTGTGTGGTGCGTCAGGAACATGGAACTGATATTGATGCAGCCTGTGGACAGCTGCGTTCTAATACTATGAAACGCGATCGTGAGAAAGCGACTGCTGGAACAGCTCAGTAATGACTGCTTTTTTTGATGAAACAGCTGAGTTAAAACCAATCGGTCGCAAGTTATCTTGGCTTTTGCTGGTTTTATATTTTATCGCTATTTGCTATATGTGTTTTTGTCCTCAGCATACAATAAGGGGTGTTCAAACCCCGAACATTCAGCATTTTGGTCGGCTTGTTATACTGCCTGTGCCTTTCAATTCACTATTTAGTTTAGGGCACTTGTCCAATCTTTTGAAACTTATCTGGGTGTTTGGTCAAAATGTTGTTAATATCTTTTTGCTTTTTCCCTTGGTTTTGCAAGTTCTGTTACTCTTTCCAAACTTGAGAAATAAGAAAAAAATCTTGTTATTTAGTTTTTGTCTAAGTCTAAGTATTGAATGCACACAACTGCTTCTTGATTTCTTTTTCGATGTTAATCGTGTTTTTGAAATTGATGATTTATGGACCAATAGTTTAGGTGGTTTATTAGCCTTTTATTGTCACCTTTTTATTCAAAAGAAAATAAGAGCATATTATCAACAGAAATCTCAAAGTGGTAAGGCTTGACCTTTCCGCTTTTTGTATGTAATTTTTTGCCGATTCAGAAAGTTCATTTTTCTTGACTTAGAGTTGGCTTCAAGGTATATAATAAAAGAAATGTAAAAGAAGGTTTCCCTCAGATGAGAGGGAGTTTTTCTTGTCAAAATGAAAGAAAGGACAATAATGTCTGTTATAAAGAATTTATGGTGGTTTTTCAGGCTTGAAAAGCGCCGCTATTTAATTGGAATATTGGCACTGAGTTTGGTCAGTGTGCTCAATCTGATTCCACCCAAAGTGATGGGACATGTTATTGATCATATCACCAATAAGAACTTAAACAAAGAGATGCTTCTATGGGATTTGTTTTACTTGCTTTTATCCGCTTTTGCCATGTACGGCTTACGTTATGTTTGGCGGATTTATATTTTAGGAACATCTTATCGTTTGGGGCAAATTATGCGCTCTCGTCTTTTTGAGCATTTTACTAAAATGTCGCCTTCTTTTTATCAGAAGTACCGCACAGGAGATTTGATGGCGCATGCCACCAATGATATTAATTCCTTGACCAGATTAGCAGGTGGCGGTGTCATGTCAGCAGTTGATGCTTCTATTACTGCTTTGGTGACCTTAATGACCATGTTTTTCAGCATTTCTTGGCAGATGACCTTGGTGGCTATCATTCCTCTGCCTTTAATGGCTTTAGCAACCAGTCGTTTAGGACGTAAAACACATGAAAGTTTTAAACGATCACAAGCTGCCTTTTCAGAACTTAATAATAAGGTTCAAGAAAGTGTTTCAGGTATCAAGGTGACAAAATCATTTGGTTATCAAACCAATGAATTAGCTTCTTTTCAGGAAACAAATGACATGACTTTTGCTAAAAATATGATAACTATGAAGTACGATAGTATGTTTGATCCTCTGGTTCTTTTGTTTGTGGGAGCTTCCTATGCTTTGACGCTGCTCGTTGGTGCTTTTTTTGTTAAAAATGGTCAAGTAACTGTCGGAAGTTTGGTTACTTTTGTGACTTACTTGGATATGCTGGTTTGGCCTTTAATGGCGATTGGTTTTTTGTTTAATATTGTTCAGCGTGGTGCGGTTTCTTATGAACGCATTATGGATTTATTGTCTCAAAAATCAGATATTACAGATCCTAAGCATCCCTTAACAAAGATTGAAAATGGTTCTTTAGAATATGATATTGACCGCTTTGCTTATGAAAAGGAAGCAACACTTAAAGATGTTCATTTTGCCTTGAAAAAAGGTCAGACACTAGGCATTGTTGGTCAGACGGGTTCAGGAAAAACCAGTCTTCTCAAACTTCTTTTGCGAGAATACGATGTTAATCAAGGTACAATCAAGTTAAATGGACATGATATTCGTCAGTATCGTTTGGCTGATTTGCGCAGTTTAATTGGTTATGTTCCGCAGGATCAGGTTCTTTTTGCCATGTCTATTTTGGATAATATTCGCTTTGGCGATCCTAATTTAACTTTTACAGCAGTTGAAGGTGCCACTAAGTTATCTCAAGTTTACGATGATATTGTAGCTATGCCGCAGGGTTTTGACACGATTATTGGTGAAAAAGGCGTCTCTTTGTCTGGTGGCCAAAAACAGAGAATTGCCATGAGCCGTGCCATGATTCTAAATCCTGATATCCTTATCTTAGATGATTCTCTGTCGGCAGTTGATGCTAAAACCGAGCATGCTATCATTGAAAATCTAAAAAAAACACGACAGGACAAGACAACCTTGATTACTGCTCATCGCTTAAGTGCTGTTGTGCATGCTGACCTGATTTTAGTGATGCAAGATGGACACATTCAAGAACGCGGTTGTCATGATGAGCTCATTCAGGCAGGCGGCTGGTATGCTAAAACTTATGAATCTCAACAATTAGAAATGAAAGGAGAAATAGATGAAGAATAATGAACACCAAGGCCATGTTTTTTGGCGTCTGATGTCTTATCTTAAGCCCTATAAATGGTTGACTTTCTTCGCCTTGCTTTTCCTTTTGTCAACAACAGTGATTAAAAGTTTCGTCCCCTTAGTGGCCTCTTATTTTATTGATCATTTTTTGACTCATTTCAATCAGACAGCAGCTTCACTTTTGCTAGGCTACTACTTGCTCTATGTTTTGCAGACGATTTTGCAATATTTTGGCAATCTTCTTTTTGCGCGTGTTTCTTTTAGTGTTGTTCGCGACATTCGTAGGGATGCCTTTGCCAATATGGAAAGATTGGGAATGGCCTATTTCGATAAAACGCCAGCAGGTTCGATTGTATCGCGCTTAACCAATGATACAGAAAGTATTAGTGACATGTTTTCAGGCATCTTATCTAGTTTTATTTCAGCTATTTTTATTTTTAGTGTCACCCTTTATACCATGTTAATGCTGAATTATCGCCTAACCTTTCTTGTCATGCTTTTTTTGCCTTTTATTTTTATTTTGGTCAATCTCTATCGTAAAAAGTCTGTTAAGGTTATTGCTAAAACGAGGAGTTTATTGAGTGATATCAATACCAATTTATCTGAAAGTATTGGAGGTATCAATATTATTCAAGCTTTTGGACAAGAAGAGCGTTTAAAAGCAGAATTTGAGGCAATCAATGAAGAACATTTTCATTATGCCAATCGTTCTATGGCCTTGGACAGTCTTTTCCTACGTCCAGCTATGTCGCTTTTGAAGCTTTTGGCTTATGCTCTTTTGATGGCTTATTTTGGATTTAATTGGCAGACTATTGGTATTTCAGCTGGGATGATGTATGCCTTTATTCAATATGTTAATCGTCTCTTTGACCCTTTAATTGAAGTGACTCAGAATTTCTCGACCTTGCAGACTTCAATGATATCAGCAGGACGTGTTTTTGATCTGATAGATGAAAGGGGTTATGAACCACATCAAGATGATAGTGACATTAGCATTTCAGCTGGTAATATTGAATTTAAGGATGTTTCTTTCTCATATGATGATCAGCATCAAATTTTAGATCATATTTCTTTTAAAGTCAATCAGGGTCAAACGATTGCTTTTGTTGGTCCAACAGGGTCAGGCAAGTCTTCTATTATTAATGTTTTCATGCGCTTTTATGAATTTCAAAAAGGTCAAGTTACCATTGATGGACATGATATCCGTAACTATAGCCAAGAAGAATTACGCAAAAATGTTGGTCTGGTTTTGCAAGAGCCCTTCCTTTATCATGGGACAATCAAGTCTAATATAAAAATGTATCAGGATTTGACAGATGCGGATATTGAAGCTGCGGCAAAATTTGTGGATGCTGATCAATTTATTCAAAAATTGGCTCATAAATATGAGGAACCTGTTAGTGAAGGTGGTTCAAGTTTTTCAACTGGTCAGCGTCAGCTATTGGCTTTTGCCAGAACGGTAGCAAGTTCGCCTAAAATTTTAATTCTTGATGAAGCGACAGCTAATATTGACTCAGAAACAGAACAATTGGTTCAAAATTCTTTAGCTAAAATGCGTAGAGGACGGACAACCATTGCGATTGCCCATCGTTTATCAACCATTCAAGATGCCAACTGTATTTATGTTCTTGATAAGGGTAAAATTATTGAGTCGGGAACTCATGAGGAACTTCTAGCGAAAAAAGGAACCTATCACAAAATGTATCAACTCCAAGCAGGTATGATGGATTGAATAAGTTTTAACTAATAAAAAAAGTTGGATAATATACGTACACTTATCCAACTTTTTTGTAAATTCTTAGCCTTTATTAACAGCGACCTGCATTCTAATAAATATTTCTCTTTTGTTGTGATTTAAATTAGGATGTTCATAAATGACCTCGCAAATGTAATCTCCCTTAATTGATAACCCTTATCAACAATCATTTGGTAGAAATCGTCTAATTTTTCAATCTCCTCTTGAAAAGAGGAACAATAAATTGAAGCATAAAGGGCAGAAGGGTAGGTCTTTATTTTAAACTTTTCCACAATATCATTAAAGAACATAAACATTTGATGAGATAACCAATTTTTATTTTTGAAATCTTCTTTCTCAATAATAGAACCAACACGAGAAAAGGTTGAATAAGAGAGATTATTTTTTCTCAAAGCTTGTTTAAATTTTCTTAGATTAAATTCATAAGCTTCATCAGTCATTTGATAAATATTTTCTTTAGTTTCATAAATAATCATTCGTCTAGCTGGTAAAGTCAAAATTTCCAAACCTTGGTTATGCTTTTTATAATCATACATAAAGGCACCTGCTTGATAGGTATTAATTTCTGCTAAGCGCTCTTCCAAACGTTGCTTTTCAAATAAAAGACACTGGCGTCGTTCATTAATGTAATGGTTGAGTTCAGTCAAATTTTCATGTTTAGAAAGTATTCCTTTAATTTCCTCCAGAGAAAAGTCAAGCTGTCTTAAATATTGGATTTCGTCTACTATCTGAGATTGATTGATATGATAATAACGATAATTCGTCTTTTGATCAATGCGATAGGGTTTTAAAAGACCAATTTTATCATAATAACGCAGAGTTTGAATAGGGATGTTATTAATGTAGGAAAAATCTCCAATTTTTAAAATAAACTCCATAACATTTCTCCTTGACTCTATAGTTACTATAGATATTATAATATATTTGTGACATAAATATGGCTGTTTAGTTTATCTTTTATAGTGTTGTTAATCTCCTTGTTTAACTCAAGTTATTCTGCAGTTCATTGCCGATAATGGTATTTTGGGAATTTTAATTTTCAAAGATATTAATTAATGCAGCTATTAGAGAAGATTCTATAGATCTCTTCTTGTTTGATGAAGGAATTTATTTGCCATTAAATTTGTATCTGCCTAGTACTAAAAGACTATAACAATAAAAGGAGGAACCTCTCATGAGAAATACAAAAATTCGTGCTGTCCAATATGGCTGTGGTAAAATGTCAAAGGTCATTCTTAATTATCTTGTAGATCATGGTGTTGAAATTGTCGGTGCTATTGATAAAAATCCAGCAGTAGTAGGACAGGATATTGGTGATTTTGCTGGCTTTGGTCATAAGACTGGTATTATTATTTCTGATAAGGCTGACCAAGTGTTTGATAACTGTGATGCCGATATCGCTATTGTTACCATTTTTTCTTATATGCCAGAAATGTATGAATTTTATGAAATGGCTATCAAACATGGTGTTAATGTCATTTCAACCTGTGAAGAAGCCATTTATCCTTGGACAACATCCCCTTCTGAGACCAATCGTTTGGATAAGTTGGCTAAAGAGAATCATGTCACTATTATGGGGTCGGGCATGCAGGACATTTACTGGATTAACATGCCTTGTTTAGCAATGGCAGGAATGAATAAGATTAAAAAAGTGAGAGGTGTGGTCAGCTATAATGTTGAAGATTATGGATTGGCACTAGCTGAGGCACACGGCGCTGGTTATGATTTAGAACGTTTTGAACGTGACATTGCTTCTGCGGAAAGTTTACCATCTTATATGTGGAATGCTGCGGAAGCCATCTGCTCGAAAATGAATTGGACCATCCAATCTATTAATCAAAAAAGCGTTCCTTATACTTTAGATGAAGATGTCTATTCTGAAACCTTGGGACGCATTATTCCAGCTGGTCAAGTGACAGGAATGTCGGCAGTCACTAAGGTTCAAACGCATCAAGGCATTGACTTAGAGGTGGAATGTATTGGTAAAGTTTATCGACAAGATGATGGCGATATGTGTGACTGGGAAATTACAGGAGAGCCAGATCTCATCTTCTCAGTTAACAAACCTGATACGGTAGCACTCACATGTGGTACAATTGTCAATCGCATTCCAACTGTTCTTGATGCTCCAGCTGGTTATATCACATCAGAAAAGGCTCGCTTGATAACCTATCCGAGCTATCCTCTTCATACCTATGTTGAAAAATAAATCTAAAAAGGTTATATACTAAAGGAGTAGCAGGTTTCTCGCTTGAAATGATGAGATAAATAGTATGAGAAAGGGAGTGGGACGATAAGGTCGATTTTTAGGAAATCATGATTTGGTTCTACTCCTTTTCTGCTTAACCTAGCCTTCTGCCACTTTGATAATGGGTTCGGCTGAGCTGTACATTTTTAAGTTCTCCAGCAATTGAATCAATAAAGGGTTACTATTATGCTGATCGATGGCAGTTTGATCTTGCCATTCTTCAACCATCACAAATTGATTAGGAGTATCAATTGCTTCATAGAGTTGATAGCTGATGTTGCCGGATTCTGCTCTTGATGAACGAATTAAGGGCAAGGTGTCGACTAAAAACTCTTCTCTTTTGTCTGCCTTAATAAAAAAGCTTGCATTAATTATTTTCATTGGTTAGTCTCCTTTCTAATGACAACCTAAGACATTTACATTTCTTTTATTATAGCATTTTAAGGTAAATTTTATAATTGAAAGGGGATTAAATTTTCAGATTGAAAACAAGCTTGTTTTTTTATATGAGCAAGTAAAAAAGCCAGATGTTTATCTAGCTTTTGGTATTAGAATGGATTTTAAGGATTAGACAGCTCCTGTTTCAATTTCTTGAGATAGAGATGCAATAGAATGGTTTGCTATTTGACTGTCAATCAAATTTTGATAAAAGGCAGCATTGGTTGTTTCAATGTAAGGGACGAGCCAAAGATAGCCAATACCAAAGGTAAGATTGGCTAAAATGGCCCAGCCAATAAAGCTTAACTGAAGGACAAAGTATTCCCATTTATGACCGTTCATTAATTGACGGCTTTCAGTAATAGCCTGAGTGACAGTTACTGATTCGCCTTTTTCCAATTTGTCTTTAAGAATATAGTTGGTCATGGAGTAACTGTAAGTTTTAATGATTCCAGGGATAAGAAAGAGCAATGACCACAGGTAAAGCAAAATGACCATAAGCACATTGGTCCAGAGGAACTTCCAAAAGCGGTTTTCTTTTAAAAGATAGGTACTCGCTTCAGTATAAGTTGGATGTCCTCCTCTAAAGAAGTTCAGAAATCCTAAATTAACTCCGATTGTCACCGTGGATGAAACTACCAAAACTAGTAACCACAGAATAATGAGAAGTGGTAATGTTGCAAGAAAAGCAGTTTCCCCTATAGATAGGGCAAGAGGGGCAGTCAGAGTAGCATATACGAGGATGCAAGCCAAGTAGATACCCATAACAGCTAAAACCGGCAAAATATATAAGCCAATGGCGTAACCCCAGTTTTCTTGCAGATGTGCTTTAGCTTCTGCTTTTAGCTCAGCTCTTGTTTTTGACATGAAAAATCTCCTTAATAAATAATGATAGCAACTATAACTATAGCATAATTTGAAGTTAAGAACAATTTAATCTATTAAAGAATTGTTTTTTATAACAATGTGTTTTATAGATCCTAAAAATTATCACTTTTCAATATTATAAAAAAGGTTATTTATCTCTCAGTTAAAAGTTTAAGATCTTAGAAGTTATCAATTGGCTTATTTGTTTTGCATCTTAAATGTTTTCAGATTCTAAGTCAAATAGCTTTAAACAGTGTAACAAGGACAACTCAAACAATGATTTAGGACTTTAGAAAATTTTTCGAGGGAAACTTGACACAAACCAATGATAAAATACGCAAATATGCTTGCAATTCTTTTTTAGAAAGTGTATAATCGTAAGAAATAAATCAGAAAAGTACCAAACCTTTTGTTTTCAGGGAGTCTGTGGGTATTGTGAACAGGCAGCAGAATTTTGGGAAGTGGGCTGATTTTTAGAAAGCGAAGATAAACAATATTCTTCCGGTGAGCACACCTTATCGTGCAACTCCTTGTTAGAGGAGATTAAGATAACGGGGAAAGACTATTGGTTCCCGTTAATTGAGGTGGCACCGTGTTAGCTAGATTTAACGCCCTCACACAGATTTTCTGTGTGAGGTTTTTTGTTATCTTCATTCAATTTTAATGAGGTGATAATTATGACAAGTATCCAGAATCTGAGAAATCAAATTGATCAGTTAGATCATCAATTATTAGTTCTATTAGCGCAACGTCAGCAAATTGTTGAAAAGATTGGTCAGCTAAAACCTATCAACAGTCAAGCAGCTGTCACTGCTCCTGATCGAGTGAAACAAGTCCTTTTAAATAGACAGCAAGAGGCAGAAAAGCTCGGTCTATCACCAGATGTTGCTCTGGCTATTTGGCAAACGATGATTGAGGCTTTCACAGCTTTAGAGCTAAAGATTAATAGCAATCATGACCTAAATAGAAAGTGAGACTGAATATGAAAAAGAAGATATTGAGTGCTGATATTTTGACCCCAATCCTTGCTTACATGCGTGTACAGGGCGACCATAAGGTGATTTTGGAGTCTATCCCTCGTGAAAAGGAAAATGCGCGTTTTTCAATTGTTGCTTACAATCCTGTTTTTGAAATCAAATTTGAAAATGGGCAATTGACAGAGAATGGCAAAGTTATTGAAAGTGATCCCTTAGATTATCTCAGTCAAATCACTGTCAAATCACAACTGTCTCAAGATTTACCTTTTAATGGTGGCGCTATTGGTTTTGTGGGCTATGACATGGTTGGTCTTTATGAAAATATTGGCAAGATTCCTCAAGATACGATTGGAACACCGGATATGCACTTTTTTGTTTATGAATCTTATCTTATTTTTGATCATAAGAAAGAAAAAATTGTCATTGTTGAAGATAATATTTACAGCGGCAGAGAAGAAGAGGAACAAAAGGCTGCCTTGCAGGAAGTCTTAGCAGATCTTAAAAAACAGGCGGTTGATGAATTTTCGGAACGCGATTTACACACTTTGACTTTTAGGAACCATTTGGAAGAAGCTACTTTTAAAGACATGGTTACCAAAGCAAAAAAATTTATTCGTCAGGGAGATATGTTTCAATGCGTGCTCAGCCAGCGTTTCTCAGCAGATATTAGTGGCAAGCCGCTAGATTTTTATCGTAATTTACGTATTACCAACCCTTCCAATTATCTTTACTTTTATGATTTTGGTGATTATCAGATTATTGGAGCCAGTCCAGAAAGTCTCGTTTCTCTTAAAAATGGTGTGGTTACTACAAATCCTATTGCAGGAACACGTCCTCGTGGTGCCAACGATCAGAAAGACAAAGACTTATCTGAAGAGCTCTTATCAGATGTCAAGGAAGTAGCAGAGCACCGTATGTTGGTAGATTTGGGCCGCAACGATATTGGGAAAATTGCTGAGGTAGGAAGTGTTCAAGTGTCTAAATACATGGAAGTCGAATTTTTTCGCTATGTTATGCATTTAACTAGTGTTGTCAAAGGTAAACTCCTGTCAGGTTTGACTGGTATGGATGCTCTTAAGTCAACATTGCCAGCGGGTACGGTATCAGGAGCACCGAAAATTCGTGCTATGAAGCGCATTTATGAGTTGGAAAAAGAAAAGCGCGGTATCTATGCAGGAGCAATTGGTTATCTGTCAGCAAGCGGAGATATGGACTTTGCCATTGCCATTCGTACCATGATTATCAAAAATCAAAAGGCTTATGTTCAAGCAGGTGCGGGGATTGTCTATGATAGCGTTCCTGAAAATGAATACTACGAAACCATTAATAAGGCCAAAGCAATGACTAGAATAGGAGAGATACAGTGATTTTATTAATTGATAATTATGATTCTTTCACTTATAATTTGGCACAATTCATTGGTCATTTTACTGAAGTCAAGGTATTGAGAAATGATGATGCTGATCTTTATGAAGCAGCTCAAGAAGCAGATGGCCTTGTCTTTTCACCGGGCCCCGGTTGGCCAGCTGATGCTGGAAGGATGGAAGCCTTGATTAAAGACTTTACAGGGGAAAAACCTATTTTGGGAGTCTGCTTAGGACACCAAGCCATTGCTGAAAGTTTTGGAGGGAAATTGGGATTAGCTCATCAAGTCATGCACGGCAAGCAAAGTCAGATGGCAATCACAAAATCGTCGCCAATTTTTAAAGAATTAGCAGAAAAACTCGAAATCATGCGCTATCATTCTATAGTAGTCGATAAGCTACCAGAAAATTTTGAAGTAACGGCTAGAACAGTAGATGATGGCGAGATTATGGCTATTCAGCATAAGACGCTTCCAATCTATGGTTTACAATATCATCCAGAATCCATTGGCACACCTGAAGGATTAAAAATGATTGAGAATTTTGTAAGATTAGTCGGTTAGAATGCAGAGAGGACAAATAAATGAAAGACATTTTTGAAAAATTAGCTGCTCAAGAAAATTTAACAGAAGCTGAAATAACAGCAGTTGCTGAAAAAATTTTTAAAGGAGAATTGTCAGAAGCACAAATAGCAGCCTTCTTGATGGCTTTGAAAATCAAGGGGGAAACACCGGAAGAAATTTTAGGTCTCGTTAAAACGATTAAAAAAAATGCGGCTGTTATTCCTAGCCAAACAAGCGATGCTATGGATAATTGTGGTACAGGTGGTGATAAGTCCTTTTCTTTCAATATTTCAACGACTTGTAGCTTTGTCCTCGCTGCTGGTGGCATCCATGTTGCTAAGCATGGTAATCGTTCTATTTCTTCAAAATCAGGTTCAGCCGATGTCCTTGAAGAATTGGGAATCAATGTTGTCCTAGCTCCTGAAAAATTGGCCCAAGTTCTAGATGAGACAGGTATTGTCTTTCTCTTTGCTCAAAAGATGCATCCAGCCATGCGTTATATTTCACCGGCTAGACAGGCCTTAGGTATTCCAACGGTCATGAATCTTATTGGGCCACTGACACACCCCATGGATTTGGAAACGCAGCTGTTAGGCCTTTATCAGGCGGACTTACAAGATGATTTAGCTCAAGTTCTTAAACTTCTTGGTCGCAAACGTGCAGTTATTATCACTGGACCAGATAATATGGATGAAGCAGCACTTTATGGTAAAAATCATTATACTCTGTTGGATAATGGTCAGATTTCACAAGGTAGTTTCACTTTTGAAGATTTTGACATGCCAAAAGTTACGCTTGAGGATATCAAGGGTGGTGATGCTAAAGAAAATGCTCAAATCCTTGTTAGTGTTCTCAAAAATGAACCTAGTCCTTATTTAGAGACAACGCTTTTAAATGCTGGTCTTGGTTTTTATGCTAATGGTAAGGTGGATTCGATTAAAGAAGGCATTGACCTAGCACGTGAAGTCATTGCATCAGGCAAGGCTTATGCTAAATTAAAGGCATTACAGGAGGCGCAAGTTGACTAAAGAGTTTTTACCTACTATTTTAAAGCAAAAACAAGAAGAGCTAGCTAGTCTAATTATGGAAGAAGTCAAACCGCTTCGCTTAACCTATCGTCTCTTTGATTTTTTAAAAGAGCATCAAGACCAGTTGCAGATTGTTGCTGAAGTTAAAAAAGCTAGTCCCAGTATGGGAGACATCAACTTAGATGTTGACATTGTCAAACAAGCCCAAATGTATGAAGCCGCTGGAGCTGCTATGATTTCTGTTTTGACAGATCAGGTTTTTTTCAAGGGAAATATTGATTTTTTGGCTGAGATATCTGGAAGTGTCAGTATTCCGACCTTGGCTAAAGATTTTATTATTGATGAGAAGCAGATTGTTCGTAGCCGTAATGCTGGTGCGACAGTTATTTTGCTCATTGTGGCCGCTTTACCAGAGAAGAGACTGAAGGAATTGTATGACTTTGCTTCAGGTTTAGGACTAGAAGTTTTAGTGGAGACCCATAATTTGTCTGAATTGGAAATAGCTCATCGTATTGGAGCACAGATTATTGGTGTCAATAATCGTAATCTTGTTACTTTTGAAGTAGATATCAATACCAGCTTGGAGTTATCTACCCATTTCCGAGATGATAAGGTTTATATTTCCGAATCAGGTATTTTTACGGGACAGGACAGTAAACTCGTCGCTCCTTACTTTAATGCTATTCTTGTAGGAACGGCTCTCATGCAGGCAGATAATGTCGCTGATAAAGTAAAGGAGTTGGCTATTGACAAAGGTTAAAATTTGCGGTCTATCAACACAAGAAGCGGTTACAGCAGCTGTTAGTAGTGGTGCAGACTATATCGGTTTTGTTTTTGCCAAAAGTAAACGCCAAGTCAGTCTAGAACAGGCTCAAAAATTAGCTAAAATGATTCCAGAAAAAGTTAAAAAGGTTGGTGTTTTTGTCAGTCCGACTTTGGAGGAATTAAAAATTGCTATAAAGACAGTTCCTCTTGATTTAGTACAGGTTCATGGTGACTATGATGAAGACTTGCAAACTGACTTTTCAGTTCCGCTTATCCGAGCTGTTCAAATTAAAAAAGGTAAAGAAAATTTGACAAGTAAAGCAGATTATCTGCTCTTTGATGCTCCCATAGCTGGCAGTGGTGAAACTTTTGATTGGCAACAGTTGGAGACAGAGCAGTTACAAAAGCCTTTCTTTATTGCAGGTGGACTAACAAGTGATAATGTCAAAGAATGTATTGAACATTTTGCTCCTTATGCTGTTGATGTGTCATCTGGTGTTGAAACAAATGGACGGAAAGATATAGAGAAAATTAAACGATTTATAGAAAGTGTGAAAAAATGACATATAATCAACCCAATAACAACGGTTTTTATGGTAATTTTGGAGGACAATTCATTCCTGAAACGCTGATGACAGCTGTTATTGAATTGGATGAGGCTTATCGTGAAGCCAAAGCTGATCCTAGTTTTCATGAAGAATTAGATGCTCTCTTAAAAGATTATGTTGGTCGTGAAACTCCCTTGTACTTTGCTAAACGTTTGACGGATTATATTGGTGGTGCCAAAATTTATCTAAAACGTGAAGATCTTAATCATACAGGTGCTCACAAAATCAATAATGCACTGGGGCAAGTTCTTTTAGCTAAGCGTATGGGGAAAAATAAGATTATTGCTGAAACAGGTGCAGGACAGCATGGTGTTGCAACAGCAACAGCAGCGGCTCTCTTTGATATGGAATGTACCATTTATATGGGGGAAGAAGATGTGAAACGTCAAGCTCTTAATGTCTTTCGGATGGAGCTATTAGGTGCTAAAGTGCATTCTGTTACGGATGGATCGCGTGTGCTTAAAGATGCAGTCAATGCAGCTTTGCGAGCATGGGTAACCAATATTGAGGATACCCATTATGTTATGGGATCTGCTCTTGGACCAGCTCCTTTCCCAGAAATTGTTCGTGATTTCCAATCGGTTATTGGCAGAGAAGCTAAACGTCAATTTGCGACAGTTTCAAATGGACAGCTGCCAGATGCAGTCTTAGCTTGTATCGGTGGCGGCTCCAATGCAATCGGACTCTTTTATCCTTTTGTCAACGATGAATCAGTTGCCATGTATGGTGCGGAAGCATCAGGTTTAGGGCTTGATACCGATAAGCATGCGGCAACCTTTGCCAAAGGACGACCAGGTGTTTTACATGGTGCTCTTATGGATGTGCTGCAGGATGAGCATGGACAGATTATGGAAGCTTTCTCGATTTCCGCGGGCCTTGACTATCCAGGTGTTGGTCCTGAACACTGCTATTTCAATGAAATTGGACGTGCAACTTACGATTCTATTACGGATGAAGAAGCTCTGGAATCTTTCAAATTGCTATCTCGTCTGGAAGGCATTATTCCTGCATTAGAATCTAGTCATGCGATTGCTCTGACACAAAAAGTTGCGAAGGAACTAGGAGCGGATAAGTCCATTATTGTTTGCCTCTCAGGACGTGGTGATAAGGATGTGGCTCAGGTTAAAGAACGTCTTAAGCAGGAAGCAAAAGAAGGAAAGTAGATTATGACAAAAACACTGACAAAGCATTTACAAGCTATCAAGGCAGAAGGCAAAGGTCTTTTTATTCCTTATATTATGGCTGGGGATCATGATAAAGGTTTAGACGGTCTCTTTGATACCATTTCTTTTTTGGAAGCTCAAGGTGTATCAGCCATTGAAATTGGCATTCCATGGTCGGATCCTGTGGCAGATGGTCCTGTTATTGAATTAGCTGGCCAACGTAGTTTGGTAAAGGGGACATCGCTGGCAAGCATTATTGCTAGGTTACAGGAAAAGAAAACGCAAGTGCCACTTGTTATCATGACTTATTTTAATCCTGTTTTTCAGTATGGTGTTGAAACATTTGTTGCAGATTTGCAAAATACATCTGTCAAAGGATTGATTATTCCCGATTTACCTCATGAACAAGAAAGTTTTATCAAACCTTATCTGGAAAATTTAGATTTAGCTTTAGTTCCTTTAGTCAGCTTGACAACAGGTCTAGAACGTCAAAAGGAACTCATTGAAGATGCTCAAGGATTTGTCTACGCTGTTGCTATTAATGGTGTTACCGGAAAAACAGGGAATTATCGTGATGATTTGGATAAACATTTAAAACATTTGACAGAAATTGCTCAAATCCCTGTTTTAACTGGATTTGGTGTATCAACTTTAGCAGATATTAAGCGCTTTAACCAAGTATCAGATGGTGTCATTGTTGGTTCAAAAATTGTCAAGGGATTACATGAAGGAATGCAAGAAGAAATAAAAGATTTCATTTATGCAGGAAGCCATTATCAAAAATAATTATTCAATCAGCCAGTCGGGAATGTTGTTTCTCTGATGGGCTGATTTTTTAATTCTTTTCAAAAATCAAAATGGAATGTTGGTGATTTCGCCTTGCCATGTTGTCTGTAATTTATTGTATGTCTTTTTTGATTTTTATTGAGTGTAATCTCATTGCAAATGTAATAAACGTTTGATTTGATTGCCTCCTTTTTGATATTTTGTTTAAAGTCTTTAGAGTTGTGTCCTTACAATCCTTAAATCAAGTGAGAGAAAATGATAATGAGGTGACCCAAGAATAAGAAAGGAACAAAAGCAAAAGGTTCTTTGTGCTTTTGAAAAAGCAGGCTGTAAAGAATTCCTAATAAACTGGCAATCTGAATAATCCAAATAATTTGCTGAAGATTAAGAGAAAGTGCCAAAGTAGCCAGATAGAAGAAATCACCGCTTCCGATATTAATATTTTTGAGGGCAGCAAAAATACCAAATAGAAAAAGAATTAAGCTAATTAGGTTAAGAGGATAGATAAACATTAAGAGAAAAGTAAAGCCTATCCACAGTGTCAAAGGATAAGACTGATCTTGTAAATCATAAAGAGATAAAAGAACTCCCATGAAGAGCAAACATACTTGTGAAGTGGTTAATAAATCAAGAGCAAAACCTGTGCTAATCAGTCCGCAGAGTAATTCTACCAAGGAATAACGCAATGGAATAGGGTAACCGCAAAAGCGACAAGAATTTTTGTTGATGATTCGTGAAAATATTGGGATAAGATCCCTCATGGTTAAGCAGTTATAACACTTATTGCAATGGCTTCTAGGAAATATAATAGATTTCTGAGGGTAACGATCAACAACTAAGCCAAAGAAAGAGCCAAGAGAAGCTCCCAACATAAAAAATAAAATAAGTTTCATACCTATTTATTCGTTAAAAGAAAACAAAATAATTGCTTTTTATTTAGAATCGTTCTAAAATATAGATTATAAAAAGAATATTTTTTAAGGAGGAATTATTATGACGAATACAATTACTGAAAATATCTACGCTTCTATTATTCATCAAGTGGAGAAAAAAGAAAATTCAGGAAATGAAAAAACCAAGGCTGTACTTAATCAGGCTGTAGCGGATTTATCAAAAGCAGCTTCCATTGTTCACCAAGTCCATTGGTATATGCGTGGTTCAGGCTTCCTTTATCTGCATCCTAAAATGGATGAATTGATGGATGCCTTGAATGGTCATCTTGATGAGATTAGTGAACGCTTGATTACTATCGGTGGCGCTCCGTTTTCAACCTTGAAAGAATTTGATGAGAATTCCAGACTTGAAGAAACAGTTGGCACATGGGATAAATCAATAACTGATCATCTTAAACGCCTTGTTCAAGTTTATGATTACCTTTCAAGTCTTTATCAAGTAGGTCTTGATGTGACAGATGAGGAAGGTGATGCTGTTTCTAATGATATCTTTACAGCAGCTCAAACGGAAGCCCAAAAGACAATCTGGATGTTGCAGGCAGAGCTTGGGCAAGCTCCCGGTTTATAAGTATGTGAAGATAGGAAGTCATTTATTTAGAAAGATTTTCTATGTTAGGTGAAAGTCTGACACTTTTGATATATCCCAGACGTTGGATTAGTTGTCCAGCAATTGAGATATGTCATTTGTTGAAGTCAGGCTTTTTTTATTAAGAAAGAGGCAAGCGCTTGCAAAAAATCTTGAAAACTTTCTGTTTTTTTGGTAGAATTTGAGAGATGAAAACATTATATGATGTGCAGCGGCTGTTAAAACAATTTGGCATCTATGTTTATTTAGGTAAACGTCTTTATGATATTGAAATGATGAAAATTGAGTTAGAAAGACTCTATGATAATGGTTTGATTTCAAAGAGTGATTATCTACATGCTGAATTGATTTTACGCAGGGAGCACAGAATAGAAAAGGAAAGAGAAAATGGCTAAGAAACTTTTAGGGATTGATCTTGGTGGAACAAGTATTAAATTTGGGATTTTAACTTTAGATGGACAAGTTCAGGAGAAATGGGCTATTGAAACCAATATTTTGGAAGATGGGAAACATATTGTTCCAGATATTGTGTCCTCTATCAAGCATCGTTTGGAACTCTATAATTTAACTAAGGAGGATTTTGTTGGTATTGGAATGGGATCTCCTGGAGCTGTGGATCGTAATCTAAAGACTGTTACAGGTGCTTTTAATCTTAATTGGGCTGCTACCCAAGAGGTAGGAACAATAATTGAAGCAGAATTGGGGATACCATTTGCTATTGATAATGATGCTAATGTTGCAGCACTTGGAGAACGCTGGGTTGGTGCGGGTAATAATAATCCTGATGTTGTCTTTGTAACACTTGGTACAGGTGTTGGCGGCGGCATTATTGCTGATGGCAATCTTATTCATGGAGTTGCTGGTGCAGGTGGTGAAATTGGACATATTATTGTTGATCCGGATACTGGTTTTGAGTGTACCTGTGGCAATAAAGGCTGTCTTGAAACAGTGGCTTCAGCAACAGGTGTCGTCCGTGTTGCACGTCATTTAGCAGAAGAATATGAAGGAATTTCCAGTATTAAAGCGGGCATTGATAATGGTGATGATGTGAGCAGTAAGGATATTTTTGTTGCTGCACAGGCAGGTGATAAATTTGCAAACTCAGTTGTTGAGAAAGTTACTTTCTATCTAGGCCTTGCAACCGCCAATATCAGCAATATCCTTAATCCAAACACAGTTGTCGTTGGAGGTGGAGTATCAGCTGCTGGAGAATTCTTGCGCTCACATATTGAAAGTTATTTTAAATTGTATGCTTTTCCACAAGTGAAGCAATCTACAAAAATTAAAATTGCGGAATTAGGAAATGACGCTGGTATTATTGGGGCAGCCAGTCTTGCACATCAGTTTTTAGAAAGTTAAAGGAAAATTATGTCAATTATCTCTATCATTTCGTGGGTTATTATCTTTGCCTTTGTGGCTTGGTTTGTTTGGAATTATTTTCGTGTTCGCCGTGCTGCCCAGTATATCTCAAATGCTGAATTTGAAAGCATGATGAGAGGCGCACAAATTGTTGATTTGCGTTCTCCCAATGAGTTTCGTCGTAAGCATATCTTAGGGGCTCGTAATCTTCCCTCTGAACAATTCAAAGCATCTGTTTCAGCTCTTCGCAAAGATAAACCGGTTTTATTGTATGATAATACTCGTGGACAGCTGGTTGCTCGCGCTGTTTTAACTTTGAAAAAGGCAGGTTATAAAGATCTTTATGTCCTTAAAAATGGTTTAGATAATTGGAATGGAAAAGTAAAAGAGAAGAATTAGTTCTTTTTTGAGATAATGACAGGGATTAGCATGAGCTGTTGTCTTTTGTTTTTGCAATACTGGTTGATTAAGGACTTATTTTATAAAATTTGGAGATACCAAGACTGCGACTTTGCTATCTTGGTTTTTCTTTTATATTTTAAAACATTTACATATCTCTCCTGAGTTTTTCCCTAATTTTTATGGTATAATAGATAAGTTGAAATAAATTAATGTAAAATGTAAGAGGAATTATGACAAATTTTAGAGAAGATATTAGAAATGTTGCTATCATTGCCCACGTTGACCATGGGAAAACAACCCTTGTTGATGAGCTCTTAAAACAATCGCATACACTTGATGAGCATAAAAAATTAGAAGAACGTGCGATGGACTCTAATGATCTTGAAAAAGAGCGTGGGATTACTATTCTTGCAAAAAATACTGCTGTTGCCTACAATGGTGTACGTATTAACATTATGGACACACCAGGACATGCGGATTTTGGTGGAGAAGTAGAGCGTATCATGAAAATGGTTGATGGGGTTGTTCTTGTTGTTGATGCTTATGAAGGTACCATGCCGCAAACACGTTTTGTTTTGAAAAAAGCTTTGGAACAAAACCTGGTTCCAATCGTGGTGGTGAATAAGATTGACAAGCCATCAGCTCGTCCGGCAGAAGTTGTTGATGAAGTTCTTGAACTTTTCATTGAACTTGGAGCAGATGATGACCAGTTAGAGTTTCCAGTCGTTTACGCTTCGGCGATTAATGGAACTTCTTCATTATCAGATGAACCAGCGGATCAAGAACATACAATGGCACCCGTTTTTGATACTATTATTGAGCATATTCCAGCACCGATCGATAATTCAGATCAGCCACTTCAATTTCAAGTGTCTCTCCTTGATTATAACGACTTTGTTGGACGTATCGGTATTGGGCGAGTCTTCCGTGGTTCTGTTAAAGTCGGGGATCAAGTGACACTTTCTAAACTTGATGGTACAACAAAGAATTTTCGTGTTACAAAACTTTTCGGTTTCTTCGGTTTGGAACGTCGTGAGATTAAGGAAGCTAAGGCTGGCGATTTGATTGCTGTTTCAGGTATGGAAGATATCTTTGTTGGTGAAACGATTACACCAACTGATGCTGTAGAACCACTTCCTGTTCTTCACATTGATGAGCCAACTCTGCAAATGACCTTTTTAGCTAACAATTCCCCTTTTGCAGGCCGTGAAGGTAAATTTGTAACCTCGCGTAAGGTAGAAGAGCGTTTGTTGGCAGAATTGCAAACAGATGTTTCCCTTCGTGTAGAAGCCACTGACTCACCAGATAAATGGACGGTTTCAGGCCGTGGGGAGTTACATCTGTCAATCCTTATTGAAACCATGCGCCGTGAAGGATATGAGCTGCAAGTATCGCGTCCAGAAGTTATTATCAAAGAAATTGATGGCATCAAATGTGAGCCATTTGAACGCGTGCAAATTGACACACCGGAAGAATACCAAGGTGCTGTTATCCAGTCCCTTTCAGAACGTAAAGGTGAAATGCTTGATATGCAAGCAACTGGTAATGGTCAAACGCGCCTTATATTTTTAGCACCAGCTCGAGGATTTATCGGCTACCCAACAGAATTCTTATCCATGACACGGGGTTATGGTATCATGAACCACACTTTTGACAAATATATGCCAGTTATCAATGCTGAAATCGGTGGTCGTCATCGTGGTGCCCTCGTTTCAATTGATACAGGTAAGGCAACGACTTATTCTATTATGTCTATTGAAGAACGTGGAACAATCTTCGTTAACCCAGGTACAGAAGTGTATGAAGGAATGATTATTGGGGAAAATGCACGCGAGAATGATTTGACAGTCAACATTACAAAGGCTAAGCAAATGACTAATGTGCGCTCTGCAACTAAGGATCAGACAGCAGTTATTAAGACGCCGCGTATTTTAACACTTGAAGAATCACTTGAGTTTCTGAATGATGATGAATACATGGAAGTAACACCTGAGTCCATTCGTTTACGTAAACAAATTCTTGATAAGAATGCGCGTGCTAAAGCGGCTAAGAAGAAAAAATCAGCTGAAGATTGAGAAGGCTTAGTAATGAAAAGGAGAAAAAATGTTTTATGCTATCATCGCTATTTTGCTTTTAATGTATTACATTTTTATTGCTCCTAAGACAATTAAAAATACCATGAACATGATTTCCGTGGTGGGAATTATCGCTTTCCTGATGGTCTTAGCAGGCATGACTTTTATTCGGATCATACAGTCACCACCTGAGATTTTTATTGGAATCGGTATGATTATTGTTGGTTATTATGCTTTGAAAGATGTTTTGCATTTACGAACGAGACCTAAAAATAAAAGATAAGAAACGGCGCTGGATCATTTAAATCCAGTGTCATTTTATTTATAATACTAATAACTTAAAAGAAGAAAGTATGTTTTAATTTTGTAGGAGTAAGGTATGATTTAATCTATTGTAAAATCTTGAAAAACTCTCCTATTAAAGGTAAAATATTAAAGTATCTAGTTAATGAGAAGGTAAAGAAAGTAACAATGAAACACGTCAAAAATTTTGAAAATAAAAAGGTTTTGGTTCTTGGCTTAGCACGATCAGGTGAAGCTGCGGCACGTCTCTTGGCGAAATTAGGAGCTATTGTAACTGTCAATGATGGTAAGCCTTTTGATGAAAATCCATCAGCGCAGGCACTTTTAGAGGAAGGCATAAAAGTGATTTGCGGCAGTCATCCTTTGGAACTTTTGGATGAAGCATTTGCTTATATGGTTAAAAATCCGGGGATTCCTTATACAAATCCGATGGTGGTTCGTGCGCTTGAAAAAAATATCCCAGTTATAACAGAAGTTGAGTTAGCTTATTTGATTTCTGAAGCTCCGATTATCGGTATTACAGGATCTAATGGTAAAACAACGACCACAACTATGATTGCCGATGTTCTTAATCATGCAGGACAGTCAGCACGACTTTCAGGAAATATTGGATTTCCGGCTAGTGAAGTGGCTCAGCCAGTAACAGAGAAAGATATTTTGGTTATGGAATTGTCTTCTTTTCAATTGATGGGAACGGAAAGTTTTCATCCGCATATGGCAGTGATTACCAATTTGATGCCAACTCATATTGACTATCATGGTTCATTTGAAAATTACATTGAAGCTAAATGGAATATTCAAAAAAATATGACAAAAGAAGATTTTCTTGTTCTTAACTTTAATCAGGATTTGGCCAAGGACTTAGCTAATCAAACGCAGGCAAAGATTATTCCTTTCTCAACTAAGGAGAAAGTAGATGGTGCTTATCTTGATGGCCAAATGCTCTGCTTCAAGGGACAAGCCATTATGTCAGCTTCTGAGCTTGGTGTACCAGGAAGCCATAATGTTGAAAATGCCTTAGCAACAATTGCTGTGGCTAAGTTATCAGGTGTTTCTAATGAAGCCATCAGAGAAACACTTATCCACTTCGGTGGTGTCAAGCATCGCTTGCAGTCTCTGGGGAACATTGCTGGTGTTAAATTTTATAATGATAGTAAGTCAACCAATATTTTAGCCACTCAAAAAGCTTTGTCAGGATTTGATAATAGCAAGGTTATCTTAATTGCTGGTGGTCTCGATCGCGGCAATGAATTTGACGAATTGGTTCCAGATATTAAGGGACTCAAGAAAATGATTATTTTAGGCGAATCTGCTCCCCGCCTTAAACATGCTGCAGTACAAGCTGGTGTCACCTATCTCAATGCCAAAGATGTTGCCCAAGCAACTCGAATTGCTTTTCAGGAAGCTAGTCCTGGAGATGTTGTCCTTCTTAGTCCTGCCAATGCTAGCTGGGATATGTATAAAAATTTTGAAGTTCGTGGAGATGAATTTATCACAACTTTTAAGTCTCTTAAAGGAGAATAGGCATGGCAAAAAAGAAAATTATCTTTACAGGTGGTGGGACAGTCGGTCATGTTACTCTTAATTTACTCCTTATTCCCCGCTTTTTAAAAGATGGCTGGGAAGTGCACTATATTGGTGATAAACATGGCATTGAGCATGAACAAATTGAGCAGTCAGATTTTGATGTCATCTTTCATTCAATTGCAACAGGTAAACTACGCCGTTACTTTTCTTTGAAAAATGTACTAGATGTTTTCAAGGTTGGTTGGGGTGTTCTGCAGTCTCTTGCGATTATGGTGAAGGTTCGTCCACAAGTACTATTTTCTAAAGGTGGGTTTGTTTCAGTTCCTCCTGTTGTAGCCGCTAATCTTTTGAGAATCCCTGTTTTTGTTCATGAATCTGATTTATCAATGGGACTGGCTAACCGAATTGCTTATAAATTTGCCACTACCATGTACACAACGTTTGAACAATCTGATAATTTGACTAAAACAAAACACGTTGGAGCTATTACTAAAGTTAATCAAACTATTTCTAGCAGTGATGATAATACAGAAATTAAAACGATTAAAGAATATTTTGATCCTCGTTTAAAAACTTTGCTGTTTATTGGAGGTTCAGCTGGAGCCAAAGTTTTCAATCAATTTATTTCTGATACACCAGAACTCACTAAGCATTATAATGTTATCAATATTTCTGGCGATAAAACATTAAATAATTTAAGCCAAAATCTTTATCGTGTAGATTACGTGACGGAAATGTATCAGCCCTTGATGGATTTAGCAGATGTTGTTATTACACGCGGTGGTTCCAACACCATCTTTGAGCTGCTTGCTATGGCAAAACTTCATATCATTGTGCCATTAGGAAAAGAAGCTAGTCGTGGTGATCAGCTTGAAAATGCTGCTTATTTTGAGGAAAAAGGTTATGCTCAACAATTATCTGAAGAAAATCTAAACTTTGCAGAACTTGATAAAGTGATCAAAGATTTATTAGAAAATCAAACCGTTTATCAAGATAAAATGACTTCATCAAGTGAGATAAAGACTCCAAATGATTTTTACAATCTTTTGTTAACAGATATAACATCTAAGAGTAAAGGAAAATAATGGCGAAAGATAAAGATACAGAAAAGCAAGAAATTCCTTTGACAGAATGGCAGCAGCGCAATTTGGAATTTCTTAAGAAAAAACAAGAAGAAAAACGCGAAAAAGAAAAACTAAATGAAAAGAAAATGGCTGAAAAAAAGGCTCAGTTTCAAACTGATAAAGAAGCAGACAGTAAGGAAAGTGATAAGCAACCTTCAAGTTTATTTGATGATAAAAAACAAGAAGAGCCTAAAAAAAAGCCAGCTACACCTAAAAAGATAAAAAAAGAAAAGAAAGTGCCAAAACTTCCTCGAAAGGACTACTGGCAGGCTGCTATGGTTATTATCATTTCAAGCATTGTTTTAATTGCCTCCTTATTTATGATTAGTCCTTTGAGTCGTCAAAAGGAGATAACTGTTTCGGGTAATAAAAATGCCATTGAATCTCAGTTAATTGAAGAATTAGGGATTAAGAAATCAGATTATCTAACGACCTTACTTTTTCAGGCCAATCGTTTTGAAAGAAATCTTAAGTCTAAAGATAAATGGGTAAAGGAGGCAAAATTAGTTTATCATTTTCCCAATCATTTTACTTTAAGAGTAAAAGAATATCGTATTATTGCTTATAGACAAACGGATAAAGGCTATGTCCCAATTTTAGAAAATGGTACCCGTGTTGATACCGTTAACGCTTCAGAATTACCTGGTTCATTTGTGACTATTAATTTAGATCAGGAAAAAGAGGTTCGAAAACTGGTTCAAAAATTGGCAAAACTTGATAAATCCTTAGTTGGTAGTATTAAAGTCATTTCTTCTGTTAATTCCAGCTCTACTAAGGATCTGCTTTTATTGGAAATGAAAGATAACAACAGTGTTCGTGTTCCTTTATCAGAAATTGATACAAAATTACCTTATTATTCTAAAATTAAAAAGAATCTTACAGACGGCAGTATTGTTGATATGGAGGTGGGGATTTATAGTACAACTGCAGATATAGAAGCTTCGATTGCAGAACATAAGACAACAGCTACAACAGAATCTTCTGAGAACTCCTCTAATGCTGAAAATACTGATTCAACACAATCTTCAGAAGCAAATTCACAAGAAGGTTCACAATCAGTAACGCAGGCAACCGTATCTCAATAATAACAATGAGAGATAGGAAATTAAGTTTCTATAACAAAAAACGTAAAAAGCTTAACATTTTACGTTTTTTTATGGTATAATATTTTCTGAATAATTCTGTTTTTGACAGTTTTTAATAGTAATAGATTGGAAAGATAGAGAGGTCGAGTAAATGGCTAGAGATGGCTTTTTTACAGGATTGGATATAGGAACAAGCTCGATTAAAGTTTTAGTTGCTGAATTTATCAATGGCAGTATGAATGTTATTGGTGTTAGCAATGTCAAAAGTTCGGGTGTAAAAGACGGTATCATTATTGATATAGATACTGCGGCAGAAGCCATTAAATCAGCAATTAAAGAAGCAGAAGAAAAAGCAGGGATGTCAATCAGCAAGGTTAATGTTGGTCTACCGGCAAATCTGTTGCAAATTGAGCCAACACAGGGAATGATTCCTGTTCCTAGTGAATCTAAGGAAATCAAAGATGAAGATGTTGATAGTGTTGTTCGTTCAGCTTTAACAAAGAGCATCACACCAGAACGTGAAGTGATTTCACTTATTCCTGAAGAATTCATTGTGGATGGTTTCCAAGGTATTCGCGATCCTCGCGGAATGATGGGAATTCGTTTAGAAATGCGCGGTCTAATTTATACTGGACCAAGTACTATTTTGCATAATCTTCGTAAAACAGTAGAACGTGCAGGTATTGAAGTTGAAAATATTATTATTTCTCCACTGGCTCTTACCAAGTCAGTTTTGAATGAAGGAGAACGTGAGTTTGGAGCCACCGTTATTGATATGGGAGGCGGTCAAACCACAGTAGCTTCAATGCGAGCACAAGAATTGCAATTCACCAATACCTATGCCGAAGGTGGTGATTATGTTACTAAGGATATTTCTAAAGTCCTTAAAACATCCCACCAAGTGGCTGAGGCACTTAAGTTTAACTTTGGTGAAGCTAATGTAGCTGAAGCGAGTTCAACTGAAACTGTTCAGGTGGAAGTGGTGGGTGAACGTAATCCGGTTGAAATTACTGAACGCTACCTTTCCGAAATTATATCAGCGCGTGTTCGTCACTTGCTAGACCGTATTAAACAAGACTTAGAACGCGGTAGATTATTAGATCTGCCTGGTGGAATTGTTATTGTGGGTGGAGCTGCTATCATGCCTGGGGTTGTAGAAATCGCTCAAGAAATTTTTGGTTCCAATGTTAAACTTCATGTTCCAAACCAAGTCGGCATCAGAAATCCTATGTTTGCTAATATTATTAGCATTGTTGAATACGTAGGAACACTTACTGAAGTTGATATTTTAGCGCAAGGTGCGGTTTCTGGTGATGAAAAATTAAGAAGAAAACCAATTGATATTAAGCCATCAGGTGTTGCACCCAAAACTAGAAGTTTTGCTCAACCGCAAGAGTCGACTACTCTTGAATCACAATTGGAACAATTGCCGCCTCAACAGAAGGAAGCAAATGAGCCAAAACAAAAAGTGGGTGATCGTTTACGTGGTATCTTTGGTAGCATGTTCGACTAAAATTAAAGTGAGGAAAAATTAAAATGGCATTTTCATTTGATGCAGCATCTGTACAAGGTGCAGTAATTAAAGTTATTGGAGTCGGTGGTGGCGGCGGTAACGCTATTAACCGTATGATTGATGAAGGTGTTGCAGGTGTTGAATTCATTGCTGCTAACACTGATATTCAAGCTTTGAGTAGTTCTAAAGCTGAAACAGTTATTCAACTTGGACCTAAATTAACCCGTGGTCTTGGTGCAGGAGGCCAACCTGAAATTGGACGTAAAGCTGCTGAAGAAAGCGAAGAAGCTTTGACAGAAGCACTTACTGGCGCTGATATGGTTTTTATTACTGCTGGTATGGGTGGTGGTTCTGGTACGGGAGCCGCTCCAGTTATTGCTCGAATTGCTAAGGGTTTAGGTTCATTGACAGTTGCTGTCGTCACTCGACCATTTGGTTTTGAAGGCAGTAAACGTGGCAATTATGCAATTGAAGGTATCAATGAACTTAGAGATGAAGTTGATACGCTCCTTATTATTTCAAATAATAATCTACTTGAAATTGTTGACAAGAAAACACCGCTTCTTGAAGCACTCAGTGAAGCTGATAATGTTCTTCGCCAAGGTGTTCAGGGGATTACCGACCTGATTACAAGTCCAGGACTTATTAATCTTGACTTTGCTGATGTTAAAACAGTTATGGCAAGTAAAGGAAATGCTCTGATGGGAATCGGTATCGGTACTGGTGAAGAACGTGTTGTTGAGGCTGCTCGCAAAGCGATCTATTCACCACTTCTTGAGACGACAATTGATGGTGCAGAAGATGTGATTGTCAATGTTACCGGCGGCCTTGATATGACGCTGACAGAAGCTGAAGAGGCTTCTGAAATTGTTAATCAAGCTGCAGGTCATGGCGTTAACATTTGGTTGGGAACATCAATTGATGACAGTATGAAAGATGAAATTCGTGTGACTGTAGTTGCCACTGGTGTTCGGCCAGACAAAGCTGACCAAGTCTCTGGTATTCGCCGTCAAGCTTCATCTTATACACAACCAAGAGCACAACAGCAAGCTCCGTCTTCAAATTCTGCGCAGCCAAATTTTGAACGCCGTCAAAATTTTGATTTTGATTTGAATGAATCACCTGAGATGCCTGCTGCTGAACCGCAGCAAACTCAATCATCATCTGAGCCACAGCAATCAGCTTTTGGCGATTGGAATCTTCGTCGTGAAAATATTGATCGTCCAACCGAAGGTGAAATTGATAGTCAACTAAAAATGAGTAGTTTTTCCGCTGATTCTGATGATGACGATGAGTTGGAAACACCTCCTTTCTTTAAGAATCGTTAATAATGGATTTACAAGCAAATAAAGAACACGTTTTTCAAGAAGTTGCAGCCTATGCTCAAAAGTCAGGGCGCAGTAAGGACGATGTTACTGTTATTGCAGTTACAAAATATGTAGACAGTGATACAGCTGAAAAACTTGTTGAAGCTGGGGTTAAGCACATTGCTGAAAATCGTGTTGATAAGTTCCTAGATAAATATCGTGCTTTAAAATCTTACGATTTAACTTGGCATCTGATTGGAAGTTTGCAGCGTCGTAAGGTTAAGGATGTGATTAATTTTGTTGACTACTTCCATGCTCTTGATTCTGTAAAATTAGCTGCTGAAATTCAAAAGCGTGCAGACCATCAAATAATGTGTTTTTTACAAGTCAATATATCTGAAGAAGCAAGCAAACATGGATTCAGACTATCAGAAGTTGACAAGGCGCTTGAAGAAATTCAGCATTTTGATAAGATTAAAGTTATCGGTTTAATGACGATGGCTCCAATAGATGCTTCCGAACAAGAGTTAACTGATATTTTTCAAAAAGCAAATGCGTTGAGAAAGAACTTAAAAGAAAGAAAACTGAAGAATATGCCTTTCGATGATTTGAGTATGGGGATGAGTGGCGATTTTCCGATTGCTATTCGAAATGGCTCAACCTTTGTCAGAATTGGCAGTGCATTCTTTAAATGAAATGGAGATATATATGGCACTTAGAGACAGCTTTAACAAAATTATTTCCTACTTCGATACTGATGAGGTCAGTGAAGTAGAAGAGCCTGCTGTTGCGTCTGTTAAACGGCAGCAAGATGCAGCTCAACCTGCTAGTCAGCAGCAAAAAGCTCAAAGTCACCAATACCACCAATCAGCCTCCAGACCAAGTCAGCAGCAAGTACAGTCTGGACAGAATCGTCGTTCTGGAGAGGAAAATATTCATTCACTTCCAACACGTCGCCAATCTCGTAATCAACAGCCTGCCCAAGAAAAGACAACAATCGCTCTTAAGCTTCCTCGTAAATATGAAGATGCTGAAGAGATTGTTGATTTGCTGATTAGAAATGAATGTGTTTTGATTGATTTCCAATATATGTTGGAAGCACAAGCACGTCGTTGCTTAGATTTCATTGATGGTGCGAGTAAAGTCTTAGCAGGAAACTTGCAAAAGGTTGGGGCTTCAATGTATCTTTTAACGCCAATTAATGTTATTGTTGATGCTGAGGAAATGACTCTTGCTGCAAATGGACAAGATGTTAGTTTTAACTATGATATGAAGAGACGTTAATGGTTATGGCATATGTTGTGCTTATTCTAGCAAGAGTAGTTGATATTTATTCCTTTTTGCTAGTAATTTATGCTCTCTTGTCTTGGTTTCCTAATGCTTATGATACTTGGCTTGGAAAACTTTTGGTTGATATTGTGGAGCCAATTATAAAGCCTTTTAGACGTTTTGATTTTCAATTTGCTGGATTAGATTTTAAGATTATTGTTATTCTTTTGCTTTTGCAGCTATTAAAACGAATCTTATTTCTTTTGCTTATTTAAAAAATGATGACAAAGCAAGATATTTACCAACATTTTAGAGCAGAAGAGCAGGAAGTAATTGAAAAAACGTATGATCTGATCAAACAGGTAGAGGATACTTATAGCTTTTGTGTCACAGAATTCTTAAATCCTAGACAGATTACAGTGATGAAAAGTATCTTAGGTCAAACAAAACTACAGGTTTATCAGAGTTCTGATTTTATCTCTTCTGAAAATGCTCGTTTGTTAATAGCACCAGCTTATTATGAGTTAAATATAGCAGACTTTCATATTAGTTTGTTAGAGATTAACTATAATAGTAAGTTTAATCAGCTAACACATTCTCAGATTTTGGGAACCCTGATTAATAGATTGGGTATTGAACGTTATCTTTTAGGTGATATTATTGTTCAAGAAAATCGTGCTCAGGTTTTTATCGAAAAAACAATGGTCTCCTACCTTAACGCACAGGTTACTAAGATAGGAAAAGCCGCAGTTGTTTTTGAAGAAATCCCTTTTGAAAGACAAATAACAAGCCAACCTCATATTAGAGAAATGAATGTCTTGGTATCAAGTATGCGTTTGGATAAAATTATTGCAGCCGTTTTAAAATTGTCAAGAAGACAAGCAAATCAATTAATTGAAAGCGAAAAAGTCAAATTAAATTACTTAGTTCAACCAAAAGTCTCTCACTTGATTGACATTGGTGATTTAATTAGTGTTAGAGGTTATGGCAGATTTACTATCAGTAGAGACAACGGCCTTTCAAAAGGCGGAAAGTATAAATTAATAATTGATCGAATCACACATAAATAAGGAGAATAGAATGGCAATTACAGCACTTGAAATTAAAGATAAAACATTTGGGACAAAAATGTTTGGTTACAATACTCAGGAAGTGGAAGAATTCTTGGATATTGTAGTTGATGACTATGAAGAGTTGGTACGTACTAATCGTGAGAAAGATAATCGTATCAAAGAGTTGGAAGATAAATTAGGCTATTTTGATGAAATGAAAGAATCTCTTAGTCAATCGGTTATTTTGGCTCAAGAAACAGCTGAAAAAGTGAAATTATCAGCCAATACTGAATCAACTAACATTCTTAACAAAGCCACTTATGAGTCGCAACAATTAGTTGATGCAGCTAAATCAAAAGCTAATCAGATTCTTCGCGATGCAACAGATGAAGCTAAACGTATTGCAGTTGAAACAGAAGAATTAAAGCGTCAAAGTCGTGTCTTCCATCAACACCTTTTATCTGTAGTAGAAGGTCAGTTAACACTTGCAAATTCTCCTGAATGGACAGAGTTACTTCAACCAACTGCTGTTTATTTACAGAATTCAGATGCTGCTTTCAAAGAAGTCGTAGAGCAAGTTTTAGGTGAACATGTTCCAGATGCTGCTGATACTGAACCTATTGAGGTGACACGTCAATTTACTCCAGAGGAAATGGAAGAATTGCATCGTCGTGTTTCTGAAAGTAATAAAGAACTGGAAGAGACAAAAGCTGGTCAGTCTACAGTTGATGATCAACAGCCTCTTATTATCGAGGCAGCTGATGAAACAAAAGTAAATGAGTCAGCGGATGAGCAACCAAATTTGAATGAAACACAGACTTTTAAATTAAATATTAACGAATAACAAAAACACAAGCTTAATTAATAGATTTAGCGAATAGGTGATGGTGTAAGACCTATGCTCCCTTAATTGAAGCTTATCATTTTGTTTGTTTCTATCTGATTTTCTAGGATAGAAGGTGGCTAGATTCACCTTACGAATCTAAAGAGGGAAATTCCAATAAGTTTTCCTTATCCTGCGTTAGTTACTCTTGGTAGGTTTGCTATCTTGAGTCACTGCTTGGGCTAAGAAAAATTTTTTAGAACTTTCTGAATTAAGGTGGTACCACGAGCTTTCGTCCTTTGATGAAAGTTCTTTTTTATTGATTTAAGTCTATGGTAATTTTTTGGAGAGAAATATACTTATTGCCTTTCCTTTTATCTTAAGGAAATGTAATAAGTTAGCAGTTAGTCTAATGATTTTCTGTTATTTAACAAATTAAGTTTTTTTATCCGTAAGTATAGTGAATGAGACCCCCTCATTCCTCATTCCAAAGCAAAACGTAATTATATTATAAGGAGTTGTCATGAAATTAAAAGAAACGCTTAATCTCGGAAAAACAGCATTCCCAATGCGTGCAGGCCTTCCTAATAAAGAACCACAATGGCAAAAACAGTGGGATGAAGCTAATATTTATGCTAAACGTCAAGAATTAAATGCAAATAAACCAGCTTTTTTCCTGCATGATGGGCCACCCTATGCCAATGGAAATATCCATGTAGGACATGCTCTTAATAAAATTTCAAAGGATATTATTATTCGTTCCAAATCAATGTCTGGTTTTCGAGCACCTTATATTCCGGGTTGGGATACACACGGTTTACCTATTGAACAAGTCCTTGCTAAAAAAGGTGTTAAACGTAAAGAAATTGACTTAGCAGACTATTTAGACATGTGTCGTCAGTATGCTTTGAGTCAAGTTGATAAGCAGCGTCAGGACTTTAAACGCTTAGGTGTTTCAGGAGATTGGGAGAATCCTTATATCACACTTGTTCCTAAGTATGAAGCTGCTCAAATTCGTGTCTTTGGTGCTATGGCTGACAAAGGCTATATTTATCATGGAGCTAAACCGGTTTATTGGTCTTGGTCTTCTGAATCAGCTCTTGCAGAAGCAGAGATTGAGTATCATGATATTGATTCAACTTCTCTTTACTATGCTAATCGTGTTAAAGATGGTAAAGATATTCTAGATACAGATACTTATATTGTTGTCTGGACAACAACACCATTTACCATTACAGCTTCTCGTGGTTTGACGGTCGGTCCGGATATAGATTATGTAGTTGTTAAACCAGCTAATGACGAACGTAAATTTCTCGTAGCACAAGCTCTTCTTCCAGAATTAGCAGAACGTTTTGCTTGGGACAACCCTCAGGTATTAGCAACTCATAAAGGTATTGAGCTCGACCGCATTGTGACAATTCATCCATGGGATGATAATGTAGAAGAATTAGTCATGAATGGGGATCATGTTACCCTTGATTCTGGTACGGGGATTGTTCATACAGCACCGGGATTTGGTGAGGATGACTATAATGTGGGAGTTAAATATGGTTTAGATGTTGTTGTTACTGTCAACGAACGTGGTATCATGATGGAAAATGCCGGTCCTGATTTTGAAGGACAATTCTATGACAAAGTTTTGCCAACAGTGAAAGAAAAGTTGGGTGATTTGCTTTTAGCATCAGAAGTTATCACGCATTCTTATCCTTTTGACTGGCGAACAAAAAAACCAATTATTTGGCGTGCAGTCCCACAATGGTTTGCCTCTGTTTCAAAATTCCGTCAAGATATTCTTGATGAAATTGATAAGGTTCATTTTTATCCTGCTTGGGGTAAAACGAGACTTTATAATATGATTCGTGATCGTGGCGATTGGGTTATTTCACGCCAACGTGCTTGGGGTGTTCCGCTTCCAATTTTCTACGCAGAAGATGGCACTGCCATTATGACTAAAGAAGTGACAGACCATATTGCCAATTTGTTTGAAGAACACGGCTCAGTCATTTGGTGGCAACGTGAGGCCAAAGATCTTCTCCCTGAAGGTTTTACTCATCCAGGTTCTCCAAATGGTGAATTTACTAAAGAAAATGACATTATGGATGTTTGGTTTGATTCGGGATCATCTTGGAATGGTGTTCTAAATACACGTGAAGACTTAGGCTATCCTGCAGACCTCTATCTTGAAGGCTCTGATCAATATCGTGGTTGGTTCAATTCATCACTGATCACTTCTGTAGCTGTTAACGGTCATGCGCCTTATAAATCCGTCTTGTCTCAAGGTTTTGTTCTGGATGGCAAGGGTGAGAAGATGTCTAAATCAAAAGGCAACATTATTTCGCCAAATGATGTTGCCAAACAATATGGTGCTGAAATTCTTCGCCTTTGGGTAGCTTCTGTCGACACCGATAGTGATGTTCGTGTATCTATGGAAATTTTAGGTCAGGTTTCGGAAACTTATCGTAAAATCCGTAATACCCTTCGCTTTTTGATTGCTAATACCACTGATTTTAATCCTTATATTAATAAGATTGCCTTTGAGGATCTTCGTTCTGTTGATAAATATATGTTAATCAAATTTAATCAGTTAGTTGCAGTAATTAATCGGGCTTACAGCCATTATGATTTCATGACTATCTATAAGGCTGTTGTTAATTTTGTGACTGTTGATTTATCAGCATTTTACCTCGATTTTGCTAAAGATGTTGTTTATATTGAAGCAGCAGACGATTTAGCTCGTCGTCAAATGCAAACGGTCTTTTACGAAATCTTGGTAAATATTACTAAGCTATTGACGCCGATTTTACCGCATACGAGTGAAGAAATTTGGTCTTATTTAGAGCATGAAGAAGAAGCATTTGTACAGTTAGCAGAAATGCCTGAAGCGCAAGAATTTGCCAACCAAGACGAAATTTTGGATACATGGAGTGCTTTTATGTCTCTGCGTGATCAAGCACAAAAAGCACTTGAAGAAGCTCGTAATGCTAAAATTATTGGTAAATCATTAGAAGCTCATTTGACTGTCTATGCTAGTGAAGAAGTTAAAACGCTTCTGACTGCTCTTGATAGCAACATTGCCCAACTGCTTATTGTGTCACAATTGACAGTGACTCAAGAACAAGCACCGAAAAATGCACTTGTCTTTGAAGATGTAGCCTTTAGTGTGGAACATGCTCGGGGGTATGTTTGTGACCGTTGTCGTCGCATTGATGAAACTGTCAAAGAACGTCCTTATCATGTTACAATTTGTAATCATTGTGCAGCTATTGTAGAAAATCATTTTCCTGAAGCTGTTAGGCAAGGATTTGAAAGCAAATAAAAAGACTGAGCTCTTTCGTTCTCAAAAATTTGAGAATGATGAGTTCAAGTCTTTTTTGCTTTCTAGCCCAATTAATACCCTAAAAAATCAAAAGTTTGCTACTAATGTTTCTTAGCTTTGCTGGTCCTTATTCTACCTTAAAAGGGTCTGTGAGACCTTTTAAGCTTGTTTGTAGTTGGGGCTGTGACGAAGAAAAGGTAAAATCGCTCTATTCATTGGCTGTTTGCCTAGCCTGTTGATTTTTATTGAGTATAAAGCAGACAGATAAGATAAAACAAACTATTTCAGACTGAAGACAAATCTATTTTTCAACGTAAAAAATTTTTAAGCCCTGCAAATTTCAATTTTAATTTTCCTTATTTACGAGCGAAGCGAGCTCTAAACGAGATTTTCTGCCGTGATAAAAGTGCCTGAAACTTTAATGTTTCAGGCACTCGGAAGATTTGAGACCTTAGGCTCAAATCTTAACTGACCACGGGCTGCGGATTGTGGCAAAAAGATGAGTCCTCCTAGAATCTTAATGATTCCGCGTCGTACTCCCTATTTTGCCTTTATCCGCTTAACGCCCTTTGTATCTTGGTTTTAGGTATGGAATTCCGAAGGCTGAAATAGTCATAAAGCTATTTCAGGTTGGGACATAAGGAAACGAAAGTTTCCTCATCGCTACCGTCCGTATCACCTAAGGAAAGTCTTAAAAGAAGATCTTTTCTTTCTATATTCTCACTATTTAACTATTAATATTGGAATAAAGCTGTGCTAAGTTTCAGATGATTTTTAATCAGCTATTGGAATGGAAATCTCAATTAGGTTTGCAGTATGCAGTGTTTTTAATTGATCTAATAAAATAATATTTTTATTAATTTTACGCTTGAGGAAAAATTCTCGAATGGTTTCAATTTCATTATCTTTGATAGCACGATGTTTGTTTGAAATTAAAAGTTCATAATGTTTAGGCGCTTGAGTGAAAATAACGTCGGTATTGCCAGCTGAATAAGTTTCAACGAGTGTAGCATCAGTATGTTTTAGTTGATTTTTAACTAAATGTTGATGACTGCTAGTCGTATTGATTAATCTCATGTTTTTCCTCCTGTATCCATTCATAATAATATTATAGCATTAATTTTACGGAAATGCTGTCCTAATTTAGTTTTTCTCTTGGTCTTTTTGCCAGCAATCAATTCCCCATTTATGACTACCTCGTTTTAATTTACTTTTTGCTTCCTCAATAGAAAACCATGCTAAGTGGTTAAAATCTTCTAGCGGATTGCCAACCTGTGTAAACTGAGTGACTTCATAAAGGTAGGCAGGATTGTAAAAATAGGTCTCACGATGACTGGAGTAGAAATATTCGTCAGCCTGACCATAATAATGGCCAATATCAGCCGTAAAACCTAGTTCTTCAATGAGTTCTCGCTCTAAAGCTGTTAAGTGATTCTCACCTGCTTCAATTTCACCACCGGGTAGAAACCAAGATCCATTGGGTGCCTGTACTAAAATGATTTTAGTCTTGTCTTTGTTTGGAATAACAGCATAAACACCATAGCGCGTCTTGTAATCAACATTTTCTAATTTATCACCAAAGGTCGGATGGTTTGTCATATTATCTCCTTCAATTGTTAACCAGTCAGATTCGCTTTTTATTATACTAAAAAATGACATATTTGCCCAATTATTGAAAAAAAGAAAAAATCAGGAAAGACCTGATTTCTTTAATCTGAAGTTGCTTTGGTAACCGTCTCGACTTTGTTAGAAGCCCTGATAACAATTTTGCCGTTGCTTGTCATAATAGCTTTTAGTTCTTTTTGATCAGGATGCTCTAAGTAGAAATCCGTAATAGCATCTTCAATATGTTCTTGGATAGTACGACGCAGCGGTCTTGCTCCCATTTTAGGATCATAACCAAGATCAACCAATTTTTCTTTAACTTTATCAGTTACATCAAGGTGAATAGCATTAACAGCTAAACGTTGATTAACGTCATCCAGCATGAGAGAAACAATTTGAAGAAGATTATCCTTGCTTAAAGCCTGAAATTCGATGATACCATCAAAACGGTTCATAAATTCAGGGCTAAAGAAGTTACCCAATTCGCCTAGAACAGAATTAGTACGGCCTTCTCGACTGGCACCAAAACCAACATTAGCTTCAGATTTCCCTGTACCAGCATTTGAGGTCATGATAATAATAGTATCCTTAAAGCTGACAGTGCGTCCTTGCCCATCCGTTAGACGACCATCATCAAGCACTTGTAAGAACATATGCATGACATCTGGGTGAGCTTTTTCAACTTCATCGAGTAAGATCAATGAATAAGGGTTGCGACGAACTTTTTCGGTTAACTGACCAGCTTCTTCATAACCGACATATCCCGGAGGTGCACCAACAAGTTTAGCCACAGCATGTTTTTCCATGTATTCACTCATATCGAAACGAATCATACTATCTTCAGAACCAAAAAGCTCAATGGCTAATTGTTTAGAGAGTTCCGTTTTACCAACACCAGTAGGGCCGACAAAAAGGAAAGAACCAATTGGCCGATTTGGAGTGCCTAGTCCAACACGATTGCGGCGAATAGCTTTAGCAATTTTATCAACAGCAGCATCCTGTCCAATAACACGCGTTTTAAGATCGTCAGCGAGATGAATTAATTGTGATTGTTCCTTTTCTTTTAATTCACCAACAGGAATATTGGTCTTTTGCTCGACAATTACTTCAATATTTTTTTCTGTAATAACAGGAGTATTCTCCTTATCAAGTTTAGCGGATTGCATTTCCTTGTATTTGGCAATTTGATCACGGAAGTAAGCTGCTTTTTCATAATCTTCATCACGGGTTGCTTGAGCTTTTAGATTCTCGGCTTCAATCAAGCGGTGATCAATTTCTTTAGGATCTACAAAGTTAAGTGTTAAATTCATTTTAGAGCCAGCTTCATCTAGAAGATCAATAGCCTTATCAGGTAAAAAACGATCCTGAATGTAACGATTTGAAAGATTTGCAGCAGCTTCAATCGCTTCATCTGTATACTTTACATGATGGTAATCTTCATATTTGGGCTGAATACCTTTAAGAATCGTTATGGTTTCTGCAACACTAGGTTCATCAACTTTTACGGGTTGCATTCGACGTTCCAAAGCGGCATCTTTTTCAATAATCCGATATTCATTGAGTGTTGTAGCACCAACAAGTTGAAGCTCACCGCGTGCCAAAGCGGGTTTTAAAATATTTCCGGCATCCATATTGCCATCGCCAGCAGAACCAGCACCAACAATTTCATGAATTTCATCAATGAAAAGAATAACATCTTGACGTTGACGGATTTCTTCCATTAATTTTTGCATCCGTTCTTCAAATTGGCCTCGAATACCAGTACCTTGAACAAGGCTGACGACGTCCAGACGAATGACATTTTTTCCATGTAATTTTTGTGGAACATCACCATCAACAATTTTTTGCGCCAGTCCTTCGACAACAGCAGTTTTACCGACACCCGGTTCTCCAATAAGAACAGGATTATTCTTTGTGCGACGGTTGAGAATTTCGATAACCCTTGTGATTTCTTCATCACGGCCAATAACAGGATCAATTTCACCCTTGCGCGCAATATCTGTTAAATTAATACCAAACTCTTCAAGCAACCCATTTGGCTTTTGGGAGGCCTGTTGCTGAGGTCCGCCGGGACGGCGATTATTGCCTCCGTTGCCATTGCCGCCGCCAGCTTGTGTTGGCGGTGTGTTTGGCAGATCTTGATTATTAAAGGCACGAAAATTATTCAAATCGCCAAAGAAATCATCAAAGAAAGGATTGATGGATGATGAATTTTGTTGCGAAAGATGATTTAAAGGTCCATTTTCAGGATCTGTTTTCATAATTTGATAACAATTTTGACAAAGGTCAATCTGCTTTTGCTGACCATTAACATTAGCATATAGATGAATAGTCGCTTCATTTAATTTACAATTTTGACAGAGCATAATATGAATACCCCTTTCGTCATAGAATACAAGATTTGCTCATTAAAGAAATGGTCAATAATGGTCAAACTTTATACGTTAATTATAGCATCATTCGCTTATAAATCAAGTAAAAAGATTGGAAGTTAAAAAATTGATATGATTTGGCTATCATTTTGTAATATCGAATGGATTAGAGTTAGTTTAGTTAAAGCTGTTCTTGACAAATATGAATAAAAATGTAAAAATAGAGTATAAAAATTCAAGGAGATGAATCATGACAAAAGCAAAATCATTTTTAAAGGAAATAGATTACAGTAAGAAAGAGATAGAAGACTTCATTGATCTTGCTATGCAATTTAAAAAATTAAAAAAAGAACGTATTCCACACCGATATTTGGATGGACTCAATATTGCTTTAATTTTTGAAAAAACCTCTACAAGAACAAGGAGTGCTTTTACTGTTGCTGGACAAGATCTGGGAATGAATGTGTCTTATTTAGGAAAAGATGACATTCAATTAGGGAAAAAAGAGTCTCTTGTTGATACGGCTAAAGTTTTAGGAACCATGTTTGATGGTATCGAGTACCGTGGGTTTAAGCAAGAAAGTGTTGAGCTCTTAGCGGAATTTTCTGGTGTGCCTGTTTGGAATGGACTAACAGATACTTGGCATCCCACACAGATGATTGCTGATTTTATGACTGTAAAAGAACATTTTGGGAAATTTGAAGATCTGACCTTAGCTTATCTAGGAGATGGCCGCAATAATGTTGCTAATTCCTTACTTGTGACGTCGGCTATTTTGGGGATCAATGTTAAAATCATAGCGCCTAAAGAGCTGCAGCCTGAGTCAGAAATTGTAGCTTTGGCTAAAAAGCATCAGACAAAAGGGCTAATTACAATTACTGATGACACTGCAGCTGTTGCCGATACTGATATTCTCTACACAGATGTCTGGGTATCCATGGGAGAAAAGGTTGATTTTAAGGAAAGGATCGATTTATTACTGCCTTATCAGATCAATCAAGCTCTGCTTAATAGGGTTAGAAAGCCCAATGCTCTTGTTTTGCATTGCTTACCGGCCTTTCACGATCTCAATACTGAAATTGGCCGAGAAATTTACGAGCGGTACGGTTATAAAGAACTTGAAATGACAGATGCTGTATTTCAAAAGCATAGCCAGACTATTTTTCAAGAGGCAGAAAATCGTTTACATTCAATTAAAGCAATTATGTATCACTCCTTAAAAAATATCTAAAAATCAACTATTTTACTGTTTTTTTAGCTTATTTGTGTTAAAATGAAAAGAGTTAAAAAACGAATAGGAGAATATCATGGAATCACACTTGGTGAGAATTATTAATCGTTTGGAATTAATGACGACTGACAGCAATAATTTGAAACGTCATTTTGAACGTGATGGTGCTGTTGTTGCAGAGGTTTCCTTTAATAATGATCCAGAAAACGGTCCTGTCTTTACTTTGCGGGATGTTGCTGCGCATGAGACTTATACTTTTGATAGTATTGACCTCATTGCAATGGAAATCTACGATTTACTTTATTAATAGTTATTCAAAAAAGGGGTCTGGAACGAAAGAGTTCTGGACTCCTTTTTAAAGTTCAGTACAAGAGCTTTCTTTTTGGTGTTGTTGATTAAATAATAGTTTTTAGGGGACTTGTTGTTTGTCTGCTTTTGCTCTTGTAAATTGTTAAAAGGTAACTTGTATTTTTATTCAAATTGTAATATAATATGTCATATCATTTTAGAGGAGTAACTCATGGATTTTTCATTTTTATCTAAATATTGGGCTTATTTTAATTATGGTGTTCTTGTAACCATCATGATTTCAGCCTGTGTTGTCTTTTTTGGGACGATTATTGGTGTTCTTGTGGCTTTGATTAAACGCAGTCGTATCAAGGTTTTAGATTGGCTGGTTTCCTTTTACGTGTGGATTTTTCGTGGTACTCCTATGGTTGTGCAAATTATGATTTCTTTTGTCCTTTTGCATTTTACCAATATGCCAATTGTTAAATTTGGTGTTTTAGATTTGGATTTTTCCCGTCTTTTGCCAGGGATTATTGTCCTGTCACTTAATAGTGGGGCCTATATTTCAGAAGTTGTTCGTGCAGGAATTGAAGCAGTGCCTAAAGGACAATTAGAAGCCGCTTATTCTTTAGGAATTAAGCCGGTAAATGCCATGCGCTATGTCATCTTGCCGCAAGCTTTCAAAAATATTTTGCCTGCTTTGGGGAATGAATTTATCACAATTATCAAAGACAGCTCTCTTTTACAAACGATTGGGGTTATGGAACTATGGAATGGCGCTCAATCAGTCGTAACGGCAACCTATCTGCCTTTGACCCCACTTTTATTTGGTGCCTTTTATTATTTGATGGTGACAACCTTGATGTCAGCACTTGTTAAATTACTTGAAAATCGTTTTGGTAAAGGAGATGCCAGCTAATGTCAGAAACACTTATCAGTATTAAAAATTTACATAAACATTTTGGTAAAAATGAGGTACTCAAGGGAATTGACCTTGATATCAAACAAGGAGAAGTTCTTGTTATTATTGGACCATCAGGATCAGGAAAGTCAACTTTTTTACGGACGATGAATCTTTTGGAAGTACCAACCAAAGGGAGCATTACGTTTGAAGGTGTTGATATTACCGATAAATCCAATGATATTTTCAAAATGCGTGAAAAGATGGGAATGGTTTTCCAACAATTTAATCTTTTCCCTAATATGACTGTTTTGGAAAATATTACGCTTTCTCCTATTAAAACCAAAGGGCTTAGTAAGGCAGAAGCAGAAGAAAAGGCTTATCAGCTTTTGGATAAGGTAGGTTTGCGTGATAAGGCAGCAGCCTATCCGCAAAGTCTATCAGGTGGACAGCAACAGCGGATCGCTATTGCGCGTGGTTTGGCTATGGATCCAGACGTACTTCTTTTTGATGAGCCAACATCAGCTCTTGATCCAGAAATGGTCGGCGAAGTGTTAAGTGTTATGCAAGACCTTGCTAAATCAGGGATGACCATGGCTATTGTCACCCATGAAATGGGCTTTGCACATGAAGTGGCTGATCGTGTGATTTTCATGGATGATGGTATTATTGTTGAAGAGGGAGCTCCTGAAGAAGTTTTTAAAAATGCCAAAGAAGAAAGGACCAGGGATTTCCTTGGAAAAGTGTTATAAAAGAAAAAAGCTGAGAGTTGTACTCCGCATAGTAATCTAAAAAAATTCAGCGGTGAGTACACTCAGCTTCTTTTTTATAATGTTTCTCATTTACCTTTTTTACAGAATTCTATCAGAAAATAGAGAAAATTATGATATACTAAGTTTATAAACCATTGATTCTATCAAAACTGTGAGAGGAGGTCAAAGAATTTGATTCTGCAGGATGCAAGAATAGATGTTCCTTATACTGTTGTCAGTATCAATTTGCCTGAAGATAGTGTGAGACATCTTTCCAATCTCGGTTTAAAAGTAGGCAGCCGTCTTGAATTGATTTCAAAAACGAAATCCAGTGCTATCGTTATGCTGAAATCCAGTCGTTTAGCTTTTGATGATTCAATTTTAAGTAAGATTGATGTTAGCGAAAGTCAGGAAACGGTTGAAACATTGCCTTTATCTGAGTTAGAAGTAGGTAAATTTGCATATATTGACAATATCTTTGCTGTTAATGAAGCTAAGCGCCGCCTTATGGATATGGGGTTGACGCGTCATACAAAGATTTATTTGAGGAAGGTAGCTCCTTTAGGAGATCCAATAGAAATCAGTTTACGTGGTTATGAGTTAACCTTGAGAAAATCTGAAGCACAGATGATTAGTGTTGTTAAGATAGACAATCAGGAGGAAAAATGACAGAAATTGCTTTGATTGGGAATCCCAATAGCGGAAAGACAAGTTTATTTAACCTTTTAACAGGGACAAGTCAGCGTGTTGGGAATTGGCCTGGTGTAACCGTTGAGCGTAAGAGCGGTAATGTCAAAAAGCTCAAAGAGATTAGTGTTCAGGACTTACCAGGTATTTATTCCATGTCTCCGTACAGTCCTGAAGAAAAAGTAGCGCGTGATTATCTGCTGAGTAATCATGCAGACAGCATTTTAAACGTGGTTGATGCCACGAATCTGGAACGCAACCTTTACCTAACGACGCAGTTAATTGAGACAGGAATTCCTGTAACGATTGCGCTTAATATGAGCGATGTGTTAAAAAATCAAGGAAAATCTATTAATAGTGATAAATTGGCTTATCAGATGGGAGTGCCAGTTGTTGCGACCAGTGCTTTGAAAAATACAGGCGTTGACAAGGCTGTTAAAAAAGCCAGTCAAACAACTAAGGGCAGTGTTGATAGTATTCAATACCCAACTTACGATGCCAAATTTGAAGCGGCGATTGCCCAAATTATTGAGGTTCTCGGTCAGACAGTACCAGAACGTTCTAGCCGTTTTTATGCCATCAAATTATTTGAGCGCGACCGTTTGGTTGAAGAGGAATTAGATTTATCTCCCTTTCAAAAGAAGGAAATTAAAGACATCATTCAAATCACCGAGGAAGTCTTCACAGAAGATTCAGAGTCCATCGTGATTAATCAGCGTTATGCTTTCATTGAACGTGTGAGCCAAATGGCACAAAGTCAAGATAATGATTTTAAGATGTCTGCTTCTGATAAAATTGATAAAGTTGTGACTAATCGCGTTTTGGCTCTGCCCATTTTTGCGGTCGTTATGTTCTTAGTTTATTACTTGTCCATTCAAACAGTGGGAACAATGGGGACGGATTGGGTTAATGATGTTCTTTTTGGTAAATACGTACCTGAATTTATAACAGGTATTTTAGAAACTTTGAAGGTGCAGGCTTGGCTACAATCATTGATTATTGATGGGGTTGTTGCTGGTGTTGGGACAGTTCTTGGCTTTTTACCGCAAATTTTTGTCCTCTTTATCTGTCTGGGAATTCTAGAAGATATTGGTTATATGAGTCGAATTGCTTTTGTTATGGATCGGATTTTCAGACGTTTCGGACTTTCAGGAAAATCCTTTATTCCTATGCTTATTTCAACGGGGTGTGGTGTTCCGGGAATTATGGCCAGTCGAACCATTGAGAATGAACGTGATCGCCGTATTACCATTATGACAACGACTTTTATGCCTTGTTCGGCTAAGCTGTCCGTCATTGCCTTAATTGCGGGAGCCTTTTTCCCTCATAATCCTTGGATAGCTCCAAGTGCTTATTTCATGGGAATGATTGCTATTATTTTATCAGGTATTGCCCTTAAGAAAACTAGTTTTTTAGGCGGTTATACGAGTCCTTTTATCATGGAATTACCAAGTTATCATCTACCAAAGGTTGATGCTGTTTTGCGCTATGCTTTTGGTAAGGCTATGAGTTTTGTTAAGCGTGCTGGAACGATTATCTTTAGTTTAACCGTTTTAATCTGGTTTATGAGTTCCTATAATTTTACTTTGCATTCAGTTGATACGGAAAACAGTATTTTGGCTAGTCTTGGTCGTCTCTTGGCTTGGATCTTTACACCGCTTGGTTTTGGAAATTGGAAGGCGACTGTTGCTGCTCTAACTGGTCTTGCAGCTAAGGAAACAGTAGTTGCAACTTTTGGAATTCTCTACAATAATCCCGATGCAACAGAAACAACGCATTCACTATGGGTTAGCCTTCAAGGGGATTATACAGCTTTGGCAGCCTATTCATTTTTGACCTTCAATTTGCTTTGTGCGCCTTGTTTTGCCTCAATCGGAGCTATCAAACGCGAAATGGGAAATCTGAAGTGGACTTTAGTGGCTATTGCTTATCAAACAGGTCTGGCTTATCTTGTTAGCTTAATTATTTACCAGCTTGGTTTAGTTGCTTTTTATGGCAAGCCAGTGACGCTTTGGACAGGTTTAGCTCTTGTTTTATTGCTTGTGATGCTTTACTTTATTATTAGAAAACCACGTCAGGTCAAAGAAAAAGTGATTACCTTAGATAATTTAAGTTTAAGTCATAACTAATAGAAAGGAAGAATGACTATGTCAACCTTTATTATTGCTATCTTAATTGCAGCTGGAGCTTTCTTAGGAATCCGTCATTATATTAAGCAGAAAGGTTCTTGTGGCGATTGTGACTGTGCCTGCCCTGTTAAAGATGAGATGAAAAAATCAAGCAAGACACATTAAGACAAAGCTTCATATTTTGAACTGATTATAATATTTAAATATAGAAAAAAAGGTGTAGCAGCGTGTTATCTGCTCGCCTTTTTTGGTATAATAAAAGCAGTATTTTTTCAGGAGATGAGAATGACAGAAATTATTGATGGTAAAGCCTTGGCACAAAAGCTACAGTTGCATTTAGCCAATAAAGTTGAACAGATGAAAGAAAAACATGGGCTTGTTCCCGGTCTTGTGGTGATTTTAGTAGGTGATAATCCTGCCAGTCAAGTCTATGTGCGTAATAAAGAGCGCTCAGCTATCAAGGCGGGATTTAAAAGTGAAACCATACGCCTATCTGACTCTATTAGTGAAGAAGAATTAATTGAGATTATTGAAGGTTATAATCAAGATCCTTCCTTCCATGGTATTCTGGTTCAATTGCCGCTGCCGGCTCACATTAATGATAAGAAAATCATTTTAGCCATTGATCCTCATAAGGATGTAGATGGCTTTCATCCTATGAATACTGGTCATTTGTGGAGCGGTCGTTCCATGATGGTACCTTGTACCCCCGCTGGTATTATGGAAATGCTGAGTGCCTATCACGTTGATCTTGAAGGGAAGCATGCAGTTATTATTGGTCGTTCCAATATCGTTGGGAAGCCAATGGCGCAGTTATTGCTCGAAAAAAATGCAACAGTTACCCTGACCCATTCTAGAACGAAACATTTATCAGAAGTCACACGCTGTGCGGATGTGCTTATTGTTGCTATTGGTCAAGGAAATTTTGTCACTGAGGAATTTGTCAAAGAAGGTGCTGTTGTCATTGATGTTGGCATGAACCGTGACAAAAATGGAAAACTTATCGGCGATGTTAACTTTGACCACGTCGCTCAAAAAGCCAGCCTCATTACTCCTGTTCCGGGTGGTGTCGGTCCTATGACCATCACCATGCTTTTGGAACAAACCTATCAAGCAGCTTTAAGAAGTGTGACCAAATGATTATTGATGATCTTTTAACGAAAAAAATAATTAAACCACGTCCTCTTAACAGTCACAAGGGGACTTTTGGCCGTGTCCTTTTGATTGGCGGCAACTACCCTTACGGTGGTGCTATCATCATGGCTGCCCTTGCTTGTGTCAATAGCGGAGCTGGTTTGGTGACGGTTGCGACCCATAAGGACAATATCACAGCTCTGCACAGCCATTTACCCGAAGCTATGGCTTTTGATATGGTTGAAAAAGATCGTTTGTCAGAGCAAATAACAGCAGCAGATGTGGTTCTTATGGGACCGGGCTTGGCAGAAGATGACTTGGCTCAAACAACCTTTGATGTGGTTTGGCAGGCTATCAAACCAAAACAGACTTTGATTATTGATGGCTCTGCTATAAATCTATTAGCCAAAAGAAAACCAGCTATTTGGCCAACCAAGCAAATAATCCTAACACCCCATCAAAAAGAATGGGAAAGATTGTCTGGACTGACTATTCCAGAACAGATAGAAGCAGCAACACAAACAGCACTAGCTCATTTTCCAAAAGAAACCATCCTAGTCGCAAAATCCCATCAGACCAAGATTTATCAAGGACAAAAAATCGGACATATCCAAGTTGGCGGTCCCTATCAAGCGACTGGCGGTATGGGAGATACCTTGGCTGGAATGATTGCAGGCTTTGTTGCTCAATTTCACGCAGACCGCTTTGAGGTTGCCGCAGCCGCTGTCTTCCTCCACTCCTACATAGCAGACCAATTGAGCAAAGGGGCCTACGTCGTCCTACCAACCAGAATCAGTGCGGAGATAGCAAGAGTGATGAAGGAGATGAGTGAATGAGAAAAATATTTAATAAAGAATATGTGAAGAGTTGCCGGAGCTTTGTCTGTATATTAATATTAATAGCAATAATATTTTATTATCTTTGGTTTACCGCTTGGTTGCCTGATATAGTTAGATATATGATTCAAGATTCTTCCTTAGGATGGTTGAAATATATAGTAATTTATATCTTTTTATTTTTTAATTTTTTAATACTCTATTTTATATATAATTTATTGCTTTGGCTATTACAAGGAGAACTTAGTTATAGATGTGAACAAATAGGAGTTTTCTACCTTGAAAAAGGATCTATAAAAGTCGGGCTATTTTGTGTAAGACTAGGTTATTATTGTATGAAATACTGTAACTTATTACGTTTAAATTGGGAGAGTCGTTTTCCGACAGGAGTAGATAGTGGATTTTGGTATTTAATTAAAAGACCATTAATGAAAGAGAGAATAACAATTACATTTAGAGTTATAAAGATACCGTTAATAATAGCAATAATATATCTCTTAATTATGATGCAATTTCCACTAAAATCAATAAATTGGCAAATCTTAATCGCAAATTTTTCTAATATTATAATTAATGTCCTTAATTATGGAAAAATCTTAATTGCTTTACCAAATTTAATTTCACTAATACTAGCAATACTATTCTTTTATTACTTAAGTCCTAGAGGAATAGTTAAACGGATTATAAGTAAAGATAAACAAAGAAAAGTAAAAAAAGATTTTAAAGATATAATAAATTTAAATAAAGCACTAAAGGAAATAGAATTGCGACTTATTCAAAACATAGAGAAAGTCTACAAGGCTCGAGAAATTCTTTCAGAGATTCGTTTAAATTTTCAATATAAGAATTATGACTTTTCAAATCAACATTTTGCCACTTATAATACAAAAGAATATTGGGAAATATTCGATGATATAAACATATCAAGAGTAGTTAAAAATTACAATGAAATATCTAAGGATAACAATCCTTTTGCTAAAAAGTTTGAAATTAGATATTTGTTCTACAGTAAACGGATTGGAAGTATATTATCTGATGAAGTTAAATTTAATGAAGTTTTATATACCCGAGAAGGATGTAAACAGTCTTTAGAATCAGCTCCTTCTAAAAATCCTTCTGGAGAGCAAGATTGGAATAAGGTTAAGAAACCAGAAAGTAAAAGAATGCATTGTCTAAAATCTGAGAATGAAAAAATATATGATTCGTTATTTATTTGCTATGCTATTGGCAGGTTCATTCAGAGAATTGATAATTTGACAAATCTAGGTATAATGGACCGATTTTTACAGAATATTAATGAAACGATTAGAAAATAACAACTCTGATAATATTATACAAATAACAATAGGAGATACTAGTATGAACACACTATTTCAAAATAGTCAAAATAATTCACCTATTAAACCTTTTGAATAAAAAAATAATTTATCAAGTTTAAAAGCCAAATTGGACAAAGGATATCAAGATATTTTAGATAGTAATATAATAGATGCCAATGAAGTTTTTGCCGAATGCGATTTATAAGGTTAATTGTGATGAATTATGTGAGGTAGAATTTTATTAGTTAAATGAATTTTTTATTTTTCTTTATACCCTACTCCTACTTTTAAAAAAGCTCTTAACGGATAACTGTACTGACCCCAAAAAGTTGGACAAATACTTATTGAAAGGATTTAGTTCTGTATTGGACAGGACTGAGTCCTTTTAGTTTTGACTTAATGCGTTTGTTGTTGTCGTAAAAAATGTAATCTGTGATAGCTTGTTCGAGTTGGTCAAGGGACTTAAAACTCTTCTCATAGCCATAAAACATCTCAGATTTGAGAATGCCAAAGAAGGACTCCATCATGCCATTGTCGGGACTGTTGCCCTTACGTGACATAGACGGACGAATCCCTTTTGAACTCAAAAAGTGATGGTAATCTTGGTGTTGATACTGCCAACCTTGATCACTATGGAGAATGGTTCCTTCATAATGGTCAGTCGGAAAAGCCTTCTCCAGCATTGTCTTCACTTGTATCAGGTTTGGAGAACGAGATAAGGTAAAGCCGATAATTTCGCTGTTATAACCATCCAGAACAGGTGACAAATAAAGTTTCTCTGTGCAGTTTGGTAAAGCAAACTCAGTCACATCTGTATAGCACTTTATAGCACTTTTCAAAAGGTTTCGAAGCCTCAAACTGACGGTTAATGAGATTGTCCGCCTTCTTACCAATCTCACCCTTGTAAGAAGAATACTTGCGTTTCCGTCGAATACGAGCGATCAAGCCCATTAGTTTCATCAAGCGCTGTGCCTTCTTGTGATTGACATGAAAGCCACGATTTCTCAGTTCCAAATGAATCCGACGGTAGCCATAGTTTCCCTTGTGCTCATCATAAATAGCCTTGATTTCAGCTTTGAGTTCCTTGTTTTTATCAGCTTGATCAAGCTGTTTTATGTGATAATAATAGCTTGAACGAGCTAACTTAGCAGTCTCAAGCAAGAGGTCTAGTCGGAATCCTCCATCAACCATTTCTCTAATTGTTTCTGCTTTTCGCGCTCTCTGGTTTCGTCCCTCAAGCGCAACTCCCTCAACTTTTTTAAGTAGGCATTCTCCGTTCTCAGTCGCTCATTCTCTTCCTGAAGTTTCTCTAACTCCGTCATTTCTTCCCAGGTTTTCTTTGGTTTACGTCCCATTTTCGGTATCCTTCCTCTTGGTTTCTCAAGAATAGTATAACCATTTTTCTTGTATTGCGCTATCCAGTTGGGAAGCATCCCGCGATTTGGTAAAGCATAATCAAGAGAAACTTGAAGTTGAGACTGACCTTCAATCAGAACTTTATCAATCATTTCCTGTTTCAACTGAGGAGAATAATAAGCGTTCTTTCCCTTTTTAACAATCGTAATACCATACCTATCCATGAGTTTAATCATGTACCTGAGATTGGAAACCTGAATGTCATACTGTCGACTGAGCCTAGACAATGTTATCCCATTTTTTCTCAGCTCATCTATTTTTAGTTTATCTTCGTAACTTAATTTCATCAGAAAAGCACCCCAATCGTTAGATTTAGTGTCTAACTTTTGGGGTGCGGTTCACCATCCGTGAGAGGCTTTTGTCTTATCGATAGCAGTTTTAATTTTTAGTGCACTAATCCTATCATGTAGCTAAAGATAGGAATAACCAAGTCAACGACGAGGCCGATGACAACAACTGCGATGGCAGCCATGGCACCTTGTAGTTCTCCTAATTCTAGAGCAAAGGCTGCACCAACTGTATGACCAGATGTTCCTAAACCTAAGCCAACACCGATTTCACTCTTATTGAGGTGGAAGAAAGCAACTAATTTTTTGCCTAAAGCATAGATGATAACGGCGTTTAGGATACAAGCCATGGCAGTGATGGCAGTATTGCCGCCGATAGCGTGAGCAATAGGGAGGGCAATGGCTGTTGTTGCTGCCTGCGGCAGCATAGAAGCAGTGCTAGCTTGGCTTAAACCAATAGCTTTTGAAATAGCAACAATGATGACTAAGGAAACGACCATACCGATAATCAAACTGCTGATGATTTCCTTCCAATATTTTTTGACAGCGTCATTTTTCTTATAAAGTGGAACGGCAAAGGCAATGGTTGCGGGATTAAGGAACCAGAAAATCAAATCTCCGCCGGGTTTATAAGCTTGAGTATATAAGGTTTTAACATCAGTTCCCAATCCTTTTGCCAATAAAACAAGTACGATAATGCCTGCAACCATAGCAAAGAAAAGGGGTTGTAAGAGAAAGAAGCCTTTACTCTTTTTGAATAAATCTTGCCCGATCGTATAAAGGATTAATGAAAAACAAATACCAAAAATAGGTGATTTTAACAGTGCCATCTTATTTTCCCTCTACTTTCTTACTAAATTTCTTTTCAAAGCTATGAGCAGTCCATTTTTCCCACAGACTTGCCACATTCACCTTTTTAATGGACAGAATGATAGAAGTGATATAGGAGACAATGACTAGCATGAGAATGGTCGATAGGCTAATAACAGCGACCAACTGCAATCCTTCAGCTTTGAGAATATTTAAATTGGCTGCTAGGGAAATACCTGATGGGACAAACATAAAGCCAATCATACTAATTAATAAGGAACCCAAGGAATCAACCCATTCAATTTTGATAATATGGCTGCACAAGAGGACATACATGAGAATTAAACCAATAACGGTGGTTGGAATCGGTAAGGCTTTAGGCAATAATTCTGAAATAAGCTGAGAAACGAGCAGAATAGCAGCATAGATAGACATTTGAATAAACATAGGTGCTGATTTTGATTGTGTTACTTTACTAGTGTGTTTCATAATACGAACGACTCCTTCCTTTCTTGACAATGTTATTGTAGCTCATTTTGTGTAAAACGTTTTCAAAATTGTCCCCGATTGCAAAAAAAAGAAGCTGAATTGCAATATCCAACTTCTTAATGCCAATGTAAAATCGTCAAATGAAAATTTTGAGGAGTTAATGAAACTAATTCATTTATAAGGTCAAATGAGCATTCAACTCTTTCATATAGGAACGCCCGACTGGGAATTTTTCACCATTGACCATCACCAGTAAGAGCGTATGGTTAAACCAAGGCTGAATTTCCTGAATCATTTCCAGATTAACAACCGTATTGCGGTGAATCTGCAGAAAATAATTGGTCTTGGCGCGAGTTTTAAACCAATTCAATGTTTTCTTGATGGTGTAGCTCGTGCTTTTGGTACTGACAGTTAGTTCCCCATCTTCAATGCTAGCGGCCACAATATCTGGCATCTTAAGGACAATGCTTCTATCTGCTAAAGTCAGTGTTAACAGTTCCATACCTTTCTTTTCTGTCGTAGCTGTTTCATCTATTGTAGATAAGTGTTGTATTTTCTTAACTTTAGCCAAAGCTTTATCCACACGCCCCTGCTCAAAAGGCTTCAAAATATAGTCAGCAGCATTGCTTTCAAAAGCTTTAACGGCATAATGATCATAGGCTGTCGCAAAGACGACAAGTGGAGGATGTGCCAATTGCTCTAATTGGTTGGCCAAGGTAAAACCATTTTCCTCGCTGAGTGAAATATCAAGAAAAATTAAATCAATCTGCTGGCGAAAGAGAATTTTTTCAGCACTGCTAATATCTTCAGCTTCAAAAATATCAGGATGATCAAGTTCCTTACTCTGCTGAATTAAAAAAGTTAACTCTTGTCTTGCCAACATTTCATCATCAAGAATTAAAATGTTCATCTTTATCTCCTTTTTGATAAGGAATCTCATACCAGACGGTTGTTCCTTGATCTGTACTGTCAAAGTGTAACTGACTAGCACTGCCATAAAGTAAATTTAGGCGATTGTTTAAATTAACAAGGGCTGTTCCTGTTCCCTTGCTTTCAGATACAGTTTCCTGTCCTAATTTGTCAATCATATTAGGAGAAATACCCTGACCATTATCGCTAACGGCCACCTTGTAAAACTCTCCCTGATCTGTTATGGAAATACAAATATGATTGTCTTTCTTGCGTTCTTTAAAAGCATGACGCACTGCATTTTCAACCAAAACCTGCAAACCAAAAGGAGGCAGGGTCATTTTAGTTGAAACAGTAATATGATAATTCAGTTGATATTTATCAGGAAAGCGCAGCTTTTCAAGATTCATATAAGCATCAACGTGCGCTTTTTCCTGTTCTAAAGTGATTTCTCTATCTTGTCCGCCTTGTAAACTGGTTCGGAAAAAAGTACTTAATTGCATGAGAGCATATCGAGCTTTGTTGGCATCAAGACGAATCAAAGCACTGATGGTGTTTATGGCATTGAAGAAGAAATGAGGATTAATCTGGGACTGCAAGGCCTTGATTTCTGCAATATTAGCCAGCTTATTTTGTTCCTCGGCAATACCGATGGCCAATTGTCCAGAAAAAATTTGTGCGAGACCTAGGGCAAGATTTTCTTCGACTTCGGTCATCTTCTTATCACCAGAAAAGTACATTTTTAAGGCCCCAACTGTCTCATTATTGATCTTGAGCGGAACGACGATGGCTGAATTGAGGAGACAGCTTTGGTCTGGACAGGCAATGGCTGTTTTATCTAAGGCAATTTGTGGCTGACCGTTTAAAATAACACTTTTTGAGAGATCTGTTTTGACCGCTTGTCCGGCAATATGATGATCTTGACCAACGCCGATATGAGCTAGGACATTGGTTCGATCAGTCAGACCAACGGCATCAAAATTAGTATGCTGCTTAATGATATTACACACTTTAGTAGCTGATTGCTGACTCAGTCCCTGTCTTAAATAAGGCAGGGTTTGCTGCGTCAAATCTAAAACATCCCGAGTCTGAACAGCTCTCAGCTGTCTTTCATTGGATAAGTAGGTCTTGAGAATAGCTAGAAATAAGGTCGAACCTAGACTGTTAAGCAACATCATAGGAATGAAAATCAGTTTAACCAAATCCCAGCCAGTAAAGAAACCGACAAAGAGCATTTGAATACTTTCAGCAATAATGCTGATAACAATGACCTGCGAAGTAGATGGATAAAGGTTATTAGTTTTTAATTGATCACCTAGTCGACCACTAATATATCCTACCAAAGCAGAACTGACAATGTAAAAAGCACCAGAAAAATTCCCTTGAAAGAAACGATGGACACCACCAATGAAACCCACAACAGTTCCAACTAAAGGACCGCCGACTAAGCTAGCCGTTGTGATAACCAAAGTTCTCGTATTAGCTAGAGAATCTGAATGAGAAATAGTCGTTAAAATAGGACGTTCCACCAAACTTTTATCGCTAGTGATTTCAATTCCTGTCATATTGGAAATGATGACGAAAATACCAAAAATGATAATAAGAACCAGCTTTTCACGCTTAGAACGTTCTTCAATCAACTGTCGAAAATAGCTGTTATTGACTAGTAAAAATGCCAGAATCATGATAATACCAAGTCTCTGAAATAATAATATCATTAACATATTGCGCTTTCTCCTATTATTGAAATCTAATACGGACAGTTACTTATTAGCAAAAAAAGCTCTTTTTCGAAATATTTTTTTGATGACGTCTGTTTCTAGTTTTCTATTGTAAACGTTTTATTTTAGATTTTCAAGCTTGCTTATTTTTAAAAGTTACTGGTTAGATTGCCATGAAAAGGTTAGGTTGTATATATCATCAATTTATATTTTTCTGTCATTCTCCATTCTTATGAGGAGATAAATGAACTGCTGCTCTCATTTTTCTATTTCAAAAGGAAGTATAAATTTTCATTTTTTGGTATAATAATAACAGCTATATTAACGGAAAAGGAGCCAAGATAAAGACAGGCGAAAGATCAAGAAAAACGGTCATTTGTTTTAGACTTTGGAACAGGATTCCAAGAATACCTTTTTCCTTTGTCTTTGGTCTTTAGATGAGATTTATGTCAGATTATTTATCAGTATCCTCTTTAACCAAATATTTAAAATTAAAATTTGATCGCGATCCTTATTTGGAACGAGTTTATCTGACAGGTCAGGTTTCTAATTTCAGAAGACGTCCCAATCATCAGTATTTTTCCCTTAAAGATGAGAAAGCTGTCATTCAGGCAACCATGTGGAGCGGTATTTATAGGAAATTGGGCTTTGAGCTCGAAGAAGGCATGAAAATCAATGTTATTGGTCGTGTGCAACTGTATGAACCTAGTGGTTCTTATTCCATCATCATTGAAAAGGCAGAGCCAGATGGTATCGGTGCACTGGCTGTTCAGTTTGAACAACTTAAGAAAAAACTGGCTGAGGCTGGTTATTTTGACGATAGGCATAAACAAAGACTGTCGCAGTTTGTTAAAAAGATTGGTGTTGTCACCAGTCCTAGTGGAGCGGTTATTAGAGATATTATCACAACAGTCTCGCGTCGTTTTCCCGGTGTAGATATTTTACTTTTTCCAACCAAAGTTCAAGGTGAAGGAGCAGCACAGGAAGTGGCTGACAACATTCGTTTGGCTAATGAACGTACTGATTTAGACCTGCTCATTGTTGGTCGTGGTGGGGGTTCTATTGAAGATCTCTGGGCTTTTAATGAGGAGATTGTAGTGCAGGCCATTTTTGAATCGCATCTGCCCATTATTTCCAGCGTTGGACATGAGACGGATACAACCTTGGCTGATTTTGCGGCAGATCGCAGAGCAGCAACGCCAACAGCAGCAGCTGAATTGGCAACACCTGTGACCAAGGCTGATTTATTAGCTTTTCTTAAAGAAAGACAGATGAGATCTTATCAGGCTGTTATGCGTCTGATTAGACAAAAGGATGAACAAGTTAAGAAACTGCAAAGATCAGTTATTTTCAGACAGCCTGAAAGACTCTATGATGCTTATGTTCAAAAATTGGATCATTTAAGAACACATTTGTTGACCAAGGTGCGGCAGGTTTATGATGTTTATGATAGCAAGGAACATTTGCTGAGACAAAGATTGTTGTCCCTTAATTTATCAGGGTGTATTCAGCGCTATCAAGCACAATTAAAACAAGATCAGCGTTTATTGTTAAGCCACATGAGCAGTCAATATGATAGTAAATTAGCCCGTTTTGAAAAAGCACAAGATGCGCTTTTGTCACTGGATACGACTCGGATTGTGGCGCGTGGCTATGCTATTGTTCAAAAAGATAATCACATTATTCAATCAACCCAACAGATCAAAAAAGGAGATCGCTTGCATCTTGAAATGAAAGATGGGCAGGTCCAAGTGGAGGTAGAAAATGTCAAACAAGAAGAAAACATTTGAAGAAAATTTACAGGATTTAGAAGAAATTGTGAACCAGTTAGAAACCGGTGAAATTCCTCTTGAAGAAGCTATTACTCAATTCCAAAAAGGAATGGCGCTTTCTAAAGATTTGCAGAAAACCTTGGAGTCTGCTGAAAAGACCTTGGTCAAAGTCATGCAGGCTGATGGCAGTGAAGCAGAAATGGACGAGTTGTGAAAGATAAGATTAAATACATTAATCAGGCTATTAAGCATTATTATGCGCAAACTCATGTGTCTCAGGATTTGGTTGAAGCGGTCTTGTATTCTGTTGCTGCAGGCGGTAAACGGATTCGTCCTCTCTTACTATTGGAAATCTTGCAAGGCTTTGGTTTGGTACTTACAGAAGCTCACTATCAGGTGGCAGCAAGTCTAGAGATGATTCATACCGGCAGCCTCGTTCATGATGACCTGCCTGCTATGGATAATGATGATTATAGGCGGGGACAGCTGACCAATCATAAGAAATTTGGTGAAACGACAGCCATCTTGGCAGGTGACAGTCTTTTTCTAGACCCTTTTGGTTTGCTAGCCAAGGCGGACTTAAGGGCTGATATCAAGATAAAATTAGTAGCAGAATTGTCAGATGCTGCAGGAAGCTATGGTATGGTCGGTGGGCAAATGTTGGATATTAAGGGTGAACATGTTCAACTCAATTTAGACCAACTAGCTCAAATTCATGCCAATAAGACAGGAAAACTCTTGACTTTTCCTTTTGTAGCCGCAGGAATAATAGCAGAATTATCAGAAAAAGCCCTTGCTCGGCTCCGTCAGGTGGGTGAATTAGTTGGTTTGGCTTTTCAAGTACGTGATGATATTTTAGATGTGACAGCTAGTTTTTCAGAACTTGGTAAGACCCCACAAAAGGATATCGAAGCTGATAAATCAACCTATCCCAGTCTTTTGGGCTTGGACAAGTCCTATGCCATTTTGGAAGATTCTCTCAATCAAGCGCAAGCTATTTTCCAAAAATTAGCTTTAGAGGAACAATTTAATGCTACTGGAATTGAAACAATAATAGAAAGGTTGCGTCTCCATGCCTAAGGAAAGAGTGGATGTTCTAGCCTATAAACAAGGACTGTTTAACACAAGAGAACAAGCCAAGCGAGGTGTTATGGCAGGTTTGGTTGTCAATGTCATCAATGGAGAACGTTATGATAAACCCGGCGAGAAAATTGATGAAGCGACTGAGTTAAAGTTAAAGGGAGACAAATTAAAATATGTCAGTCGCGGCGGTTTGAAATTGGAAAAAGCATTAAAAGTTTTTGCCATTTCAGTAGATGGACAGATAACTTTGGACATTGGCGCTTCAACGGGTGGTTTTACAGACGTCATGCTGCAAAATGGTGCTCAATTAGTCTATGCTGTTGATGTTGGAACCAATCAGTTGGTGTGGAAATTACGTCAAGACGAACGCGTCTGCAGCATGGAGCAATACAATTTCCGCTATGCAGAGCCTAGCGATTTTGAACAAGGACAGCCAACTTTTGCTTCCATTGATGTGAGTTTTATTTCACTCAATTTAATATTACCAGCCTTAGCTAAGATTTTAACAGATGGTGGTCAAGTTGTTGCTTTAATTAAACCGCAATTTGAGGCAGGTCGTGAACAGATTGGTAAACATGGTATTGTTAAGGACAAGTCAGTCCACGAAACTGTTTTGGAGACAGTAACAACTTTTGCGACAAATTACGGATTCACAGTTAAAGAACTTGATTTTTCTCCCATTCAGGGCGGTCATGGCAATATTGAATTTTTAGCCTATTTAGAAAAATCAGCTCAAGCCCAAAATCAAGTCTTGACTAAGATTAAATCGATTGTTGAACAAGCACATAAGGAATTTAAAAAGAATGAAGAAACGTGAACGATTAGAATTAATTAAAAAAATTGTTTTAGAAAATGAAATTGAAACACAAAAAGAATTGGTCAAACTTTTAAAGAACGAAGGCTTACAAGCAACGCAAGCGACAATTTCCCGTGATATTAATGAGGTCGGTATCATTAAAGTACCAGCTTCAAATGGTCGCTATATTTATGGCCTTTCTAAGGAAATAAGCAAAAAAGAAGAGTCAACACCAAAACCAGCTGAAAAAGCAGTTAAGTTTATTTCAGATCAGGTGGCAGGTTTAGAGCATCTCATTCATATTGATGTTGTTCCTGGAAATAGCTATTTATTGAAACGTTTTTTACTAGAGAGATTTGAAGGACTTATTTTTAGCTTGCTGGCAGATGATGACAGTTTGCTTTTGATTGTTAAAAATGCTAAAGATAGTGATAGAATTCGTCAAGAAATCAAATCTTGGATGGCCAATTAAATCATAAGGAGTGGGTATGCTTTTAGAAATTGCCATTAAAAATTTTGCTATCATTGAAGAAATCTCACTCAATTTTGAAAGGGGAATGACTGTTCTGACCGGTGAAACAGGTGCAGGGAAGTCTATTGTCATTGATGCCATGAATATGATGCTAGGCAGTAGAGCCAGCATAGATGTCATTCGTCATGGCAGTCCTAAAGCAGAGATTGAGGGTTTTTTCTCTGTGGATAAAAATCCTTCTTTAGAGCAGTTACTGGCTGATCAGGGAATTGCTTTTTCAGATGAGCTAATCATTCGCCGTGAGATTTTACAAAATGGGCGCAGTATTAGTCGTATCAATGGTCAAATGGTTAATCTGGCAACTCTGCGTGCCGTTGGGCAGTATTTAGTTGATATTCATGGACAGCATGATCAAGAAGAACTGATGCGGCCGCAAAAGCATATTCAGTTGTTGGATGAATTTGGTGATGAGGTATTTCAGGTAAGCAAGCAGCATTATCAGGACTTATTTGATCGCTATCGGGACTTACATAAGCGTGTCTTGAATAAACGTAAGAATGAGCAAGAACATCAAGCACGTATTGAAATGCTGGAGTATCAGATAGGAGAGATTGAAGCAGCAAACTTACAATCTGGTGAGGATACCAAACTCTTAAAACAACGTGATAAACTTATGAATCATAAGCTTATTGTTGATACCTTAACCAATGCTTATGTTTTACTTGATAATGAAGATTTTTCGAGTTTGACCAATGTTCGTTCAGCTATGAATGATTTGCAGAGTTTGGAAGAATATGATGCTGAGTACAAGGATTTGTCCAATAATCTCAGCGAATCTTACTATATTTTAGAAGATGTTAGCAAACGTCTAGAGACCATACTGGATCATATGGATTTTGATGCCAATACTTTGGTTAAACTTGAAGCACGTCTTGATGTTATCAACACCATCACGCGTAAGTATGGTGGTTCAGTTGATGATGTTTTGGCTTATTTTGACAATATCAGTAAGGAATACAATCATTTGACGGGAAATGACCTCGCTTTTGATGATATGGAAAGAGAACTAAAAGTTTTGGAGCGCTCACTATTAGAAGCAGCAGCTCAATTGAGTCAAAAACGCCATGCCATTGCGGAAACCTTGTCTCAGGAGATTAAGCAGGAACTAAAAGATCTCTACATGGATAAGGCTGATTTTAAAGTTGTTTTTACTAAAGGAAAATTTAATCGCGAGGGAAATGAAACAGTTGCTTTTCATATTTCGACTAATCCTGGCGAAGACTTTAAGCCTTTGGTCAAAGTCGCTTCTGGTGGAGAGCTGTCTCGTCTCATGTTAGCCATTAAGTCAGCTTTTTCACGTCGTGAAGATAAGACTAGCATTGTTTTTGATGAAGTTGATACAGGTGTTTCAGGACGTGTCGCTCAGGCTATTGCTCAAAAAATTTACAAAATAGGCAATCACGGTCAAGTTTTAGCTATCTCCCATATCCCGCAAGTCATTGCCATCAGTGATTATCAGTACTTTATTGAAAAACAAAGCAGCAAAGCCACAACTGTCTCAACGGTTCGCCTTTTAAATCAAGAGGAAAGAATTGAAGAAATCGCTAAGATGTTGGCAGGGGATAATGTGACCCAAGCTGCGCGCCAGCAAGCTAAAGAACTATTAAAAAAATAAGAGATTGGTATAGAAAGTATTTTAATAAATATGCTCTTACTTCAATCTTTTTGTTTTGATTTGGACTATTGCTTCTAGTAGAAAACTATTTTAAACTATCTTAAAGTTTAACAGCAAAGTAATTTTAATCCTTTCTGTCTTTTAAAATTTTCCCTAAATCTTGATTATTTGGTATAATAACAATACTAATATAAATTTAGAAAAGAAATGAAGCAGGATAAGAAATGAGTAAAATTAAAATTGTAACTGATTCTTCTATTACAATCGAGCCCGATTTAGTTGAAGCATTGGATATCACTGTTGTTCCTTTAACCGTTATGGTTGACGGCATTGTTTATTCTGATAACGATCTTAAGGAAGATGGGAAATTTCTTTCTTTAATGCGAAACAGTAAGTCACTCCCTAAAACAAGCCAACCACCTGTTGGTCTGTTCGCAGAAACTTATGAAAAGCTTATTAAAGAGGGGGCGGAACAAATTGTTGCTATTCATATTACCCATTCCTTATCTGGAACACTTGAGGCCTCACGTCAAGGAGCTAATATTGCTGGAGCAGATGTCACTGTATTAGACTCTGCCTTTACAGATCAAGCCATGAAATTTCAAGTTATTGCGGCTGCTAAACTAGCTCAAAAGGGTAGCAGTCTAGAAGAAATTTTGGCAAGGGTTGAAGAAGTAAAAAAGAAAACCGAACTTTTTATTGGTGTCTCAACCTTAGAAAATCTGGTTAAGGGTGGACGAATTGGCCGTGTGGCAGGCTTAATCAGTTCTCTTCTCAATATCAGAGTTGTTATGGAACTGAAAAACCATGATCTTAATCCTATTGCGAAAGGACGCGGTAATAAAACGTTTAACAAATGGCTGGATAATTTGATTGCGACTATCAAAGACCGCAAAATTGCTGAGATCGGCATTTCCTATGCTGGGACTTCAGATTTTGCTAATGGTCTTAAAGACAAGTTACAAGCTTATGTTGAGAAAGATATTGCTGTTTTAGAAACGGGGTCAATTATTCAGACTCATACAGGTGAAGGTGCTTTTGCAGTAATGGTGCATTATGAGTAAAAAAATTCCTAAAGGACCTGCTTTCTTTCTTGCAAATCTTCTTATTTTTAGCTTATTATTTTATTTTTTTATTCCAACAGCGAAGTTATCTTTTAAAAATAGCGATCAGAAATCTTCATTAAACAAATCCAAAGCGACATCTTTTCACTATATTGCTATCGGTGACTCTTTGACACAAGGAGTCGGTGATACGACTGATCAAGGCGGCTTTATTCCCCTTTTATCGCAAGAGTTGAAATCAAATTATCACTATAATGTTTTAAGCAGTAATTATGGTGTTTCAGGCAATACAAGCCAGCAAATTTTGATACGGATGCGAAAAGAGAGAAAAATTCAAAAAAGTTTGAATAAGGCTAATTTAATGACCTTAACAGTTGGTGGAAATGATGTTATGACTGTTGTTCGAAAGGGATTAACAAACTTAAAAGTATCTTCTTTTAGGCAGCCAGCTAAAACTTATCAGAAGCATTTGCGAAAAATTATCCAGATGGCTAGAAGAAGGAATAAGAATCTCCCCATTTATATCATTGGTATTTACAATCCTTATTATTTAAATTTTCCTAATATGACGCAAATGCAGGATATTATTGACAATTGGAATAAGGGAACGCAAAAGGTTGTCGCAGAGTATAGAAACGTTTATTTTGTTCCCATAAACGATTTACTTTATAAAGGTGTTAATGGGGAGCAAAAGGCTGTTGGAACATCTGACAGTGAGGCAGAGTCAGGAGAAGTAACCAATGATGCCCTTTCTGAAGGAGATCGTTTCCATCCTAATAATGTTGGTTATCAAATCATGTCAAAAGCAATAATGGAGAAAATCAGTGAAACAAAGAAGAACTGGAAATAAAAAAAATTGGTGGAAATGGGCTTTTCTGCTTTTATTAGCACTCAATATTGCTTTTTGGGGAGTGATTATCAGTCGTGTTTTGAGCGGTTACCATTCTAATACAATAACAAGTCAAACAGTAAAAAATCCTGTTAAGGTTGGAACAATTACGACAACTAAAGAACAATTGAATCAGACCTTGGCAAGTTATTTGAATGATTATCAGTCTAAGGGTATGACCTACAGTGTTCAACTAACTTCAACAAACATTGAATTTCAAGGAACTTATAAACTTCTAGGTTATAACGTACCTCTTTATATCTATTTTGAACCTTATCAGTTAAAAAGCGGAGCTGTCCAGCTTAAAGTGACTTCCTTTTCAGTAGGCAATCTTCCTCTGCCAGCATCAGAGGTTCTTAGTTATATTAAATCAAGTTACAAACTGCCAAATTTTGTTGATATTATTCCAGAGAAGTCTGTTGTTAATATCAATTTGCAAAAAATAGACAATGATGCAGACATTTATTTAAAGTCAACAGCTATAAATTTGGTTAGTGATGAAATAAACTTTGATATTTTAAAGAAAAAACGTTAAAATGGCATTAAATACTTGACCTATCTAAGTTTTTTAGGTAAGATAGAACCTGTTAAAGCCTATAAAGGCTTATAAAAATATTGGAGGATTTGTTAAATGGCTAACAAACAAGATTTGATTGCAAAAGTAGCAGAAGCTACTGAATTGACTAAGAAAGATTCAGCTGCAGCAGTAGACGCTGTCTTCTCAGCAGTATCATCTTACCTTGCAAAGGGTGAAAAAGTACAACTTATTGGTTTTGGTAACTTTGAAGTTCGCGAACGTGCAGCACGCAAAGGTCGCAACCCTCAAACAGGTGAAGAAATCAAAATCAAAGCTTCTAAAGTTCCAGCATTCAAAGCTGGCAAAGCTCTTAAAGACGCTGTAAAATAAGATTTTGGCAAATGTACTTTTCTAAAATTTAATCTTTAGATTTTAGAGTGTACAAACGTTTCTGTACTGACCCCAAAAAGTTGGACAAGAAATTATTGAAGGGATTTAGTCCTGTATTGCACAGGGCTGAGTCCTTTTAGTTTTGTCTTGATTCGTTTCTTGTTGTAGTCAAAAATGTAGTTAGTGATGGCTTTTTCAAGTTTGTCGAGCGATTTGAAAGACTTTTCATATACGTTAATTTCATCAAAAAACACCCCAATTGTTAGATTTTCTGCCCAACTTTTAGGGTGCAGGTCAGTTTGCTATGGTCTTTTTAATGTTCTATTAGCATGTTTTCTTTTACAGTGAGTGCTACTATAATACTTGTTTGCTACTTCCCGTTCTAGCTGTGTCATATAGCTAAGTTATAATAATAGCAGATTATTTTTTCACAGTAATATAATCTTTTAAATTTCGACGAGGACCAACATTTTTACCATAACTGTTAACATAACCTACTCGTAGAATTAATTGAACAGGTTGTGATTTACCTAAATTTTGCTGCAACTTTTGATTATAGGAGGGAATTTCAATCATGGCACTAATCGGTTGAACTGCAATGTTATTTCTAACACAATCATACCAGAAAGCTTGCGATTTTTCACCAACAGCAATCCATTTAGAAATATTCTGTTCACCTGTAATTACAAAAAAACCTGCGCAGTTCTCTACTTGATTAATTAAAGTGTTCTTACTCTGTTTGACAAAATTATTACTCGTGGCATTCTTATGATTACTTGTTAGATAATAAAAGGTTTTAATTATAGGATTTAACCCTAACATATCACCAGAGATACCGTCTTGTTTTTTCTCAACTTCCTGATTAGAAAAACGCAACCATTTTCCCTGTTCTTTTAAAAAATCTTGACTTTTATACTGTTTAGCAGCAGCCGCGAGACTCCCTTTTTGTAGATATTTAAATGTTTTACTTCCCTTAGCATAGTAGTAAACATTATCATATTTTTTAATTAAACTTGAAACGACTGTTCTATTAATTGGTTTTTTCTGGAATTTTCTTTTATCAGTATGACGTTTTTGGATGATATCCAATTGTTTATTGTTAATTTTATTATTTTTTATTTTTTGATAATTTATCAATACAACTTGATATTTGTTTTCTTTAGAAGGAGCAATATTAGAAATGCTAACATTATATCCATAAGCTTCGAATGATTTTTTTAGAGATTGAATATAACAACCAATTGAAATATAAAGTTCTCGATTATTTGGGTCAACGACATTTAAAGAACGCTTATTATTCAGAAAAACCTCTAATCTCTTTTGCTTAGGATCTAAATTAACTTTCCAACTCTGAGTATTATGGGAATTAGCTGCGAAAGAAGCATAGTATAACGCGTGTTCGATGTCTGATGAAGTTCTTTCTAATTGAATATTAGTTTGGGTATTAGCGGTTTTTCCAATAGTAAAAATAATGGCTCCTACACTAAAAAGAATAAATAAAAAGGCTGCTATTGTTGTAATAATAACTTTTTTCTTCATGTTCCTTTATCCTTTCTTGTAACATGCTAATAAAGTTAAAAATTCTTCTTCTAAAAAGGTTTTGTTATCAAGACCAAGTAAGCGGTAATATTCTTTTTTGTTTTCTGCCATACGAATGATACCCGATAGTGCACTCCAGAAAAAAAGAGTTGATCGGTTAAAATCTAATTCTGTCTGAAGATAGTTTAAGTGAACACCATCTTCAATAAGTGTGTTAATTAACTGATTTATGTCTAACCCTAATTGGTAAATATCTCTATATACTTGAGGTGTTTCTTTAGAGGTCATATCAACATTGATATGACCAATCATTCCGTCAAAATATATTGGATAGTTTTCACATAGTTTTTGCAATGCAAAACAAATTTTTAAATAATTTTTCTGCCACTCTTCTTGAGTGCTTGGTTGAATCTGAATAATCTTTTCAATAGTCTCGTAAAGCCATTTGGCATGTTTATAAACTAATGAGAAAAAGATTTCTTCTTTATTTTCAAAATAAACATATAAAGTTGCTTTACTATATCCAGCTAATTTAGCAACATTATCCATTGTTGTATCAGTAATACCTTTACTGATAAAGAGTGTGTTAGCAGCATCTGAAATATTTTTACGATGAATACGAGCAGGTTCCTTTTTTCGTCTCGCCATAAGAGATCCTCCTATAATTAATTAAACCATTAGTTTAATTAATTATAGTATATTTCTTTCTTTTGTCAATTTTAAACTTCTTTGTATTAATTATCCTAGAGATTGTTTGAATGATTTTTAGAGATAAAATTGGTAGACAGTTTTTTGCATATTTTTTATCATTTAGGAAAAGTAAAGGCTACTTGATGATGCTAGGCACTAATTTTTCTGTATCTTTAAAAATAGTGTATAATAGAAAAAAAGAATAACGAAGGAGTCAAAAATGGGACTGCATTCTCATAATAATGATCCGAATAAGGATGTTTATGATCATGTATTAACGCATTTAAAAGAAAAGCATATTCGTATTACTAAAACACGAGAAGCTGTTATTTCTTACATGATTAACTCCCGCCGTCATCCGAGTGCAGAACAAATTCATAAGGATCTTCTTCCTCAGTATCCAAGTATGAGTTTAGCAACGGTCTATAATAATTTGAAAGTCCTGATTGATGAAGGCTTTGTTGTTGAATTAAAGCTAAGCAATGATAATACAGCTTATTTTGATTTTATGGGGCATCAGCATTTGCATGTTGTTTGTGAGTCTTGTGGTAAGATTACTGATTTTGTAGACACTGATATTTCTCATATCAAGCAAGAAGCATATAAGCAGACAAATTATGTGATTACGAGAGCACAGCTTTTGATTTATGGTATTTGTCCAGACTGTCAAAGCAAGAAAACTAAAAAAGCCGATTAATTTGCTTATTGATTATCTAGAGAGAAAACTTATCATATGGGGAAACAGGAGGTGAGTCATTAAATGAAATTTATTATCATTGTTTTAATAGTGTTTTCTATTGTTAAAATCATTAGTATTATTTGGGTAAGTAAAATAATGAAGCCAAAGCCGATGACTCCAAAAGAAATTGAGGAGTATGATCGCAAGGAAGATCAAAAAGATGGTTTTGATTTTTAAAAAGACCTGACTGAGGAGATTCTCAGTCAGGTCTTTTGGTATACAGAAATAAAAAGATTTCTTTAAGCCATAGCATTCAGCTTGCCACGAAAATCTTCCAAGGTTTCATAACCTTTTTCCGTCATAATGGCTTTTAACTCTTTAGTAATACGTTTGAAAATTTGAGGACCTTCTTGATGAAGAGCTGTCCCGATTTGAACCATGCTGGCGCCACAGAGAATATGTTCGAAAGCATCGCGACCTGTTTTGACACCGCCGGTTCCGATAATTTGGATGGAAGGGTTGAGGCGCTTGTAAAAAGCATGAACATTGGCTAGTGCTGTTGGTTTGACGTAATCGCCACCAATGCCTCCAAAGCCATTTTTTGGTTTAATGACGACCGTTTCATCTTCAATAACTAAACCGTTTCCAATAGAATTAATACAATTAACAAATGTCAGAGGGTATTTATTGAAAATAACAGCTGCTTGATCAAAATGTACAATGTCAAAATAAGGTGGTAACTTGATACCTAGTGGTTTAGTGAAGTAAGTGAAAACTTCTGAAAGGATTTGGTCCGTTGTTTCAAAATCATAGGCGATTTGTGGTTTACCGGGAACATTTGGACAGGAAAGATTGAGTTCCACCAAACCTTGATATTCGCTGGCTTCAACCATCTTAAGAATGGTATGGGTTTCTTCTGGCGACATGCCAACTAGGGATAAAAAGTGATTTTTGCTATCGGGCCGTTTTTGCAATTCTGTGACATAGTCTAAATAATAGCTAATACCTAGATTAGGCAGGCCCATTGAATTAATAGAGCCTAATTTTGTGTCAGCATAGCGGGGTTGAGGGTTTCCTGCACGTTCTTCTAGCGTACCAGTCTTGGTAACAAAAGAACCTGCTTCCGAATGATCAATAGTTGCTAATTCTTCACGTGTCATGCAATAAACCCCTGCAGCATTCATGAGACAATTATCAAAGTCAAAAGAGCCAATTGTTGTATGAGTTGAAACCATGGAACCTCCAAAATAATGAATTTTTTCTATTGTAACACTAGATAAGGTCAACCGCAAGCTCAATTGCCTTTCCTTTTCTTGTTGATTTGAATGATTAACTCCTTTATCTAAGAGATTTCAATCTTTTTAGAAAATTTAGTAGATTTTTTCATGATATTTTTGTAAAATAAAACAGTAAACTATTTGACCTGTCGTCAAGAATAAAAGGAGAATTTTAATGGTAAAATTAGTATTTGCTCGTCATGGTGAATCAGAATGGAACAAGGCTAACCTTTTTACTGGCTGGGCTGATGTTGACCTTTCAGAAGAAGGAACGCAACAAGCAATTGATGCCGGCAAACTCATTAAAGAAGCAGACATCAAATTTGACCTTGCTTTCACATCAGTTTTGACACGTGCAATCAAGACAACTAATTTGGCGCTTGAATATTCTGATCAACTTTGGGTACCAGTTGAAAAGTCATGGCGTTTGAATGAACGTCACTATGGTGGCTTGACTGGTAAAAATAAAGCTGAAGCTGCTGAAAAATTTGGAGACGAACAAGTTCACATTTGGCGTCGCTCATATGATGTATTGCCGCCAGCTATGGCCAAAGACGATCCATACTCAGCACACACTGACCGTCGTTATGCAAATCTTGATGATACTGTTATTCCAGATGCAGAAAACTTAAAAGTCACCTTAGAACGTGCTCTTCCATACTGGGAAGATAAAATTGCTCCAGCTCTTAAAGATGGAAAAAATGTATTTGTTGGAGCACATGGTAACTCTATCCGTGCTCTTGTAAAACATATCAAACAATTGTCAGATGATGACATTATGGGTGTTGAAATTCCAAACTTCCCACCATTAGTTTTTGAATTTGACGAAAATTTAAATGTCACTGCTGAATACTATCTTGGTAAATAAGAGAATAATAATTGTTTAAAAGTCTTATTGTTTGATTAGAGAAGAAATGGGGAAAATTAAAGATTAAGGGCTGATTTTCTTCTTTGATAATAGTGATTTGAGAGGTTAGGATTTTGTTATCCCGACCTCTTTTTTCTTGTTTTCATAACATTTTGTTAATTTTTGCACAGATTTAACGAAAATATCACAAGTTTTTGTTTAAATTGTGATAAAATAAAAGACGTAGTTTCATAATAGGAGGAAAAATGGTATCCCAAAAAAATAAATCTAAAAAGGGTCAATCTAAAACGTTTACCTTAATTTCAAATAGAATTAATCTCCTATTTTTTTTGATTGTCGCTTTGTTTACTGTTTTGCTTTTGAGGTTAGCTCAGATGCAGCTTTATGATGCAAAGTTTTACAAATCTAAATTGACAGAGTCAACAACATATACTATAAAAACCTCCAGCCCTCGCGGACAAATTTATGACGCTAAAGGGGTGGCTTTAGTTGAAAACGAGGTTAAAGAGGTTGTTGCCTTTACAAGAAGCAATACCATGACTGCCAAGGATATTAAAGCAAATGCAAAAAAGTTAGCAGATATGGTGACTTTAACTGAATCTAAGGTAACCAAACGTCAGAAAAAAGATTACTATCTGGCAGATCCAAAAAATTATCAAAAAATCGTTAAAAAATTACCAAATAATAAAAAATATGATAACTTTGGAAATAACCTAACGGAATCGAAGATCTATGCAAATGCTGTTAAAGCAGTTCCAAACAGTGCTATTGATTATTCTGAAGATGAGAAAAAAATCATTCATATTTTCAGCCAGATGAATGCAACCTCTGTTTTTAATACAGCTTCGTTAACAACAGGAGATTTAACAGCTGAGCAAATTGCAGTATTGGCTACAAGCAAATCAGATTTAAAGGGAATTTCTGTTAAGACTGACTGGGAACGTAAAACAGATAAAAATTCCATTACTTCTATTATCGGTAAAGTTTCCAGTCAAAAAACCGGTCTGCCTGCTGAAGAAGCCAATAACTATGTTAAAAAAGGTTATTCTCTGAATGACCGCGTTGGAACATCTTATCTTGAAAAGCAATATGAAAACGATTTGCAAGGTAGTCGTACTGTTCAAGCAATCAAGGTTAACAAAGAAGGTAAAATTATCAGTGATAAGACCACTGCCAAAGGGACTAAAGGAAAAAATCTGAAGTTGACCCTTGATCTTGAATTTCAAAAAGGTGTTGAACAAATTCTTAACCAATATTTTAATTCTGAATTAGCATCTGGAAATACCAAGTATTCTGAAGGCGTTTATGCTGTTGTTCTTAACCCGAACACAGGTGCAGTTCTTTCTATGGCTGGTTTGGAACACGACCTTAAAACGGGCGAAGTATCTTCTAATGCTCTTGGAGCGGTTACTGAAGTCTTTACTCCGGGTTCCGTTGTTAAAGGAGCGACTTTGACAGCTGGTTGGGAAAACGGTGTCTTATCAGGCAATCAAGTACTCAATGACCAGCCTATTCAATTTGCGGGTTCAAGCCCTATTAACTCTTGGTTTACCAATGGATCAACTCCTCTTACAGCAAGTCAATCCTTAGAGTATTCTTCTAATACTTATATGGTTCAATTGGCTTTAAAATTAATGGGACAAGATTATCATAGTGGTATGACCTTATCAACAGATGGCTATAAGGAAGCTATGGAGAAATTAAGAGCTACTTATGCTCAATATGGTTTGGGTGTCTCAACAGGAATTGACCTTCCGGGAGAGTCAAAGGGCTATACGCCAGAACATTATGATCCTTCTAATGTTTTAACAGAATCATTTGGGCAGTTTGATAACTATACGGCTATGCAGCTGGCACAATATGCTGCAGCTGTCGCAAATGGTGGCAAACGTATTGCTCCCCATTTGGTTGAAGGTATCTATGATAATAATAAAACAGGCGGTTTAGGAAATCTTGTTCAATCTATTGACACCAAAGTTTTAAATAATGTTTCTATCTCTAGCGATGACATGGGGATTATCAAGGAAGGTTTCTATAATGTTGTTAACGGTGGTAGTTATGCAACAGGGAAGACTCTTGCAAAAGGTGCAAGTGTTCCTATTTCGGCAAAAACAGGGACAGCCGAAGCTTACGTGACAGGAGATGATGGTAAATCTGTTTATACATCCAATTTAAACGTTGTTGCTTATGCACCAAGCAGCAATCCTCAAATTGCTGTAGCTGTTGTCTTGCCACATGAGACAGACCTTCATGGAACCACTAGTCATGCTATTACGAGAGATATTATCAATCTTTATCAAAAGATGTATCCAATGAATCAGTGAGGAAAAAGAATGCTCTACCCAACGCCTATTGCCAAACTTATTGAGAGTTTCACAAAATTACCGGGTATTGGTATCAAAACAGCGACTCGCTTAGCTTTTTATACGATTGGTATGAGTGATGAAGACGTTAATAACTTTGCTAAAAATCTTCTAGCTGCTAAACGAGAATTGACCTACTGTTTTGTTTGTGGCAATCTGACAGATGATGATCCTTGCAATATTTGTACAGATGAAAGCAGAGACCGCTCAACTGTTTTAGTAGTTGAAGATAGTAAGGATGTTTCTGCAATGGAAAAAATTCAGGAATATCATGGTCTTTATCATGTTTTACACGGCCTGATTTCTCCTATGAATGGTATTGGTCCTGATGATATTAATTTGAAAAGTCTTCTGACACGCCTACGTGATAATAGTGATATTCATGAAGTCATTATCGCAACTAATGCCACAGCAGATGGAGAAGCAACGGCTATGTATATTTCCAGAGTTCTCAAACCTGCTGGTATTACAGTTACACGTTTAGCGCGTGGACTTGCTGTTGGTTCTGACATTGAGTATGCTGATGAAGTAACTCTGCTTCGAGCAATTGAAAACAGGACAGAGTTATAAAGGAGTGGCATTGCATACCTCTTCTTTTTGGTATTTCTTTTTCTATAAAAAACCAATTGGCTGATATTTCCAATTGGTTTTTTCGTTGAATTGGGAAAGCATGATATTTCTTGTAAACTCTAGTCTGCAGCATATCTTTCCAATATTTTTTGAAAATGCTTCCTATTTGTGATATGATTATTAAGAATTATTAGAATAGAAAAGGAATCTTATGTCTAAAGAAACGCTTGTTTTATTATATGGTGGCCGTTCTGCAGAACGCGATGTTTCTGTGCTCTCAGCTGAGAGTGTCATGCGAGCCATAAATTATGACAACTTTTTAGTCAAAACTTATTTCATTACGCAAGCGGGTGACTTTATTAAGACGCAAGAATTTGATAGTCAACCATCAGAAACTGATAAACTGATGACAAATGACACGATTATTGCTTCTCAAAAAATTAAGCCAAGTGATATTTATGAGGAAGAAGCAGTTGTTTTTCCTGTTCTTCATGGGCCTATGGGAGAGGATGGTTCTATTCAGGGCTTTCTTGAAGTTTTAAAAATGCCTTATGTGGGAACCAATATTCTGTCATCTAGTGTAGCTATGGATAAGATTACAACAAAGCAAGTTTTAGAAAGTGCGACTACTATTCCTCAAGTAGCTTATGTTGCTCTTATTGAAGGCGAGCCTTTAGAAAGCAAGTTGGCAGAAGTTGAAGAGAAATTGATTTATCCTGTATTTGTTAAGCCAGCTAATATGGGTTCTAGTGTTGGTATTTCTAAAGCAGAAAATCGCACTGACTTAAAACAAGCTATTGCACTTGCTTTGAAGTATGACAGTCGTGTTTTAATTGAACAAGGTGTGGATGCGCGTGAGATTGAGGTTGGTATTTTAGGAAATACTGATGTTAAAACAACTTTACCGGGAGAGATTGTCAAAGATGTGGCTTTTTATGATTACGAAGCCAAGTATATTGATAATAAGATCACCATGGCTATTCCGGCAGAAATAGATCCTGTTATCGTTGAAAAAATGCGGGATTATGCTGCAACAGCTTTCCGAACTTTGGGCTGCTGTGGACTTTCTCGCTGTGATTTCTTCCTAACAGAGGATGGGAAAGTTTATTTGAATGAACTCAACACTATGCCCGGCTTTACTCAGTGGTCTATGTATCCTCTTCTTTGGGAAAATATGGGGCTGTCTTATTCAGTTTTGATTGAAGAATTAGTTAGTCTTGCTAAAGAAATGTTTGACAAACGCGAAAGCCATTTGGTTTAAAGATAATAAAGCTCTTGTTTCATGTCTTGTTCCTTAAGAAGAATAGATATGAGGCTAGGGTCTTTTTTCTTGCTTTTTGCAAAGCGTAAATTTGTCTATATTTGATTTTTATTGCCTGAAAATGTTGCTTATGGGCTACAAAAAATCAGAGAGGGATGTCTCTCTGATTGACTATTTAAAATTTGCAAGTTTTCGTAATTCTGGAATCCGCTGCAACTGAGGCATAATTGCCATAGTGACTAGGATCCGAATAGGGATTTCAAAGATTTTTAACCAACGCCCTGCTGCAAATTGTGCCCAAAATGGGACACCATAGTAAATCTGGACGAGCAAGGGAGTGAAGATAAAGCTTCCGATAAGCATAATGATTGCTGTAGCAATAGTAACGTGTAGCCAGTCTTTTTTATTTGTCCAGCTCAGTGATTTTTGATAAAAGAAAAGTCCATAAAATAATCCTTGAACGGCTTCTAGCAGTGTCCACCAGATAATAAAGTTACCTGCACCACTGGATAGGTTGTCCACTATATCCAAAATAGCTAAACTGATGAAGGCCCAGATTGGTCCGCCAATCATACCAATCATCACATTAACAATGAAAGTTGGGCTGATAATCAATTGTTGGGGGATAATGGGAATGGAAAATTTTCCAATAGCAAAAGCTAAGGCAATCAACATGGCCAGAGTGACCAAGCGCTGCGGACTAAGCTTAGGTGATTTAAACATAGTATTCATTTTTGGCTCCTTAATGTAAAATGGAGCTGTTTAATCAAGCTGGTAGAGCTTGAGAACAGCGGATGCAATGATTCACCGCGCTTATGGCTTCGTTGTGTGACGACATCCCATTCACACACACTTAACGCGAATCATCTACTCTGTGCAAAGCAGGCTTTGCTCTTTTATTTTACCACAAATTTTAATGATTGCTAGAAAAGTTTTGAAAATTCAGGAAATAGTTTTTGAAAATATATTGAAAATTCAAAAATTAAGCGTATAATGAAGTTTAAAAGATGAAGATCTTATTTTCTCTCTTAGTCTTTTGACTTTGGTTAGTAGATATCTCTTTTTATTATTTTAGGAGGCAATGATGGAAAGTTTAACTCAATTTTCAAAAAAACTTAGTAAATGGTTTACACTTGTTGTCGTTATCTGGGCTGTTTTTAATTACTTTTTGCCCACAACTAGTAGCTGGGTTATTCCCAATACGTCTTACTTGTTAGGTATTATTTTGTTCGGAATGGGGCTGACTTTGACTACTGAAGATTTTGTAAGAATCTCCAAACGTCCAGTGCCCGTTGCTTTGGGTACAGTCGCTCACTATGTTATTATGCCGAGCTTGGCTTGGCTGCTCTGCTTGATTTTTCATTTGAAGGGTGCAACAGCAGCAGGAGTCATTTTAGTTGGTTCTTGTCCTAGTGGCACATCGTCTAGTGTTATGGCTTTTCTGTCTGGTGGTGATGTGGCTTTGGATGTATCTATTGAAATTTTATCAACCTTGTTGGCACCTGTAATGCTGCCTTTGCTCTTATCTGTTTTGGCTGGACAATATATTGCAGTGCCAGCGCTCAGCCTCTTTTTATCTACTTTACGAATTGTTGTTGTTCCCATTATTTTAGGGGTGCTGATTCATACCTTTTTTGGCAAGAAAATCGCTGCTGTCATTAAACTAATGCCCTTGATCTCACAGGTCGCTATTCTTTTGATTATTGGTGCTGTTGTTTCAGCTAATCACGCCAATATTTTCACAGCAGCTACAGCCTTAGTGATTCCGGTTGTTATGCTTCATAACCTGTGCGGCTATAGTCTGGGGTATGCTTTTGCCAAATTATTGCATTTAGAAGAACCACAGCAAAAAGCTATTACTTTTGAGGTTGGTATGCAAGACTCTAGTTTGGGGGCAACACTTGCCATGAAATATTTTGTTCCGCAAGCAGCTATTCCTTCAACTATTTTTTCTATTTGGCATAATATTTCTGGTTCCATTCTATCATCTTGGTGGAAAAATCATTCACAATCTCATTTAACAGAAAGAAAGTAAATCCGCTGAGAATCTCTAATTTGTTTATGTTATAATAAAAGAGCGAAAAGCTCTTTTTATTTTTTAGGAGAAGCAAAATGAAGTTAACTTTACAAGAGATAGCCTCGGTTGTAGGTGCTCAAAATGATGTCAGTCTTTTTGAAGATCTTACCATCAATGCTATTGAATTTGACAGCCGCCAGATAAAGACAGGTGATTTATTTTTACCTCTGCAGGGTGCGCGTGATGGCCATGAGTTTATTGATACTGCTTTTGCCAATGGTGCTGTTGCTACTTTTTCCGAAAAAAACATAACCAGTGATTATCCCTATATTTTAGTTGTAGATTGCTTGAAAGCTTTTCAGGATTTGGCGCAATACTATTTGGAGAAAATGCGGGTTGATGTTATTGCTATAACAGGCTCTAATGGAAAAACAACCACAAAGGACATGATAGCAGCTATTTTAGCAACTACTTACAAGACTTACAAGACACAAGGTAATTATAATAATGAAATCGGTCTGCCTTATACAGTTTTACACATGCCTGATGATACTGAAAAAATTGTACTTGAAATGGGTCAGGACCATCTCGGTGATATTGCCTTTCTGTCTAATCTTACCCATCCTCACATAGCTGTTGTCACCTTGATTGGTGAAGCTCATTTAGAGTTCTTTGGCAGCCGTGAGAAAATTGCTGAAGGAAAAATGCAAATTACTCAAGGAATGGATGGTCATGGGATTCTTATTGCACCAGCGGATAAAATCATTAATTCATTTTTACCAGAAAAGCAAAAGGTTATTCGCTTTGGAGCTGATGAAGATATTTTTGTGACCGAATTAGAAGAGCATAAAAACTATTTGAACTTTAAAACGAATTTCCTAGATAATGAGATTAAATTGCCAGTAACTGGTAAATATAATGCTACTAATGCTATGATTGCTAGCTATGTTGGAAAACTGCTTAATGTCTCTGAAGAAAAGATTATCTCTGCACTGGCTCAGCTCAATCTAACTCGTAATCGAACGGAATGGAAAAAAGCGGCTAACGGTGCAGATATCTTATCTGATGTTTATAATGCTAATCCAACAGCTATGAAACTGATTTTGGAGACTTTCTCCAGCATTCCAGCAAATAATGGTGGTAAAAAAATTGCGGTGCTGGCAGATATGAAAGAATTAGGAGACAGTGAATTAGCCTTACATGCAGCCATGATTGCTAGTCTAGATCCTGCAGTGATAGATCGTATTTTTCTTTTTGGACCACTAATGCAAGCTCTAGCAGATGAAGTCGCCCAAGTTTATTCAGTAGGGAAATGGTATTATTTTGCCCAAGCTGATCAGGTAGATGAGCTCACTGAGCAAATTCAAAAGGTATTAGGCCCTAATGACCAAATACTTCTAAAGGGATCAAATTCCATGAAATTGGCCCAAGTTGTGGAGTGTTTGGAAGGGTAAAATTTTATAGTTCTGAATTGAATGTTCAGAACTATTTTTTGAAAAAGTAGAAAAATTTTGAAAAATCTGATAACATTTATTTTAAATATTTAGTGGGGGACTAAAAATGAATAAGGTTTTTTGGAGTAAATTGTTTAATCACGAAGAAACTCTGCCATTAATTTTTATAAGTCATAATTCAAAAAATAGTAATTATGGTGACATTATAAAGGCATTGTTAATTGGTGTTGGTTTGCAGAACCATCAATTAATTTATACTTCAAGCTCTACAAATGGCATACCTGTTGGAAACAATATTTATGATTTTTTGCAAAAAGGACTTAGTTCAAAGCCAATTGTTTTATTTTTATTATCTCCAGAATATTTTTCGAGTGTTGTTTGTTTGAATGAGATGGGAGCAACTTGGGTGAAAAAGAATAATTATTTTATATTCTTTCTGCCAGGATTTAATCAAAGACAACAAGAATATTTGGATAGTTGTTTGGATAAAAATGTAAAGGGAATTTATCTGAATGGCGATAGTCGTTGTAAAAATGATTTGAAAAATTTTGTAAGAAAAATCATTAAAGAGTATATTGGAATTTGTGAAGAGGAGAGAATTGAGAGTGAAGTAGAAAGATGCTGTGATAAATTACATAAAATTTCTGTTATTGGTAAGCAATACACTGCTAAAATTACAAAAGTTAATAATAAAGTACATGATAATATTTTTTTAGAATTAGACACTTTGTTACCTACAGGTGAAGAATTTCATAAAGGTGAGAAACATTGGCTGCAACTGTATTTAAGAAATGAAAATTCTAATCTTCCAGATAAAATTGAAGAAGGGATGACAGTTACTTTTGTTCCTAAACAAATTACCTCTTTTGAGCGAAAAAAATACGGGAATCTTAATTTCAGAAATATCTATGCTGAATCTGGGACTGTTGAAATTTTTAGATAGGAGGAGCTAACAGTGAATGGTAAAAAGTATTGTTTTGTTGTTATGGGATTTGGGAAGAAGACAGATCCCTACACTGGAAGAAATATTAATTTAGATGAAACATATGAAAAAGTTATCCAGCCTTTATTTTATGAGGAATTTCCGAATTTTGAATTAATTCGAGCGGATGAGTTAGTTGGCTCTAATGTTATTGACAAAAATATGTACAATTTATTGTTAAAAGCCGAACTTGTTATTGCAGATATTACAACTGATAATGCCAATGCACTTTATGAGCTTGGAGTTCGTCATGCACTCCGACCTTTTTCAACAATTATTATGTGTCAAAAAAGAGAAAAGGAGTTTGGCTTTGATTTAAATCACACGAGAATTCTTACATACAATAATTTTGGTGAAAAATTGGAATCTGATGAAAGTTTTCCAATAAGAAATAAATTGAAGAAATATGTTGAGGAAGCATTGTTAAACAAGCCCGAAGAAGAAAAAATAGACAGTCCATTTTACACCTATCTTCCTAAGGTAACCCCACCTTCCTATGATCAGGAATATCAATATAATGCTGTGAAAGCTACAAAAAATACAAAAATCATTGGAAATTTAATTAAATCTGCAAAGCAAGCAATGCTAGATAATGATTTTAAGCAAGCCAAAAAATATTGGAAACAGTTATCTCAAAAATCTCCAGATGAGATTTATTTCGTTCAGCAATTGGCTTTGGCGACTTATAAGTCTAAAGAACCAACTCAGACAGATGCGTTAATGGAAGCTTTAGAAATCATTAACAAACTTCCACTAGATAAAACTCTAGAGGTTGAAAGTTTAAGTATTGCTGCAGCAATCTATAAAAATTTATATCGTGTTAATAAAAATCCAGATTATTTAAGAAGGGCGATCGCTTTTTCTAAAAAAGCATATATTGTGACAAATGACTACTATCCTGGGGAAAATTATATCAATTGTTTACTTTTGGAAGCTTTTAATTATTCAAAAGATGAAGAGAAAGTTTGCTATGCTAAACTTGAAGCTCAGAAGACCTATAAAGAATTATTAAAAATTATTAAAAATAATGACGATGAGGATGATTATTGGAAGTATGCTACTCAAGCCGTTGCTTATAAATTTTTTAATAAAGAAAGTGACTATTTAACAAGTAAAAGCACATTCGAAAGTAAATGTCAAAGTGATTGGGAGAAACTGACTTTTAATAATACTATTTCTGAATTAGAAGAAATTAAGCGAGTTTTATTTTCAAATAATTAGTTTCTTAGTTCTGACCATTGCCATATCACTTATTTAACTATTCTGAAGGAGATTTATGACCGATTTTTTTACAACTGTTCAGACAAGCCCACCATCCATTTCAATACCGCTTTATTTGCTGATGTTTGTAGTTTTGCTAGGTCTCATTTGGTTATCTGTTACTTATTATCGGAAGCAGTGGTTGTGGTGTATTTATCATTTTTTACAGAGCTTTCAGTTACTTTCACTCTATATTTGGTATGGGGCGAAAATGATTCCAATTTCCAATAGTTTGCCGTTTTATCATTGTCGTCTTGCTATGTTTGCCCTTTTATTGCTACCGGATAAAACGAAATTGAAGCAGTATTTTGCACTTATGGGAGTTAGTGGTGCTATTTTTGCTATTGGTTACCCTATTATGGATGCTTATACTTTTCCACATATTACTGCTTTTTCATTTCTCATTGGACACTATGCTCTTTTGGTTGGAAGTATTATTTACCTTATGCGTTATTATAAGTCAAATTTTCTCAGTTGGAAAGCTATTATTCTCTACACGTTTGTTTTGAACCTCTTTTTGGTGATTATTAATTATTTGACCGGCGGCAATTATGGGATCTTGCGTTACACACCTTTTATTACCAATACGCCACTCCTAGTGCGCTATCTAGCTGTAACCTTTATTTTAACTGCCATGTTGCTGCTAATTGATTGGGTATTTATCAGGAGGGAATATGGAAAAGCAAGAGCAGAAAGATAAGGTGACATTTAAAAAAAGCCTAAAGGAAGCAATACGGGCTTTTTCCTTATTTGAATTCCCCCTTATTTTCTATTATAATAAAAGAGCTGTGTATGCAGTTCTTTTTGCATACCAAAAATGAATTTTAGTATGAATAACTTTAGAAGCTCTGCTATTAATCATAAAAAAAGAAAAGGAAATAAGATGAACTTACAAGAAGAAATTAAGAAACGTCGAACCTTTGCCATCATTTCCCACCCGGATGCTGGTAAGACGACGATTACGGAGCAGTTGCTCTATTTTGGAGGTGAAATCCGAGAGGCTGGTACTGTTAAAGGAAAGAAAACCGGTAATTTTGCCAAATCTGACTGGATGGATATTGAAAAACAGCGTGGGATTTCCGTAACTTCATCTGTCATGCAGTTTGACTATGCGGGTAAGCGGGTCAATATCCTTGATACACCTGGGCATGAGGACTTTTCTGAGGATACTTACCGAACACTGATGGCGGTAGATGCTGCTGTTATGGTCGTGGACTCTGCCAAGGGGATCGAAGCACAGACAAAAAAGCTTTTTGAAGTTGTCAAGCATCGTGGTATCCCTATCTTTACTTTTATCAATAAATTGGACCGTGATGGTCGCGAACCGCTGGATTTATTGGAAGAATTAGAAGAGGTATTGGGGATTGCTTCTTATCCTATGAATTGGCCTATTGGTATGGGAAGATCTTTTGAGGGTCTCTATGATTTGTACAATCAGCGTCTTGAACTCTACAAAGGTGATGAGCGTTTTGCTTCTATTGAAGATGGTGACAAGCTCTTTGCTAATAATCCCTTCTATGAACAAGCTAAAGAAGATATTGAACTTTTGACTGAAGCGGGAAATGAATTTTCAGAAGAAGCCATTTTAAAGGGTGAGCTGACGCCTGTCTTCTTTGGCTCAGCCCTAACCAACTTTGGTGTTCAAACTTTCTTGGGTTCTTTCTTAGCATTTGCACCAGAACCACACGGTCACAAGACCACTGACGATAAGGTGATTGATCCTTTAGATAAAGACTTTTCAGGCTTTGTTTTTAAAATCCAAGCTAATATGGATCCTCGCCACCGAGATCGTATTGCCTTTGTGCGGATTGTCTCAGGTGAATTTGAACGCGGCATGTCTGTCAATCTTGCCCGCACTGGTAAGAGCGTTAAGCTGTCAAACGTCACTCAGTTTATGGCAGAATCTCGTGAGAATGTAGAAAATGCTGTCGCTGGTGATATTATCGGAGTTTACGATACAGGAACTTATCAGGTTGGTGATACCCTAACTGTTGGTAAAAATAAATTTGAATTTGAGCCACTGCCGACCTTTACACCAGAGCTCTTTATGAAAGTTTCTGCTAAAAATGTTATGAAGCAGAAGTCTTTTCATAAAGGCATTGAGCAATTGGTGCAAGAAGGTGCTATACAGCTTTATACCAACTATCAAACTGGTGAATATATGCTTGGAGCAGTCGGTCAGCTCCAGTTTGAAGTTTTCAAACACCGCATGGAAAATGAATACAATGCGGAGGTTATCATGACACCCATGGGTAAGAAAACGGTGCGTTGGATTAAGGAGGAAGATCTTGATGAACGTATGTCTTCCAGCCGCAATATATTGGCTAAAGACCGCTTTAACAAGCCCGTTTTCCTCTTTGAAAATGACTTTTCTCTTCATTGGTTTGCAGATAAATATCCAGATATAGTTTTGGAAGAGAAGATGTAACAATGATTTGTTTAAATCTTATAAATAAGCATCAACCATTTCTTGGTTTGGTGTTTTTTTATATAGTAAAAATTTTTCAAAAAATATATTACGTAAGTATTGCTAAATATTTCTTTTGTGTTACAATATAGGTGAAAAAAGAAAATGAAGGAAGATTATGAATCAAAAAATAGTCGTCATTTCGTCATTTTACATGTTCGGTGCTCATTGATTTTCAAAGGCAGTATATCATAATGATAGGAGTGTGAAACTTATGAAAAGAATTGATATTAATCATCAAGCACAACGTTTTTCTATTCGTAAATATGCATTTGGAGCTGCATCTGTTTTAATTGGCTGTGTCTTTTTTCTAGGTACCCAAAATGTTTCTGCACAAGAGCAGGGAACTCAATTGCCAGCAAGTGAAAACGCAGTTGTGAATGTGGCTGAAAATTCAGTTGCTATCAGCCAAGCAGTTGCAGATAAGGCAGCAGCTCAAACAACTCTAACAGAAACACCCCAAGTTGAAGTTGAGGAGAAAGAAAATAAGGTAAATGCTCCTGCTTTAAATGTCGATGACAAAGGTGCAAAATCCAAAGAAGATGTGAACCCTGCTGTTTCAAAGACAGCAAGTGAAGAGGAAGCTTCTGCAGTAACTGCTACTGATACTAAAAATTCAAATCCACAAGTCAATGTTGAAACTGACTCAAGTGAAAAAGACGAAAATAAAATGGTCACCTCGGCTCCAGCTAAGGAGACTGAGGTAGAACAAAATGAGAAAGCGGTAGCAGAAAATCTTATACAAAGACAAGCTAAGGCTGTCTCAATTCCATCGCAAGGCAATTATGTTTTCCAAGAAACAACTCCTGTAAAAAATGCAGCCAGTATGTCCAGCCCAACCCAATTTAACTTTGATAAAGGAGATAAAGTTTTTTATAATAATGTTTTAGAAGCGGATGGGCATCAATGGATTAGCTATGTGTCTTACAGTGGTATTCGTCGCTATGCTCCTATTGCTGTGACAATTGAAGAATTGAAGCAAAAAGAAATTGTTCAGCAAAATTTACCGGCACAAGGAACCTATCACTTTACTAAACAAGCAGACGTTAAAAATGAAGCTAAACTGTCTAGTCCGACCCAATTCTCGTTTTACAACGGAGATCACGTTTTTTATGATAAGGTTTTAGAAGCGGATGGGCATCAATGGATTAGCTATGTGTCCTACAGTGGTATCCGTCGTTATGTTGTTATTGGAAAGCTTACGACACAACCCTCTCCAATTGAAACTAAAGTGTCAGGTACTATTGCCATCCAAAATAAAACGGCTCAACAATTCGATGTTATCATTTCTAATGTTTCCAGCACTCAAGGCATAAAAGAGGTATTAGTGCCAGTTTGGTCAGAGCAAAACGGGCAGGATGACATTGTCTGGTATCAAGCAACTAAACAAGGCGAAGGCGTTTATAAGGTGACCGTTAAGGTCAGTGACCATAAAAATAATAGCGGTAACTATCATGTCCATCTTTATTATCTTTTGGATAATGGTGAACAAAGAGGAGTCGGGGCAACAATGACTGAGGTGGAAGCACCGAAGCCTGTAGAAACAACAGGTATCATTAGCATTGCCAATAAGAGCAGCCAAGGATTTGATGTTTTGATTACTAATGCTTCCAGCACTCAAGACATAAAAGAGGTTTTAGTGCCGGTTTGGTCAGAACAAAACGGACAGGATGACATTATTTGGTATCAAGCAACTAAACAAGGCGAAGGTGTTTATAAAGTGACCGTTAAGGTCAGTGACCATAAAAATGACAGTGGTAACTATAACATTCACCTTTATTATCGCCTTTCAACTGGTGAATTAAGAGTTGTTGGAGGAAAGACAACGACAGTAGAAGCCCCTAATAGAGTCAATCTTCCAGCACAAGGAACTTATGTTTTCACTAATAAAGTTGAGGTTAAAAATGAGGCCAGAACATCTAGTCCAACTCAGTTTACCTTTAATAAAGGAGAAAGTATTTACTATGACAGTATCTTGAATGCTGATGGACATCAATGGATTAGCTATCGTTCCTACAGTGGTATTCGTCGTTATATTATCATTGATTGAAGTAAAAAAGGTTAGGATGACAAAATCCTGACTTTTTTTGTGCTTTAGAATTAATGTTGAATAAAGTGTGGAGTTTGTGCTCGAAAAATAGCAGCGATTGAATGTATTTATAATTTGATTTAGACATTAGTTTTTATTTCAAGCAAAAAATTTGACAAATCAAATCAATTATATTACAATTTTTTAACGTATATTACAAAAATATATTTGGAAGATTTATTCAGATTTGGAGGATTTATGAAAGTCAAAAAAACTTACGGTTTTCGTAAAAGTAAAATTAGTAAAACACTGTGTGGTGCTGTTCTAGGAACAGTAGCAGCAGTCTCTGTAGCAGGACAAAAGGTTTTTGCCGATGAAACGACCACTACTAGTGATGTAGATACTAAAGTAGTTGGAACACAAACTGGAAATCCAGCGACCAATTTGCCAGAGGCTCAAGGGAGTGCGAGTAAGGAAGCTGAACAAAGTCAAAACCAAGCTGGAGAGGCAAATGGTTCAATACCAGTTGAAGTACCTAAAACTGATCTTGATCAAGCAGCAAAAGATGCTAAGTCTGCTGGTGTCAATGTTGTCCAAGATGCCGATGTTAATAAAGGAACTGTTAAAACAGCTGAAGAAGCAGTCCAAAAAGAAACTGAAATTAAAGAAGATTACACAAAACAAGCTGAGGATATTAAGAAGACAACAGATCAATATAAATCGGATGTAGCTGCTCATGAGGCAGAAGTTGCTAAAATCAAAGCTAAAAATCAGGCAACTAAAGAACAGTATGAAAAAGATATGGCAGCTCATAAAGCCGAGGTTGAACGCATTAATGCTGCAAATGCTGCCAGTAAAACAGCTTATGAAGCTAAATTGGCTCAATATCAAGCAGATTTAGCAGCCGTTCAAAAAACCAATGCTGCCAATCAAGCAGCCTATCAAAAAGCCCTTGCTGCTTATCAGGCTGAACTGAAACGTGTTCAGGAAGCTAATGCAGCCGCCAAAGCCGCTTATGATACTGCTGTAGCAGCAAATAATGCTAAAAATACAGAAATTGCCGCTGCCAATGAAGAAATTAGAAAACGCAATGCAACGGCCAAAGCTGAATATGAGACTAAGTTAGCTCAATATCAAGCTGAACTAAAGCGTGTTCAGGAAGCTAATGCCGCAAACGAAGCAGACTATCAAGCTAAATTGACCGCCTATCAAACAGAGCTTGCTCGCGTTCAAAAAGCCAATGCGGATGCTAAAGCGACCTATGAAGCAGCTGTAGCAGCAAATAATGCCAAAAATGCGGCACTCACAGCTGAAAATACTGCAATTAAGCAACGCAATGAGAATGCTAAGGCGACTTATGAAGCTGCACTCAAGCAATATGAGGCCGATTTGGCAGCGGTGAAAAAAGCTAATGCCGCAAACGAAGCAGACTATCAAGCTAAATTGACCGCCTATCAAACAGAGCTCGCTCGCGTTCAAAAAGCCAATGCGGATGCTAAAGCGGCCTATGAAGCAGCTGTAGCAGCAAATAATGCCGCAAATGCAGCGCTCACAGCTGAAAATACTGCAATTAAGAAGCGCAATGCGGATGCTAAAGCTGACTACGAAGCAAAACTTGCTAAGTATCAAGCAGATCTTGCCAAATATCAAAAAGATTTAGCAGACTATCCAGTTAAGTTAAAGGCATACGAAGATGAACAAGCTTCTATTAAAGCTGCACTGGCAGAACTTGAAAAACATAAAAATGAAGACGGAAACTTAACAGAACCATCTGCTCAAAATTTGGTCTATGATCTTGAGCCAAATGCGAACTTATCTTTGACAACAGATGGGAAGTTCCTTAAGGCTTCTGCTGTGGATGATGCTTTTAGCAAAAGCACTTCAAAAGCAAAATATGACCAAAAAATTCTTCAATTAGATGATCTAGATATCACTAACTTAGAACAATCTAATGATGTTGCTTCTTCTATGGAGCTTTATGGGAATTTTGGTGATAAAGCTGGCTGGTCAACAACAGTAAGCAATAACTCACAGGTTAAATGGGGATCGGTACTTTTAGAGCGCGGTCAAAGCGCAACAGCTACATACACTAACCTGCAGAATTCTTATTACAATGGTAAAAAGATTTCTAAAATTGTCTATAAGTATACAGTGGACCCTAAGTCCAAGTTTCTAGGTCAAAAGGTTTGGTTAGGTATTTTTACCGATCCAACTTTAGGTGTTTTTGCTTCCGCTTATACAGGTCAAGTTGAAAAAAACACTTCTATTTTTATTAAAAATGAATTTACTTTCTATGACGAAGATGGAAAACCAATTAATTTTGATAATGCCCTTCTCTCAGTAGCTTCTCTTAACCGTGAAAATAATTCTATTGAGATGGCCAAAGATTATACGGGTAAATTTGTCAAAATCTCTGGATCATCTATCGGTGAAAAGAATGGCATGATTTATGCTACAGATACTCTCAACTTTAGGCAGGGTCAAGGTGGTGCTCGTTGGACCATGTATACCAGAGCTAGCGAACCGGGATCTGGCTGGGATAGTTCAGATGCGCCTAACTCTTGGTATGGTGCTGGTGCTATCCGCATGTCTGGTCCTAATAACAGTGTGACTTTGGGTGCTATCTCATCAACACTTGTTGTGCCTGCTGATCCTACAATGGCAATTGAAACTGGCAAAAAACCAAATATTTGGTATTCTTTAAATGGTAAAATCCGTGCGGTTAATGTTCCTAAAGTTACCAAGGAAAAACCCACACCTCCGGTTAAACCAACAGCTCCAACTAAACCAACTTATGAAACAGAAAAGCCATTAAAACCGGCACCAGTAGCTCCAAATTATGAAAAGGAGCCAACACCGCCGACAAGGACACCGGATCAAGCAGAGCCAAACAAACCCACACCGCCGACCTATGAAACAGAAAAGCCGTTGGAGCCAGCACCTGTTGAGCCAAGCTATGAAGCAGAGCCAACACCGCCGACAAGGACACCGGATCAGGCAGAGCCAAATAAACCCACACCGCCAACCTATGAAACAGAAAAGCCGTTGGAGCCAGCACCTGTTGAGCCAAGCTATGAAGCAGAGCCAACGCCGCCGACACCAACACCAGATCAACCAGAACCAAACAAACCTGTTGAGCCAACTTATGAGGTTATTCCAACACCGCCGACTGATCCTGTTTATCAAGATCTTCCAACACCTCCATCTGTACCAACTGTTCATTTCCATTACTTTAAACTAGCTGTTCAGCCGCAGGTTAACAAAGAAATTAGAAACAATAACGATGTTAATATTGACAGAACTTTGGTGGCTAAACAATCTGTTGTTAAGTTCCAGCTGAAGACAGCAGATCTCCCTGCTGGACGTGATGAAACAACTTCCTTTGTCTTGGTAGATCCCCTGCCATCTGGTTATCAATTTAATCTTGAAGCTACAAAAGCTGCCAGCCCTGACTTTGATGTCTCTCATGATAAAGCAACTAATACAGTCACCTTCAAGGCAACTGCAGCAACTTTGGCTACGTTTAATGCTGATTTGACTAAGTCAGTGGCAACGATTTATCCAACAGTGGTCGGACAAGTTCTTAACGATGGCGCAACTTATAAGAATAATTTCACACTCACAGTCAATGATGCTTATGGCATTAAATCCAATGTTGTTCGGGTGACAACTCCTGGTAAACCAAATGATCCAGATAACCCAAATAATAATTACATTAAGCCAACTAAGGTTAATAAAAATGAAAATGGCGTTGTTATTGATGGTAAAACAGTTCTTGCCGGTTCAACGAATTATTATGAGCTAACTTGGGATTTGGATCAATATAAGAACGACCGCTCTTCAGCAGATACTATTCAAAAAGGATTTTACTATGTAGATGATTATCCAGAAGAAGCGCTTGAATTGCGTCAGGATTTAGTGAAGATTACAGATGCTAATGGTAATGAAGTTACTGGTGTTAGTGTGGATAATTATACTAGTCTTGAAGCAGCCCCTCAAGAAATTAGAGATGTTCTTTCTAAGGCAGGAATTAGACCTAAAGGTGCTTTCCAAATTTTCCGTGCCGATAATCCAAGAGAATTTTATGATACTTATGTCAAAACTGGAATTGATTTGAAGATTGTATCACCAATGGTTGTTAAAAAACAAATGGGACAAACAGGCGGCAGTTATGAAAATCAAGCTTACCAAATTGACTTTGGTAATGGTTATGCATCAAATATCGTTATCAATAATGTTCCTAAGATTAACCCTAAGAAAGATGTGACCTTAACACTTGATCCGGCTGATACAAATAATGTTGATGGTCAGACTATTCCACTTAATACAGTCTTTAATTACCGTTTGATTGGTGGCATTATCCCTGCAAATCACTCAGAAGAACTCTTTGAATACAATTTCTATGATGATTATGATCAAACAGGAGATCACTATACTGGTCAGTATAAAGTTTTTGCCAAGGTTGATATCACTTTTAAAGACGGTTCTATTATCAAGTCAGGTGCTGAGTTAACTCAGTATACGACAGCGGAAGTTGATACCACTAAAGGTGCTATCACAATTAAGTTCAAGGAAGCCTTTCTGCGTTCTGTTTCAATTGATTCAGCCTTCCAAGCTGAAAGTTATATCCAAATGAAACGTATTGCGGTTGGTACTTTTGAAAATACTTATATTAATACTGTCAATGGGGTAACTTACAGTTCAAATACAGTGAAAACAACTACTCCTGAGGATCCTACAGACCCTACTGATCCGCAAGATCCATCATCGCCGCGGACTTCAACTGTAATTAACTACAAACCTCAATCAACTGCTTATCAACCAAGCTCTGTTCAAGAAACATTACCAAATACGGGAGTAACAAACAATGCTTATATGCCTTTACTTGGTATTATTGGCTTAGTTACTAGTTTTAGTTTGCTTGGTTTAAAGGCTAAGAAAGATTGACAGCATAGACATTACATTAGAATTAAAAAGTGAGATAGAAGCGATAAATCACAGATTGAGCTTTTATCTCATTTTTTGATTAATTAAAGGAGAAATAACTAGCCTATCTTTGTTCTATTAAAAAAACAGTTATGCTTAAATAGGAATATCATTAACCAATTTTTGAAAACGATCATTTAGTGTGAGTTTTTAACTATCTTTCTTAAAGAAAAAATGCTATAATATTTTAGTTGCACATTACTAACGTTTGATAAGGTAGCTTCGCACTGCCTTTTAGAAAGAGAAAACATTGAAATTTACAGAATTACATTTAGCGGAAGACATTCTTTCTGCTGTTGCAAAAGTCGGCTTTGTTGAGCCATCACCTATCCAAGAATTGACTATTCCTCTTGCCCTTGAAGGAAAAGATGTTATTGGTCAAGCACAAACTGGGACAGGAAAAACAGCAGCCTTTGGTCTGCCAACCCTGAATAAGATTGACGTGACCAATAACGTTGTTCAAGCCCTTGTTATTGCGCCAACGCGAGAATTGGCTGTTCAAAGTCAAGAGGAGCTCTTTCGTTTTGGGCGTGAAAAGAAAGTTAAAGTTCGTTCGGTTTATGGTGGTTCAAGCATTGAAAAACAAATTAAGGCTCTTAAATCAGGAGCCCATATTGTTGTTGGGACACCAGGACGTCTGCTTGATTTGATTAAACGCAAGGCGCTTAAATTAAATCATGTGGAAACCCTTATTTTGGATGAAGCAGATGAAATGCTCAACATGGGCTTTTTAGAAGATATTGAAGCCATTATTTCACGTGTACCAGAAACACGCCAAACCTTGCTCTTTTCAGCAACCATGCCAGATGCCATCAAACGTATTGGCGTAAAGTTCATGAAAGAACCAGAACATGTTAAGATTGCTGCCAAAGAATTAACAACAGATTTGGTGGATCAATATTATATCCGTGTCAAGGAAAATGAAAAATTTGATACGATGACCCGTCTTATGGATGTGGAACAGCCAGAACTTTCTATCGTTTTTGGCCGTACTAAGCGCCGTGTTGATGAGTTAACAAGAGGATTAAAACTGCGTGGCTATCGTGCGGAAGGGATTCATGGGGATCTCGATCAAGGGAAACGTCTGCGTGTTCTTCGGGATTTTAAAAATGATAACCTTGACATTTTGGTCGCGACAGATGTGGCGGCTCGTGGTCTCGATATTTCGGGCGTCACTCATGTTTATAACTATGATATTCCGCAAGACCCTGAAAGTTATGTTCATCGCATTGGTCGTACAGGTCGTGCTGGTAAGCACGGTCAGTCAATCACTTTTGTGGCTCCCAATGAAATGGGCTATCTTCAAATTATTGAAAAGCTCACTAAAAAACGCATGAAAGGCATGAAACCCGCTACAGCGCAAGAAGCCTTTCAAGCAAGCAAAAAAGTGGCCCTCAAAAAGATTGAGCGTGACTTTGCTGATGAAAAGATTCGTTCTAATTTTGATAAGTTTACCAAAGATGCTGAAAAATTAGCTGCTGAATTTTCACCAGAAGAATTAGCACAATATATCTTGACTCTAACTGTTCAAGATCCAGAAATGCTGCCTAAGGTTGAAATTGCTCGCGAAAAACCCTTGCCATTTAAATTTGCTGGCAAAGGAAAGGGCGGCAATCGTCGTCGTGAGGATCGTCGGGGAGGTCGCGACAGTCGCCGTAATTATCGTGACGGTGGCCGTCGTGAATTTAAACGGACTTCTAACAAAAATCGCAAAGATTTTGAAAATAAGAGCAATAAACGTCCTCACCGTACTTCCAGCGAAAAGAAAAGCGGCTTTACCATTCGCAATAAAGGTGATAGATAACCATTCAAATTCTCTTGAAACATATGTTTCAAGAGAATTTTTTGAAAAGTTTGAAGAAAAAGCTTATTTTAAGACTTTCCCTTCAACTTTAAAGTGTCCTTTAGACTGTTTGAGTCTGAGTCGTCGCCAATAGATGATTTCAGGAATCTAGGGATTCTATCTTCTTTCGTGTAGCAGAAATATTGAAGTTTCAGACGTATCACAACGGTGAGAAGTCTTAATTAAAGCTCGTTTCGCTCGCAATAAGGAAAATAATTCTGAATTTGCAGAGCTAAAAAAGATTTGTCTATAAGCAAGTTAATATTCTAAAAGTATTCAGAAAGATTTCTTAATTTTTACTATTAAATATCTTTTTTATTAAATGAACCAAATTCCCTTGAATAAGAAAAAGTTAAGGATTAAAATGTACTTGTAGTTTTCACAAGGGAGCTTTTAAAATTATTTCATGTTTTATTAGAAAACTTGTGAAAGTAAAAAAACTTGTAAGCTAATAAGCTTATCGTGAATTTTAGGAGGATTTTATGAACACAGTAACATTAGATTCAATGGCCTTTGACAATTTTGAAGTTGCAGATAGTCAACTGCTTTCTACCATGGAAGCTGGAGATGGTGTGGACTCTATCCTTGGCGGTGTCGCTACCTATGGTGCAGCAACAATGGGGCTTTGTGCAGTATCTGGTCCAATTGGATGGGGACTTGGAGGTGCTTATTTACTTACATGTGCCGCTGCAGGAGGGATGATAGGTTATGGTGCAGCAACATTAGATTAAAATGATTTGATTATAATATTTTCAATCATTTGAGGTATTGATAATGACAAAAAAATGGTCGTTTATTTTTTGTTCATCTCTAAATGTTATAGCTAATTTATTAATGATTTGGCCTTTCAATAATGGGGAAGGAGTATTTTCTAATCTATTTTTGATTATTATTACGTTAATGTTACTTCCAGGTTTTTTACGAACCGTTGATAATCAAATGACTTCCCTGATTAGAATTGAATCCTCGTTGTTGATCATACTTACAGTCCTTTCATTTATGCGACTGTTATATAGAGTTGATGCTATATCTGGGACAGTTGCCAGTACAGCAGCACTTATCGCTTGCGGTTTAATAACAGTATTGTTGGTTGCTGGTATTGTCAGGTGGATAAAGACAGATAAAAATCATTGATTGCTAGCTTCTTTTTCTTTACTTCCGAAAAGTAAAACGGCTTCACTGTTCGCAATAAAGGTGACAGAAATCATTCAAACTCTCTTGAAACATGTGTTTCAGGAGAGTTTTTTGAAAAGTTTGAAGAAAAGTCTTCTTTTGAGATCGAGATCGTCCTTTAACTTCAATAGTCTCCCAGACTGTTTTAGCTTAATACCTTAAATATTCCGAAAAGAAATAATCTTGAATATTATAGAAAATAAAAGAAAAGTTGATGATAGAACAAACAGTTTGTATTGCTTTATTAGTTGTAGAATTTAATGGTCTTACTTGAAGTCATTAAGCGTTTGACTAGAGGTGGAGCTATTGAATATTTAGTATCATGTTGGTAAGGAATAAGTGATGAAGTATTTTTTTATAGGTGTCATCTCATTTATCATTTTGGCGATAATTTTGTACATATTTGGTTTTATTAAATTTAAAAAATAAACATTTTTAAAGATGAGAATGTAGAAAAAGTCTTCTTTTGAGACTTTTATCACGCGGCGGAAAATCTCGTTTAGAGCTCGCTTCGCTTGCAATTAAGGAAAATTAAAATTGAAATTTGCAGAGCTTAAAAATTTTTTACGTTGGAAAATAGGTTTGTCTTCAGTCTGTTTTAAAGATATCTCTGTCTTCCTGTCTCCGTTTAGAGGTCAGGAAGTTTTATTTTGTGGGAAAGCCAAGCACTCTCTTATTTATGTTATCGGCACTTGAACATTACTAGCATATCAATATTATTAAAATCTAGTAAAGATTTGTGAGGATAAGACTTCATGATTTGTGCTAAAGTAATGTCAAAGTAGTGCAGAAGTTTATCTGACCCTACATTTTTAGTGCCAGTAAGTTAATAGCAGCTGTCTAAAGAAATGTTGTAAAGAGACTTTGACACTCTTTAAGAAAAATAAAAGAACAGCCCTATTAATACTGGTTCTTCAGTTGGAATTTTTTTGTCCAACTTGAGGAAAGTAGTAACATTATTTTAAGGCCGTTCCTTTAAAATTGTGAGACTAAATTGATATGCTGGTGTTCTTCAATATAGTGCAATTTTTGAGCGCGTGTCTTTTGTTTCAATTTACCTTCTGCACTCATAGCAGCGTTTTTATGGTTAAACTGTTCAACATAGATTAATTCGACAGGCAGTCTTGCTCTTGTGTACTTAGCGCCCTTACCAGCATTGTGAGTAGCTAAGCGCTTTTTAATATCCGTTGTGTAGCCTGTGTAAAGACTATCATCAGCACATTTCAATACATACATATAGGCTTGATGACCTTTATCAAAATAGATTTCGTGGATGTTATCTGTGTAATCCCCATTGTCCTTATGTACGATTAAAGGTGGTAAAATTTTCATCCCATTAGGCGAGCCATCCTTAATTGCTTCGATGAGCAACATATTAGCATCTTTTCCCAGCTTTGGATAAACAAACTGAAGGCGTTTGGGAGCCAGTTTGTATTTTTTAAAAGTATCAATGATTTCAAGGAAGCGGTCAGGACGATGAACCATAGCCAAACGACCATTGGTTTTTAGCACTTGTTGGCTGATTTTGCAGATTTCCTCCAAATTAGTTGCTATCTCATGGCGAGCAAGCAGATAATGTTCAGAAAGGTTTTTCTTTGAAGTCTCTGCCGCTTTGAAATAAGGAGGATTGCAAAGGATAAGGTCAACTTTTGAACGCGGAACATGATCCAACAAATTTTTTAAGTCATCTCTAATCATCGAAACTTGATTGGTAAGGTCATTGAGCTGAATGGAACGCTGCGCCATGTCTGCCAGTCGTTCCTGCAATTCAACTTCAATAATTTTAGCTTTCGTTCTGGTTGCAGCAAAAAGACCAACGGCTCCATTACCAGAGCAAAGGTCAACAATCAGACCTCTGCTAGGAATCTTGGGAAAACGAGAAAGTAAAACGCTGTCAATGGAGTAGGAAAAAACTTCCTTATTTTGAATAATTTTGACATCAGTTGAAAAAAGCTGATCGACACGTTCTTTCTTTTTTAAAATTGGTTTTGTCATAGTCTTTATTATAGCAAAAAAGTAAAACTGATGATAGTTGGGAAATTAGCTGTTCAACCATTTAGAAAATTGCTTACCCAGCCTGAGAGCAAGCAAGAGATTGAAGATAACAATTAATAATCCAATCAAACCAAAACAGAATAATTCTATCACATTGACATGAAGAAAATGACAACTATTTAGGATAATGACAGAGCTGATTGGCAGACATAAAAGAGCCGTTCCCACAGCTGGGATATACTGTCTTAGCATAAAAGCTTGTATGATATGAAACAGCAAATGTAAACTAAAGGCTATTAGTCCGCCTAACCAAATCAGATAAAGAAATCGGCTTTGACTGCAAAAAGCTGCTAGGGAGATAAGGAGAATCAAGCAGAATTCCTCAAAAACAGCCAGAGCGAAGCCCTCTGTTGTCAAATCCTTATGCGTCTTTAAAAGAAGAGGGGCTTTTTCCTTAAGAAGATCACTTTTTTTCTCTATCCAAGGTATGAAGCCAATGATTTCTTCTAAGTCATGAAAGATAAAAAGTAAAGGAAATAACCAAACATAAGTAGTTATTAATCAGCTCCTATTGATTAGAATAACAGAAAAATTTTTTCTGCTAATTGAAAAAAACAAAGTGATAAAAAAGCAAAAAGTTACCTTTTTATTTTAAAACAGCAAATGTATAACCGCGATCTTTATAATAACGAATAATTTGCGGTAAACTTGCGAGAGTAACAGTTTTTTCAGAAATATCATGCATGAGAACAACCTGTACGTTAGGGTTGGTAGCAATCTTAGCACTGCCATCAAGAAAAGCTAACATGCTTGCTACTGTTGTAGGTCTTGTAGCCAGAGGTTCAGCATCACCAACAGCAGCATTCCAATCCATCCACTGAATACCTTGAGCTGCTAATTGTTTGTCAGCTGCTTCTAAGCCTGTCCAAGATAAATGTCCGCCGGGGTAACGCCAAACACCTGTCTTAAAATTTTGCCCCAATTGATCCTTGAGAGCATTTTGCGTACGAGTCACTTCGCTGACTATTTGCTGTGTATTACCCACTCGATTAGGATATAAAAGTGAATAGACATGTGAAAAGCTATGGATACCAAGAGCATGCCCTTCTGTAATTTGTCTTTGTAAAATGGGTTTTACTTTATCAGTGATATTACAGCCGACAAGAAAAAAAGTAGCATGAACGTGTTGTTGCGCAAGGACATCTAAAATTTTAGGTGTCATATTAGGGTCAACGCCGTCATCAAAGGTAAGAAAAACTAATTTTTGTTTAGCAGAAGCTTGCTTGTTGTTCATCATTTGTCTGACTGCTTCCGCAGAATAAGCATATCCTTCGGCCTGATTGTTATGGTTGCTGCCTATTTTTAGGGCATTAGGGTTAATATTAGGTTTAGGAGTTGTTTTTTTCTTAGAAATCCTACTAGATCTGATGTGATTTTTATGTTGCTTTTGCATAGATTTTGCTTGTGCAAGAACGACTCCAAGAACTAGTCCGATAATTAAAAGACTAAATAATAGATTGGATCTATTTTTTGCAGAGAAAATTTTTGCCTGCCATTTTTTCCAATGTTGTTGAACTGTCATTTTAACTCCTAAATAAATATCTTCCTTTTATTATATACTATTATACATTAATTATTATCTTTAGCATTGCTTCTATCAAAAATTTTAAATTTTTAGTATAATAAGGTGGTTATATTGTAATTAAAAGGAGATTTTACAGTGTTTTATACCTACCTGCGCTCTTTGTTAGTTTTTTTAATTTGGGCTGCTAATGGTAATATTCATTACCATCATCGAGATAAATTGTTGCCTGAAGATGACAATTATATTTTAGTTGCACCTCACCGTACACTATGGGATCCTATCTTTTTAGCTTTTGCAGCTCGGCCTAAGCAATTTATCTTTATGGCTAAGAAGGAATTATTTGGCAATCGTGCTTTCGGCTGGTGGATTCGCATGTGTGGAGCTTTTCCGATTGATCGTAAAAACCCAGGGACTGAGGCTGTCCGTTATCCTGTTAAAATGCTTAGGAAAAGCGACCGTTCTTTGATTATGTTTCCAAGTGGAAGTCGTCATTCTTCTGATGTTAAAGGTGGCGTTGCAGTTATTGCCAAAACAGCAAAAGTTAAGATTATGCCTGCAGCCTATGCGGGGCCAAGATCCATCAAAGGCTTGCTTAAACATGATCGTATTGATGTTACTTTTGGCAATCCCATTGATATTTCAGATATTAAGCGCATGAATGACGATGGCATTGAAGAAGTGGCTCATCGTATTGAAAAAGAATTTGACCAAATGGATACAGAAGTTGCAACTTTCAAAGATAATGAGCGACCAAGCTGGTGGAGCTTGATTTATCGTTTGCCAGCTATGGTTTTGGTGGCTATTGTTCTTGCTTTCACTTACCTCTTTTCTTGGTTCGCTAGTTTTGTCTGGAACCCAGAAAAGCATCGTGATAAAAAAATAAAATAACAACAGGGAATTGTACAAAGGTAAAGAATATTAAAGTCGTTTTATCCAATTGTCTTGCAAGTTTTTATACCTAAAAAGGAAGTTTAGGATTTTTACTAAACTTCTTTTTTTTTACGAATAAAGAAGTAAGGAGGTTAAAATGGTTGACGAATTTTTAGATAAACTCAAGGAAAAGAAAAATGTTTTTGCCCTAGTTGGTGGTCTTGTAGTCTTACTGGGTCTGGGTGTTTATTTCTTTTTTCCTTCTTCCAATAAGCAGGAAGACAGTCTGGCTCGTTTAAAGGAACAATCCCTTCAGGTAACCACAAAGACTGGCAAAGAAAGTCAGAAGAAGACGCAGGTGACGACTGCCAAATCAACAATAACTGTTGATATTAAAGGAGCTGTTAAGCATGAGGGCGTCTATACTTTACCGATTGACAGTCGTATTAATGATGTAATAGAAAAAGCGGGAGGTTTTTCTGAAAAGGCTGATCGCAAATCTGTTAATCTGGCTCAAAAATTACAAGACGAAGCAGTTATTTATGTGGCAGCTATTGGTGAGAATATTAGTGTCATTAGGGATTCTCAAGAAGGTAAAACCAGTCAGGCAGATAAGGCAAATACTAAAGAAACTTCGGTAAAAGGTAAGGTTAATCTTAATACTGCCACTTTGGCTGATTTACAGATTATTTCTGGAATCGGTGAGAAGAAAGCTCAGGATATTCTTGATTACCGTGAAGCCAATGGAGGTTTTAAGTCAGTGGATGATTTGAAAAATATTTCAGGGATTGGCGATAAAACATTTGAGAAGTTAAAGGATTTAGTCAGTGTTGATTAGGTTTTTTCCTCTCAAACCAATCTATTTAGCCTTTTTAACTGTTTTGCTTTATTTTTGTATTCACTGCTTTTCTTTTTTGCCAGTTGGCTTATTTATTTTAGCTTTAGTCTTTCTTGTTTTTCAATATGATAGGCAAATCTGTATCAAAACACTTTTGTTTTTATTGCCTTTTGCCGCTTTCTTTTTCTATTTTCACCAAAAAAGGCAAAGCGAGTATCAAATAGTACCCAGACAGGTTCAAAAGTTAATTATCATTCCAGATACGCTTAGTATCAATGGAGATAACTTAAGTTTTCGAGCAAAATCAGGTCATTGGACTTATCAGGTCTTTTATAAATTAAAATCTGAAACAGAGAAACATTATTTTGAACAATTATGGCAGACAGCAGAAATTCAAGTGACAGCAGATGTTGTAGAAGCAGAAGAGCAGCGTAATTTCAAGGGATTCGATTATAGAAACTATTTAAAGATGCAGGGAATTTACCGAATTGTTAATGTCACAGACATTAAAACAATTAAACTGAGTTCTAAACGCTTCTGGTTTGCTCGTTTGCATGAATGGCGACGAAGAGCTTTGGTATCTATTCAGTCAAAATTTCCAGACCCCATGAAACACTATATGACTGGTCTGCTTTTTGGCTATTTAGATAAATCCTTTGATGAAATGAATGCTATTTATTCTAGCTTAGGTATTATTCACCTTTTTGCTTTGTCAGGTATGCAGGTTAGTTTTTTCATTGGGAAATTTCGTTATTTGGGCTTGCGTTTAGGTATTAGACAGGAATACATGAATGCTATTCAGCTACCCTTTTCTTTGCTTTATGCTGGTTTGACTGGCTTTGCAGTATCCGTTGTGCGTAGTTTGATTCAAAGTAATCTTACTCATTTTGGTTTTAAAAAGCAGGATAACTTTGCTCTAACCTTATTTGTTATGTTTTTCCTGATACCCAATTTCTTATTAACAACAGGAGGTGTGCTTAGTTTTGCCTATGCTTTTATTCTAATCATGATTGATTTTGAGACTTTGTCACTCTTAAAGCGGATTCTATTTCAAACCTTTTCTCTTTCTTTAGGGATTTTACCGTTATTGATGTGGTATTTTAGCAGTTTTCAGCCCTTGTCTATCCTATTAACTATCCTCTTTTCTTTTATTTTTGATAACTTGATGTTGCCTTTTTTGACACTTGCTTATTTTCTGTCACCTTTTGTATCACTTGCCTGCTTCAATCCAGCTTTTAGATTATTAGAAAGAATAATTGTTCAAATTCACCTAATCTTTAGTCGTCCTTTTATTTTGGGCAGTCCGACTTTGCCTATTCTCTTACTTTTATTGTGCCTTTTAGCTTTACTCTATGATTTTCGTCAGAAGAAAAGGGTAGTGTTAGTACTTAGTAGCATTCTCGCCCTGTTATTTTTCATCAGTAAAAATCCTTTGACTAATGAAGTGACTATTGTTGATATTGGTCAGGGGGATAGTATTCTTCTTCGGGATATCAGCAGTAAGACTATTTTAATTGATGTAGGAGGAAAAGTGACTTTTGGACAGACTGATAAATGGCGGCGGCGTATCAGTGATGCTAATGCTGAAAAGACTTTGATTCCCTATCTCAAAAGCAGAGGCATTGATAAGATTGACCAATTGGTTTTGACTCATACTGACACGGATCATATGGGAGATATGGAAGTGGTGGCAAAGGCCTTTCATGTTGGGGAAGTTTTAGTTAGTCCAGGCAGTTTAACTAAGGCAAATTTTGTCAGTAAATTGAGAAGAATGAAAGTTAAGGTACACATCACTAAGCCAGGGGAGACATTATCCATTATGGGGAGTCATTTACAGGTACTCTATCCGTTGAAAATAGGTGATGGTGGTAATAATGACTCTATCGTTCTTTATGGACGTTTGCTAGGCTTAAATTTTCTCTTTACAGGAGATTTGGAAAAAGAAGGAGAAGCAGAATTGCTAAAGACTTATCCCAATTTAAAAGTTGATGTCTTAAAAGCTGGACATCATGGTTCAAAAGGTTCTTCTTCACCTGAATTATTAGCTCAAATAGAGCCTAAAATTGCTCTTATCTCGGCAGGAAAGAACAATCGTTATAAACATCCCCATCAGGAGACACTGGACAGATTTGCGCAAATAAAAAGTCGGATTTATCGGACGGATCAAGAGGGTTCCATTCGTTTTAAGGGTCTTAAGCATTGGCAGATTGAGACTGTGCGATAAATGCTTTATTTTTTCTTTCATCGTGTCAAATTTTTTGAGTGATTATGATGTTAACTATTGATTTTTAAGTTTCTCAAATGATAATTTTTCTGTCCGAAATAACCTAGTAAGCCTTTTGGCAAACTTGTTTTCCCTTCAAAATTATGTTATCCTTGTAGAGAAAAAATTATTAGGGAGTTTCTTTTATGTTTACAGCTTATAAAAAATTCTGGACAAACTATGTTAATTTTACAGGTCGTTCAAGTCGTTCAGATTATTGGTGGGCAATCTTGTGCAATTCTTTAATTATGTTGCCATTTGTTTTTACGGCTACCTTAATTTTCTATTCCAATTTAATTGAATTTATTAGGGGTTCTGCTATTTCTACTTTTTCTGGTGAAGAGTCAGTTTTGTCTGTTTACTCAATAGATGTTATTATTCTCTTTGTTATTATTGTCCTTTTTTCATTGGCTATTTTATTACCTAATTTAGCTATTTCTATTCGTCGTTTACGCGATGCCGGTTTTCATTGGTCCTTAATTTTTGTTCCGATAGGAGCAGTTTTATTTTCATTCTTAGGACTGATTCCATTTTTACGTGCAATTGTATCTATCATAGTTTGGTTTGCATTGATCTTTTATTACATCCTGCTTTGCCAACCAAGTAAACCTTATCAGGCGCCTGTACAACCAATTGCTCCTCAGCAGCCTCAGCAAATGGCTCCACAAGGACAGCCAGTTCAGGCTCAGGTACAACCACAGTCACAGACAACTCCTCAACAGCCGCAAACTCCACCAGTGCAACAACCACAAGCACCTACTAATCAACAATAAGATAACTCTATTTATCAAGGGAGTCAGAGATAAACGAATCTCAGGCTCCTTTTTTATATGGTCATTAATAGAAGAAGCGCATAGACTCATAAAAATGAAAAAAGAGTATTGGAGATTTTTCTAACCTTAATATTCACGCTCTTTTTAATTTTTGCTATAATAAAAACATGATTACTATAGAAATGATTGAAAAGTTAAAAAAAGAGGAACTTGCATCCATTACTGTTTTAAGTGGAGAAGATTTTGGCCAATATGGGCAAATGAAAAAACTCTTTTTTAATAAAATTGGCTTTGAACCGAGTGATTTGAATTTTTCTTATTTTGATATGTCTGAAACGTCTTATCAGGATGCAGAAATGGATTTAGAAAGTTTACCTTTTTTTGCTGATGAGAAGATTGTTATTTTTGATAATTTTGCAGACATCACAACGGATAAAAAAACTTTTTTAAATAATAACGAATTGAAGCGTTTTGAGGCCTATTTAGGAAATCCTCTTTCCAGTACAAAATTAGTTATTTGTGCTTCTGGGAAATTAGATGGTAAACGTCGTTTAGTTAAATTGTTAAAACGAGATGCTCAGCTTTTCGAAGCGAAAGTGCTCAAAGAAGCAGAGCTTCGTACTTATTTTCAAAAGCGGGCACACAAGGATGGTCTTGTTTTTGAATCAGGTGTATTTGAAAGTTTGTTGATAAAGTCTAACTTTGATTTTAGTGAAGTTGCTAAAAATCTTACTTTCCTGACTTCCTATAAAAAGGATGGACATATTAGGGCTCAAGACATCAGTGAGGCTATTCCCAAGACTTTACAGGATAATATTTTTGATTTAACACAATTTATTTTGACAGGACAGATTGATGCAGCGCGTGATTTAATCCGTGATTTGCGTCTTCAGGGAGAAGATGAGATTAAGTTAATTGCAGTCATGTTGGGGCAATTCCGCATGTTCACTCAGGTAAAAATTTTAAGTGGCCAAAATAAATCTGAGACTCAAATAGTGACAGCTTTATCAGACTATTTAGGGAGAAAAGTTAATCCCTATCAGGTTAAATTTGCTTTACGTGATTCAAGAACACTCACTTTACCTTTTTTGAAAAAGGCTGTGACGTTGTTAATTGAAACAGATTATGCTATTAAGAGCGGGACTTACGATAAGGACTATCTTTTTGATGTAGCTTTGCTTAAATTAGCTCATGAAAATCGGGGATGATTTCTGTCAAAGCAAGAATGTATATTTAGAATTATTTTACTAAGACCTCTTTGCATGCCGTGTAAAATAAGTAAGCAGAATAGTTGTAAGCTTTGTTTTTTTACGATATGATGAAGATGTATCAAAAAAAGAAAAGAGGAAATGATATGGCTATTCTTTTACCAGATCTTCCATATGCTTATGACGCACTTGAACCATATATTGATGCTGAAACGATGACCCTTCATCATGATAAGCATCATGCAACTTATGTCGCAAACGCTAATGCGGCTCTTGAAAAACATCCAGAAATCGGAGAAAATTTGGAAGTGCTTTTGGCTGATGTGGAACAAATTCCAGCGGATATTCGTCAGTCTTTGATTAATAATGGTGGCGGTCATCTTAATCACGCTCTTTTCTGGGAACTCTTGTCACCAGAAAAGACAAAAGTTACTGCGGAAGTAGCCGCAGCAATTAATGAAGCTTTTGGCTCATTTGATGATTTTAAAGCAGCTTTTACAGCTGCCGCAACGACGCGTTTTGGCTCAGGTTGGGCTTGGTTAGTAGTTGATAAAGAAGGAAAACTTAAAGTGACCTCAACAGCTAATCAAGATACTCCAATTTCACAGGGCTTGAAACCAATTCTAGCACTTGATGTCTGGGAACACGCTTATTATCTCAATTATCGTAATGTTCGTCCAAACTATATCAAAGCCTTCTTTGAAGTTATCAATTGGAACACTGTTGCTCGTCTTTATGCCGAAGCTCTCACTAAATAAACCTTAAAACCTGTATTTACAGAAACCTTTTTGGTTATGAGATAAGTGCTGCTTAGTAAAAGCAACCGTAAGGTCGCTATACGCTATAAAGGAACAATTTCCGCCGTAGTGCAAAAAATACTGACCATCAGAGGCAAAATTTGAGAAGATTTTCGAGACCTTCAGTTTGATGTTTAAAAGGAAACTGAGGACAATTTCTGCGTTTTGCTTTCTCTTGCGACCTAAGAAAACTGTTAAAAAGGTTATGAATATGAGTTCTAAAAAAGGAGAAACTAGCGTTCTCCCTTTTTAGTTAGTTCTCTGGGAAAGTTTCATCGAATTTTTCGTATGATATCAATGCCTAGCCGATGGAATTGAGGATCGAAGTAAATCTGTATGCGGCTGTGTCATAAAATGATTATTTTCCTCTGTTATTAAGAATGGAATAGCTCGTTACAATTATGAGGTTATTCCTTTTTTTGTTTCAAAAAAGTTTCTATTTTACAAAATTTTTCTAATTCTCTTGTTATTCTGCTAAGGGTCTTTTATAATGATAAGGCTAGGAGAAAATTTGTGAATAAAAAACAGTCAGTTATATCAGTTATATTAAGTGTTTGCATTGTTTTAGCTATCATATGTTTAGCATTTGTTTTACAATCGAAACACATTATGAAGCAGTCATTTTTTAATAATCACACAATAGGTCAGAGAAAGAAAAACAGCAGTGCTAAGACTCCCGAATCAAGTGAACCAGCTCCTCAAGTTATTGAAAAAACAGCAGAAGAGAAACAGGCTATCGTAGATGCTGATGCAGCAAGAATGGATGCTCTTGGCTTACATTATGATTATGCCAATCTCACACTTCCGCAAGTTGTTCAAACTTATATGGATGAAATGGGGATTGATCATGCAAATATCGCTTTCTCTTATAAAAATACAAAGACCAATGAGGTCATTGCGATGAATGAAACACAGCCTATGACAGCAGGTTCAACTTATAAATTACCTTTAAATATGTTAGCCGTTGATGCCGTTGAAAAAGGAAAACTATCAATGGATACTCCCTATGATATTACAGATCTTGATTATGAATATGCTGGGGAATATCAGGCCTATCGTAATCAATTTGGTAATGATATGACAATTTCTGAGATGCAGGAATATTCTTTGGTTTACTCTGAGAATACACCTGCTTATGCTATGGCCAAGGCGCTTGGTGGTTTTGATAAGGTTTATCCAATGTTTAAACGTTATGGCCAATCTAAGGGTGATGTCAAAACAATTGACCAAAATGGTAATAAGACAACGACAGATTATTATATCCAAGTACTTGATTATCTTTGGAAACACCAAGATAAATATGCTGATATTCTTAATTATCTTAGTCAATCTTTTCCAAATTTGTATTATAAGACGTATCTGCCAGATATTGATATTCGTCAGAAGCCTGGTTATGTCAGAGAGGCCTTAAATATTGATGCTATTGTTTATGAGCAGACACCATATTTAATTGCAATTTATACAGCTGGCTTAGGGGGTGTGACATCTGATAATGATGAGGTTAATGGTCTCGGTTATTCACAGTTGTGTCAGCTTACCTATGTTATCAATGAATGGCATCGTGTTAATCGAAATTAATCATAAGAGAGGTTAGTCATGTTGATGTGATAAACATGGACAGTTGACTATCTCTTCTTTATTTTTGAAACTATTTAGAAAAGAATCGAAATACTTATTGACAATTTTTTGGAAAAGTAGTACAGTCTATTTAGAAAATAGTCTAAATAAAAAAGGAGTCAAAAATGTTAATTCTTCTGAGCTCTGCCTTGTTTGTTTTACTTGTTGCTTTTCTTGTCGTTTTTATTTTTCTGAAAAGAAAATATCAGTTTCATTTTGCTCTTGTTGGTCTTGGAGCTCTGGGCTTTTTTGTCTCATCACAGCTTTTGGAGAGAATGCTTCATCTGATGATTTTGCATCCTCAGATGGATGGTAGTAACTGGCTGATGACTTCTCATCCCTATCTTTATGCTCTTTATGGCATTTTGACTGCTGGTCTCTTTGAAGAAACTGCCCGTTTTCTGATTTTTAAGTACTTATCAGCTAGGCAAACCTTACAAAATAGAGATGCTATTGGTTATGGTTTGGGTCATGGTGGGATTGAGTTATTACTTTTAGGTGTGTTACAATTACTTAATTTCCTGCTTATCTCACAGATGATAGCGTCGGGTCAAACAGAAGGACTTTCTCAAATAGTCATCAAACAAACGGAGAGTTTGACACCTTTATCAATTTTTTTGCCTGTCTTTGAGCGTCTTATAGCCTTAGCTGTACAAATTTTGTTGAGTATTTGGGTCTATTTGGCTGTCAAGAAAAAGCAAGTGAATCTCTATGTTATGGCCATTATTTGGCATGCTCTCATTGATTTACCAGCAATGCTTTATCAAGAAAAGATTTTGTCAAACATGCTTTTGACTGAGTTGATTCTACTAGGGGCTAGTTTTTTGCTTTTGTTCTTAACAAAGAGGCTGATAAAAATGGAGGGAGAAAAGGGACTTATCTGAGATTTTTATCTTCATTCTCTTGACATTCATCTGCTTTATGTTAAGATACTTAACAAAGAGGTTTTTTTATGGATAAACAATTACTCATTGCTTTTAATCAGAAATTTCAAGATTTTCTTGCGACCTATGCCCAATTAGAAAAAAATCAGCATGTGATAAAAGGTGCTATCCCTCTCAATACAGCAGAAGTGCATACCCTTGTTAGTATTGCTCAAAATCAGCCTATCAATTTGGTCGGCCTGTCAAAAGTGCGAGGAATCTCTCGTAGTGCTGTGACTCAAATGGTTTCAAGATTAGAAAGCAAAGGGCTTTTAATTAAAGTTCCTAATGAAAGTAATCGTCAGGAAATGTTATTGTCTTTAACAAGGGCTGGCCAGAAAATTTATCAGGTTCATCAAAAGCAGCACGCTTATCTTGAAAAGAAAGTGATGGCTGTTTTACAAGCCTATCCTCAAGATTTCTTAGCCAATTTGGAAGCGATGATGGCTGATCTGGAAAAAATTTGGAAAGGATTGCCTTGGTTATCAAGGTAATTTTAAAAATCATTTTGTTAAGCAGCTTAACATATAAGGAGATAACATGCTGACATTTAAACTAAAAAGTCAAAATAATCATTTAGCAGATTGTCCTTTTGAGCTTATCATTGAACATTTGCCCCCTTGCTGTCAAGTAAAAGTGAGACTAGATCTTGATCATTATTATAATATTAATGCTCCAATGAATCTATCTTCTCAGGCTCCTTGGCAGGCAGAAGCTTTGTTTTACTCAGATGATAAGGGAATATTAGATTTATCGGAATCTAATCCTTATCATAACTTGTCCATTATGGAGCTCTTTTTTAAAAGTCAACCGATAGTTTGTAAAAAGGCAAAATTAAGTCAGCAGTTAGAAAGCATTCCCTTAAATCCTTTTTATGATTTGAAAATTAGTATTTTTAAAGGTCACTCTTTATTGGGGGAGACAAGCGTTAGACGTTATTATCAGCTGCCAAGCATCAGTTGTTTAGATTTGAACTTTTCAAGAGCCAAAGGACGGTTTTTTTATGATAAAACGTCTTCTCAACAACCAGCAATCATCGTGTTAAGCGGCAGTGATGGCAGAATTGAAAAGGCACAAAACATTGCGCAGTTATTAGCCAGTCATGGTTTTACCACATTAGCTCTTGCTTATTTTGGTTTGGAAGGTCTTGCCTCTCATTTAGAGAAAATTCCGCTTGAAATTATCCAAGAAGCCATTGATTATTTGAAAAAGTCACCCTATGCGGATAGTATCCGCCTTGGACTTTATGGGCGTTCAAAAGGAGCAGAATTTGCTCTTTTGGCGGCTAGTCATTATGATGATTTTAAGTGTCTAGTGCTTAATTCTCCTTCTTATCTTTGTTTGGAAGGTCTTAAGCAATGGCGCAATTCTAAGACCTCTTCGTGGACTTATCAAGGACAAGAACTCCCTTATCATCCTTTTTTGTGGAAAGACTTTTTCCAACGTCTTATTTTAAAAAAAGATTTAAAGAATATTAATCATCAGGCTGTTATTCCTGTTGAGAAAATTAATGGTTCTTTATTACTCTTAGTTTCCAAGAAGGATGAAGTTTGGGACGCTTACGGTTCTGCTATAACTATTGTTAACCGACTACAGCAGAAAAGATTTAAATATCCCTATCAAGTAGAAAGTTATGAAAATTGTGGTCATATGATGACGGTAGCCTATCAGCCCAATCACCGTTATAAAAAGGTTGCCCTTGAAAAAATTATGGCTGATACGAATGATTCTTGGCAAAAGACACTTGCATTTTTTAGAAATCGTTTATAGCAGGACTGGGCAGTTTGTAAAACGATATAAGACAGGGAATATCAGAATTTCTGATTTTAAAATAAATGATTACAAAATTTTTATGGACAGAATAAAAAGAAAAATTCCCCCAAGATGATTTGCCTTGCCAAGGTTAGCGATTTGTCCTAACTTTTGGTGAGCTGTTCATTTTGAGGAATTCTTTTTTATTTTACAAACATAGCATCGCCAAAGCTAAAGAAGCGATAATGTTTATCAACCGCATGCTTATAAGCATCAAGGATAAAATCACGTCCTGCAAAAGCTGAGACTAGCATGACTAGAGTTGATTTTGGAAGATGAAAATTAGTTGAAAAAGCATCAACAATTTTAAATTGATAGCCCGGTTTAATAAAAATGTTGGTCCAACCAGAATCTGCTTCAATTTGCCCAGCAAATTTATTACCGATAGTTTCTAAAGTACGAATTGACGTTGTCCCAACTGCCACAATACGACCGCCATTTGCTTTGACATCTTTTAGTGTTTGGGCGGCCTCTGGTGATAGGCTGTAGAATTCGGAATGCATTTGGTGCTCTTCCACATTGTCAACTGAGACTGGACGAAAAGTTCCTAGTCCTACATGCAGAGTCAAATAGACTAGTTTAACGCCTTTGGCTTCGATTTTACTTAAGAGCTCTTCTGTAAAATGGAGGCCAGCTGTTGGGGCAGCAGCAGAGCCATTTTCCTTAGCATAAACGGTCTGATAACGGTCACGGTCTTCTAATTTTTCATGAATATAAGGTGGCAAGGGCATCTCTCCAAGGCTTTCTAAGACTTCCAGAAAAATACCCTCGTAAGAAAATTCCACAATGCGTCCGCCATGATCTAATTCTTCTTTGATGATAGCTTTTAAGCGGCCATCTCCAAAGGAAATATGACTGCCCACCTTAAGACGTTTAGCCGGTTTTGCTAAAACCTCCCATTGATCTCCTTGTATATTTTTTAGAAGCAGCAATTCTACATGACCGTGTGTCACTGTTTTCTCACCATGAAGACGGGCAGGCAGGACACGTGTATCATTCATAACTAAAGCATCACCTGAATTGAGCTCGTCAATAATATGATCAAAATGGGTATCTTTCATTGTTTTCTTCTGATGATCAACGACTAAAAGTTTGGAACTGTCACGCTGTTTAAGGGGAGTTTGGGCAATTAATGCTTCAGGCAGGTTAAAATCAAAGTCACTTGTATTCAAGAGATTCTCCTTTATCAGATATATGGCTTATCTATTATAACATGAGAGCCTTAATAAGGCTAAGAAATGTTGCTATTTATTTTAAAGATGGGTTATTTATTTGTAATCATTCTAAATAAGATGTATAATAATATTATATGACAAAAGGAATTGAAACTATGGGGGAAGAAAAAATAGTACAAAAAGATGATAATTTTTCAGGACGTCTCAATATTTTAAGAGCAGGTGTCTTAGGAGCTAATGATGGTATTATTTCGGTCGCAGGAGTCGTCATTGGGGTTGCCAGTGCAACAACAAATATTTGGTTTATCTTCCTGTCAGGGCTCTCGGCTATTCTTGCAGGGGCTTTTTCTATGGCAGGTGGAGAATATGTCAGTGTTAGTACGCAAAAGGATACTGAAGAGGCCGCTGTTAAGCGAGAAAAGGCTCTTTTATTGACTGATAGTGAAAAGGCAAGACGCTCCCTTCACAATGCCTACCTTAAAAATGGTGAATGTGAAACTTCCGCTGAACTTTTAACCAGAAAGGCTTTTTTAAAATCACCTGTAAAGGCTATGGTTGAAGAAAAATATGGGATTGAGTACGAAGAGTTTGTTAATCCTTGGCATGCTGCTGTTTCAAGCTTTTTTGCTTTTACAATCGGTTCTATATTTCCTGTAATAGCCATTTTGCTGTTTCCAGTTACGATTCGCATTCCGACAACAGTCATTGTTGTTGGGTTAGCGCTTCTCATGACCGGCTATGTCAGTGCCAGACTTGGCGGTGCGCCAACTAGACCAGCTATGAGACGTAATTTGATAGTGGGACTATTAACCATGCTGGTTACTTATTTAGTGGGACAACTTTTTTCAGTTTAAGTTTTTGAAGAAGTTAGATCAGACAGTCGGGATTATACCATAATCCTGATAGTCTGTTTTTTTATCTAAAGCTTGACAAAAATTGGTCTATACCTTATACTATTTGTATAGACCAATTAGGAGGGTGTTATGAAAACTATTAAAGTAAAAAATAAAACAGAAGGCAGCAAGGTTGCTTTTAAGATCTTACAAGAAGAGATAGAAGCTGGTGCTAAGACTCTGGGGCTAGCGACTGGCAGCACCCCTTTAGAGCTCTATAAAGAAATAAGAGAATCTCATTTAGACTTTTCAGATATGGTATCTATTAATCTTGATGAATATGTTGGTTTGTCAGCCGATGATAAGCAGTCTTATGCTTATTTTATGAAGCAAAATCTTTTTGCTGCTAAACCTTTTAAAAAGTCTTATTTGCCAAACGGTCTGGCAGCAGATTTAGCAAAAGAGACAGAGTATTATGATCAAATTCTTGCCCAATATCCTATTGATTTACAGATTTTAGGGATTGGCCGCAATGCTCACATTGGTTTTAATGAGCCAGGGACAGCATTTTCAAGTCAAACGCATCTAGTTGATTTAACACCGTCTACAATTGCAGCTAATAGCCGTTTTTTTGAAAAAGCAGAAGATGTTCCAAAACAAGCTATTTCTATGGGACTGGCCTCTATTATGTCTGCCAAGATGATTTTACTAATGGCTTTTGGTGAAGAAAAAGCAGAGGCTGTTGCTGCAATGGTAAAAGGCCCTGTAACAGAAGAAATACCAGCTAGTATACTGCAAACACATCCTAAGGTTATTTTGATTGTTGATGAAAAAGCAGGAGCAGGAATTTAAATCAATAGTCGCAGCACACTGTGAATAAATAAGTAAAATTAGATGGAAGAAAAGGGTCATTTTGATCTTTTTTCTTTTTGATTGGTAACATAAAATTCTTAAAAGAACTGATATAACAGGGTTACTAAGAGTTTATAACTATTATTGTTTTTAGTTTCAAATCCTTTTTAAAGTAGAATAGGATGTGTTTGTCTATGTTTTAAACTTTTCAGTGTCTCTTTTTAAAGATACCAACCCAAATCTGGTCCGACAGAAACGATACTTGTAAGATTGATGGTCTTGTGGCTGCCGTAGTAATGTTTTTAATATGCTTAAAGTTAACCGTAGTAGCAATGCTAGAGATATTGTAAATGCGCTTGGTGTGATTCCAGTGATTGAGATAGTCAACGAGGCGGCGGAGATTGCATTTGAAATGTCTATAATAAACAGAGTCAACATGACATCAATGTTAGCCTGTAGTCCGGTTGGGGGAGTAATCCTCAGTATTGTCTGTGATGTCATTAAAGGCAATGTTAAGCATACGCATGATTTCGGTAGATTTCATTGTTGATAATGATCTTAGTCTGTTTATCCCAAAGGACTGGCACCATTACCTATCCGGAATAATCAGGATACGCAGCCAAGTAGATTTGGTAAAGGTAATCGCTATGCAGTTCAGAGTCAGCAATGACACCGTCCGCTTATTCAAAGATCTCCCCACTTTCCATTCTGTAAAAGTCCCATGAAATCTCCTTCAATTTGATGATTACTAATTAATGATAGTTTGACTTTTATCCTTAAAATATGCAAAAATTTGGTCTGACATGATACAATAAATTTATGCGTTTAGATAAATTACTCGGTCAGGCTGGTTTTGGCTCACGAGGTCAGGTGAAAAAGTTCATTCGCAGCCAACAAGTGCGCGTGGATGGCGAACTTGCAAGAACAGGCAATCAAAATGTGGATCCTAGTTTACAGACCATCACCGTGTCAGGTAAGCAGCTGAGCTATTCTCTTCATGTCTATTATATTCTTAATAAGCCTGCTGGTTTGGTATCGGTGGTGCGAGACCAGCACTATCAGACGGTGATTGATCTTATTGCTGTGGTTGATCGTAGAGAAGGACTCTACCCTGTCGGGCGTCTGGATCGCGACACCGAAGGGTTGGTTCTTATCACCAACAACGGTCCGCTGGGTTTTCGTTTGCTCCACCCCAAATACCATGTGGACAAGACCTATTATGTTGAGGTCAATGGTGATCTCGGTATTGATGCGATTGCTTTTTTTGACAATGGCATAGCTTTTTTAGATGGTACCGTTTGTAAGTCAGCTAAGTTACAGATTATCAGCTCTAGTTCAGAAGTTAGTCGTGCCTATATTACGATTACCGAAGGGAAATTTCATCAAGTCAAAAAAATGTTTCTGGCCTATGGTGTTAAAGTTACCTACCTCAAACGTATCTCTTTTGGACCTTTTGAATTGGGTGATTTGTCAGTTGGAGAGTATCGGGAGCTGACGGCCGAAGAGAAGAACAGCCTTAGAAATTATTTGAATTAAGCAAAGGATCCCCTATGACCACCACTATCCGTCAAATGATAGCAGAAGAATATTCACTTTTGGAGGAATTTCTTTATCAGGCCATTTTTGTACCTCAAGGATTACCAGTACCTGATAGAAGTATTATCCAGCTACCGGAGCTGCAGCTTTATGTGAAGGGTTTTGGGAAATCTCTACATGATCAAGCCATGGTGGCAGAAAGAGACGGGCAAATTGTTGGTACTGCTTGGTGTCGTATCATGGATGATTACGGTCATATTGATGAGAAGACACCTTCTCTAGCCATATCTCTGCTGCCTGCTTATCGCGGACAAGGAATTGGTACCGAATTGCTCAAGACTTTCTTAGAACATCTCAGGAAGAAAGGCTATCACAAAGTTTCTTTATCTGTCCAAAAGGAAAATGATGCTGTTAACATGTATCAAAAGGCTGGTTTTCAGACCATTATTGAAAATGAGACAGATTTTATCATGGTTTGTGATTTACAGACAGAGGGAATAGATTATTTTTCCTAAGCGGAATAACATTATGTTTAGTTGATTCTACTTTCTCTGAGTAATGCGTCACTCATTTTAGTTTAATCTTTTCTTAGTGATGACTTGAGTTATTTCTCTAATATAGATTTTAAAATATGGAGTCCTTTGTCAAGCTCATCTAGTGTATTTGGTGAGCAAGTTGCAATGCGCAAAGCATACTGTGCTGTCAGTCCACCGACAAGAAAGCGTTCCGCGCATAAAACTTCAACACCCTTTTCTTTGGCCAAGGATTCAAATTGATAGCCGCTTCTATTTTTAGGTAATGGTAACCATTGAAATAAATTGTAGGGATTGGAAGAAGTGGATTCTGGGAAATAATGATCATAGAGAGCATTTCGTTCCTGAGATAAATGATTTTTTTGCGCTATTGTACTATCTGCTTGACCGTTTGAAATGAGATCGCTCGTAATCTTAGTATTTAATAGAGGTGGACAGGCATTGATAGCATCAGCAGTGAGATTAATCTCTTGAATAAGATAATCAGGCACCACCATATAAGCCATTCGCAGACCAGCAAACAAGGCTTTTGATAAGCCATGAATATAAATCGCTTGTTTAGGAATCATGGTTGTCAACGCGGGTAATTTTTCATAGTTTGTAAAAGCATAAGTGTCATCTTCTATTAGGAGAAGGTGGTTTTTACTTATCAACGAAACAAGTTGTTGTCTTCTTTCTAATGTCATGGTTATCCCAGTTGGATTATTAGACGTTGGAACCAAGTAAATCCCCTTGATCATTTGCTGGCGACATTTCTTTTCCAAGTCTTCTGGAATGATTCCTTTATGATCAGATATTATTGGGACAAGTTCAATCTTGAATTGCTGAGCTAAGGCAATGAAATTGGTGTAAGTAAATGTATCAGTCGCTATTTTATCGCCTGCTTTAAACACTGTTAAAAATAACAAAACTAAGGCATTTTGTGTGCCATAAGTTAGAAAGATATTCTCTTTGAGAGTGTTAATTTGAAACTTTTTCAACCATTGTTGAGCTACAGCTTTATGCTCTTGCGTATTGTTTTTCGTGTCAAATTCAAAAAGCCTATCAACAGATTGACTCTGTAAGATTCGTCTGGAAATATCAGATACAACATAATTAAGTTGGTAATAAGGATGCAAATTGCCAAGAGGAATAAGTGTCTCATTTTTTGGTAAAGTAGCTAAAGGTTTCGCCCTATTAGGTGAAATAAAGGTTCCTTTGCCGATAATAGCGTAAATAAGACCTTTTTGTTCACAGAGTTTAAAAGCTCTTGTCACTGTACTTAGATTGAGATCCAAAAAATCAGCTAATTCACGTTGGGGTGGCAATTTTGTTTCAGCAGTCAAACGTCCTTTTATAATATCTTTCTCTAAGAGTTTAGCTAGGCTGGTATATAGAGGAGCTTTTAACAATTGTTTATCTGGTTTCCAAGTCATAGGATAATTGTCAAATGAATTAACAGGCATGTCTTTCTCCTTAAAATTGTCTTGCCTACAATTTTGGGCATATAAAGTAAACTTTTTCTTTTATAATGAATACATGGATTATTGCTATCATTGTAACATGTTTTAGAAAAAGGAGGGGAGGTAGAATATGAAGGCAGTTTATATTCAAAAAACGGGGGGACCCGCAACGATTATTGTTGGTTCATTACCTGTTCCCAAAGTTAGACCGAAATCTGTTTTAATAAAAGTTATAGCCGCTTCTATTAATTATGTTGATCTCTTTATTCGTTCAGGTATTTATCAGACAGATCTGCCGAATCCTTATATTTTGGGTCGAGATGCTATCGGCCAAGTTGTTGAGATTGGAAAAGATGTGATTCAGTTTAAAGTAGGCGATTGCGTTTGGACTAATAGTATGGGCTATGATGGAAGGCAAGGTATCACTAGCGAGTATGCATTAATTCCAGAAGAGCGCCTTTTTCTTACTCCCAAGAATGCTGACTCTCTAAAATTAATTGGTGCAGTGCACTCGGCAGCAACGGCAACTATCGTATTACAAGATATCATGGAATTGAAGCCAAAACAAAAACTCCTCATTGAAGGAGCAGCTGGCCATGTGGGAAGTAAGTTGGTTTATCTTGCTAATGAAATGGGGGCAGAGGTGGTAACAACCGCTAGTTTAAAGGATTTTTCAAGATTAAAACAATTGAGCGACGCTATCTGTTTTGATTATCGTGATAAGTCACTCTTTAAGAAACTAAAAAGCGCTTATCCTGATGGTTTCGACCACATTATTGACACTTCTGGGGAAATTCCCTTACAGTTTAATTGCGATTTACTTGCCTCAAAAGGTGTCATTAGTTTAATTACAGCACCGAAAGACAGTCAATTTGATAGCAGACAGTTTTATATGAACTGTCAGCAAATGAAAGGGTTTGTGATTAGTCATGCTAGTTTGAAGCAACTGAAAAAAGCAGGAAGAATTTTAAATGATGCTTTTAGGCAAGGACAATTACTGGAGGAAGACATGGTTATCAAAAAATTTGACGAAGCCGCAGAAGCGCATGATTTGATGGAAGCTAAAAAAGAAAATAGAAAAATCATCTTAGTTCCTTAAAGCAATCGATTAACTGATTTTATAAATGGCGGTCAGCAAGCCTGAAATTTTTTATCTAACTCTGCTTGTCTAAGTGAGATAAAACGTTGTCTACCTTCTTTCTAACATGAATAATTCCGCTTTCTCTTAAGATTTTAAAGTGATGTGATAAGTTATTTTGTATTGACATTTTAACATGATTAGCGTTATAATTCGATTATTCGATATATATCGAACTATTTTTATTTTTGGAAGATGATATCTAATGAATATACTTGATCGCTACTTTGTTTTATCTGATTTAGCAGGAAAGGATAAAAGAAAATTGACAGAACTTTGCAATTTATTTTCATAGAATGCTATCATAGAAGCTAATGATGGTAACACTTATTCTGGTAGAGAAGAAATTAATCCGTTTTTTGAAAAGTTCTTCAACAAAAATTCAGAATTGAAACATTTATGGGATACTAAAGAAATAGCTGATGACTTGCGCAGGCAAATTGGGCGGTTGTATGCCGCAGAAAAACTGGAAAGTACCTTGCTTTGACAGGTAGTGACTTAGTAAGGATAAATGGTGATAAGATTATTAATCTTAAAGTTAAAAGTGACTCTTAATACTTAAATATCCTATTTGTGAAAGGAGTTGTTAACAATGAAAATTAATACCTCTATGCTTTGGGAAGATAAAGCAAAATCAGAAGTGACCTATACGACTTACTTAATTGAAAAAACACCAGATATTAAAAATAAAAATCCTCGTCCAGCTGTCATCATTTGTGGCGGTGGTGGCTTTTTCAAGGTAACAGATAGGGAGAAAGAGCCTGTCGCACTTTATTTTCTGAACAAAGGTTTTCAGGCCATCACACTTGATTATACCGTTGGAAAAGGCAGTGGTTATCCTAAACCACTTTATGATTTGGCCAAAATGCTTTTGATCGTTAGAGAAAATGCACAAAATTGGAATATTGATACTGAAAAAGTCATTTTTATTGGTTTTTCAGCGGGAGCCACTCACAGTGCTTCTTTAGCAAATAGTTGGAACGAACCGTTTTTACAGAAATACTTTGATTATCCCGGAGAAACTTTGAAACCAAGTTTAGTTATCTTGTCTTATCCCTTGCTGGACTTTAATTATCAGTACGAGCAAGTATCAGTTGATCCAGATAATCAGATGCCAACAAAACTATCACCAATGCCTAAAATAGATTTTCTAACAGGTGCCTTGAAAACAGTCGTAGGTAAAGAATTAACAACAGAAAATTTAAAAGAATACAGTCCTATAGAGCACATTTCTCCAGCCACTGTGCCAACTTTTATTTGGGGAATGCAAGATGATGATTGCATCTACAATAATGCTCTTTTAGAATATGCTAAACGCTTGAAAGATAATGGTATCTTATATGAACTTCATATGTTTGCGTTAGGAGAGCATGGTTTATCCGTGATTAATAGCAATACACAAGCGAAATTTTCAGATTACGAAGAACTTGGTATTTGGAAAAAACTGTGCATACAATTTATTAATCGAGTTTTGCATTTAAAGTGAGGTTAGGTAAAAAATAATAATACTTTAAAATATAAATTTATTAGAAATTTTCGAGAGTTAGATTCCTTGTCATTCTTCCGCTGCTTAAAGTACTGACTAATTTTTATTGATGACACTAAAAAATTAAAAAACTTTGAAAAAGACATCAATTTTTGTTGGGATTTACGAATAGTATAAGTGAAATCTACTTTAGTCCTTTTTAAACTATTTGTTTGGGAATTTATTATCAGTCATAATTGAAGTTGTAGTTTTTAAAGCCTGCCTTTGCGCGGGTTTTTTAACTATCTATTTAGAAAGGAATTTTTGATGTTAGTTGCAAGGGATAAAAATGGAAAGTTGATTAATCTTCTGAATGGTATTCCTAACAAAAGTGATTTTTATTGTCCTGCCTGCCAATCGCCTGTACGTCTCAAAAACGGCAGGGTTATGCGTCCGCATTTTGCCCATGTTGCTTTGCAAGACTGCAAATTTTACGGTGAAAATGAGTCCGCTGAACACCTAAACTTGAAAGCAGAACTCTATCAGTCATTATCTCAGACGGAAAGTGTTAAGATCGAAAAAGTCATACCAGAACCTGAACAAATCGCAGACTTATTAGTTAATCATAACCTAGCATTAGAAGTTCAGTGTTCTCGCTTGTCCGAAGCTCGTCTGTGTGAGCGAACGCAGGCCTATCAGGCCAATGGTTATCAGGTACTGTGGCTGCTTGGGGAGAAACTCTGGTTGGATAGGCGTTTATCCAGCTTGCACAAACAATTTCTTTACTTTTCACAAAATATGGGCTTTCATCTTTGGGAATTAGATATTAATAGGCGTGAGTTGCGACTTAAGTACTTGATTTATGAAGATATTTTTGGCAAAGTCTATTATCAAACGAGGTCTTGTTCTTTTGATGGTAATATCATGACCTTTTTACAATTGCCCTATGCTAAGCAAACCTTGACTTCTTATCCTGTTCACCAGCGCAGGCAGGTTGGTTTAGCCATTCAAAAACAACTGCTAGCACGCAATCCGCGTTGGCTGCGTCAGCAAGAACTTGCTTATTCACAGGGGCGTAATCTGATAACACAATCAGATGCTGATTTTTTCCCGCAGGTAAGGTTACCGCAATGTTCAAGAGGCTTTTGTCAAATCAATCAGGATGTATCTCATTTTAGCGCAGCTTTTTTTCAATATTATCAAAAGCAAAAAGACAAAGAAATTCAAACACTGTATCCGCCAGCCTTTTATGATAAAATGAAATAAAAAGTTATAAAGGAGAAAGTGATGTCTGATAATCGCAGTCATATTGAAGAAAAATACCAATGGGATTTGACCAGCATTTTTCCAAACGATCAAACTTGGGAAAAAGAGGAGAAATCTTTAGCTAAGGATTTGGAAATAGCCGTTAAAAGAGCGGGTCATCTGCTTGACTCCAGTCAAAGTCTGCTGGAGATCACAGAACTTTATCTGGCTTTGAGCCGTCGTTTGGAAAAACTTTATGTTTATGCTTCTATGAAGAATGACCAAGACACCACGGTCAGTTACTATCAAGAATTACAAGCTAAGGCAACAGCATTGATCGCTAAATTTAATCAGACTTTTGCCTTCTATGAGCCTGAATTTATGCTGTTATCAACAGAAAAATATCAGGATTTTTTGGCAGATTGTCCGGATTTATTGCCTTATCAACATTTTTTTGAAAGATTATTCAAACAAAAAAAGCATGTTCTTTCTCAAAAGGAAGAGGCACTTTTGGCTGAAGCCAGTGAAATTTTTGGTGCTGCTGGTGAAACCTTTGAAATTCTTGACAATGCCGATATTATCTTTCCTTGGGTAAAAGACGAGACAGGAGAAGAAGTTGAACTATCTCATGGTAATTTCATCAGTTTGATGGAATCCAAAAACCGCAAAGTTCGACAAGAAGCTTATAAGGCCATGTACAGCATTTATGAGCAGTATCAACACACCTATGCTAAAACGCTGCAAACCAATGTTAAAGTTAATAATTTTCAAGCGAAAATCAGAAACTATAAGAGTGCGCGTGAAGCTGCTCTGGCAGCTAATTTTATTCCCGAAACTGTTTATGACACTTTAGTAGAAGCGGTCCATAATCACTTACCTTTGTTACAGCGTTATGTGAAGCTAAGGCAAAACGTTTTAGGCCTTGATGATCTTAAGATGTATGATATTTACGTACCACTCTCAGAAATGGATATGACTTTTACTTATGAAGCAGCCTTGGACAAAGCAGAAGAAGTGTTAGCTATTTTTGGGCGAGACTATGCTGAGCGTGTGCATCGTGCATTTAGGGAGCGTTGGATTGATGTACGAGTCAATAAAGGCAAGCGTTCAGGCGCTTATTCAGGTGGTTCCTATGACACCAATGCTTTTATATTGCTTAGCTGGCAGGATACTTTGGATAACCTCTTCACTCTTGTGCATGAAACAGGACATTCTCTGCATTCTACTTTTACACGTGAAAACCAACCCTATGTTTATGGTGATTATTCTATTTTTCTGGCAGAAATTGCTTCGACAACCAATGAAAATATTTTAACTGAAATGCTTCTCAAAGAGGTAAATGATGAAAAGCAACGTTTTGCTATTCTGAATCATTACCTTGATGGTTTCAAAGGGACGGTTTTCCGCCAAACACAATTTGCAGAATTTGAAGACTTGATTTATAGGGCTGATCAAGCAGGTGACGTTTTGACTAGTGATTATTTGAATAATCTCTATGCGGATCTCAATGAAACATACTATGGTTTAAGCAAGAAAAATAATCCGGAAATTCAGTATGAATGGGCTAGGATTCCGCATTTCTATTACAATTTTTATGTTTATCAGTATGCCACAGGCTTTGCTGCAGCTAGTTTTTTGGCTCACAAAATTGTTCATGGCAATCAAGAAGATAAGGACAAATATCTCAATTATCTCAAAGCTGGCAATTCAGACTATCCTCTCAATGTTATTGCTAAAGCAGGTCTTGATATGACTGACTCGTCCTATCTTGACCAAGCTTTCAAAGTCTTTGAAGAACGGTTAATAGAGTTAGAAAAATTGGTCGAAAAAGGAATTGATTAATAAGATAGCTTAAAAGCTATCTTAGGATGAAAACACTTTTCCCAGTCGTTCTCTGCTTGAAAAAATCGGCGGTCAATTGGAAGGAATTGTTAGGGAAACTTATCGTGGGCAAGACATTCAATTAGCACGTTATTGGATAGATTTAGAATAAATCAAAGCTTATGTTGTTCATTATTTCTGATGGTGGGAAATTTTAATGAAATGGAGAAAATATGCCACAAACAGCTTTTATTTGGGATTTAGATGGGACACTGATTGATTCTTATGAGGCCATTATGGAGGCTCTTGCGGTCACTTATAGGACTTTTGGTTTTGATTTTCAAGCAGATCCTATTCGACGTTATATTATCAAAGAATCGGTTGGGAAACTCTTAGACATACTGGCGAAACAGCACGGCCTTTCTTCTGAAGAATTAAAAACTTTCTTCATCCAAGAGCAAGTTAAGCGTGATGATAAGATTAAGTTGATGCCCTTTGCCAAAGAAGCGCTGCAGTGGGCCAAAGACAGAGGAATTAAGCAATTTATGTATACCCATAAAGGTGCCTCTACTGGAGCGGTGCTGGCAGAATTAGGAATTGTCTCTTATTTTACTGAAATATTGACAAGTGTGTCGGGATTTGAACGCAAACCACATCCACAGGGAATCTTTTATCTGCTGGAGAAATATCATTTGGATAGAGACAGAACTTACTATATTGGCGATAGACGTCTAGATGTAGAAGTTGCTGAAAATGCAGGCATCAAATCTATTAATCTAGCCCAGCCCCAGTCAGCTGCTAATCAGAAAATTGATAATCTGCAAGTCTTGACTCAGTTGAAAGATTTCTAAAAATATCTTCCTTAACCTAAGTTAGGGAATTTTTGTTATAATAAAAATCATGGTTAAATCTTACAGTAAAAATGCAAATCACAACATGCGACGTCCTGTTATTAAGGAAGACATTCTTCACTACATGCGTCATGAGCAAAAGGAAAATATGGGCTTTTTAAAGGAACTGGAAATATTTGCTCATGAGGAGAATATTCCAATCATTCCCCAAGAAACTGTTGTGTATTTTCGTTTTCTCTTGCAGACTTTTCAGCCTAAGAATATCTTAGAAATTGGGACGGCTATTGGTTTTTCAGCACTTTTGATGGCTGAGAATGCTCCACAAGCAAATATTACGACCATTGACCGTAATCCTGAAATGATTGCTCTAGCCAAGGAAAACTTTGCAAAATATGATAGTCGAAAGCAGATTAACTTGCTAGAAGGAGATGCTGCCAATATTTTAACTAAACTGAATGGGAATTACGATTTCGTTTTTATGGATTCAGCAAAGTCAAAATATATTGTTTTTTTACCAACTATTCTAGAGTGTTTAGAGATTGGCGGTATCGTTGTTTTAGATGATGTTTTTCAAGGCGGTGATATTGCTAAGCCAATTGAAGAAGTTCATCGCGGCCAGCGTACCATTTATCGTGGTTTGCAAAAGCTATTTGACGCAACACTGAAACATCCTGATTTGACTGCCAGTTTGCTGCCACTTGGTGATGGTCTGCTGCTGATTCGTAAAAACCGCAAAGAGATTGGTTTGATTGATTAAGTCATTTTTAAGAAATTATGATATAATAAAAGGGTTAATGACAAAAAGGAGTTTATCAAGAATGAAAAAACGTACGATTGCTACAGGACTTGTGACTTTGCTTTCTATTGTGACTTTAGCGGCTTGTTCAAAAACAAATCAAAACAGTAAAATTGCTACAATGAAGGGTGATACTATTACTGTTGCAGATTTTTATAATGAAGTAAAGAATTCAACAGCTTCTAAGCAGGCTGTATTATCTCTCTTAGTTTCAAAAGTTTTTGAAAAACAATACGGCGATAAGGTTTCTGATAAGGAAGTGACAAAAGCTTATAATGAAGCTGCTAAGTACTATGGTGATTCTTTCTCAAGTGCTTTGGCTTCACGCGGCTACACAAAAGAAGATTATAAGAAACAAATTCGTTCTGAAAAATTAATAGAATATGCTGTTAAGGAAGAAGCTAAGAAAGAAATAACAGACGCTAGTTATAAGTCAGCTTATAAGGATTATAAACCGGAAGTAACAGCTCAAGTGATTCAATTGGATAGTGAAGATAAGGCAAAATCTGTTTTAGAAGAAGCTAAGGCAGATGGTGCAGACTTTGCTAAAATTGCTAAAGATAATACCAAAGGAGATAAGACCGAATATAATTTTGATTCAGGCTCAACTAATCTTCCTAGTCAAGTTTTATCGGCTGCTTTGAATCTTGATAAGGATGGCGTTTCAGATGTCATTAAGGCGTCTGATTCAACGACTTATAAACCCGTTTACTATATTGTCAAAATCACGAAAAAGACTGACAAAAACGCCGATTGGAAAGCTTATAAGAAACGTCTGAAAGAAATTATCGTTTCTCAAAAATTAAATGACAGTAATTTCCGTAATGCTGTTATTGGAAAAGCCTTTAAGAAAGCTAATGTCAAAATTAAAGATAAGGCCTTTAGTGAGATCTTATCACAATATGCAGCAGCAAGCGGAAGTGGCTCTTCAGGGTCAACGACGACTACAACAGCCGCTTCAAGCGCTGCAACAACGGCCGCTGATGATCAAACAACAGCAGCAGAGACAACAGCAGCAGAATAAAGGACTTGTAAAGATTGACGAATGTTGAAAAAGACAGTATAATTGTTCTGTCAAGAATAATTTTTCTCTCATTTGCTTCAGAAAAATAGCGGTTGATGTGAGCTATGCAAATAGAAAAATTTGGCTGCTTGATTGATAAACAGAATAACATAATAAGAATGACAAGTTCATTGAATGAAGGTGGTACCGCGGTTTCTTCGCCCTTCTTACAGTGAACTTGTTTTTTGGAGAAAAAGCTATGAAGAGTTTTCAAATCAAACAAAAAATGTGGTCGCCAGGCGGTAAATTTACCATTACAGATGAGCTAGGAATCCCAACTTATCAAGTAGAGGGCTCCATCTTTAAAATTCCAAAGACATTTATCATTTCGGATATGCAGGGTAAACAGATCAGTCGTATCCAAAGGAAAACTTGGACCTTCCTTCCTAAGTTTTATGTCAATTTACACGATGGTTCTACATTTTTCCTGAAAAGAGATCTGTCATTTTTTAAACCTCACTATACAATTAAAGATTTAGACATGGAAATTCAAGGTGATTTTTGGGATATGAATTTTCGGCTCCTCCAAAATGATCAGGAAGTTGCTAGTATTTCTCAGGAATGGCTGCGCCTGACCTCGACTTATAATATTGAAGTATATGATGATCAATATGCAGACTTAGTGATATCACTGGTCATTGCTATTGACTATGTCAAGGCGATTGAAAATAGCTCTGCAAGATCATCGGCATCACATTAACTGTAGACTATCTGTGATCTTTAAAGAAAAAACTGAATTCATCCTATTAACAGATGCTTTTTCTGTTTGTCTCGTTCAATTATTTTTAATGAAAAGAAAGGAAAGGGAATTCGTCCTGTGATTGTCGAAAAATAGATAGTCTGCCTAAGATACAAGTATCTGCCGTCAGATTCCTAATTTTCTGTTCAATTACAGTCGGACTCTATATCTAAATATGAAACAATTAACATCAGCTCAAGTCCGCCAAATGTGGTTAGATTTTTGGAAATCAAAGGATCATGCTATCGAACCGTCGGCTAATCTCGTCCCTGTTAATGATCCCACACTACTGTGGATTAATTCAGGTGTCGCAACGCTGAAAAAATATTTTGATGGTTCTGTTATTCCTGAAAACCCACGCATTACCAATGCGCAAAAGGCCATCCGCACTAATGATATTGAAAATGTTGGAAAAACAGCTCGCCATCATACTATGTTTGAGATGCTGGGGAATTTTTCCGTTGGAGATTACTTCCGTGATGATGCTATCAAATGGGGCTTTGAACTTTTGACTAGTCCTGAATGGTTTGACTTGCCAAAAGACAAGCTCTATATGACCTACTATCCAGATGATAAGGATTCTTACAATCGCTGGATTGAATGCGGTGTTGAGCCAAGTCACCTGATTCCTATTGAAGATAACTTCTGGGAAATTGGTGCTGGGCCTTCAGGACCAGACACAGAAATTTTCTTTGATCGTGGAGAAGATTTTGATCCAGACCATATTGGTATGCGCCTCTTGGCCGAGGATATTGAAAACGATCGCTACATTGAAATTTGGAATATCGTGCTTTCGCAATTCAATGCTGATCCAGCTGTTCCTCGTTCTGAATACAAGGAATTGCCTCATAAAAACATTGATACGGGTGCTGGTTTAGAGCGCTTGGTTGCGGTTATGCAAGGGGCAAAAACTAATTTTGAAACGGATCTTTTCATGCCAATCATCCGTGAGATTGAAAAATTATCTGGTAAAACGTATGACCAAGATGGCGACAATATGAGCTTCAAGGTCATTGCAGACCATATTCGTTCTCTCTCATTTGCTATTGGTGATGGTGCCCTTCCGGGAAATGAAGGCCGTGGTTATGTCCTTCGCCGTCTCCTTCGTCGTGCAGTTATGCATGGCCGTCGTTTAGGCATCAATGAACCCTTCTTGTATAAATTGGTTCCAACTGTTGGTAAGATTATGGAATCCTACTATCCAGAAGTGCTTGAAAAACAAGATTTTATTGAAAAAATTGTCAAACGTGAAGAAGAGACCTTTGCACGGACCATTGATGCGGGCTCAAACATGTTAGATCAACTTTTGGCTGATTTGAAGGCTGCTGATAAAGATACGCTTGAAGGAAAAGATATTTTCAGACTTTATGACACTTATGGCTTCCCAGTAGAATTGACCGAAGAATTGGCAGAGGATGCAGGCTTCAAGATAGATCATCAAGGCTTCCAAGCTGCTATGAAAGAACAACAAGAACGTGCGCGTGCCAATGTTGTCAAAGGCGGCTCCATGGGTATGCAAAATGAAACTCTGTCAAACATTACCGAAAAATCTACTTTCAATTATGAAAAAGAAGCACTTGACAGCAGTCTTTCTGTCATCATTGCTGACAATAAGCGTATAGAAGCAGTATCAGAAGGCCAAGTTCTGCTTGTTTTTTCGGAGACACCATTCTATGCTGAAATGGGTGGACAAGTAGCTGACCATGGGCTTATCAAGAATGATAAGGGAGACACTGTTGCTCGTGTGACAGATGTGCAAAAAGCGCCAAATGGTCAAGCCCTTCACACAGTTGATGTTTTGGGCAGCTTGTCAGTAGGGACAACTTATCATCTAGAAATTGATCATGAACGTCGCAACCGGGTCATGAAAAATCATACGGCTACTCATCTTCTTCATGCGGCGCTGCACAATGTCATTGGCAATCACGCCACTCAGGCAGGTTCTCTAAATGAAGTGGAATTCTTGCGCTTTGACTTCACCCATTTTGAAGCGGTAACGCCAGAAGAGCTCCGTCAAATTGAAGAAGAAGTCAACCAACAAATCTGGAAGGCTATTCCTGTGACAACCATTGAAACAGACCTTGATACCGCCAAGGAAATGGGTGCCATGGCTCTCTTTGGTGAAAAATACGGTAAAAATGTGCGTGTGGTTTCTATCGGCGACTATTCTGTTGAACTTTGTGGTGGGACCCATCTTAAAAATACTTCTGAAATTGGCATCTTCAAGATTGTCAAAGAAGAAGGTATTGGTTCAGGAACTCGCCGTATCCTAGCTGTGACCAGTAAGGAAGCCTTTGAAGCCTACCGCCAAGAAGAAGACATACTTAAAGAAATTGCCGCAACGCTTAAAGCGCCTCAAATGAATCAGGTAGCCAACAAGGTAGCTTCGCTGCAAGACCAATTGCATAAATTGCAAAAGGAGAATGCCGAGCTGAAAGAAAAAGCAGCCGCAGTAGCCGCAGGCGATATCTTCAAAGATGTTAAAGAAATGAATGGTCTTCGCTATATTGCAAGTCAAGTCGAAGTTGCCGATGCGGGTGCCCTTCGGACCTTTGCTGATCAATGGAAACAAAAAGATTACTCCGACGTTCTTGTTTTAGTTGCCAGCATTGGTAAAAAGGTCAATGTTCTTGTTGCCAGCAAGTCTAAGGATATTCATGCTGGTAATCTCATCAAGACTTTGGCACCAATCGTTTCAGGTCGTGGTGGTGGTAAACCAGACATGGCCATGGCAGGTGGTTCAGATGCCTCAGCCATCAAAGATTTGATTGCCGCAGTAGCAGAGAATTTGTAAAATTTATCTTTGCAAAAGAACTATTTTATAACTAATCAAAAGGTTTTGGGTATATCCCAAAACCTTTTTTGTAATGGTATAATTTTAGACCGTTTTCTGACTCGTGTGAAACAAACCACATACCATTAAACTGCCCCTCAATTGTTAGGTTTTGTATTCATCTTTTTGGAGGATGATATATTGACAGGCAGTCCTGATTTTTATAAGTGCTTTATTTAACATTTTTCACTTTTAAGAAGGAATTGATTCTTAAAGCTTTTAGGTCAACATCATTAGATAAAATACCAATTTTTCGCAAGTCGCTGGCTACAGTATCGAAGCTATCATAAGCACCTGAATAGCTAGGTTTAAAAGTATAGCTGTTTAGACTGGTAATATTGCTGTCTTTACTGCCAGCAACATAGTTTTGATTTAACTGAATATCAACCGTTTTTTCTTTGTGCTTTTGCACCCAATTGGCTGCTTTTTGCATGGCAAGAGTATATTTAGCAGCAACAGCTGGATGTTTCTTGACTATATCGTTTGATACATAAGCGACACAGCAATATTCGTTTTTAAAACCTTTGTCAGTTGATGAATTAGCTAATGTTTTAAAGCCGTATTGTTTTTTCAGAACTTCAGTATCTGAATCACCGAGGGCAATGGCATCAACTTCGCCTTTGTCCAGAACCTGCCCTAACTGATCGCTTTGGTAAGTAACAAAACTGACATCACCTTTCTCATCAGAGACTTTTAAACCAGATTTTGCCAGAACACGTTTAGCAAAGATAGCGGGACTGCCCGCAACAGCAGTTACCCCGATCTTCTTCCCTTTTAGTTCGGCAGCAGACTTGATTTTGCCATTTTTTGTTAATATCTGCAGACAGCCAGTATGCAGGCCGGTAGTGATTTTTAGCTTAGCACCATTAGCTAGAGGCTGAATAATACTTGCCATCAAAGAGTTAGAGGCATCAATCTTGCCAGCATTTAAAGCATCAAGATTAGAAGTATCCTGTCCGATTTTAACAACCTTGTATTTCAAGCCAACATCATCAAAAAAGCCTTTTTCAATAGCTATCTGTTGGGGGGCACCGCAAAGATCAGAGTTTTCAGAAATTTTTAGGATATAAGAATCTTTTCCAGAAGCATTATAGTTTTTAGATGTCGAAATAGAGGACTTTGAACAGGCTGCCGAGCTCACTGATATGATGAATAAAATAAGTCCAAGTCCGAGACATTTAGGGGTTGAATATTTTGTCATTAGTGCTTTCCTCTTTTCTTTAGAAGTTCAATATGTGTAAGATCTTTTCCTTAATAGCAATAAAGTTCTGAGAGTCTCTTTCTCTTGGCCTTTTCAAGTCAACTGCAATACTTTCCTTAATAACAGCTGGTCTTGGTGTCATGGCAAACACGCGGTCAGAGAGAAAAACAGCTTCTTCGACATCATGAGTTACCATGATCATGGTAATTTGGCGTTTTTGCCAAATATCAATAAGCTCAGCCTGCATCTTGCTTCTGGTAAAGGCGTCTAAGGCGCCAAATGGTTCATCAAGCAGTAGGACATCGGGATTATTAATCAATGCTCTAGCAATATTGACCCGTTGCTGCATACCACCAGATAGATTATGAGGATAGGCTTTTTCAAAACCACTCAGTCCAACTAAATTGATATAGTCTTTAACTTCTGCCAGACGTTCTTTTTCTTTATTCAACTTTAGGCCTAGGGCGATATTATCATAAACAGTCAGCCAAGGATAAAGGGTTGCTTCTTGAAAGACAAAGCCGAGCTTTCGCGAGGGCTGGCTAATTATCTGATCATCCAGCCAAACCTCACCTTGACTGGCTTTCTCCAGACCTGCAATGATGCGCAGAAGAGTTGTTTTTCCGCTCCCTGAAGGGCCGACAAGCGAAATAAATTCTCCGGGTTCAATATCTGTATTAATCTGATGCAGAGCCTCAATCTCTGTATGCGCATCATCAGTTGCTTTAAAGATCTTTTGAACGTGATTAATCCTGAGAAATCCTACCATTTAATAAATCCTTTCTGCCATGAGAGTAATCTATCACGAACCTTGAAAAGAAGTGTAATAATCAAGCTAAAAGTAACAGCGATAGTAATCAAACCAGCATAGACATTAGCATAGCCTAAGACTTCCCTCTGCCAGTTGATATACCAGCCAATACCGTATTTAACGCCCAGCATTTCTGCTGTCATCAAGGTGATAAAACTGGTACAGGCGCCATTGAAAATACCGACAAAAACATTGGGCAGGCTAGCTGGAAGGGCAACATGAGCAATCTTTTGAAAAGTTGTAGCTCCAAGAGTATCTGCGACTTCAAAATAAGTTTTTTTGACATTTTGAATGCCGGAGTTGGTTAAAATCGTCACAGGAAACCAGACAGAAAGACTGATCAGAAAAATACTGGCTGCAAAGCTTGTAGGAAAAGCTGTCAAGGCCAGAGGGACAAAAGCTGTGGACGGAATCGGTCCCAGAATTTTGACAATTGGATCTAACCAGTAATTAAAGGAGGTAAACCAACCAACTAGAATACCTGTCAGTAGGCCTAAAGCAATTCCGATAGCCCACGAAATAGCTAGTAACCGCAGTGAAAAGAGATCGCATTTTAGAATGAAAGGGCCACTTTTGACAAAGACCGCCAGAATTTTATTGGGACTGGGAAAGAAAATCTCAGGTAGTAAGCTCAACTTTTCAGTGACAAAATTATAAACGGCCAATGCCAAGTAGCTGGTACCAATAAAATAGCTTTTGTGATAAAATTTTCCTTTTTTGTGGCGTACAATACTAAAAAAGGCCGCTGCAAGCGAAAGAGCAAAAGAAATCCAGAGAAAATATAAATACCAAGATTGGATTTTAGTAAAACTAACGGCAGATTTAGGAATGAGAAGCTGTGCTAAAATCGTCAACAAAATAGCAGAACTAGTGAAAAATAAACGATAGTAGTCTTTTGCAGTCTCCAAAAAATCATCACCTTTCTTTGTTTTCCTCATTATACTATTAGTCAAATCATTTGCATAATTAATAAAAATTAGACTGGGGCATAAAAAATTTTTATAGAGTTTAAATAAAAAATAACTTTCCTGATAAAGTCCTTAAACTTTTACTTTATAACTAATATAGCAATGAAATAAGCCCTAAAAGCGTCGTGAAAAAGATGAGCTTTCTTGACAGGCTTTATATCTATAAGGAGGACAGCATGATAGATTATATGCTAGAGACGAAAAATTTAACTAAACAGTTTGGTAAGCAAACAGCGGTTAACCAATTGAATTTGAAAGTTGAACGTCGTTCAATTTATGGTTTGCTGGGGCCTAATGGTTCCGGCAAATCGACAACACTTAAAATGATTACTGGAATGCTAAGAAAGACATCTGGTCACATTCTTATAGACGGACACGATTGGAGCCGCAAGGATTTGGAAAATATCGGGGCTCTGATTGAATCACCGCCACTTTATGAAAACCTGACTGCGCGTGAAAATTTAAAGGTAAGAACCTTGATGCTGAGTTTACCTGATAGTCGCATTGATGAGGTTTTAAAAATAGTGGATCTAACCAATACGGGTAAAAAAAGAGCAGGGCAATTTTCTATGGGCATGAAGCAGCGTCTGGGTATTGCTATCGCACTTTTGAACTCACCTCAACTTTTGATTCTGGATGAGCCGACTAATGGGCTTGATCCTATTGGTATTCAGAAGTTGCGTGAGCTCATTCTCTCCTTCCCTACACAAGGAATTACAGTCATTATTTCCAGTCATATCTTATCCGAGATTCAGATGACAGCGGATCATATTGGTATTATTTCTAATGGCGTACTGGGCTATCAGGAGAAGATTCACCAAGATGAAGACTTGGAAAAACTCTTTACAGAGGTTGTGATGAAATATCGAGGAGGTGAGTGATATGCTGGGCATGTTTCAGACAGAAAGATTAAAACTGAAGCGTACGATGGCAAAGAAATTATTATTTCTTGGTCCACTATTGGTAGTAATACATGGTTTTATGGTACCTCAGTATTTGATTACGGATGCTTATAATTGGTGGTATGTTATGATTTTTCCAGGGCTGCTGATCTTATTTGCTGCTTTAATAAATACTTACGAAGAAAAAAAGCTGCATTATCGAGCAGTGTTTCCTTTGCCCATTTCTTTAAGAAAATTTTGGATAAATAAAGTGCTGACTTTGGCTTATTATTTGACTCTGAGCAGCTTCTTGCATTGTTTTATTTTAGTCTTGTTGAAATATTTTATTTTTCCTCATTATGGAGAAACTTACCTTATTAGTCAAATGCTTCTTGCTTCTATGGTCTTATTGCTCAGTGTATTTTGGCAGCTTCCATTTTGTTTATGGCTAGCAAAGAAATTGGGCCTAGTTATCACCGTGTTAGTCAATTTCACAGCTAATGTTATTTTGGGAATTGCTTTTTCAACGACTGCTTATTGGTTGCTGTGTCCTTATGCTTGGGGAATACGATTGATGATCCCCATTATGAAAATATATCCCAATGGACTGAAAGCTGGATCAGAAGCCGCAGCACCGTTATTAGCAACCAGCAGCTGGTCTATTATGATCAGCTTAACTCTGGCGTTTGTCCTCTTTGTAGGTCTTACTTGGTTGACAGCACTTTGGTTTGAAAAACAGGAGGTTAAGTAATGGTTAATTTGATTGGGGCAGAATTTTTAAAATATAACCGTACCTTTTTGCCTTGGATACATGTATTTTTACCAACTGGTATTGCTGTTTTAACTGCTGTCTTTGGTCTTGTGACACCTGCTTATTCTTGGGAGAGTATCACTAGTGGTTATTTACAAATGCTAGGAATTGCTTTTCCGCTGGTCATTGCTATTGTTTGCAGCAAAGCTGTTGAATTAGAGGCGGAAGCTGGTCATTTTCAAACTGTCCTAGCAAATAGTCAACGAAAAGTTCTTTATTTTATAAAGCTTGTCAATCTTATGCTGATGGAAATTATCGCTGTTTGCCTAGCTCTGTCTGTCTTTGGTCTATTGTATCGTTCAAAAATAGATGTCCCCTATCTTGCCTTTTACGGTTATGCGGGATTACTTTTGATAGTATCAACAGTTATTTTATATTTACTGCATTTGGTTATTGCTTTTTTATTTGATAGCGGGGCAACGATTGGTCTAGGTATTTTTGAAGTTCTGGTTTCGGCCTTGCTTTTAACAGGCTTAGGTGATAATATCTGGCAATTTGTGCCTGCTGCTTGGCCAGCACGGTTGATGGGAACCTTGTTTGAAATGTTGCAGTATCCTGATCAAAATCCTATTTTTGCCCAGCAGATTCTCCTCTGGCTGGAAGTTGCAGTTCCACTAACTTTAATGGCTTTAATCCTTAGTATAATCTGGTTCGACAGATGGCAAGGACGTAGCAATGAGGAATAGAATTTAGAACTGCATTCACAGCAAATATTCTATCTTATGAAATAGTGTTGGCATAGCAAAAGCGACTATAAGGTAGAAGTAAAAGAACAGTTTCCGCTGTGCTAAAAAGGATATTGACGTCAGGGCAATATTTGAGAGGAGTTTCGAGACTGAAGCTTCGAAAATAAGCAATGGAACTCCTTGAGGAAGTCACTTACATCCTACTATCCAAGGAAACGGTTAAAAAAATTATGAATACAAGATCTTAGGAAAGAATTGGTATAATCTTTTCCAATTAGATGGTGATTTTATTTCATTTGTACACTTTATGATATGTGAGGGTCTGTATGCTTAACATTGAAAACTTATTTTATGAAAAGAAAAGGAGATTGATTTATGACAAATAGAAAAACACTAACGGGATTTCAGCTCAAATACATTGCTCTAGGAGCTATGTTATTGGACCATATTCATTATTTTTTTGAGTACACAGGTAAGGTTCCCCTATGGTTTACTCAAGTGGGGAGAATAGCCGCTCCATTATTTTTATTTGCTATTATTGAGGGTTTTATTCATACTCATGACCGAAAAAAATATTTCCTGAAGATTTACGGCTTAGCTGTTATAATGGGACTTATTCAGTTTGGCTTTTATAATGTGCTTCACCCTTTGGTGCGGGGAGATGGTTTTTTTCCAAAGAATATGATGCTGTCTTCATTTGCTATCTTACTGGTTGCTTTACAAGGTATTACTTGGATCGAGGAGAAAAAGTATCTTAGAGGGATACCGACACTCCTTTTTCCGATTATTCTTCCCTTTCTCTTTATGCCTTTTTATCGTCTTTTCATGGCTTCAGACAATGATTTAGGTATGTTTGTGGTTAATCTGCTGAATTTCACTGTTCTGCCATTACATTTTTCCATTATGGATGGTGGAACAGCGACTTTGATTGTAGGAATAGCAATGTATCTTTGTCGAAAAACTATAAAAAGGGAAGTTATAGCTTTTGTGATCATTTCTTTGATCATTGATTTAGGCCGTGTATGGTTATCAGGTGTTCCGTTAACATTTCATGGTCTCTTCTTTTCTTATTTTGAGTGGTTAGAAATTTTTGCAGCTCCTCTGATGCTAATGTACAATGGCAAACGAGGTAAAGGCAATAAATATCTCTTTTATGTTTTCTATCCTCTGCATATTTACTTGCTTTATACCTTGTCAGTATTACTTTATAGATGATATGATTATAACAGTATAACAAATAGAAATAGAAATGGAAGTAACATGACCCATATTTTGGTAATTGATGATGATGCAGATATTTTGGCTCTGATAAAAAATACCTTGCAACTGCAAAACTATCTGGTGGAGACTTTTGTCAGTGCCAATCAGGTTGACTGCTCAAAATTAGCAGACTATGATTTGATTTTACTGGACATTATGATGCCTGATGTGGACGGGCTCAGTTTTTGTCGGGACATTCGGAATTTGGTGGACTGTCCCATTCTTTTTCTGACAGCTAAGTCACAGGAAGCAGATGTTGTCACGGGGCTTAGTTATGGAGCAGATGATTATATTTGCAAGCCTTTTGGTGTGCAGGAATTACTGGCGCGTGTTGATGCCCATCTGCGTCGAGAAAGGCGTGAGCATCATGCCAGTCTGGTTCTTGAGCCTATCCGTTTTGATCTTTCTGCTAAGCGGGTTACTGCTAAGGGAAAGAAACTTGATTTGACCAAGTCTGAGTATGAAATCTGTGAACTGTTAGCCAAGCGTCGCGGTCAAGTTTTTTCTAAAGATCAGCTTTATGATTATTTGTATGCTTATGAAGAACGGGGAACACCTGCAGCTATAGCAGAGCATATCAAAAATATTCGGGCTAAGTTTAGAACTATTGGGCTTGAGCCCATTGAAACGGTCTGGGGGATAGGCTATAAATGGAAATGAAAAAATCAGGTCGCTCTTTAAAAATGATTTTTACCCAGTATTTTGCGACAGTTAGTTTGGCTTTCATTGCTTTACTATGCCTAATTTGGGCTGTTTTTGTCATAAGTCTCAATACCAAGCTTATCATTCCTGCCAATCAGACAGAACAAGAACTCTATCGCTTAGAAGATAAAATTGAAAAAGCTGATACTTTTCAAGCCAAACGTTTGCCCAAAGATACAACTTATCTTTTAATGACCAAAGATGGTAAGATCAAAGAAAGCAATATGCCTAAAAAGCTGCAGAAACAAGCTCTGGTCAGTTATTCTGGACAAACTGTCAATTCTGCTGAATATGGTTATTTTATGACTTTGAAGCCTAAAAATGAAGTTTATATTATTAATTATCGACTGGAAGCTCATTATTCAGTTGCCTGGATGAATAAGTATCTTCCTAATGTGAGTCTATTAGGACTTATTTTGACAGGACTTGGAGTATTGCTTGTGTTTACTTTAGTGACGATACTCTTTGCCCGCAGGCTTCAGCGACAATTGTCTCCGATTATTGCTGCTACGCAGAAAATAGCCAAGCAGAATTTGGATTTCACAGTACAATCATCTGATATTAAGGAATTTAATCAAGTTTTAAATAGCTTAGATACCATGCGAGCAGCCTTGAGGGATTCCTTGATGCACAGCTGGCAAGTGGAGCAGGAGAAGCAAAATCAAATAGCTGCCTTAACACATGATATTAAAACGCCGCTGACAGTCATTAAAGGGAATACGGAACTGCTTAAGCAAACGGAGCTATCAGAGACTCAGGAGGCATTTGTTGGCTACAGTTTAAAAAATATTGGACAGGTAGAGACCTATCTTCAGCAATTGTCCTATCTAGCTAAAAACAGCCAATTACAAGATTTTCACCCTGAAAAGATAAAGGTCGCAGCCTTTTTGGAAGAATTATCCCAAAACAGCCAAGCCCTTGCTGCAACGAAAGATATAAAGATTCAATTTGTCAATAATTTATCTGATGCTCAGCTCACTGCTTATTGGGATAAAGGATTGTTGGCGCGTGCACTGATGAACATTATTTCCAATGCAGTAGAGCATAGTCCCCAATGCAGTCAGCTGCAGTTAGTGTGTCATCTGGAAAATGAGCTTTTTCAATTGACTTGTCTAGATAGCGGTCAGGGCTTTTCAAGAGAGGCTTTAGATAAAGCAAAGATGCAATTTTTCCAAGATGATACCAGCCGTCATGACCGCAAGCATAGCGGTCTTGGTCTAACTATTGCAGACAATATTATTCGTTTGCATGGAGGAAACTTGAGCTTATCCAATGATGCTAAAACAGCCAGCGGCAGAGTTGATGTCGTCTTACCACTGGCTAAAATGTAAACTTTATTTTATTAATATCTTTTATAAACAAAAAACGGAAATAAAATGATTTCCGTTTTTTGCATATTATTTTAGATTTGACTATGATATTTGTCAAATCTAAAAAGAGGTGATATATTGTAATTGTGAAAACCCAAATTGGGGTGAAAAAGTGAGAATAGAAGAAACCGCTGTTATTTTACAATTTTACTTTGTTTTGTTTTTCTGCCAAAAAGTAAGTCATTTTGGTTTAATAAATGTTATGCTTAGCTGTTATTCTTAGTCTTTTATCATTATCAGCATGATGAGAAATGAGGATATATTTGATGCCAATACTTAAAAATCGACTTAAAGAACTACGTGCTAGAGATGGCATTAATCAGACTCAACTTGCTAAATTAGCAGGCATTTCCCGACAGACAGTCAGTTTAATAGAGCGTAATGAATACACACCTTCTGTTGTCATCGCCTTTAAGATTGCTAAATCTTTTGGTGAATCTGTGGAGAATGTTTTTAGTTTAATGGAGGAAGAAAACGAAAAAGTTAAACGGAGCTGTAGTAAGAAGAGTTAAGCCGTTGTTTATCGCTACTGCTGGAGGCAGCTCTGGTTTCTCATTACTCAAAGCGTGACTGTTGCTACTGTCATTCATCCTTGTATTTTAGTTATAAACTTTAAATGATCAGAGAATATTATAAATAAATCAGAGGAGATTAAAATGAAAATTGTTTTAAATAGTATTAAAGTTATTGGATTGATTTTATTATCACTTGTTTGTAATATTATTCCTATGTATCTCTTGCAGTATCAAAACAAACTGTCTTTGCCTGCTAAGTGGGGTCTGGGATTGGTTTATATTGTCTTAATTATTTTGGTCATTTATTTCTTGTGGCAGGCTCACAAAAAGCATGACTCAGCAGAAGTGGCAACTCAAAAAATGACAGCTAAAGACATTGGTATTGCTCTGCTATTTTTCTTAGTCGCTAGGGTAGTTGCGATTACAGGGACTTTAATTAATCAAATACTGTCTGGACAAAGTACGACGACCAATGATGCAGCTTTGCAAAGTTTAACGGCTTTCTTCAAAAACGGCTTCTTTCTCTATACACTTTTGTATGTGATTTTAGTTGGCATAGTCGGACCTATTATTGAAGAGATGGCTTATCGTGCCTTTCCTAATCACCTTTGGTTTAAAAATAGTCACAAGGTTTTAGCAGGTATCATCACAACACTTCTTTTTGCCTTTCCGCACGCAACAACACTTTTTGAATTTGTCCTTTATGCTTGTATCGGAGCTATTTTATATCTAGCCTATGCACGTAGAGGAAATATTAAGGACTCCATGCTTGTTCATATTTTAAATAATTTGCCTACGGCGCTTTATTTCTTATTTATAGCTTTAAAATGAAATAATTTTGTTATCATGAGTTAAAGTATCTAGTTATAAACTAGGTACTTTTTACATTTTATTCATTTTTAGCTTGACTTATGAATAAATATACGATAAAATAAACAACATCTTTATAAAGGAAGTGAATAAGTATGAAAGTTTCGATTGTCGGTATTACGGGATATAGTGGATTAGAATTAGTCCGAATCTTAAATGGTCATCAGAAAGTTGAGCTTGTATCTGTCCATGCTACTAAGGAGATTGGAACAAAATTATCTGATATTTATTCATATTTAAAAGGAATTTGTGATTTAGAAATTCAATCTTTTGATAGTCAAAAAATAATGGCGACAGCTGATTTGGTATTTTTTGCTACCCCCAGCGGTGTCGCTAAAGAATTAGCTAAAGACTTCATTGCAGCTGATTTTCCAGTCATTGATATCTCTGGAGATCATCGTATGCCTGCTGCCATTTATGAAAAATGGTATAAGAAAGCAGCAGCTGAACAAGCATCTTTGGATAAATTCACATACGCTCTGGCCGAATTGACAGATGTTAAGGGAAAGAAATTCATTGCTAATCCGGGCTGTTATGCGACAGCAACTGAATTGGCTTTGCTTCCTTTGGTTAAGGAGAAACTTATTGATGTGAACAGTATCATCGTGGACGCTAAGTCTGGACTAACAGGAGCAGGCAAGGTCTTGTCAGAGTCCAGTCATTTTGTCAATGTCCATGATAATTACGTTACTTACAAGTTAAACCGCCATCAACATATTCCTGAAATTGTCCAAGAGTTGAAACGATTTGATAACAACTTGGAACATATCCAATTTTCAACCTCGCTTTTGCCTGTTAATCGTGGTATTATGGCAACCTGTTATGTGACTTTAAAGCAGACTTTAAGCAATGAAGCCATTAGCAAAATTTATCAGGATCTTTATGCAGATAAGCCTTTTGTCCGCTTACAGCAAGACTTGCCAGAATTGCATAATGTCATTGGTTCAAATTTTTGTGATATTGGCTTTGCCTATAATCCAGTAACCAATGTCCTAACAGTCATTTCGGTTATTGATAATCTGGTTAAAGGAGCAGCTGGTCAGGCTGTTCAAAATCTCAATTTGATGATGGGATGGGATGAGACAGAAGGCTTCCCGATGACACCTAGTTATTTATAAAAAGGATAAGAAAGGAATAGGACCTCAGCTCATCAACTGTTAAAAGTGATGAGCAATGAAAACAATTGAGTGCGCTTGTTTTGGTTTTAAAAGAGAGTCATTCTTTTAAGATATTACTTTGCAAGAGTGCTGTTGTTAGAAGGTTGAAAGTTTACGATATGAAAATAATTGATGGAAATATTGCCAGTCCGCTAGGTTTCTCAGCGGATGGCTTACATGCTGGTTTTAAAAAGAGAAAAAAAGATTTTGGCTGGATTGTGTCAGAAGTTCCAGCAAGTGTGGCAGGTGTTTATACAACCAATAAAGTCATTGCCGCACCGCTGATTGTTACCAGAGAGTCTGTGAAAAAGGTTCAAAAAATGCAAGCTCTTGTTGTTAACTCAGGCGTTGCTAATTCATGTACCGGCCTTCAAGGAATGGAAGATGCTTATACCATGCAAAAATGGACAGCAACGAAGCTAAAGATTGCTCCTGAGTTGGTTGGTGTTGCTTCAACAGGCGTCATTGGTGACTTGATGCCCATGGATACTTTGCAAAAAGGTCTTTCTAAATTAGTGGTCAATGGGAATTCAGATGATTTTGCGCAAGCTATCTTGACGACAGACACAAAAGTTAAGACAGTGGCTGTAACAGAGCAATTTGGTCGTGATGAGGTTACTATGGCAGGTGTCGCTAAGGGTTCTGGTATGATTCACCCTAATATGGCAACCATGTTAGCCTTTATTACTTGTGATGCTGTCATTTCAAGCGAAACGCTGCAGCTGGCTCTTAGTCAAAATGTTGAAACGACGTTTAATCAAATTACAGTAGATGGTGACACTTCAACTAATGACATGGTCCTTGTCCTCTCTAATGGCTGTACCTTAAATAAGGAAATACTGCCAGATACACCGGAGTTTGATAAGTTTTCAGCTATGCTTCATTTTGTCATGCAAGAGTTGGCTAAGAAAATTGCCAAGGATGGTGAAGGGGCGACTAAGCTCATTGAGGTTGAAGTGATTAATGCTCCTAATAGTTTAGATGCACGTATGATGGCTAAAAGCGTTGTTGGTTCTAGCCTTGTTAAAACGGCAATTTTTGGTGAAGATTCCAATTGGGGCCGTATTTTGGCAGCAGTTGGCTATGCTGGTGTTGATGTTCCCGTGGATAATATTGATATTTATCTGGCAGACATTCCAGTCATGCTAGCTTCTGGTCCTGTTGATTTTGATGAGGAAGACATGCAGGATGTCATGCGAGCAGATACTATTAAGATTATTGTGGATTTGCATGCAGGGGACAGTGTTGGTAAGGCTTGGGGTTGTGATTTGTCCTATGATTATGTTAAAATCAATGCCCTCTATCGGACCTAGCAGCTGAGCCATTAGCAAAGGAAAGCAAATGAAAGATATTATTGTTATTAAAATTGGCGGAGTAGCAAGTCAACAGCTGAGTGGAGATTTTCTCAGTCAAATCAAGAACTGGCAGGATGCTGGCAAACAGCTTGTTATCGTCCATGGCGGTGGCTTTGCGATTAATAAGTTAATGGAAGAAAATCAGGTTCCAGTCAAAAAAATCAATGGCTTGCGAGTCACTAGCAAAGATGACATGGTTTTGGTAAGTCACGCTCTTCTTGATTTGGTTGGAAAGAATTTACAGGAAAAATTAAGGCAGGCAGGTGTCAGCTGTCAGCAGTTAAAATCGGACATTAAGCATGTAGTGGCTGCTGATTATCTAGATAAAGACACCTATGGCTATGTCGGCGATGTGACGCATATTAATAAAAGGGTCATTGAAGAATTCCTTGAGAACAGGCAGATTCCTATTCTTGCTTCTTTAGGCTATTCCAAAGAAGGGGACATGCTCAATATCAATGCGGATTATCTAGCGACAGCAGTAGCGGTAGCACTTGCGGCTGATAAACTGATTTTGATGACCAACGTTAAAGGTGTTTTAGAAAATGGAGCTGTGCTGGAAAAGATAACAAGTCATCAAGTCCAAGAAAAGATTGATACAGCTGTTATTACTGCTGGTATGATTCCCAAAATTGAGAGCGCTGTTAAAACAGTAGCCGCAGGCGTCGGGCAGGTTTTAATTGGAGATAATTTATTGACAGGAACGCTTATCACAGCAGATTAATAGAAAGGAATTGGAGTCGAATAGAAGGACAGAGATTCATTAAAGCAAAGTGACGTCATAAAAGATGCTCTTTCAATTTTTATAGTATTGTGTTCTAAAAATGTCGTACTTTCTATTCGTTTTCACTATTTAGTTATGAGTAACTTATTTCAAAACTATACAAGAGCAGATCTTGAGTTTATCAAAGCAGAAGGTAACTATCTCTTTGATACACAAGGGAAAAAATACCTTGATTTTTCAACAGGCATTGGCGTGACTAATCTGGGTTTTCATCCGCAAGTTCAAGTTGCCTTGCAAAAACAGGCTGAGCAAATTTGGCACACACCCAATCTTTATCAAAATAGTTTGCAAGAAGAAGTCGCTGCTAAGTTGATGGCTGGTAAGGATTATTTAGCTTTCTTTTGTAATAGCGGTGCAGAGGCCAATGAAGCGGCTATTAAAATTGCCCGTAAAGCAACGGGCAAGCAAGAGATTATTACTTTTCAGAATTCCTTTCATGGCAGGACCTTTGGCTCCATGTCAGCGACAGGACAGGATAAAATCAAAGTCGGTTTTGGTGATGCTGTCCCGCATTTTCACTATGCCGTTTTCAATGACTTGAACAGTGTTAAAGCTTTGGTGACAGAAAACACAGCTGCTGTTATGCTGGAACTCGTTCAAGGAGAGTCTGGTGTGCTGCCTGCTGAGCAGGACTTCGTGACAGCCCTAGCTGATTACTGTCAGAAGAATGGTCTGTTGCTTATCATAGATGAGGTACAGACAGGTATGGGACGGACCGGCAAGCTCTATGCCTTCCAGCACTATGGCATTGAACCGGATATTTTTACATTGGCAAAAGGTCTAGCCAACGGAGTCCCTGTTGGTGCCATGTTGGCAAAAAAGCAGTTTGGCAGTGCCTTTGGTCCCGGTTCGCACGGTTCAACCTTTGGCGGCAATAAATTAGCCATGGCAGCCAGTTCGGCCGTTCTTGATATTATGACTAAGGCAGGTTTTTTAGAGCAGGCTTGGGAAAATGCTCATTATTTACAAGAGCAGCTCACGTCTGCCTTGCAGGTTGCTGATACGGTCACTCAAGTGCGCGGACTGGGCTATATGATAGGTATTGAAACGACGGCTGACCTTGGTCAAATGGTCAAGGCTACTCGCGACCGAGGTTTGATCGTCCTGACAGCAGGAACCAATGTTATCAGGCTCTTACCGCCGCTGACTCTGACCAAGGATGAGATCGATCAAGGCATAATGATTTTACAGGAAGTGTTTGAACAGCATAATTGATAAAAATAATTGCTAAAATAATAGTGACCAATACAATTTAAAAGACTTATCAATATACCTAGCTCTAAAGCGAGACATTTGATAAGTGCTTCTTCTTTTTAATTTATTTGAATAATGATTGGCTTATTTTCCCATGAGATAATCGTCATCATGCATGGCTTCAACAGAACCAAGCAGGTAACCATTACCGACTTGTGAGAAGAAATCGTGGTTTGATGTTCCCGTTGAGATACCATTCATGACAATTGGATTGACATCATTGGCGGTATCTGGAAAAAGAGGATCCTGTCCCAAATTCATGAGTGCTTTATTGGCATTATAACGCAGGAAGGTCATGACTTCCTCAGTCCAGCCGACTGGATCATAGAGTGTTTGGGTATAAAGTTCCTCATTCTCATAGAGTTGGTAGAGTAAATCATACATCCAATCACGAAATTCGCTTTGCTCTTCCTCAGACAATTCATTAAAGCCAAGCTGGAATTTGTAGCCAATGTAGGTACCATGGACAGACTCATCACGAATAATGAGCTTAATGATTTCAGCCACATTGGCTAGTTTATTGTTACCGAGGTAGTAGAGTGGCGTAAAGAAACCTGAGTAGAAAAGAAAAGTTTCAAGAAAAGTAGAAGCAACTTTCTTTTGGAGAGCATTTCCATTTTCATAGATCTCATTAATAATCTTAGCCTTTTTTTGCAGGTATTCATTATTATTGGTCCATTCAAAAATTTCTTCAATCTCAGACTTAGTGTTAAGCGTTGAAAAGATTGATGAGTAAGATTTGGCGTGGACAGATTCCATAAATTGGATATTGTTCAACACAGCTTCTTCGTGTGGTGTACGAACATCGCCGCGGATAGCTTCTACACCTGATTGGGATTGCATGGTGTCTAATAATGTTAAACCGCCAAAAACTTTACCAACGAGGTCTTTTTCTGCGACAGATAGTTTACGCCAGTCATCCAAGTCATTTGACAGAGGAATACGGGTATCCAACCAAAATTGCTCGGTTAATTTTTCCCAAGTAGACTTGTCAATGACATCTTCAATTTCGTTCCAATTTATTGCTTCATAGTAAGTTGTCATGTGTTTCTCCTGATTAAGTATGAGCTATTTTTTGTTTATTCTTGATAGTTGCCTAAGGGTTGTAAATGCAAGCGACTGACTACGTGTTTTGTTGCTTATTCTCGAGACCTCAGGCTCGAGAATTTCCCAGATAATTGACTTTTAGATTAATTATCTTCTTATCACAGCAGCAAGTATTTATTTGGGAGACTTCATCATTTTTTTAGAAATTCTATTTTTGGCGCTTGTTTACCAAATATTTACATGCTTTGCATTAGCGATGGCCGTGTAAGAATTAGGAGCTTTAGCTCCAATCCTTACTGTTCAGTTAAATCACACAGCTTTCACATTCATTAGCACCAACTTCATCACCATCATCAGTGAAGGTGCGGATATAGTAGATGGATTTGATACCCTTGTTGAAGGCGTAATTGCGCAGAATAGATAAGTCACGTGTGGTTTGTTTGCTCTCTGTTTTCCATTCATAAATGCCTTGTGGAATATCACTGCGCATAAAGAGTGTCAGTGACATGCCTTGGTCAACGTGTTGCGTAGCTGCGGCATAGACGTCAATCACTTTACGCATATCCATGTCGTAAGCAGAAGTATAGTAAGGAATGGTATCTGTTGACAGTCCAGCTGCTGGATAATAGATTTTCCCGATTTTCTTTTCTTGACGCTCTTCAATTCGACGGGTAATAGGGTGAATGGATGCAGAAACATCATTAATGTAAGAAATAGAACCATTTGGGGCAACGGCAAGGCGATTTTGATGATAAAGGCCATCTTTCATAACTGCTTGACGAAGGGCTTCCCAATCTTCAGCTTGTGGAATGAAATGATTTTTGAAAAGTTCTTTAACTTTATCAGATTTTGGTATAAACTGACCAGTTACATATTTATCAAAATAAGAACCATCAGCGTATTTTGATTTTTCAAAACCGACAAATGTTTCTTGGCGTTCGCGGGCGATATTATTGGATTCGACCAGAGTCCAGTAATTCATGAGCATAAAGTAAATATCAGTAAACTCAATGGATTCAGGACTGCCATATTCAATATGATTTTGTGCCAAATAAGAATGCAGTCCCATAGCACCAAGTCCAAAAGTATGTGCCTGCTTATTGCCGTTTTTGATAGAAGGGACAGCATCAATATGTGATGAATCTGTAACGAAAGTCAGAGCACGTGTCATGGCTTTGATAGAACGACCAAAATCAGGTGAAGTCATCATATTGACAACATTTGTGGAACCAAGATTACATGAAATATCGGTTCCCATTTTAACAAATTCTTGCGCATCGTTAATAAGGCTAGGCTTTTGAACCTGAAGAATTTCAGAACACAAGTTGGACATAATAATTTTGCCATCAATTGGATTGGCACGGTTAGCTGTATCAATATTGACAACGTAAGGATAACCAGATTCCTGCTGTAATTTAGAAATTTCAGTTTCCAAATCGCGAGCCTTAATCTTTGTTTTGATAATCTTAGGGTTGGCGACCAATTCATCATACTTTTCAGTAATATCAAGATAGTTATAAGGAATACCATATTCACGTTCAATAGAATAGGGACTAAAGAGGTACATGTCTTCGTTCCTGCGAGCCAATTCATAAAACTTATCAGGAATGGTAACACCCAAAGAAAGTGTCTTAACACGAACCTTTTCGTCAGCATTTTCCTTCTTGGTTGAAAGAAAGGCCATGATATCTGGATGGAAGACATCTAAATAAACAACACCAGCACCTTGACGCTGTCCAAGTTGGTTAGAATAAGAAAAACTATCTTCAAACAGCTTCATAACAGGAACAACACCAGATGCAGCTCCAGCAAATCCTTTGATAGGAGCACCAGCTTCACGTAGGTTGCTTAAGGAAATCCCAACACCTCCCCCAATACGAGACAATTGCAAAGCGGAGTTGATCGAACGTCCGATTGAATTCATATCATCAGTCACTTGAATAAGGAAGCAAGAAACCAATTCACCTCGGCGGCTGCGCCCGGCATTAAGAAAAGAAGGTGTGGCAGGCTGATAACGCTGGGCAATCATTTCCATGGCTAAGTCATGAGCCAAATTCTCATTGCCATCAGCAAAATAAAGGGCATTGAAAAGTACGCGATCTTCAATGCTTTCTAAGTATTCTTCTCCATCATTGGTTTTTAGAGCATATTGTTGATGAAATTTATAAGCCGCCATAAATGATTTAAACTGAAAATCATAAGCATGAAGATCCTGAGACAGCTGTTCAATAAATTCTGACTTATATTTAGCAATAAATTCAGCTTCGATATAGTCATTAGCCACTAAAAACTGAATTTTATCAGTAATGCTGTCAAATGTCTTGGTATTTGGCTTGACATTTTCTTTAAAGAAAGCTTCTAAAGCTTCCTTATCTTTATGAAGTGGAATTTGTCCATTAATAGGACGATTAATTTCATTGTTTAGGCGAAAGTAAGAGATATCGCCAAGATTTTTTAAACTCATCTATCTAATTCCTTATTATTCTTTGACATAAGAAGGGGGTTGGAAATTTCCCAACCTCTTTCTTTAAAATATAGTGACAAAACGCAAGGGTAAGAAATTTTAATTGCCAAAGCAAATTGAGGTATTTCCCCAGTTCATTAGTTGTGGTATAGAAATGCCTCTAGCAATGAACATGTTGCTGATTTTGTTATCGAATTGCTTAAATAATGGTTTTCAATTTAGCAGGCTGAAACCCTGAGAAGACAAGATCGCCTGCTTCAATAACAGGAGCGGCAGTAAATCCTAGACTTTTGACATATTCGATTTTTTCCGGCTGTTCATCAATATTGATTTCTTCGAAATCAGCGTTATGTTGTTCTAGGAACTTCTTAGTCATTTTGCATTGCATGCAGTTATTTTTTGAAAAAACAGTAATTTTAGCCATTTTTTCCTCCTAAATTTTTTAACTTTTATAAGTTGCTTTATTAGCATATCTAAAAATAAGAAAAAAAGCAAGGGAAGTTACTCAAAAAAACACAAAATATAGTACCGAAGTTTTTTAATTCCCACAAGATATAGTGTTAGTCTCAGTTATCTATTTTTATGTTATAAAACATAACATAAAATGCGAGCTTTTCCTTGTTTAATCATTCAGATAATTGTATAATTTTAATTAATATAAGAAAAAAGGAGACTGATTATGATTAATTATACATCAACTTTTACGTTAAATCGGCAAAAATATCACTATATTGATTTGGTAAAAGCTTCTAAAGACTATGACATAGAGCTTGATAGTCTCCCCTATACAATTAAAATTTTACTTGAAAGTTTATTGAGAAAACACGATGACATTTGTGTCATAAAAAATAACATAGAAACTCTTTTTCATTATAATTCAAAAGCTCCTCAAGGAGAAGTACCTTTTAAACCTAGTCGAGTCATTTTGCAGGATTTTACAGGTGTTCCTGTTGTTGTTGACTTAGCTTCTATGCGGGATGCTGTCGTTGAAAATGGCGGCAGCCCAGATTTAATCAATCCTGAAATTCCAGTGGATTTAGTTATTGATCATAGTGTTCAAGTTGATTTTTTTGGAAATCAAGACGCATTTGACGCTAATATTGATTTAGAATTTGAACGAAATAATGAGCGTTATGAATTTCTTAAATGGGCTGAAAAAACTTTTGAAAATTATCGGGCCGTTCCTCCAGCAACAGGTATTATTCATCAGGTCAATCTTGAATTTTTGAGTGATGTGATTATTAATAAGGATGGTTTCTTATATCCAGATTCGATGTTTGGCACAGACAGTCATACAACCATGATCAATGGTATCGGTGTTTTAGGCTGGGGTGTCGGTGGCATTGAAGCCGAAGCAGCTATGTTAGGAGAAGCTTCTTATTTTCCCATCCCAGAAGTCATAGGTGTCCGTCTTTATGGAGAGCTTCCTAAAGTAGCGACAGCTACAGATTTAGCACTTAAGGTGACCCAAAAGCTGCGCTTAGAAAATGTTGTTGGCAAGTTTGTTGAGTTCTTCGGCCCCGGTTTAGCTGGACTTTCTTTGGCAGATCGCGCAACGGTTGCCAATATGGCACCTGAATATGGTGCAACCTGTGGTTATTTTCCGATTGATGATGAAACCTTAAATTATATGAAATTGACCAATCGCTCAGCAGAACACATTGCACTAACAAAAGAATATGCCAAGCGAAATCATCTTTACCATGATATGACAAATCTGCCTTCCTACACTAAAATAGTTGAAATTGATTTATCAGCCATTAAACCTTCTATCTCAGGCCCTAAACGGCCTCAAGATTTGATTGAATTGGGTCAAGCCAAAGAAGAATTTCAGGCGAGTTTGGTACGTCAGTCTGGTGTCCGCGGTTTTGGTCTAGGAGCTGATGAGTTGGCTAAAAAGGCGACTGTTCATTTTGATGATGGTCAGGAATTGGAAGTCAAAACAGGTCATGTTGCCATTGCAGCCATCACTTCTTGTACCAATACTTCTAATCCCTATGTTCTTTTATCAGCTGGACTTTTGGCTAAAAAAGCAGTTGAGCGTGGTTTATCGGTTGCTAGAACGGTGAAAACATCCTTAGCTCCAGGTTCTAAAGTGGTTACTGCTTATTTGCGAAAGAGTGGTCTACAACCCTATCTGGATAAGCTTGGATTCAATTTGGTTGGCTACGGTTGTACAACTTGTATCGGTAATTCAGGTGATTTGGTTCCAGAAGTTGCCAAGGCTGTTCAAGAGGAGGATTTATTAGTTAGTGCAGTTCTGTCAGGGAATCGGAATTTTGAAGGACGGGTCAATCCACTCGTCAAAGCTAATTTTTTAGCTAGCCCGCCTTTAGTTGTTGCTTACGCTTTGGCAGGTACTACTAATATTGACTTAACTTCTGAGCCTTTAGGCTATGATAAAAATGGCCAGGCTGTTTATCTTGAGGATATTATGCCTGCAAAAGAAGAAGTACTGTCTTATATTGAACAGTTTGTAACGGCTGAATTATTTGAAGAAGAATATGGTCATGTTTTTTCTGATAGTCAAAAATGGAATCAGATCGAAACAGAGAATTCCAAAAATTACCAATGGAATCAAGTCTCTACCTATATTCAAAATCCTCCTTATTTTGAGAATCTGACAAATACTGAGAACAAAATAGATTTAAGTGCATTAAAGGTTTTAGCCAAATTTGGAGATTCTGTAACCACAGATCATATTTCCCCAGCAGGTAATATTGCGAGAAATAGCCCTGCAGCTCGTTATTTGGAAGAAAATGGGGTGACTTATGCTGAGTTCAATTCTTACGGTAGCCGTCGTGGTAATCACGAGGTCATGATGCGAGGAACTTTTGCAAATATTCGTATCAAAAATGAATTAGCTGATGGCAAAATCGGTGGTTACACAAAATATGAAGGAGAAATCTTACCGATTTATGAGGCTGCCATGAATTATAAGAAAAACGGTGTTTCTACTATTGTTATTGCAGGAAAAGACTATGGTATGGGCTCTAGCCGTGATTGGGCTGCTAAAGGTGCCAATCTTTTAGGTGTCAAGGTCGTCTTAGCAGAAAGCTTTGAGCGGATTCATCGTTCTAATTTAGTCATGATGGGAATTTTACCTCTACAATTCCTTGATGGTCAAACGGCTGAAAGTCTCCAATTAACAGGATACGAAACTTACACTGTGGAACTTCCTGAACAGCCGCAAGTTCATGATATTGTTAAGGTAAAAGCTACTTCTAAGGAAGGGACTAAAGAATTTCAAGTGCTCTTACGTTTTGATGCGGATGCTGATATTCGCTATTATCAAAATGGCGGTATTCTTCCAATGGTTGTGCGTAAAAAATTGAATGGAGGTTAAGTCTATGGCAGAAACAAATGGCTTAAAGGACATGATTGCCTGTGATACAAGAATTAGTGCCATCAAGGATAATAAACTCTCGTATGCAGGTTATGATATTGCTGATTTAATGGACAATAAGGCTCGGTTTGAAGAGGTCATTTACCTCCTTTGGAATCTTCATTTACCAACAGCAATTGAACTGAAGCAATTTGAAGAGAAATTACGCAAAAATTATGCGATAAGTGATGCCATTGAACAATGTATTCTCATTCAATCGCGCCAGCACTTGCATCCCATGAGTGTTTTGCGTTCAACGGTAAGTCTATTAGGCGTTTATAATTTAAAAGCTGAGGAAAGAAGTGTAGAAGCTACTTATGACCAAAGCATTCAGTTGATGGCCAAGATACCGACCATTATTGCAACCTTTGCAAGATTGCGTCAGGGGCTGTCTCCTATCGCTCCTAGAAAGGATCTTGGCTTCGCTGCTAATTTTCTATATATGTTAAATGGCCGCCTTCCAAGTGAATTAGAGATTTTAGCTATGAATCGTGCGCTTGTTCTACATGCTGAACATGAACTCAATGCCTCTACCTTTGCGGCTAGGGTTTGTGCCTCAACTCTATCAGATATTTACTCTTGTGTAACAACAGCTATTGGAACCTTAAAAGGTCCCTTGCACGGTGGTGCCAATGAGCGTGTATTTGATATGCTAAGAGAGATTCGTGAATACGGTGATGTTGACAGTTACTTGCAAGAAAAACTCAACTCTAAAGAAAAAATCATGGGCTTTGGGCATCGCGTTTATCAGACACAAGATCCACGTGAAAAATATTTGCGCGAAATGGCTAGAGAATTGACCAAGGGAACAGAGCATGACATTTGGTATCAATTATCCAAAAAAGTTGAAATTTGTATGAAGCAAAAGAAAAATCTAATTCCTAATGTTGATTTTTATTCGGCTACTGTTTACCATGTTTTAGGTATTGATAGTTCTATTTTTACCTTAATCTTTGCCATGAGCCGTGTTTCGGGTTGGATTGCCCATATTCAAGAGCAACAAAAAAATAACAAATTAATCCGTCCGCGCTCTCACTATACTGGTATGAGGAAGTTACGCTATATTCCTATTGAAAGGAGATAAGATGGCAGAAAAAGTAAGTTTTGAAGAAGGGAAATTACAGGTGCCTGATAAGCCCGTCATTCCTTACATTGAAGGAGATGGTGTTGGTCAGGATATTTGGAAGAATGCGCAAATCGTTTTTGATAAAGCCATTGCTAAAGTTTATGGAGGTTACAAGCAGGTTATTTGGCGGGAGGTCTTAGCTGGTAAAAAAGCTTATAATGAAACAGGCAACTGGCTGCCTAATGAGACTTTAGAAATTATCAAGACGCATTTACTTGCTATTAAAGGTCCATTGGAAACTCCTGTTGGAGGTGGCATTCGTTCCTTAAATGTTGCCCTGCGTCAAGAATTGGATCTCTTTGCTTGCGTGCGTCCAGTGCGTTATTTCAAAGGTGTCCCTAGTCCACTTAAGCATCCTGAAAAAACGGCTATTACTATTTTTCGAGAAAATACTGAAGATATTTACGCAGGTATCGAATGGAATGCGGGTACAGCAGAAGTTCAAAAGGTCATCAACTTTTTACAAGATGATATGCAGGTTAAGAAAATTCGTTTTCCAAAAAGCAGCAGTATAGGGATTAAACCTATTTCAATTGAAGGCAGCCAACGTTTGATTCGTGCAGCTATCGAATATGCTCTGGCCAACAATCTGACCAAGGTAACTTTGGTTCATAAAGGAAATATTCAAAAATTCACTGAAGGTGGCTTTAGAAAATGGGGCTATGAATTAGCAAAACGTGAGTATGCTGCCGAACTTGCCAGTGGTCAATTGGTAGTTGATGATATTATTGCTGACAATTTCTTGCAACAAATTCTGCTCAAGCCTGAGCGTTTTGATGTAGTTGCCTTAACGAATCTCAATGGGGACTATGCCAGCGATGCCTTAGCAGCACAAGTTGGCGGTATTGGTATTTCGCCCGGAGCTAATATTAACTATCAAACGGGACATGCTATTTTTGAAGCAACCCATGGAACGGCTCCAGATATTGCAGGTCAAGACTTAGCCAACCCATCTTCTGTTTTATTATCAGGCTGCATGCTTTTTGACTATATTGGTTGGTCAAAAGTCTCAGATTTAATCATGAAAGCTGTTGAAAAAGCTATTGCAAATGGTCAAGTTACCATTGATTTTGCCAAGGAACTAGGGGTTGAAGCATTGACAACCCGTCAGTTTTCTGAAGTTCTATTGACTTATTTATAGATTTTTTAGAGAATAGACAAAAATTGGTAATTCGTAATGAAATGGCAATTTCGATTAAATTATTGTATTAGATGGAAACCACTGTACAATAAAAAGTCCGGAATACTTTTATCTCAGTCGCTTTGTTATTTTGAAATATGTAAGAAAAGGGCTATTCAGACTGAAGACGAACCTATTTTCCAACGTAAAAAAATTTTGAGCTCTGCAAATTTCAATTTTAATTTTTCTTATTTGCGAGCGAAGCGAGCTCTAAACGAGATTTTCCGCCGTGATAAAAGTGCCTGAAACTTTAAAGTTTCAGGTACTCGGAAGATTTGAGACCTTAGGCTCAAATCTTAACTGACCACGGGCTGCGGATTGTGGCAAAAAGATGAGTCCTCCTAGAATCTTAATGATTCCGCGTCGTACTCCCTATTTTGCCTTTATCCGCTTAACGCCCTTTGTATCTTGGTTTTAGGTATGGAATTCCGAAGGCTGAAATAGTCATAAAGCTATTTCAGGTTGGGACATAAGGAAACGAAAGTTTCCTCATCGCTACCGTCCGTATCACCTAAGGAAAGTCTCAAAAGAAGACTTTTTCTACATTCTCAGGGCTGTTATGGTAAAATTATTTTATAGAAGGACACTATTAAAAAATAAGAAAAATTTTTGACATCTTAATAGTGAAGGTAAATTCATGTGGTATTCTATATCGAATCTTGTTTTTCTCTTTTTTATCTATTCTTTTATCGGATGGCTTTGGGAAACAGTCTACTGTTCATTAAAAGATAAACAGTTTGTCTATCGTGGATTTTTAGCAGGGCCTTACTGTCCTGTTTATGGTTTTGCGGTAACAACTGTTTTGTTTTTGACGAAACCCTTTCAGGAAAATTTACCAATCTTATTTTTTGGCGGTCTTATTATTGCGACAGTTTTTGAATATATGGCGGCTTGCTTCTTGGAGAAGGTCTTTCATATGAAATTATGGGATTATAGCCAAGAATCAGGAAATATTAAAGGCCGAATTGCTCCTCGCATTTCTTTGTTTTGGGGAATTGGTGTTGTTTTTCTTGTGAAATTCATCCAGCCCTCAGTTATGCAGTTGTTGGCAAGGGTAAATGCTTGGTGGACTTTGGGTATAGCCTTGTTTATGACAGCTGATTTTATTTGGACAGTGAGTGACTTGGCTAGCTTTCAGCGGGCAGCTTTATCTTTAGAGCGGAAAATGAGTGCGGAAGGTAAGGATATTCAGGCATATTTAAGAGAAATCTGGGGAAATTTGGAAGAGGAAACAGACTTTTTTTATCTGAGTCTCAGACAGTTTCATTTGCAGATTGAAAAGATGTTTCGAGAAAAAGGTATTCAGCCTTTTCGCTTCCATCAACGCCGCATGTTGCGCAATTACCACAAATTAAAACTCAAGGATGCCCCTTTTGTGACAGCTGTTCATAAGCAGCTAGCTTCTGTAAAAAATAAAGATTTCAAAAAAAGGTAGTTTTCTGATTTAACAATAACAATCTTTACTGTTTTTTCATGGATTATTTTCAGAAAAAGTGGTTTAAAGATTGAAAATAAAAAAGCATTGTGCTATAATCTCTAATTGTAAGGGTTATCATTTGATAATTCAAAAAAACACATACTAAAAAAGGAGAACCATACTATGGCTTCAAAAGATTTTCACATTGTTGCAGAAACAGGAATTCATGCACGCCCAGCTACTTTGCTTGTTCAAACAGCAAGTAAGTTTGCCTCAGATATTACACTTGATTACAAAGGAAAAGCAGTAAACCTTAAGTCAATTATGGGTGTTATGAGCCTTGGTGTTGGTCAAGGTGCTGATGTTACAATCACTGCTGAAGGTGCAGATGCAGATGATGCAATTGCAGCTATTAATGAAACGATGACTAAAGAAGGATTGGCTTAAAGATATGACAGAAATGCTTAAAGGAATTGCAGCATCTGATGGTGTTGCTGTTGCTAAGGCATATCTACTTGTTCAACCGGACTTAACATTTGAGACTGTTTCAGTCACAGATACACAAGCAGAAGAGGCTCGTTTGGATGCAGCTCTAGAAGCTTCTCAAAACGAGCTTTCTCTTATCCGCCAAAAAGCAGTAGATACCCTTGGTGAAGAAGCCGCAGCTGTATTTGATGCTCATTTGATGGTTCTTGCTGACCCAGAGATGATTGGGCAGATTAAAGAGACAATTCGTACAAAAGAAGTTAATGCAGAAAGTGCTCTCAAAGAAGTGACAGATATGTTTGTTACTTTGTTTGAAAATATGGAAGACAACCCCTATATGCAAGAGCGCGCTGCAGATATTCGTGACGTTGCCAAGCGTGTTTTGGCACACCTTCTGGGTGTTGAATTGCCAAACCCAGCAACGATTAGTGAAGAATCTATTGTAATTGCTCATGACTTAACGCCATCTGATACGGCTCAATTGGATGCTAACTATGTTAAAGCTTTTGTGACGAATATTGGTGGACGCACAAGTCATTCTGCTATTATGGCACGTACACTTGAAATCGCTGCTGTACTTGGTACAAATGATATTACAGAGCGTGTGAAAAATGGGGATATTGTTGCCGTCAATGGAATTACTGGTCAAGTGATTATTAATCCAACTGAAGATCAAATTGCAGAGTTCAAAGCAGCTGGTGAGACTTATGCTAAGCAAAAAGCAGAATGGGCTCTCCTTAAGGATGCTGAGACAGTTACTGCTGATGGTAAGCACTTTGAATTGGCAGCCAATATTGGTACACCTAAAGACGTTGAGGGTGTCAATAACAATGGTGCTGAAGCAGTTGGCCTCTATCGTACAGAATTCCTATACATGGATTCGCAAGATTTTCCAACTGAAGATGAACAATATGAAGCTTATAAAGCTGTTCTTGAAGGTATGAATGGCAAGCCGGTTGTTGTCCGCACGATGGATATTGGTGGTGATAAGGAACTTCCTTACTTTGATCTTCCAAAAGAAATGAACCCATTCCTTGGTTTTCGTGCACTTCGTATTTCAATCTCAGAAACAGGCAATCAGATGTTCCGCACACAGTTGCGTGCCCTTTTGCGTGCTTCTGTTCATGGTCAGTTGCGTATCATGTTCCCAATGGTAGCTTTGCTCAATGAGTTCCGTAAAGCTAAAGGTATTCTGGAAGAAGAAAAGGCTAATCTTAAAGCTGAAGGCGTTGCTGTTTCAGATGATATCCAAGTTGGTATCATGATTGAAATTCCTGCAGCTGCAATGCTGGCTGACCAATTTGCTAAGGAAGTTGATTTCTTCTCAATCGGTACAAATGACCTTATTCAATACACCATGGCTGCTGACCGTATGAATGAACAAGTATCATACCTCTACCAACCTTATAATCCATCCATTCTTCGCTTGGTTGATCATGTGGTTAAGGCTGCTCATGCTGAAGGTAAATGGGCTGGTATGTGCGGTGAGATGGCTGGCGATCAGACAGCAGTTCCCCTTCTTGTTGGTATTGGACTTGATGAGTTCTCTATGTCTGCAACATCGGTTCTCCGTACACGCAGTCTTATGAAGAAATTAGATACTTCTAAAATGCAAGAACTTGCTCAGCGTGCTCTGACAGAATGTGCAACGATGGAAGAAGTTCTTGAGTTAGAAAAAGAATATATTGATTTTGACTAATTCGTTTAAATAAGAAGAGAGTAGGTTGAGGTCTGTGATTGTTGAGCAATCATAGGAAGCCACTTTACTTTCTTCTTTTTTGTTTGCTTTTTTGAAGACAAATCTATTATTTGCTGTTTGACAATAAAATGAAATTTTTTAATTTTCTGAATTTTATCGTATCAAAAGATTGAAAAAAATGAAAAAAATGATAGAATAAAATTATTACAGTAAAAAAGGAGACATTACTTTGACAAAACAATATAAAAATTATGTCAATGGCGAGTGGAAGCTTTCAGAAAATGAAATTAAAATCTACGAACCGGCCAGTGGAGCTGAATTGGGTTCGGTTCCAGCAATGAGTACTGAAGAAGTAGATTATGTTTATGCTTCAGCCAAGAAAGCTCAACCAGCTTGGCGATCACTTTCATACATAGAACGTGCTGCCTACCTTCATAAGGTAGCAGATATTTTGATGCGTGATAAAGAAAAAATAGGTGCTGTTCTTTCCAAAGAGGTTGCTAAAGGTTATAAATCAGCAGTCAGCGAAGTTGTTCGTACTGCAGAAATCATTAATTATGCAGCTGAAGAAGGCCTTCGTATGGAAGGTGAAGTCCTTGAAGGCGGCAGTTTTGAAGCAGCCAGCAAGAAAAAAATTGCCGTTGTTCGTCGTGAACCAGTAGGTCTTGTATTAGCTATTTCACCATTTAACTACCCTGTTAACTTGGCAGGTTCGAAAATTGCACCGGCTCTTATTGCGGGAAATGTTATTGCTTTTAAACCACCGACGCAAGGATCAATCTCAGGGCTCTTACTTGCTGAAGCATTTGCTGAAGCTGGACTTCCTGCAGGTGTCTTTAATACCATTACAGGTCGTGGTTCTGAAATTGGAGACTATATTGTAGAACATCAAGCCGTTAACTTTATCAATTTTACTGGTTCAACAGGAATTGGGGAACGTATTGGCAAAATGGCTGGTATGCGTCCGATTATGCTTGAACTCGGTGGAAAAGATTCAGCCATCGTTCTTGAAGATGCAGACCTTGAATTGACTGCTAAAAATATTATTGCAGGTGCTTTTGGTTATTCAGGTCAACGCTGTACAGCAGTTAAACGTGTTCTTGTGATGGAAAGTGTTGCTGATGAACTGGTCGAAAAAATCCGTGAAAAAGTTCTTGCATTAACAATTGGTAATCCAGAAGACGATGCAGATATTACACCGTTGATTGATACAAAATCAGCTGATTATGTAGAAGGTCTTATTAATGATGCCAATGATAAAGGAGCTACTGCCCTTACTGAAATCAAACGTGAAGGTAATCTTATCTGTCCAATCCTCTTTGATAAGGTAACGACAGATATGCGTCTTGCTTGGGAAGAACCATTTGGTCCTGTTCTTCCGATCATTCGTGTGACATCTGTAGAAGAAGCCATTGAAATTTCTAACAAATCGGAATATGGACTTCAGGCTTCTATCTTTACAAATGATTTCCCACGCGCTTTTGGTATTGCTGAGCAGCTTGAAGTTGGTACAGTTCATATCAATAATAAGACACAGCGCGGTACGGACAACTTCCCATTCTTAGGGGCTAAAAAATCAGGTGCAGGTATTCAAGGGGTAAAATATTCTATTGAAGCTATGACAACTGTTAAATCCGTCGTATTTGATATCAAATAATAATCTAAAAAACTTGAGCTCATCTGTCAGTTGTAGTAGTTGGATGAGTTCAGTATGTGAGGCTGGAACAAAAGTGCTCCAGCCTTTTTATTGTACAGGGGTTTTAATTTAACACAGTGGTTGATTGGAATTTTCGCACCTTGGCTTTTAAACTCAAACTTTTAACAGACCACTGAACTGTTAAAGTATCTTTTGCTTTGCAAATGATAGCTCCAATTGTTTGGGAAACAATTGGAGCTTATCTAAGCTCATGAGGTCAGTTTCTGTCAATATCTAATCCACTTTGCGGAAGGTGAACTGACAAAATCGAATCGTCATTTCATTACGAGTTACTGATTTCTGTCCACTCTCTTTTCGATCATTCGTCAAGTATATCAAAGCACTTTAAAAATTAAACTAAGGGATTCAGAGTGTAGATAAAGTCTCAATTAGGGCTCGCTTCGCTTGCAAATCAATGCCATTTAAATTGGTATTTGCAGAGTGTCAAAACATATATGTATAGAAAAAGCAGACTTGTCTTCAAGTTGCTAAGGGGTTATTATATAATTTTCAATCTTTATTTTCCTCTTTTTAAGAGTATAAGTTGGATTTTTCATTGGTTTTAACTTGACTTGAAGTAGACTTTAAGGTTTATAATGAATTTATAAAATCCAAAGAAAGAAGTGATGTTATGAATATTAAAAAAGTAAGTGAAATAACTGACGTATCAGCGGATACTATTCGTTATTATGAGCGTATCGGTCTTTTGCCGCGAATTACAAGAACAAATTCCGGCGTTCGTGATTTCACAGAGCGTGAGATTGGTATTTTGGAATTTGTCCGCTGTTTTCGTAAGGCTGGCATGAGTGTTGAAGCCTTGATTGAATACATTTCTCTCTTAGAAGAAGGAGAAGGTACAGAAAGAGAACGGCTACGTTTACTAACGGAACAGCGTGATGAAATGGATGATCGTATTTACGAACTTAATCAAGCGCGTGAACGTCTCAATTACAAAATTGAAAATTATGAAAATATTATTCAAAAGCATGAACAGAAATTGTTCACAGAAAGTGAGGAAAACTAATGGAAACTGTAGTCTTATCAAATGGTGTGAAAATGCCTATCTTAGGTTTTGGTGTTTTTCAAGTGCCTGATCTGTAAGAATGTGAGCGTGTAGTGACTGAAGCTATTAAGGTGGGCTATCGTTTCCTTGATACAGCACAAGTCTATGGCAATGAGGAGGCCGTTGGAAATGCGGTTCGCAAATCAGGTCTGGCTCGGGAAGAATTCTTCATTACAACCAAGGTCTGGATTTCTAATGCGGGCTATGAAAAAGCTAAAGCTTCTCTAGATGAATCGCTGCGCAAATTGCAGACAGACTATGTCGACTTGGTGCTCATTCATCAACCTTTTGGCGATTACTATGGTACTTGGCGTGCTCTGGAAGCATACTATAAATCCGGCAAAATCAAAGCCATCGGTGTCAGTAATTTTTACCCAGATCGTTTAGTAGATTTGGCAAACTTTAATGAGATTGTACCTATGGTCAACCAAGTCGAAACCCATGTTTTTAATCAACAGATTGAAGCTAAAAAGGTTAGTGAGGAATACGGTGTTCAGCTGGAATCTTGGGGACCTTTTGCAGAAGGTAAAAATAATTTCTTTATTAATCCAACTTTAACAGCTATTGGTGAAAAGTATGGGAAATCTGCTGCTCAGGTTGGTCTGCGCTATCTTATCCAGCGTGGCGTTGTTGTCATTCCAAAGACGGTCCATCAAGAGCGTATGGTACAAAATTTTGATGTCTTTGACTTCAATTTGTCCGACGATGATATGGCAGACATTTTGAAATTGGACCAAGGTGAAAGTCTCTTTATCAACCATTACGATCCTGAAACTGTTAAGTTTCTGGCAAATTATAAATAGGAGAATATTATGGAATATATAACCTTAAATACAGGTGTAAAAATGCCCATGGAAGGATTCGGTGTTTTTCAGGTGACTGATCCAGAAATTTGTAAGGAATCTGTGCTTAATGCTATCAAAACAGGTTACCGTCTCTTTGATACAGCGGCTGTCTATGGTAATGAAAAAGCATTGGGAGAAGCAATCCATGAAGCCATTGAGCAAGGTTTGGTGACGCGAAATGAGCTTTTTATCACCTCAAAACTTTGGGTACAGGATATGAATTATGAGGCTGCTAAGAAGGGTATTGAGCGTTCTTTAGAAAAACTTGGTTTGGATTATCTTGACTTGTATCTCTTGCATCAAGCCATGCGCGATTATTTTGGTGCTTATCGTGCTCTGGAAGAAGCCTATCAGGCAGGCAAGCTCAGAGCTATCGGCGTCAGCAATTTTTATCCTAATATTTTGACGAATTTCTGTGAAACGGTGTCGGTTATTCCAGCAGTCAATCAAATTGAATTGCATCCATTCTTTACTCAAGAAGAAGCTTTGGAGACTGCTCGTTATTATGGTGTTGTGCCAGAAGCATGGGCGCCTTTAGGCGGTGGACGTTATGACGCTTTTAATAATGCTATTTTGCAGGAAGTTGCTAGCGCTCATCAAAAAACTGTTGGACAGATCATGTTGCGCTGGAATGTTCAACGCGGTGTCGTTGTTATTCCAAAATCAACCCACAAAGAGCGTATTGAAGAGAATTTCGCTATTTGGGATTTCAGCCTAACAGACGATGAGATGACCAAAATAGCTTCGCTGGATATGGGTTATGGAGATACGCGGACAAAACATTTCGATCCCAATTTTGTCAGAAGTGTTCTCAATGTTAAAATTCATGATTAAAAGTGAATCATACTATTAAAATCAAAAAGAAGGTAAAACTTATGACTATTAAACAAACCGCTGGGCGTGATAGACTTGGTGATTTCGCTCCAGAATTTGCTCATTTCAATGATGATATGCTTTTTGGTGAAAACTGGAATAATCAGGATATTGATCTCAAAATGCGCTGCATTATTACTGTAGTAGCTCTCATGTCATCAGGTGTTACAGACTCTTCTTTAGTTTATCATTTGCAAAATGCCAAAAACAATGGTGTAAGCAAGAAAGAAATTGCTGCTATCATTACACATGCCGCTTTCTATGTCGGCTGGCCAAAAGCTTGGGCAGTTTTCAACTTAGCCAAAGACGTATGGGAGGAAAATTAGGTTTTTGGGTCAATGGATATATATTAAAAAATTTCTGACTAGTCTTTAGATATGTTATAATTTAAAAAGATATTAGTTAAGAAAGTATAATAATGACACAAGAAATTGATATTGGGAAATACCATCAATTAGCACTGCAGAAGCAGAAAGAACACCGCAAATTTCTAGCGACTCTTAAGAAAAAAGCACCTAAAAATCTGGATAAGATTGTTCAAGAAGTTCATACAGAAGTTTTTAGGGAAATTGACTGTACTAAGTGTGCTAACTGCTGTAAAATTCTGGGACCACTTTTTACGGAATCCGATATTAGTCGTATTGCTAAACATTTTCGTATGAGACTTCCAGTCTTTGAAGATATGTATTTGCGTGTGGACGAAGACAATGACAAGGTTTTTAAGTCTATGCCCTGCCCCTTTTTAGGAGAGGATAATCTCTGTTCTATCTATGATATTCGCCCCAAGGCCTGCCGTGAATTTCCTCATACAGATCGTAAAAAAATTTATCAAATTAACCATCTGACTATCCAAAATACTCTTATTTGTCCTGCTGTCTATCTTTTTGTAGAAAAATTACAAGAAAGGCTGGCTTAAGAGTAAAACTCTTGATTTCTATTGAGTAATGAAATGGAAAGGAAGCTCCTTTTGTGAGATAAGATTTCTGTATGCAGTGAGAAAGGGAATCATATACTCTTGTAATGATAAAAAACAGCCTTATTAGAGTGTGCATTATTTTATGACTCAATTATTGGAATATATAGCACAATGCTTAATATTGAGACGTCCTGATAAACATGATATAATGAACAAATAATATTTTAAGGAAATTAGGAAAAAGAATGAAAAGCAAAACTTATTTGATGATTCCATTAGCATTGACCCTATTTATGGCTGCTAATAAAATATCTGCAGATGAGCAAAATCAATCCTTAAGTGCATCAGAAGTTATTTCTTCTGATGCGACATCAGTATCTGAATTACCAGCGACAACAGCACAGATAAGTCAGGAGGTCAGAAATAATGGACAAGACAGTACTATTCAATTGCAGCAAACACAGGAACAGTCTGATCCGATAACAAGTACGTCTGAGACAACTGTTTCCTCTATGAAGGCGGCCACAAATGGCTCACCTGCCAAAGCAAATGAGACTGAAACAGTTCCGTCTCAGGCAAGTACTGCTAGTTCTGTGCAGACTCCTGATCAGATTTCGACTGTTCCCTCTGTAAAAGCAGAAACCACTTCTACCGCAGATCAATTACAATCAACATCGTCTGCTCCTTTGGATCAACAAACTGATGCTAAACGTCTTTCCAATAAAATGACCCCAGCAAGCAGCGTACAAGCTCGTTCTTCTCTTACACAAGACAAGCAAGTACAGGCACAAGAAGTCACAAGTGCTGTAGTGGAAGAAAAAGGGATTAAGCTACAGTATAACGGTCAGATCGCTCGAAATACTAAGATTCAATTTGCTGTCTGGTCAGCTCGAAATGATCAAGATGATCTTCAATGGTATACGGCAAATAATATGGGAGCAGCCTATGCCGAATTTAAGAATCATCGTGAGTATGGGACCTATTATGTTCATACTTATGCTAATCAAAATGGCAAGATGATAGGACTTAACGCAACAACTCTTACAATTGCTCAACCTCAGGTGCAAACTAATATTCAAAGAAAATCAGCAACGAATTTTGAGTTAACCGTTTCTAATGTTCCTAATACTATTAGCAGCATCATGGTACCTGTCTGGTCAGATCAAAACGGTCAAGATGATATTAAATGGTATAATGCCCGAAAGGCTGATGATGGCAGTTATAAGGTTTTGATTGATACTAAAAATCACAAGAATGATTTGGGACATTATGAAGCTCATATTTACGGCTACAGCACAGTAACCCAGTCTCAAATTGGCTTAGCTGTTAGTTCTGGTTTTGACCGCAATGATACTAAACCCAATGCAAGGATATCTGTTGCTAATTATGACCAAAATAAAACGACCTTTGATGTTGTTGTTGAGGGTTCATCTGATACAAAGACTGTATCTGCTGTTAATATTGCTGTTTGGTCTGAAGATAAAGGTCAAGATGACCTTAAGTGGTATTCACCAAAAATTGTCGATAATAAGGCAACTGTGACGATTAATATCGCTAATCATTCAAATACTTCAGATAAATATAATGTCCATGTTTATACAGACTACACTGATGGGACACATTCTGGTACTATTTTAGGGGCTTATCAGATCAATAAACCGCTTGAGAAAAATACTGTTTCAGCTGATTTAACTAGTGATGGTATTGCTCTCAAATTAGATTCAAACACGGTTACAGATTATACCAAAGTACGATTTGCCGTTTGGTCGGATCAAAATGGTCAAGATGATCTCAAGTGGTATAGTGCAAATAGTGATGGATCGGCAACTGCAGCTTACAGTAACCACAGTGGTTATGGGCTTTATCATATCCATACTTATATTATTAAAGATGGGAAAATGGTTGGGCTTAATGGCAAAACGATAACTATTAATCAGCCTAGTGCCAAGGTTGATATTGCTAAAGAATCCGATGCTCTTTATAAAGTGACTGTTTCTAACCTGCCAGCTTACATTAGTTCAGTAGTTATTCCTGTCTGGACAGATAAAAACAATCAAGATGATATTCAATGGATTCCCGCGACAAAACAAGGTGATGGAACCTACGCAGCGCAAATTCAGTTAGCTGATCATAATGGGGAAACAGGCCATTATAATGTTCATGTCTATGGACAAAGTAAATTTGACAATAAAACGGTTGGCTTAGCAGCAACTGATGGCTTTAATGTTGCAGAGACAAGGAATGCTGTTATCGCTGCTTCAAATTATAATGCCAGTGCAGGAACGATAGATATGATTGTTAAACAAGAAGCGGATGGTAAAGCGATCAAAGAAGTTCGGATAGCTGCTTGGTCAGAAGCTGATCAATCTAACCTTCATTGGTATGTTTCATCAACTATTATTGATGGTAAGGTAACAGTCACCATTAATGAAAAAAATCATCAATATATTAAAGGAAATTATAACATTCATGTCTATGTTGATTATACTGATGGCACTAGTAGCGGAACCAATATTGGAAACTATAGCTTGAATGCTGATAAACCTGCTGTTGCTCTGCCATCTTACTTTATTGATATTAGTAGCCACAATGGAATCATTTCTGTTGCCGAATTCAATAGCTTGAAACAACAAGGTATTCAAGGAGTGGTTGTTAAGTTAACAGAAGGTACAAGCTACATCAATCCATATGCAAGTTCTCAAATTGCCAATGCCAGAGCTGCCGGTATTAAGGTTTCTGCTTACCACTATGCTCACTATACTTCTGCGGCCGGGGCACAAGAAGAAGCCCGTTATTTTGCTAATGCAGCCAGATCCTTTGGTTTGGAGGCATCAACTGTCATGGTCAATGATATGGAAGAGTCCTCTATGGTGAACAATATTAATAATAATGTTCAAGCTTGGCAAGATGAGATGAGGCGTCAAGGTTATAGCAACCTGATTCATTATACTATGACTAGTTGGTTGGATATACGCGGTGGGCAAGTAGACACTGCAAGGTTTGGCATCAATAATTTTTGGGTTGCTCATTATGCCAAAGGGTATACTTATATGACTCAAGAAGAAGCTAAATCCCTTAATTATTATGCTAATGCAGCAGCTTGGCAGTATACTAGTGTATCGTCTAAATTGTCTCATGCTTTGGATGAAAATATTGATTATACTGGTCGATTTACTCAACAGTAAAGAAACGAGGCGTTTGATTTATGAAAAGAAAACGAAATCTTTACTTTCTTATTGGTTTATTTTTGACAGTCTTTCTTTTAATAGGATGCTCAATGCAGAAAAAAACCAAATCAGAAAGCAGCTCGACTTCTCAAAAGACTACTTTACAAACAAAACAGTCAAGTGAAAAATCAACTGATGCTAAGCAAACGACAGAAGCTCATTCAGAAAGCAGTCAGTCTTCTTCTCATTCTAATAACGAGGAAACCCTTGCTCCCATTGATACAGGCGCTGTTTTAAAAGCTGATTACAGTAGTATGGCAGGAACTTGGAAAAATGAAGAAGGACAAACGTTGACATTTGATCAGCGAGGTCTGACAACCCCTGGAATGACAGTCAGTCTGTTGAACATTGATCAAGACGGAAATCTTTTGTTAAATGTTGAGACTGGAACAAAAAAGAATCTAACTCTTTATATTGTGCCAGCCAATAAAACCCTATCTAATCAATATTTTTCTAATGGTCAAAGCGATGAATCTGATAAAACAAAAGATCGTATTGTTTCTTCTGAGAGTTTAAATAGTGGCAAATTTACAAACCGAGTTTATTATCATGTTTCAACTCATTAATCAAAGTAAAAAATTCCAAATAATATTTAAAAAACCACAGATAAACGTGGTTTTTTCTGTTATAATTAAGGAGACAGGGTAAGAGGTAATAAATGACTTATGATAATTTATTGAATCGCTTTTTAACCTATACTAGGGTTAATACAAGAAGTGATGAAAGTAGTGAAACAACACCAACAACACAAAGTCAGGTTGATTTTGCTTTAACCATTTTAAAACCTGAAATGAAAAGTATTGGGCTTCAAAATGTTCATTATTTGGAAAATGGTTATTTGGTAGGAACTTTACCTGCAAATGGCAATTTTCCTTATAAAATCGGTTTTATTGCACACATGGATACAGCCGATTTTAATGCTGAAGGTGTCAATCCTCAGATTATTGATAATTATAATGGTGAAATTATTCAATTAGGACAGACTGATTTTGTCTTGGATCCAAAGGAGTTTCCTAATTTAAATAACTACTTAGGTCAGACTCTGATTACCACAGACGGAACTACTCTTCTTGGCAGTGATGATAAGTCTGGCATTGCTGAGATTATGACAGCTATTGATTATCTAGTCAAACATCCTGAAATTGAACATGGCGAAATTCGAGTTGGATTTGGACCTGATGAAGAAATTGGTAGGGGTGCTGATCAGTTTGATGTTGAGGATTTTGATGTTGATTTTGCTTATACCGTTGATGGCGGCCCTTTAGGAGAACTGCAATATGAGACTTTCAGTGCTGCAGCAGCAGAAATTGATTTTATGGGACGCAATGTTCATCCGGGTACAGCTAAGAATCAGATGGTTAATGCATTGCAACTGGCAATGGATTTTCATGGGCAATTGCCACAGGAGGATCGGCCTGAAAAGACTGAAGGATATCAAGGGTTTTACCATCTTTTGAGTCTTAAAGGGACTGTTGATGCGGCACATGCCAGTTACATTATTCGTGATTTTGATGATGAAGCTTTTGTAAGCCGTAAAGATTTTATGCAGAAAATTGCTGACAAGATGAATGCCCATTTAGGAGCAGAGCGCGTGCAATTGCAAATTTATGATCAGTATTATAATATGCGAAAAATTATTGAAAAAGATATGACCTGCGTGAAACTAGCTAAAAAAGTTATGGAAAACCTAGCGATTGAACCTATTATTGAACCAATTCGCGGCGGAACAGATGGTTCTAAAATTTCCTTTATGGGTCTGCCGACCCCCAATCTTTTTGCTGGTGGTGAAAATATGCATGGTCGCTTTGAATTTGTCAGTTTAGAAACAATGCAAAGGGCAGTTGATGTTATCATAGGAATTGTCTGTTTCAAACAATAAATTTTGGTAAAAATGACATAACTGTGATAAAATAATGTGACATGGAGGAAACGAAGTGATTAAGATATTTGGGAAAGTTAGATATCATTGGCAGCCTGAACTGTCATGGCTGATTATTTACTGGTCTATCACTATTATGCCAATTTTTATTGCCTTGTCACTTTTGTATGAACAAACTTCTATTCCGCAGTATTTCTTTATTTTATTCATTACATTTGTTGTTTTAGTTGGTGTTGGTTTTCATCGCTACTTTGTGATTGAAAATAATGGCATTTTACGAGTTGTTTCTTTAAATGTTTTCAAGCCTTCAAAAATTGCTATTGCAGATATAAAGAAAGTAGAGGTAACAAAGTCAACTGTGACTCTGATTGTAAAAGATAAGAAAAAGTGTCTCTTTTATATGCGTAAGTGGCCTAAAAAATATTTTTTAGATGCTTTGGCACTTCATCCAGATTTCAAGGGAGAAGTGGAGCTCATTGATAATTTTATCAATCTTGATTATTTTGAAGCTTATAAAAAAGAAAAAAAGCCCTTACGGTAATAATGTAAGAGCTTTTGTTGGACAATTTTTAACAGCCATAAGGATATTTGGATCATTAGCAACTGTTTTAATCTTTTCCTTGCTGTCTGTAAAAATGACAATACCATCATCATTATAATCAAAAACGCCTGAATAGGTTTGACAAAGCCCACAGGCAATACATTTTTCTGGGATAATTGCTACTTTCATAGTAACATTGTAGTACTATTATTAATTTTTAACAAGGGGGAAATCATGTCAAATAAACCATGGGAAGAAAAAGTAACTGATGCAACTACTGATAATGAAGAAATGACAAGAAATTCAAAGGATGCTAGTATTATCAGTACACCTATTTTAACAATCCTATTGAGCCTCTTTTTCTTGATTATTATTGGTATTTTATTTTTTGTACTTTATACTTCAAATGGTGGAAGCAATGAAAAAGCAGCCACTTCGGGTTTCTATAGTTCTTCCAAAACGGTCAAAAAAGCCAAAAATGAGGCAAATAGTCAAACTGATGAACAGACAACAGAAGCAGAAACAAGTTCAAGTGAAACGACAAGTTCCTCTTCAGACAGTGATGGCGAGACAATTACAGTTCAAGGAGGTGAAGGGGCTGCAGCAATTGCTGCGCGTGCAGGTATTTCTGTTGATAAACTCTATGAGCTGAATCCAGAACATATGACGCATGGCTATTGGTATGCTAACCCTGGAGATAACATCAAGATTAAGTAAAGAGGTTGATATGACGGGTATTAGAATTGCTATTGATGGTCCTGCTTCCAGCGGTAAAAGTACAGTAGCTAAAATTATCGCTAAAAAGTTAGGTTATGTTTATTTGGATACAGGTGCCATGTATCGTTCAGCGACCTATTTAGCTTTGCAAAATGATACAGATCTAACGGACGAGCGGGCCATTGTTAAACTTTTGAAGGATTATCCTATTAGTTTTGGGCGTCGTAAGGATGATAGTGAACAGCTCGTTTTTGTTGGTAATGTTGAAGTTAGTCATCCTATTCGTGAGAATGAAGTGACCAATAATGTATCAACCGTTGCTGCCTTGCCCTTGGTGCGTAAAACATTGGTTGATTTGCAACAACAATTGGCCAAAAAGGGTGGTATCGTAATGGATGGGCGTGATATTGGGACAGTTGTTTTACCCGATGCTGAGCTCAAGATTTTTTTAATTGCTTCTGTTGAAGAAAGAGCTGAGCGACGTTACAGAGAAAATCTTGAAAAAGGAATTCAAACAGATTTTAATACATTAAAAAAAGAAATTGCTGAGCGTGACTATAAGGATAGTCATAGGAAAATTTCTCCGTTAAAACCTGCAGCTGATGCTATCACTTTTGACACAACGGGCATTGACATTGCAGGTGTCGTTAACTTTATTGAAAAGAAAGCACAAAATATTATTGACAGGTCTTAGAAATTTTGTTATTCTATTTTAAGTGAGAAAAGCAGAAGTGAGAACTTCTCGCCTTGCGACTTAAAGTTGTCTGGCCCAACATGTTAAAGTTCCTGTGGGATATTATGTGTATACGGGCTTGATTTATCAGGTCCGTTTTTGTTTTTCTCAAAAAAATAATGAAGGGGTGAAGAATATCGCTAAAAAAGATTTGTTCATTAACAATGAAATTCGTGTCCGCGAAGTTCGCCTTATTGGTCTTGATGGTGAGCAATTGGGAATTAAACCATTAGCCCAAGCACAGGCTATTGCAGATGATGCTAATGTCGACTTGGTTTTAATTCAGCCGCAGGCTACACCGCCTGTTGCTCGTATTATGGACTATGGTAAGTTCAAATTTGAGTATCAAAAGAAACAAAAAGAACAACGTAAGAAACAAAGCGTTGTTACCATTAAAGAAGTCCGTTTAAGTCCAGTTATTGATAAAGGTGACTTTGAGACAAAGCTTCGTAATGGGCGTAAGTTCCTTGAAAAGGGAAATAAGGTTAAAGTTTCTATTCGTTTTAAAGGACGTATGATTACTCACAAGGAAATTGGAGCAAAAGTCTTAGCTGATTTTGCTGAGGCAACGCAAGATATTGCTATTATTGAGCAAAGGGCTAAGATGGATGGCCGTCAAATGTTCATGCAGCTTGCACCAATTCCAGATAAAAAATAAGTTAACCAATAATAAAAGTAGGAGAAATATTAAAATGCCAAAACAAAAAACACACCGCGCATCAGCTAAACGTTTTAAACGTACAGGTTCAGGTGGATTGAAACGCTTCCGTGCATATACCTCTCACCGCTTCCACGGTAAGACCAAGAAACAACGTCGTCATCTTCGTAAAGCATCAATGGTGCATTCAGGAGATTTCAAACGTATTAAGTCAATGCTTACTCGCTTAAAATAAGAGTAATTTAAAAGAATAGAAAGAATTATCGGAGGATTGTATAAATGGCTCGTGTTAAAGGTGGCGTTGTTTCACGTAAACGTCGTAAACGTGTTTTAAAATTAGCTAAAGGATACTATGGCGCAAAACATATCTTGTTCCGTACTGCAAAAGAACAAGTGATGAATTCATACTATTATGCTTATCGTGACCGTCGTCAAAGAAAGCGTGATTTCCGTAAATTATGGATTACACGTATCAATGCAGCAGCACGTATGAATGGATTGTCATATTCACAATTAATGCATGGTTTGAAGTTGGCTGAAGTCGAAGTGAATCGCAAAATGCTTGCAGATTTAGCGGTTAACGATGCAGCGGCTTTCACAGTTCTTGCAGATGCAGCTAAAGAAAAACTTGGGAAATAAATTTTTTGCTGTTAACTGTCAAACCTATAGTATCTCTACTTGATAGCTATTTTTGAAGAGAAAAGTATATGAAGTAAAACTTTTCGCAATAAAAAACATCTGAAAATTAGTTAGTCTTCAGATGTTTTTTGATGCTTGAGATTTTATGCTTCATAAATGGATAAAGAAAATGGCTTGTATTGGCCGTTTGATACTTAAGCTTTGTCTTACAATTCTTTTTTATAAGAGGTATCATTCCACTTAAGGAGTTTAAACCGTTCGAAGTCTTTTGTTTCTAAAATGGTCACACTAGCATTATCAAGACCGCCGTCACGTCGTAGTTGAGCAGGTTCACAGCCTAATAATGTTTGAATAGAGGCGGTCAAAGTTGCACCATGTCCGACTATTAAGATATTTTGAGCCGTTTCCTTTTGTAGTGATTTAACAAAATTAGAAACACGATGTGTTACACGATAGACGGATTCAGCATCAAACATTGAATTGTTAAATTGTGCTAGATTATGACGGAAAGCTTTCATTTGTTTGGGATAGATAGAAGTAACAAGGCTGATTTTTTGACCTTCCAGACTGCCTAAATTCCATTCTCGTAAGGCCTTGGTGTATTCAATTTTTACAGGATGTTTGTTTTCTTGATTGATAATTTGACTAGTTAATTTAGCTCTTTTCAAGTCACTAGAATAAATGTGATCAAATGTAATATCTTTGAGATAGTGTCCTAATGCTCTTAGTTCTATAATTGATGTACTTAAGAGAGGTGAATCTCCATGAGCTCCTTGGAAACGTCCTTCTAGGTTCCATTCCGTTTTACCATGTCTTACAAAATACAATTTCATGTTTAGTTTATACCTCTTTTATAATCGTTATACCAAAAGGAAAAAGGCTGATGCCAGCCATCTTGATAGACTGTAATGCAAAGGGAATTCCTATAATAGTAATGCAAAGGAGGAAAGCAGATGCTAAGTGTATTACCGCCAATTCCCAACCAATGGCTAAAATCCAGATGATATTGAAAATAAGGCTGGAAACATTGCTAGAAGGGGAAATTGATTTTCCAAAAGGAAAGAGTCCAAAACCTGCAATCTTAAAACATTGAAGCCCAAAAGGAATGAGAATAACAGTCAGACAAAGAATAATTCCCGCTAGAGACCAACCGATAAAAGATAATAACCCAGCACATAAAAACCAAACAATATTTCCTAATAAACGCATGTTATCACTCCTTTAAATCAGCAAATTGAGCTCCAACAAAGTCAGCTAAAACTTGGCTGTTGATACGAATGGAACGTCCTATCTCACCTGCTGATACAATGATTTGTCCTTTTTCTAAAGCTATAGAATCAATAAAAATTGGAAAATGATGCTTTTGTCTAATACCAACAGGATTATTAGCACCATGAACATAGCCTGTTATTTTTTGGAGTTCTTTTTGGGGAATCATGGTAACTTTTTTATTTGCAGATACTTTGGCTAGTTTCTTTTCAGAAAGATGTTCTGTTATGGGAATAATCCCAATAAGTGGTCCAGTTTTATCGCCAGTTAGTGCCAGTGTTTTAAAAATATCCTCCTTTTGGATGTCTTCTGGCAATTTGCCTTCTAAGGCATTGAGTGCTAAGCTGTCATGTTTAATCTTGGCCTTATCTAAAATTTGCTCAACCAAGGTTTTCTTTAATTTCTTTTTCTTGCTCATTTATATTTTTCCTCAAGTTTACTCATCCAAGCTCCCAGAGCAATACCTGCTATAAAGAGCAGAGCAGCCATTAAAAAGGTTGTAAAGCTACTGCCAGCATAAGAGATACTTTCGGTATTTCTAGGATTTGGAATAATGATTAAGAGGGTACTCGAAATAACAAGTCCTAAGATGAAGTGATAAACGCGTGAATGGTAGTGATTGAGAGCATAATCCATGGCCTTTGAAAAAAGCAGCATGGTCGTAGCACCGCCAATAGCAATTGGAAGAAAAACTCCTACTAAATCAAGGTTCTTAAAACCTGTCAGCATAGGGGCGTAGAGTCCCATAATTAAAAGGAGATTAGACGGACTAAGCCCTGGAACTAACACACCTAAGGCAATCAGAGCACCAGCAAGAATAAAGCTAACAAAGTTAGCAGGAATTGTCCCAATTAAATCATTTAAAAAGAACAATAGGAGACCAGAAATGATAAAAGTTCCTAGCAGCCAAATCCAATCCTTGTTGTCACGTCTGGATTTTTGAGTTGATTCAGAAAATAAGCTTGGTAAGGTTCCGACGATTGTTCCTGTAAAGGCCCACAGAACGGGAACTTGATAATGTTCCAGCAGATATTCTAAAGGCGCTGAAAAAAGAGCGATACCCAAAATACCACCAATTCCAACAGGAATAAAAAAGAGAACATTTTTAACAAAATCTTTTGACAAATGTGCTAAAAATGAAATAATACGTTCATACAATCCTAAAATAGATGCTAAAACACCGCCTGATACACCGGGTAAAATAAACCCAAGAGCAATGATAACACCTTTGATCAATCTTGTTAACCAAGAAATCATGTTTTCCTCCAAAATAAATAATAAATCACTTTATTATATCATTTTAAAGTTGATTATAATAGGCCTGAATTAAGTCTACAAAATTTTTAATAGAATAAGAGCTAGCAAAAAAATCTGCAGCAGCCTGTGCCCAATAATCATCAGGATCTTGATGATTAGTTCCGCCAAGATAAGAAGAAACCATTTGATGTGTCCAAACTGTTCCTGATGTATCTTTTTGCCCTAAAGTGACAGGCAATTTATATTTTTTAAGCATAAAAGCTGCATAGTAGGCTGCATTAGCTGTTTGTCTAGCGAAATCATCCTTATTGTGCTCATGCGTCATTTCGAATTGTAAATAATAAGGATTTCCTTTGGGACCAGCTCCCTGAGCCATATAACTGTCATCAGCAATTTGTAAAATATTATTTTTATCAAGGAAACTATGAACAAATACCCCAGTTGATTTATAATTTTTTTCCATATAGGTTACTTCACTTTGGATAGAAGAACTGTCATTTCCAGTATCATGAATAATAATACCCTTTGGTTTACCACTTATTCCCAAATAGGATTTTTGGGCAAACTGATGATAGATATTTTTGGTTATTTCGGTATGAGGATAGCTTAAACTGGCAATATACTGATTGATTGCATTTGTATGTTGAATCTGAAGATGTTTAGCATCAAGGTAGTAAGTGTGTCCCCTTAATTTTACCTTGGCCAAAGTCATTGTTTTTCCTCTTAGATGTGTTAAACGATAGCCTGTCACTTGCACTGTAGTAGTTTGTTTCAATTTATCTGTATTAAAATCGAATAAATGGCAATAGAGTGTTACTGGTGATGTTGGTGTAATTGTAGCTGTTTGTGTTATTTCATAAGAGTTGGAAATATGAAAACGATGTTGGTAAAGAAGACCGCTAAATCCAAGTAGTATAAGCAAAGAAACGATTATCATATGATAGTTAACTTGCTTTTTCTTTTTATAAGGGCGCCTTTGATGACTAGTCAGTTGCTTTTTACATTTTTTCTTTTTGACCGTAACCATATAATAGCATGATTAACTTAAAAAACTGAATTATAAATTCTAGTTTAAGCAAGAAATACCAACATTTCTTATTTTTCAAACGCATTAGTTTATATGTTCTTCTTTTCAGCTGGTAAAAAGAGTTGTGGCTGGCTTGTAACTAAAAACACAAGGATAAGAATAACAACTAAAAAGGTAAGCAAGCCAGCACTGCCATTAACAGTGAAGGAGTACCAAAAAGGAGACATTCCTTTGGGGGCATAACTTCCCCAAAAAAGGAAACCTGCGATATAATGACAGACATATCTGGTGAAGATAGCTATGAATGCGCCTAGTATGGCAAAGAGCAATGCTTTCAGCTTATTTCCATTTTTCAAGGCCGTTTGAAAGGGCTGTTTAGTTATACCTGCCAATCCCATGCAGAAGAAAGCTAAGATGTATTCAAGAAATACTTGTGAAAGCGTTAGATAATAAACTTTTGCTAAAAGAAAATGCAGCAATCCCCAAAGGAAGCCTGCCAGAACTCCAAATTTACTTCCTCTTCTTAAGGCGAATAAGACAAGGGGAATAGCTCCAAAAGAGGGTGTAAACCAACTTGCAAAGTCAGGTATCATTGAAAGAACCATAGCTAAGGCGGCAATCAGAGCGGTTTCAACCAGAATAACAGCATTTTTAGACATAAAAAAGACCTCCTTGTACAATCCAAGGAGTCCATGTGTGTTCATTTAGTTCATCCATGAAACGAATCACATTCCCACGCTAGTATTAACTAGATCAGGTCCATAGGATTTTGCAAATGCAATCTCAGCTAAGGTTAGCACTCCTTGTGATATTTACTTATTTATTATAAAATGAAACTGGCAATTGTGTCAAGTTTATTGGTTGCTTGATCCAAATAATTTTTCATAAGTAGATTTTGTATCTTTGTTGACAGCGATTTGATTAAGATCAAGTGTATTCTTGAAGCCTTCAATATGACCTTGAGAGGTGTATTGATGCAGATCATAATTCAATTTGGTTTTAGGGACTGCTTCAAAGTAGCCCGAGTCAGTACCATAAGTTGGAATCCAAATAGCGTCAAAACCTTTTGCTGAAATACTGTGCTCTTCCATAAAATAAGTCCCAATGTAAATACCAACTTTTTCAGCACCAAGGCGTTTTAATTCATCTCGAAAAGCTTTAACTCCCTTGTCCATGTTAGGCATTGTCTTTTCTTCAACATCGAGCCAATAGAAAGTTGGATTATAGGGAGATGCATTTTTGTAAAAAGTCTTTGCTTCAGCTTTCATTTTTTTGACGCTGGATCCACGGACATAAGCATAGACGGCCACAGGTACGCCGCGTTTTTGGAACTCTTCAATATGGGTCTTAAACGATTTATCAATTCCGGAACTGTGAGCTGCATTATTTTTTTTGGCGATGCCTGACCCGCCTTGGACGCGGACAATAGCTCCTGAAATGTTTTTTGATAGGGTATCATAGTCAATTTCGCTAGGCAGCTGCCAACCCGAGATATCAACAATCGGATTAAGAGTAAAGGTGTCTCCATCTGAATTTTTTGTTTTAGCTTTCTCTGAATTTTGTTCTGTAGCAGGAATGGCTGCTTGGGCAGCTCTTAATTCTTTTTGTCGGGCATTTTCAGCTTGAATATTCCCTAAGATGATAATCAAGGCGAACAAACTAAAGAAAGCTAGAACAAAGACAGGCTTAATTCTTCTTCTCATCTCATTTATTGTAGCGTAAAGTTTTGAAAAAAGCAAAACATGTCTATCTGAGATGTTGAAATGCAGTTTTAAATTGTTATAGTCTTAGTATTGTTACTATAAGTATGGTGAGGCGAGCTAACAACATTATATAACGTTATATAAAGATAAACAAAAAGATAATAGCAGGTCAGGTGGTGGTCATCATTTACAATTACATGAACTTAAAACATTCAATCATTTAGCCTGTTTTATCATCTTGACAGTTTTTGAGCTTTTCGGTAGACTGAAATTATGGAGAAGAAAACCTTAAAGCAAATTAGTCGTATTGCTATTTTGTCAGCTTTAGCTATTGTTTTGCGGCTTGCCTTTTCAGCTTTGCCCAATATTCAACCTATCACTGCTATCTTTCTAGTATGTGCCATTTTTTATGGTTTTTGGGAAAGTTTTTTAATCATGACTGTAACCATGTTGATTACTAGTTTTTTGCTGGGATTCGGTCCTTGGGTCTTGGGGCAACTTATCAGCTTTGGTCTAGTTATTTGCCTTTGGAAATTTTGCCTTTATCCTATGACAAAACTTTTTCGATTTGGTAATATTAATGGTCTTGGTCTGCAGTCTGTTTTGGCAGGGTTAATGGGAATTGTATATGGTATCTTGATTGATACTTATTCTGCTCTCTTATTTTCTACTCCAATTTTAGCCTATATCATAGCAGGAATGACTTTCAATTTAGCTCATGCTATCTCGACTTTGTTCTTTTACCCAATTATATTATCAATCTTTAGGAGGTTATCGTCTCATGAAAAAAATAATTAATGTTATCGTCTTATCACTATCCGTTTTTTTCCTGATAGCTTGCAGCAATAGCAGTACTGGGGAAAAAACAAGTCAATCATCTGAAGAGACTAAGGTCCGATTAATTGTTAAAACGGATTCTAATAAAACCGATGAGAAAGTCACTTTCAAAAAAGGTGCTACTGTTATGGATGTCTTAAAAGACAACTATAAAGTTAAAGAAAGCGGTGGTTTTATCACTACTATTGATGGTGTCACTCAGGATAAAAAAGCAGGTAGGTACTGGATGTTTGATGTTAATGATAAGCTGGCATCAAAAGCTGCTGATAAGATTAAGGTCAAAAATGGGGATAAAATTGAATTTTATTTGAAAGTTTATAAAGGTAAGAACTAGGCTGTCTAGTTCTTTATTTTTTGTGTTAAATAAGATGCTTATAGTTGAATAAAGATTTACTTTTTTTCTAAAAGTGATATGATATAAAGTATCAAAAAAGAAGGGGAATTTGTTTCGTGACAATCAACAAACTAGAAAGTAGAAATGATAAAGAAGCAATTGCTGAGGAGATTACTATTCTTACCAAACTACTGGACGATGCTACCAAAACAATGGTTGGCAGTGCTAGCTTTGATAAGATTACTCTCTTTAAAAAATTATCAATTGAAGAGAAGCATCAAGAGTTAGAACGTGAAATTGAGCAGTTAACAAATGAAGAAATGGTCGTTGTTTCTCGTTATTTCTCCATTTTACCGCTTCTTATCAATATTTCTGAAGATGTCAATTTAGCTTATGAAATCAACTATCAAAACAATAATGATATTGATTATTTAGGGAAATTATCAGCCACTATTGAACTTGTTTCTAGTCAAAAAAATGCTCAAGAAATTCTGGAAAATGTTAATGTTGTCCCTGTTCTAACAGCGCATCCAACTCAAGTGCAGCGAAAAACGATGCTGGATTTAACTAATCATATTCATGAACTTTTGCGTAAGTACCGTGATGTTAAAGCTGGATCTATTAACAAGCAAAAATGGTATGACGATATGCGCCGTTATGTTGAGCTCATTATGCAAACAGATATTATTCGCGAAAAGAAATTAAAAGTCACTAATGAAATTACTAATGTCATGGAATACTATAATTCCTCTCTGATTAAAGGTGTTACTAAATTAATTACAGAATACAAGCACTTGTCTCAGCAAAAAGGATTTGATTTAGGAAATGCTAAACCAATTACGATGGGAATGTGGATTGGCGGTGACCGTGATGGGAATCCTTTCGTCACTGCTGAAACCCTGAAAATATCAGCTCTGGTGCAAAATGAAGTGATTTTAAATTATTATATTGACAAAGTTTCAGATCTTTATCGAACATTTTCTCTTTCAACCAGCCTTTCTACTATTAGCAATGCAGTTAAAGAGATGGCAGATCGTTCAACGGATGTTTCGATTTACCGAGAAAAAGAACCCTATCGTAAGGCTTTTCATTATATTCAATCAAGATTGCAAGAGACTCTTATTTATTTAAAAAATAACCATTTAGAAGAGTTGGAGTCTGAAGATAGTGCTCAAATCCTTCCTTATCAATCAGCGCAAGAGTTTAGAAATGATTTGCAACTCATCAAAGATTCTCTTTTAGAAAATAACGGTTCTGCTTTTATTACGGGTGATTTAACAGAATTATTGCAAGCAGTTGATGTTTTTGGTTTCTTTTTAGCTTCTATTGATATGCGACAAGATTCCAGTGTTCACGAAACCTGTGTAGCAGAACTGTTAGCTTCAGCCAATATTGTTGCTAACTATAGCGACTTACCTGAAGAAGAAAAGATTGCTATTCTTCTCAAAGAATTGACTGAAGATCCTCGAATACTGTCTGCAACGCATGTTGAAAAATCGGAAGTATTGCAAAAGGAATTAGCTATTTTTAAAACAGCTAGGAAATTGAAGGATGCTCTGGGAGAAGATGTGATTAAACAACATATCATTTCACACACAGAAAGCATTTCTGATATGTTTGAATTAGCTATCATGCTCAAAGAAGTCGGCTTGGTTGATACAGATAAGGCGCGTGTGCAAATTGTTCCTTTATTTGAAACCATTGAGGACTTGGATAATTCTCGCGAAATCATGAGACAGTATCTCAATTATGATATTGTTAAAAAATGGATTGCAGCCAATCATAATTATCAGGAAATTATGCTGGGTTACTCAGATTCTAACAAGGATGGTGGTTATTTATCGTCTGGCTGGGCGCTCTACAAAGCACAAAATGAATTGACAGAAATTGGTTCTGATAATGGTGTCAAAATCACCTTTTTCCATGGACGCGGCGGTACTGTTGGACGTGGTGGCGGTCCATCTTATGAGGCTATTACATCACAGCCATTTGGTTCCATCAAGGATCGGATTCGTTTAACAGAACAAGGTGAGGTTATTGGTAATAAATATGGCAATAAGGATGTTGCATACTACAATCTGGAAATGCTGGTTTCAGCAACTCTTGATCGCATGGTGACAAGAAGGATTGTCAATTCAGATAACTTAGTCAATTATCGTTTAATCATGGATGAAATTGTTGCTGACAGTAATCTCATTTATCGTGATTTAGTTTTCGGAAACGAACATTTCTATGATTATTTCTTCGCAGCTAGTCCAATTCGCGAAGTTTCAAGTTTGAATATTGGTTCCCGTCCAGCAGCTCGTAAGACGATTACAGAGATCAGCGGTTTGCGCGCTATTCCTTGGGTATTCTCATGGTCTCAAAATCGCATCATGTTTCCAGGATGGTACGGTGTCGGTTCAGCCTTTAAACATTTTATAGATAAGGATGAAAAGAATTTGGCTAAATTGCAGGAAATGTATCAATCATGGCCTTTCTTCCATTCATTGTTGTCAAATGTTGACATGGTTTTATCCAAATCAAATATGAATATTGCCTTTGAATATGCTAAATTATGTCAGGATGAAGAAACAAAAGAAGTCTTTGCAACTATTCTGGATGAATGGCAATTAACCAAAAATGTTATTCTAGCAATTGAAAGTCACAAACAGCTTTTAGAAGATAATAGTTATTTGAAAGCTAGTCTTGATTATCGTTTACCTTACTTCAATGTTTTAAATTATATTCAAATTGAGTTAATTAAACGTCAGCGCCGTGGTGAATTAGGTGAGAATTTAGAGAACCTGATTCACATTACTATTAATGGTGTCGCAACTGGTTTACGAAATTCAGGTTAAACAGAAAAAAGCTCTATAATATCTGTAATGGATGAAATTTGCTTCGGAGGTTATAGAGCTTTTTAATTGTATAAAAACACTAATTTTTATATCGGAAACAGCAGATTTTCTTAAATTTTCAGATTTTTCATTTCTTTTTTATTTAAGAGAATAAAAAAATTCATCAGATATATGCTAATCAGAAAGTGTTAAAGGCAAAGTTTGATATGATTCATCAGTTATTTTCTTTGTTTTAACTTTAAAAGATGATATAATGCTAATGTTAAACTTGTAAGATATTTGAGGAAATGTAATGAAAATTGATAAGCGGCATTTGCTGAATTATTCGATATTATTGCCCTATTTAATTTTATCAGTGTTAGGTTTGATTGTTGTTTATTCAACAACCAGTGCTAGCTTAATACAAAATGGTTTAAATCCTTTTCGTTCTGTCATAAATCAGGCTGCCTTTTGGGTTATTAGTTTATTGGCTATCCTTTTTATTTACCGCTTAAAATTAAATTTTTTGAAGAACAGTGGTGTTTTAACTGTTATGATGATGATAGAAGTGGTGCTGCTTTTAATTGCGCGTTTTTGGACACAGGAAGTTAATGGTGCTCATGGTTGGATAGTTATTGGTCCCATCAGCTTTCAGCCGGCTGAGTATTTAAAAGTTATTATGGTCTGGTTTTTGGCTTTTACCTTTGCTAGGCGGCAGCAATCTATTGAAATTTATGATTATCAAGCTTTGACCAAACGTAAATGGTGGCCGAAGCAGTTGAGTGATCTAAAGGATTGGCGTTTTTATTCTTTAGTTTTGATTCTTTTGGTTGCAGCACAGCCCGATTTGGGAAATGCGACCATTATTGTTTTAACAGCTATTATTATGTATTCAGTCAGTGGTATTGGCTATCGTTGGTTTTCTGCTTTATTAACTGGGATTATTACGTTATCAGCAATCTTCTTAGGTCTCATCAATATGGTTGGTGTTAAAACGATGAGCAAGGTTCCAGTTTTTGGCTATGTTGCTAAACGCTTTAGTGCTTTTTTCAATCCGTTTAAGGATGTGACAGACTCTGGACACCAGTTGGCTAATTCCTATTATGCTATGAGTAATGGTGGTTGGCTGGGACGTGGTTTGGGCAATTCTATTGAAAAGCGAGGCTATCTTCCAGAGGCACAAACGGATTTTGTCTTTTCAATTATTATTGAAGAATTAGGACTGATTGGAGCAGGACTCATTTTAGCCTTGATTTTCTTTTTGATTTTGCGTATTCTGCTAGTTGGTGTTAAAGCTAAAAATCCTTTTAACTCCATGATTGCTTTGGGTATTGGTTCTATGATGCTGATGCAGGTATTTGTCAATATTGGTGGAATATCCGGCCTTATTCCTTCAACAGGTGTAACTTTTCCTTTTCTATCACAGGGAGGAAACAGTCTTCTTGTTTTGTCGGTAGCTATTGGTTTTGTATTAAATATTGATGCTAATGAGAAACGAGAAGATATTTATCAGGAAGTGGAAGAAGCCGAGCGTGATGATACAGATGTTTTTATAGATCCTCAATCGCAACAGGAGACTTATGGAGAATAAATCAATTGGATACTTTTTCCGATTTTTTAGTTATAATAAAAAAGCTTCTAAATAAATGAAAGTCACTTCTTTAATTAGGAATAATTGTTAATAAGATAAGATAAAAAAGTTATAAAATACTTGCATTTTTAACGTAATTTGTTAAAATAGTAAGGTAAAGTTAGACTGTATGCCTACTGTCTATCTATAAAATATATTTTATTGGAGGCTTTTCCTAAATGGCAAAAGAAAAATACGATCGTAGTAAACCACACGTTAACATTGGTACTATCGGACACGTTGACCATGGTAAAACTACCTTAACTGCAGCTATCACAACTGTACTGGCACGTCGTCTTCCAAGTGCAGTAAACCAACCAAAAGATTATTCATCTATTGATGCTGCTCCTGAAGAACGCGAACGCGGTATCACTATCAATACTGCGCACGTTGAGTATGAAACTGAAAAACGTCACTATGCTCACATTGACGCTCCAGGACACGCGGACTATGTTAAAAACATGATTACTGGTGCTGCCCAAATGGATGGTGCTATCCTTGTAGTAGCTTCAACTGATGGTCCAATGCCACAAACTCGTGAACACATTCTTCTTTCACGTCAAGTTGGTGTTAAATACCTTATTGTCTTCATGAATAAGGTTGATTTGGTTGATGATGAAGAATTGCTTGAATTGGTTGAAATGGAAATCCGTGATCTTCTTTCAGAATATGATTTCCCAGGTGATGATATTCCAGTTATTCAAGGTTCAGCTCTTAAAGCTCTTGAAGGTGATACTGCTCAAGAAGATATCATCATGGAATTAATGCATACTGTTGATGACTACATTCCAGATCCAGAACGTGATACTGATAAGCCACTCCTTCTTCCAGTCGAAGATGTTTTCTCAATCACTGGTCGTGGTACTGTTGCTTCAGGACGTATTGATCGTGGTACTGTTAAAGTTAACGATGAAGTTGAAATCGTTGGTATCCGTGATGACATTCAAAAAGCTGTTGTTACTGGTGTTGAAATGTTCCGTAAACAATTGGATGAAGGTATTGCAGGGGATAATGTTGGTGTTCTCCTTCGTGGTATCCAACGTGATGAAATCGAACGTGGTCAAGTTCTTGCTAAACCAGGTTCAATTCACCCACATACTAAATTCAAAGGTGAAGTTTATATCCTTACTAAAGAAGAAGGTGGACGTCATACACCATTCTTCAATAACTATCGTCCACAATTCTACTTCCGTACAACTGACGTAACTGGTTCAATTGAGTTGCCAGCAGGTACTGAAATGGTTATGCCTGGTGATAACGTTACTATTGACGTTGAATTGATTCATCCAATCGCTGTTGAACAAGGTACTACTTTCTCTATTCGTGAAGGTGGACGTACTGTTGGTTCTGGTATCGTTTCAGAAATCGAAGCTTAAGAAATTAAGTTCCCATCTAACAATTATTCGTCAGACAATAATTGTAAAAGAGTCTCGAAAGAGGCTTTTTTCTATTTTTATACAGTATGATTGATAAAAGAGATGAGTTCGTGTTTTTAAACTCTTGATATGAGTGATTAGTATAGGTGCTTCCTAAGGATTTATTTAACGAAAAGAGTAAAAAGTGCTGTAAATTTTATTAAAAGGGTTGTAGAGATTTTCCCATTATTATAGAATTCATAGATAAGTTGTGATATAATAGACAGGTAAAAAAATTATAGAAGAGGTAAGTGAAATGTCACGTAAACCAATTATTGCTGGTAACTGGAAAATGAACAAGACTGCTGCTGAAGCGCGTGAGTTCATTGATGCAGTTAAGAACAATATTCCTTCAAATAATCTTGTTGATACTGTTATTGGATCACCTGCATTATTCCTTGAAGGAATGAAAAAAGGCGTGAAAGGTACAGAATTGCAAGTTGCAGCTCAAAACTGTTACTGGGAAGATTTTGGTGCTTTTACTGGTGAAACAAGTCCTGCAGCGCTTGCAGCACTTGGTGTTGACTATGTTATTATTGGGCACTCAGAACGTCGTGATTACTTCCATGAAACAGATCAAGAGATTAACAAAAAAGCACATGCTATTTTTAAGCACAAGATGACGCCAATACTTTGTTGTGGTGAATCCCTTGAAACTTATGAAGCAGGTAAAACAGCTGAATGGATTGAAGGACAAATCACTGCTGACCTTAAAGGCTTGAGTGCTGAGCAAGTATCAAGTATGGTTATCGCTTATGAACCAATCTGGGCTATTGGTACTGGTAAGTCAGCTGATGCTAATATTGCAGATGATATCTGTGGTGTTGTTCGTGCAACCGTTGAAAAACTTTATGGAAAAGAAGTTGCTCAGGCTGTCCGTATTCAATACGGCGGTTCTGTAAAACCAGAAAATGTTGCAGAATACATGGCTAAAGAAAATGTTGATGGTGCTCTTGTTGGCGGTGCTTCACTGCAAGCAGACAGTTTCCTTGCCCTTCTTGACTTTGTCAAATAAGCTGAATAGTTAATTAAAAGCTATGATCTTTTTCTTGGATTTTTATTTTTTAATCTACAAGAAGTTTGTCTCATATTAAAAAACACTGCTGATTTTTATCATCAGCAGTGTTTTTTTGGAGCTATCATAATTGTAGTGGGTAAATATCCCTGAGTATTAAGGTGTTTTTTGCATATTTCAACCTTTTTAAAAATAATGGTAGATAAAGAATTAGTGATAGTCTATTTAGCCGTAATATGTTATTTTTATCCCCTGTGGTACTAGTTCATTCTTTTAGTTTGCAAAAAGGTTTATTTAGATGATACTGTACGTGATTGAGCGAATAGGGGTCATCCAAATGACCCCACTTAAATGATAATACGAAACGGCATCCTTTACAATACAGTATGGTATGGAACAATTAAAGACAATGTATTCTTATTATTATCGTCACTATTTCCCTAAAGAACTGACGTAGCGTCAAAATTTAGCTATTGTAAAAATTAGTAACTGCTCTATCCTTATCCTTTTAGTGCTTCAAACTGAACTTGGCATTAAATCCCAACGTCGATTTTATCAACTATGTCAGGTGTTGCTTGTGAGTGAACTTGGTTTTATTGAAGAGCTCGTTATCTTGTTCTTTTATTGAAACGGTTTCATTAAAATATGATGGAATAATTTTATCACGATGATATCGTGATAAAGGATAGATAGTTTTCCGACTTATCCTTAAAAGGTGATTTGTATTTTTTAGAATAAAAATAGAATAGTTTAAAATAGCTAATAATAAAGAACATCAAAAATGACCGTTTAGGACAAAATAGCTACCGTTTAGGATATTTTGCTCCATTTTGAAAATAAATTGTTATACTAAAGATGTCGGTTGCGCAGCCAGACAAAAAACTAAAAATGGAAAAGAGGTATTTATCATATGAATACACACATATTGGAACAATTTGACGTAATGGATAATGAAGCACTTTCAACTGTTGAAGGTGGAGGCTGTAGTTGGAAGGGTGCAGCGAAAGCTACTGTTGCTGGTGGTATTGGTGGCGCATTTGCTGGTGATGTGACAGTGCCTATTGTGGGAACTGTTCCCGGCTGGGCAGCCGGAGCTGGTTTAGGGGCTGCTGGTTATGGAGCTACCTGTTGGTGGTGAGTATTATGGAAGATCCTTTTCTTATTGGTATTCTTACTAGTGTTATTTTCGCGATTTTGTATCGGAAATCAACTCGGAATAAAAAAAATAAATTTCGAGACAAGAAAAATAAATAAACTATACTATATTGTTAATAGATTAAGCGATTCATCATCAATTGAGTGAGTTGATTTATCTTAACATCTGGAGAAGATCTCTTGGTCTTCTCCTTTTAATGTTTAAGGTTTATCAAAATGTTTATGCAAGATGGAAAAGAGCACACCCTCTATCTCGGATGTCAGACCTGTTCTTACTGTTGCTTATCCCCAGAAGTTAAAAAGTTCAATGACTTGATTGATGGACAGTTAGAATATGTATTATAATACATATTCTCTTGGCTTATGATGACACTGTCCGTAATTTTATACGCAATACTGTTGGTATTCTGGGAGTTTCTGCGATTCTTTATATAAAAAGTGATCAGCTAATCTCAGATGTAGCAGACAATAGTGTGACTTCTATAGAGGCTTATAATTGTTTGTATGAAAATTCTCAGCAGCAAAATAATGATCTATCTAGAGCTCTTTATGGATCTAGTTTTAAGCAGCAGTAACCAACAAGGGGAACGGTCAAGAACTGAAAATTCAACTTTATCCCCTGCACAATCAGTATCGCATGACCATTCTTCTCTCATGTCATCAAAGATAATAGCTAAGTTCCCAGAAACAGATTAGTCTAAAAGCAATCTGTCACCCTATGACTATTTCTTGCTTTTGCTTATTGCAGGAATTAAGGTTATTCTTAGCAAGAGAAATTAGGATTTTGAAATGGTTTTTAATCAGAGGCAGCTAAGCGGTTCTAATATTAGAAGGTAACAAGAGAGATACAAAAAAGCGCCTAATGTAGAGCGCTTCTTTTAAGCATAAATTATCTAGTAAAAACAGGTTAACGTCTTAGAATTTTTTTAATCGTATTTAAAAGTCTGTATTTTAAGGGATTTGGATAATAATGGAATGTTCCCATCTTGCGGACAATGTAACCATTGAAATTTTGTTTGAAACGAAGAACACCATCTGAACCATCAAAATGCCCTGTAACACCAAGGAGATTATAAAAAGGAATTCCTCTTTTAAGAGCTTCAAGCATCACATGTTCTTGTAGAAGAGCAGGCGCATAAAACTTATTAAATTCTGGATAGGAACCTGAGAAAAGATAGACGGCTTCTTGAGGTGTATAAACAAAGAGACTGCCTGCTAAGATGACATCCTTTTTGCCGTATTTAGTGATAAATTTCTGAGCTTCTTCTTGACGAGTTGTAAAGGTATCGAATTGGCTGGACAGTTCACGCAATTGGTTTTGTTTTTTTTCAGAATGCGGATTTTTTTTCAAATCGGCTTTCAATTTAGCAATTTTATTGCCAAGTTTATTTTGATCCCTTTGTAAATGGCTAAGATAATCTTCAAAGTTGAGGCTGGCAACCATAAATTCGGCATTGTCTCCAAAACTATCGTAAAAGTCTTGGTAGTAGTTCAGACTTTTATCGCTGTATTCTCTGCGATCAGAAGTAGCTGAAGTAATTTCCTTAAAGAGGTTAAGCTCATCACGATTAAGCCGACGAAGTTTAGTGCCGAAAGTTTTGGCTTTTTTTACTAAAGGGCGTCCTTTTTTACTGAAGGATTTTAGCAGTGTTTGTTCGCTAATATCCGATAAATCTTTGACATAGTGCCAATCAGGTTCACCATTAGGATAATCCCTCTGCAAGCCATCAAAATGATAACCGAGATTAGTTAATTGCGAGATAAGTTCTTTTTTTTCAGCACTGGTTGCTTGGCCATCACCATCAAAGGTTTGATAGGTGTCATAAGGTTTTATTACTAATTCTAAAGCACCTTTTTCTTTGACATAGTCTTTTAGTTCTCTGTAAAAATCTGTTAGATGCTTATCTCGTGTGACAACTGGTCCGCAATTAATTTCAAAATAGCGGCCGCCAGTCATGGGCATGCTGTATAAAATAGCAGAAATTTCAATTGTTCCATTTTCTAACCAAGCAATATAATTAAGCGTAAATCCTCTTTTGGAAAGAAGCTTGGCCATTTCTAAGGTCTGCATAAAAGATTTTTGCTCTGCTTTTTGAACATGTAAGGCAAAATCATTTTGAGAGATGTTTTGTAAAGCCATTATTAATGCTTGCTCCTTCGTTTTTTACGTATGGTATAGGCAATATTAGCTAATTTATAGAGCGGGCTGACTGGTAAATTAAATTCACCAATAAATTCTTCAATTTCTGGTTTGAATTTTGATTTGAAGTTGTAAAGTCCGCCAGAGAGGTTATTTTCAATACCTCCCATATTTTGCCAGTGATTGCCTCTTTCAAAGGCATGGTTAGCCGTTGCAAACCAAGTATAGATAGCAGCTTGATAACGGCGAAATTCGTCATCCATACCAGCATAGACATTTTCGGATGTTTTACCGAATTCAAGAGATAATGTTCCTGAAAGAGGAACGGTATCTTTACCTTGGGATAAATGCTCTTGAAGAAAGGCAATCTCGTCACTGAGACGTTCGATTTCTTTTTTTGTATTATCAATTTTGCTCGGTTTAACATTATCACCAAATTTAGCAAGGTTATTTTGAGCTTTTTTCCTTTGACTTTCTAGTTCGGTAAGTCTTTCTTTCAAATTGAGACTAGCCAAAGTAATGAAAGAGTGTTGGGGATAATTGTCTAAGAGTTTGCGGTAGTAATCAATGCCTCTGAGGTGAATGCTTTTGCGATCTTCTGTTTTTTTCATTAAATCGGAGAAGTCTGCCAAAAGTTCATAGCCACCAAAGCGAATGCTAACTCCCTTATTTTTGGCAGTACGGATGGATTGTCGGATTTTTTTGGATAAGTTAGCTTCAGAGAACCCTTCTGCGTAGATATTGGCTTGGAAACGCGGCTGAATAGTTTCTCCCATATCACTTGTTTGTCCCAGCCATTCACAGCCTAAATGCTTTAAAGTGTGAATAATAGTTTGTGCTTGCGGGTTATTGATGGATTCCTCATCAATTTGATGATGGTTCAGCAAAATAAAAGGATCAAACTTAATAAATAAGGCTCTTTTTCTTTTGGCAAACTTTTTTAAGGAGGTCAATACAAAATTCACCAAATCTTTATCTTGATAGTTCATAACGGGACCTCTTGGAATGTAAAACATTGTCATACCAAGAGGTAAAGGTCTGATTAAAATAGAGGCAGAGGCAACAAGTTTGCTATCTTGATAAAAACCCATTCGCTCATTTCCCCATTCATCTTTAACTTTTGCCCAAGAACTGCTTTGTAGTAGATTGGTTTGACTGCTGTTTTTGATAAAGTTATCATGCTCTTCTTTTGAAATTCCGATTTTATATGTGTACATTAGTTTAATACCCACTTTTTAATTGCATAAGCGACCCCACTGTTGTCGTTTGATTTGGTGATGTACTTAGCCATTTTTTTGAGTTCAGGAATACCATTTTCCATCACAACAGGGCTTCCAACAGCTTCTAGCATAGCACGATCATTTTCCTCATCACCAATAGCCATTGTCTCATCTCTGCTAAGTCCTAACTTTTCTGCTAAATGAACGATAGCAGTGCCTTTGCTGACTTTTTTATTCATGATTTCTAAATAAAAAGGTCTTGATTTGACAACTGTGTAGTGTTCATAAAGGCTGGCTGGCAGTTGAGCAATGGCAGCATCTAACATTTCAGGTTCGTCAATCATCATTATTTTCACAATCTCTTTGCCAACCATTTCTTCAGGAGTACGATAATAGACTGGCATGTTAACCAAACTTGCTTCATGGACAGTGTATTTGCCGATATCACGATTGGCAGTGTAAATACCTTCTTTAGAGATAGCATGCATGTGCACACCTAATTTGCGACTGAGCAATTCAATATCTAAATAATCATCATAAGTTAACGCTTCTTTAATCAAGTCTTCACCAGTTGCGGTATCTTGTACTAAAGCACCGTTAAAAGTAATCACGTAATCTCCTTGATCCTTGAGATTTAATTTTTCTAGTAAATCGGTTACACCAGCAATGGGGCGGCCTGTTGCAATAACGACCTTGACGCTGGCTTTTTTAGCATCTTGGATAGCAGTGTAAACTTCAGGTGTTACTTCACGCTTACTATTAAGTAATGTGCCGTCAATATCGACAGCAACCAATTTAATTGACATACTGGTTCCTAATTTCTAATTACAAATTTCTACAGACTATCTTACTAAAAATTAGCTTATTTGTCATGTTGTATGGGGATTAATTGATAAAGCAAGCGGAGAAGGAAAGATAGGAAGCAAAATGTTATCAGAAAATTTCCTTCCTATCTTAATTTTATTTCTAAACAATTAGTCCATAAATGATTTTTCTCATATTTGTTACTTGCTTGCAGTAGTTTTAAAGAAATAAGAGAGAATAGCTTAAACCTCACTCTCTGAGATTGTAAAAATGCTTATTTTTGATATAGTGAGAAAACTTTTCTTTAGCTTCGACAAAAAGATCATCTTTGATAAGCATCTCCTTGGGAAAGTAGAAGCGACGATCGCCATGCGTAGTACCAGATAAGGTATGAACTAGAGGTGATAGTGTAGACAGCTCGGCAATGGAGCCATCTTCTTGCAACATTTCAATTTGAGTGCGGGGATTTTGAACATCTGGCTTGTAGACATCATAAGGAAGATCAAAATTAAGGTGAAGAGCAGTATAATAAGTTGGATCAAAACCAAGGTCTTTAACAATTTTTCTTAGTTTTTCTAAATTTGAGAGGTCTTTTTCATCAAAAGTGATTGATTTGAAGACTTTGCGATTGATAAAACGGCTAGCGAGGTCAGATAAGATTTTGTCTGCACTTTGCATCCAAGTTTGAAAATAAGTATTCATGACACCGTCATCCAGACTAAGATAGTCTTCTAGGGTAACCCTATTTTCAAAAAAAGGGATTAAATGGGGCGATGTAACAGTGAAAAATTCTTTTTCTTTGGGATAAAGGTATTTTGCACGTTTAAGTAGATTTTGCAAGAGAACTTCCATAGCACGGCTAGCTGGATGAAAATAAACCTGCATGTACATTTGATAGCGACTGATAATATAATCTTCTACAGCATGCATGCCATCTCTTGAAAAAGCAATACCATTTTCAATTGGACGAATGACGCGTAAGACACGTGTTAAATCAAATTCACCGTAGCTGGCACCAGTAAAGTAAGAATCTCGCAGGAGATAATCCATGCGATCAACATCAATTTGGCTGGAAATGAGCTGTTCAACCTGTTTGTTAGAATAGGTATGATTGATAACACTAGCGACCTTGTCAGGAAAATCTGGTGAGACACGCCTTAAAATCGTATTGATTTCTGTTTCAGGACTTAAAATAATCTGCTGAGTAATGGTTTCGTGATTAGTGTCAAACAGCCTCTCAAAAGTATGAGAATAGGCCCCATGACCAATATCATGCAAAAGAGCTGCGGTCATGGTTAAGAGAGATTCGTTACTATTCCAAATGTCTGAGTATTTTTTATCAAAAATATTGGTGACACGTCTGGCAAGATAATAAACACCAAGACAGTGTGAAAAACGGCTGTGTTCAGCACCATGAAAGGTAAAACTAGATGAACCTAACTGTTTAATGCGACGCAGTCGCTGGAATTCTTTGCTATTGATAAGATCATAAATGAGTTCATCTTCAACAGGTATATAATTATGAACAGGATCTCGGAATACTTTTTCTTTCATAGCTTTATTATAACAAAATTTCCATGAGATACCGTTTTTTAGAAAGTATGTAAACAGAAAAAAAATTTCTTTTTGTATTTACGGATTCCTAAATTTACATTATAATGAACTAATGACAAATCGTTTAATATTAAATACCATTCAGTTACTTTTGATCAGTCTGATTACTTGGATAATGGGAACTATTTTATTACATGCACGACAGCATCAAATTAATTTAAAAGAGAAATTTTTAACAGGGTTTTGGATTGGTTATGTGACAGATCTCTTGGATACTTTGGGAATTGGTACTTTTGCGACGACGACAACACTTTTTAAAGCGACAAAATTAGTTGAAGATGATCGTAAAATACCTGCCACCATGTCAACTGCCCATGTTGTTCCTGTTTTGGTTGAGGCACTTTGTTTTGTGACTATTGTCAAGGTGGACATTACTACTCTGGTTTGTATGGCAGCAGCCTCTTTTACGGGAGCCTTTGTTGGAACACGGATAACCAAAAATTGGAATACTCAACAGGTTCAACGTGTTTTGGGAATTTTGCTCATTATTGCAGCTTTGGTCATGGTTTACCGCATGCTGACCAATCCTGGAGCAGGCATTTCCTCTCAGATTCGTGGTCTAAAAGGCATTTGGCTTTTAGTTGGTATTATTTTTGATTTTATTATTGGCATGTTAATGACTATGGGATTGGGTAATTATGCGCCAGAATTGATTTTCTTTTCATTGATGGGCATCAATCCTTCCATTGCTTTGCCCGTTATGATGTTGGATGCAGCCATGATTTTAACAGCCAGTTCAATAGCATTTATTAAATCTGACCGTGTTCATTGGCCGGGGACCTTTGGCATCATTATTGGTGGTGTCCTTGGCGTTTTAACAGCAGCCTTCTTTCTCAGTAATTTAGACATTAACCATCTCAAGATTTTAGTTGTCTTTATTGCCTTCTTTACGGGTGCAACATTGTTGCGTTCTTCTATTATAAGAAGATAGTGTAAGTTAATGATTGGTATAAGAGCCAGAATCTAAACATAGAATGAATTGAAGGAGAAATATGCAGATTCATTTGAGAAATGAAATTGATCTAGATGGTCAAAGAGAAGTGATAGACCAAACCCATCCGGTTGATGTGACCGAGAAAAATGGCTTTTCTTACTTTATTTTTGTCAATGAAGAAAAAGAAAGAGTTGTGATTAAATGTAATGATCAAGAATTAATTATGACACGCTTTTCAAATCCAAAATCCGTCTTACGTTTTCATAGAGAAGTACAAGCTTTGGTGACTATTCCAACGCCTATGGGTATTCAACATTTCATGACAAAAACCAGTAAATTTATTTTTGATAAAACAAATCACTCTATAAAGCTTGACTATGTTCTTAAACATCCAGATTCAGAATCACAGAATATTTTCGCAAAATATCAATTAGAATTAACTTGGTTTTAAAAACAGCAAAGAGGTTCCATAGACAATATTTTTTGAGAAAGAGTTCAGCAGCTGGTTATAAAAAAACACTTTTATGAGTGGTTTTACCATGACTCTTAGCTATTGTTTTTCTGTCGAATCATTCTATAAGAATGCTATTTATAATCCAATTTCTGGGAAAATCTTAAAAAGCTAAGCATCGCTTTTTGAAAGGGTAACAGGCTTCTTCAAAATGAGGTATTTTATATTGAAAAGGCCTTTATTTATGGTATAATGAAGATTATCAAGGGAGTAGCTAGCGGTTTTGCCGTGATGTTGTCGTCAATCCGAAACTGTTTTCCGGCAACATATTAAATAGCGAGACTTGTTTAATTATTAAACAGGTCTTTTTCTTTTAAAGACCGAAAAGGAGAATTTATTTTGTTCAAAAAACAAAAAAGGGACAGTTTTTACGTCCAAGATGAAAAAACTGTCCTATCTGGCCTAGAATCTTCTAAGAAGGGATTGACCAGTACTCAAGCTAAACAGCGCTTAGCTGATTATGGCTACAATGAATTGGAAGAAGATGAAAAACGTACTATTCTTGCCAAATTCATTGATCAATTTAAGGATTTGATGATTATCATTTTGCTTGTTGCCGCAGCGCTTTCGGTTATCACTGAAGGAATGGGGGGGCTAACGGATGCCATCATTATTCTAGTTGTTGTTGTTTTAAATGCAGCCTTCGGTGTCTATCAGGAAGGACAGGCAGAAGCAGCCATTGAGGCCTTAAAATCTATGTCTAGTCCACATGCACGTGTTCGGCGTGATGGCCATGTTACTGAAATTGATTCCAAAGAATTAGTACCAGGTGATGTCGTTCTTCTTGAAGCTGGTGATGTGGTTCCGGCAGATATGCGTCTTTTGGAAGCAGCTTCGTTGAAAATTGAAGAGGCAGCCTTAACAGGTGAGTCTGTGCCGGTTGAAAAAAGTGTAACTGTTGCAATTGCATCAGATGCTGGTATTGGTGATCGTTTGAATATGGCCTATCAAAATTCAAATGTTACTTATGGTCGTGGTATGGGGGTTGTGACCAATACTGGTATGTACACAGAAGTCGGCCATATTGCTGGCATGTTAGCTAATGCAGATGAAACAGATACGCCATTAAAACAGAGTTTAGATAATCTATCCAAGGTATTGACATATGTTATCATTATTATTGCGATTATTACTTGCCTAGTTGGTATCTTTGTTCGTCATGAAGAGCCTCTTGAAGGTTTGATGGTTGCTGTTGCTTTAGCTGTTGCTGCCATTCCTGAAGGGCTTCCAGCCATTGTAACAGTTGTCCTTTCACTTGGTACGAAAACACTTGCCAAACGTCAGTCCATTGTTCGTAAATTACCAGCTGTAGAAACGCTTGGTTCTACTGAAATCATTGCTTCAGATAAAACCGGTACGCTGACCATGAATCAAATGACTGTTGAGAAAGTTTATTATAGTGGTAGATTAGTTGATGCTAATGATGACATTGACGTTAATAATATGGCTCTTCGCGTTATGAACTTTGCTAATGACAGTAAGGTTGATGCCAATGGTAAATTAATTGGTGATCCTACTGAAACAGCTCTTGTTCAATATGGTTTTGATCATAATTTCGATGTTCGCGAAGTACTTAAAGCTGAACCACGTGTCGCTGAATTGCCATTTGATTCTGACCGAAAGCTCATGTCAACGATTCATAAACTTGATGGTGAGAAATATCTGATTGCTGTCAAGGGAGCACCGGATCAATTGCTCAAACGTATAACGCAAATTGAGATAGATGGTAGTATTCGTCCAATCACTGAGGACGATAAAAAAGCCATTCTTGATATGAACAAGTCGCTTGCCAAACAGGCGCTTCGTGTTCTCATGATAGCTTACAAATACGAGTCTGAAATTCCAAAATTAGAAACGGCAGTCGTTGAAAATGATTTGATTTTTGCTGGTCTTGTGGGGATGATTGACCCAGAGCGTCCAGAAGCGGCCGAAGCTGTTCATGTGGCTAAAGAAGCCGGCATTCGTCCAATCATGATTACAGGTGATCATCAAGATACTGCTGAAGCCATTGCCAAACGTTTGGGAATTATTGATGATGATGGGATTGATCATGTCTTCACTGGTGCTGAACTCAATGAACTTTCTGATGAAGAATTCCAAAAAGTTTTCAAACAGTATTCGGTTTATGCGCGCGTGTCACCGGAGCATAAGGTTCGGATTGTCAAGGCTTGGCAAAATGATGGTAAGATTGTCGCTATGACAGGTGATGGGGTTAATGATGCGCCATCTCTTAAAACGGCTGATATTGGTATTGGTATGGGAATCACAGGTACTGAAGTATCTAAGGGTGCTTCTGATATGGTGCTTGCCGATGATAACTTTGCAACCATTATTGTTGCAGTTGAAGAAGGACGTAAGGTCTTCTCCAATATCCAAAAATCAATTCAGTATCTGCTATCTGCCAACATGGCTGAAGTTTTCACGATCTTCTTTGCAACTCTCTTTGGTTGGGACGTGCTTCAACCCGTTCATCTGCTCTGGATTAATTTGGTAACAGACACTCTGCCAGCTATCGCTCTTGGTGTTGAACCTGCTGAGCCTGGTGTGATGACTCATAAACCTCGTGGACGCAAGTCAAGCTTCTTCTCAGGTGGTGTTATGGGAGCCATTATCTATCAAGGTATTCTACAAACCCTTCTTGTACTTGGCGTTTACGGCTGGGCAGTTTTCTTTCCTGAACATGCGACACGTACAGAAATTCATGCAGATGCTCTTACCATGGCCTTTGCAACACTTGGTTTGATTCAATTGGTACATGCTTATAATGTCAAATCGGTTTATCAGTCCATTTTTAAGGTTGGTTTCTTTAAAAACAAAACATTTAACTGGGCTTTGCCGACTGCTTTGATTATTATGCTTGCTACCATTGTCATTCCAGGATTTAATAGATTCTTCCATGTGTCTCACTTGTCAGTAACCCAATGGTGTGTTGTTGTGGGAGGCAGTTTGGCCATGTTTGTTATTGTTGAAATTGTAAAAGCCATTCAACGGGTACTTGGTCAAGATCAAAAAGCGATTTAATAGAAAAAATGACTGGTATTGAAACTCCAGTCATTTTTTATGATTTTGATTTATGCTAAGCTTTTCATCTTATGGTAAAATATAATAAATTTTATGCTTAGAAAAGAGAGATATGACTCAGATTTTTGCTCATAGAGGAAGTAAAGTTGATTGTCCGGAAAATACACTTGCTGCTTTTAAAAAGGCGATTCAGGTGGGGTGTGATGGCATTGAGATAGATGTTCACCGAACAAAAGACAATCACCTTGTTGTTATTCATGATGAAGCAGTTGATCGAACCAGCAATGGCTCTGGATTGGTCAGACAACTGACATTAAAGCAAATAAGAATGCTTGATGCTGGTTCTTGGTTTCATCCAACTTATTTTTGTGAGAAAATTCCAACCTTAGAAGAAGTTTTAAATTTTTTGGAAGAGTATGGTTTTCAGGGAACTCTCAATCTTGAAATCAAAACCAATAGATATCCTTATCCTAAAATTGAAAAGCAAATTGCACAAACTATGCAGGCTAAAAAACGTTCTTTTTCGCATATTTATTCTAGTTTTAATCTTTTTAGTTTATATGTAATGAGAAAACATGATCCTAAGGCTGAGTTAGCTTATTTAATGAAATTTCATCCTTTTCATTTTTGGTTGGCACAACAGTTAAAATTTATTAAGGCTGTCCATTCACACAGTTCTTTTTATGAAAATCAAGTGACTAAAAGAAAAAATAAAAAACCATTTCGGCTTTGGACGGTTAATAATGATGATGACATGAAAAAATTCTTTTTGTCTGGGATAGAAGGAATTATAACAGATAAACCAGAAGAAGCTGTTAAACTCAGAAAATCATTACAAACTAAAAAAGAATGAAAGCGGGGCTCAATCGGTATTTCGTAGAAATTGATTTTCCTCACTCTCCTGTTTTAAGAATCGGGTAAAAACATCTACTGGATAAGATTATTCTACTTCCGCATGGTTGATTTATGACTAGTTTCAACAGTTTGAAAAACTGTTGAAACTATTATTTGCGGGACAAGAGATACTTTAAAAGCTCAATGGACTGTTAAGGCTTTGAACCTAAAAAACAAAATGTGAAGCTTCCAATCACTCACTGCTTCAAACTGTTACGGCTATTTATATAGCGCTCCTAGGACTTCTACCCCAGTCTCGTTTTTTAACAGTCAAAAATCGTCATGGAATGGGAAAATTCTTTGGCTAAATATTTTCTTTTATAAGCTTGATAATCCTCTAAATACCTAACGGCATTATAACGTTTACTGAGATTCCAGCTACCTGAAGGATTGTATTGGGGATGCTGATTAACAAAATTAATGGTCAAATCCCATTCACGGATATAGCTTAGAGGCCTTGAGTGGTAAACAACACCGTCTAGTTTGACATCACCAAAACTTCTATGAGCATGGCCAAAGGTAACATCTTTAATTTGGTGCTGAACAAAAAGCTGATGAAATTTTTGGCTTCCTAAGAAAGCATTAAAAGGTGCAAATCGTGGATGAGTCAACAGGAACTCTTGATGGGGAACAAAATGCATGGCTACAATAAGTCTTTGGCTTGGTAAAGAATGTAGAATTTGATTCAGTTTTATAAGTGACTCCTGAGTAATTGTCAGATCATCTTTGAGGCGTTGCAGGCGTCGATCAAACCAAAAGGTCTTTTTGAGGCTGTTAATCTTTGTTTGTTCTTGATGGGAAAAGGAATAATCGTACCAAGCATGAAAAGCTAATAGAAAAGCCGATCCAATTTGGTGAACTTGAAAATCAGAAGCTTGAATGGCATCTTCATCTAAATCTAACATATCATGGTTTCCTAAATTATAGGTTACCTTGACGTCTTTTTCAAGTTCTTCAATAAAAGGAAGTGTAACATCGTAAAAATGATTAGAAATATCTCCTGCCAGATGAAGATGGTCAATCTTTTGTTGGTGCAGAACCTGTTTGAGCGTTTCAATTTCTAAAGTCCCAAAGTGATTAAGATCAATATGCAAATCACTCATAATTGCAAGTTTAGTCATAGCTTCATTGTAGCAGAAGTAAGTGAAAATTGCTTTAAAGAAGTTTTTGGCTATTGTCATAAGAGACGATAGCAATATGGGGGTCTGGTCTCGCTTTGATGATACGTTTTATCATTTTACTTAAAATATAAGTGTAAAGAGCGAGATCATCAGGTTTGAGTGAATTAATAAAAAATAGATTTTTTCGTTGACCTTCACATCATGTTAAGCTGTATAATGACAGTACGAGGAGGAAAAGAAATGAGGATTGGAGAGGTTTCTAAATTGACGAATGTCAGTATGAGATCGTTGCGCTATTATGAGGAAAAAGGATTAATCCATCCAGAAAGATTAGAGAACGGTTACCGTGATTATGATAAATTAACGCTAGAGCGAATTAAGACATTAAAATTATATTTTGATTTAGGATTAACAACAGCAGAAATGCAGCAGGTCATGGGTTGTGATCCCTTTGTTTTTCCATATAAGAACCTTATGTGTAAAGATGTTATTATGATTTATGAGGATAAGCTTAAAGAAGTTAGTCATCAAATTCAGATTTTACAACAGATTGAATCCCGCTTAAAAGAGCGATTGATGAAAATTTATCATTTAAAGGAGGATGGCATAAATGAAAGGTATTGAAATAGTGAATTATGGCGGACCGGAGGTTGCTAAGGTTCGAACATTTAGCAGTCCCGTTAGACGATCAGGAGAAGTGATGATTCAAGTAGTTGCCTCTTCAATTAATCCAGTAGACATAAAGTATATGACGCCGGAAACGATTCAGAAAATTCCTTCTTTCCCAGCAATTCTAGGTTGGGATATTGCTGGGATTATAATAGAAGCTGATAAGAATTCAAATTTTTCCGCTGGTGAGCGTGTGGTGGCTTTTCATCCACAAGGGAGCTGGCAGCAATTAGTTGCTGCCTCTGAGAATCAGGTTGTAAAATTGCCTGATAATATTGATTTTATCAGTGGAGGCAGTATTCCTTTAGCCGCTTCAACGGCTTTGCAAGCTTTAAGAAGATTACGACTAGAGCCCGGCGAACGTTTACTTGTTACCGGAGCAGCTGGCAGTGTCGGCTATTACGCACTTCAATTTGCTCTGAAAATGGGAGTTAAAGCATCTGGCTTAGTAAGAAATAAAAATCAAAAAATGAGCATAAATTTATTAGACACAGAAATTTATACAAATGATGATCCTATTCCTGAATTTGATGCTGTCTTTGATACGGCAGGTGTACTAAATCGTATTGATGTCATCCACAAGGGTGGAAGACTCGTGACTGTCAGCGATGAACAGATTAATCCACAAGTACTAAAACATATCTCTTTTGCTGAACATAATTACGTTAGAGTAAACAAGGAAGACTTGGAAGAAATTGTCCATCTTGTTTCGGAAGCAAAGATAGAAACCAGAGTTGCAAAGATATATTCTTTTAATAATGTTCAGGAAGCTCTAGCACAAGCTATAAAGTCTGGAAATAATGGAAAAGTCATGCTCATTTTCTAGAAGAAGCCCTTATAGGCTTCTTTTTTTGGTATTTTTTTAAATAAAAATATCATAATAATACTCATCTGAAATCAAAAATAGCAACAGTCCATTTTCGGAAAAAAATCATCTTTAACTTATCCCAATACAAAAATTTTTGAAATTGTTAAGTATATTGGTGTAACAGTAGTGAGTTTTATAATATATCATGAGTACTTGTTATTTTGAAATTATATGGTATAATAAGTTATATAAATCATACAAAACATACTATAAGGAGGCCGATCATCGTGAAAACACCAAAAGGTAAATATGCTTGGACAGCTACAGTTGGTGAAAAAGGTCAGATAGTAATACCGAAACAGGCACGGGAAGTATTTAATATCAAGCCTGGTGATACAATTTTACTTCTTGGCGATGAAAAACGAGGTATTGCTATACCGCCAAAGGGAGCATTCACACACTTGATGGAAGTAGCTTTTGAAGAGAAAGAAGACGAATGACATGAGATATATTCTAGAAGTAAATGGTCTTACGAAAATTTATCCAGCTTTTGAACTAAAAACTACTAGCTTTCATATTGAAGCTGGCGAAGTTATGGGATTCATAGGTAGAAACGGTGCAGGTAAAACAACAGCGCTAAAATCTATTCTAAATCTTGTACATCCTGAAGCGGGCAGTGTTCGTATTCTTGGAATGAACTATCTGGATAATGAGGATAAAATTAAACAGCAGATTGGTTATGCAGTAGGTGGAGTCAGCTATTATAAAAGGAAAAAGATAAAAGAAATTGTGGCAATTACTCGTGTTTTCTATAATAGTTGGGATGACGAGGAGTATCAACATTATCTCACTGCATTTAATCTTGACGAAAATAAAAAGATTATGGAGCTTTCTGAGGGTATGAAGGTGAAGTTTTATCTTACCTTGGCTCTTTCACATCATGCAAAACTTTTAATTTTAGATGAGCCAACAAGTGGACTTGACCCAGTATCTAGAGATGAGATGAATGAAATTTTCCGAAAACTGGCTAAAAAAGGTGTAGCTATTTTATTTTCCACCCATATCACCAGTGATTTAGATAAATGTGCGGATACGATTACCTACATCAAAAATGGAGAATTACTTTTATCGACAAAGAAAGAAGATTTTATCCATTATTACGCAAAAGAAATAGGTGGTACACCGACACTTGAAGATATTATGGTGCATATCGAAAGAGAAGAGGTGAATCTGTGATGAAAAAACTTTTTTATAAGGAATTGAAACTAACAGCAAACCCGTTGAGTTATTGGTTTATTGCTTTTTCAGCCATGACAATGATTCCAAGCTATCCTATACTTATTGGTTCCGTTTTTATCTGTCTTGGAATTTTTTATACTTACCAGCAGTTGAGAGAATATGATGATATAACATACACGGTTATGTTGCCGGTTAAGAAACAAGACGTGGTTACAGCCAAATATCTATTTGTTTTGTTTATTGAATTGATGGCTTTTATCTCATGTACATTGCTAACGATTATTAGAATGAAATTTTTAGGGAATGCCGCTCCTTACGATATAAATCCCTTGATGAATGCAAATGCGGCTTATCTTGGATATGTAATAATTGTATTTGCAGCATTTAACGGCATTTTTCTTGTAGGCTTTTTTAAAACAGCTTACAAGATTGGAAAACCTCTTATCATATTCTTCGTAGTCAGTTTTATTATAGTAATCTTGGGGGAAATATTACATCATATTCCTGCTTTAGAGAGCCTGAATGAGCTTTCAAACGTAAGCATACCACAGGTTGCTATATTCGTAATTGGTGTCGTCTTGTTTATGTTATGTACATGGTTATCATATCAAAAATCTATAAAAAATTTTGAAGAAATTGATTTGTAAAGTAGAGTAGATTAGTTAATCGTCTTTTATTGATGAAAGCGGGGCAAAAAATGTTGGTGAAAAAGGCCAAATCGTTATCCCTGCACGAGCTAGGAAAATTTTTAACATCCAAAAAGGAGATAATCTGATGGTCTTAGGTGATGTTAATCAAGGCTTGGCCTTAATGCATAGCGATTTCTTTGTTCAAGCTTTTGAAGAAATGGGATTAATGAAATGAAAAAATTAACTGGTTTTGGGATTGGCTTTGCAGTGTTCATATTCTTCCTGAATCTGATAGGTTGTTATGATTTTGTCATGGTGATGACGCGCAATCAGACTTATTTTGCTGAACACTATACTCCAGCTGTTAAAGTTTATTTTACCAACTATCCGATTTTCTTTGTGATCGTG